>ENA-UZWT01000594-UZWT01000594.1-metagenome-genome-assembly--contig:-Day-1-50m-contig-594_pt1 | contig 430893 bp, 386 predicted proteins | sample MGYA00260338_ERZ794898 | MGnify/ENA metagenome assembly ERZ794898 | reverse complement strand
TATCAAGGGTTAATCCCTGTACTTATCAATGCGATTAAAGAACAACAAAATCAAATTAAAATCATATTCAAAGAAATTAGCATATGAATAAAAGTATACTTTCTGTTTTACTGATTTTCATTTCTATTTCTCTGTACTCACAGAACATCAATGAAATCCTACCTAAATTTAATAAAAAGGGTATGGAGACAGATATTCTATACAATCCAGCAGGTGTCAGTAACATTGAGAAAATAAATAACAAGAAGCAGAACCAATATGATTTTTATCAAGTCTACAAATCGATATCATTTTCTGATTTTAAGAATAGATATAATGAATTAGAAAAAATCAAAAAAAATGTAATAAATACGACCTTAAGTAACAAGGTAAATTTTGGTATAATCTATACTGAGTATGATACTTTTGTCCCCGACTTAGATATGGAAAAAACTCTTAGAAAAACTAAAAAAAACACATTTAAGTTAAGAAGGAATAACAAACAGATTTTTGATAAAAAAGAGCTTTTTGTTACAGCAGCCTTAAAACAAACTCAAAGAGGCACCAAAATAGATTTTGTAATTGGTGAGGAGACTTTTATAAATACGACTGATAAAAAAATCACAAAAATCGAAATTGATTTTGGTGATGATTATGGATTTCGAGATGTAAGTATTGGTGAGACGATTAAAGTTCATTACAAGTTTCCTGGTAAAAAAGACATCTCAACAAGATTGTTTTTTTTAGATGGTTCAAAGAATGAATCATTTTCCTCACTTGAGGTTGTGTATTCAAATGAAGAGTTTTCTCAAATGAATAATCAAGAAATAGTTGGATTCACATCAAGCACTACAGATCCCCCATACATCCAGCCATACAATGAATATCCATTTAAAGGATGGGGTGAAATGAGTATTTTTCATAGTAGTGATGGTGTTTTAGATAAACCAATTTTTTTGATTGATGGTTTTGATCCCTCAGATTCGAGAAATATAGAAGCGATCTATGCCCAACTAAATTATAGTGGAGGAAATTTAGGTGATCAAGTACGATCTCAGGGATATGATGTAGTTGTACTAAACTTCCCCACTTACTTTAGGGAGGAAGATCAGGTATGGATTTATGGTGGTGCAGATTATATAGAAAGAAATGCCATGCTTCTTGTAGAATTAATAAAGTCTATAAATAACTCAAAAGTTGGGAACGAAAAAAATATTGTTATTGGACCAAGTATGGGTGGATTAATTTCCAGATATGCGTTGGGTTATATGGAGAGTCAAAACATTGATCACGATACAAGGCTGTACATGTCATTTGATGCGCCTCATATGGGTGCTAATGTCCCAATTGGGTTCCAGCATATGTTTAATTTTTTAGCATATGGACTGGATACGTGGGTTGGTGATTTTAGTGTAGAGGCATTACGCCCTTTAGTTGATGGAATGTTAAAGTCTCCAGCAGCTAGACAAATGTTGTGGGATCATTTTGAGCCTCATTTGCAAAGTGGATCTTCTGATTTTGATAATGGAAATGCTCTGCCGCAGTCTCATTCTTTTCATAATATTTTTTATGACGCATTAGATAACGTTGGTTTAGAAGAATATCCTGTTAACACAAGAAATGTGGCAATAATAAATGGGAGCGGGAATTTATCAAAGTTTAATTTTAAAAATGGAAATCCAGTGAATCCTGGAGATCAAGTGTTAGACGCCTTTTTACCTGATGTTGCTTCTGGAACAGATGCATACCTTGACTCATGGTATACACCAGATATTAATGTGACTTCAACCGTAAGTAAAGTATACGTAGATGCTCCTTTCATTTGCTTTTGCGATATTACATCCGAGGCTCTATCGAGATCGCATGGACATACAGCTGGGCCAGACACAGTTCCAGGCGGTTTGTTTGATATAGAAGAATTAGCTGCTAGCTTTGCAGTTTCTGACCCACTAGTGGCAACTTTTATTAATGAATTACAAACCAGCTATTTCACATTTATTCCCTCAGTAAGTGGTATGGACTATTTTACAAATAATTGGAATGATTACATAGGAAATCCAGATAATACACCATTTGATGCTTGGAGTATGCCTTCTCAAAATGAAGGACATGTCAAGTTAACCCCACAAAATGTAGAATTTGCACTTAATGAAATTTATAATGGAGAGTCGCCAAATAATGGTAATATTGTTGCTGACCAAAACAAAAAATCAGCCCTAGTCTTTAGAGAGAACTCAAATCAAGGAGTATTAAAAGGGATAATTTATCGTTCTGGAAGTCAAGGACAAGCATCTAGAAGTGGAAATGGTGATAACAATTCTGTCTTTGGTTACATTGGTGATTGGTCTGTTGATTTAACTGTTTCAGAAAAATCGCCTTCAGAAGCTGCTAATGATTTTGGCGCATTCAAAGACAATCAACACCCGCTGTACCAAGGCTCTGACATACTCACCCAAAACCATGATGCGATGGGTTCAATTGGGTGGGGCTCTTTTACAGCAAATGCATACAACAGAGCATCAGGAACTGGTTCTGTCGCAATGGGTTTTAATAATATAGCCGGAACTTTTTCAGGAAATGGGCCATTTATTTTAGATGCAACTAGTAATGTTGGGCAAACTGTATTTGGTCATGGATCTAGAGCACTTGGCAATGTTTCTTTTGCTGCAGGTTTTAGAAATACAGCGTTTGGAAATAAAAGCGTTGTCATGGGTAATTTTAACTATTCTACAGGAGATTCCTCAGTGGCTATTGGAAAAACTAATTATGCTGAGGGATTGAACTCTATAGCAATTGGATTTAAATCTCATGCAGCTGGAGATGGATCAGTTGCACTTGGACAAGAAAATGTTTCATGGGGTACTACAAACTTCACAGCTGGATATCAAAACATTGCTGGAGATACAAGCGAAGTTGTTGGGTCTGGTGGCAGCGCTATTGCGATGGGCTTTAAAAATATAGCATCCAGTGAAACCTCAGCCGCCTTTAATAAACATACCAAAGCTATGAATCAAGCTGCCACTTCTATAGGTTTTGGAACAACAGCTGACAATCTAGGTATGTTAGCCATTGGTGTTAATAATGATGCCTCAATTGGAAACTCTGCTGCAGAACAGTACTATTACACGGATGGTGCGGTTAATGATTCTCCAATAGGCGTGGCATTTGTAATTGGAAATGGTGATATCAATACTCAGACAAATACTGCAGGAGCAAATCCATCCAATGCTTTTGTTGTAAAATATGATGGTTCTGCCAATCTTGCAGGGGGCTTGAATATAGAGTCAGATGCAAGATTAAAATCTAATATCACATCGCTTGGAAGTACACTTGCAAAACTTATGCAAATTGACGGGAAGAGCTACACTATGAAATCTAATGAAAAAGAAAATAAAATTGGACTTCTAGCACAGGAAATCTTAGAGGTGTTTCCAGAGCTTGTTAAATCAGGAATGGATAAAAATGAAACCCTTTCGTTAAACTATCAAGGACTCATCCCTGTACTTATCAACGCGATTAAAGAACAGCAAAATCAAATTGATGAATTAATTATTCAAATCAAATTGAAACGGAAGTCTGAAAATGAAACGGAATAGATTTTATGTCATTTTTTGTCTATTCAGTATAAGTTTTTTCGTTTGTGCTCAAAGTAGTGATAGTGCTTTCATTCAATCGATAGAAAAAAAAGCTGACAGTTTAATTTCTTTAATGTCACTGGAAGAAAAAACATCTCAGATGGTGCATTCATCAAGAGGGTTATTTAGTTATGGAATTAGTGAATACAACTGGTGGAACGAAGCCTTGCATGGAGTTGCTAGAGCTGGAAAAGCAACTGTTTTTCCTCAAGCTATGGCTTTGGCAGCAACCTTTGACCCTGATTTAATTGAACGCACTGCTTCTGCCATTTCAGATGAAGCAAGAGCCAAATACAACCTCTTTCAAAAAAAAGGAATAAAAGGGCAGTACAGTGGATTGACATTTTGGTCTCCGAATGTAAATATCTTTCGAGATCCTAGGTGGGGTAGAGGACAAGAAACTTATGGGGAAGATCCATTTTTAACTGGCCAAATTGGAAGTGCCTTTGTAAGAGGTCTTCAGGGCTATGATTCAAAATTCTTAAAGGTTGCAGCTTGTGCAAAACATTTTGCTGTACATTCAGGTCCAGAAAAACTTAGACATAGCTTTAATGCTAATGTTTCGAATCAAGATTTATATGAGACTTATCTCCCAGCATTTAAATCTTTGATTGATTCAGGCGTTGAAATTGTTATGTGTGCCTACAATAGTGTTAATGGTAAGCCTTGTTGTGGAAGCGAAAATCTGATATCTGATATTCTTCGTGATAAATTTGATTTCAATGGCCACGTTGTCTCAGATTGTGGAGCTATAAACGACATACATTCTAATCATAATTTTACAAACTCAAATTTAGAAAGCATAGCTTATGCAATAAAAGGAGGAGTAGATTTAAATTGTGGCAGTATGTACGCAGATATACCATTGGCAGTTGAGAAAGGGTTGTTGGAGGAATCTGAGGTTGATAAATCATTAAAAAGATTATTAATGACTCGCCTAAAACTTGGTCTTTTTGAGCCTGAAGGCACAGGTCCATATGACCATTTAGATGAAAAAATTATTAATTCTAAAATGCATATTGATCTAAGTAGAAAGGTTGCAAGCGAATCAATTGTATTGTTGAAAAACAATGGTGTTTTACCATTAAAGAAAGATTTAAATAGAATTTTTATCACGGGGCCAAATTCAACTAGTTTAGAGACACTGCTTGGAAATTATAATGGCTTAAGTTCTAATGTTATGACACCTCTTGAGGGAATTTTAGCAAAAGTTGGTGCTAGCACAATCGTAAGATATGCATTAGGTGTTCCCTTTAATGATTTAGAAAGAAACTCTTTTAACTCTAATCACAATGCTTCCTCTTCAGATGCAATCATTGCATTTATGGGGATTTCTGCCCTCTTTGAAGGTGAAAGAGGAGATGCTGTTTTATCTAATAATCATGGAGATAGAAAAGAAATATCACTTCCTAAAAATCAAATAAATTTTTTAAAGGATCTTCGACTAAAAGCAAACGAAAAGCCAATTATTTTAGTAATATCAACTGGATCCGCAATAGAGCTCAGTGGTGTAGAGGGTTTGGCTGATGCAATTATATACAACTGGTACTCTGGTGAGCAAGGTGGTAGCGCTATTGCGGATGTAATTTTTGGAGATGTAAATCCATCGGGGCGTTTGCCAATAACTATTCCTAAGTCTATTGATCATTTACCAGAATTTAGTGATTACAGTATGGAAAATAGGACTTATAGATTCACTAATTTTGAACCTATGTACCCTTTTGGATTCGGATTAAGCTTTTCAAACTTTCAATATTCAAACATTAAATTAAGTGACAAAAATATTGCTAGAAATGGTTCTGTGACAGTATCATTTGATGTTGACAATATTGGCTATTTTGATGGTAATGAAATCGTTCAATTGTATATATCAAACATGGATTCAAAATTTAGAGTCCCAAAGTACAGTTTGAAAGGGTTTAAAAAAATTCATCTTAAAGCTAATGAGAGAAAAAGGATTCAATTTATTTTGAACAAATCAATGTTGAATTCAATTGATGAGATGGGTAGAGAAGTTTTAAACAATGGGGAATACAAAATATGGATTAGTGGAAGTTCACCCCATAAAAGAAGTATAGATTTAGGAATCTCTCAGATCTCTACAATGCTAAATCATTATAATTAATGTAATTTGAAAAATATGAATTTTAAAATTTATATCATCAGTTCTATTTGCTCATTTTTTTGTTTTAGCCAAAACAATACACAACTCAATTATTTGAGTAATGATAATCAATACTTAGTTGATTATGTTAAAGCTTCAAGCCTTAGGGATAGATGCAGAATACTATGGCTTTGATGTCACTGACGAGACTGCAGTAAACGAAAATATAAATGTAATTGGGACTAAGTATGGAAAAATAGATATCCTTGTAAATAATGCTGGTGGTCTTGGCGGTAGATCTCGTTTTGAAGATATGACTACCGAATTTTTCCGCTTTGTTATGGCTTTAAACCTAGATTCAACGTTTTTTGTTTCAAGAGCAGCTATTCCTTTTTTTCTGTTGTCAGAGGATCTTGTATAATTTTATTTAATATGAGATTTTTAAGATATCGTATAACTTGCCGAATTTTTAATTTTAATAAGTTTAATAAAAATATTCCCAGGGATAATAAATTATTCTTGGGAACAAAAAAGTGGAGCATAAGGGAGTTAAGTCGAACTTTTTTGGTGATGATTTAGTTGTTTTCAAAAAAAAATATTCCCAAGAATAAATTATTATTTCTGGAAATAATCAGTGGAGCATAAGGGAGTTAAGTCGAACTTTTTTGGTGATGATTTAGTTGTTTTCACAAAAAAATATTCCCAAGAATAAAAAATTATTCTTGGGAATAAAAAGTGGAGGCTAGGGGAGTGAAGTCAAACTATTTCGAGACTGATTTAATTCTTCTTCTTTTAAATAATTAATTAAAGGCACTTTCCCTTTTTTTTGTTTACATTTAAAAATGAATAAGCGTTTACTCACCCTTTTAGGATTATTTGTTTCTCCTTTTATTTTTAGTCAAATTTTAACCGTTAATTCTGGATCATCTATATCGATTACATCGAGTAGCTCTATAACCCTTGGAGGACTTGAAATTGCACCTTCCGATACTTATGTTATTTCAGGTGATAATGCTGTTTCTCGCTCTGCATCTGCGATTACTGCGGGTGATAATAGCTCTGTGTCTCGCGTGTACAGCACTACAGCCTTACTTTCAGGGTTTACAGGCACCCTTAACTTTTCATACCTTGAAGAGGAGCTTAATGGTATAGAAGAAGCTGATCTTGTTTTAGAACTACAATCAGATGATGATAGCTGGACGTCTTATAATGGCACTGTAGATGAGACAAACAATACGGTTAACTATACCTTTAATGATGTGGTATCTTTTAAAGCCGTAACGGCCAGCGCAGCAGGCGCTACACTAACCATTGAAGATCTAAGCCCAGCTGCTAGTAGTATCTATGTCTATCCCAATCCAACAGGCAATCGTATTTACATACAAGCGGAGAGCATAACGAAAGCGGAACTCTTTGACCTTATGGGAAGGAAAGTAATGGAAACTAACCAATATCAAATCGACTTAAGTAACATCAGTATCGGCTCGTACATCCTACAAGTCACTTCACAAAACAATGCCACAGAATCCTTTAAAATTATTAAACAATGAAAAATATTTTTATACTCTTTTTATTCTCAATTACATCTCTAACCTTTGCTCAAAATAGTATCCGTCTTGTTGATTTGAATTCAAATTATCTTTCCATTGATAATTCAAATGGTGCGTTTTTTGAAACCGGTGATTTTACTTTCGAAATGTGGATTAAAATTGATGCCTGGGATACAGGTGGATATGCTGGATATAAAGCAGGAATTCTATCATACAATCAAAGTAATTTTTGGCTGGCTATTCAATCTCAGGGAAAACCACAACTCAGAATGGGATGCGGAGACCTAACATTCAGCTATACCGCTTCAGATTGGGTTGGTAATTGGAAACATATTGCATTAGTTAGAGTAGGCGAAACTCTAAATTGGTATGTTGACGGACAATTATCCGCATCAAAATCCTGTTCTGGAGGAAAATTTATGGATACTAATACCATAAATATAGGAACAAATCCAGGCTGGACTTGTTCAATTGATGGTTGGATATCAAAAATCAGGTATGTAAAGGGTACCGCTGTATATACATCAGATTTTACCCCTGTTTTCCAAGATTTAGAAAACATTTCTGGAACAGAACTTCTTCTAAATGTAGCAAATGAAACTGATGCCTTTAAAGATTCTAGTAATGCTAACCACACAATTAATCTTCACGGGAGTAATGCAAACCCTTATTTTGTAGCTAACAACGGTCCTTTAATGCCTGCAGACATATTATTGAGTGGCGATGTTAGCATAGAAAATAATTCAATAAAAAATGTAGCCGATCCTGTTTATGCTCAAGACGCAGCAACAAAAGGCTATGTGGATAACAATGTAAACTCTTTTAGTGGGAGTTATAATGATTTAACTGATAAGCCTACTTCTTTTAGTGGAGACCTTTCGGGAAATGTGACCTCAAATTTCTTAAAATTAAATCCGCTTACACAAGCTGAAATTGATAACTTAAATCCAGAAGCTGGAACTATTGTTTTTAACGCTGATTCCGAAAAGTTTATTGGTTACAGTGGATCAGCTGGTCATCAGTTAGATCAAAGTCAAGAAAATCAAAATCAACTTTTTGATAATCCTAATACGGCTCAAAGCTTTACAGCTGGAAGCTCGGGAAGTTTATCAAAGATTGATGTTAAACTGAGTAATGGAATGTATGGGCAGCCTGACAATAATGTAACCCTTACTTTAAGAGATGGTGAAGGAACTGATGGCGATGTGTTATTTTCTACAGGGCTATCTACAAGCTCTTCAACTGCAGAATGGATTAGTGTCGACATTAGTGGAGTTGAAATCACTCAAGGAAGTAAGTATACCATTCACCTTACATCAACAACTTTTATTGATGAGGTATTCATGTGGGCAAGAGACAATACAAACCCGTATCCAAATGGAAAATCGTTTTATAGTAATACAGCTTATATTGATTATGATCTGTGTTTTAAAACATATATAAGCACTTCAGGCTGGGTTGATCTAAATTAAATTCTTTAATTTATTAAGAATATTATCTCTAATAATAAATTATTATTTCCCAAAATAATTTGTGGAGAATAGGGGAATGAAATCGAACTATTTCAGGGAAGATTTAACTATCTTACTAAAAAGTTGTTTCCAAGAATAAATTATTATTCCCGAAAATAATTTGTGGAGCCAAGGGGTGTAAAATCGAACTATTTTGGGCAGGATTTAAATATTTTACTAAAAAGTTGTTCCCAAGAATAAATTATTATTCTTGGAAATAATTTGTGGAGCTAAAGGGAGTGAAATCGAACTTTTTTTGGGATGATTTAGAAAGATTTGTTTTTTATTAAACATTCAGTAATCTTAAATAAAATGTAATCAACATTGCTTTTATTATAATGGATCAAATATGGACTAAATATCCCAAACTTTTAAACTAAATTACTAAACCAATTTAACGATTAACCATGCACAAATTACACTTAGCTTTACTTTTAGCAACTTCCTTTTGTTTTAGTCAAACCCTTAGTATAGAATCAGGTAATTCTGTAAGCATCAACTCCAATAGTTCAGTTTCAGTAGACGGATTAGAGCTATCTCCTAGTGTTGCTTACACCCTAGAAGGACCTAACTCAATTGCACGATCGAGTACACCAATAGTTGTTGGCGATAACTCTAGTATTGAAAGAGTTTATGAGTTATCAAATGAGCTAACTGATTATTCAGGAGAGCTTTCTTTTCGTTATTTAGACACTGAGCTCAATGGTATTGACGAAGCAGAATTAGTTCTAGAAGTATTAGATGCCAATGATGTTTGGAACAATGTTGTGCCAAGCATTGATAATGTAAATAACATCTTGAGTTATGATTTCACAGAACTAGTTGGCTTTAAACAAGTTACTGCAAGTGCTTCATCAGCAACACTCACTATAAAAACAGAAACCCTAAATGATATAGTAAGGGTCTACCCAAACCCAACAACCGATAAAATAGTTATAGTTTCAAACTCTCCACAACACTCGACAATGTTCAATACAGCAGGTCAGAAAATATTGGAGTCAAATGCCTTAGAGCTGGATGTTACAGATTTACCTACAGGTGTTTATTTACTAAATTTACAAAACACACAAAACCAAATTTCAACGTTTAAAATCATAAAAAAATAAGATGAGAAAAATTACTTTAATCACCCTCATGCTGTTTACAGCATTGAGCTACGCTCAGGTAGGTATCAATACCAATACACCAGATACTTCCTCTGCATTAGAGATTGAGTCCACAACTGGAGGAATACTAATTCCAAGGATGACAGAAATACAACGAGACGCTATTGTATCACCAGCTTCGGGATTGATGATTTATCAAACGAATGAAACTTCAGGTTTTTATTTTTATAATGGAACGCTTTGGACAAAGATTGATGGAGTAGCAGGTCCTCAAGGTCCAGCAGGTTTACAAGGTTTAACAGGTCCAGTAGGTCCAGCAGGTGCAGATGGCGCCGATGGTGCACAAGGTCCAGTAGGTCCAACAGGTCCAACAGGCCCAATAGGCCCAATAGGCCCAGCAGGTGCTGATGGTGCTGATGGTGCAGATGGAGCTCAGGGTCCACAAGGAGATCAAGGAATACAAGGTGCTACAGGTGCTCAAGGTCCACAAGGTTTAGCAGGGGTTGACGGTGCAGATGGGAATGACGGCAACGGAATCGCCTCTACAGTAGATAACAACGATGGAACATTCACCTTAACTTTTGATGATAACACAACCTTTACAACTTCGGACTTAACAGGTCCCGAAGGCCCATTAGTTTCAGGAACAAATGGACAAACATTATATAATAACGGAACAGAATGGGTGTCAACAAGTAATTTGTATAACGATGGAACCTCAATTGCAATTGGGACAGATGATATAGATAGCTCTTCTGTGTTACAGATTGAATCGACAACTCAGGGTGTTTTATTTCCAAAAATGACATCTGAACAACGTGATTTAATCGCTACACCCCAAACAGGGCTGTTAATTTTTCAAATAGACAACTCTCCTGGGTTTTATTTTTATGACGGAACTGCTTGGGTTGCATTAGATACTTCCAATGGAACAAGTTCTGGTGGTAGTGATTCAAAAACACTTATTTATACAACAAACGGATTTTAATAAATTTTTTAAACACAAATTATGAAAACAAGAATTTTAATATTAGTAATGGCAATTTCTTTTATAGGAAATGCACAAGGAGATTTACAATTTAACCAAGTTTTGACTTACACTGTCAATGGAACTCAAGCTAATGTATACACTGTTCCAGCAGGTAAAGTTGCTAAGATTGCAAAGGCTATTGAAAAAGCAGGCACTAGCCAATACCAATCAGTTTTTACAATTAATGGTGCTTACCATGAACCAAATGTTAACTTCCCTCAAAAGGATGGTATGTGGTTAAAGGCTGGGGACATTATTGGTTCAGCTACTGGCAATTACGCAGATTCCTATAAAATTACTATATCAATTATTGAATATAATATAATAAGTGAGTAACTTATAAAAAAATATTCTCAAGGATAAAAAATTATCCTTGAGAATATAAAGTGGAGTCGGAGGGAATCGAACCCTCGTCCAAACAAGCGATACAACTGCTTTCTACAAGTTTAGTTTTCGTTTAATTTTCGAGAGCAGACTGACCGAAAACTGCCTATCTACACCTTACCTTCTTTATTTTAAAACCATGTCGAAGTTCCAAGGTTTCTATGTTGACTTTAATGGTGTCTTGAATTGTGTTGCCGTCAACAAGGGCCGCACCAAGACATCTCACCTTCCCACCTAGTGGGACAAAGGCCTGGACTTACTATAATTCAGTCGATTAGGCTGCAAGAGCGTAGTTATTCTCGCCATTTAAAATGGTGGTACTATGAGATTCACGAGCTGTAGTCCAGCGCTCGACTTGCTTACCGTCACATCTATCTCGCTGTCAATACCAGTCGACCCCGATGTGTTTCAATGAACGTTGCCCTTCCAGAGGGCGTTGCAAAGGTAAAAATTTTACATCTAACTTTTTATAGCGAAGAAACGGTTTGATGCAGACGCGCCAAACGAGTCAATATGCCCTCTGCCAGTTCGAGTGGGAGCATATTTGCACCGTCACTTTTAGCGTTTTTTGGATCAAAATGGGTCTCCATAAATAAGCCATCGACACCAGTCGCGACCCCAGCACGAGCGATAGTTTCGATCAATTCAGGACGACCACCTGTAACGCCACTCGATTGGTTGGGTTGTTGCAAAGAATGTGTGACGTCTAAAATGGTAGGTGCATACTGTTTCATTACAGGAATCCCTCGAAAATCAACCACCATATCTTGGTAGCCAAACATGGTGCCTCGATCTGTAATCCAAACATTGTCATTGGAAGAGTCGGTTACTTTTTTAACAGCATGCACCATGCTTTCAGGACTCATAAACTGTCCTTTTTTGAGGTTGATATATTTTCCTGTTTTGGCAGCTGCGACAACCAAGTCAGTCTGACGAACGAGAAAGGCAGGGATTTGTAAAACGTCAACGTAGTTTGCTGCTAATGCAGCATCTTCGACTTCGTGGATGTCAGTAACGGTAGGTACATCAAATGTTTGTCCTACTTTTCGGAGAATTTGAAGTGCTTTTTCGTTTCCAATCCCTGTAAAACTATCAATACGACTTCGGTTAGCTTTCTTAAAACTTCCCTTAAAAACATAGGGAATGCCAAGTTTGTCGGTGAGTTTAACCATATGATCTGCAATGCGCAGCGCCATGTCTTCCCCCTCAATGGCGCATGGACCACAGAGTAAAAAAAAAGAGCTCGATTGGGATTGTTTTTGAATAAAACTTTTCATGCTGTAAAAATACAGATTCGTACGTTGTTATGGAAATGATATTTCTAAGGAATAAAAATGTACCTTTGCGCCGCAAATTTTTTCATGAAAAATATTCGAAACATCGCCATCATTGCACACGTCGATCATGGCAAAACGACCCTAGTAGATAAGATTCTTCATCATTGTCAACTTTTTCGTGACAACGAATCCAAAGGCGAACTTATTTTAGATAACAACGATTTGGAGAGAGAAAGAGGGATCACCATCCTATCCAAAAATGTATCGGTACCTTATAAAGATAACAAAATTAATATTATCGATACGCCTGGTCACGCCGACTTTGGAGGTGAAGTTGAGCGAGTCCTTAATATGGCTGATGGCGTTTTGTTGCTTGTAGATGCCTTTGAAGGCCCAATGCCTCAAACTCGATTTGTGCTTCAAAAAGCAATCGACTTAAAATTAAAGCCCATTGTGGTTGTGAATAAAGTAGACAAAGAAAACTGTACGCCAGAAGAGGTCTATGAGGCTGTTTTTGACTTGATGTTTGAATTAGGTGCTGAAGAATGGCAACTTGATTTCCCTGTTTTATACGGATCAGCAAAGAACAATTGGATGTCCGATGATTGGAAAAAGCAAACAGATTCTGTGGAACCATTATTAGACGCAGTTATTAAACACATTCCTTCTCCAAAAGTGGAGGAGGGATCAACGCAATTGCTGATCACCTCTTTGGATTATTCTTCGTTTACAGGACGAATTGCGATTGGTCGTTTGCATCGTGGCGTACTCAACTCTACGGACACGGTTTCTCTTGTCAAGCGTGATGAGACTGTCGTGAAGTCAAAAATCAAAGAGTTATTGGTTTTTGACGGACTGGGCAGAAAAAAAGTCGATCAGGTTGTTGCTGGTGACTTGTGTGCTGTTGTTGGGCTAGATGATTTTGAAATTGGCGACACCATCGCTGATGCCATTACGCCAGAAGGTCTCCCTACCATCGCTATTGACGAACCAACTATGAGTATGCTCTTCACGATCAATGACTCTCCGTTTTTTGGAAAAGAGGGCAAGTTTGTAACCTCACGCCACATCAAAGATCGTTTGGAACGTGAGCTAGAGCGAAACCTTGCTATGCGACTCGAAGAAACCGATGCCGCAGATAAATTTATCGTCTATGGACGTGGTGTTCTTCACTTGTCCGTACTGATCGAAACCATGCGCAGAGAAGGTTACGAATTACAAATTGGTCAGCCACAGGTCATCATTAAAGAGATTGATGGTGTAAAGTGCGAGCCAATCGAGGAACTGACTATTGACTTGCCAGAAGAAGTTTCTGGGAAAGCAGTGGAGATGGTCACTACACGTAAAGGAGAAATCGTTGCGATGGGACCAAAAGGTGGTCGCATGATTTGTTCGTTTAAAATTCCGTCAAGAGGAATTATTGGGTTGAGAAACCAACTCCTTACAGCAACCGCAGGAGAAGCAATTATGAACCATCGTTTTATCGATTTTGAACCATATAAAGGAGAAATTCCAGGACGTATTAACGGTTCGTTGATTTCTATGGAAAAAGGTACTGCCATTCCATATTCTTTAGACAAGCTGCAAGATCGCGGAAAGTTTTTTGTTCACCCTGGTCAAGAAATTTACACAGGTCAAGTGATTGGAGAAAATTCCAGAGCTGACGATTTGGTAGTGAATGTCACAAAGACCAAAAAATTATCGAACGTTCGTGCTTCTGGCTCAGACGATAAGGTGAAAATTGCGCCGCCAATAACCTTTAGTTTGGAAGAAGCACTTGAATATATCCAAAAAGATGAGTATGTTGAAGTGACGCCAAACTCACAGCGATTACGTAAAATTTTCTTAGACGAAAACGAGCGTAAACGTAAAGAAAAGCAGTTGGGCTAATCACTATAATTTTTACAAAATCATAATAAACAACGATTCTTTTGAGTTTATTAAAAAGTAGATGTTGGAAGCAGAGTATAAAGTCGTTGAGTTCTCGGAAGGTGCTAGTCAAGCTTGGGATGACTTTGTGTGTAATGCCAAGAACGGAACTTTTATGCTCACACGAAAGTTCATAAATTATCACGGAGAACGGTTTGATGACTCATCTCTGATGATTTATAAAAATAACCGACTGATTGCTGTTTTGCCAGCAAACATCAAAGATGACATCGCCTATTCCCATCAGGGATTAAGTTATGCTGGATTGGTTCTCAAGCAATTGATCAAACTACAAGATGCTTTATCTGCTTATTATGTTGTACTAAAATACTTTGATGAAAAAGGAATAAAAGAGCTGATTGTAAAGCAAATACCATCGTTGTATCAATTGACTCCCTCTGACGAAATGAATTACGCTTTTTTTGTGACCAAGTCAGAGCTTTACCGAAGAGATGCAGCGATATGTCTAAAGCCATCAATGTATAGACCCAACGAAAACAGAAAGCGAAGAATTAAGTTGGCAAAGTCGCATGGTTTTGATATTCGAGAAACCAATGATATGGCGCCATTTTGGAATGATGTTTTGATTCCCAATTTGCAAATAAGTCATGATGGTAAGCCGGTTCACTCTTTAGATGAAATACAGTTTTTAAAGGATTCTTTTACTGAAAACATTAAGCAATATGACATCTACGAAGGCAATAAAATAGTGGGAGGAACGACTTTGTTTACGACTAAAAAAACTTCTTTAGCACAATATATTTCAGCGACTCCCTATGGAAAATCTAAAGATGCATTGTCGTATTTGTTTTCGCATATCATTACTGAAAAATCGAATGACTTTGAATACTTTAGTTTTGGTCATTCAAACGAAGATAATGGGCATGTGTTAAACCAAACACTTAGCTACTGGAAAGAAAGTTTTGGAGGTAGTACGCTGACACATGATTTTTACAAAACAAAAGTGTCTCACTATCACCTAATCGAAAAGTTGATAAGGTAATGTTATCTCGCGGATCGCTATACACGATACTCAACGGTATCGCACAGCTTGTTAAAGCTGTTTCTTCACTTATCATTAACAAAATTACAGTTGTGTTTTTGGGCCCCTCTGCTCTTCTTCTTGTTGGGAATCTAAAAAGTGTATATGTGATTTTGCAACAAATGAGTGGTGCGGGTATCTATGAGGGAGCTGTAAAATATATTTCTGGAGAATATAAAAATCGAATTTCTTTTATACTCCAAGCTTGTATGTCACTCATGTTGATTGGCCTAACAACCTCTCTACTCATTTACATTCTTCTTTCTGCTCAAATTTTTGATCTTTTACAATTGGATGACAGTGATCATCTTACCCGCCTTTGGTTGACTGGCGGTGTCATTGTGGGTCTGTTGTGTTTTATGCTGTACACTTTGTTTCAGTCTTTTTTTCATGGCCAAAAAGAATACAAAACAGTCGTTTTAAACTCCTTTATTGCATCGTTACTCAGTCTGGGAGTTTCGATTCCACTTATCTATTTCCATGGTATTTTAGGTCTTATTATCAGTGTATTTGTGCCTAGTATCACCTTGTTTATTTCGTATATGCTTTTTGTTCCGAATGCAAAACGATTTGTTGCTACTCTTTTTGCCAAACCCGTTCGTTTCTTCGTCTTTAGACCTTTGTTGTCATACACCTTAATGTCAGCAATTGCAGCAATTGTATTTCCATCAGTATTGATTGTTATTCGTGTTGTTCTTGTGCAAACCGCTGGTGTTGAACTCGCATCATTTTGGGAAGGATATAGCAAATTTTCGATGTTTATTAGTAGTCTAGCGATCTCTTCCATCTCATTGTATTATCTCCCAAAGCTTGTAGAGGCAAAAACAGGGAAAGAGTTAAGACAAGTCGTGCTATGGGGTGCTAAATTTTTAGTTGCTTTTGCTCTTCCTGCTTTGTTGTTGGTTTATGCCTTGGGAGATAAAGTCATACCCTTGTTATACACAACTAGTTTCTTAGAAGCATTTTATCTGCTGAAGTGGGAACTTTTCGGGACTTTCCTAAAATTACTTTCGTTTACGATGTCATTCATCATGATCGCTAAAAGACTAACACGTCTTTTTATTGTATCCGAGCTTGTCTCAGGGCTTGTTTATTTGACGTTTAGCTTACTGTTTGTCAATATCTATGGGACTGTTGGTGCGTCAATCGCTTTTGCTGCGACTTATTTGTTGTATTTGATTTGGGCGACATTTTACTTTAGTGAACGTTTCAAATTTTTCGAAAAAGGTTAAAGACTTTTCGTGCTAAATGACTCTGGCTCGATAAGAAATACACGAAATTCCGAAACATGGGTTGGCGAAATGGTTTATAATTTTTTCGCCCTGTTTTTTTGTCACTGATTAAACTTGCGTTGTGAAGCATGTGTTCCTCATGGACTTGATAAATTTTGGTCAGCTCTAGTTTAGAGTAGTTGTATTTTTTTGCAAAATATAATTTTGCTCTCAAATACGAATCTGCTTTATGAGAGTGAGAATCTCTGTGTTTGCGATATACACTCAATACTTTTGGAATAAGTCCAAATTCAGTATTCATCATCAAGTCCGTTAATATTGGATAGTCTTCAAAGTCAATATTTTGTTTTTTATATTCTTCAAAATCGACATGCTTTTCAATAGCAGATTTTCGATAACAACAGCCCATTAAACTAGTTCCGTATATTTTATGACGGTTTATGTATTTTTCTTTTGACAATTCTAGTTGTAATTTATTTTCAAACTCGGCAACCTTTCCGCTTCTTTGGTAATAACAATCAAACCCACTGTCCACAAATGAGTAAGTAGGGTTGCTGTCGAGCTCGTCAACCAAAATTTGAAGTGCATTTGAAGACTTTAAATAATCATCGCCAGCTAGGTCAAAAATATAAGTACCTTGGCATCTTTGTAAGGTGTCTTGGAAATTGTCTAAAATACCTTTGTTTTTTGCATAAGTTTTGAGATGAATATTTTTGTTTTTGGCGACATAAGTTTTTATTATTTCTGACGTTTTGTCAAAGGATGCATCATCGCCAATCACAATTTCAAATGGGAAAGTTGTTTTCTGATCTATAACAGAGTTTAAACAACAAGAAATATGTTTTTCGTTGTTAAAAGTGAGTATATGGACAGACAGCTTCATTATGTATCAAATGTAATCAAACTTAAAATCAATTCTAAAAAATGATATTCGTAAAATTTCATTCTATAAAACTACTACTATGAGCTCTAAAAAGGTTTTGTTAGTTGGACCATCATTGGGCAGAGGCGGTGCTGAAAGGGTGATGGCTGACATGTCAGTTTTTTTAGACGAGCTTGGGTATAAAGTCACATTGATAACAGCATATAGAGATGTAGATTATCACTTTAAGGGAACACACATTACCCTAGGCTTGTGCAAAGGCTCACCTATCCTTTTGTTTCAAACGATTTGGGCTTTTTTTAGATGGAAATCTATTATTAAAAAAATATCACCTGAAATTATTATTGATTCTAGGGCAAGAAAAAATGTATTTCGTGAGCTGCTCATTCACTTGTTCATTTATAATGATTCATCAAAGAAATTTTTCATTTGTCATCGTGCAGATTTGCAAATTTATTTTCCTAAGCCAAGATTTTTGTTTCGGGGATTTTACAAAAAAATTAACAGAGTAATTTCAGTTTCTTCTGAAATAGAAAATAAACTTAACCAATTAGGACTTCCTAATACGCGAACGATTTATAATGGATTTGATTTTAAAAGGAGTTCTGAAAACAAAAAACCACGACCAAGAAATGCTGTCTATAAGTATATTTTATGCGTAGGTCGTATGGATGATAACGTAAAGCAGTTTGATCATGCGATAACTTGCTATTCACAATCTTCTCTTCCAGAAAAGGGTATCCATCTTGTGATTCTAGGTCAAGGTTCAATAGAGGCGAAATTGAAAACATTTGCAAAAACTTTTGATTGTTCAGATCAAATTCATTTTCCTGGATTTGTATCGGATTCTTACCCTTATTTTTCTCATGCTGAGTTTTTTGTGTTAACGAGTAAAATCGAAGGGTTTCCAATGGTCCTGATTGAGTCCTTAGCATGTGGAACGCCTGTGGTTTCCTATGACTGCCCGACAGGTCCAAAAGAAATTGTTAGGCACGAGAAAAATGGGCTACTTGTACCAAAAGATGATAAAAGCGAGATGACTAGCGCTTTGAATCGAATGATTAATGACGTAGCGTTGTATGAAAAACTATGTTTTTACGCAAAACAATCAGTCTCGCATCTGTCAATGGAAAAAATTGCAAAAGAATGGAAGGCGTTAATTGAACAAAACTAGCCGTTGTTTTTTTGAACCTCGACAATCGCTTTGTTCTCACACATGAGCGTTTTTTTTGGGTGCTTTGAAATGAGACCAAAATCATGCGTTGCCATTAGTATGGTTGTTCCTTTTGCATTAATTGTTTGCAACAATTCCATGACTTCCTGACTGGTGATTGGGTCGAGATTACCAGTAGGTTCATCCGCTAAAATCAGATCAGGATTGTTGAGTAACGCACGCGAGATGGCAATACGCTGTTGTTCACCTCCTGATAGGGCATGAGGAAAAAAACTGCCCTTATCTTCAAGTCCAACGGCACCAAGCACTTCAACAATGCGATCTTTTCGTTTACTACTGTCTTTCCATCCAGTGGCACGCAATACAAAGTCTAAATTTCGTTCCACACTACGATCAGATAAAAGCTGAAAATCCTGAAAAACAACGCCGAGTTTACGACGTAGATCCGGAATACGACGTTCCCGAAGCTTACGAAGGTCATTGCCGACAACACTTCCTGAGCCTTTTTGAAGCTTTAAATCCCCGTATAGAGTTTTTAATAAACTACTTTTTCCTGTGCCCGTTCTACCAATGAGGTACACAAACGAACCTTTTTCGAGGTTGAATGACACGTTATCCAACACCATTTTTTTATGCTGGTAAATTGTTGCGTTTTGTAAAGTGATTATTTGTTCCGACATCATTTAGATCTCTAAAATAAAAACTCTCACACAAACATTTTGAAAATTTTTAACTTATTTTTCATTTTTTACAAGCAAAGACATAACCAAAAACTAGGAATAAGCAATAAATTTTAATCAATTTCCACTTTTATGTTTTAATTGTTTTTCAGAACCATATCTTTGCCAAAAAATTTATTATGTGCGGTATAGTTTGTGCTTACAATGATAAAATCCAAATGGAAGAATTGCGACCTCAATTGCTTTCCATGTCTAAGCGTATTCGTCATCGAGGACCAGATTGGAGTGGAATTCATGTGGCAGAACATGCGATTTTAGCGCATGAGCGTTTGGCAATTGTTGATCCAACGTCTGGGAAACAGCCATTATACAGTGAAGACAAAAAACTCGTATTAGCCGCAAATGGAGAGATTTATAATCATCGTGAGTTACGCAAGCAAACGACAAAATATGCATATCAAACAGGCTCTGACTGTGAAGTTATTCTAGGCTTATATCAAGAAAAAGGTGTCGAGTTTGTCGACGAATTAAATGGTATTTTCGCCTTTGTTCTCTACGATGCTGAAAAGAACACCTTTTTTGCTGCCCGTGATCATATGGGTATTATTCCGCTTTATATGGGTTGGGACGCAAGTGGCACACTATACTTTGCTTCCGAATTAAAGTCCTTAGAGGGGTATTGCACAAAAATTGAAGTTTTTCCTCCAGGACATTTTTATGAAAGTAGTACCGGAGAGCTCACAAAATGGTATGACCGTGACTGGCGTGACTATGACGTAGTTAAAGACAATCCAACTAACATTAAAGATTTGCAGCAGTCCTTAGAAGATGCTGTCCATCGTCAGTTAATGAGTGATGTCCCCTATGGCGTTTTACTTTCAGGAGGGCTAGACTCTTCCATTACATCGGCTTTGGCTAAAAAGTTTGCAAAAAAACGTATCGAATCAGATGACACAAACGAAGCATGGTGGCCGCAACTACATTCTTTTTCTGTAGGGCTTGTAGGATCTCCAGATCTTGCTGCTGCACAAAAGGTGGCAAAGCATATCGGAACAGTTCACCATGAAGTAACATTTACAGTGCAAGAAGGCTTGGATGCTATCCGAGATGTGATTTATCATTTAGAGACATATGACATCACCACAGTTCGTGCATCTACGCCTATGTATTTGCTTGCACGCGTTATCAAGTCCATGGGGATAAAAATGGTTCTTTCAGGAGAGGGTGCCGATGAAGTTTTTGGCGGCTATCTTTATTTCCACAAGGCTCCAGATGCTAAAGAATTTCATGATGAAACAGTAAGAAAACTTGATAAGTTGTATCAATACGATTGCCTACGAGCGAATAAATCACTTGCTGCTTGGGGAATTGAGGGTCGTGTGCCTTTTCTTGATAAAGAGTTTATGGACGTGGCGATGCGAATCAATCCACAAGACAAAATGATAACGCCAGAGCGTATGGAAAAATGGGTGTTGCGCAAGGCCTTTGAAGAATACCTTCCAGAAAGCGTAGCATGGCGACAAAAAGAGCAATTTAGTGATGGAGTAGGGTATGAGTGGATTGACACACTAAAAGACGTAGTTCATGCAGAAGTAAGTGATACAGACATGGAAGTGGCTCATCACCGATTTCCCGCTCAGACACCACGCACTAAAGAGGAGTATTATTACCGCTCGATTTTTGAAGAGCATTTTCCATCTGAGACAGCTGCTTTGACCGTTCCATCCGTTCCTTCTGTGGCTTGTAGCACACCAACTGCATTGGCTTGGGACGCCTCTTTTCAAAACATGAATGAGCCTTCAGGACGAGCGATTGGCGCAGTGCATAATGATGCATATAAGTAGGTTTTTTTTCACACATTGTTGTTAATAACTTGCCGATTTTACGATCTTATCAATAAGTTAAATCGTATGATTAGCGGTATCTTTGAAAGAATGTGGTTTAGTTAAATAAATTACCAAGAACTATGAGTGAAAATAACCAAGAAAATCAATATTCAGCAGACAGTATTCAGGCTTTAGAAGGCATGGAGCATGTTAGAAAGCGCCCGTCCATGTACATTGGGGATGTCGGCGTTCGTGGATTGCACCATTTGGTCTATGAAGTCGTCGATAATTCAATTGATGAAGCTCTTGCTGGCCACTGTGATGTAATCACAGTCACAATCAACGCAGATCAATCCTTGATGGTAGAGGATAACGGACGAGGAATCCCTGTTGGAATACATAAGAAAGAAGGAGTTTCTGCACTTGAAGTCGTTATGACAAAGATTGGAGCAGGAGGAAAATTTGATAAAGATTCGTATAAAGTTTCTGGGGGACTTCACGGAGTTGGAGTTTCTTGTGTGAATGCATTGTCTCAGCATATGAGGGCTACAGTTCATCGCGACGGTGAAGTCTGGGAGCAGGAATATGAGCGAGGAAAAGCACTCTATGATGTCAAAAAAATTGGGACAACAGACAAAACAGGAACGATTGTCACTTTCACCCCTGACACCACCATTTTTGTTCAGACCATTGATTTTAATTACGATACTTTGGCTGGCAGACTTCGTGAGTTGGCTTATCTTAATAAAGGAATTTCACTACGCTTAATTGATCTAAGAGGTGATGAGCCAAACGAAGAAGGTGAACTTTTTCACTCTAAAGAAGGATTAAAAGAATTTATTCGTTTTCTTGACGCGAATCGAGAGCCATTGATTGAGGAAGTGATTTCTATGGAAGGTTCAAAAAACGATATTCCTGTTGAGGTTGCGATGGTTTACAACACCTCGTTCAACGAAAACCTTCACTCTTATGTGAATAACATTAACACCCACGAGGGAGGAACACACCTTTCTGGGTTTAGAAGAGGCTTAACATCTACATTGAAGAAGTACGCGGATGCTTCTGGTATGCTTGACAAACTCAAGTTTGAAATTTCAGGTGATGATTTCCGTGAGGGATTGACTGCTATTGTCTCTGTTAAAGTAGCAGAGCCACAATTTGAAGGGCAAACAAAAACCAAACTAGGTAACCGAGATGTAACCTCGGCAGTTTCTCAGACCGTTTCTGAAATGCTAGAAAGCTATTTGGAGGAACATCCCAACGACGCAAAGATAATCGTTGAGAAAGTTATTTTGGCAGCTCATGCGCGACATGCTGCTCGGAAAGCTAGAGAAATGGTGCAACGTAAGACCGTCATGAGTGGAGGAGGACTTCCTGGAAAACTCTCTGACTGTGCTTCGCAAGATCCTGCTGAATGTGAAGTGTTCCTTGTCGAGGGAGATTCTGCGGGTGGTACGGCCAAACAAGGTCGTGACAGACACTTTCAAGCGATCCTTCCTCTTCGTGGAAAAATCTTGAATGTCGAGAAGGCCATGCAGCATAAAGTGTTTGAGAACGAAGAAATTCGAAACATCTACACCGCATTAGGTGTCACAATAGGTACAGAGGAAGATAGCAAAGCTCTAAATCTAGACAAATTACGTTATCATAAAATTGTGATTATGTGTGATGCGGATGTCGATGGGAGCCACATTTCTACACTGATTTTAACTTTCTTTTTCCGTTATATGCGTGAGCTCATCGAAAACGGATATATTTATATAGCCACACCACCGCTATATTTGGTTAAGAAAGGAGCTAAAAAGCAGTATGCTTGGAGTGACGATCAGCGGGATATATTGCAAAAAGAATTCGGGCAAGGAAGCTCGGTTCAGCGATACAAAGGTCTTGGAGAGATGAACGCTGGTCAATTGTGGGAAACGACAATGAATCCAGAGTATCGAACACTCCGTCAAGTGACTATTGATAATGGAGGCGAGGCCGACCGTATTTTCTCTATGCTTATGGGAGATGAAGTTCCACCCCGAAGAGAATTTATAGAGAAGAATGCAAAATATGCGAATATTGATGCCTAAGACAAATCAAAAATAAAACGAATTCCAAAATTAATAATACAAACCAATGAAAGTAACAATTGTAGGCGCTGGTAATGTTGGCGCTACTTGCGCAGATGCTATTGCCTATCAAGGAATGGCTAGTGAAGTTGTTTTGCTTGATATCAAAGAGGGTTTTGCAGAAGGTAAAGCACTTGATATGATGCAAACGGCCACAACCTTAGGGTTCAATACACGCATTGTTGGCACAACATCAGACTATTCAAAAACAGCAAATAGTGATGTTGTCGTAATTACATCAGGAGTACCGCGTAAGCCCGGAATGACACGTGAAGAACTTATTGGCATCAACGCTGGAATCGTTAAAGGCGTGGCTGATCAAGTGCTAGAACACTCGCCTAAAACCGTAATTGTTGTCGTGTCAAACCCAATGGACACCATGACTTATTTAACTTTAAAATCAACTGGCTTACCAAAAAACCGAGTAATCGGTATGGGAGGAGCTCTGGATAGCAGTCGCTTCAAAACATATTTGTCATTGGCTTTGGATAAGCCCGCCAACGATATTCATGGTATGGTCATCGGGGGGCATGGAGATACAACGATGATTCCGCTTACTCGTCTTGCTACACACAACGGAATCCCGGTATCATCTATTCTATCAACTAAGCAACTGGAGGAGGTGGCTTCTGCTACAATGGTAGGAGGTGCTACTTTAACAAAATTACTTGGAACCTCTGCTTGGTATGCACCTGGCGCATCGGTTGCCTATTTGGTAAACAGCATTCTCCATGACCAAAAAAGAATTATTCCTTGCTCTGTCATGCTCGATGGGGAGTATGGGCATTCAGATCTCTGTATTGGTGTGCCTACGATCATCGGAAGAAGTGGATGGGAGGCCATTGTTGACTTGAATTTAGATACTGATGAGAAATCAGCATTTAACAAAAGTGCTTCTGCTGTTCGGACGATGAACAATGCTCTATCAGGAATTCTAAAATCAGATTAATTTAATTTCACAACTTTATTATAAGTTAGCGCTATATTTGCCTGCTTATATGATTAAAAACAAACTGTCATGCAAAATAACGGACTCGTAAAATTATTCGCTGTGTTGTTTGTGTTGGTAAGTATTTACCAACTCTCTTTCACTTTTATTGTTAATCAAACGGAAGATAAGGCACGATTATATGCCGAATCTCAGGTTGATGCCAACACACCTAATTATTTTGATGCATTAAATTCAACCGAACGTCAATACCTTGATTCTGTTGCTAGTGATCATCATTTTGGTTATACCAATGCTAAAGCTAGAGAACTCAACAAAGGCCTTGACCTCAAAGGAGGAATCAATGTAATTCTTCAAATTTCGGTAAAAGACATCCTTAAAGGTCTTGCCGAAAACACACGTAGTCCATTGTTTAACCAAGCTCTTGGCCAAGCGGACGAGCTGCAAAAGTCTTCTGACGAAAGTTATGTAGAAAGCTTTTTCACTGCTTTTGAATCTTTAAAAGGAGATCAAAAATTAGCGAGCCCTAGCATATTTGCCAATCGTACATTAAGCGATGATATTCGTATTGACATGTCCGATGAGGAGGCTAGACCTATCATCCGCATTAAAATAGACGAGTCTATTGTTTCTGCATTCGAGGTGCTACGAAAACGTATTGACAAGTTTGGCGTTACACAACCAAACATTCAACGACTTGGAAATTCTGGTCGTATTTTGGTTGAGCTTCCTGGCGCACGTGACATTGAGCGTGTAAAGAATTTATTGCAAAGCACAGCGCAACTTGAGTTCTGGGAAACAGAATCAAAAGACAAATTATTGAACTTCTTGTTTCAAGCAAACGAAACGCTAAAATCTATTGTGGTTCAAAAGCCAACAGATGAACCAAAAGATGATGATTCTGAAATTGATGACTTGCTAGCAGATATCGAAGCGCAACAAGATTCGGTTTCGGTTGTTCAAAATCCAATTTTTGATTTGATTGTTGACTCCGATTTTCCAGGTCCGGTATTGGTCAGAATTGCTGAAAAAGACCAACCAATCTTTGACAGTTACCTCAGACGCTCTGAAGTAAGAAGCCTTTTGCCTGCCGAGCTTAGATTCACAAAGTTTCTGTGGAGTAAAGGCGATCCAAATTCTGAACTTGTTGATTTATATGCTATTCGCGCAAACCGATCAAACACACCTCCATTAGGGGGTAGTGTTATTGTTGATGCTAGAAGTACATACGACCAATTCAACTCTCCAGCCGTAAGCATGCAAATGAATGCAAAAGGCGCGCGTATTTGGGAAGAAATGACAGGAAAAGCATTTCGTGAGAATGGAAATATCGCTATTGTACTTGACAATCTCGTCTATTCTGCGCCTGGTGTTTCAAAAGGTGCTATTTCTGGAGGACGCTCTGAAATTTCGGGCCAGTTTTCGGTAAACGAAGCAACGGATTTAGCAAATGTACTACGTGCTGGTAAACTCCCAGCGGCAGCTGAAATTATTCAATCTGAAATCATTGGCCCATCATTAGGAGCGGAGGCAATTGAAAGTGGTGTCAATTCGTTTATGATTGCGTTAATTCTTGTTCTCGTTTGGATGATGTTCTATTACGGTCGAGCAGGGTTTTTTGCTGATATCGCCTTGACATTAAATATCATACTAATTTTTGGAATACTCGCTGGCTTAGGCGCAGTTCTTACGCTTCCGGGTATCGCTGGTATAGTACTAACAATTGGTATGTCTGTTGACGCCAATGTTCTTATTTTCGAAAGAATTCGTGAGGAGTTAAATAAAGAAAAAGGGCTGAAGCTTTCTGTTTCAGATGGTTTTCAAAATGCACTTTCTTCTATCTTAGATGCTAACATTACAACAGGCTTGACAGCTTTGATCTTATTCTTGTTTGGAACAGGTCCGATCAAAGGTTTTGCTACAACCTTGCTGATTGGTATTGCGACTTCTCTTTTTACAGCAATTTTCATCACTAGAATCTTGGTTGACTCTCGTGTTACTAAAAAGAAATCACTTGCATTTTCGACATCCATAACGAAGAATTTATTTAGAAATTTAACTATCACTTTCCTGACAAAACGCAAGTTCGCTTATTTGATTTCTGGTGTGTTGATTATTGTTGCTGTTTCCTCATTGTTTACCAACGGGTTAAATCAAGGTGTTGATTTTGTTGGTGGACGTTCCTATACGGTTCGTTTTGACCAAGCGATCAATTCTGCAGAAGTTCAATCTGATCTTGTCACGGTATTGGGGAACGCTGAAGCAAAAATATTTGGGAATGACAACCAACTTAAAATCACCACCAATTATAAAGTCGACGTTGAAGGCGCAGCTGTAGATGATGAAATTAAACAGCTGATGTACAGTGCTTTGCAATCCTATCTTCCTGATGGGACTGATTATATAAGCTTTGCCACTATCAGTGAGAAAAAGGAAATCGGAATTATGTCATCGATCAAAGTTGGACCAACCATTGCCGATGACATTAAGAAAAACTCCTTTTTAGCCGTATTTGGCTCTTTGATTGTCGTGTTTCTTTACATTCTTTTACGCTTCCGTAAGTGGCAATTTTCACTTGGAGCAGTTGCAGCAGTATTCCATGATGTCTTGGTAGTGTTGGGTGTATTTTCACTCACATATACGTTTATGCCATTTAACATGGAGATTAACCAAGCATTTATTGCGGCTGTGTTGACAGTGATTGGTTACTCGCTGAATGACACCGTGGTTGTGTTTGACCGTATTCGTGAGTTTGCTCGCATACACAGTAGCTGGCCATATGCTCAAATCGTCAATACTGCACTGAATAGTACACTGAGCCGTACCTTAAACACTTCGTTGACAACGCTTGTTGTTCTTCTCGCAATCTTCCTCTTTGGAGGTGAAGCGATACGTGGGTTTATGTTTGCGTTGATTGTCGGAGTGATTGTTGGAACATATTCGTCAATGTTTATTGCAACACCAATAATGTTCGATACGTTGTCTAAAAAATCTTTAAAGGAAGAGAAAAAAGAGTAACCTCAGTTTACTGAGATTGTTTTCTTGCTCTGTTTATTAATAAGAGACCGACAAGAATAAGCGGTATGCTTAGCCATTGTCCTGTTGAAAATATTCCCAAAGCGGACTCAAAACCACCTTGGCTTTCTTTGATGAATTCCACAAGAAAGCGTACGCTGAATAGCAAAGCGAAAAAAGCTCCTAAAATAAAACCTGTTTGGTCTTTTCGATTGGTGTTCCAATATAAGTGACGTAAGATTATAAAAACCACAAGATACCCCAAAGACTCATAAAGTTGTGCAGGATGCCTTGGCATGACTTCTCCACGATTTAGAAAGACGACCCCAAATTCACTGTTGCTGTATTTGCCAACAATTTCAGAATTAAAAAAGTTGCCAATGCGAATAAAAATACCTGCAAAAGCCACCGTGATTGCCAAGCGGTCTAAAATCCAAAGGAGAGGTTTATAGCTGTATTTTTTCTGATAAATAAAGAGTGAGGTGATAATGCCAACAGCTGCTCCATGGCTGGCTAATCCTCGATATCCAGAAAATTCCCACCCATTAGGTGTTTCTTTTATAGGCAGTAGGATTTCGACCAAGTGATTTTGAAAATAATCCCAATTGTAGAAGAATACTTCGCCCAATCTGGCTCCTAATAATGTGCCAATGATGGTGTAAACAAAGAGCTGTTCAACAAAAGATTCAGACACCTTTTCATGGCGATAAAACTTTTGCATCATGTAGTATCCAACTGCAAATGCAATGACAAACATCAGACTGTAGTAATGCAGGCCAAAGGATCCGATTTTGATAATCGTTTCATTAGGAGCCCATTCAAACTTAAGAAGAAACATAATTGAGATTTTTGTAAATATAGTATTTTGAGAAAGAAAGATTAAGGAACAGGATCATGTCCCTTTCCACCCCAAGGATGACATTTCGTTATACGGATAATCGTTAAACGAAGCCCAATAAAAAGACCGTGTTTTTGTAAAGATTCAATTGCATAGTGGGAGCACGTCGGGTGAAAACGGCAGCTTGCAGGAAAAAAAGGAGAGATGATTGTTTGGTAAACCTTGATTATAAATAAAAATGGGAAAGTCAAGATTTTTTTCACTTTCTCAAGGTATATGTGGTGTCTTGTGATCCATCTTTTAATTCGATTCCAACATTGTGCAATGCATCACGTATTTTATCTGAAGTCTCAAAATCCTTGCGGTTTCTTGCATCGTTACGCAACTCAATCAGCAATGACATGGCGCCGTTTAGGTAGTTGTCATTGTCATTTTCTTCTTCATTGACCAATCCCAATACATTAGTTACAAAATCGTGCAATGTTGAGTTGAGAGTTTTCAGATCATTCTCGCTTATTGTTGCTCTGCCACCCTGGAGGTTTTGAATAAACTTTACGGCATCAAAAAGATTTGCTATGAGAATAGGTGTGTTAAAATCATCATTCATGGCATCATAACACTTCTGCTTCCAGTTCAATACATCAAAGCCTGTCGTAACTGCAGAAGTTTCTACTGTGTTTGCAAGAGCAACAGCTTGCATGAGTTTCGAAAATCCTTTTTCTGACGCGACCATAGCATCGTTGCTGATGTCAAGCACAGACCGATAGTGTGCTTGAAGCATAAAGAATCGTGTTACTGCAGGGGAGAAAGCACGCTTCATGATTGAATTTGAGCCATCAAAAATCTCATCGGGCAAGATGTTGTTCCCTGTGCTTTTAGCCATTTTTTTCCCATTAAGGGTAAGCATGTTAGCATGAACCCAAAATTTTGCGGGCGTTTGGCTAGAGATTGCTTCTCCTTGCGCTATTTCACATTCGTGATGAGGAAATTTAAGATCCATCCCTCCACCATGAATATCAAACTGATTGCCAAGATACTTAGTGCTCATAGCAGTACATTCAAGATGCCAACCTGGGAAGCCATCACTCCATGGTGAAGGCCAACGCATAATGTGTTCGGGTTGCGCTCTTTTCCATAAGGCAAAATCTTGCGGGTTTTGTTTTTCGCTCTGCCCGCTAGTTTCTCTTGTATTATGGATCATATCCTCAAGCTTACGACCACTTAATTTTCCATACGTTGAAGTTTTGTTGAATTTTATAACATCAAAGTATACGGAGCCATCAATTTCATAGGCAAATCCTGCTTCTAAGATTTGCTTGATGACTTCGATTTGTTCTACGATATGTCCAGTCGCTGTTGGCTCTATGCTAGGGGGGAGGGTGTTGAATTTTGTGAGAGTTTGATGGAAGTCAACAGTGTATTTCTGAACAACTTCCATTGGTTCAATCTCTTCAATTCTCGCTTTTTTTGCAATGCGATCCTCTCCTTCGTCTGCATCATTTTCGAGATGACCAGCATCTGTAATGTTGCGGACATAACGTACTTTGTATCCAAGAAATTTCAAGTATCTATAGACAATATCAAAAGAGATGAAGGTTCGACAATTTCCTAAGTGAACTTTACTGTAAACAGTTGGGCCACAAACATACATCCCTACACTTTTTTTATTGATAGGAGTAAAGTCTTCTTTTATTCCACTTAGGGAATTAAATATGCGAACATTCTGTGTAGCCAAAGATTTCATTTGTGATTTAGAAAGTGGTTTCTAATCGAATGTATTCCAAAAATTCATTTTTCACTTCTGACTTGTTAAAGGCACCGCCAAATTCGGCTGTGACCGTACTGCAATCAACATCGCGGATACCTCTTGAATTTACACAAAGATGCTTTGCGTCGATTACACAAGCAACATCTTTGGTCTCTAAAGCGGATTGTAGCATGTGCACAATTTGACGTGTGAGTCGTTCTTGCACCTGTGGTCTTTTGGAGAAAAAATCTACGATCCGATTCATCTTAGACAAGCCAATCACAGTTCCGTTAGAGATGTAAGCAATATGTGCCTTGCCTATAATAGGCAATAAGTGATGCTCGCAAGTTGAATACAGGGTGATGTTTTTTTCCACCAACATTTGCCCGTATTTGTACTTATTTTCAAATGTCGAAAGTTTTGGAGAACGCACTGGATTGAGCCCACCAAAAACCTCTTGGACAAACATTTTGGCAACCCGTTTAGGAGTTCCTTTTAGACTGTCATCAGACATGTCCATACCCAGGGTCTCTAAGATGTTTGCAACATCTTTTTCTATCCTTGCCATTTTTTCTTCTTCGGAAAGAACGAAAGCATCGGAGCGTAGTGGAGTTTCCGCTGAATTACTTTGATGGTCATCAGCATCAAAGTGCGTTAGTGTTTCTTCTAGTAATTTATCAAATTTCATTGCGATCAAATAGACAGCAAAGATACTTAATTATAAAATTAGCTAGACAATCTGGTGACTTAAAATTTAAAGTTCCAACTGATGTTGAATCGCCCATAATTTGAAGAAATTTGAGCACGGTCTGTTAGTCCTGTGTCGTAGAGTTGATGACTTCCTTCTTGGTTGCTTTTCAAGAAAGAGATATCAATGGTACTTGCTCTAAAGTTAAAGCCTACTCCATACGTGTAGCCCGATCGATCACTTTCAATACTTGTGTTTTTGTACGGAGATTGATCAAGGTGATATCCACCTCTGAAAATAACGCCATTTCTTCGTAATTCTCCACCAATTCGATAACTCGAAGTTGAAGCCCAGTTTTTATTGATTTGGTTGTTGAGGTCAATAAAAACAGCATTGTCATTGGGTCCAATATGCGAATTTTGATAATCCTTATAGACATAGTCTAATGATAATAATCCATGTTTACCAAAAATATACGCAACACTACCGCGGATTTCGCTAGGAGTTTTCACATCGTAATCTTCGTAAACGTTCACAATATTTTTTATGTCCAGGATAGGGTTTCTATTGCCATTATCAGGGTCTGCATAATTTGTTTCTAAATATTGAGAGAGTTCATCTTTTAATGAATACCAAGTGGGTGATTTATAACTTAATCCCACCCGCAATGATGGGTTGGGAGTTGCAATTGCTCCAAATTGTAACGAGGCACCGCTTCCATAAGTGTAGAGTTCATTATCAAAATAAATTCGTCGGATTGGCGAATCACTAGCATAGCCATCTTCAAAAGTCGAGGTTGTTTGATTAAGCTCAATGCTAGCGATATTTAGGTTAGCACCTAAATACAACCAATCATTGTACTGACCAGAAAGGGTAAATGCCATTGTCCAATTATCTCCTTTTGTTATATATTGATGATTATGGTTTACTGATGAGTAAGCCGCATTTGAAATAAACAAACCATCGTCAGCAATGTAATCAAACACATAGCCTTGAAAGCCTAAAAATGCTTGTTGATATTCAAACCCATAATTTGGAGACTCTCCAAAAAACTGATAAATTTCACGAACTGTTTCTACTTCACTTAAACCTAAAGCGCTTCCATCTTTTCCATCAGCGTAATTCAAAAAATAGGAGTCTAACCCATTGTTGCTATTCTCTCCGTTGATATTGACGATGTTATCGTATGAAGTTTGCCTTTGCGCGTTAAAACCTAGCGCAATCTTTTTCCAGGAACCTTCATTGTTGTTTTTGAGAACTAACACGCTGCCAATTTGACTGACTCCACCCATTCGATTTTCAGTGGGAGTTGTCGTTCCAAAATATGTTGATTCATTTTCGTTTGATAACAAGCCGTACGTCATTCCAAACTTATTGGTGGAAAATACTGCTGCTCCAGCAGGATTGATATGAAGAGAGGATAGATTCCCTCCAAGCCCTCCAAAGGCACCAGACATGGCTTCAAAGCGTGCGTTTCCACTCAAGTCTTCTTGAGTAACAAGACGGACTAGATTGAGATTTTGAGCTTGCATGCTACAAAAAAAGAATCCTATTGCTACGATTGGTAGTGCGTATTTTTTCATGGTATGGTTGTTAAAATTCAATGTTATCTTCTGCCGCTACTAGAAGACCTTGATGATGAGCTGCGTGAACCACTCGAACTCCTTGAGTTGGATGATTTATTACTGGAATTGCTATAATTTCTTGAACTCGAACGATTTGACGAATTGTAATTGTTACTTTTTGATTGTCTTGTGTTGTATGAATTGTTGGAGCGTGAATACGAATTTGTTTTTGGTGTTGAACTTGAACGATTACCATCTCTGTAAATTCTCCCTGAAGAATAATCACGTGTCATAAAATCAGAAGAATCTCGTCCTTGCACTTCATTTTTTACACCTGAGTTTGTTGTCTGATCACGAACAAATCGTCGTCCGACATTGGAATCTATCGTATTCGTCTTCCCAGCTGATGTTGTTCTTGAAGTACTGTAATTATTTCGACCAGACCTTTCATAAGTCGTCCCGTTTCTTGGTTGTAAGTTGCCTACTGGCGCACCACGTCTTCCCGATGCCTTCACTTTATTTTTAGGGTTTTGATAGTAGCCCGATCCGTAATTCCCGTAGTAGGGATTATAGTTGTAATGATAATTATAATAGGGATAAAAGGAATAATAAGGACTATAATACGACCATCCATAATGGTAGGGCTCGTGATGATATGACCAAGAATGCCACGATCTGTAACGATGATTTCGCCAAGGGCGATAGTGATAATCCCAGTAGTTGTCATAACGATTATAAAATCCATGAGAACCATAGCCGTAATAGTTGATGTTTATGTTGTCGTAGCTTCTGTGATCTTGTGAATTTGTAATAAGTGTATCTACCAAAACGTTATTTTTTCCGATAGCGTCTTGATTTTCTTCATGCGCATATTCTTGCGCTTTATCGCTAAAATATTTTTTGTAATAACCCTGATCTGCATAGTTTTTATTGTTTGAACTAGCGATTGGCGTGTCGCCATAAATACCATCGTCGTAATGTGCAACAGGTTGAAAAGAGCCACAACTGGAAATGAAGATTGCTACTACCATCAAACCAAAGAATAATGACGGGATGTTAGGAACTTGTGATTTCATAATTTACACATTGAGGGTTAAACTCTTTTTATTTAATTAGCTTTGCTAAAAATAACATTTCAAATTCTATGCCAAACTAAAAATGGGGCGAAATTTAACAAAACGTAGTGAAGATTATTCAAAATGGTATAACGAACTTGTAGTTCGAGCAGATTTGGCTGAAAACTCGGCTGTTCGCGGCTGTATGGTTATCAAACCTTATGGCTTTGCTATATGGGAGCACATGCAGACTGAGTTAGACAAAATGTTTAAAGACTCCGGACACTCCAATGCCTATTTTCCCTTATTTGTACCAAAAAGTCTATTTGAGGCAGAAGAAAAAAATGCAGAAGGATTTGCAAAAGAGTGTGCAATTGTAACGCATTATCGTTTAGAAAATGATCCTGAAAACCAAGGGAAACTTCGTGTTGATGCTAACGCAAAATTGGAAGAAGAACTTATAGTGCGTCCGACTAGCGAAGCCATCATTTGGAATACGTATAAAAACTGGATTCAATCGTATAGAGATTTACCAATCCTTTTAAATCAGTGGGCAAATGTTGTTCGATGGGAAATGCGAACACGCTTATTTTTACGAACTGCTGAATTTTTATGGCAAGAAGGACACACTGCTCATGCCACAAAAAACGAGGCAATTGCTGAAACAAAACAAATGAATGAGATTTATGCTCGTTTTGCTGAAAATTTTATGGGAATCCCAGTAATACAAGGAACAAAGTCTGAAAGTGAACGTTTTGCGGGTGCGGTAGAAACCTACTGTATTGAAGCCCTCATGCAAGATGGGAAAGCTCTTCAGGCCGGTACCGCTCATTTTTTAGGACAGAATTTCGCAAAAGCTTTTGATGTTAAATTTGCTAACAAAGAAGGTGGTTTAGATTATGTGTGGGCTACATCTTGGGGCGTGTCAACGCGCTTGATGGGTGCACTAATTATGACGCATAGCGATGATCAAGGATTGGTTCTTCCACCAAACCTAGCTCCACATCAAGTGGTTATTGTTCCGATTTACAAAGGAGATGAACAAAGGGAGCAGGTACTAAAAAGTGCCAGAGAAATTAAAGAACAGCTACAAGATGTAGGTATTCGTGTGAAGCTAGATGATAGAGATACTCACACGCCAGGATTTAAATTCAACGACTATGAGCTCAAAGGCGTTCCTATCCGTTTAGGGATTGGACCTAAAGACATCGAAAAAGGCTCTGTGGAACTTGCTAGACGAGACAATTTGACAAAGTCTTTTATTTCTCAGGAAGCTATCGCTTCACACATAAAAAACCTATTAGAAGAAATTCAGCAAAATCTTTTTGACAGAGCCCTTTCTTTTAGAGAAGAGCATATTACAGAAGTCGACTCATTTGAGGATTTTAAGAAAACACTGAAAGATAAAGGCGGTTTCGTCTCTGCCCATTGGGATGGTACTCAGGAAACAGAAAATCGCATCAAGCAAGAAACAAAAGCAACGATAAGGTGCATACCTATCGACAATCCTTCAGAAAATGGAAAGTGTATCTATTCGGGAAACCCTTCGAATCAACGTGTTCTGTTTGCAAAGGCTTATTGAATATTGAAGCTATTTGTTTTGTCTGCTAAGATGTCGTAGTACTTCATACTCAGTTTATTGTGATAAGCTGAAATGCTAGTGATGCTCACCGTTTGAATGTCACTTTGTTGTTTTAAATACACAGAATCATTTCTTTTACGTCTGAGTTTTAAATGAAAACTGGCAGCACTAAATAAATCGGCATCAGCAACTTCATCTTTAAAAAGAGTGCCAATATGCTGCTGTGTTTGGAGATTGTAAAGGCTGCTGGAACACAAAATAAAGGAATGGTGTGAATCTATTTGTTCGCTTAGAAAAGTATCACCTTCCAGCTGTATTTCATGACCGTACTATCATTGATAAAGAATAAAAAACATGTAAATGGTGCTATTCCATAGAGTTGATTCTTATTGAAATGAAGAGAAGATCTAGTTAAACTTTCAAGAAATAATAAGCCCCTGCTTTTGGTTTTAAACAGAGGCTGTTTTCCTTTTGCGTTGAGAATACATCCAACGGTGGATTTTGTTGCATTAACTCCAATCCAACTACCTCCATAGAGTCGATCTGTTGGGTAATATAATTTTTGTCTTTTTTTAGCATATTTTTGTGGTGATGACGAAGCTCTGGTAAACACTTCATCTCTGTTGAAAGTCAACATAAACCCTGTTGATGTTGGCACATAACTAACAATACACATTATGAATTAAGATGTTTCAAGGTTGAGAAAGCTATTCCAAAATCTGAATGAATGAAATTGCCAAGACCTTGTTCGATAAGTCCTATTTTTATAAAGTGTTGATGATGTACACAGTGGTCTAAGCAATATGTAAGCTCTCTAGGTAATGAGGTTGTGATGATCTGAGTTTCTTCTCCGGTCAAATGAAAACACGTTTGTAGTTCTAGATGATGATTTTTTTCAAGCTGACTACATTTTAAATTTTTATAACAACTCAGTATTTCATCAATAACCATTATACATGCTATGGGGTTGGTTTCAAGTGTGTTATTTCGTTTCCTGAGATCGTAATTTATGATTTTTGTTTGAAGCTGATTGAATAGACAAATATAAAATTCAATAATGTGTCTAAAGTGCTGGCCTATGCTGCTGCCAGAGAGTGCGTTGATCGATATTGTCATTTGCTCTACCGAAAGCCTTGTTAATAATTGTTTTAATTCATTTAAAGTGGTTGTGTGGATTTTGTAGTTCATTTGCATGGATTTTTTTGGGTAATAACTTTATAACTTCCTATTGCAAAATCTGTTAGTTTTGATTTCTTCTCTTTCGTTTTGCTTTTACTCAAGTCATTCATGAATCGCATGTGACAAAAAATGTCACGATATGCTTTTATAATGGAATATTTGGGATCATAAATATGAATTGGTTCAGAATTAACCCCGTTGATCTCTAAAATTTTGATATTGTCCTTTCGTTTAAAGGCATCCCAATTGGAAATTTTAAAATCAATACGGCCATAATCAAATTGAGGCAAGTGTGATATACAATCTGCTACCCAATCTAAGACATGAGCATTAATTTTGTCTCTTGCATCTATAAACGTAGTCCCCCGGTTGTGATTTCCGATGGTTTCAATGACTTTTTCTTCATGTTTTAAAAGTACACTGTTCCATTGTTCGGAATATTTGTCCTTAAAAAAAGATTTTCGATAAGCAACCCTGTGGTTACGGGCAATTAACTCACCCAATGTTTTCTTGCCATCCCCTGTAATGGTGCAAAATGATTTCATGCCCATTGATGAAATTTCAATTTCCCCTAAAGGTTTTTTGTAAGCCAAAATGCCTACTTCAATAGGGTAGTTAATGTATTCTTGAAGTAAATACGCTTGCCCCTTACTGTTTTCAAAAAAGGATTTGAGTGAGATTTCGTTTGTTAATATTCGAATCCCTTTTCCTCTCTCTGCGGCATCCGGTTTTGCAATTAAAGGGAATGCAATTTTCTTTTTCTGTCGCTTGTGATTTATAGATGTAAAGGATTCGTTGTTATTGATGATAATCGTTTTTGGGATCCATTGATCGGGTAATTGTGATAGTGTTTCAATCTTGGAACTTAAAAACGCTCCACCAAAGTTCATGTTTGGATTAAGTTTAGTGAAATATAAAATGGATCGAGACTTCAAGGCTAAGTAAAAATAGTAGAAGTATGTAGGTGAGTAAAACAGCCAAAAGGGCCAAAACTCGTAAAGGGAAATTCGTTTCCAGAGTACTTTCGGAGTCATAATGATAAAAAAAGAACACTTGTAAGAGTGATTTCTAGCGTTTTCTTATAAAAAAAACTTCCGTTGTGCTTAATACCAAAACGATAATGGCCATAGCAAACAATTGTCCACCATCCGATTGGTCATTCCAATGGATTACAATTCCTAACGGCGTTAACAAGTGGGATGCTATGGCTCCCATCATGATTATACCAGTTAATACGGCTGCAATATGCTTTGTTTTAGGAACTAAGAGTGCAACGGCAAAGACCAACTCGATAGTGCCAAGTAAATAGCGTCCCCAGGGCTCAACGCCGAGAGTTGAAAAGATATATACTGCTTGATCATGCCCTCCAAACTTAAAGTAGAGAGATTGAAATAAAATAACAGACATGAGTAATCTTATGATGAATGGGGTCTTATTTTTCATGTGATTATGGGTTTTGTTTGTTTGTGATTGAAAACCAATTTTCATCAGCTTTGTGATGAAGTTTTGTTTGGTTTTTGATCCATTTGTCTTTGGTGTTGTTGAAATAGGAATTGTAAAAAAGATATAGATCTCCATTTTCTACAATATATGATAGAGGGTCAACGCTTACTTTTTCACCATATTTTCCGATTGCATAAGCACACCATCCACCATATTCAGGTAAATAATCAAGTGGGTTTTTTAAAAATACTCTTTTATTTTTTCTGAGGAAAAGTAATAAACGGCTCCTTTAAAGTGGGCAGCAAAATGTTTTCTTCCTTTAGAGGGCTTGTTTGAAGTATAATAGCTTACGAGGTCATAGCCCTCAGCGATTAGGTTGTTTTCCCCCAAGTTAAGATGATCAACTTCCACATCATTGGCTTGTGATTGCATCGATAAAGAGAGAATAACAAAACAAAAAGCAGTGACAGAAATTGAGTGAGGCATTGTGTTGGGGTTTTCCCAAAAATAGTAAATTCTTTTATGTAAACTTCAAGCTGCACCCTAGTTTCTAAATTTTTAAGTATAATTCGTTCAAAATTAATTGTATAATAATATTTTTCAATTAAATTTGCGACCTTAAATTACTGGCCCGTTCGTCTATCGGCTAGGACGCCAGGTTTTCATCCTGGTAAGAGGGGTTCGATTCCCCTACGGGCTACAAAAATTAAAATTATGGCTAACCATAAATCTGCATTAAAGAATATTCGTTCAGACGAGGCTAAACGCACACGTAACCGTCTGCAGCACAAAACCATGCGAAATGCGTTACGAAAGTTTCAGGATTTGACAACAAAGAAAGCAGCTTCCAAAGAGCTACCGGCTTTAATCTCAATGATAGATAAACTAGCTAAACGCAACATTATACACGCCAACAAGGCTTCTAATTTAAAGTCCCAGGTTACAAAGCATATAGCTTCTCTTTAAATTTTATTAACACACAAAAAAAGGCTTCCAATTTGGAAGCCTTTTTTTTGCTCTATACTTTTTTATTTATTGATTCATCGAAATCAAGAACTCTTCATTGTTGAGTGATCGCTTAATACGATTTTCGATAAATTCCATTGCTTCAACAGGGTTCATGTCTGCGAGATACTTTCGCATGACCCACATACGTTGAAGAGTGTTTTCATCGAGGAGCATGTCGTCACGACGTGTGCTAGAAGAAACGAGGTCAATCGCAGGGAATATTCTTCTGTTTGAAATTCGTCGATCAAGTTGTAGTTCCATGTTACCAGTTCCTTTAAACTCTTCAAAAATGACTTCATCCATTTTCGAACCTGTTTCTGTTAAGGCGGTGGCTATGATAGACAGTGACCCGCCATTTTCAATGTTACGTGCTGCACCAAAGAAACGCTTAGGTTTGTGTAGTGCATTTGCATCAACACCACCACTAAGTATTTTGCCAGATGCAGGCTGAACGGTATTGTAGGCACGGGCCAATCGAGTGATTGAATCCAATAGGATTACGACATCATGACCGCACTCAACAAGTCTTTTTGCTTTATCAAGAACAATATTGGCTACTTTAACGTGTCGGTCTGCTGGCTCGTCAAAAGTAGAAGCAACAACTTCTCCCTTTACATTACGCTGCATATCCGTCACCTCTTCAGGACGTTCGTCAATAAGTAAGATAATTTGATAAACCTCTGGATGATTTGCAGCGATTGCATTAGCTACATCTTTCAACAACATGGTTTTTCCTGTTTTTGGCTGCGACACAATCATTCCACGTTGCCCCTTACCAATAGGAGAGAACAGATCCATTATTCTAGTTGAAATTGTACTTTGCTTATCAGCAATATTAAACTTTTCATTTGGGAAAAGTGGAGTTAAGTGCTCAAACGCAACTCGATCACGTACAACATTGGGACTTAAGCCATTGATTGTACTCACTTTAATAAGTGGGAAGTACTTTTCGCCTTCTTTTGGTGGGCGAACATGACCTAACACAGTATCGCCTGTTTTGAGTCCAAATAGACGCACTTGCGACTGAGAAACGTAAATGTCATCAGGAGAAGAAAGATAATTGTAGTCTGATGAGCGTAAAAACCCATAACCTTCGGACATCATTTCTAACACACCTTCACTTTCAATAATTCCTTCAAACTCGTAATCGGGTTGCCGATACTTATTGCGTGTGTCTTTGTTGTGGTTGTTTTCTTTTGGATTTTTGGCAACTTTTCTTTTTGCGTTGTTGCCGTTATTATTATTGTTGTTGTTGTTATTGTTGTTGTTGTTGTTGTTCCTCGGGGTGTTGTCTTTACCTTTTTTATTTTGGAGTTTTTCTTCGGATTTGGGCTTTTCGTTTCGTGGCTTTTTCGAAGTTTCCTTGGAAGGCTTATCCTTCTCACTAGGAGTTGATTCTTTTTCTTTTTTAGGCTCTGGTTGACTTGCTATATGATCAATGATATTATATGCTAAGTCCATTTTTTTGAGACCAGTAATCCCTTTAATTCCTAAACCTTTTGCAATTTCTTGTAATTCAGGAAGTTTTTTTGATTTTAATTCAGCGATTTCTAACATTAGTGTATTTGAAGATAAATAATCTGGAAAAAATAATCGGGTAGAAGTTTCCCAATTGTTTTACAAATATACAACTTATTTTTACTTTTATTAAAATTTTGTAAATGATACAACGTATTCAAACATTATACCTTTTTATTGTAACAATTCTTCAGTTGACGAGTGTTTTATGGATAAGGGATCGATTACTTTTTTCTGGAAAAAATGTTGATTTATTAAGTCATTATATTTTGTTGATTCCTACGATACTTTTGGTTGTTATTCCGTTTTGGAATATTTTTCAGTTTAAAAATCGCAAAGGTCAATTTGTTGTGAATCGACTCCTGCTCCTTCTTTCTTTGCTTTTAATGGGGAACCAACTTTTGGGCTACATGAATATTGAGACGTATTCACAAGATCAGATTTGGGTTACGATTTCATATTTATTGACTGTCATTCTTCTCACTCTATCAAATAGAGCCATTAAAAAGGATGAGGATTTGGTACGTGCTGCTGACCGTTTGCGATAGGAGTTATCGTTTTACTTCTATTACTTCCATATTTTTGATCTCGCCTGCTTCCAACTCAAAACGTACCATCGTGCGCACTTTGTGAAATCCGTGTTTACCCATTGCTCCAGGGTTGATGAATAGCAAACTATGTGTTTTATCAAAATGGATCTTTAAAATATGTGAGTGGCCACATATAAACAACTTAGGCTTTATTGTTTTGAGTTTGGCGGAAACGTTTCTCGCATAACGCCCGGGTCTTCCACCAATATGTGTCATAAAAACTTTGACTCCTTCACAACTAAAAGACAAATCTTCGGGAAAACTTACTCGTAATTCTGAACCGTCGATATTGCCGTATACAGCTCGCAGAGGTTTTATTGCTAAAATTTGATCCGTCACTTCTGATGTCCCAATATCCCCAGCGTGCCAGACTTCGTCAGATTCACGAACATACTTTAGGATGTGGTTATCCATGTAGTTGTGTGTATCAGAAAGCAACAAAATCTTTTTCATTGACTTTTACTTGAATGGAGTTGTTTAAACGATATCTTTGTTCTACAAAAGTAATGCTACTTGCGGTATTTTATGGAGTTATCTTATGAAGGCACCTCGTTTGTGGGTTGGCAACGTCAACCAAAAAGGGAGAGTGTACAGGCTTGTCTCGAAGATGCGTTATGTATTTTATTTCGTGAGTCGATTGCTGTTGTAGGGGCTGGAAGAACTGATGCAGGCGTTCATGCTCGACAGCTTTTTGCTCATGTTGATTTACCTGTAAAACTACCTGAAGACCTCATTTTTAGATTAAATAAATTACTTCCAAAAAGTATTGCAGTCCTAGCACTTTTTCCTGTTTTTCAAGAATCACATGCTCGTTTTGATGCTATTAGCAGAAGTTACACATACATCATTACGACGAAAAAAAACCCTTTTCTAGAAAAGCGAGCTTACCAGTTCACCAAAAATCTAAATATTGATTTGATGAACGAAGCAGCAGCCATATTATTGACCCACAAAGACTTTAAGTGCTTTTCAAAATCTAAAACGGATGTGAAAACATATATTTGTGATGTTCTCAAAGCGAACTGGGAACGGAAAGAACATAATCTCATTTTTTCGATTCAAGCCAATCGATTCTTGCGAAATATGGTGCGTGCTGTTGTAGGCACACTCATTGAGGTTGGGTTGGAAAAGGTGAGTATTGATGATTTTAAAAACATTTTAGCAAGCCGTGATCGAAGTCAAGCGGGATATTCTGTCCCTGCTCATGGACTCTATTTAATTAACGTAAGCTATCCAAAACATATCTTTGCTGTATGAGTTTAAAAGTAAGCGGTTCGATACTGGACATTTCTCTATTTAAACGGTTGATGCGTTATGTTCGCCCATATACCTACACGTTTGTGTTTGTCCTCCTTGCCGCTATTTTGTTGTCTGTATTCTCTACTCTCAATCCCTATCTACTCAAAATCACTGTTGATGATTACATCACTCTTAAAGATTATGATGGGATGCTTTTTTTTATTGTTATCATGGCCATCGTGTTATTCATGGAGGTTTTATTTCAGTTTTCCTTTATCTATTATGCAAACTGGCTTGGACAACGAGTGGTTTTTGATTTGAGAAAAGATCTTTTTAAAAGAATGGTGAGTTTTCGAATGACCTTTTTTGATCAATCTGCAGTTGGTCGTCTGGTCACGAGAGCTGTAAATGACATTGAAACCATTGCCAGTATTTTTAGTCAAGGGCTGTTTATGATCATAGCAGATCTGCTAAAAATGTTTATTGTGATAGGAGTGATGCTCAGTGTAAGTTGGAAGCTTACTCTTATTGTGTTTGCAATTCTACCAATCATTCTGGTTGCTACTCGCAAGTTTCAAAAAGCAATGAAGTTTGCTTTTGACGATGTGCGAACACAAGTGGCCAATCTAAACACCTTTGTGCAAGAGCGTATTTCGGGAATGTATATTGTTCAGTTGTTTGTTCGTGAAAAACAAGAGTATGATGCATTTCAAGAAATTAATGAAAAACATAAAAAAGGTTGGCTAAAAACCGTTTGGTATAATTCTATTTTCTTTCCCATTGCGGAACTTTCTACTTCCATAACGATTGGTTTACTGGTTTGGTATGGAGGGCTCAATGTAATTGCTCAAAACAGCAACATCACATTGGGATCAATTTTTCTATTCATTCAATTGACTCAAATGTTGTTTCGTCCGCTTCGCCAAATTGCAGATAAATTCAACACGCTTCAGATGGGAATGGTCGCTGTGCAGCGTGTGTTTGTTGTGATGGATACAGATAGTCATATTCCAAATCATGGAACCTTAGAAGCAAAAAATTTAGACGGTGATCTTTCTTTCGAGAATGTCATTTTTTCATATAAAGATGGAGAGCCCGTGATCAATGACATTTCGTTTACGGTTTCGGCTGGAGAAACAATTGCAATTGTTGGTGCAACAGGAGCTGGGAAATCAACCATTATAAACTTGCTTAGTCGTTTTTACGACATTTCTGACGGAAGTATCAAGGTGGATGGTAATGATATCAAAAAGTACAGCCTTCCCTCTTTGCGAAATGAAATTGCAGTTGTCTTACAGGATGTGTTTTTATTTGCTGATACAATTAAAAACAACATTACACTATGGGATCCAGACATAAAGGATGAGCAGATTGTTGAGGCAGCGAAACACATTGGAATTGACAGTTTTATTTCAAAACTTCCTGGTCAATTTCAATACAATGTAAAAGAGCGTGGCGCTATGCTTTCAGGCGGTCAGCGTCAATTGATTGCCTTTTTAAGAGCTTATGTTACCAATCCTGCTATCCTAGTTTTGGATGAGGCAACCTCATCGGTTGATAGCGAAACAGAGGAGTTGATTCAAGTCGCTACTGACAGGGTCACAAAAAACAAAACTGCTATTATTATAGCCCATCGACTTGTTACAGTTCAAAAAGCCGATCGAATTATTGTGTTAGACAAAGGGAAAATTGTAGAAATGGGCACTCACAAAGAACTTTTAGAGACTGAAGGAGGTTATTATCAAAACCTTCACAATGTTCAGATAAGCCAAAAACAAGAATCTTTTTAATTTAGATCTTCTTGAATGATTTCAATGAGGTTGTCATTGCTAGAAAACGAGACAAATTCTCCATTTCGCATGTATGATATTTTTCCAGTTTCTTCAGAAACAACGAGTACAGTAGCGTCTGTTTTTTCAGAGATCCCTAAACCAGCGCGATGCCTTAATCCATATCGAACTGGTACATCCGGTTGATCACTAATTGGAAGTGCGACTCGCGTGGCTACTATTCGATTTCCGTCAATAACAACTGCACCATCGTGAAGCGGTCCTCCTTTAAAGAAGACACTTTCAATGACAGGGCTAGAAATATCCATATTGACTTGATCTCCAGAATCTTTTATAAAATCCAAACTTGTGTTCCTTTCAAAAACAATAAGTGCGCCAATTTTCTGTGCGCTTAATTCTGTACATGATTGTACTACTACTTCTGCTTCTGATCGTTTGGAGAGTTCATTGTTTGTCAGTATGTTCCAGTAGCGTCGAAAATTCTTTCTGTTGGCCAAATTTGTTGACCCTACGGTAAGTAAAAGTTTTCTGATTTCTTGTTGAAAGACCACAATTAAGGCGAACACTCCTACGCTGATAAATCCACCTAAAATATTGCTTAGCACTTTCATTTGTAAGATGTCGGTCAATTTCCAAATAAGGTACACAATAACAATTCCTGTAAAGATGTTGATTGCTGCTGTGCCCTTGACAAGTTTGTAAATGTAATAAAGTAAAATAGCAACGAGAACAATGTCAAGGACATCTATGATTCGGACTTCTAAAAATTCAAGAGGGTTCAAATGAAATTTTTTATAAAATTAAGTAAAATTAAAATACAGTTAATTTCTATTTCTTTTGCTGTTGATTCATGAAGTTTACTAAACGAATAACTTCTATTGCTTCTTTCACGTCATGGGTTCGTAAAACAGAAGCTCCTTTTAGCGCAGCAATGGTGTGAACCACAGAAGATCCATGTAAAGCATCAGTAGAATCAACGTCAATCACTTTCTGAATCATTGACTTACGGGATACCCCGATAAGAATTGGGCATCCGAGCTCTTTAAACTTCTCCAGCTGATAAAGCAATTGATAATTGTGTGCCAGCGTTTTGCCAAACCCAAAACCAGGATCAATGATGACTTCCTTAATACCCGCAGCCTTCGCTCTTTTTTGAATATCAATGAACGCAGCCATCACATCTTTTACGACATCTCGATATTGCGGATTTTTTTGCATTGTTTTAGGGGTTCCTTGCATGTGCATTGCGATATAGGGCACAGCGAGATCAGCAACGATTTTCATCATTAGATGATCCATTTTCCCAGCAGAAATATCATTGACAATAACGGCGCCAGCTCCAACTGCTTCGAGAGCTACTTTACTGTTTGTCGTGTCAACTGAGATAAGAGATTGCGGAAATGTTTTTAGGATTGTCTCTATGGCAGGTTGTACACGATCAATTTCTTCTTGGGTTGAAATGGGGTTTGATCCTGGTTTGGAACTAGCACCTCCTATATCAATAAAGGTAGCCCCTTGATCGAGCATTTGTCCTGCTCGTGTGGCAATGGCTTGTAAATCGGTGTAACGCCCACCATCAAAAAACGAATCTGGGGTGACGTTCAAAATTCCCATGACATGACCTTGTGATAGATCAACCTTTCGGGTTTTACAGTTAATAACCATTGCAAAAATGAGTTGAGAAAGAATCGATTTTTTAAAAAATTTGAGCGAAATTTACGCAAAAGTTTACACCTTGTCTAATACAAATCAACAGTACGACTCTGCAATAGCGCTCTGCAGGGATTTATTCGAAAAAAAAATGCGGGATTATGGATGTGCATGGCGTATCCTTCGTGTTTCTTCGCTTACCGATCAAATTTTCATCAAAGCCCAACGTATTCGTACTCTGCAAAAAAATAAGACCCAACGAGTAGATGAAGGTCAATTCTCAGAATTTATAGGGATTGTAAATTACTGTGTAATGGCACTTATTCAAATCGATAAAGGAATTGCTGATCAACCTGACATGGATGATCAAACTGTTTTAAAATTGTACAATGCTCAACTAGATAACACCAAATTATTAATGCAAAACAAGAATCATGACTACGGAGAAGCGTGGCGAGATATGCGTGTAAGTTCATTAACAGATTTGGTTCTTCAGAAATTACTACGTGTTAAGCAAATTGAAGACAACGATGGGCAAACAATTGTGAGTGAAGGACTTGATGCAAACTACCAAGACATCATTAATTATGCTGTTTTTGCGCTAATTCATTTAGAAAACTCATGAATTTCCTCCAAAGGATAGCTTCTGTAATATTTACACTTTTTGGTGTGGCTACGGTTGTTTTCTTCTTATTTAATGTCTTGCCTGGTGACCCTGCTCAAATGATGTTGGGTCAAAATGAAAGCAGTGAGGAGCTTTCCATCATCCGTAAAAAATTCGGATTTGACCAACCCGTTTTTTTTCAATACGCACATTATATAAATGACTTAAGTCCAGTTTCTATTCATTCATTAAATGATGAATTTACTGGTTTGTCTTCCAATAATTATAATTACTTACATCTTCTAACTTTGAACAACAAAGCGTTGGTTCTTAAATGGCCTTACCTTCGAGAATCTTACCATAAGAGTGGGGTGGAGGTTAGTGATATTATTCGTGATACTCTTCCAAACACGGCAATGCTTGCTGTTGCTGCTTTGCTTCTTGCTTTATTGCTCGGAGTGCTCATGGGTATGTTGTCAGCTGTTTATGCGCATAGCCCAATCGATCGATTTCTTCAACTACTGAGTACACTTGGTATGAGTTTGCCTTCTTTTTTTAGTTCTATCCTTGCAGCATGGATTTTTGGTTTTCTTCTTCATGAATACACTTCATTGGAGATGACAGGAAGTTTATATGCTCTAGATGACATGGGAGAGTCCTATCAAGTTGTATGGAAAAACATCATTCTTCCCGCCTTTGTTTTGGGAATTCGTCCACTAGCAGTTGTTACTCAGCTCATGCGTAATGCTTTGTTGGACGAATGGAATCGTGGCTATGTGAAAACAGCGCGAGCTAAAGGCATGTCGGCATCAAAAATCTTATGGAAACATATGCTAAAAAATGCACTTAATCCAGTGGTGACGGCATTATCTGGTTGGTTTGCAAGTATGCTTGCGGGTGCTGTTTTTGTAGAATATATTTTCGGTTGGAACGGAATTGGAAAAGAAATTGTGAATGCATTAAACGTTCTTGATGTGCCAGTGCTTATGGGATCAGTACTGACTGTTTCATTTCTGTTTATAGTTATTAACCAAGTTGTAGATCAAATATATATCTATTTGGATCCTAAAGTTCAATCAAATTAAAATTTAAAAATGAGAAAACATATCGTTGCAGGTAACTGGAAAATGAATAAAACTCAAACGGAAACCGTTGAGCTAATCAATGAATTAAAACAGCAGGACTTAGATGCCAATGTAGGTGTTTATATTTCGCCAGCTTTTGTCAATTTATCAAAAGCGGTTGCTTTAACTGCAGATGGTAACATTCAAGTTGCAGCACAGAATATGCACCAATCTCCTAATGGTGCTTTTACAGGTGAGATTGCTGTGAATATGCTACAAGATATCGGCGTAAATCATGTCATTTTAGGTCATTCAGAGCGTCGTGCTTATTTCGGAGAAACAGATGAATTGCTTCGTGAAAAAGTACAAGTTGCTTTAGATGTTGACATGGAAGTAATCTTTTGTTTTGGCGAGGAGCTAAACGAACGAAAAGAAGGAACGCATTTTGACGTGGTCAAAAAGCAATTGACCACAGCGTTGTTTGCATTAGATGTGTCGGCATGGAGAAATATTGTACTGGCTTACGAACCTGTTTGGGCAATCGGAACTGGTGAAACTGCATCACCTGAACAAGCACAAGAAATGCACGCTTACATACGGTCACTTATAGAGGATCATTATGGAGTCAAATGCGCTGACGATGTGTCAATCCTTTATGGGGGTAGTGTAAAGCCGGCCAATGCCGCGGAGATTTTTGCCCAACCAGATGTCGATGGAGGATTGATCGGAGGTGCGTCGCTTAACGCAACTGATTTTGCAGCTATAGTCAATGGGTTTGCTTCCTAAATCTTATTACGAAGTACGTTTTCAAGTCAGCCCTATTGAACAGGGTAGAGATATCCTTTTAGCGATATTGTCCGATTATGATTTTGAAAGTTTTTTAGAAACCAATGATGGACTTAATGCCTACGCAAAGTCTATCGTTTGGAGACAGATCGATATTGACGAAGCGATAAAGTCGATGCCTTCAATGTTTTCGGTTTCATACGAGTTGAAAGAGGTTCCTCTTGAAAATTGGAATGCCAAATGGGAATCTTCATTTCAGCCAATTATTGTTGGTGATTATACTGTTCGTGCGCCTTTTCATCCTCCAAAGAAAACTATACATGAGTTGATTATCGAGCCCAAAATGTCCTTTGGGACTGGCCACCATCAGACAACACAATTAATGTTGAATTATCTAATCAATATTGATGTAAAAAATAAAGTTGTTCTTGACATGGGGTGTGGCACGGGAATACTCGGAATTCTATCCGCTCAACGAGGAGCAAAAAGTGTTTTAGCTGTTGATATAGAGCCTTGGTGTGTTGAAAACACTATTGAAAATGCCATTCGAAATCAATGTGAGGATAGGGTAGATGTCTTGTGTGGTGATATCGATAAAGTTTCTGGATCATTTGATTTTATTATTGCTAACATTAATCGAAACACACTACTTTTTCATATCTCTTATTATGCAGATAAATTAAATGATGGAGGCATATTGCTATTGAGTGGATTTTATAAATATGAACTTGAGATAATGAATAAGCGTTGCTTTGATAACAACCTTTCCATCCATTCATACGAGACTAACGATGACTGGGTTTGCGCAAAATATGTATATTCAACACTGTGAACATTCGATTCGATACACATAAAGAACAAGAAAGTCCAGACCATGACGTTCTCGTTTCGACAGAGCGAGAGCACGAAATCATTCTGTATAATGATGAGGTCAACACTTTTGATCATGTAATTAAAACTTTAATCTCAGTTTGTGAGCACACAGCAGAGCAAGCTGAGCAGTGCGCTCTTATTGTTCATTATAATGGGAAATGCGCTGTCAAATCCGGGAGTTACGACGAGCTTGAGCCAAAGTGTACCCGCTTATTAGCTGCAGGATTGAGCGCTGAAATTGTGTAAAATCAACCCAAAAATCGCACTTTTTTGAGTTTCCTTACCTTTGGAAAAAAAGATTGCATTATGAGGAAAGAAAATATCATCCTAGCATTGATGGTGGGTGTATCAGCCGTTTATGCACAAACTGATAGTTTGAAAAAGAGTATTCATCAATTTGTTGTTAATGATATTGATGGGAAGCAATTTGATTTTAGTTCGCTTAAAGGGAAAAAAGTTTTGGTGGTCAATACCGCTTCAAAATGCGGATTAAGTTCACAGTATAAGAAATTACAAAAATTGTATGAACAATACAGCAACAAAGATTTTGTGATTGTAGCTTTTCCATCAAACAACTTTTTGTGGCAAGAGCCAGGAACCAATAAGACCATCAAAGCGTTTTGTGAAAAGAATTATGGTGTGTCGTTCCCGATTATGGAAAAATCAACGGTAAGAGGAAGGTCAAAACACCCTGTTTATGAATTTCTGACGAGCAAAGATAAAAACGGAGTAAAGAGTTCAACCGTGACTTGGAATTTTCAAAAATACCTTATCGATGAGCATGGACAATTGGTTGATGTTGTTTCACCAAGAACCCAACCTGATGATCCAAAAATTATTGATTGGATAAAAAGCTAATGAAAGAACAAAAACTTGATATAGTAGCCTTTGGTGCACATCCAGATGATGTAGAGTTAAGTTGTGGCGCAACCATCGCTAAAGAAGTTGCTTCTGGGCTTGCTGTAGGTATAATTGATCTCACTCGTGGTGAGCTCGGAACTCGAGGAAGTGCGGAAATTAGAGACAAAGAAGCAAGTAAAGCAGCATCAATATTGGGTGTCACATTACGGCAAAATTTAGGTTTTCGTGATGGCTTTTTTGTTAATGATGAAGCTCATCAGTTAGAAGTCATTAAGGTATTACGTCATTATAAGCCCAAAATCGTGTTGTGTAATGCGCAGACGGATCGTCATATCGATCATGGTCGAGCAGCAGATTTAGTCCACGACGCTTGTTTTTTGAGTGGATTGCAGAAAATTGAAACTCAATTTGAAGGAAAAGCACAAGATTCTTGGCGACCATCACAGGTCTATCATTATATGCAGTGGAATAGTGATCCTTCTGACATTGTTGTTGATGTGAGTGGTTTCATGGAGAAAAAAATCGAATCGATTTTATCATATGCTTCTCAGTTTTTCAATGAAAATTCCAATGAACCCGAAACCCCTATAAGTAGTAAAACTTTTGTAGAAAGTGTTAAAAACAGGGGTGCAGACCTAGGTAGAATAGTGGGGGTTGAATATGCTGAGGGGTTTACAACACAACGACAATTGGCGACTACCCGAATTTCTAAGTTATTATAGTTTCAAATTTTAGACACAAAAAACGTATACGTTGACGTATATATATGGTGGTTTAGGTTCAGTTGGTTTGAACGTTTACGTCTAAAGAATCTTTATGTTCAACAAGGGCTTGATTGATTTGTATGTCCTCAATTTGAGATTTTATTCTTTGTAATCCTTGTAAAGATTGATTCCCATCGAATGTCCATTGTGATTTCACATTTATCCCCCCTCATAAGAAAAAGCTTCGCTATTTTCATCGCTTTTTATATGGCTATTTTTCAGCTATGACAGTTCGAAAAAACTATTCATTTATAGCTTTTGTGTTTTTTAGGCTTAAATCGTCATCACGGCAGCGTTAAAAAAGCAGCTAATTAGTGCCGAGAACAGGGTAAAATTTCGTATATTTAAGTTAATTATTAACCGCATTAATGAAGTATAAAAAACTCAGGTTCATACTAATTTTATGAAAAAAAGTTTTTGATTAAGAAGGAAAATCGGTTTACATTTGCAAACGTAATAAATGGTGGTTGTAGCTCAGTTGGTTAGAGCGCTAGATTGTGGTTCTAGAGGTCGCCGGTTCGAGACCGGTCTTCCACCCTTCAAAAACCCTTCGAGAAATCGAGGGGTTTTCTTCTTTAAACCAACTTCGCTATTAAGTCTGAACTCATAAAGTATTGATACTTAAATATACGAAATTTTACCCTGTTCTCGGCAGTTTTTCGGCAGTTTTTCAACTCTGCCGAGATAATGAGTTCAGCCTAAAAATTACAACGGCTATGTATGAGTAGTATTTTCCAACTGCCATTGCAATTTCATCCGCTATTCACTAAATTAGACGAACTAAAAACAATACGATGAAAAAACTTCTGTCTCTATTCATACTGTCAATATTCATTATTTCTTGTTCAGAAACAGACCCTATCGATGATGAAAATACAAGTGAAACTGTTGACCCTAACGGAGATGACAACTCTGACGGAAACAGCGATAATGGAGGTGATGGTTTGAATGGCAATGTTTTTTCTTTTGGAGAGATAGATGTAAAATCACAATGGACTTTTGATGGAAATCAATTTTCACAAGGTTTACAAATAATAAAATCTCGTCTTGAAGACATACAAATTAATCAAGCACTTATTGACTCTAAAGATTCTTTAGATGTTGGAGTTTTATCCATTGAATCGCCAAAGACAGGTGAGCTAACATCAAGTGAAACGGTTTCTGTAATTGTAGGAAACTATGGCTATTTATCCATTTTGGATTCACTCGAGATTTCCCTACAAGTAAAATTTGAAGACGGTGAATTTAGTGACCCCATAGTAGAGACAATTCTTATAAATGATTCATTACCACCAGTAGAGGCAATGGAGTATACTTTTACCAACACACTTGACTTATCAGAGAGGGGTACTTATTATATTGGAGCAACAACACAACTTCAAGACGATATGGACATTGATAATAACACACACATACAGGTAGTTAAATCACTCGAGTACACAGATGTGTGTACTATTCACTCTTTAATATTCAACGAAGACAATACATTTAAGCTTTATACAAATAACGAAGAAGGGGTTTGTAACTACGTCATTCTTGGAGAGTATCAGTTAGAGCAAGACAGTAGTTTATTGAAGCTTTACAGTCCTGATTCGTCTCAAGAAACCAATCTAATGGGCAATATTTATGATGTCGAAACAGATGATGATGGAGGGTTTGCTGGCACAATGGACATCGAAGGCATTTGTGTACAATTAGAGGATGGATATGAGGAAGAAAACTACACGGAAGGTCTAACCTATATTCCTGACGAGAACTTAGAAAAATGGTTAGTCTCTGAGGGTTATGATGATACAGTTGACGGCTATGTTACAAATTCACAAGCGGCTAACCAACCTATCGTTGCAATTTATGCTACTGATAATGGTGCATTTGATGAAAATGGAAATCTTGTTTATGGGGATGATAGATGGAGTAATAGGTTGACTTCTCTTGCTGGAATTGAGGCTTTTCCCAATCTTGAAACTTTAACACTCGTTGGGAATAAGTTAGATAGTGTTAATATATCTCAAAATGAAAAATTAAAATATATCTATTTAGACTTTAATGCTTTTCATAAACTTGACACAAGTAATAATGAAGAGTTAATCGAGCTTGCAACTGACAACAACGAAAACGAGTTAGAGGTTGATTTTACGAACAATACAAAATTGGAAAAATTAGCTCTTCCTAATAGTAATTTGAAAGAAATTGAGTTACTCAACCACCCTAATTTGTGGCGGCTTTCGCTGGGTAGAAATAGTTTAACTTCAATAGATTTAACATCATTAACAAGTTTAGAACTGCTATATATTGATAACAATGAACTTTCATCCATAGACCTCTCTAATAATTCTAAAATTATAGAGATGAATTTGAATTTCAACAACCTTCAGGATATTGATATATCAAATTTAGTTGAATTGAAATATTTAAGTTTAGGATGGAATCAACTTGAAAACATCGATTTAACCAAAAACATTAACCTTGAAGAGCTAAATTTAAGCTCCAACTTATTTAAGGATAATATCGATGTGTCAAACTGTATTAACTTAATAGAGTTCAATATTCTTGGAAATGAGCATAACATAAAATGTATAAAAGTCAATCAGCAACAATTAGACGCTATTAATGGTGAAAATGTTCCTGATGGGTTTAATTGGTCATTGGGCAATTATGTAGACGAAAACGGAGAACAACAATCAGTAGAGGTTTCTTTGGACTGTAATTAAACTCATTTAATCTTTACGCCCAGATATTCAGTGGTTTATGTAGTGTTTTAAATATACGCCAGGGTGTATAATTGGTTGACTATAAGCCTATTAGGTGTTGGCGCATTTCAATAAACCCATTCAGTGTCAAAAAGAAAAAAAATAAACGCTGTATTATATCATTACGCTACTCAGTATAGTAGGGCTAAAACTGTCAAATAGCGAATAAAAATCACTCTTCTCTTTTTTTATTTTCTGCTCTTATGTATCTTATACTATCTTATTTTCTCTTCTATCATCTTATCTTATAGCATAGCGAACGCACATACGAATGCATATGCGAACGCATAAACTATAATCTGTTTTAGAATGGAAGGTCAGTATTCTCTTGTACTATTTCATCTTTTTTGTGGTATCTTTTTTTGGCGTTAATTGAGTTTTGCTTTGACTTAGAATAAATATCTGAAAGCCCTTCAATTACTCTGTCACTGTAAAATATATTATCGTCATATTTAAACAATCCATAATTTTTAATGACTGATTCTAAAAGACTATTGGCGTTTTCTAAATGATTTATTCTTAAGGTAAATGCTAATTCATCAAAATTCAATTCAAAACGCCCCTCGTTGATGTAAAGTAGTTCTGTTAACTTCCAGAAAACCGCACATCCCTCCAAACCTTCTTTGGCTTGTAATTTGATTAGCTTACTGTTATTTGAGGCGTTTATGTCGTGCTTAAACCAATGTTGTTGCAACTTTTGTTTATTCATTTTAATAATATTTAAAAATTTACCTTCAATTTAATCTTCTGTTCAATACAAAAACAATAAACTTATTCACGCCAAATTTTAGCTTAATCTGTAAATTTCAGATTTATTAACATCTCAACTTTAAACTTGTAAGTTGGCAGGTGCGACTTTCATAAGCAGTTGTGTTTTTCAAGCACATTTTAAAATCTAAAATATTATTAGACTCTTTTTCATACATCCTTTATATTTGGGTATATGAAGTTTACAGGGAATAAGCTGTTCGAAAAGACAATCTATGCGATTATAGTTCTAAACTTAGTTGCTATGGTAGTAGAGTCTGAACCAAATTTAGATGAGGGTTTAGTGGACTTTCTTGCAAAGTTTGAAATTGTATCAATCATTGTCTTTACAATTGAATATCTAATTAGGACTGGCGAATCATTAAAAGCTAAATCAAAGTACAATTCATCTTTTTTTGGTGTAATTGATTTACTTTCTATACTACCTTTTTACTTCCAGTCAGCACTTGGTTTTGATGGAAGGTTTGTAAGAGTGTTCAGATTATTTAGAGTTTCCAGAATTCTAAAGCTGGGTAAATTCAATAAGTCATTTGAATTATTAGGAAGAGGAATCGCCAATGTCAGGAGAGAGCTTTATTTGACGTTCTTTATAGCTTTCGTAATGCTTTTTTTCTCGGCGACTGGTATATACTATCTTGAGAATCCAGTGCAACCAGAACACTTTACAAGCATTAAAGAATCCTTTTGGTGGGCAGTAGCTTCATTAACTGGTGTTGGCTTTGAATCGATTTATCCTATCACTCTTGGGGGTAAAATATTTGGCTCATTGATTTCACTTGTTGGGGTTGGCGTAGTTGCAATTCCTACAGGTATAATTAGTGCATCTTTTGTTGAAATAATTAACTCTCAAAAGAAAAGGAAATAGTGTTTTTGTTTAAATACATAAGAGCTGTAATTTATTTACTTCCACTATTTGTAGTATCACAAAATTTCTACAACCATAGCTTTTCAGGTGAAATAATTGAGCATTCATATTACACACTATCGTATTTGGAAAAACACGAACAGCCTGAGTGGGTTTCCTACAAGCTTTCACCTCAGTTTTTAAAAGGAAATACAAGTAGGACAGATAATTTTAGAGCTGACAATAAAGTTTCTACTGGCTCAGCTCAATTGGTAGATTATAAAGGCTCAGGATATGACAGAGGTCATCTTGTGCCAGCTGGAGATATGAAGTACTCATATTTATCTATGTCAGAAACATTTTTTTTATCTAACATTAGCCCACAAAATCCCTCTTTCAATCGTGGAGGATGGAAAAAGTTAGAATCATTGGTTAGAGGTTGGGCGAGCGAAAAGGAAATACATATTGTAACAGCTGGTGTGCTTGAGGATAACTTAAATAGAATAGGATATAATAGGGTATCCGTTCCATTATACTTTTACAAAGTAATTTACTCACCATCAACAAATGAGATGATTGGGTTTGTAATGCCAAATAAAAAAATTAATGCTGACTTAAAGACATACGTTAAGACAGTTGACCAAGTTGAGGATATTACAGGAATTGATTTTTTCTATGATATACAAGATGATGTTGAAAATAAATTGGAGTCCATTGTAAATTTAAAGCTATGGGATTTTTCTAAAGTATTTAATTCTACTTCATCTAATAATTCTAAGCCTTCATTTCAATGTATTGGAAAAGCTAAAACAACAGGTTTGCGGTGTAGAAATAAAACAACAAATACTAATAAGTATTGTTATGTTCACCAAAATCAATCTAAAGATTACAAACCACCAAAAAAAACTAATTATATTGGGAGATGTAATGCAATTACTAAGTCAGGTAACCAATGCAAAAGAAATGCTTCTAATGGCAATAGATTTTGCTGGCAGCACAATAAATAAATTAATCTTATGGCAACATTAAAGCAAATAGGTAGTTTATTAGAAAGGTCTTTTGAAAAGTGGGACTATCAAAAAGCTATTAAATTTAGTACAAACGAATCTGAAACAAGAGACTATCTAATAGAGAGGTTCTTTGAAGAACTTGGGTATAGTAAAATGGAGCACTACTCTCACGAATTCAGCTTACATATTGACAAGGGAAAAGTTAAAAAGGTTGATATGGTGATTACCTTAAATAGAAGAAATCCAATAATGTTAATTGAGTGTAAAAAGGCAACCATAAACCTTAATAAGAATCACTATAACCAACTTGCAGAATATTTTGAGGAACATAAAGAATCTAAAGTTGGCGTCCTTACAAATGGCATTCAGTATGAGTTTTATTCTGTAAAATGGAATGATGATAAAACTTTAAATGATAAGCCATTTATAGTATTTGATTTAAATGACTTTACAAGAGCTGATTTAGAAGACATTGCTAACTTCCACATTAAACTATTTGATGTCAGTAATATCCTCTCAATGGCGGAAGAGAAATACTTCTTGGACGATTTTGATGATGCATTAGTAAGCACCTTATATCCAGCAAGCACAGAGTTTAGAAAACTTATTTTTCAAAATATGCTTGATGAAAAAAGCAGAAATAAAAGAATGACAGAGCAAGTTAGCCATAGAATTTACAAGCTAATTAATTCAATTTCATTGCAAGATGCAGTTGAAAAAGTAAAAGTTTTAGAAGGTAAAGATTCAAGCTCCGGAGTTTACACTACTTCAAAAGAACTAAAAGCTTTTCAAATAATCAAGACGATAATTGCACTAACACCCAAACTTAAAAATCAGGTTGATAGAGTGTCATACAAAGATTATAAAGGTCAATTCAAAATTATAGTGGACAATATGCCTTCAAAAGAAATTTGTAATTTAGTTTTGAATTCAAAATCACAGAAAATACAGTTTGGAGAAGAGAGTTTTGAGCTTATGAAAGTATCAGCAGAAGAAATATCAAAGCATAAAAAAATAATTGTTGAAAGCTCTATTGCCAAGTTGATATAGTTATTTAAGTTTTTATTATGAAGAAAGCTCTTAAAATTGGATGTTTAGTTTTTTTTGTTATTCCATTCTTTATTGGAATAGTGATATCTATTATAAATGATGAAGACCAAATAGAAGAAAAATTAGAAACGTCAACTGTTACTGAAGCGACTCAAGTTTCCAAAGAAAAAAAACCTGTTAAGATAATCGAGAAACAAACTCTAAATTTTCAAGCCCTTGATGTCAAAAAAGTTGGTTTAAACACTCAAAATAGAGCAACTCAAAAAATAATTGCAAACTCTGACTCATTGCCAAATGAAGATATACTTAGAGAAACAGCTTTAAAACACTGGAAAAGGAATTCATTTAGCTCTTACGATGAGTTCACAGTCTTTATTTATCTGGAAGGAATGGATACAAATAGCACTGCTTACAGCATTGTTGAGTTCAATAAAGGTGGAAATATTACTTTTTTTAAAGTAAACGATTATTTATTGATTGGAACTAAATGGGATAATTAATTTACAGTTATAATACATCCTTTAATTCATTTCTTAAAACTTAAATTTACCATAGGCATATCTTCTTCTTTTAGTTCTGCTACTTCAAGCCCTCTTAAATAGGTAAGAAATACATTTAAACTTGAAGTAAAATTGTTAATTTTAGACTATCAAAAAAAACAACAATGAAAAAATATTTATTCTTATTTATTGTATACCCCCTTTTCGTTACATCCAATTTATGTGCACAAAATTTATCTAAAAATGAGGTGTTTGATGTATTATCAAAATGGGAAGGTAATTGGAGAAGTATTATTCTCTTCGAAGAGTCTGTTTGGGTAAAAGAAAGTTTTGAAACTCGAGGAATTTCTGAATCAAATTTAATTTTATCCAACAATTACCTTGAGATGAATGTTTTTAACGAAAACGAAGCATCCAAACATATCATTCGCTATGACCAAAATTCAAAACAGTTTAATAGGTGGGAGTTTAAAAGTGATGGGGGCACTAATTTTTGGGTTGGAAAGTGGAATCAGAGTACGGAAGCTATGACTTGGACTTATGTAGATTTCACAAATGCCGAAATTATAGGAGAAATAATTGAAACTTTTAGTTCCAACAACACAATTAATGTAAATATAGCTATGAAAGATAAAAAAGGGAATAATCTTCTTCGGATATCTTCAAAGGCAAACAAAATTTAAATCATCGGCATATCCTCTTCATTAAGTTCAGGAAGAAAAACAGGGAGTAGAGATATTGTAGATTTTTTATATTAGTAGTTTATTAATCATAAATAAAATGAAATCAAAGTTTATTTTTCCCATAATTAGTATTATTCAAATTCTTATGGGAGTTGGGCTATTATTGGGAGTTTTTCTTGACCCTGTAGGACTTATGCAACCCTTTTTTAAAGGTGAAATAACTGCTGATTTAATTTTCTGGACACAAGGAATTATTGATGTAAGTGCAATGCATATGATTGGAGTAGGTCTGCTTATTTTTTCCTTATGGAGGTTAAAGTTTGATAATGAGTCAAACAAAAAAATATTTCTTGCTTATTCAGTCTTTGGAGGTGTAGTTTTACTTGTGGCTTTATTTAATCACTTATTTAGAGGCGGAGGACCACCTATTCCTATTTTAATTCTAATAGTGTCAGCTACAGCATTAGGGTTGTACGGCTCAAGAAAGGCAATTGGTTAAACCATAGGCATATCTTCTTCTTTTAGTTCTGCTACTTCAAGTCCTCTTAAATAGGTTAATAAGGTTTAGATAATTTTTATATTTATATTTTGAGTCAAAAAACTGAACAATTATTATTTTGTGTTTATTGTGTTGTATTCCTCATAATAATGCTAATTGGATTTACTGGAGATTATTTTATAATAGATTTATTATTTTTTCCTACTTTTTTCTTCACACTATTTTGGATAAGCCGATTAATGAAACTTGCACGAGAAAATAAATCATAGTTTATGAAAATAATTAAATATTTTATTGGTGGAGCTGTTGCAGGAGTAATTTGTATGTTCTTCATTAAACTTTACTTTGAGACACAATGGCGTTCTGATGATATTCAAACAATAATTACATTTGGATTTATGGGGTTATTATTTTTACTCCCACCATTCAAAAAGAAATCATAGTTTATGAAAAAGCACAAATTTGGACAAGGTTTTGATAAATTTAGCAGAAAACAATTAAGTATCTATTATTTTTGTTTAGGATTCTTTGTAGGTTTTATTTGTATGCTTGCACTTGCTTAAACCATAGGCATATCTTCTTCTTTCAATTCAGCAACTTCTAATCCTCTTAAATAGGTAAGAGATACGTTTAAACTTGAATGCCCCATTGCTCTTTGTAGCTTGTGTAAAGACCCAGTTCTCTTAAAGATTTCTATAGCGCCAGAGTGCCTAAAAGAATAGATTGTAGTGTGTTTACCTATCTCTGGGCACTTCTTCTTAAACCTGCTCCAAAGTGTCTTAAAATAGTCCTCATTGAATTCAATAGGGGTGTTTGAAAAGATGTTATCGTTGGCGCTTCCTATCACTAATTCTTTTCTGATATAATCAGGGACTGGCATTACCCTATTGCGCTTTGATTTAACCCTGCTACCATCTACACTTACATAACTTAAGTCATCTGCAAAGTCTTGCCACTTAAGTAGTCTAACCTCTCTATGTGGTCTTAACAGGCATCCATAGGTAAACAAGCAACATAAATACAGGTTATAATTGTAGTCTTTCAATAGCTGTAATACATCCGCTATATTAGGAATTGGCTTGTGTAGTTTCTCAGTCTGTTTTCTTGGTTTTAAGGCACTTTTCTCAATAGGAAATCCATTTTCATACAAGTGATTCACAAGTACGTTTAAATGCCTTCTAACAGTGTTAAATGAGGTGCTGTTGTTGTGTCTAAGCATTATACTATCAATGAATTCAATAGGGATACTGCCAGAGCTTTCTAACTCGTCTCTTAGCTTAGATGCCAAGTCCTGTAAAGTTCTCTTGTATGCTTTATTTAAAGGTTCATCAAGCTTTTGAGAAATAAGTCTATCAAACTCTAATAGCTCTGGGCGTCCCTCTATCTTTTCAAAGCTGTAATTATTCTTTACCAAGTAATCATAAACCATCTTGGCGAGTCTTTCAGTCTCTCTTCTGCGTTGTTTATTAGGATAAGAGTTTGGTTTAAAATCAACTCCTATCTTCTTGGCGTTAAATAGTCTGTAACGCTTCTTGTTTAAGTAAAAATCAATGTAGTGGTTGCCATCTTTTGTCTGGCAAACTAAAGGGTATGTAATATTCATCTCGGCACTTATTCGGCAGTTATTGAAAAATCTAATTTTCAATACTTTATAAGTGACTTATATTCAACAAGTTGTATTGCTTGAAGTTGGTTAGAGCGCTAGATTGTGGTTCTAGAGGTCGCCGGTTCGAGACCGGTCTTCCACCCTTCAAAAACCCTTCGAGAAATCGAGGGTTTTTTTTTAATCTAGTTTGTTATTTAGATTTTATGAAGGCTGATTTTTCTACTTTTTCAACTTCAATAAGCACTTCATTTCGACGATTCATTATCTTGTAAGGGCTATCATAAGACAAAATCACTGGATCGCCAATCGCTTTCACATTGTGTTTTTTTATAGCGTCATACAGGCGTTGTGTATGCAGTTCAACCTTTGATGAGTTACTATAGCCGCCATATCGAACAGCAGCATAATAACCTGCTTTAGACTCATAAACTTTTACATTGTTTTCTATAGGTTTTGGGGCCTCTGTTGAAATGTATTTTTTTGGCAAGACAAACTCCATGGTGGAACTGTCTTTTTTTGCATGCATGTGCACGGGGGTAGTCATGGCTATCTTTTCATTTTCTTTGTTCTTGCCTGATATATAACGGAAAAGAGTCGAAAACTGACTACCCGAATTCACGGGCGTTACCACCTTTACTTTCATAGCTGGTGGATAAAAACGTAGTTCCAAGAAATCGAGATTTTCAATAACCTCATATTCCTGCGTTTCATATTTCTGTCCCATAATGCTCGTTATTGTATAACAAAAAAAGAAAAACCAAATCCATTTCATTCTTTACTTTTCAATAGCGTTCCCGCTATCTTTTTTTAGGGTTAGGCGTTTATCTCTGTTAGCAATTTCCCATGCGGTATGAAAAACCAAACGTGTTCGTTTTTCTAGAAGTGGATAATTGATTTTTTCAACCGTATCTGTTGGTGCATGATAATCTTCGTGTGTACCATTGAAGTAGAAAATAACAGGAATGTTGTTTTTCGCAAAATTGTAATGATCTGATCTGAAGTAATATCTGTTTTCACGCCACATGCCAAATTCCCATACCAGAGTTGTAGGGTCATTGTATCGATAGTCGATTTGTAATCCTACATAGTCTTCGTTTGCTTTTTCTGAGATTTCGTGCAAGTCATTTGAGAGAATGTCAGAACCAATCAAATAGATGTAGTTTGGTTGATCGATGTGCAACGAATCAACTCGTCCAATCATGTCTATATTGAGATTCGCAACCGTATTGGCGAGAGGGTATATAGGATTGTCGGTGTAGTATTCAGAGCCCAAAAGTCCTTTTTCTTCAGCTGAAACATGTAAAAAAAGAACTGATCTTCTTGGACCATTTCCTTCTTCTTTTGCTTTCTTAAAAGCTTCTGCAATTTCCATCATTGCTACTGTTCCCGACCCATCGTCATCTGCGCCGTTGTTGATTTGTCCATCTCGTTCAACACCCACATGGTCGAGGTGAGACGTGATGACCAAAACCTCGTCAGCTTTGTCAGAACCTTGAACGTATGCGAGTACATTGTGGCTATTGATAGATTTTTCATAACGATCAACAACTGTCATATCTTGAAAATATGCACCATCAGTACTTCCTCCAGGAATCTTTAAAGATTTGTAGTAATCTCTTAGAAAATTAATCGCAATAATCTCACCTTCTGTCCCTGCTTCTCTCCCCATAAAATCGTCTGATGCATAAGTATACAGGTGTGTTTTTAATTCCTCTTGCGTTATGGTTTCAGCATAATCAACAACAGTCTTTTGTGCCTCTGAATGGCAAGAAATAAGAGCAAACAGAGAAATAACATAAAGTAGATTTTTCATAATCATATAATTTAGAATGTTATAAAAGTACCAAAAAAGACTATAACTCTTTTGCGATAGCGTCCCAAAGTTGAATTCTACTAAGCAAGGAATCTTTCGCGGCGTTTATTGCGTCTTCTTTTTTAGTTGAGTCACCAGTGCAGAGTTCTTCGATCATTTGCAATGCCATTGGTCCATGTTCGTCGCCATCAACTTCGATATGTCGTTCGAGATAATAGACTAAGGTTTGTGCGCCAGGGTGTCCTTTTTCGCTAAGTTCTCGCACCAATGAAATAAACATATCGGGGATTAAATCTTCGCGTCCGTATGTGAAAACACCTGCAACGACATGAATGGGTGCATTTTCAACGCAATCCATAGTGCCTTTGACAAACTTTTTAGCTGCATGATGCGCATTGGATTTCTGAAGTGAGTTTTTCCAAGACTCGCCATTTTTCATGTGAAATATAAAGGTGTCTATTGCACGCGTGTCTGCACCAATATCTTTCATTGCATTTAAATAGAGTTCAAAATGACTCATCGGCTGATTGTTTTGATCGACATCACTTTCTTCCCCAAGTACAATTTCATTAATCAATCTTCGAGTGACTGGATTGCCAACAGGTGTCCAAGGAGTAGCTGCACATGTCAAATCAAGTTGTAATCGCTTGAGCAAGGACATAAAATCCCAAACGGCAAATACATGAATTTCCATAAAACGCTTTATGGAATCAATTGAATTCATTGAAGAATAAAGTGGATGATCTACAAGGGTAGAACGCAGCTCGTCTAATTGAGTTTTTGTTTCAATCATTGGAAATAATTTTTCTTTTTCGTTAGTAAAATTAGCTAAAATCCTGACCATTACCTAAGAGAATTTGTTCTGCAATTCTGTACATTTGATGCATGACAATGCCTAAAATAATCGAATGTCCCCGTGATGCTATGCAAGGGATTAGTTCTTTTATTCCTACCGAAAAGAAAGCGAAGTATTTACAGCTGTTATTGGATGTTGGGTTTCATACTTTGGATTTTGGGAGCTTTGTTTCCCCTCGAGCGGTTCCTCAAATGAAGGATACGGCACAAGTTCTTGCCAAATTAGATTTAACAAAAACGAACACTAAGTTGTTGGCGATTGTTGCTAACGAGCGTGGGGCAAAGGCAGCACTAACTTATGAAGAGATCGATTTTTTAGGTTTTCCATTTTCGATTTCGGAAAACTTCCAGATGCGGAATACCCATAAAACCATTGAGGAGTCTTGGAAGGTTATTAGTCAAATCAAAGCACTCACTGATAAACATAACAAAAAACTGGTAGTTTATTTGTCAATGGGCTTTGGTAACCCGTATGGAGACCCCTGGAGTGTTGATATTGTTGCCAGATGGATCGAAATATTATCGACCATAGATATCGAAATCATTTCACTTTCTGATACAATCGGTCAAGCCGTACCAAGTGATATAGAGTTTTTGTTTTCGACATTGATTCCACATTTTCCTCAAATTGAATTTGGCGCTCATTTTCATACATACCCAAAAAAGGGTCTTGAGAAAATCGAAGCAGCCTATGATGCCGGTTGTCTCCGTTTCGATGGTGCAATTCTTGGCTATGGGGGTTGTCCAATGGCAAGTGATGCGCTCATTGGCAATATGCCAACTGAAAAGCTCATCACTTTCTTCGCAAATCAACATATAGATACCGGTCTTGAACTCACCACTTTTGAGTCTTGCATGAACCATAGCATGGATTTATTTCGCCTTTATCAGTAGTTGATCAATATTATTTAAAATAATTCTAAATAAACTTTTGTTATTAAATTCCTCCCTGTATATTTGCCTTATATTTAATTAATCTAAATAAACAATGAAAAATTTATCATATATTTTTATCTTACTTAGTGCCACCGCCTTAGCTCAGGAATCGATGAACAGTGCGTCGACTCAAATGAGCAACCTTTCTTCTTTAGACCGTGGTCTTTCAATTGGTGGTTATGGTGAAATTACATACAATAATGTTGAAGGAACATCAACCCCGGCAGAATTGGATGTTCAACGTATGGTCATGCTATTTGCCTATAAATTTGACGACCGCACACAATTTGTAACTGAACTTGAATTTGAACACGTTAAAGAGGTATATGTTGAGCAAGCATTCCTTAATTACTCTGTAAGCGACGGCTTAAACCTTCGTGGTGGGCTTATGTTAGTTCCAATGGGTATTGTTAATGAGTACCATGAACCAACAACATTTAATGGTGTAGAACGTCCAAGTCTTGACAGTAAAGTCGTTCCTACAACTTGGCGTGAAATTGGTGTCGGAGTTTCAGGACGATTGAACAAAGCATCTCTTCGTTACCAAGCTTATCTTATGAACGGTTCGATTTCATATGGCGATTCCCACAAATTAAGAGGTTCAGATGGGTTGCGTAAGGGGCGTCAAAAGGGGGCAGAGTCAGTAGGCTCTAATCCAAACTTTGCTGGGAGAGTGGAATACTATGGCTTGCCGAATTTTAAATTTGGCGCTTCCCTCTACAATGGTAAAACGCAAACGACAGCGCCAGATGTGAGTAACACACAAGTTGGTGTTTCTATGTTTGGTCTCGACTATCGCTATGTCAATGGACGGATATCTTCTCGCGGTCAGTATATCTCAGCGACATTGAGCGATACCGAGGCTTATAATGTTGCAGGCAGTAAAGATATTGGATCTGCAATGATGGGATATTATTTAGAGGGGGCATATAATGTTCTTCCTATTGAAAACAAGCAAAAATTAGATTTGTTTGTTCGCTATGAGAATTTTAACACACATCAAGAAACGGCTGGTAGCTTGGTTGCTAACGATGCGTATCACAGAAACGAAATGACCTACGGTTTTTCATATCACTTGGCAAACGGAGCTGTTTTTAAAGCAGATTACCAATCCAAAGGAACAGCAGTGGATGGAGCTGATAATAAAGGTCAAATCAACATGGGTGTTGGCGTATTCTTTTAGCGTATATTTGCTGACCTAAAAAAAGCTTTGAAGTTTATCCTTCTTTTTATTGTTTTTTCCTTTCAATTGACAGCCCAATCTGCGCGTGTCCTTAAAAAGGTAAATAAGCTTATTGAGAAGACATATAATGTTGATAATTCAGAGTTAAAAAATTTAAATTTCACGAGCACTTCTGCAGCTGGATACTTGTATGGTATCCACCGGGCAGAAGTGCTTTTGGGATATGCTTTTCTAGGCACTGCTCCGAGTAAGACAGACACTTTTGAATACTTGGTGTTGTTTGACCCAGACCTTATCATTAAAAAAGTAAATGTTTTGGTTTATCGCGAAGACTATGGAGGAGAAATTGGAAGCAATCGATGGCTAAAACAATTTATAGGTATTCCAAAAAACACAAACCTGATCGTTGGTAAAAATGTGGCAGCAATCTCTGGCGCAACAATCTCTGTTTATTCGATGACCAACGCAATTAATCAGTTACTCATTGATTTAATTAAAGTAAGACAAATATGATTCCTGAATTAAGTACTTGGAGTTATCCAATTCGAATAATGACAGCTTGTTTTTTGGTAGTACTTTCCGTTGGGTTTTTTACAGGGATTAGTTTTGTTGGAGAGACAGATAGCGTGTCTCCTGACGGTCTTGCCGAACATTATAACGGCAATGAGCATGACGAGGCTGCAATGGTGATGAAATTTAAAAAAAGTTCAAAAGAAATGCTCACCATTGTTCATACCCATATTCTGAGTTTATCGATTCTTTTTTTTATCACAGGTTTTTTATTGGCAATGACATCAATAAATCACAAGCTAAAAATGATTTTAATCATCGAGCCTTTTGTTTCTATCCTTCTCACTTTTGGCGGATTGTATTTGGTATGGTTTGGGGTTGAGTGGTTTAGATATGTGGTGATACTTTCTGGAACTGCCATGACGTTAGCGTATTCAGTAGGTGTGATTATTTTGTTGCTACAGCTCAGGGTGTTTACAAAGTGAGTTGCTTATTAATTTCCTATATTTGCATGCAACTAATTGTAATGTAGTTGCTATGTCAAAACAAGCATCCAAAATAACCGGAATTGGATTAACATATGATGACGTTTTATTAATCCCAGCTTACTCTGAGATTCTTCCTCGAGACGTTAATATAACTTCATATTTTTCACGTAATATCCCCTTAAATGCTCCCATAGTATCTGCAGCGATGGATACTGTAACAGAAAGCCAAATGGCAATTGCTATGGCACGTGAAGGAGGAATCGGAGTATTGCATAAAAACATGACAATCGATGCGCAAGCAGATAAGGTGCGTAAAGTCAAACGTGCAGAGTCTGGAATGATTATTGACCCAGTAACTCTACCAACAACTGCTCTGGTGTCTGACGCACAGAAACTGATGTTTGAGTATCGTATTGGAGGTATTCCGATTGTTGACAAGCACCAAAAATTGATAGGTATTGTAACGAACCGAGACCTGCGATTCGAAAAAAATGAGGCGCGCCCTGTTATGGAGGTGATGACTTCGGAGAATCTGGTCACCGTCAAAGAAGGAATTTCAATGTCGGACGCTGAAGAAATCCTTCAAGCACATAAAATTGAAAAACTACCTGTTATCGACGATCACAATCGGCTTGTTGGGCTGATTACTTTTAGAGACATCACCAAAGTAAACTTAAAGCCCAATGCCAATAAAGATAGTTATGGTCGTTTGCGTGTAGCCGCTGCGATTGGGGTCACACAAGATGCTGTAGAACGCTGCTCTGCATTGGTTGGGGCAGGAGTCGATGGGGTTGTTATTGATACAGCTCACGGACATACGCAGGGAGTTGTCAAAGTTTTAAAAGAGTTGAAAAAGGAGTTCCCAGACCTAGATGTTGTTGTTGGGAATGTAGCAACTGCCGATGCAGCAACTTTTTTAGCTGATGCTGGAGCAGATGGTGTAAAGGTTGGTATTGGGCCCGGCTCAATTTGCACAACACGCGTAGTGGCAGGAGTAGGCTACCCGCAATTGTCTGCGATAATAGAGGCGTCAAAAAGCCTACAAAAGAAAAACGTACCACTTATTGCCGACGGAGGTGTCCGGTATACTGGTGATATAGTAAAAGCTATTGCTGCTGGTGCTCAATCTGTCATGTTAGGATCGATGTTGGCAGGCACAAAAGAATCACCTGGTGAAACAATCATTTTTGAAGGCAGAAAGTTTAAAACCTATCGAGGAATGGGGTCTGTCGAGGCTATGCGTAGAGGAAGTAAAGATCGTTATTTCCAAGATGTGGAAGATGATATAAAGAAACTTGTTCCTGAAGGAATTGTGGGAAGAGTGCCTTATAAAGGAGAATTGTATGAAAGCATTCACCAGTTTATTGGAGGTCTGCGAGCAGGAATGGGATACAGTGGAGCACAAGACATTGACCAACTCCAAAAAAAATCAAAATTTATTCAAATTACAGCATCTGGGATACAAGAAAGCCACCCCCATAACGTAGCGATTACAAAAGAGGCCCCTAATTACTCTAGATAAAACGATGAAGCCATTTTATTTTATTATTATTTTATTCATTAGTTCATGCGGTTTCAACAACACCGAGGAGTCAAATGCAGTGGCAAGGGTTGGAGATGAATATCTTTTTAAATCAGACTTGAGCGCACTAATAAGCCCTCGTTTGCATGCTATGGACAGTGTCCAGATTACTTCAAGTGCAATCAACGAATGGGCGGAGGAGCAACTCTATCTAAACAAAGCTAAGATTAACCTAACTTCTGCAGAAAAGAAAAAACTAAATAAATTAGTAAGTACCTATCGCAATGATTTATATGTGAAGACTTACGTTGACAAAGCCATCCAGTCACAACTAGACACCGTTGTTTTGGATGATGAAATTTCTTCTTACTTTGAGAAAAATAAAGTCAATTTTAAAACAAATAAGGACTTGCTAAGGGGCCGTTATGTCCGTGTTCGAAAAGAAAATTATAATTTACGGTCTATTCGCCGCAGTTTACGGCGATACTCAAACGATGATAAAGTGTTTTTAGACTCCATTGCTCTACAGTTTACGACCTATTCTTTAAATGATTCCATTTGGATTCAGGCAACACAATTTTTTAGTCGCTTACCATCAATCAGTGAGAGACGTTATAAAAATTTCTTAAAAAACAACACTTTCTTTGAATTAGAAGACTCTTTAGAGGTATATTTGGTTGTAATTGAAGACGTAGTAAAGCGCAACGAATTGGCTCCTTTGCCTTATGTAGAACCGACTCTTAAGCAGATTTTGATTAATAAAAGAAAACTAGAGTTGATGCGGCAATTTGATCGCGAAGTAATTCAAGAGGGATTACGTCAAAATGTATTTGAGGTATATGAATAGATTCATGAAAACGATTGGCATATTCGTCTTATTAAGTAGTTTTTCTATAGGCCATGCACAAGTTGATAGTATAACCAAGCCAACAAGAATTAAAATTGATGGTGTCGCAGCTGTAATTGGGGATTACGTGATTTTGGATTCAGATGTTGACAAGGCATATATCGATTTGCAATCACAAGGAATTCCAACGACCAATATTGAGCGTTGCAGTTTGCTAGGCAAACTCATGGAAGACAAACTCTATGCGCATCATGCTGAGCAAGATAGTTTAGTGGTTAGTGATGCCGAAATCAACGATTATGTCGTAAGAACCATTGATTATTTTGTGCAAGAACTCGGAAGCATGGAAAAAGTTTTGGAGTTTTATAAAAAGAGTGATGAGCAGAGCTTTCGAAGTGAGCTTTTTGACATCAATCGTGTACAACAGCTTTCTCAAAAAATGCAGTCCAAAATTGTTGAAGAAATTGAAGTTACTCCGGAAGAGGTTCGCACATTTTTTGAAAGGATACCAACCGATCAACGCCCTGTGTTTGGAGCCGAGCTTGAGATTGCGCAAATTGTTGTTGAGCCAAAATCGACTGATGTTGAAATAGAGCGTACCATTCGGTTGTTGGAAACCATGCGTAACGATGTATTGGAAAATGGATCCAGTTTTTCCTCAAAAGCAATTTTATACTCTCAAGACCCTGGATCACGATCTCGCGGAGGCCGATATACGCTTGATCGAAAACGACCAGTTATGGTTAAGGAATTTAGAGATCAAGCCTACCGATTACTAGAAGGAGAGGTGTCTCAACCTTTTAAAACGGAATTTGGTTGGCATATTGTTACCGTCGATAAAATTCGCGGACAATTGCTAGATGTTCGTCACGTTCTACTTATCCCTGAAGTTTCCAATAAAGAGTTACAACAGGCAAAAGAAAAAATAAACTTGATACGTCAGCGCATTCAAGATGATGAAATATCTTTTGCTGATGCCGCTTTGGAGTTTTCAGACGATAGGGAGACTTCTACAAATGGGGGTGTTCTTATTAATCCTTCTACGGGAGCTACACGATTTGAACTGACCAAACTAGACCCTGGGATATACAATCAAATTTTAAATCTAGAAGATAATGAAGTTTCTTCGCCTCTTATAGATGAAGATAGGTCTGGGAATAAGAAATATAAAATTCTGATGGTGACTAACCGATTTGATCAACATACAGCAGATTTTGCTAAAGACTATGTGAAAATTAAAGATTTGGCTTTGAAAGAAAAGCAGCTCAGCGCAATCCAAGAATGGATGGGTGAGAAAATTAATGATACATACGTTAGTGTAAATCGTTCGTATCGCGATTGTGATTTCTCTAATAAATGGGTGAAATAAATGAGTGTCTCATAGTATCAATACCCTTTTTTATTCTTTAATCAATCAACTTTATTTTCTCTTTTTAAGCAGATTTAAAAATTAGACTACGAATAGCCAAACAGCATTGATTAACAGTAGGATAATTAGGTTTTATACGCTAATTTTGTAAAAAAAAGCTATGAGTCAACCTTCAAAATGGGTGCAATTCATTTTCTCTACAAGGCTTACATCTGTACTTTTTATTGTCTTTTGTGTGGCGATGGCAGCCGGTACTTTCATTGAAAGTATTCACAACACAACGACTGCCCGAATCTGGATATACAACGCATGGTGGTTTGAAGCAATTATGGCTGTTTTTGTTATAAACTTTTTAGGTAATATCAAGAAATATCGTCTTTTACGATGGGAAAAATGGCCTATTTTACTCCTTCATGCTTCATGGATTTTGATTATTCTGGGAGCTTTTGTAACTAGATACATAGGCTATGAGGGTGTGATGCCTATTCGTGAGAATACAACTACGAATCTTTTTTTTAGCGAAAAAACTTTCATTACTATTTTGGTAGACGGTGAAATGGAAGGCGAGGTTATGCGCAAAAAACTTCAAGACGACTTTCTATTTGCCGAACCAGTCAATAATCATTTCCGTTGGAAGAACGATTTCAATGGACAAGATTTTACGGTTGAATATGTCGATTTTATTTCCAATGCTTCTGAAGGCTTGATTGAAGATCCAAATGGTGAACTGTTTTTAAAGATTGTGGAAGCTGGCGACGGGAATCGTCACGATCATTATATCGAAATGGGTGAGATTGTTAGCATTCATAATGTGTTGTTTACTCTCAACAATTCCACTGATGGAGCAATTAATATCAATTGGGACAAAGCGACCGATTCGTACACTATAGACTCTCCATTTTCTGGTTCAGCCTTGCAAATGGCTACGCAAACGATGAGTGAGGTGTCAGCTGGCCAGGAATCTACACTTCAATTGCGTACTTTGTATTCCCTAGCAGGGATGCAATTTGTATTTCCTGACCCTGTTATTCGTGGTTCTTATAAAATCATCCCTGATGAAGAGTCTTTTCAAGATGCTTTGACGTTGAAAATTTCCACCAATGGTATTTCACAAGATGTTCAAGTTTTAGGTTCTAAGGGCGTGACCAATGACCCAAAGCGAATTTCTTTAGGTGGTTTAGATTTTTGGGTACAATATGGCTCAACTCAAAAAAAGCTTCCATTTTCATTGACTCTCAACGATTTTATTGCTGAAAAATATCCGGGAACAGAGAAGAGCTATAGCAGTTTTATGAGCAAAGTTCGGGTTGAAGACTATCCCCCTTTTGATTATGACATATACATGAATCATATTTTAGATCATAAAGGTTTTCGTTTTTTTCAAGCCTCTTTTGATCCTGATGAAAAAGGAACCATTCTCTCTGTTAATCATGACTTTTGGGGAACATGGATCACTTATATAGGTTATTTCATTTTATATATAGGTTTACTTGGTATTATGTTTTTTGGTAAAACACGATTTAAAAAGTTAGCGGCTTCCCTTGACAAAATTAAACAGAAAAAAGCGGCTTTGTCTGTTGTTGCTCTTTTGATTGGATTTTCAGTAGTATCTCAAGACCATCAACACCAATCAAAAGCCATTCAGGACATTGACTCTGCACTTCTAGCGCAAGCAGTGCCAAAAGAACAAGCAGCTAAGTTTGGTAAGTTGGTCATTCAAGACTTGGGCGGACGGATGAAACCTACAAATACATTTGCTTCTGAGCTTGTTCGTAAAGTGAGCAAGTCTGATGCCTATAAATCATTAAATGCTGATCAAGTTTTATTATCGATTCAACAAAATCCTCTCCTTTGGTATCAAGTTCCTTTAATCTATTTAAAGAGAGGGAACGATAGCTTACGAAAGCTAGCGGGCGTTGCACAAGATGCAAAATTCGCTTCTTTTGTCGATTTTTTTGACAATACTGGGAATTACAAACTTGCTGTTCCTCTTGAAGGTGCCTACAAAGCTTCCACACCCAATCAGTTTCAAAAGGATTTTATTGAAACGGATCGCCGTGTTAACTTACTTTACAGCGCTTTGGAAGGAAAGATTCTCCGCATTTTTCCTGTACCAAACGATGAAAACAATAAATGGATTTCCTTTCCGGAAGTTGCTGAGTATCCCTTTGTCGATGTCGATTCTCTTTATGTCAATAATGTATTGCCTCTTTATTTAGGTGCTTTACGTGAGGGTTCATTTGAACAAGCTGACGAGTTACTCGAAAGCGTTACTGGTTTCCAACGTAAATATGGCAATGATGTCATGCCTTCAGTAGAAAAAATTGAAGCTGAAATTTCATATAATAAGTATGATATTTTCAAACGACTTTTTGCTTGGTATATGTATGTTGGAACAATCATGTTTTTACTATTGATTTTTCAGATTCTATATGACGTTCGAGTGTTTGGATTTTTGGTCAAGCTTTGTATTGGAGCAATTGGCATATTGTTTGTTGCGCAAACAATGGGCATGGGTGCTCGTTGGTATATTTCTGGCCATGCCCCTTGGAGTGACGCCTACGAGTCTATGCTTTACGTTGCTTGGGCTACTGTGGGAATGGGGCTTGCCTTTGGGCGTAAATCCAACCTCACCATAGCCGCAACGGCTTTTGTAGCTTCCATGATCTTGATGATTGCACACTGGAACTGGATGGATCCTGAAATTGCAAACCTAGTTCCTGTTTTAGACAGTTATTGGCTTATGATTCACGTAGCTGTGATTGTGGGCAGTTATGGCCCCTTTGCCTTATCAATGATAGTTGGGTTTATCGCAATGATACTCATGATTCTTACGACAAGCAAAAACAAAGCTCGCATTCGTCTCACAATCAACGAACTCACTGTAGTGAATGAATTGTCTCTAACAGTAGGTCTTATTATGCTAACAATTGGAAACTTTCTTGGCGGTCAGTGGGCTAACGAAAGTTGGGGAAGATATTGGGGGTGGGACCCTAAAGAAACGTGGGCGTTAATCAGTATTTTGGTTTATGCTTTTGTTCTTCACATGCGCTTGATCCCTGGAATGCGAAGTAAGTGGCTTTTCAATTTGATGTCAGTCCTTTCTTTTGCTAGTATTATTATGACTTATTTTGGGGTAAACTTTTATTTAGTTGGTTTGCATTCTTATGCTAGTGGAGACAAGGTGATCACACCTGATTTTGTATACTATTCGATGGCTATCGTTTTTGTTGTTGCGTTGGTTTCATACTTCCGTTATTATAAATTTTTTGATGAAAAATCTTAATAAAAAATGGTTTTGGTTTGCCGTGCTTGGTCTTGTGCTTGTGGGTGCTGGCTTGTATGTTGTTGGCGAAGCAATCATTGCAAAAACAAATCATGAGGCATGGTTTTTGTTTGGTACATTAGGGCTTATTCTTGTAAATTCGGGCTTATGTTTTTTTGGCACAGCAGTTGGTTTTCGTTTCGGAAAATATTCCTGACTAGCTTTTTATTGCTCTCTTTGTATGTTGTCGGACAGGAATCCCCTGCAATCACATCTCCGATTTTTTCTTCACCCAACAAGCCTATTCTCGGCGTTTTAGACAATCAAAAATCTGCTGACGACTTTTCTTTTTTAAATAACAAAAACGATGAACGAGGTTCTCTGTTTGAACGGGAACAATATATCGACACTTCTGCGCCCTATCTAAAACGTTTACGTAAAAGGGAAGAGGACAATGCCAATATGGGATATTTGGGCGACACTTATCTCGGTGATGTTAACACAAGCTCAAAAACTGCAATTATTGTATGCAGAGATTTTGAGTATGAAGATGGGGATCGTGTGCAGATTATGCTCAATGACACTGTTTTGTTACAGGATCTTTATTTGAAGAACAAATATTTCATGATGGAGATTGAACTCAAACCTGGTTTTAATAAGTTTGATTTTAAAGCGCTAAATCAAGGAGCTTCAGGGCCTAATACTGCTGAACTCAAAGTGTATGATGATCAGCAAAAACTACTCTCTTCAAATCAGTGGAATCTTTCAACGGGCGCAACAGCTACCTTTATCGTCGTCAAGCAAATGTAGTTTCTTTTACTTCTCATATAAAAAAAGGGAGTTTACTCCCTTTTTTTTACGATAGAGAATATAGATTAATACTCTCCTTCTGTTGTAGCTTCTTCTTCTTCTTCCATAGTCTCTGGAGCTACATCTTCAGTAACAGTTTCTTCTGTTTGCACTTCTTCCGTAGCAGCTTTTTCTGTTGAAGTGTATGCAGCACTACTTTTTGTATAGAAATAGATGGCCACACCAACCGCAATAAGAATCAATAAAATCAGTTTATTTTTCATGCTTGTCTGTTTTTTAAAAAAATAAAAATACTAATAATAACGATAAATAATATCGCAACTCTAAAGATAGTTAGGTGATTTTTAATAAAAATAAAGGGATTAATAACTATACAATAAAATGTATTTTTAATATAGTTAGAAAAAATAAAGATGTGATTAAGTGTATTTCTAAAATAAAACTATTTACAGAAGTAAACAATAATTATTGGAGACAACCTGAAGGCCCAGGAAGCAGTATCATAGGGAAAGAAAATCATCCTGTGGTGCATGTGAGTTGGTTTGATGCGGGAAGTATGCATACTGGGTTTAGAGCTGTGGTATCTGCGCTTTGATTATTTTATCTCCTTTTTTTTGAAGAGTTTCGCTATTTATAATAGGTATTACAATGTCTAAGGATATACTAAAAAACCGTATAATAATCGATTTTAATACGGTTTCAGCGTCTCTAATACTGTTTACCATGATTTACACTATTTCTGGTCGGTCTGTTTGATTGATCTTGGATTATTATTTTATAAAGTAATCTTTATTTTCTACAATAATTTTTGCGCGTTTAACTTCGTCATTTGTAGAAAACAAAAAAAGGAGAACCAATTCATATGAATCAATTCTCCGTTTGCGTGACCCAAACTCATGGTAGTTTAAACTTTATGGATGATTTGAAATTGTTACTCAACAGTTAATCGTAGCATTTATGAAGCACGCAATTAATCCATATCTGAAATTATTTGGGTTTAGTAGCCAATCTAAAAACTGTTTTTGATTTGTATTTTTCATCTGGGTCAAGTCTAACAGAAGGAAAACTTTTCTGATTAGGAGAGTCGGGATAATGTTGTGTTTCTAAACAAAAGCCCGTTCGATGTTGATACATCCCTTTGTTTTTACTAGGCAGTGTGCCATCTAAAAAATTTCCTGAGTAAAACTGAATGCCAGGTTCGTTGGAAAACACCTCGAGTAATCTCCCAGAAACAGGTTCATAGGCTGAGGCAACAAAGCGAACACCAGTATTTTGGTCATTCAGCACCCAACAGTGGTCATACCCTAAACCATTATTTAACTGGACGTTTTCTTTGTTAATTTGTGTTCCAATAGCTTTTGATGTTCTAAAATCAAAAGGAGTTCCCGTAACATCTCTAAACTCCCCTGTTGGAATCAGTGTGTTATCCACTGGGAGGATAGAGTCGGCATTGATCATGAGTTCGTGCCCTAAGATATCCTGATTAAAGTCTGCAGTCAGATTGAAATACGAATGTTGGGTAAGGTTAACAATTGTTGGTTTGTCGGTTGTAGCTTCATAGCTTACGCTTAGTTCATCTTTATTATTTAAGGAATAGATGACCTTGGCTTCTAAGTTTCCAGGGTATCCTTCTTCCATGTCTTTACTCAGATAACTGAGCTCTAAAGATACTGTTGAGTCACTGACAATTGTTTTTGCATCCCATACGACTTTATCAAATCCTTTTAGACCACCATGGAGATGATTGACTCCATTGTTTACTGCCAGTGTATATTCTTGATCATCTAGTGAGAACTTTCCTTTCGCAATACGGTTGCCATAACGACCAATAAGTGCGCCAAAGTAAGGGGTTTCAGCTTCATATTCAGCCAAAGTGTTGTATCCCAGTACAATGTCCTTATAATCCCTTTTTTTGTCTGCAGCTGTCCAAGTAGTAATAATCCCACCATAGGTGATGATGCGAACCTCCATTCCGTTATTGTTGGACAAAATATACTGATCAACATCAGTGCCATCCATTGTTTCACCAAATTTGATTTTATCTATTTTTAATACTGGCATTTTTTTGAAAATTTCGGTGCAGCTATCAGAAATTATAAGTAAAAATAGGATGATTAAAATTTCTATTTTTTTCATCGATTCAGTAAGACTTTAAAATTTTGAACACTGTCTTTATGTTGGATTTTAAAAAAGTACAACCCTTCTTTTAATGCTGATAAATCTAATTTATTTTCATTTGGAACTGTTTGTTCAAATAATTTTTTTCCTGTGATAGAAAAAACTGAATATTTAATTTCGCTATCACTACCGGAAAAGAAAATAAGACCAGAAGTTGGGTTTGGAAAAATCGTTACCGGCTCAATTTCCTCCGACTGATTACGCAGTGTTGAGGAAAGATTAAAAACAAAACTACTAATGGACTTGGGAGTTAAATCTGTTTTTATAAATCGATTCTTATCAATAGCATCAATTTCTGATTTGTAAAAATCAAGACTATCATCAGTTGTATAACGAAATATTTCAGATGTATTAAAAGGAATCTCAAGAGTCATCGGAATCGACTGATTACCGGAATTAAAAACATGCGTAACCAGTTGATTTTTATCGGGATGTAGGAATGTGGTAACATGCAAATCACTTTCAAGATAGGTGTGAGACACTCTAATAAATCCCTTACCCGATAAAGTTGAAAAGTGTTTAAACGCATAATAACGTTTTGGAATGATGATATTCTCTTCATCATCCCAAATCACTAACCCAGATGAACCCTCTTTATCACCCTCCTCTGGCGTGGCATAGATATGCTTGTCAAAAAGTAAATGAACCATATAAGCAGTCATACCACCTAGATTAAAACCTCTTGTCATCCACAGTATATAATCTGATGCGTCGGTCATACTAAAATCTAAACTTTTCAAGTTTGCAGACTCAGTCACCCATACTGGCTTTCCATCAGCTACAGACGCTAGCAATGGCCAATTCGCATCATGGTCTGAGTCATAATAGGTATGGGAAGCCACTACATCTACTGCGCTTTTGGTCGCCAAATCTTGAAACATCTGTTGAATATAGCTTACAGCCGAATTTACAGCTGTTAATTTATCACTCTCTCCTGGGCTCACTCTTGCTGTTTCAGGACTTATAATATCGACTGTCGAAAAGGAAGAAGCGTCGAGACGACTTCTTAGAACTGGAATAACATTCACCAATTCATTTGGGGTTAGATTCATAGATTCATAGGTGTTTAGAAAATCAGGTTCATTCGTGATAGAAACTTCAGAGACATCAATATCAAAATTTTGCTTTAGTCCTTTGAGAAAAATCTCTATGTATTCTGAAAACTCCTGCTCCATACCCACTTTTAACCTGTTGAGTGATACATCCTCATTCGCTGAGCTTCGTTTATGTGATTCGTTTACTTTCATCCAACCAGGTGCGCTGTTGCAATTCCCTATCAAATGATCAATACCAACTTCACTTTTCGAAATGGCTCTTTGAATTGTTTCTCCAACCCGAAATGATCCACTGGTATAATAATTCCATGATGTGTTTGAGAGATCAATCTGATTGGGATCATCATTATCATTTTGATCATTTTCAATAGAGTGATGAATAAAAAATCGAAGCATATTTATTTTTAAATCCTTATAAATTAGATTTTCAACCAAGTCCCTTTTTGTTTGTGACAAATTATTCAGGTAGTCTGTCCTTCGTTTTATTCCACCCCCAAAGCCTTGAATCGTTTGAAAGCGCTCATTGATATTGATCGAAACCGCATTACCCGGCATTGCATTAATTTCATCCAAATAATAAGTTGAATTTGCATGTAAATAGCGAAAGCTTATTTGGAAATTGGGCACACTTACACTCGTCATAAAAGTATATGAATACTGTTCCCAATTTTGCGTAAGCTCAAAACTAGTTTGCTTAAAGACTGAGCTTCCAACAGAGGGGTCACTTAAACACAATTTCAGTTGTGATCCAGTTTGATCTGATACAGCTTTTGCAAAAAAGGAAATGGTTACTTTTTGATTTGCGTCTAAAGAAAACTGGTGATCAGATTTTGACTGAACACTGTATTCATTCTCACCTAATGCATTCACCTGCGTCCGAAGCGCTTTTGTACTACCAAACAATTCGCTATGATCAACTACATCAAAAATTGCATTAGACCCACCTATTGAATGATTTGTCCAAAAGGTGAATCCATTGTCAGATGTTTGCTCAAGCTCTCCATTTTGTATGGGCAACTCTTGCGAAAATGAACTAATCACACACAAGGTAATCGTAGTAAATGCACTTAAAAATTTCATTTAACTATATTAGTATTAAAATTGACCATTGAATATTACATTAAATTCATTCAATAACATCTTTTGTTCATACTGCCGAAAAATCATATTTATTTTTGCTATTTACTCCTTGAATGCGCAAACTTTCAAGAATCCAATTTTGGCAGGTGGTTATCCCGATCCATCCATATGCCGGGTTGGTAATGAATTTATTATGGTCAATTCATCTTTTGAATATTTTCCTGCATTACCGATTCACAAAAGCAAAGATCTGGTGAATTGGGAATTGGCAGGTCACGGCTTGAATCGATTGGAACAAGTTTCAGGGCAAATCAATTTGATTGATGTTCAGTCAAATGGAGGGATACACGCGCCTACGATCCGTTTTCATAATGGAAAATATCATATCATAACAACCAATGTTTATTATGATGAAATAAAACAACGAGCAACCGCTACCAACTTTATCATTACATCTTCAAAACCAGAGGGACCATGGTCAAATCCAATTATCATTAAAGGAGCACCAGGCATAGACCCTGATATCTTTTTTGATGACGATGGTAGGGTTTGGTATACGGGGAATCATCAACCCCTTGATCCAACTTTTAATGGTGAAACAGAAATATGGATGCAAGAGTTGGATCCAAATAGTTTTCAACTTATCGGTCAACGTTTTTTTGTTTGGAGAGGTGCATGTGGAGGTGTCTGGGCAGAGGGGCCACATATCTATAAAAAAGATGGTAATTATTATTTATTAATCGCTGAAGGGGGCACTTCATTTAATCACTCAATCATGGTAGCTGTGAGTGATACAATCTCAGGGCCTTATGTTTCCAATGAACGCAATCCCATTTTTAGCTCAAGGCATTTATCCTATGACAACTGGGTACACAGTACAGGACATGGAGATTTGGTTGAGCTTGAGGATGGTAGATGGTATGTTATGATGCTAGGAGTTCGAGGAGATGTAAAGCGAAAGTCAAATATGGGAAGAGAAACTTTTATCGCTCCTGTTTCTTGGGAAATAGAACCCTATGACTGGAAAGAAAGAAAAATAGTGTGGCCTGTCATTGCTCCTCAGACTGGAAAGATTCTGAAAAATAACCCCATGATTTTTAGTGAGACCACTCCAAACAAAGAAACTTATTTTGTTGATAATTTCAATGACACTAATTTGGGTCTTGCATGGAACCGCAGACGAGCACCAATGCAAAAAATGATTGATTTGGCAAGCAATCCTGGTTCTTTAAGACTATACACCAATCACAATAAATTGCAAGAGAGAAAACGAGCAAACTTTACTGGAATTAAGCAAACCGAAAGTGATTTCAGTTTTGAAACCAAAATGACTTTTTCTCCCACAAGCGATAGCGACGAGGCAGGAATAGCTATTGTCCAAAAAGACAATAATTTTTTGTCACTAACCTTAAAACAATCAAGTGATGATATTGCACTAGAATTAAAACTTATGAATGAAATACAAACTAGTATTGCCTCAAAAAAAATAGACTACAATTCTAAACAACCAATTCAGCTAAAAGTAGAATCATTTAACAATAAGTATCATTTTTATTATGCCTTAGAAAATCAAAAATTTCAGTTGCTTGCAGAAGCTGCTGCAAATCATTTGTTGAGTCATGGATATACTGGTGCGCATATTGGTTTATATGCTACAAGCAATGGGCAAATGAGCACTGGATACGTTGATTTTGATAGGGTTGAATATAAATCTGTGAAAAAATGAAAGTAAAACTTTTGTATGTTGTTTTGGCGTTTAGTGTAATATCGTGCAAACAATCTGAAATTACCTCTCAATCGTTGGAAGGTAAAATTCTTACTTCTAAAACGATTTTGTTCGAGCAACAAATTGATGGTTATGCCATTAGTCGTCCTGTTATTATCAAAACCACTGCAGACATTGATAATCTAAAGTCATATCCCATTGTGATTGCTCTTCACGGCAGAGGGGGCTCGAACACTAATTGGGTGCAACCCCTTTCCGAGTTCACAAATTCGGGCAAGTTTATTGGTGTATACCCGCAAGGATATCTTGATTCCTGGAATTTAGGACAAGAACCCTCTAATGCAAATGACGCTGCTTTTATATCCAATATCATAGACACATTACTATCCTATTCAAATGTAGATGAGAGTAAGATTTTTGCAGTTGGAAATTCCAATGGCTCAGGAATGGTAAATGTGTTAGGAGGTGTAAATAAAAAGATTAAAGCAATCGCACCCATTGCATCACAGTTGACTGAGCGAACAGAAATAAAGACAAACGCAGTCCCTCTTTCTGTTTTTCAAGTGAATGGCGATCAAGATTTCCTAATTCCAATTGATGGAGGAATGAAACTTGGGCATCCATTTTTGAGCGCCTCTGATAGTGCGAAAAAGTGGGCTACAAGTTTTAATTGCAATCAAAATATAACTGTTGAAGAAACAGGACAAACCGTTTTACACACATATTCTGATTGTGATGATAATGTTCTTGTAAAATATCTGGTCGTTAAGGGTGCTGGACATAATATTGCTAGGGACTATTCATCGCTATGGAATGATGTTTGGGATTTTTTTAGCTCACTTGACTAAATTCACATTTCATTATAAATTATGACGAATAACTTCTACTTCAACAGTAAAGCTTTTGATAGTTTTGTGTCAAAACAAACACGAATTAATGAATAAAGTCCGGCTATTTATTGTAATATTTTTGATTTGCTTTGTTGTAAAATCTCAACAATATGATGTACATGTTCCATGGAAATTGGAAGGTGCTAATGAACGTATCGATACATATCGAAAAGGTAAGGCTAAGCTCTTTTTTGTATTGGACAACAGCAGCAGTGAATCTGCTAAATTGGACATAGGATTAGCAAATCATGCATTTAACTTTGGGGTTTCAATGACCCAAGAAGGACCCTTTGAAGGAACAGCATATCAAGACATTTATAGACAAAGAGTTTCAGAGGTTTTTAATTTCGTTACATTAGGTTTTTATTGGGGTGCTAGAGATGAAAAAAGAGGTCTCAGTGGTTTCAATAAAAGGATGGATGATAAAATATTTTGGGCGATAAGAAATAAATTGAAAATAAAAGGCCATCCATTACTCTGGCATGAATCTCTTCCAAAATGGGTCATCAACAATGATGATCCTAAAGAGTTGGAAAAAATAATTTACAAACGAATTAAAGACTTGATACAGTCATACCCAGAAATAAAATATTGGGATGTGTACAATGAGGCCGTTGCTCCTTTCAAGGATCACGTAACTCCAAGTGGAGTTACTCGTTGGATAAAATATAAGGGTGGGATTTACCCTGCAATGCTCGCATTATATAATTTTGTGAATGAAATTGATTCGTCTAAGATTTACACCAATAACCATTATCATCCCAAAGACCCTGAATTTTTTAAGTTGAATGAGTTTTTTATTGAGCAAGGAGTTAATTATCAAGCGATTGGAATGCAAGCGCATATGCAAACAATGAATAATGTACTAGGAGAGGAAGAACTCATAAACCTGATAGATTCATTTGACCCACTCGACAAAGACATCCAATTTACTGAGATTACTGTTACGAGTTCTAGACTTTTTAAGGACTGGAAGGAACATCAAGTTTTTTTGAAAAGAAGAGACGAGTCCAGAAAAAAAGGTAAACAATTGACATTGCCAAGTCTCGAAGAAAGAGAAAACTATCAAGCTGCATACATAAAAGACTTGTACACGCTTTTATTTAGTAAACCAAGTGTGAGCTCTGTGACAATGTGGAACCTGACAGATCGAAATGCTTGGAGAGGACATGCAGGAGGCATTTTAGATCAAGAATTACAGCCTAAAAAAGCATTTTACACTTTAAAAACCTTAATTAAAGAAACTTGGACTACAGATATTGAAAAAGATATAAACCTTAACGAAGAGTTTCATTTTAATGGTTTTTATGGTCAATACGAGGGAACTATTACAGTTGGCAATAAACTTTACAAATTTTCTTTTGATCATAAAAAAGAAAATGAGGATGTAATCAAAATTAAGCTTCAGGGTTAAGTTTTAATTTCTAAGGTTAGCATACTTAAACTGATCCTCTAATGAAACCCCATAAATCTCCTCAAGCTCATCTATATTTTTGCGGTAAAATTTTGTCTCTGGTGGCATACTTAACGATATCCAAAATTCTTCATCATAATTTGGCGCATAATTTGACATATCCAAATTCGAAACACTCTCCCCGGTCTTAAACAAAGTTTTATTTTCAATCAAATCAAGGACATAAACTTCATGTCGATAAGCAATCGGAATGTAATCAGGAGGTGTTTTTGATGCACTTATCATCGCACGTCGTACATTATCCTGAAGTTTGGAAACACCTTTCCATTCTCTTTGGTGATAGCTGAGGTAAAGCTTATCATCTTTATTGTTCTTATATATGTAGGTGGCAGTTATTGATTTACCAATTTTAGGCTTTTTCTCCATTTCTAGCCTAAAAATTTTAGAACTGTCTAGCCCAATATATAGCGTAATGGTTTCATATTCACTGATAACCCCTTGAACAATGATTACATCTTCACCATCGTATGTGGTGTCCCCAATCGTGTCCCACTTATAGGATTTTACATTTATCCCTCTACGTAAAGGATTATTGTATTCCATATACTTCAGCGCATGTAATTTTTGCTCATTTTTAACAAACCTGTAATCTGCTGATGTTCTCGTGTTTTCGATAGAAAATTTATTCAGAAACGAGCTTGGCCCTCGATCAATTGCCTTTATATTTTGCTCGATTAAAAACCTACAAATATCATCTTCGACCGACCAGCGTCGATATAGTAAATCCAATTCATGGTTTTTGTTCAGCGTGTTTTCTTTCAGTTTTTTTAAGGCTTGGCCAACATATAATGAGCTTGAATTTACAACTACCTCACTCAATGATGTTGTCTTTTCCTGCAGAACAATATCCATTTTTTTATTTTTCACAAGTTGTGAAACAGGTAGTTTATGTGTAGAAAACCCTAAAGACGAAAAACTCATTGTATCTTTTAATTCAGCAGTAGAAATTTCAAAATAAAAAGTTCCATCTTCTGTTGATGTGGTTCCAATATTTTTTGACACTATACCAATCGCTACATAGGGAACCTCTTGCCCTTTATCATCGATAATTTTACCCGAAAGCGGAAAATTATTTTGTGCGTGCAAAGTGAGAGGCATAAATATCAATAAGAAGATGAATCCTGAAAAGTACCCATTCATTTCTTTTAGATACTTATTGTTCATTATCAATCAATAATTCTTTTTTCTCTTTGTTACGTAACCTATATTCTTTTGGTATCAGCCCTGTATGCTCTTTAAATCTTTTGGTATAGTAGGATGGTGATGAAAAACCAACCTTATAGCATATTTCCCCAATGGTCATCTCAGTTATTGCCAACAGTTCTTTTGATTTTTCCAGTCTCATCCTACGAATCATTTCATTGGCAGATTTTCCAGTCAATTCTTTAATTTTTCGATATAGTTTACTTCGGCTAAGAGCAAGTTCATTAGCGATATCTTGAACACACAAATCCTCTTTAGATAGGTTTTCATTTATGACAGTAATGACATCTGCAAGAATTTTTTTGTTACCGCCTGTCGCGTTTATATCTAAGTCTAAACTATTAAAATAGGTTTCATAAAATCTTTCTTTTGACTTAATCAGTTGTCGTAAATGGGTTTGCAAAAGATCAACACTAAATGGTTTTTTTAAATAGATATCAGCCCCTGTATCAATCCCATGTATTCTATCACTTTCTCCTACTTTTGCTGTCAGCATAATGATAGGAATATTCAATGTAGATTTATCAGACTTCAATAACCTTGTCATTTGAAATCCATCCATTTCTGGCATCATCACATCAGCAATAATGATATCTGGTTTGTTTTTTTTTGCCATTTCTAATCCTTTTTTTCCATTCGGAGCTTCAAAAACTTTGTATGTATTTTTGAGTTCAAATTTCAAATACTCACGCAACTCCATGTTATCCTCAACAATTAGTATTGTCTTGTGTTTAGAAATTTCTATATTTTTAAAAGCTGACACTTCGGATCGATCTTTTGATTTTTTTTCTTGAAATTGCGATAATTTTTTGCTTTTTAAAAGCTGTTCAATTTCATAAAATTGAATTTTAGTGTCCGGAATAAATACTTTAAAAGATGTCCCTACACCCTGTTCACTTTCCACTTCAATTTTACCCTTGTGATAATCAACAAATTTGTTGACAACTTCTAAACCGATCCCTGTACCACTGTAATACTGTTCATTATTTTCTTCACTCTGATAAAACCGATTGAAGATTTTATTTATATTTTTTTTGTTTATTCCGATGCCTGTATCTCTAATGTCAAATTCGAAACCGCTTTGCGTATTATTATCATCGACTAATGGAAATACTAGCCCTTGGCTGTGATGTGAAACGTTGACTCTTATTTTTCCGTTTTCACTTGTTGCCTTAAAGGCATTTGACAATAAATTAAAAAGAATTTTATCAAACATTGATGCGTCTACCATTATCTTTTTTGGAATTGATTCTTCAAAATCAATTTGAAAATCAATTTTACGATAATTGGCTTCTTCAATAAAGTTAGAGGTAATATTTGTAATAATTTCCACCAAATCAACCTCTTGAACTTGAACTTTAAGTTCACTAAACTGCATTTTTCTAAAATCCATGAGCTCATCAATAAGACGTTTTAATCTCTTTGTGTTGCGATGTATAATTTTATGTTTATCTAAGATTTCGCTCGGAAGATTGGCAATGTGCTTATCTTTAATCAATGACTCTAAAGGGTTCAAAATAAGTGTTAAAGGAGTTCTAAACTCATGCGATATGTTGGTAAAGAATTGAATTTTTTTAGTGTTCAACTCTTCATTTTGTTTGCGCTGACTCCGTTCAAGATCTGCCTTTCTTTTTTCAAAAATTCTGAGGGTAAATAATCTATAGATATAATATCCCAGCCAAAGAAAAACGATTGCATATAAACTTTTTGCCCACCAACTGAGCCACCAAGGAGAAAGAACTTTGATAAAAATTGTTTTTGGATCACTGGTCCAATATCCGTCATTATTAGCAGCTTTAAGTCTGAAAACATATTCTCCTGGCTTGATGTTAGTATAATTTGCGGATCGTTGTTGCCCAACATGTTTCCAATCTTCTTCAAGGCCCTCTAGCATGTAGGCATAACTGTTTTTTTCAGATCTCGTATGACTTACCCCCATGTATTCGATTGAGAATGATGATTGATTGTGTTTTAGTTTGAGGGTGTCTAATTGATTGAGCGCTTTTTTGAGAGGAGAATTTTTTGAAATACCTACTTCATTATTAGAAATTTTAAGTTTTTGAAAGGTCACTTTTGGTAAACTTTCATTTTTGGGGATATCTGTTGGGTTAAAGAAATTAATACCACCTATTGTTCCAAAATAAAGCGTGCTTTGTTCATTGTAAAAGGAATTGCGATTAACGTTGTTGTTTAACAGCCCATCACTCCTGTCAAAAACCCTATAATCATTTGTGTCGGTGTCATATCGAATTAAGCCCCTTTCTGTTCCTAACCAAAATGATCCATCATAGGTTTGTGTGATAGAATTAATTGAGAGATTTCTCATGTCATTTCCATCACCATGCCAAGTTATTTTGTCTTCTTTTGGTGCATAGCTCAACAATCCATAGGCGTCTGTTCCAATCCAAATGGTGTTATTTGTATCCTCATATATAGAAAAAACAATCAAATCTGAACTTAAACTCTTAATGACCCCTTGAATTTTTTCATTGAGTGAAGTAATCATTTTTGTTTTTGGATTATACATAAAAACCCCTTTGCGAGTTCCCAGCCATACGTTGTCGTAAGAATCAACGGTTACCTTTCTAATGTTCCCTTTATCAAGTTCAAAATCTGAAAATTGTTTATCATCATAGTGAACAAGCTGTTTATTATTGATATCAAACGAATGTAATCCCCCCGAAAAAGTGCCAATCCAGATTACTCCATTTGAATCTTCTGAAAAACTAACCACCTTGTTCGATTTTAATTTATGAGGTTTAGAACCAGTATTTATGTTTATAAAATTCTTACTTCCGTTTTGTAAAAGATATAAGCCATTATACCAGGATGCAATCCAAATATTTTGTTGACTATCAATAAATAAACTTGGGATATCTAAACTACTTAAGCCCTTGGCAATCTTGTTTTTGGGATCATTTAGATGGATATACTCATTTTTAAATGAGTCATAAACATATACGCCATTATCCACTGAGCTAAACCACATTCGACCTCGATTGTCTTTTACAATCGAAGAAATAGATAATGGAAAAGGACGAATGTTGTCCTGGGTATTGTTTTGTAAAAACTTAAATTTAAAATGATTAGGGTCGAATTTCACTAGACCTCGGTCATAAAAACCCAACCAAATGCGATCCCTAGCATCACAATGAATAGACCATACTGAATTGGACTGAATTCCATATGAACTCTCTTTTTCTTTTAAATGTTGTTTTTGTACTTCGCCATCATATGACACAACAAATAAACCATCGTTTTCAGTACCCAAAATCATGTAACTGTCATTATACTCCTGCACTGCAAAAATCCTCTTCTTTGTGATTTCGTAATGCAGTACCTCAAAGCTACTCACCCCATTTGGAAGGATTTTGAAAAGACCGTTTTCTGCTGTTCCGATCCAAATATTTCCAAAATGGTCTTTGCCCAGACTAATTACTTCAGTATTATTTGGAGTTTTGTTTTTTGAAAACCTATATGAGGCTCTGGTAAGTTTCATTGTATTTTTATCAACAATAAAAAGGCCATAATTAGAGCCAACCCAAACGCGCTTCAATTGATCAACGACAATATCATTAATCAATAGTCCATTTTCATCAATTGAATCGGGGATACTAATTTTATCAAATACTTTATTTTTTGTATTAAAAAAATAGACACCTTTTTGATGTGTTCCTACCACCAGAATGTCGTTTTCTATTTCGCATAGGGCATTAACAGAAGTGCTTTCTGAAGCAGGATTAAATAATGAAAACGACTCGTTATTGGGATTAAAAAAATTAATACCATTTTGGGTAGCAATCCAAAGACCATGATTTTTTTTGTAAACCAAATCATAAATTGTAGAGTTCGAAATAGAAGATTCAGAAAATGGATCATGGTTGTAAATTTCAACATTCAACCCATCATAACGCTTCAAACCACCGCCATATGTGCCAATCCACATATGATTATTCGTATCCGTAGTCATACAAGTTATCGCACGATTTCCTATATCTGGGTTTGTATTAACAAATAATAAAGAAGGGTCTTGCGCACGAACTTGAGCAAAAAATACTGTTATATATATATATAATATAATTCGAATCATAAAGTAAATCTACTATAAATAATGAATCAAAAACTTGATTGTAATATATTATTTTAAACAAGCTATGAAATTAAAGTTGTAATTAAAATAAATTGATGAATTAAAATTACTATTTTTAATCAATTTTTTAAATAAAAATGTAGATGACTACTACTTACAAAACCCAACTTTTAATTCTTTTTTTTTCGTTGTCTATTAATGCGTTTGGTCAATACCCTTCTGATTCAAAGCCAAACATATTTATTTATATAGCAGATGATCAAAATAGTTGGGATTATGAAATATTTGGTAATAATCAAGTCAAAACAAATAATTTTGATCGATTGGTTAATGAAGGCCTGCGTTTTTCAAATGCATACACTACGCAAGCGGTTTGTGCCCCCAGTAGATCTCAGTTGTTTACTGGACTATTCCCAATGAAAAATGGATGCTTTGCAAATCATCTCCCAGTTAGAAATGTTAATGACATTAATGATTTTATGACTGAATTAGGTTATGATGTTATACTTGCTGGTAAGGGGCACATTAAACCAAATTCTGTTTTTAATTGGACTCGCTATTTCCCCACCAATAGTGACAGACTCATACCTATTAACAAAGTTGAAGATTATATTACCAATACTGAAAAACCTATATGCATTATTTTTTCATCCGACTTACCACATGGTCCTTTTCCAAAATCAAACGGCTACAACAACATGCCATTGGACTATGACCCAACCACAATGAATGTTTCATCAAAAATTGGAGACTTCAAAGCAGGTTATTATCAAAATATTGAGGATGACAACACTCAATTGGGTAGAGTTTTAAATATGCTTGAAGCTGTTTCAGATTTTGATGACTCTATCTTTATTTATATTTCAGATCACGGGTTGAAAGGAAAATGGAGTGTTCGGGAAACAGGTCTAAAAATACCAATGGTTATCCGATGGCCTAATGTTATTCCTTTTAATACAACAAATAACAAACTTGTTTCTATTGTCGATATTCTTCCAACAATAGTTGAAGTCGCAGGTGGAAAAAAAATTGAAAGTATTGATGGGAAAAGTTTGATTCCTACCATACAAAACAGTAATGTTTCTTTTCGCGATTATATTTTTGGAATTGCAACGCGCCAAAATATTCAAAAATGTTATGTTTTCCCCTCGAGGTCTGTTCGTGATAATCGTTATAAATATGTTGTCAATTATAATGCCAAAGAAGTGGTTCAAGATAATTTAGGGTCGAATAAACATATAAATTATTTTATTGAGCGTGGAGCTAATCAATTTGCGAGTGTACCATTTGAAGAGCTCTACGATTTAGAACTAGATCCTTATGAACATGTTAACCTTGCCCGAGACGAAAGTTTATTGGCCATTAAGCAAAAACTATCGACTGTACTCAACGATTGGATGAACAGTCAAAATGACATTCTTGCTCAACACAAGATGCCAATAATTAAGCCAACATTGCATCCGCTAGACAGACCATCAAAATGGAACAAACCCGAAAAAGATTCTCATTTTACTTTATCTAGCAGTGACTATATTCCGACTCATTATTAGTTTTGTGTTATTAAAATATGATTTGAATTCCTTTTAGCATTTTTTGGTTTAATATTTATAAAATCAAAAAGATTAGGTGCCTAGTTTTACAATTCAATCAACAAAATATGTCATTGAAAATTACCTTAACGAAAATTTTAGTACCACTAGTATCTGCCTCTCTTCTTGTTGCTTGCTCAAACAACTCCGGGGCTCAATTACATGAAAGTAAAAATTTAAATCTAAATTTTAAAAACAGAACATTGGTTTCTGAAATTTTCACAGCTGACCCTTCGGCACATATTTTTGAAAATAGAATATATATTTATGCATCACACGATATCGAATCTGGAGGGATTGAGGATGATAGTGGTAATCATTTTAATATGATTGACTATTATGTTTTATCAATGAATTTGGATGGTAGTGATGTAACAGTTCACCCCGTTGCATTATCGGTAGACGATGTAGAATGGGCAGAAAGTAAATTTTGGGCACCTGACGCAGCATTCAAAAACGAAAAATATTATCTCTACTATCCTGCCAAGGACAAGGACAATATTTTCAAATTAGGAGTGGCTGTTAGTGATTATCCTGAAGGGCCTTTTACTCCGCAACCCGAACCTATTAAAGGTAGCTACAGTATAGATCCTGCTATTTTTGTCGATGATGATGGTTCAGCATATCTATATTTTGGCGGAATTTGGGGAGGTCAACTCCAGAGATGGGAAAATGGATCCTACGACAAGAATGGTTCTTTAAAGGATTTGGGAGTGCCAGATGCACCATCAATAATGCCGCGAATGGCCAAGTTGACAGATGATATGCTCGAGTTTTCAGAAGAGGTACAAATTATTGACATTCTGGATGAATATGGAAATCCAATTTTGACCAAAGACCTTGAGCGTCGCTTTTTTGAGGCTCCATGGATTCATAAATACGAGGGTGTGTATTATATGTCCTATTCTACTGGAGATACACATCTAATTGCCTATGCAACAAGTGATAATCCTTATGGTCCATTTGTATATCAGGGAACAATGCATGAACCTGTACAGGGGTGGACAAATCATCACTCAACATTGAAGGTTGCAGACCAATGGTATTTTTTCTATCACGATATAGAATTGTCAGGAAAAACACATTTAAGAAATGTGAAGTTTACTTCATTTGATCACAATAGCGATGGAAGTATTGACCCAATAAAAACATACTTTGGTTCTGATTTTAGATTTTAATAAAAACTTGTCTAATGTTTAGTTTAGGCTTAGATATCGGTAGTTCGTCAGTAAAAGCTGCTTTGACTGAAACCGATACTGGGAAAAAAATCGCTTTTGTGCAAGAGCCAAAAGATGAAATGGAAATGATAAGTGTTCAGTCGTCTTGGGCAGAGCAAGATCCAAATCATTGGTGGAAAATTGTTTGTATAGCGATAAAAAAGTTACTTCAAAACAGTGGTGTCGACGCTAGTCAAATCCAAAGAATTGGAATTGCATATCAAATGCATGGCCTTGTTGTTGTTGATCAATCGGGTAATTGTTTAAGAAATTCTATCATTTGGTGCGATAGTCGAGCAGTTTCGATTGGAGAGAAAGCGTACCAAGATTTGGGTGCAAAGAAATGCATGGATCACTTGCTCAATAGTCCTGCAAACTTTACAGCATCCAAACTAAAATGGGTAAAAGAAAATGAACCTCACATTTATGAAAAAATTCATAAATACATGCTGCCAGGAGACTACATCGCCTACAAGTTTAGTGGAGAAATGACAACGACGATTAATGGTCTTTCTGAGGGCACTATTTGGGATTTCAAATCCCAAGAGGTTGCCCAATGGCTTTTTGATTATTACAATATCGATTCTTCGATGACTCCTGCAATCGTTCCAAATTTTGTGACACAATGCTTGGTAAACAAAAAAGGGGCTGAGGAAAGTGGCTTAAAGGAAGGGACGCCGATTACTTATAGAGCTGGAGACCAACCCAACAACGCTTTCTCGCTACATGTCATCAATCCAGGAGAAGTTGCTGCAACTGGAGGTACATCTGGTGTGGTGTATGCATTGACAGACAAGCTGCAATCGAAAGAGCATCAAAGAATTAACCATTTTGCTCATATCAACTATTCCAAAGAATCACCTATTGTTGGTAAACTACTATGTATTAATGGTGCTGGAATTCAATACCGTTGGATGAAAAATAACACTGGTGCCAACAGTTATAAGGAAATGAATCAATTGGCAGCAAAACAGGACATTGGGTCAGACGGATTACTGATTTACCCTTTTGGCAATGGTGCTGAAAGGATGCTCAATAACCAGAATATAAATGCTAGATATCTTAATTTAAATCTCAATCAGCACGACCTTGGGTCAATGTACAGAGCAACTCTTGAAGGAATTGCCTTTTCTTTTGTTTATGGATTTAAATTTATTGAGCATGACAATTTTAATTTAGCTTCAATCAAAGCTGGAAATGACAACCTTTTTCAATCTGCTGTATTTAGCCAAACAATAGCTACATTAGTTGGAAAGGAAATTCAACTGTATAATACCACTGGAGCAATAGGAGCTGCTAGAGCATCTTCTGCAAATGCTGAAGACCTAGATGCTTTTATAAAAATGAGTTCTAAAAATGATTACTTTAAGAGCTACACTCCAGAAAAAGATTCATCAAAATACGAGATGGCATTTTCCAACTGGACAAATGAACTTGAAAAAATGATTAACTGACAAAATAAAAGCCCATGGCCAACACAGAATATTTTACAGGTATAAACAAAATACCATTCGAGGGAAGCGAATCTGACAATCCGTTTGCTTTCAAATATTACAATCCTGATCAAATCGTCGCTGGAAAAACGATGCGTGATCATTTCAAATTTGCGATCGCCTATTGGCATAGCTTCTGTGGCCAAGGAACTGACCCATTTGGTTCAGGAACACAAAACTTTCCATGGGATAAGGCAACAGATCCAGTTCAAGCAGCACGAGACAAGGCAGATGCAGCCTTTGAGTTTATCTCAAAAATGGGATTCGAATATTACTGTTTTCATGATTATGATTTGGTTCAGGAGGCTTCATCTTTGGTAGAGTCTGAAAAAAGAGTCATTGCGATTACAGACTACATCAAACAAAAACAAGCAGAGACAGGAATTAAATTATTATGGGGAACAGCCAATTGCTTTTCTAATCCAAGGTATATGAATGGCGCTGCTACTAATCCCGATTTCAATATTGTAGCTCATGCAGGAGCACAAGTGAAAATTGCCATTGATGCGACCATTACACTTGGCGGCGAGAATTATGTGTTTTGGGGTGGTCGAGAGGGTTATCTAAGTTTATTAAATACCGACATGGGCAGAGAATTAGATCACATGGCTCGTTTTCTAACTATGGCCAAAGATTATGCTCGAAGTCAAGGATTCAAAGGCACTTTCTTTATCGAACCTAAACCAATGGAGCCAAGTAAACATCAATACGATTTTGATGCGGCAACTTCCATTGGGTTCTTGCGAAAATATGGTCTTCAAGACGACTTTAAATTAAACATTGAAGTAAACCACGCAACCTTGGCACAGCATACGTTTGAGCATGAGCTCACGGTTGCTGCCAATGACAATATGTTGGGTAGTATTGATGCCAATAGGGGCGACTACCAAAACGGCTGGGATACCGATCAGTTCCCCAACAATATTGAAGAAACGGCTAGAGCCATGATGGTTTTTCTAAATGCAGGAGGTTTACAAGGTGGTGGTGTTAATTTTGACGCTAAAATTAGAAGAAACTCTACAGACTTGGAAGATTTGTTTCACGCGCACATAGGTGGTGCAGATACCTTTGCCCGTGGGATTATGGTAGCAGACAAAGTCCTCAACGATCCTGCCTTTTCGTCTATAGTTAATGGGCGTTATTCCTCTTTTGCTAGTTCTAATGGGTTTGCATTTGAGCAAGGAAAATTATCACTGTGCGACTTGTTTAATGTAGCGACCAGGAATACGGATGCCATCAAACCGAGAAGCGGCAAGCAAGAGTATTTAGAGAATATTTTAAACAATCATGTATAAACAAAAAATTATGGGAAACAAATCATATTTATTGAGATTAACTTTAGTAGCAACATTAGGTGGTCTGCTCTTTGGTTATGATACTGGCGTAATTGCGGGAACGGTAGGTTCTCTGGACGCTTTTTTTATTGAACCCAAAGGATTAGACGAGTTAGCTGCTAGTTCCTTAAAAGGATGGCTTGTTTCCATTGCACTCATCGGGTGTATTGTAGGTGGCGCCCTTGCTGGACTTGTGGGCAAGAAATTCGGAAGAAAAAAAGGACTGTTAATCGCTGGTGTTTTATTCTTTATTTCGGCACTAGGTTCAGCGCTTCCCGAATTGTTTTTTCAACCGGTTGGCCAAGGCGATCACACGCTTTCAACCATTTTTATGATTTATAGGTTTATTGGTGGTATAGGCGTAGGTATAGCATCTATGCTCTCTCCTGTTTACATTGCCGAAATTGCTCCGGCCAAGGATAGGGGAAAATTAGTGTCCTATAACCAATTGGCCATTGTAGGTGGTTTTATGATTGTCTATTTTGTAAACTACTTCATTGCCTTGAGTGGCGACGATTTATGGCTTAACGAGATTGGATGGCGCTATATGTTTGCCTCTGAACTGGTTCCCGTTAGTATTTTCTTGGTACTCTTATATTTTGTGCCAGATACGCCGAGATCTTTGGTATCTCACAACAAAGAAGCGGAGGCATTAGAAATTTTAAAGAAAGTAAATAACGAGAGCGAAGCACAAAGCATTTTGAGCGATATTAAGAACACGCTTATTGTTAAAACCAATAGCGCACTCACATACGGATGGGGTCTTATCATCATCGGTATTTTGCTTTCTGTGTTTCAGCAGTTTGTGGGGATTAATGTTGTGTTGTACTATGCGCCAGAGATTTTCAAAACCTTAAACTTGGGTACAGATGCTGCCTTACTTCAGACTATTATTGTTGGAATTGTAAACTTCTTATTTACCATAGTTGCCGTTAAAACGGTAGATAATTATGGGCGAAAGCCGTTGATGTTTATTGGTGCGGTAGGCATGGCCGTTGCCATGATTGCATTAGGATTTGCTTTCTATGCTGAGATAGGCGGATACGCTGCGCTTATTTGTATGATGGTTTATGTAGCCGCATTTGCGTTGAGCTGGGGACCGGTTACTTGGGTACTACTTGCTGAAATTTTCCCAAACGATATCCGCAACAAGGCCATGCCTATTGCAGTAGCAGCACAATGGCTTTCCAATTGGTTGGTATCTGCAAGCTTCCCAGTAATGAATGAAAATTCATATTTGGTTGACACATTCAATAATGGCTTTGCTTATTGGATTTACGGAATCATGTCTGTATTGGCTGCTGTATTTGTCCTCAAATATGTACCTGAAACAAAGGGCAAGACACTAGAAGAAATGAACAATCTTTGGAAAAAAAAATAAGTCTAAGACACAGCGCATAGCTACAACTCTTAAAAGTAAAAACCACCATATCAACATATTGAAATGGTGGTTTTTTATTGTTTATTTTTTGATAAATCGTATGGATTTTGTCTCGTCATTATTATTGGAGACGTTTATATAATAGATACCTGCATCAAGCTTAGACACGTTTAGCTTTAGGCTATTCGTTTTTCTTTGTTGTTGAATGGCTAGTTTTCTGCCCAATACGTCATAAACCGCAACACTTTCTTCGTCTATAACGTTAATAAGCGTTAGGATGTCTTTGGTTGGATTGGGGTAGGCATAAACAGCAGTTGCTTGCGAAGGATTTTCTGACAGTGAAAGTAGTTGGCTTTGATATTCATATGCTCCAATGTCTACAGTCGTGCCGGTATTAGCTATTGAATTGAAATCAATAGCTGGATAGTCAGTGGGTAAAATCGAAAAATCATCAATAAAATAATCGACTCTTACTCCATCAATAATTGGTGGACCTTTTACAAATAAAAAGCTACTACTATCCATTTCATCATGGGTATATTCAGTAGTAAGCTTAGTCCATGATTGGCTATTAATTGTAACCGGTATATCGTTCATCAAAGATAAAGACTCACTATCTCCTCCTTGAATTTTTCTTAATTTTAATTCAGCAGTACTATCATTTGATCCTGATTGGAGTTTTACCCAAACAGAAAAAGAATAAGTCGCTCCAATTTCTAATTTGTCATCAATTACATATTTTGGACTATGGAAATCTTTTGTCCTGTTTCTAGATATAATGCTTTTACTTCCGGTTTTTGCATATGCTTCACTTAATTCAATCGTATTGTTCTGATTTGAATCATTGCCATTTGTCCAAACACTCCACCCATCAAGTGAATTTTCAAAACTCGAAAAATAAGATCCGTTACCAGGTCTTGGATAGCCATTAATGTCTGTTTTAGGTGCATTGTTTTGATCACCAGAATCAATCGCTGGAGAAGAAGGTAAAAGCGAAAAATCTGTATCATCCATATAAGTTTCCCAATCTGACATTATACTTGCATCGTCAGATAGTTCGGTTGGATTAACAAATTGCGGGGAATCTTCTTGGTTATTTGTCGGATTGTCTGCCCCCCAACTAATAGACCCTAAAACAAACATATTATTATTTACTGTTTTAGTCCCGGTAACGTTAACTAACTGCAATGCCGAATAAATATTAGATCTGGTCTCAACAATATTATTAACAACAGTTACATTATTGACATAGTTAGCTTTAATTCCTGCGACTTTTTGACCGCCATGTTTAGGATTCCCTTCAATATTTTCTGAGATGTCTTGTACTAAGTCATGTACACCATTAAAATAAATTGTATTGTTTCTGATCAATGCAGAACTTCCATTTGACCTGTCAAAATTAATTCCATTTTTGCCATTATTGACACAAAGATTGTTTTCAAACAAAAATGTTCCATTATAATTTGGGTCGCTTCTGGTTACATATAATCCTTGACCATCTAAAATCGTTGAATAATCAGCATCTCCATAACCTCCACTCGGAGGTTGTCCATTTTCAGGTAAAGATGTCATAAAAAAAGGAATTCGATTCCAATTGTTATAAACTGTATTGCCACGTATTATCATCTTAGCGTCTGTACCATTATCATTTACACCTGCAATTGTTTCGGCAAAGACAATTGCACTAGAAGCTGATGAAGTCCACCAAGTTGTGTTATAAACTGTGTTGTTTTCTATTAAAACATGGTCACTGTCATTGAATCTTATACCAGACCCAGGTGTATCGTGTACAATATTATTTCTTATTATAATGTGGTGATGTGAGTCGTAACCGCCCCAAATCCCTTTTCCTGAAAAATAACTCAGATTATGTTTTATGATTTGTTCTCGATTACCATTGTTATCAGCATCAAGATGATCATTATGATTTTCAGGGTCTTCATGTAACGTGACTTTATAACGGCGATTCGTGATTGCCTTATTGTAATCTATAGACCCAGAGGGTCCCACAACTTCAAACCCCTCAACAATAACATAACTGACTCCCACATTAGAGCTGTCTTTTCCAAGTTTTATACCTCCTTGACCATCAAAAATAATTTTAGGGCGATCATTTTGATAATTTTTTATTGTGATATATCCACTTTCTGAATTTCCTGATTTATCAATTGTAACTACATGGGGATTATTTAAGTTAGTTCCACTATTGATAATGAAAGGTCTACCGGCAGAGTCTAGTCTTGAAGAATCTTCTGAAAAATTAACACTTGGTGTGTCTGAATTTTGATTAGTGTATATGCCCTCCTGAACATAAACTGTTCCACCAGGTACTACGTCCTGTATTCCTCTATTAATGGTTTCATAAGGGGATTGTTCAGTTCCATCGCCAGAATCATCATCGCCAATATTTGCACTTACATAAATTTTTTGTTGCGCAAATGCAAAAACAGATATGAAGACTAAAAAACCAATCTTATAGTTCATATTTTTTTTTGAAATTTAAAAATTTAAGATTGTAAATTTTATAACAAGTTATTCAAAGTATTAAATTAATATGCCAATTAGAAACGACAATTATTATTTCAATTATTGAATTCGTTATTTTTATATAAAATCTTTGTAATTATTGAAATATAACTTTCATTAAATAAGCAATTTGTTTTATTTTTTAGAATCTACTTTAATTATGTTTACTAAACTAAATAGTTATAAATGAAATATTTAATAAATTTCTTTTTGCTCACACCGATTATTTTGTTTTCGCAGCAGACTGTTGTTGAAGGCGTTGTTATTGATGATATTGGTGATCCACTTCCTGGCGCTACCGTACAAGTCCAGGGAGTTGACCAAGTAGGTGCAATTACAAATTTTGATGGAGAGTTTTCTGTCATTCTAGATTCTCCAGACCAATCTATCATTGTTTCTTATATTGGATTTATATCCAAGACTCTTGAAGTAAATGGTCGAAATAATCTCACAGTAAGTCTTTTTCAAGATATTTCAGAACTTGAAGAAGTAGTTGTGATAGGATATGGAACAGTATTGAAAAAAGATCTTACAGGTTCTGTTGCATCGGTTAAAGTTTCTGATGAAATAGCAAAGCAATCTTCAACTGTTGATCAACTTTTACAGGGCAGAGCAGCAGGAATTTATGTTACTCAAAACGCAGCAAACCCAGGATCTGGAATTAGTGTCAGAATTAGAGGTGCCAGTAGTTTACGCGGCAACAATGAACCTTTATATGTAGTTGATGGAATCATTGTTTCGTCTGCTAGTGAAGATGTTGTATCCACTGGAGGAGGAAATACTGGTCAAGAACAACAGAATGGTCTAAACGGAATCAATCCGCGTGACATTGAAGATATTCAAATCTTAAAAGATGCTTCAGCTACGGCAATCTATGGTTCAAGAGGCGCCAATGGCGTTGTTTTAATTACCACTAAAAAGGGAACCCCAAACCAAGTAAAAACGAATATTTATGTTAACACATCGATGAAAAGCATTTCAAAAAAGTATGATGTGCTTGACGCTTTTGATTATGCTCGATACAGGAATGAAGCTAGTTTAAGGACAAGTAATACGAATTATCCTGCCTTTCATATTGATGGCGATCAAATTTTTCAAATTACGAATAACAATGGGGTTGTAAGTATTTCTGACACCCCTGTTACACCAATTAATTGGCAAGATGAACTATTAAGTCCATCCCCAAGTATAAATGCTGGGATTTCTATTTCTGGTGGTAGCGATAATGGAAACTACTATTTATCGGGTGGTATAAATGACAACAAAGGCCTCACAGAAAACTCAAGTTTTAAAAGCGGAGACATAAGACTCAACTTAAATCAAACTTTAAGTTCTAAGGTAAAAATAAATGCACGACTGAGTGGTTTTTTTAGCAAAACAGATTTTGCAGAAGGAGGTGATTTACTTGGAAGTTCGAACCAAAGTTTTATTAGAAATTTACTTTCATTCAGACCCATTCTCCCTGACGGAATAGTTGAAGCCGATGATACCGATGATTTAGGAATTTCTAGCCCATATTCTTTTATTGATGACTTTGAAGACGTCTCTAATGAAAATCGATTTTTTGGTTCTATAACTTCAACTTTTGAATTGGGCGTAAAAGGCCTGAGTTATCAAATGAGAGCTGGTGGTAATATTCGTATAAAAGAAAGAAGACGTTTTTATGGCTTGACAACTTTTGTTGGTAAAAACGCGAATGGAATGTTACAATTATCAAAATTAGAAACGACATCTTTCCAGTTCACAAATACATTAAGATACAATAGAGCATTCAGAAGGAATAACAGAATAAATGCAGTATTGGGTGTGTCATACGATCAGCGAAACAATCAGAATATGACATATGTTGTACAAGATTTTGTAACGCTTGAAAAAACAACCGAGCAGCCCTTTTTTGGTCAGGTTATTTCTAGTCCATTAGCTAACTTAGATTCCGAAGTAAAACTATTTTCAATTTTAGGACGTGTAAATTATGTTTTTAATAATAAGTACATCCTTACAGCAAGTTTTAGAAGAGATGGAATTTCAAAATTTTTAGAGGATTCTAGATATGGAATTTATCCATCTTCAGCTTTTGCATGGAATATGCATCGTGAAGATTTTATAAAAGACATTCCATTAATTGATGAGTTGAAATTACGTGTAGGGTGGGGGCAAATTGGAAACCATGGTATTGGAGCTTACGGCACATTATCTAATTATGGTATAAACACTAGTACTTTATACGGAACGCCTACCAACGGAACAAGCGTCCCTTTAATACTTAATAATATTGCTAACCCAACTTTAACTTGGGAGACGACAGAGCAGCAGAACATCGGCGTAGATTTTTCTCTTGCGAATAGTTTGATTACTGGAACAATAGATATCTACAGCAAGCTCACTAAAGATTTACTTATCAATTCAAATGTTGCGCCCTCAACAGGATTTGCTAATTTATTAATCAACAAGGGTGAACTATCCAACAAAGGACTTGAAATTGCAGTCCAAATTAGTCCTGAAGAGCGTGACGATTTTAGATTCAGTTTTGGAGGAAATATTGCCTTTAATAAAACTAGGATTCAAGCTTTATCTTCTCAACCTCTATCATCACTTTATCTAAATGATTCATATGCTGAAGAAAAAAGATTCTATTTAGGAAACGCGATTAGCCGGGGAAATTATTTTAAATATCCAGCCAACATTTTTGTTGAGGGTGAGGAAGCTTCCCTTTTTTATGGATTTAAGACAAATGGAATTTATCAAAAAGGTCATATTTTGCCAAATGGAAATCCTGCTGTATATGACCCTAATTATGACTTGTTGTATGACCATGATAATGATCCATCAACCAAGGCTATACGTTACCCCAATGACGACATTTCAATAGGTGACGTTAGAATCGTAGACCTTAATAATGATGGTAAAATTGACATAAATGACAGAACGATTATTGGAAATCCTAATCCTGATTTCACATTTGGGTTCAACTTCTCTTTAAATTACAAGTCATTCTCGTTATCTACCCTATTTAATGGGGTTTATGGAAATGATATTATTAATGGAAATTCTCTTCAAATGGGCAATGCTGAGGGATTATTTAGGAATATTACGCCTGAAGCATATCACAATGCATGGCGTCCAGAGAAAGTGGGACTAACTTCCTCAACAGCAATAACCCATCCACGTATCGGATATAAGGTTATTGAAGGGTCAGAGTTCCTGGCGATTTCTGATAGATTTGTTGAAGATGGTAGCTATTTACGCCTCAAAAACATTACTCTTGGTTATGATTTTCCCTTATCGAAAAACAGCCCGCTTAAGAGTGCAAACATTTATGTTACTGGTCAAAACTTGTTAACGTTTACAAACTACGGAGGGTTCGATCCTGAAGTTACCAGCTTTATGTGGAATGGATTGATTAATGGAGTTGATTGGAACGGCCCACCTAATGCAAAATCTATTATTATCGGACTAAATCTCAACTACTAATCATGCTTAAAAATTCAACACTAATCATGGAAAAATTTAGAATACTAAAGATGTCAAAATTGTTAACGCTTATATCTGTTGGGGTTTTAATTCTGTCTTGTGATTTGGACGAGAATCCACCCTTTTTGGATGATCCGGTATCACTCTATAACGACGTAACGAGTTCGGAATATGCAAGAGATGGCATATATGCCGCTTTTACACATTATAATGCAATGGAGCAGCGAATGTTTGTTGAAAATGGTTATTCAGGTCTTTTCACCACTAGAAGAGGAGGGAATAAACTCAGTTCTGTGTGGATGAATGGAGTTATAAAGTTAAACCCTAATGAAAATGTTGACAACCAAAATACTTGGGTTGGACTTTATCGTATTGTCTCTCGAGCTAATGCAGCTATTGAAAATTCTATTTACGATATAGATTCAGATGATTCATCTCAACTAAGAATTAATGACGTTGCTGGGCATGCATATTTTAGCAGAGCTTACAGTTATTTTTCGCTCACTAGGCTTTGGGGAGACATTCCAGTATGGACAACTCTTACTACATATGATGATATTCATAGAGCAAAGACTCCCTCGAAAGAAGTCTACAATCAAATTATTGAAGATGCAAAGCAAGCCAAATCACTTCTAAATGGATCTGCTGGCGTTGGTTTTCCAAAAGCTCATGCTGCAAAGATGCTTTTGGCAAAAGTTTATATGCTTTTGGCAACAAATCCAGAATTGCAAGACGCCAGTTTATCGGAGATGGATTATTGGAATTTAGCATATGCAGAAGCCAAAGACATATATATGTCAGGAGATTATAGTCTTGAAACTGATTATGCATCCTTATTTGACGGAACAAACGAAAATTCAGATGAGTCAATTTTTGAGCTTCAGAACAGTCAAGACGCTACTAATTCCCAAATGTCACGAAACTACACACCTTGGAGATATAAAGCAGGACAAGCCTTTGGCTGGTTTTCTGTATCTGCAAGTGTTTACGACTATCATGTTGCACATTATCCTTCCGATCCGCGTTTGGATGCTACTTATATTTCTGATTACACACAAAGGTGTGGTGGCTGTGATACAGAGGGAAATCCACATCGCACGTATCCAACCAATTCATCAAGAAGTAGTTTTGGAAATGCTCATCCATATTTATTTAAACATGCCGAAAAAGATAGAACCCACACGAATCAATTTAACAGCCAGAATTTAATTATATACAGGTATGCTGATTTATTACTCATGTTAGCTGAAATTTCGAATGAGCTTGAAAATGGTGAGGAGCTGGGCTATGTCACTGAAGTTTTAAAACGTTCTGATCAAATACCACATGCAGGATATCTGGCTGACAAGGATAGTTTTAGAGATGCCATCATGGATGAGTATCGTTTTGAGCTGCTTGGTGAGGGTCTTGACTCTTACAATAACAGACGAAGGGGATATGCTTATTTCCTAGAAAATACAATCAATCGACATAATAATAATCCAAATTTTAAGGCATCGGTCGATGTGCTGTTAAATGACGTCGAGTCTGAGGTTATGTTACTTGAAATACCACTACTTGAAATAAATAACAACGAACTATTAAATGATTAAATCATGAAAATTTCAAAAACTTTATTTTCAATTATTATATCATCTATTTTGATTATTACAAGTTGTGATGATGAGGAAACAGTTGAATTGTACGAGCCACAATTTATTAATGTAGATTCAACATTTTTAGCTTATGAAAAATTATCAACATATCCATCACTAAATAGTATTCAAAGTGCTAATCCAACGACTAGCGACATTGAAACTCCTTATGGCTTTCGTATTTTAAAAATATCATCTCCCTCGCAAAGTAATTTTGCACAAGCTGCCTTTACAATTGATCGTGAGAGTGGTATTATTTCTTACGGCAACACAAATAACACGATCGGCACGGGTACATTTTCAATTGATGTAGGAATTGTCAATATCAATGGTATGGCAGCTTATGAAAACGCATTTGAACTTATCATTTTAGATGTTCCTTTAGAGTTTAGTATTGATACTAATGAAGTTCAGGCAGGCATTTTCGAGCAAGGTATAATGGCAACTATTTCATTTGCAGACACTTCTGGGTCAGATGAAATCACATCGGTAACATATACGTTAATAGAACCACCTGCCGGTTTTGAAATTGATTCTTCAACGGGAGAGATTTCAAAAGTAAAAGGAGCTTCCTCAGGGCCTAATGTTTTAAGTGTTGAAATAACAACTAATGTCGGAGTGGTAATGGCTCCAAATATTCTTACTGTGAATGTAGGGGAATCTCCGACAATTGAAATGTTTCAGCAAGATGGATCGACATCGCTCACCAAAACAGTTTTGTCGCCAAATACAGCATATACAACTTCAGCGCCTGTATTAACTGAAATGAATCCCACCAAATGGGAAGTTATTTTCCCAACATCACTTTTAAATAGTGATCTTGAATTGGGTGAAATAATTGATTTTTCAAGCTCATTTAGTGCTGAAGAACCCTCAGGTAAAGTGTCAATCGCTGCAGATGCAGGACTCCCTTTGGGTACTCACACCCTAGGGCTCAAAGCCACCAATGCAACTGGTGATGAATTTGAATTTGAAGATGTATTAACAATAGAGGTTGAGGAGCGATGGGAAACAACCCCTGTTTATGAAAATGATTTTAGTGCCCAAGGTGCTCAGCTTGAACTCCACAAAATGGGCAGCACAGGCAGTTTGGCAAGTTTGAGAGCCAGTCACACTAAATGTGACAATGGCCCACTTTTGAGATTTGGAGTTTTTAATCCACCAGCAAATTTTAGTGATGGAGCTGCGGAATTTAAAATTCCTGTACAAGGCACATCTATTAAAAAATTAAGAATTAGTTTTCATGAAATTTTTGGTTATAATGACTGGTGGGTCAATAGGTATAAAAGAACAATTTCTTCTTATCAAAGCTCAGATGACACATCTTCATTGGTTACAAGCAATTGGTCATTATTAGAGGCTAATTTTTCTAGCAACCATAGATTTGGTGATGCATTTAGCCCATGGTCTATTGATAAATATAATTTTGTGAGTTCTGAAACAGGTTCAATAAGCACATCAACCAAAAATGTTTCCTTTTTCGTTAGACTTCAGTACGTTGGAGACACTTTAAACCCAGTAGGTAACCCGACAGGTGGCCAATGGCTTCTGAGGAATTTAATTGTTGAGGCATCCAAAGCTTTTCCAGCTGAAGAACAATAATTGGTTCATCATTAAAAAAAGGAATGAAAAACGTGCCAAATAATGAATCCATATAATTTAATTTAAAATTTTGTATTTCTTACATAAACAGCGAGAGTATTATGAATTATTATCAGACATGGATTATAAATATTAACAAATGACATAATTGTTTTATAAATAATTTTTTTTTAAAACTAATTTTATAACAAATTAAAATCAAAAAATATGAAATATTTATACATAATTTTTATATCAGTGATTTCTATTCCAATGTATGCTCAGACTGCTGGAGTCGTTGGTCAGGAATATTTACCGAACCCTGGTGTTTGCACCACACAAATATCAGATGGTGGATGTGATACATCAGGTGTTGATGGGTCAGGTAATATTAACGCTAGCGGAAGTGGATTGTTTTATGGAACATCTGCAGCTAGTGGTGCCGCCTATGGCTCAGTACTAAATAGCTCTGGGGATCCTATCTCCGGCAACTACCCGGCATATTTCGGAAATAGAATTTATAAGTTGTTTAAAAAGGGGAATGCAGTAGACCCACAGTTTATTGCATTAGACGTCTCAGTTCCACCAGGAATTTACACTTATTCTATATACACAAGGTGGCCTGCAGCGGTTGATTACAATGCAGCTCCAGCTAAAAAACCTTTTTTAAGAATAAAAGGGCATGATAATTCTGACGTTGCTGATAATAGTTCATTAATCGATGTAGTGCCAAATTATTCATTTGGAAATACAATGGCTGATTGGACACAAACTACAGGTCAAGTTACTATTCCAGCTGCCTCTGATGGTGCGAATCTAAAAATTAGATTTTCATTTGGAAAGCTAGGAGGTTCAACTTCTGCTCCAACCAACCTTGCTGAAATAATGCTTATAGATAATGTTTCTTTAAAATACGATTCACCGCTTTCTATTGCAGAAAATAAAATAAATGATATTCAAGTTTTTCCTAATCCTGCAGGAAAATATATAATGTTCAATGGAATTGATGAACAAACAAATGTTGATTTGTTTAATATTTCAGGGAAACGTGTTAAGTCAATAATTGTAGATTCTAGCGACAGCCAAATTGATGTAAGTAATCTTTCAAATGGAGTGTATTTAGCTAGAATCAATAATAACAAAACGACACTTTTTGTAAAGAAATAAAATATCTTTTTAAAACCTTTGAAAATGAAGAAGTCTTTTTTGAGTTTATTATTTACAACTTTGAGTTTATTTGCGTTTGCTCAGGACTATACTAAATTTCAAATTCAGCGGGCAACAATGTTCTCATCATATATTGCAGAACAAATGGAACTTGGTGAAACTGAACAAAAGTTTGTTTACGATGTAATGCTTGCTAGAGTATATAATTCAAATGCAAAAATTAAGTCAGAAAATCTAACCACTAAAGAAGGTAAGCAAGCTGTATATTCTGCTGAATACAAAATCGCTCAACAAAAACTTGCTGATGAGTTTGGAGCAAAAAATGCTCGTAAGATGATGAGCTTAAGCAATGAAGCGAGAAAAAAAGCTGATAAAAATTAGAGTTTTTTTGTCAAACTTATTTTATTTAAGAAGCCTGCTGCTAATTTTAGTTGCAGGTTTTTTAAACGCGCAACAGACCCCTCAACAACTTGTTGATAAAATGGGCAGGGGAATAAATTTGGGTAATGTGTTAAGTGCACCTGTTGAAGGGAATTGGTCTGATGCTGCAACGGAGCAGTATTTTATTGACGTTGCACAGGCAGGTTTTAAAAATGTAAGAATCCCGATTGATTTTTTTGGAACCAGAACCTCTGGTGATACCGCTCAGTACTCCTCCAATGCAAATACTTCATTTTCTGGCTCTCGATCTGATTTTACTGTTAATGATTCTTATCTTGATCGTTTGGAGCAGGTCATTGGTTGGGGGTTAAATCAAAACTTGGTCATTATTCTTGATTTTCATGGGGCTACCCTCAAATCTGAATTTATTTACACATTTGATGATTTAGAGGATGAGTATACGCATCCAACTTCTGCCAAGAGAGCTGCCGATTTAGCTAAATTTTATTCCATTTGGGAACAAATTGCAGATCGATTTAAAGACTACAGTGATGACTTAATTTTTGAGGTCATCAATGAACCTTATTTTCACATTTCTGCAGCCGAAATGAATGATCTTAACAATGAAGTGATCTCTATAATAAGAAGTTCTGGCGGAAATAATATAACAAGAAAAATGATTGTTACTGGGGGAACAAAAACAAGTTATGAGGCAATCACAACAATTGATCCCCAAGTAATAAACAGTGACAATTATTTGATAGCTACTTTTCATTATTATCGCCCATTTAGTTTCACGAAGTCAAGTGATTATAGGTTTAATACGAATAGCTGGGGCAGCCAAACTGATAAAAATAATATTGATAGTGAATTTGATGTGGTACAAAACTGGGCCAATGGGTTTAATCCACCAGTTGCTGTTTACATTGGAGAGTTTGGAGCAGATAATGTTTATGGATACAGTTACAAAACTGGAGATTTACATCTTGTAACAGCTAATAACTCGCCAAACGGCACTGGTTATGCTGATGGAGGTCCAGATCCTAACTCAAGAGTTAAGTTTCATGGTTACGTAGCCAATGCAGCAATTGATAGGGGTTTTTCTTTTTCTGCCTGGGATGATGGTGGTAAAGGGTCAAAAACAATTCATCTGCGAAAAGACAATGGTTTAGTTGTCTACGATATTAATCATTTTACAATAGATAGTTTTGATCCAAAACAAACTAGCCCAAGTACAGTCATTGAAAATAGTGTTTGGGTTGAGGATGTTAAAGATGCGTTGCTCAGTCCATATTCTGAAATACAATGTAATGACACAAGTATTTTAAACAATATTGATTTTGAATGTGGGTATTCAACAAGTTGGTCGTTATTGGAAAGCGGGAACCTCATTCAAGCTACTTTTGAAGACGCAGGATTTGCGACTCGTACTGGATCTCATGGAGCTAAAGTTGTTGTCAATCAAGCAGATAATCTAAATAGTGCAATACTTGCCAATCAAACTTCATCTATTGATGGTAGCTTGGACAATATGCAACTCAAATTTGGTGTCCACGGAAAAGGATCAGTTTCAGGATTACAATTCAAGCTTCGAGTTAAATACGAACAAAATTCTGTAACTAATTATTCTGCATCTTCAATCTTTACTCTTGACACAAATTATTACGAAAACCCCTACGAGTTTACTTTTGATGTTCCTTCAGAAACAACCGAAATTGAACTTCAACTTATTTGCGGCGGTTCAGTTGGCACATATTATTTTGATGATTTTTCAGCTTCATTGACAACTTTAAATCTTCCAAAACAAAACCAATTTTTTGAAGTGTATCCAAACCCAATTCATGATTTTCTTTTCATTGATAGCTCTTTTCCAATTGCCAAAATTCAAATCATTGACTTGAGGGGAAGGGAAGTTTTGCTTTGGAACAAGGAAATGGAGGCTTATGACCTTTCTGTTTTAGAAAACGGGATATATTTTTTAAAAATATCTTCAAAAAACAACTTACTTCACACAAGAAAAATCATCAAGACCTAAGAGAAAATTAAGTTCTAATTTTTAAACGCTGTGCACAAAAAGCTATCATATATTTTTTGTTTTTTTTTGGCAATCTTTTTTGCTCAAAGCCAACAAGCACCCAATGTTGTATTTATATCTGTTGATGACCTCAAACCAACAATTAGAAGCTTTGGTGACGAAATTGCGATCACACCCAATTTAGATTACCTGTCACGTTCATCAACAATTTTTTTGAACAACCACACCCAGCAAGCTATTTGTAGTCCATCAAGAATCAGTTTGTTAACAGGAATGCGCCCAGATTATACACAAGTGTATGATTTGAAAACCAAAATGAGAGGTAAAAGACCAGATATCTTGACTTTGCCTCAGTATTTTAAAAATAACGGTTATACAACAGCTGGGATTGGTAAAATATTTGACCCTAGAGGAGTGGACAATCAGATGGACGCGCCTTCTTGGAGCATTCCTTTTATAAGAGCATACAAAATCCCTTATCCTAAAGAGTATGGTCAACCGAAACTAGGGTTTTATCAAAACCCAGAAATCAAAGCAAAGATCGATAAGATGATTGCTGAAAATAATCTTAAAAGGGGTAAGGCAGCTCAATTTTTTAATAATAAATACAAACCTCCTGTTTCGAATAGTAATGCACCTGATGAAGCGTACACAGATGGAGCAATTGCTCAAGAGGCAATTCGTTTGATAGATCGCTTGTCTTATAACGAAAACCCTTTTTTTCTTGCTGTTGGATTCAAAAGACCTCACTTGCCATTTTCAGCTCCAAAAAAATATTTTGATTTATACAACCCCAGCAAAATTCCATTAGAACCATATAGACAGCGTGCCAAAAATGTTGGAGACCTTGCTTACCATAATTCTGGTGAGTTGCAAAGTTATTCTGAGGATGGTAGAGAATATACTTTAGATTCGAATCAACAACTTCAACTTGATGAAGATTTTGAAAGAGAATTGATTCATGGTTACTATGCATGTGTTACATTCATTGATTTTCAAATTGGGAAAATCATAAAAAAATTAAATCAAAGTGGATTGATGGACAACACAATTATCGTAGTGTGGGGAGATCATGGTTATCACTTTGGGGATCATCGTCTTTGGAACAAACACTCTAATTTTGAGCAGGCTACTCGCTCACCACTTATCATTTATAACCCTAAAACAAAAACTGCTCAGAAAATTATAACTCCCACTGAGTTTGTTGACGTTTTTCCAACATTAATCGACCTAGCGCAACTAAAACCTCAACAACACTTGAATGGCAATTCTCTTGCACCTTTGATGCTTGGACAACAACAAAAGGTAAAGGACTTTGCAATAAGTCAATATCCTAGACGTAACAAAATGGGATATAGTTTTAGGACTGCAAATCATCGAATTACGCTATGGATAGATAAAGAAAAAATAGGTTTAAAAATAAGTGATGATGACATAGAACAAGAGGAACTATTTGATTACAGTAAAGATCCATTAGAAACAGAAAATCATATTGGTAAAAACGGGTATAAAAACATTTATAATGACCTGAAGCAACAGGCACTTAGATTTTTATCTCCAACCCCAAAAACAGAGATGAGTTCTAATAGCACAAACCCATCTGCTGGCATTAAAGATTTGATGTTGGAAGCTGGCTATGACAGCAATAATGTATATGTAGGTGCCACATTAAATCACTCGCAACTCAATACAAAAGTATCTGATCTATTCCTCAAAGAATTCAATTATTCAACGCCAGAGAACTGCGCAAAACAAGCAAGAATACATCCCAAACCTGGCGTTTGGGACTGGAACCTCATTGATGATTACTTAGATTTTGCAGATAAAAACAACATTACCCTTCGTATTCATGGACCCATTAGCCCACAGGCCTCTCATTGGGCAAAGACAGATAGTCGAACCAAAGAAGAATTAGAAAAGAATATGGTGGAGTACTTTACTGCGCTTTGTAAGCGCATGAATAAAGAGCCCTCTGTCAAGTGGATGGATGTAGTCAACGAGACCATAACTCCTCAAGGTGGTTGGTTTGAAGAAAAACCGGGTGTCACACAATGGGAAAATCCCTGGGAGCAAATAGGGAGGGATGAAAATGACGTACCACTATACATAACCAAAGCATTCGAAATATCGAATAGATATGCACCAAATGTTAGTCAGGTGTTTAATCAGCATGGAGGGATGGAGCCAAAAATGTGGGAAAAGGTTAAAGAGACCATCATTTATCTAAAAAAGCAAGGATATCGTGTAGATGGTCTTGGGTGGCAAACACATTTGAGAAGTGATGTTCCTTTGGCTTTAGACAAAAAACAGCTCGATTACTTTGCTTCTCTGATCGATTGGGCGCATCAAAATGATTTAGATTTTCATGTTACCGAAATTGACTTTAAAATTTGGGATAGCAACAATGATTTTAAAGCTCTTAATGATCAAGCAGATGCATATGCAAACATTCTTAATGTTTTGTTGTCAAAGCGAGACAATGGTGTAGTTACTTTTAACACTTGGGGAATGGTTGATGGAAAAAAGGGGAAACATCACGATAAACATCGCTTTATTTTTGATAAAAACAACAATCCTAAGCCAGCATATTTTTCGTTGAGAAACACAATTTTGAACCCTGACGCTGCACTAAAAATTAAATAAGATATGAGACAGCTGTTATTTATTTTCTTTACATCCTTTTCATTAATTGCTCAGAATAATCCTTTGTATTTGGATTCAAATGCTAATTTAGAGGATCGCCTAAGCGATTTGATGGTACGAATGACCCTTGAAGAAAAAGTAGGTCAAATGTGTCAATATGTTGGTTTAGAGTATTTAAAAAAACAAAAGAGAAACAAAAGAGCCGCTGGCGATGTATCTAAACTTAATAAAGATGCTTTTGCGATGTATGGCTTGTCTGAAAGTGAAATAATACAAGAAATTATCGATGGAAAAATCGGCTCTTTTCTTCATGTTCTTGATCCTGAGGAGGTAAACTATTTACAAGGTTTTACGTTAGAGTCTAGGTTAAAAATTCCTCTTATTATTGGAATTGATGCGATTCATGGAAATGCTATGGTTAGTGGAACAACTGTTTATCCTTCCCCAATATCTATTGCCGCAACTTTTAATAATGATTTTGCTTATGACGTAGCTAAACAAAGCGCTAGGGAGATGAGAGCTACAGGATCTCAATGGACTTTTATGCCCAATATTGATGTTGCTCGTGACCCGAGGTGGGGTCGTGTCGGTGAGACTTTTGGAGAAGACCCTTTTTTAGTGGGAGAAATGGGTAAAGCAATGATTAATGGTTTTCAAGGAGATGACTTTGGTAAACCTAATAATGTAATTGCTTGTGCCAAGCATATGATTGCTGGGGCTGAACCGCTAAACGGGTTAAACATTTCTCCAATGGATGTTTCTGAAAGAACACTATATGAAATTCATTTACCGCCCTATAAAAAGGCAATAGATGCAGGTGTTTATTCAATAATGGCAGCTCACAATGAACTCAATGGAATTCCAAGTCACATGCATAAAGGCCTTATGACAGACCTGCTCAGAAATGAATGGGGTTTTGACGGATTTTATGTAAGTGACTGGTATGATATCAAACGAATATGGTCGTATCATAAAGTCGCAAGAAACTATAAAGAAGCATCACTGTTTTCTGTAGAGGCAGGAATGGATATGAATATGCATGGCCCTGACTTTTATGATTTTATTGTTGCTTTAGTAAAAGAAAATAAGTTGTCAATCGATAGAGTTAATGAGGCGTGCTCAAAGATATTATATGCTAAATTTCAACTTGGTTTATTTGAAAATCGCCTTGTTGATCCCTCCAAAATAGATAAAAATGTTTTTATAAAAAGTCATTTAGATAAAGCTGAGGAAATAGCTGACAATTCGATCACACTCTTAAAAAACAACAACTTACTCCCAATCAATAATTCAAATGCAAAACGGATATTGGTAACCGGACCTAATGCACATAATCATACCACTTTGGGAGATTGGCATTTTGAGCAGCCTGCAGAAAATGTTGTAACCATTTTTGAAGGTATACAGGAAGTTGGAGAAAATTATAATCATACAGTAGATTATTTCGATTCAGGTATAAAGATTAGAAACATTCAAGATTCGAAGATCAAAGCTACCGCTGCAATGTCAATAAATTATGACCACGTATTTGTTGTTGTGGGCGACAATTCCCTAAGATATTCCTGGAAGGGTGGTAAAAGCTTTCAAAAGACAGCAGGAGAAAACAAAGCAAGAAGTTTTTTAGGGCTTCCTGGAAAACAGCTTGATTTAGTAAAATCCATTTATGACAAAAACAAAAACCTTACAGTCGTTTATATAAGTGGAAAACCGATCAGTGAGCCATGGATAGAAGATAATATTAAATCAATCATTCATGCATGGGAACCAGGAAGTATGGGAGGTAAATCTTTGGGTAAAATTGTTTTTGGAGAGACAAATCCAAGCGGGAAAATGCCCATGACGACTGCAAGGTCAGTGGGTCAACTTACGATGGTTTATAATCACAAACCCACGAATTATATTCACAAGTATGCATTTGAGAAAACAAAACCACTCTATCGATTTGGTTTTGGATTGAGTTATACCTCTTTCTCTATTTCAGAACCAACCCTATCAATATCTAAATGGGATGGCACAGGAAAGGTGAATGTTGAGGTAGATGTTAAAAACACTGGCAAAAGAGAGGGCATGGAAACTGTTCAGCTTTACATCCGAGACTTGTTCAGCAGTGTTACACGGCCTGTATTGGAACTTAAAGGTTACAAAAAAATAAATGTTGCACCAGGCGAAACGAAACGCGTTTCCTTTAGCCTAGCACTAGACGACTTTGCGTTTTATGATAGAGAAATGAGGTACAAAGCTGAAGAAGGTGACTTCAATATTTTGGTAGGTAACGCTGCAAATTTGTCTAAACTCAAAAAAACTACACTCAAATTAACTAAAAATATTTATGTAAATGAAAACTAATATCTATTTATCAATAATCATTAGCTTCTTTTGCTTTTCAATAATAGCTCAAGAATCAAACCAAAAAAATGTTCTGCTAATCATTGTAGATGACCTACGACCTGCTCTGCCAACTTATGGGGCAACTCAGGTTGTAGCACCCAACATTACAGCATTTTCAAAAGATGCAGTACAATTTAATAATGCTTTTGTGAACATTCCCACTTGTGGTGCCTCAAGGGCAAGTATCCTGACAGGCATTAGACCAACTAGAGAATATTATAAGAACTATTACACTTCTATTGATGAAGATATGCCGCAAGCCATATCCATATCAGAATTGTTGCAAGCCAAGGGCTACACCACGATTAGCAATGGAAAGGTTTCGCATAACAAATCAGATAAATCCTTTACTTGGGATGACTTATGGCGACCAGGATCTTCAACCCCAAAAGATTATCTTTTGGAGGAAAATATCAAATCTAGCAAACTTCCACATAAAAATAATCATATGCCTTACGAAAAGGCCAACGTTGAAGATATAGCGTATAAGGATGGGAAAATCGCTGCAAAGACAATTAGAGATTTAAAGAAATTGAAAGCTAATAAAGAATCATTTTTTCTAGTCTCAGGTTTTTTAAAGCCCCACCTCCCATTTAATGCTCCTGCAAAATATTGGGAAATGTATGACAGAGACAAGATTACACTGCCAATAAATAACAAATTCCCAGTAACAGCATACAAAGGTGCAGGAAATTGGTACGAGTTAGCTAGATACAAAGGAATCCAAAAAGATTATTCAGACAATCCATCTTTGAATGCAACTACCTTTACCATGGATATGGAAATGACTACCAACCTAATTCATGGATATTATGCATGTATTAGTTATATCGATCAACAAATCGGAAACGTTTTACAGGCACTTGAAGACCTTGATCTTTCCGAAAATACGATTGTAATCATCACGAGTGATCACGGGTTCAGTTTGTCTGAACACAACAGATGGTCTAAACATAATTTATTCAAGGTGGAAAACCATGTTCCTTTATTTATAAGGGTTCCAGGCCTTTCTAATTCCGGAAAGTCTGATAGTTTTGTTGAACTCATCGATTTATACCCTACAATTTGTGAGTTGTTGGGTATGGAGAAACCCAAACAACTAGAGGGTATGTCATTAGTTGAAAATATTAAAAATCCAAATTTAATTTCTAAAACAAACGCATACTCGCGCTACACAAATGGCGATATGAATATCTCAGATAATTATGCCTACTCTGAGTGGAAGTATTCTGAAGAAGGTAAAATAGTAGGTAGAATGCTTTATGATATGAAAAATGACCCCTTTCAGATGGAAAACTTATCGCATCTTGAAAAATATGATAAACTTATGGACAGCCTAAGTAATAATATCAAATCAAAGAAAATTCACTAAAATGAAAAAGTATATAAGCATATTATTTTTCGTTTGCAGCTCATTTGTATTCGCTCAGGACAAAAGACCAAACATATTATTTATAATGTCTGATGATCATGCGTATGAAGCGATTAGTGCATATAACGACAAGTTAATTCAGACCCCTAATATCGATAAGATCGCTAAGGATGGGATTTTATTTTCAAACGCTAGTGTAACCAATTCCATTTGTGCTCCATCTAGAGCAACGATTTTAACTGGAAAGTTTAGTCATATAAATGGAAAAGTCGATAATATTTTCCCTTTTGATACGACCCAAATGACTTTTCCCCAATTGTTTCAGAAAGCAGGATACCAAACGGCAATGTTTGGTAAACTTCACTTTGGAAACAACCCAAAAGGGTTTGATGACTTCTTAATTTTGCCTGGACAAGGTCATTATATCAATCCCAAATTTATAGGAAAGGAAAAAGACACCATAATTACAGGCTATGTGACAGATGTTATCACTGATCTAACTCTAAATTGGTTTGATGAAAAGAGAGATTCATCAAAGCCATTTTTAATGATGTATCTGCACAAAGCACCACACAGAGCTTGGTGGCCAAGTCCTGAAAAGTTTGAGGAATTTTACCAAAAAGAATTTCCATTACCAGAAACCCTTTTTGATGACTACTCAAACAGAGCTTCAGCTGCTTCAAGTGCCGAAATGAATATTTTTGAACACATGCATTTGATGCAAGACAATAAGGTCTATCCAAAGACAATACAGCAAATGGGGGATTTGGTCAAAGACATCACTTATACTGGAGAGAGTAGAAAGATAAAAAAAGCAGGAGCAGGCGAATTTTTAAGACCTTTTAGACGAGCAAACAAACGACAAGAAGAGCAATACAGAAAAACGTTAGATAAAATCAGTGCTGATTTTAAAAACAAATGGCCAAATATGTCTGATAAAGAAAAAACTATTTGGAAATATCAGCGATACATGCAAGATTATCTCGCAACGATTTCGTCGGTAGATGATAATGTTGGTAGGGTATTAGATTATCTGAAAGAAAATGACTTGGAAGACAATACGATTGTTGTTTACACTTCAGATCAAGGGTTTTATTTGGGTGAACATGGTTGGTTTGATAAAAGGTTTATTTATAACGAATCCTTTAAAACTCCGCTACTTATACGCTGGCCCAATAAAATAATGCCTGGAATAACGAATGATGAAATGGTGCAAAACCTCGACTTTGCACAAACATTTTTGGATGCAGCAAGTATAAAGGTACCTAACGATATGCAGGGTGAGAGTTTACTTCCTCTACTCTTTGAGGATCAAAAAAAATGGACACGAGAAGCTGTGTACTATCATTATTATGAATTTCCGTCAGTTCACATGGTAAAGCGTCATTATGGGATCGTTTCAAAAGAATATAAACTTGTCCATTATTATTACGATGTTGACGAGTGGGAGTTTTTTGACAGAAAAGCAGATACAATGGAATTAAATAACTTGTATGACAATCCAAAATATCAACAAATAATTCTTAAAATGAAAAAGAAGCTGAAAAAACTTCGTAAAAAATATAAAGACTCGGATGAATTATCTCAAAAATATTTATACTAAAAAGCACTCTTTTTTTATACTTTTATTTTTGTCATTTGCTGGTATTTCGTTAGGTCAGAGTACACAAAAAACAAAAGTTTTTTTACTTGCAGGGCAATCAAATATGGATGGTCGAGGCGATGCTTCAAAGCTGTCTGAAGCGGAAATGAAATTGTTAGCCAATGCAAGTCAAAAAATACATTTTATTTATAAGGGGACTGTGGGAGAAGGAAATGCCATTCAATATAAGGGTGCGTTAGACTTTACAAATCCATGGAGTTTTGTGAAACAAAAATTCAGAATTGAAAAATGTTTTGGCCCTGAGCTTTTTTTTGGCGTTGAGCTTGTAAAAAATTACCCCAAGCAGGATTATCTTTTTATCAAAAGATCTCAGGGAGGAACATCTTTATATGGCGCTTGGAATCCTAATTGGTCTTTTGAAAAGGCAAGTTTTTTTAACGAACAAAATAAGCCAAAACTTTATCAAGATTTTATTGATCTGGTTGATGCTGAGCTTGCGGAATTACATCCCGACAGTTATGAAATTGTTGGTATGCTATGGGTGCAAGGTGAGACTGATAGTAATACAAGTAATGGATCAGTAGCTGCAAACACTTACCACCTCAATTTAGAAAATTTAATCAATTCAGTGAGAGGTCATTATGATATTCCCGATCTTCCTTTTTTGATACTAGGCGTGGGTAGTAAAAAAGTTCAAAAAGCAATGGTTCAAGTGAGTAATAAATTAACTAATGTTAGTTATATTGAGAGAAGTCAAGACGTAAATAGGAGCAATTATACACCGATCTACACACACAAATGGAATGGAAAACCTGTAGGACATTACAATTATGAAGGAATGAAAAAAATGGGGCGGCTATTTTTTGAAAGTTATCAAACATCTTACGCAAATAATTTACAATGATGAAGTTTATATATCCTGTACTTTTTCTTTTAAGCGTTTTAATTGTTTCTGCTCAAGATAACAAACCCAACATTATATGGCTTGTATGCGAAGACCAATCAGCACAATTTTTTCCAATGTATGGTGACAAAACAGTTTCATTGCCACACCTTGAAAAATTAGCAGAGGACAGTGTTCTTTTTGAAAATATGCATGCCACAACCCCAGTGTGTGCTCCTGCCCGAAGTGCCATTATTACAGGGATGTATCCTACGAGCTTGGGGACTCACAATATGCGTGCTTATAATGAAGGAAGAAAAACCAATCAGCCTCAACTTGGAATACCCAGCTACTCACCTAAATTCCCAGACTACATCAAACCCTTCACTGTGTACTTGAGAGAAGAGGGATATTATTGCACCAACAGCAACAAGCAAGATTACAATTTTAAAATTACGAGTGATGCTTGGGATCAAAGTTGTCGTTATTGTCAAGGAGAAGAGAAAGAAAACATTCATTGGAGGAAAAGAGATGGAGACCAGCCGTTTTTCGCAGTTTTCAACTTCCAAATCACACATGAATCTCAGATTTGGAAGCAACAACAACAAGAAGTATTTCTAGACCCAAATGATATTGAATTTATTCCACCATATTTCCCCGATGACCCTGTAATTAGGCGAGACATAGCAATAAATTATTCAAACCTTGTTCGTATGGATATGGAAGTAGGTGAAATTATTTCAGAGCTAAAAGAGCAAGGATTATACGATGAGGCCTATATATTTTTTTACTCTGATCATGGCGGACCTTTTCCAAGACATAAAAGAGCCATTTACCAAACAGGCACCAAGGTTCCATTATTTATAAAATTCCCAAAATCACTTCATGCAGGAGAAAAAGATGATAGGCTTCTAAGCTTTGTTGATTTGGCACCCTCTGTTTTGCAAATGGCCGGAATTGAAATTCCTAAGCACATACAGGGAAAACCAATCAATGAATTTTTGCATAAAAGCTTGAGAGATTTCTTAATCACAGCATCGGATAGATTTGATGGGCAGTATGATAGAATTCGAGCAATCCAAGACAAGAGGTATAAGCTCATTAGAAGTTTTTATCCTGATTTGTCACATCATCTTGATGTTCAATACAGAAAAAATATGCCAATGATGCAAAAACTGCTGAGCCTTAATATAGATGGACAATTAAATCAAGACCAACAAAAGTGGTTTGGTCTGAAAGATGAATATGAATTTTATGACTTGCAAAAAGACCCCTATGAGATGAAAAATCAAATCCAGAACCCCGCTTATCAAGATCACATTCAATTACTCAAAGTTGAATTGGAAAAATGGATGCTAAACACAAATGATTTGGGAGCAGTGCCTGAACAAGTGTTGATAAAACAATCAACTTCTCAGTAATTCTTTGTACATGAAATCTAAAATATATTTTTTGTTATGACAACTAGCTTTGACCTTTTCGGGATTCCAATACATCTGACCAGAAAAATTAGGGCTGTTTGGACGATACTATTGATGCTTGGTTCTACTTTAGTGTTTTCTCAAAAAGAGATTAATAACTCTTCTCCAAATTTCATTGTTATTTTAGTTGATGATCAAGGTTGGAGTGGGACTTCAGTTCAAATGAAAAAAGATGATGCATCTTCAATGAGTGATTATCATCACACGCCAAACTTAGAAAAACTAGCAGCAAAAGGCATGCGTTTTTCCCAAGCCTATTCAACCTCTCCCGTATGTGCACCTTCTCGATATAGTTTACAGTTTGGTAAAAGTGCAGCCAGACTCAATATGATAAGAGTTCAAATGAACACAGATCACATTGATCACACAACTAAATTGACAATCCCTAAGATTTTGAAAAAAGTAAACCCAAAATACGTTACTGCTCATTTTGGTAAATGGGGGATGGGTATCAGTAATTCAAAAATGGGGATTGATTTCGGGGTTCATCCGTCAGTACTTGGATATGATTACTCTGATGGCAAAACAGCAAATAGGGACGGAGGTTTTCAACCACCCGAGTGGAAATTCTCTACATCGGAAGATCCAAAAAAAATCTACTCACTAACACAGCGATCTATTGCTTTTATTGAGCAGCAAGCAAAATCAAAAAATCCTTTTTATTTGCAACTGTCTCATTATGCTGTTCACTCAAATATTCAAGCCACAAAACGATCTTTGGAGAAATATGAGAAAAAAGACAAAGGGAAAATTCATAAGAATGCATATTTTGCTGCACTTACAGAAGACTTGGATGATTCTGTTGGAATTTTACTCAACAAACTGCAGGAGCTTGGTATCACAAATAATACCTATGTTATTTACTGTTCAGATAATGGTGCAGTCCCAACACTACCACCAAGAAGAAAATACAAGCACAGTTACAACTACCCTCTGAGCAGAGGCAAATGGGACGCAACAGAAGGTGGGATAAGAATCCCTTTCATTGTTTCAGGACCAAAAATTAAACCTAATTCATTTTCTGACATTCCTGTTTCATTAACTGATGTTCTACCCACAATTGCAGATCTTTCTGGATATAGTCTTCGAGGACAAATGAAAACAATTGATGGAGGCAGTATAAAAAAAGTATTATTTAACTCTGGAAATGGGAAAGTTAAAAGACAGGATAATGGATTTTATTTTCATGTTCCATACATAAATTACATCGCTTTTGGGAGACCTCACTCGTCCATTATATTAGACATTTATAAGCTCATTAAGTTTCATGATAATGGTGAGCTAAACTTATTTGACCTATCTAATGATATCGGAGAGCAAAACAACCTTGCTGAAAAGTTCCCGCTTAAAGCAAAAAAACTAGACTCCAAAATGGAGAATTACTTTAAAAAGCACAAAACAGTGAAGTGGGGAAAAGGAATAGATTGGAAATTTAAATCTATTGAAGAGATCAATTCGTTTTACTAAATTTTTTATTGAATAGATTAAGTCTAGGTTCAAACCAAGGTTGAACTGCATTGATTTGCCTTCCAAGGCCTTCTGGATATTCTTGTGCATCAATAACTCTTTTTTCAAGAACTTTTTTTAGTGAATCGAGAACCTTAGTGTATTGCTGATCATTTACCAAATTTATTAGTTCGTCACGATCGTCTTTATGATCATATAGTTCGTACTTAAAAAGGTTATTATGACTCCAGCGATTTAATCGGTATCTTTTTGTTTTTATTGAATAGCCTTGTGCCATTCCTTGAGGAGTTCTGACTAAAAGTTCCGTCAGAGCGCTATTTCTGATCGGAGTTTTAGACCCTTTGAAATATTGATTTAAACTTTTACCACGCACAAAATCTGGTATTTCCATTTGAAGCAATTCCATAATTGTTGGATACAAATCAACAAGTTCAACAGGTTCGTTTATGGGACCTAAACCACTTGATATTCCAGGGCCTGAAAAAATTAAGGGAACTCTTGTTGCATGTTCGAATAGTGTTTGCTTTTGCCAATGTCCATGCTCTCCAAGGTGATAGCCATGATCAGATGTAAAGACAACTATTGTTTTTTTATACAAACCTGTTTTTTTGAGTTTATCCAATACCCGACCGATTTGAGCATCCACAAAGCTAACAGTTGCATAATATGCCTCTATGATTTCTTGTGCCAGCTCAGGGTCAAGACCAATTTGCTCTTTTTTTCTGCGTACTGAAATTGCAGCTGGCTCTGGTATGGTTTCTAAATATTGACTTGAACTTTGTGGAACAGAGAAATTTTTATTTTTATATAATTCATAATATTTTTTAGGAGCAACAAAAGGGACATGTGGTCTGTACAAACCGAATGCCAAAAAGAAATTCTCACCACTCTTGGCAAATTCGTCTAGAAAGCCAATAGTGTTGGTTGCTCCAATTCCATCTGTTTGTTCTTCATCTTTACCAGAAGCCTTATGCCAGCTTAAAACACCTCCATTAAATCTTGGTTTGAGAAATGTTATTTTATGCTCTTCAATCTTATCTCTTCCGTAAGGGTTTACTGTTCTATCCCAAGTATAATGATCATCATAACTGGCCGTCCCTATATCTCTAGGGTTATGGTAGTGATAAACTTTACCAACTCTTATGGAATGATAATTTTCCATCCTGAATTTTTGCCCCAAAGTAATCACATCAGGAATCGTTTGGCGAACATGAAGTCTTAGCTCTTTGGACTTTGTTTGATCTGGATACAGTCCAGTCATAAAAGAAATTCTGGAGGGACTGCAGAGTGGATATTGAACGTGAGCATTTGTAAATAGTACGCCTTCATTAGCAAGTTTGTCAATGTTGGGGGTATAAGCGAGGGAATCACCATAGGCGCCAATAGCACAATTTAAATCATCGGCTATTATGAGTAAAACATTAAATTTTTCAGAATTTTGAGCTAGATTAATAGTAGAGATTAAAAAAAATAATAAACCCAATACAATAAACTTAAATCTATTTAAATAATTCCAAAAATTTTTAAAACAGATCACTTCTTAATAATTAATTTGTGAAATGATTTGTTTGATTCATTGATTAATTTGGCAAAATAGACACCTTTGTTTAATTCAGATATATCTATTTGAGTTTTAATATTTTTTCTGATTAGAACTTCCCCATTTAAATTAAAAATACTTGCTGTAAAGCTAGAATTATCTGAATCAATATAAATTAAATTTTTTGAGGGGTTAGGATATATTGTTATCACATCATTTTTCTTATTCTTTCTTGAAAGTGCATTATTTGGATTGTGACTCGCATAATACTCACCTAAAGTTGTTAGCTGATTGTTTTCATCTATGATATCAGCAGTTTGTAACATTGGGTATTTTTCATTGTTGGTATTTGGGTCGAACCAAGAATAACGTTTAACATAATCCAATTCAAGTAACTCATTTAATACATTTTCCGTAAATGTTAGTACATAACTTTCTGAGTATATGTTTGGGTTGTTTATTGTTGCATTAGTGTCTCTTACTGCAAATTCAGTAATCCAAATAGGCTTTCCATAGGTTTGATAAACATCTTCTACAAGTTCAATGAATTTGGTTGGATTATTTTTATGATAAACATGAATGGCAACGAAATCCACTCTTAGGTCTTGACTACTTGCTGCTTGCATAAAACCTCTCATCCACTCATTAAGTGGAGCTGAGGTTACAGGACTAGATATGGGAACATTTAATGTTTCAATTAACGGCCAAAGATCTACAACCTCAGTTACTGACATATTCGATTGACTTTCTAGGTCAGGTTCATTAAACATCAGCACATTTTGGATCTTTCCTAAGCTCACCAAGTTATTTAAATAATCTATTTTGTCTTGAGTAGCATTGTTCCTTCCCCAGATCATAGGTACAAACTCAATTTCATCTGGATAGTTGTTTCTATACTCCCAATGCCATGAATAATGCCAATGAGGTTTTAGCTTTTCAAAACGCTCTTGCCAACTATTCTCATATCCAAGGTTTAAGGCTACCCCTTTTTTTAAGTCTAAATTTTCTTGAGCAAAGAGATCAAAACAAATCAATATAAACGAAACCCTTATTGTTTTCATATTTTAAAACTAAAAAATAAATATTTCAAAACAGCAAATAATTAACCAAATTAATGCTACAAATGTTGTTTAGTTATATTTCAGAAATTATTAAACCATTTCAGTTATGAATTAATTATTATAAAGAAAAACTTAATAATAATAGTTATTTTATACATAGTTACTAATTTAGAGTAAGATTAAATGTAAATTTTAACGTTTAACGGATGGCGATATTAGCTGAGCATTTAGGGGCACTTGATAAAAGATTGGCAAAACATTTGTTACGTCGTGCTTGCTTCCAATATTCCAAGTCACAATTGGATCAAATGATTGGAAAAACACCATCGGAGATTATAGACGAGATATCCATTTCGAAAGCCTACTCTTGGCTGTGGCCAAACGACCCTATTACCAATAATGCAAACACCAGTTGTGCCAACATTCAAGATGGATATTGGCTCAACAATTCCAATTGGACCAATTCATCCTACACTTGTAGGCAAGTACCCAAAAGAGGTATGGTGGCGGGTTGGTGGTGGTACAATGCCTTCAAACAAAACACCCTTATTGACAAACTCACTTGGTTTTTGTTTACCACATTTACGGTTTCCAAAGATGATGGTGCAGGCAAATCAGCTCATTTCTTTGATTACCTCAACTTGCTTCAATTTTACGCTGACAAAAGCGTAAAAGACCTTGCCAGAAAAATTACCTTTGACAACGCCATGCTCTACTACCTAGACAATGGTGATAACAACAATAACAACCCCAATGAAAATTATGCTCGTGAGTTTTTGGAGCTTTTTACCATAGGCAAAGGCCCTCAGGTGGCTGAAGGAGACTATACAAACTACACTGAACACGACGTTGTTCAGGCTGCCAGAGTCTTTTCTGGCATCAAATTCAAGCGTGATAGAGACAATCCAGTTTCAGACACAATCAAACAACCACATTATCCCAACGGGATACCTATGGGCTATATTAAAGTGAACAAGCATGATTCGGGTAATAAAACCTTTAGTTATGCTTTTAACAATCAAGTTATTACTGGAGGAAATTCGGAGTCCGAGATAGAAACAGAGCTGGATGACTTTGTTGACATGATTTTTGACAATTTGGAAACTGCCAAAAACTACGTTCGCAAAATGTATCGCATGTTTGTTCGAAGTGAATGGGATCAAGAAATAGAGGATGATATCATCACCCCACTAGCACAGCAGCTACAAAGCAATGGTTATAACTTGTTGGAGGTTCTGAAAACCTTATTAAAATCAAAACATTTTTTTGATTTGGATGATACGGATTCCACCAACGAAAATATCGGGGGAATTATTAAAAATCCTTTGCAGTTTTTCAATGAGTTACTCTCATTATTGGAGGTGCATATTCCCAATCCAGACACACCTCAAGTGGCTCAAGGCAACTCTTGGGACACATCAAATGAAAACTTTAGGTTTTACTTGTTTTGGTGGAATTTTTGTCATAATACATTCTTTGGTTTCACTGGAATGAGTCTTTTTGCCCCATCTACAGTTGCTGGCTATCCGGGGAATTATCAACCCCCTGCATATGACAGGGCATGGTTTAATTCGAACAATATCGTTGCTAGATATAACACCATCATTTCACTGATCGGTAGTACCTATAATGACAATTTTGGGAACGGAAACAATCGTATTCAAGGTCTTCAAACCGGCAATAATGGGGGTACCTATTACAACCGTATTTGGACTGGTTTTGACAGTACCACATTCATTACCAACACCATTTCCGACCCTGCCAATGCGGATACTCTCGTTCAAGAGCTTTCAGATTTGTTTTATTGTGAGGCTATAGACGCTAGCAGACTTGCTTATTTCAAAAAATCATTGATACATGATGGAGAGGTTAATTACATTTGGTATAATGCATGGTCAGCCTATACCAATCCCAATGATCCCGTGGCTGCTGAAGATGCAGCGGTTTTTATAAAAAACAGACTTGATAGTTTGCTAACGAGAATGATCAATGCTGCAGAATTTCAACTCATGTAATTTTTGATTATGAAAAGAAGATCATTTGTCAAATTGTCTGCTTCTGCCTCGGCTTTGGGATTGTTTCCTTATGAGCTCGGGGCTGCTTTAAAATTGGCCAACACTACGCTAAATTGTGATGTTTCAAACAGAAAAATTGTCCTTATTGAACTCAAAGGCGGAAACGATGGTCTCAACACCCTAATTCCCTATAACAACTATGGTTATTACGCGGGGACTTTACGTCCAGATATCCATATCCCCGTGCCAGACTATAACAATTTGGCTGTTGAAACATCAAACAGTGGTTCGAACAAAGACTTGGTGTTCAATCCAGCACTTCTAACAGGAGCTAACACTGGCTTTAAAGGGCTTTATCAGTCGGGGATGTTGCGTGTCTTACAGTCAGTAGGGTATCCATCTGCTAACAAAAGTCACTTTGCTTCGATAGACCTATGGGCAACGGGCAATGATGGCAACAGTTGGGACAATGGCAAAGAAAGTGGTTGGCTCGGACGTTTTATAGAAGAGGCCTATAGCAGTTTGTTGCCTACCAATTTTCCACTTGGAATTCAGTTGGGCTCAAGCAACACTTGGTTGGGGTTCCATGCGGAGCACGAACATGGCATGGCACTTAATATTGAAGGGCAGAATTCTCAAAATTTTTACACCGTTCTCAGCGGTTTGGCGGGACAGGCACCGGACAACATACCGCAAGGCACCCACTATGGAAGTGAGCTTCAGTACATCATAAATACAGATTCGGCTGCAAATACCTATGCAGCAGCCATCGAAAACGCGTTCAATGCCAATGGTTCTGACAACTTGGTTTCCTACCCAGACACCGATCTAGCTGACCAACTTAAAACGGTTGCAAGATTAATTAGGGGAGGAATTGAAACAAAAGTTTATATGGTTACCATTGGTGGGTTTGACACCCACAATGTCCAAAATCAAGCCTCGGGAGACATCAACGGAAGACACACTGAACTTTTGACCGAACTCTCTGGGGCAGTAGATGCTTTTATGGCGGATATAAACGCCGATTCTATCGGAGATGATGTGGTTGGGCTTACCTTTTCTGAGTTTGGTCGCAAAGCCATGCAAAATGGCAACTTAGGTACAGACCATGGAGAGATCGCTCCGATGTTTGTATTTGGAAAGCCAGTGCAGGGAGGTGTTTCGGGGATAAATGTAGATTTGACAGAAGCTACCAGTAATAACAACTGGCAGATCAAAACAGTCCAGCACGATTACAGACAAGTATTTGCCACACTGATGCAAGACTTTTTAGGTGCTGAAAATGCAGTCGTTGATAATGCTTTTTTTGATCAAACCAACAATGAAAGTTTTTCTACCAAAAAAATCCAAGATGTTATAAAACCAAGTCATTATGTGGATTCAACATGTTATGCTCTAAGTAACAATACTCCTAAGAATGAAACTTTTTGGGCCGCCTATCCCAATCCAGTTTATGACAAACTTTTTGTGAATCCAATCGTCGATAACTTGGAAGTAAATTATGCTATACATAACAATAATGGTATTCTCATTAAATCGGGGAATTTGGGCTTGCAGCTTGGGTATGGAGCCATAGATATGACCTCATTACCTCGTGGCTTGTATGTTGTAAGACTCCAAGCCAATGGTATGCAAGAAACCAAAAAAATCATAAAGGCTTAATTGTTTATATTCCCTACTTAATATGAATATTCGTTACATATCGATTTTACTTTTTGCTGTGGCCTGCCATCAAACCCCTAAACCACCCCAAACCGCTGGCCATAGTTGTACCCCTACGCAAAGTCGGTTTAATTCACCTGTCAGCACAACATCCCAAGAATCAAACGAAGCCAACAAAGAGGGTATGCTACTTATTCCAGGTGGCACGTTTTCTATGGGCGGTGATGAGGATCAGGCTTGGCGAGATGAGTATCCAAAGCATGAGGTGGTAGTTCACTCCTTTTGGATGGATGCGCATGAGGTGACAAACACCCAGTTTGCTGCTTTTGTAGAAGCAACGGGTTATGTGAGCACTGCTGAAAAAGCCGTGGATTGGGAAGAAATTAAAAAAGAATTACCCCCTGGAACCCCAAAACCCGATGCGAGTCAACTAGCACCAGCATCTCTGGTTTTTGTACCTACAGATAAGGCTGTATCGCTACGTGATGTAAGCCAGTGGTGGCAATGGAAACAAGACGCCAACTGGAGACAACCTGAAGGCCCAGGCAGCAGTATCATAGGGAAAGAAAATCATCCTGTGGTGCATGTGAGTTGGTTTGATGCGGTGGCCTATTGCGAGTGGGCAGGCAAACGACTACCAACTGAAGCCGAATGGGAATTTGCCAGCAGAGGCGGGCTTACTGATTCAGTTTATGCTTGGGGGAATGAAGATTTACGATCTGGAAAACCCAAAGCCAATACGTGGGAAGGTGCTTTTCCATATAGAAACGATAAGAGTGATGGCTTTTACACGACAGCACCTGTCCAAAGCTACCAGGCAAATAACTACGGTTTATATGATATGGCAGGCAACGTATGGGAATGGTGCGCTGACTTGTATCATGAAGACTACTACAAAACCCTAGAAGGCAAAATCACCCTAAACCCACAAGGACCTGAGACAAGCTATGACTCCAATGAGCCTTATGCATTAAAGCGCGTTAGTAGAGGGGGAAGTTTTTTATGTCACGACAGCTATTGCAGTGGATACAGAAATAGTATGCGGATGAAAACCACCCCGGATACGGGAAGTATGCATACTGGATTTAGAACTGTGGTATCTGCGCTTTGATTCTTTTATCTCCTTTTTTTGAAGAGTTTCGCTATTTATATTAGATTTTTCTATTTCTAAGGATATACCAAAAACCATATAATAATCGATTTTAACACGGTTTCAGCGTTTCTAATACGATTTACCACCCTTTACACTATTTCTGGCCAGTCTGTTTAATTGATTTTGGAATATTATTTTATAAAATAATCTTTATTTTCTACAATAATTTTTGCGCGTTTAACTTCGTCATTTCTAGAAAACAAAAAAAGGAGAACCAATTCCTGTGAATCAATTCTCCGATTGCGTGATCGCGACAGGATTCGAACCTGTGACCGTCTGCTTAGAAGGCAGATGCTCTATCCAGCTGAGCTACGCGACCGTATTGTAAAAAAACCCTTGCAAATCTAGGACTTACAAGGGCTTTGGCGGAGAGACAGGGATTCGAACCCTGGCAACGCTTACACGTTGACAGATTAGCAATCTGCTCCATTACCACTCTGGCACCTCTCCTTGGTAAGAACGTTTTACGCCTGCAAAAATACACTATCAGATGTTAATCGCCAACTTAATTCTTTCATCAATTATTTAGCTTGTCAAAGTCATCTCTTGGTCGCTTAGCATATTTTATAATTGCCACACACCTACATTCATTCCCATTAAATGTCCTTTGTCAGTGCTTTCACAATTTTGTTGTGTGCATAAAACTCCTTAAAGATGACTTTGAGAGCGGTATAAGCAGGGACAGCTACTATCATCCCTATAGGGCCATATAGCAAACCACCAATGAGTATTACCACAAAAATCTCTAGTGGGTGTGATTTGACAGAGTTTGAAAAGATTATGGGTTGGGTTAAAAAATTATCAATGAGCTGGCCTACTGAAAATCCAATAAAGACATAAATTGTTTTTGGTAGTGTTTCAGAAGCAAAGTGAGCGTCAAGGTTACTTGTCATTGTGAGAAATACCATTAAAAAAGATCCAATGATTGGTCCCAAGTAGGGGATCAGATTTAGTAACGCACAAACAAAAGCTATTGTGACCGCATTGGGGATTCCAAAAATGAGAAGTACGATTGTATAAATAACAAATAAAATGCTAATTTGAATTAGTAGTCCAATAAAGTATCTTGAGAGTAAATTTTTGATGGAAAGGATTGATTTTTCTACTCGAGACACATTTTTGTTTACAACAAAAACCATAATTATTTTTTCTAGTAACCCACTATCTTTTAGGAAGAAAAACGACATAAATACCACAGAAAAAAGCCCGATTGTAAAACCGCTTAATCCATAAATTAGGCTATTGACAGCATCTGGTAGAAAACCATAGTTGACTTTCGACAAACTTCGGTCCACCCATTCCTGTAAATCGAGACCATATTGATTGAGGTAAACATTCAATTCATCAACGAGTTTGGTTACTGTGGACTCAAGAGAGTTCACATTTAACAAGGACAGATTTTTGGCCTGTTCAATAATGACAGGCACCAATAAAGAGACAATACCTAAAAACACAGACAACAGGATTATAATTGTTGTTAATGAAGAAAGGGTATTGCTGAATTTAAACCTTTTTAAAAGAAGCGTTATGGGTCTGCCTACTAAAGAAACCACTGCTGCAATAAAAAGGTAGTAAAGAAGAGACTGAATGGTGTTGATCATTTGGTAAAGCCCAATGAGTAATACTATGATTAAAAATCCTTGAACGATTCCTCTAGTAATTTCTTTTGCATTCATCATATAAATATAGTTTTTTTAGTCAAACAAAAGCGCAATACTGTGGCAGGCAGAAATACCTGCTGTTTCGGTACGCAGACGCTTTTTTCCCAAGCTGATCGCCATCACATTAGCGTCGAGAGCAGTTTGAATCTCTTGGGGTGTAAAGTCTCCCTCAGGGCCAATAAATATGGAAATCGATTTTTTTGATATCACGTCATGGTTTATTTTTTTCTTAGGAGAATCTTCGCAGTGCGCAATATATGCAACACCATCAAAGCGATCGAGAGCTGAAGTGAAATCAGAGATAGGATGAATGACAGGTGCATGTGCTCCTAAAGATTGTTTCATTGCTGCTATGGATACTTTACTCAATCGGTCTGTGTTTAAGGTTTTTCGTTCGCTACGCTGACAAATGATGGGCGTTATGGCATGGACTCCAATCTCTGTAGCTTTTTCGACAAACCACTCTATTCGATCTTTATTTTTTGTGGGCGCAATAAAAATGTGTAAATGATATGGGTCAGGTGCAATCTTCTCACAACGAACAATAACAGCAACACACGTTTTGGAGTCAACTTGCGTTAGCTCAGCTGTAAAGCGATAGCCCAGCCCATTTGTAATACTGACGATGTCTCCTATATTTTTTCGTAAGACCTTTGCAAGATGTCTACTTTCGTCTCTATCAAAAAAAACGTCAGTACTTGTGGCACAAAGAGAAGGAATATAAAATTGTTGCATTACAGTGACATTCTAGATTGTGATTGGCTTGTGAGCTTGCCAAAATGATTGTGTTGATATTTAAAATGCCCTGCCACAGCAATCATCGCAGCATTGTCTGTTGTGAAAGTCAAAGGCGGAATAAATACATTCCATTCCTTTCTTTTGGCCAATGCCTTTCGCAGACCTGAATTTGCTGATACGCCACCACCAAGAACAATTTGATTCACGCCTGTTTGATCGACAGCTTTCTCAAGTTTTTCCATGACGATACGAAGTAATGTAGATTGAATGGACGCACACAGATTATTGAGTTGATCGGTTATAAAATTTTTGTCAAGTTCTTGTTGTTTTCGTAGGAAGTACAGCACGTTGGTTTTAAATCCACTAAAACTAAAATCTAGATCAGGAACTTTGGGAATTGAAAAAGGAATATTGGGAGTGCCTCGTTGTGCATAGTGGTCAATATAAGGCCCTGCAGGATAGGGTAGTCCAAGCATTTTGCCAGCTTTATCAAATGCCTCGCCAATTGCATCGTCAAGCGTTTGGCCAATGACTTTCATTTGATCAGGAGCGGTAACCAATACGAGCTGTGTGTGCCCGCCAGAAACGGTTAGTCCCAGAAAGGGAAAAGATGGGTTTGGTGTTGATTTTTCAAAGTGCACCAACAAATGTGCTTGCATATGATTTACCTCAATGAGTGGCACCTCTAACGACATTGCCAATGACTTGGCAAACGAATTGGCAACAAGTAAAGAGCCCATTAATCCTGGACCTAGTGTATAAGCTACTGCATTTACCTCTTTTTTGTCGATATTTGCTTTATCAAGAGCTTGGTCAACGACTGGAATGATATGTTGTAAGTGGGCACGTGCAGCCAATTCGGGAACAACACCCCCGTAATGTTTATGCACTTCTTGGTTGGCGATAATGTTCGATCGAACATAACCGTCAACGAGTACCGCTGCAGCAGTATCGTCACAAGACGACTCAATTCCAAGGATGACAGGCATGATTCTTGTTTGGAAAACAAAGTTAATACATTGATTTGACCCAGAAACACTGGCGTAACGTAAAAAAAATCACTCTGCTAAGCTTTGCGTTAGCATTACTCACCCTTTTACTCTTGATTTCTCCATTAGGCCAGTCCATGATCAATGCTTGGTTGACATCCAAACTTGTTGAAAATCGTGATATTGATGTCACAATTGGCTCTTTGTTTGCCAACCCTGTAGGAGACACTTCTTTTTCGGATGTGCTTATACGCGATCACAAAGGAGATACTCTCATTTATATCGGTCAATTTGAATTTGAATCCTATCGTATAGGACAATTAATAAACAACAATATCCATCTTGGAAATGCCAAGATTGATGGACTTTTTTTAAATGTTAAAAGACATAATAAAGATAAAAAAACCAACCTCGATCTTTTTGCAGAAAAACTCAAACCAAAAACCCCCAACGGAAGACGCTATGAAGCAAGCAAAATCAATGTTGTTGGTGCAAAGCTGAGCTTTGCCGATAACAATAAAGCAAAATCCATTGGGAATACCTTTACGGACCTCCATGGCGAACTCAGTGATTTTTCGTCACAAGGGGATGTCGTCTCATTTGATATAAACCAAATGAGCTTTTTCGTTGACGAACAAGATCTTCAAGTAACCAATTTACAAACACATTTCTCTCATGATGCGTTGAAGACCAGTTTTGAAAATCTTGTCGTGTCCACGCCCAACTCACTCTTTGCTTCTGATGTGAAAATGACATATCCCAAGGGCGGAATGCAAAGCTTTAATGAAAAAGTTCGCATTGATGCTGTGGTTCGAGAGACAGTTCTTGGGCTGGGTGATATTCAAAAGATTTACCCTGACGTTTCTACAGATGGGTCAGTGGCCATCCAATATGCGAAATTTATGGGTACCCTCAATGACTTCTCAGTTTCATCGTTTAAGGCGCGTTTTGAGAACAGTATGTTGTCTGGAGCGTTATCGCATAAAGCCAATCAATCGTTTTTTACCATCACTACGCTTTCTACTACCTATGATGATATAGCCCGGTTGATCCCTTCTTTTAATGATCCTAAATACAATTTTATTCAACGAAGTGGCACATTGAATGTCAAAGGAAACATTTCCTTATCTCCTTCAACTAGTGCCATTGATGTTGTGTTGGGTTCATCTCTTGGGTTTATTGATATTGACGTTGATTTCACGAATTCAAAGCAGGGCGGAGAAACAAATTATCGAGGAAAAATCAAATCAAAAAGGGTTGATGTAGGAAGGCTATTAAACCATGATGGATTTGGTTCGACTGCGGTTGCACTTCAATTGAGCGGAAAAGGATTTGATCGACAAAACACAAGGTTGTGGGGTGATTTAACAGCGTTTACTTATGGGGCATATCCTTATCAAAACATTTCTGTTGATATCCGAGCCGTTGATAAGTTGATACGTGGCGTAGTTGACATTGCTGACTCCAATGCCAACATACGGATGGAAGGTAGTTTTGACTCTTCTGGTGAACTATGGAATATTTCTAGCAACACCCAAATCGACGATCTCAATTTGCATGTGATAAATCCGCTGCTCTCCACAAAAGAAATGGTTTTTTCTGGAAACATTGAGTTGGTTAGCCAGGGTACAAAACTTAATGATTTTATTGGGGATATCAGTGTGAGTGATTCTAGAGTCGTGTCAAACGGGGAAGTTTTTGACTTTGATGAACTGACGATTCAATCTCGATTGAATAAGGATATACGGTTTATAAATATCAGGTCGAGCGATGTTTTAAACGGATTGATATATGGTCGTTTTCGTTTTTCAGATTTACGTAAAATGACAGAAAATGCAGTAGGTGGCTATTTCTCAAATTTCAAGAAAAACAAGGTTGATGGGTCTGCTTTTGTAAATTTCAATGTGAACGTAAAGGAAAAAATATCTCGTGTACTTTCAAGCAATATTATCGTAGATGATAATACTTTTCTGCGTGGTAAATTGAGTGGAAATCATAAAGACTTTGCTTTACAAGTTGAGGTTCCCAATATCCATTATTCAAGTAATAGCCTGTCCGATATCAGTCTTACTATTGACAACAGCAACCCTTTATATAATGGATATATCCAAGTTCAGAAATTTGAAAATGAGATTGTTCAGGTTCATAATTTCAAGATGATCAACACTTCCATGAATGACACCTTGTATTTTCGTGCAGAGTACGATGGGGGATCAGTGAAAAACAACCTAAACTTTTATGTGGCTTTACCTGCCAGTAAGGAAACAATTGTTGGTATTCAGCCATCAAAAATTGTGTTTCAAAACAAGCAATGGGAAGTCAATCAAGAGCGCATGAATGCCAGCAAACTACGTTTTAATCGTGATGGGTATAAGCTAGAGCCAATCGTTTTCACCAATGACAATTCAGTGATGCATCTGTCTATTGACCAACAACAAAAGCAACGTATTCAAGCCACTTTTGAAAATGTTTTTTTGGCCGATATCCTGACGCCTAAGCCCAAACTGACAGTAGAGGGTGTTGCTAATGGTAATATTGACATCACTAGAGATCAATCTGTCATTGGAGGTGAGGCAAATGTCCAGATCGATTCGTTACTTTTTAATGATTCATTTTTGGGGGACGCTTCATTTAATTTAAGTAGTATGAATGATGATGCATATCGTTTGCAGTTTTCCACTGCTATTGAGGAGCTTTCTACAAGTGAAATAAATGGTTTGATTTATACTAGCGAAGGAAATACTAACCTAGACTTACATGCAAATTTTACCGAATTTCCAGCAAGTATTTTAGATCGTTTAATAGGGAATGCACTTACAGATGTTTCGGGAAAATTACATGGCTCGGTCTCCGTGAGTGGTCGGCTTGACCAACCCTTGCTAAACGGCGAGATGTTTTTTGATGCTGTTCAGCTTTCAGTACCTTATTTAAATGTTGGCTATGCCTTTCTTGACCAAACAAAACTCGAGATTAGTCCAACTTCATTTCGATTTTTGCCCACCACGGTGCTAGATACTTCCAAGAACACTTCTGGTTTATTTGCGGGATCAATTTTACATCGGAATTTTGATTTCTTTACCCTAGACATGAACTTTGATTCTGATGGATTATTGATTTTAGATACGGATTACACTCCGAACATAAATTATTATGGATCTGCATTTTTATCTGGAAACGCACACATTCACGGCCCTTCAGGATCTTTGACTTTTGATGTTTCAGGAGAGTCTGCGAAGGGGACAAACATTTATATTCCTATTGACAATGAAACGAGTATCGAAAATGTATCTTACATCCGATTTGTCGATAAAAATATAAAGAATCAAGACTCTGAGTTGTCGGATGAAGAAACTCAAATCAAAGGTCTTTCTCTAAATTTTGATCTAAACATTACATCAGACGCCCAGCTCGAAATTGTTTTTGATTCTGAAACAGGTAGTACCCTTAGTGGGCGAGGAGTTGGAAATATTTTAATGGAAATTGACACCAATGGCAGGTTTGGTGTCTGGGGTGATTTTATTGCTCTGGACGGTGCTTATAACTTTAGGAACCTTGGAATCATTGAGAAAGAATTTTCTGTACAGCCCGGCGGTACGATAGTGTGGAATGGTGATCCTTTTGATGCACAAATGAACTTGCAAGCGGTATATGAAGTTCCTGGTGGAGCAAACCCTGCTATTTTATTGGAAACACCTGGCTTGAACAGAAAAATCCTAACCGATGTGACCATAAACTTGACAGGAAGTTTATTGAGACCCGAAACACCTACATTCTCAATTGATTTCCCCAATACATCTTCTAATGTGCGTAATGAGTTACAATACAGGTTAGACGACGAAGAACGAAGGCAACTTCAAGCGATTTCCCTTCTTTCTCAAGGAGTTTTTATAAGTGATTTGTCGCTATCTGCGATATCAACACAAACACTCACAAACAATCTTTTTCAAAAGGCTTCTGGCGTTTTTGAGTCTATTTTCTCCGGAGATGAAGATAAGGTTAAGCTGGGGTTGGATTATTTACAAGGAGATCGGAATGCTGCTGAGACAACTCGTACAAGAGATCGGTTGGGACTCACCCTTGTTACCGAAGTCTCCGAACGACTATTGATTAACGGTAAAGTTGGAGTTCCTGTGGGTGGTGTAGAGGAAACAATCATTGTGGGCGATGTAACAATTGAATTTTTATTAAGTAAGGATGGGGCTTTACGTGCTCGAATTTTTAATCGTGAAAATGAGTTTCAGTACTTCGGTGATGAGCTTGGTTATACGCAAGGAGTTGGTTTATCCTACCGTGTTGGTTTTGAAGATTTTAAATCTCTAATTAAGAAGATTGTAAAAAAGAATCCCATTTAATAAAAAAAACACAACAAAACCAGCTTATATGAACGTCAATTTTCATTATTGACAAAATCCCAAATTACCCATGATTTCAGAAATATAGTTTGTAATTTCGCGGTGAAAATATGACCAACAAAATTCAACATATTGCTGTATTAACTTCAGGAGGTGACGCACCAGGTATGAATGCTGCGCTTCGCTCTGTAGTTCGAAGTTGTTCTTTTTTTAACATCCAATGCTCGGGTGTGTACAGAGGTTACCAAGGTTTAATAGAAGGAGATATTCGCCTTCTCGATGCTCGAAGCGTAAATAACATTATCAACAAGGGTGGCACAAAACTAAAATCAGCACGCTCTTTGGATTTTCACGAAAAACAAGGAAGAAAAAAGGCATTCAATAATCTGAAAAAACACAATATTGACGCCCTTATCGTAATTGGTGGAGATGGTAGCTTTACAGGTGGAATGATCTTTGAACGTGAATTTGGTATTCCTGTTATAGGCATTCCAGGAACAATAGATAACGATATCTATGGGACTTCCCATACCATTGGCTATGACACTGCATTAAACACTGTTGTTGAAGCCATTGATAAAATTCGTGACACTGCGATTTCACACAACCGCCTCTTCTTTGTAGAGGTTATGGGTAGAGACGCTGGTCATATTGCGCTTAATGTTGGTATTGGTGCTGGTGCTGAAGAAATTCTTATTCCCGAAGAAAACCTGGGCCTAGATCGATTGCTTGATTCTCTACGCAGAAGTAAGAAGTCAGGGAAATCTTCTAGCATTGTTGTTGTCGCCGAGGGTGACAAAATTGGTAAAAACGTTTTTGAACTTGCTGAGCACATAGAGAAAAACCTTCCTGATTATGAAGTTAGAGTTTCTGTTTTGGGTCATATTCAGCGTGGTGGTACGCCAACATGCTTTGATCGTGTTCTCGCAAGTCGTATGGGACTTAAAGCTGTAGAGTCCATTCAAGATGGTAAAAGCGGCCAGATGGTTGGAATCATAAATGGAGAAATGACACTAACACCATTGAGCAAAGCAATAAAAGGAAAATCTAAAATCAAGCGTGAACTCATTCGAGTTTCAGATATAATGACTCTTTAAAATCAGAATAATTACAAATCATAAATAACTATGTCAACACTTAAAATTGGAATTAACGGATTTGGTAGAATTGGTAGAATGGTTCTTCGTGCTTCATTGAACAATGATAACGTAGAAGTCGTAGCGATTAACGACCTTCTTGACGTTGATCACCTTGCTTACCTATTAAAATATGACTCCGTTCACGGCACTTGTTCTGCCTCAATCGAAATTGAAGATGGACATCTGGTTATTGACGGGAAAACAGTACGCATTACTGCTGAACGCGATCCTCAAAATCTACAATGGGATGCGGTTGGTGCTGAGGTTGTAGCTGAATGTACAGGAATTTTCACAACTCTTGAAAAAGCACAGCTCCATATTGATGGTGGTGCTAAAAAAGTTGTTATATCTGCTCCTTCTGCTGATGCTCCAATGTTTGTTATGGGCGTAAACCATACAGACGCTAAAGCATCTGACAAAATCGTTTCGAATGCTTCTTGTACAACAAACTGTTTGGCACCGCTTGCTAAAGTCTTACATGATAACTTTGGCATCGCAGAAGCTTTAATGACTACGGTCCACGCTGTTACTGCAACGCAAATGACCGTTGACGGTCCATCACGCAAAGATTACCGTGGTGGTCGTTCGTCACTACTCAATATTATTCCTGCATCAACAGGAGCTGCAAAAGCAGTAACGAAAGTAATTCCGTCCCTTGTTGGAAAAATTACTGGTATGGCTTTCCGTGTTCCTACTGCTGATGTTTCTGTCGTTGATTTGACAGTTAAACTAGAAAAGAAAACAAGTTACGACGAAGTAATGGCTGCCCTTGAAAGTGCTGCCAACGGTTCGATGGCTGGAATCTTAGGCTTTACCAAAGAACTGGTTGTGTCACAAGACTTCATCGGAGATGCTAGAACTTCTGTCGTTGATGCTAATGCTGGTATCCAATTGAATGACACTTTTTTTAAAGTTGTTTCATGGTACGATAACGAAGCAGGGTACTCTAACAAACTGATTGACCTAGCTCTTCATGTTCGTTCACTTTAATTTCTAGATATGCGTTTAATTGTTGATAGTGGCTCAACAAAAACAGACTGGATAGCTATTGATGATTCGGGTAAAATCTTATTTGAAACCCAAACACTTGGTCTGAACCCCCAGGTTCTCTCAGAGGCTATTGTTGAGGAACGGATCATCAACAATTATGAGCTTTATCGTATTCGCAATGAAGTCGATTCGACCTATTTCTATGGAGCAGGTTGCGGTACAGAACCACCACGAAAATTGATGGAGGGTGTTTTGAAGTCCATTTTTCAGAACGCCACAGTTACTGTAAAGGAAGACACCTATGCTGCTGTGTATGCTACTACAGATCCAGGTGAGCCAAGCGTAGTTTGTATCATTGGAACAGGATCTAATTGTAGTTTATATGATGGGGAAGCTGTTCATCAGAAAATCACTTCCTTAGGATACATTTTGATGGATGACGCGAGTGGTAATTATTTCGGGCGTCAGTTGCTTCGAGATTTTTATTTCAACAAAATTCCAAAGTCTTTGGCGGAGTCTTTTGCCGAAGAGTTCAATTTAGGTGCTGAGGAGATTAAAACGAATTTGTACAAAAAATCAAATCCAAACACATATTTGGCAACTTTTGCCAAGTTTGTGATTGTTCACAAGAATGAGCCTTATATACAGGCTTTAATTAATAAAGGTTTAGGCTTGTTTATTGAGAATCAAATCTTGCAATTTGAGAAAGTGAAAGAGTTGCCAATCCACTTTATTGGCTCAATTGCCTATTTCTTAAAAGAAGAACTTTCGCTAAAATTAGATACTTATGGTTTGAAGCTTGGTAAGATTCTCAAAAAGCCAATCGAAGGACTTGTTTCTTACCACCAGTCTACAAACTAGAGCACGGCAACTACAGATATTTCGACGTTTACACTTTTTGGTAGTCCAGCGACCTCAACGGTTTCTCGTGCTGGCGCAGTTTTATCGTTGAAAAAACGGCTATACTCTTCGTTGACCGCGACAAAGTCATTCATGTTAGACAAGTAAATTGTTGTCTTAACAACATTATCAAAATTCATCGTAGCCGCATCTAATACGGCAGCAATATTTTTCATCACTTGTTTTGTTTCAGCAATAATATTATCATTGACCAAAGTCATCGTTTTTGGATCAAGAGCAATTTGCCCACTTGCATACAAAGTGTTATTGACAAGGACGGCTTGATTGTAAGGTCCAATAGGTGCTGGTGCATCTGCTGTTTGAATAATTGTTTTCATAAAAATATATTAAAGGTTTTTATCTAGCTCTCTTCGTTTGTCATATTTTAAATCTCTAAGGAAGCCGCTACGGACTCCAATAAAAAAGAACCAAGATTGTCGATCACCAAAAGGTGTCCAGGCAAGATTCATGACCCAGCTATCTAAATCACGTTCTATTCTAAAGTTGGTGTATGTAACTCCCTTGTTTTTAAAATCATACCCAGTCGAGACACCTACGTCCCATTTTGGCGTTAAACCAACCTGACCTGATATCATCAAGGAGTTGTTTGAAATTTCTCTGTTTCGCTTTGCGTTGGCATAGGTCAAGCTATGACGTAAATTAATCTTCCAAGGAATTTTTGTTCGATAAAAAGTATCTTCTTCCTCTTCTTCAATGTCCTTTGTACTGCTTGACTCCGCAGTGAATTGCCGGTCGCTAAAATCCTTACTACCACCAAAGAGCGAATTACCTTCTTTTTGAATGTTTTGTGTAGAAGATGATTTTGGTGATGAGCCACTTGAGCTCTCAAAACGATATCCCCAGTTCATGTTTGCACTCGTCATTCGAAATAATGCCCCGCCATCATTGATGTTGAAGTCTGCAATTCTTCGTCCATTATTATCAATTGCGTAGGCGTCAAAAGTCGCTCCTAGATTGATGCTTATTTTGTTTTCCAATAACGGAATGACGGTTGACATACGAACAGGACTCCAATGAAGAGAATCAGCTTCTACATTGTAACTACTTGAAAAGTTTAAATTGTTGAGCAACTTAATCTTTTTCGGTTCCATTGTTAAGGAATCTTTGTCCCGCACTTTGGCTTCTATTCCATTTCGAACAGCAAAGTTTAATGATCTCGACTTGGTATTTCCAGGCTGCCCGTACATACTACCCTCAAAACGAGTGTAGTCTCTTGTGTTCCCTTCAGCATCAATGATATACTCATCATAATATTTTTCAAAACTTGGCGATTCACTGTAGCCCACATTTGCATTGATGACGTGGCGGATAGATTGAATTTTTGAATCCTCCTTAAAGTTAAATATTCCATACAAGGTCGTGCTCATACTAGCACTATAATTGTACTTATTAAACCTATCAAACCCCTGAATGGTGTCTTGAGCAACTGTAGCATCTAAAGAAGTCGAGTAATCATTTTTCTTTATCGTGTTGAAAACCCAAATGTCTTCATAATTACCTCCAACAGTGAAGTTAAAGTGTTTAGCGATTTTAAATGTTGTACTTAATGGGATTTGATGTCTGAATCCACTTTTTGCATCATCAAACATTTTTGATGTCAGAAAATCGTCATCTGTCATTTGAAGGCGATTTTCCCCTCGTATGCTATATTGAAAATTTAAATTTTGGATTATTCCCTTCTTAACTCCCGTTCTTTTAGCAAATGGGTAAATCCTTTCCATGCTTGCTTGAAAGCTGGGCAGCGTCATATTTACCGATTGAGTTCTTGTGTTCTGACTATGTGAGGCAGATAAAGAAAGATTGACAGAAGGGTATTTAGGAAACGTTTTGGAATACGAAATCGAAGACGACAGCGTGTTGTTTAAAAAGTTGCCCGTGTTGATTTGATTAAGGGATTCTCTAAAGTAGGTACTACTTCCCAAGTTTACAGATGCCGAAAAACGACTATTGGGATTCGATTTTGCGTCTTTACTGTGTGACCATCTGAAATTGTAGATCGAGCTTTTTGAATAGTCTGGCAGCCCTCGTTCTCCTCTAATAAGGTTTTCAAACCGAAAAGCTAAATTTCCTCGGTATTTATAATTTCTTTTGTATGAGGACTCAACACGTAAACCAAAGCTTCCATTGGTGTAGTAATCACCGAGAAGAGTTAAGTCAAAATAGTCGCTTGCTGCAATGTAGTAACCGCCATTTTGCATAAAATATCCACGCCTAAAATTCTCTCCTATGGTTGGGAATACAATTCCACTTTCTCTGTTTTGCGACATTGGAAAATAGGCAAATGGAAGATAAATTGGCGTAGGTACATCAGCGATGTAAAGCTGGTTTCCGCTTGCTATAATTTTTTTCTTTGGAACAAACTTTCCCTTTCGAATTCGAACATAATACTCCGGATCATCAACATTTTTTGAGGTGGTAATTCGAGCGTCTTTAATGAAATAAACGGAGTCATTCTCTTTTTTGGTGGCACGCGCTAACACATTCATGCCTTGCTGTTCGCTTCGAGAGTTCCAAATAATTGCTTTTTTGTTATTAAAATTAAATTTCAACGAATCTGGAAACACTTGATTGCCGTTTTGTTTAAACGATGGAAACTGAACATATTGCCCCATTGAGTCTTTTAGAGGCTTTGCAAAAACAATATTTGTATTGTAATCGAGTTCAATAACACCTGACTTTAGCTCGGTGTCTTGATAATACAATTCGGCTTGATCGTACAGCGTCATGACTTTGTTGGCGCGATCAATCGTGATGTAGCCGGCGGCATTTCTTTTGATCTTGTCAAGTAGTCGTGCTTGTTTGGCGGGTATACTGTCATTGACAGATGAAGAATCTATTTCTGATTTGTTTCCTGACTCGACAAGGTCTTGGGCAAACGCACAAAAAAAAGTCGACATGATAATCAACAAGCAGGATATAAGTCGAAATGATTGAATATGTATTACTTTTGTCAAAAGCCCCTTTTTGTGGAATTCAAAAATACGACTATTTTTTTGGGAAATATTGTTCATTTACTTCTTGCGTTATCCTTTGTTGTGATCAGTTCAACAATGCTATACTCACAAAACACTGTTTCTAAGGACAAGTTTACTGTTGTTCTTGACGCTGGCCACGGAGGGAAAGACTCTGGTAATCGAGGAAATCAGTATTATGAAAAGCATATTGTTCTTAAAGTTGTACTCAAAATCGGTGCCATATTGAGTAAGGACCCTAACATTGACGTAATCTACACTCGAAAAAGTGATGTTTTTATTCCATTAAACAAACGGGCTGATATTGCAAATACTGCTAAAGCAGATTTGTTTGTTTCCATTCATTGTGACGCTCATACTTCCAATGCGTATGGTGCTGGAACTTTTGTTCTGGGATTGCATGAGAATGATCGAAATTTTAGAATTGCTCAAAAAGAGAATTCGGTGATTTTTCTCGAAGAAAATTACGAAAAGAAATACGACGGATTTGACCCCAATAATCCAGAGTCAGTAATCAGCTTAGTACTTATGCAAGAAACTTATCTCGACCAAAGTATTCAAGCAGCAAATACAATTCAGCAGAGTTTTGTTCAAAATCTAAAACGTAAAAATCGTACGGTAAAACAGGCAGGATTTTTGGTTCTACGAAACACATATATGCCTAGTGTTTTGGTTGAACTTGGGTTTCTCACAAACAAAAAAGAGGGTGCTTATCTCAACTCTTCAAAAGGTCAAGAGGACATGAGTAAGGCCATATCGAAAGCGGTTTTGAGGTATAAAAAACTTTTAGAATCTAACCTGCAAAATGAGATTGTTTTTGACAATTCATCCGATGAGCCTAAAATTGATGAGACTTTTCAAGATTATATATTTCGTGTTCAAATTTCAGCCAGCAAAACTAATGTGGAAGCAAAGTCATATAATTTTAAAGGACTTTCTCCACTTACGAGGATCAAAAGCGGTACCCTATACAAGTATTTTCTTGGGAATGAAAAGTCTTATGAAACGGCGCAATCCCTTAGGAAACAAGCTATTGATCAGGGATTTAGCGGAAGTTTTGTGGTTGTGTTCAAAGGGGATCAGATTGTGCCGCTCTCAGATGTGTTAAAAAGAAATTAGATCCTTCTTTTGCTACCCAAATTATATGCTTATTTTTAACCCTTAAACGCTATCCTCGTGAAACTCTCAAAAGAAATCAAAACCGCAATATTTGTATTGACTGGTTTTGCCTTGTTTATCGTTGGGTTTAACTACCTCAAATCAAATGATATTTTTGTGCGGGATAATATTTTCCATGCTGTTTATGACAATGTAGAAGGGCTTATTGTGGGAACGCCAGTGACCATTCATGGGCTTCAAGTTGGTGCCGTAGATAAAATTAATCTATTGCAAGGTAATAATGGTCTGTTGGTTCGTTTCCGAGTCGATGATCAATATATATTTTCAAAAAACAGCATCGTTAAAATCTATGAGGCAGGTTTGATTGGAGGTAAATCTTTGGCGATAGATCCCATGAATGATGGAGCATCAAGTGCTCAGTCGGGAGACACCTTACAGGGAATCATTGAACCGGGCCTTACCAAACTGGTGAATGACAAGCTCACTCCATTGCAAGATAAAATTGAAAGCATGATTCATAACGCTGATTCTCTTTTACTGTCTTTCAATAACATTATTGACGCAAGTGCGCAACAACAAATCAAATCGTCAATTTCGGATTTAAATCTTGCGGCGTCTCATTTTAGTTCGATGAGCTCTTATTTAAACACCTCATTAACAGATGAAAATGGCAAACTGAAAAAAACATTTGACAACTTAGCGTTACTTTCTGATGATTTGACTAAAGTTTCTTCGTCAATGACAAATGCCAACCTTGGCGCTACCTTTACTGACCTTGGTCATGCAGTCCAAGATTTATCAAGCATACTTGCAAAATTAGATGAAGGGGAAGGCTCTTTGGGTAAGATCATCACTAAAGATGATTTGCACGACTCTTTGGAAGAGACTAATCAACAAATTCAACTGCTTTTGGAGGACATGCGTCTGAACCCAAAGCGTTATGTCCACTTTTCCCTTTTTGGAAAAAAGCAAGTAAAATACGAATCACCTGATCAACAATAAATATATAGACATCTGCCATAGTGAATAGTAGTAATGTAATTTTTGCGATATTATTTTTAATGGCTGTTGGTTTATTTACGCGTAATATTTTGCGAATTATCCGAAATATTAGACTCGGCCATGCAATTGATCGATCAGATCGTAAAGCTGACCGTTGGAAACACATGGCACGTCTTGCATTAGGGCAATCTAAAATGACCGTGCGTCCTATCGCAGGCCTTTTGCATATTATTGTCTATGTAGGCTTTGTTGTCATTAACATTGAATTGTTGGAAATCATTCTTGATGGCTTTTTAGGAACACATCGTGTTTTGGCCCCTTATCTGGGAAGTGCCTATGACGTTCTTATTTCTGTTTTTGAGGTTTTTGCCCTATTGGTTATTGTTGCTGTGACTCTCTTTTGGCTTCGAAGAAACGCTCTGCGAATAAGCCGATTTTGGAAGCCTGAAATGAAAGGCTGGCCAAAAAAAGATGCGGATTATATTTTATATATCGAATTGGTGTTGATGTTTTTGTTTTTAACAATGAATGCATCTGATTTTTGGTTGCAACAATACAGTCAAGATGCTAGCTATGTTCAAGCAGGTCGTTTTACTGTCAGTAGTTGGATTACCCCCCTGTTTGATGGAATGCAAGTTTCGTCTGTGATTCTTGTTGAGCGTATTGCTTGGTGGATGCACATTATAGGTATTTTTGCTTTTTTGAATTATCTCTATTACTCTAAACACCTGCACATTCTGCTAGCCTTCCCGAATACCTTTTATGCAAATCTAAATCCCCTTGGTCGTTTTTCTCACTCTGAAACGGTTGCCAATGAAGTAAAGCTCATGCTAGATCCGAGTGCCGATCCTTACGCAACACCATCACCAACTAGCGAGCCAAGTACTTTTGGCGCTGCAGATGTCACAGATTTACATCGAGTCCAACTCCTTAACGCCTACAGTTGCACCGAATGTGGCCGTTGCACAGACGAATGCCCTGCAAATCAAACAGGTAAAAAACTATCCCCACGAAAAATCATGATGGACACTCGTGATCGTCTAGAAAGCGTTGGGAAGCTTTTAAACAAGGGGTTGCCGATTGACGACAATACTCTTCTTGACAATTATGTTTCAAGAGAAGAGCTATGGGCGTGTACCACATGCAACGCTTGTGTAGAGGCATGCCCAATTTCCATTGATCCACTATCGATCATAATGGACATGCGACAATACTTGGTTATGGAGCAGTCATCAGCTCCAACTGAATTAAATGCAATGATGACTAATATTGAAAATAATGGAGCTCCTTGGCCTTTTAATCAACAAGATCGGTTAAAATGGAGCAAAGAATAACAAATAATTATGGAACAAAAAGACGTAGATAAATTATTAAGCGAGAAGCTAGAAAATGGCGAAAGTGTGAGTCCTGTGTTACCGGGTGGTGTCAAGAATTATTTGATTGATATTGATGGAACAATTTGTGATGACATTCCCAATGAAAATCCTGAAAGAATGGCCACTGCTCAGCTTTATCCAGATGCTTTGAAAACTCTAAATAGATGGTATGACGAAGGGCACATTATTTGCTTTTTTACATCAAGAACGGAGGATCACAGAGAAGTAACCGAAGAATGGCTAAAGACAAACGGCTTTCACTATCACAGTTTACTTATGGGTAAGCCACGTGGAGGAAACTACCATTGGATTGACAACCACCTTGTAAAAGCAACTCGCTACAATGGAAAGTTTACGGACTTAATTGACAAGGAAGTGACGATTCAAGTTTTTGACGATGGACAATATGACTAATTCAGTACAAACCATGGCCGAATGGAACCAGGCGGGTAAATCGCCTGAGGTTCTTTTTTGGGTTGGTTGTGCTGGGAGTTTTGATGACCGATCAAAGAAGATCACCAAAGCTTTTGTCGAATTACTTCAACGAGCAAATGTCTCATTTGCTGTTTTGGGACCTGAGGAAAGTTGCAGTGGTGACCCAGCAAAAAGAGCAGGGAATGAATTTCTGTTTCAGATGCAGGCCTCTACTAATATTAAAACTCTAAACCGTTATAGCGTCAAGAAAATTGTAACAGCTTGCCCGCACTGCTTTAACACGATTAAGAATGAATATCCTCAGCTTGGTGGTACTTATGAGGTTTTGCATCATACCCAGTTTTTAAATCATTTGGTAGAGGAAGGTCGATTAGAGATTGATGAAAATACTTATAAAGGTAAAAAGATCACGTTTCATGACCCTTGCTATCTAGGGCGTGCCAATAATGAGTATAATGCACCTAGATCACTTATCACAAAGTTAAAAGCCGAGTTGGTCGAAATGAAGAGCTGTAAGGAAAAAGGTCTTTGCTGTGGCGCCGGTGGTGCACAAATGTTCAAAGATGCCGAAAAAGGGAATAAGGAGGTTAACATTGAACGAACTGAGCAAGCGCTCGACACAAACACAGAAGTCATTGCAGCGGGTTGTCCTTTTTGCAACACGATGCTTCACGATGGTGTTAAAAACAAAGAAAAAGAGAGCAAAGTTGCTGTCATGGATGTTGCTCAATTGCTCGCACAAACCGAATCACTGTAAGAGATGCTTGTACCTTTTTCTCAATTACCTGACCACGCACGTATTTGGATATACCCATCCAATCGAAAATTTACTGACATTGAAATTTCTCAGCTCCACTCAGACGTTGAGCAATTTTTGGCAGAATGGACTGCGCATGGCTCGTCACTTCATGCAGGATACTGCATCCCGCACCATCAGTTTATTGTTCTTGCGCTTAACGAGGATGATCAAAAAGCAACGGGCTGCTCTATTGACAAGTCAATACACTTTATTCAATCGTTGGAACAATCGCTGGCGGTTACGTTGTTGGACAAAATGAATGTCAATTTTATTGAGAATGATGTAATTAAAACCATTGACCTAAAGGTTTTTAAGAAAAGGGCAAAGGCAAAAGGGATTTCTCCTAAAACGATAGTGTTTAACCATTTGGTTACGACCAAAGTTGATTTCGAAAATCATTGGGAGACTACTGCAGGTCAAAGTTGGCACTCTCGCTTCTTCTAGCATTTTGTACATTTATAAGATGAATTTCCGAACCCTAATTCTTTTACTTTTAATAGCGAATTTGCTTTCAGCTCAATCGAAAACTAGCTGGGTTGATAGCATATATAACTCTCTATCTATTGAGCAGAAAATAGGTCAACTATTTATGCCAATGGTTTTTTCGGAGGGCGATGTCGCCCATTATCAACAAGCAATAGATGATATTGAGAAACGATATGTTGGAGGAATTATTTTTTCAAGGGGAACGATTTATGAACATGTCCGGTTAACTAATTTGTTTCAGCAAAAAAGCAAAATCCCTTTGCTTATGGCTATGGATGCAGAGTGGGGGATGGCGATGCGTCTTAGTGACGTTGAACCATTTCCTTTTCAAATGACATTGGGAGCTATTCAGAATGATAGTTTGCTTTATAAAATGGGTCAATCGATGGCGAAACGTCAAAGACGATTGGGTGTGCATTTAAACTTTGCGCCTGTTGTTGATCTGAATACCAATCCAAAAAACCCAATTATTGGGTTGCGCTCTTTTGGCTCAAATCCAGATATCGTTGCCAATAAAGCTCTATCCTTAGCTAAAGGCATGGAGCATGCCGGGTTGCTCACTAGCATAAAACATTTTCCAGGTCATGGAGATACTTCTAAGGATTCTCACCTCACACTACCAAAAATCAACCATAATATTTCTCGTTTACATCAAGTGGAGCTTCAGCCATTCAAAAAACTAATTAAAGCAGATGTTTCGTCTGTAATGATTGCACATTTGGAAGTTCCTGCTCTTGAGAAAAAGAAAGGTTTACCCTCATCTCTATCCTCATCCATCGTTACCGATTTTTTGAAAAACAAACTTGGATTTTCTGCATTGGTTGTCACTGATGCCCTCAACATGAAAGGGGTGTCGGATTATGACAGCAAACAAACGGCATCCTTGGGAGCTTTTTTAGCTGGCGCAGACCTTTTGCTCATCCCATCAGATCTATCTTTAGCTGTTACGGATATTAGAAAAGCCTATGATCAAGGAAAAATCTCTGAACTGCGTTTGTCGCATTCAGTTAAAAAAATACTTGCTCTTAAACACAAAGCTAATCTTCATTTAACCAAATTTGTTAATTCCGACTCATTGATTGAAGACATTCATCCTCATTCATTTTCTGCACTAACACATGAGTTGGCGAAAGCGTCCCTGACTGTGGTTCGAAACGAAAATCAAGTCCTTCCTATAAAAGATATCAGTCAATCCAAAATCGCATATGTTTCTATTGGGCAGGCCGATGGTGAGGAGTTTAACAATCGGCTATTGCATTACACAGACATTGATAAGTTGACCCTTGCGGAGGCTATTACCAACCATAAGGCTTATACACATATTCTCGTCGGCTTGCACCAACCAGATAAAACGCCGTGGGAAAAACATACTCTTGATCAGCGAGTCGTTTCACAAATGACCGAGCTAGCAAAACAGGCAAATGTCATTTTGGTCAGTTTCGCAAACCCTTACAGTTTGTCAGCATTGCCACTTGAGAGTTGCAATGCAGTTATTTTAGCTTATCAAAATGCTTCTGTTTTTCAGTCTAAGGCCGCTCAATTGGTCTTTGGAGGAATTGGAGCCAATGGCAGACTTCCCGTTGATGTTTCATCATTTAAGCAAGGAGAAGGCATTGACATTGCGCCCATAGGGCGACTTTCGTACGGACACCCAAAACAGGTTGATTTAGATGGTAAAGTTTTTAAAAAAATTGATCAAATGGCGCAACAAGCCATCACGGACAGTGTGACGCCCGGGATGCAAATTCTTATCGCTAGAAAAGGCAAGGTTGTTTATCATAAACCATTTGGGTTTATGCGTTATGAAAAGAAAACACCAATTCAATGGTTTCATAGATACGATTTAGCTTCATTGACTAAAATCTTGGCTTCTGTCCCATTGGCAATGGTTGAACATGAAAAAGATTCGCTTTTCCTTTCAACTCCTATCGCGAAACTTCTTCACGACTATGAGTATTCAAACAAATCAGAGATGAATTTCCGCGCCTTGTTTTCTCATCATGCTGGTATCCAGCCTTGGTTACCTTTTTATAAAAACACCTTGAATGACGAGACCAAACAGCCTTTAAAAAAACTTTACAAAAACAAGACAAAAAGAAGGCATAGACTTCAGGTTTCAACTAGGATGTTTTTACGTACAACTTATATGGATTCTATAAAGAACGAAATCATCAATAGTCCTTTGTTAGACTCGCTCTATTATAAATACAGCGATTTGCCTTATTATATATTTAAAGATTATGTTGAGCATCGATACCAAAAACGACTTGATAAATTGATCACATCTTTTCTCTATCTGCCAATCGGAGCAAATCATATGGGCTATCTTCCGCTTACTGATGTTTCTAAAGATCATATTGTGCCAAGCGAGATAGACACATATTTTCGCCATTCAGAAATACAAGGATACGTGCACGATATGGGCGCGGCGATGCAAAATGGAGTTGGGGGTCATGCGGGCTTGTTTAGCAATGCGAATGACGTAGCCAAAGTTGCACAAATGTATTTACAAGATGGCACCTACGGAGAAGATAAATTTTTCGAACCTTCGACCATTGATTATTTTAACAAAAGATATTACGCAGACGAGAACAACCGACGTGGAATTGGCTTTGACAAGCAACAATTTGAGGATCCAGGACCAACTTGTTTATGTGCTTCTGATGACAGTTTTGGTCACTCGGGTTTTACAGGAACTTTTGTTTGGGTAGACCCCTCTTATGATCTGGTATATGTATTTTTGTCAAACCGCACATATCCAACGATGGAAAACACAAAAATGGTTGACACCAATTTGCGATCTGAGATCCAACGAGTTATTTATAATGCATTAATCAAATAAACGATGCGCATAGGAATTATATGTTATCCCACCTTTGGCGGGAGTGGTGTAGTAGCGACAGAGCTAGGGATTGAACTTTCTAAGACTGGAAATACAGTTCATTTTCTGGCCTATAAAATGCCTGTTAGATTAGACATCTCATTGGAGAATATTCATTTTCATGAAGTTCATGTTCCCGATTATCCTTTGTTTCATTATCAACCTTATGAGTTAGCATTGTCTAGTGCTCTTGTTGATATGGTGAAGCTGCATAAAATTGATTTGTTGCATGTTCATTACGCGATTCCCCATGCCTATGCAGCCTATATGGCAAAACAAATGCTAGCAGAATCCAATATTGATATTCCCATTGTTACAACCCTTCATGGTTCTGACATTACTCTTGTTGGAAGTCATCCTTTTTACAAGCCAGCAGTAACATTCAGTATTAATAATTCCGATCTTGTGTCTAGTGTTTCGGAAAGTTTAAAGGTAGATACCTTGAATCTATTCAACATTCGAAAGGAGATTAAGGTTGTTCCAAATTTTATTGATATCAATAAATACGAGAAATTACAAACCACCTGTTCTCGCGATAATTTGGCACAACCCACAGAACGGATTGTCTCACACGTCAGCAATTTTAGACCTGTTAAACGAGTGCACGACGTTATTGATGTGTTTGCGAAAATTCAAAAGAAAGTTAGCTCTCGACTTATCATGGTTGGGGATGGTCCTGACAGAAAAAGTGCCGAACAAATGGCTAAGGATTTAGGAATAGGTGATCTTGTTGATTTTGTTGGCAAGTCAAATGATGTTTATCGCATATTATGTTCTTCGGATTTATTTTTATTGCCATCACAAAAAGAAAGCTTTGGTCTTGCAGCGCTGGAAGCTATGGCAGCTAAAACACCTGTGATTGCCTCCAGTCAAGGAGGTCTCCCAGAAGTTGTGGTACATCATTCATCTGGGTTTCTTGTTCCTGTTGGAGAAACGGATAAAATGGCGTCTTATGCGATAGAGTTATTGTCAAATGATGACAAACTACATCAATTTAAAGTGGCTGCTTTTACTCGTGCAAAAGAATTTGACATCAAAAAAATTGTCCCTAAGTATATAGAACTTTATAAACAAGCTTTCGACTAATTACTCTCGTTTTTGCCAAGTTGTTCGTTAAAGGTGCTTTCAAAAATTTTGTCAGCATTATTTACCTCAAAACCATCTCTTCGATGAGAGTTTGATAGTTTTTCAACTCGCAAATCAGAAAACTCAGGCAAAACTAAGCGCTCAGCAAATTCCACATAACTACCTGCAATTTCATGAGTGTTTTCATGAGCAAACTTGCCCTCAAGAGTTTGGGCAACTGTGCTGCTTTGGCGTAAAAGCCTATCTCGGCTGACCTTGATTTCTCCTCCAGAATCGTTGAGTTTAATCCCCAATGATTTTACAAATTTGTTGAAGCTCTCCAGTTTGTTATATGGGTTTGGGAGTTCATGTACACTAATCGTGTAATGATTGAGGTAGTATCGATTGTACAACACCCATGCGCCATATTCAGATTCTAGAAGTACCTTTTTGTAATCCTCCAAAGTAGGTACAGACCAAAGAGGACGATGTAAAAATGAAACAACATCTTCAGCGCTGTCCAAATCAATTTCATTGACAGGGTCACAAAGAACATTATCACTATAGCTATGGATGATTTTTTGTGACTGTTCCGATAGACTTTCCACTTTTAGCTCGCTAATAAAAACACGAGGGTAATTCTCACTAGGAGGCTTATACCAATAGGCATCAATTTTCTTTTGCGGAAAAAAGTAGTGATCTTTTTTGGTGTATCCGTGATGAAGAAAAATGTGTTCGAAAGAGGCAATACCCAGATTTGGAACGCCGAGAGTTCTAAAGGCAATATGATCGTTAATAATGTCCTCTTGACGATCAATTAACCCTAGCTCTTTTATGCCCATTGTAATTTTTTTTACATCAGGAACCCGTTGGGAGTATGGGCGAAATAACCCATTTAGGATTAGGTCTAAGGGGTTGGATGAAGAGAAATTCATAAGGTTGTTTTGGGCTTTAGTAATGATCCATTTTTTGTTTCAAAAAAGTCTTTCAACTGAATTTCTTCTTGTTTGATAAATCCTTTTTGCGGCAATTTTTTTGATGCCACTAGCTCAACGACTGCGGCTAGTGATGCGGCTGTTGTCCATGAAATTGCACGCCACATTTCACCTTCTATTTTTTTAGGTAAGTAGGTTTCAAAAAATTCTTTTCGCTGCATTTCCCCATTGATCTTTCCTTCTACCACAGCATAGACATGAACAAGGTCTTCATCGACAGGTGGTTTTGCGTTTGTTAGGATTTGTTCGAGTTGATTTAAATCGTTTTTCATCACCATTTCATACATCAAAAAGCGCATGAGTTTACCGTGTCCTGGATAGCGAATGGTTTTGTAATTTAAAGTGTCTACTTTTCCGTCATAGGTAGTACACATCGTTCCTAATCCTCCAGATGTTGTAAATGCTTCATATTCTTGCCCTTGGATATTCATGTATTCAAAGCCTTCTAGCGAAGGAACTGTTTTTCGTTGTCCGTTGTGAATTGCTTCGGCATCTGTAAGATACTCATTGATCACGCCAGTTGGTGACCAAGTAAAGGAGTAAGCGAGTTGGCCATTTGGATAACGTGGCAATGCGCCTACCCGAAGTTCAATGTCTCGTAGCTCATCGAACTGAGTCGCTAAGTCACCCCCAAGGATTCCAATATAACCGGGTGCTAATCCGCATTGTGGTGCTAATACAGAAACAGCATTGTCTGCCAAAGACTCAATGTGGCGCATCGTGCTGACGTCTTCTGTCAGGTCAAAATAATGCACCCCTTTTCGTTGTGCTATTTCAGCCACGTGCTTGTTTAGAAAATAGGGCAGGGCAGAAACAACTGCATCTGCTCCGTCAAGTGCTTTTTGAATGTTATCAACGTCTCCGATGTCCATGGTTTCAATGCTGAACGGTAAGTCTATTTCATAATGGGGTTTTCTGATATCAAACCCTGTGACCTCAAATTGTTTGCTGAGTAACACACCCACCAAGGAACCTACTTTTCCAAGACCTAAAACACTTATTTTGTTCATAATATAACATATTAAGTATGTAAAGTTACAAAAAAAACAAAATGAAATTCACAAAAAACAATAATTTTCTTGCTGTTTACTGAACTTTACGTTTTGATTTTATTACCATCACAGTTCTAATTATTCAGTTTTGAAAAAATGATTAGCTTTGAATAATGATGTTGATTAGACTTCTCCCATTTCTTGTTTTTTTTGGCATTCTTCAGGCTCAAAATACTCTCTCTGGTTATGTCTTTGCTGATGATGTAAAAAATCAATTGCCAGGGGTAAATGTTTACTGGGTCAATACGCAGCTAGGCACCGTAACCAATATTGATGGATATTTCTCTTTAGATAAGCATCCAAAATCCAATCAATTGGTCATCTCGTATGTAGGGTTTATATCAGATACAATTACCATCTCTTCCAATAAAATGATCACACATGTTTTGCGAAGTAATGAAAATGCAAATCTAGATGAGGTCGTTGTTTCCCAACGAAAAAAATCAAGTCAGCTGTCATTTCTATCGACTAGAAATGTGTTGAATGTGAGTAGTGAAGAGTTGCTTAAAGCTGCATGTTGTAATCTTTCCGAAAGCTTTGAAACCAATCCTGCCATCGATGTGAATTTTGATAATGCACTCACTGGTGTAAAGCAGGTGCAAATGATGGGATTGCCAAGTCCTTATTTGTTATTTACTGAGGAAAACATACCCTTTGTTCGGGGTGCTTCTCAGGTCTATGGTTTGAGCTTTACCCCCGGCACATGGATTGAGAGTTTGCAAATCACGAAAGGAGCAGGGAGTGTTGTGAATGGCTATGAAAGCATGACAGGCCAGATCAACGCCGAACTCAAAAAACCGTTGTCTAGCGAAACCTTATTTGTAAATCTATTTCGCTCACTAGAAGGTCGAAATGAAGTTAATTTTCACACAAAAAAAACGTTTAATAAAAAGCTTAGCTCGAATCTATTTGTTCATTACAACGAACGTTCTGAGCGTCACGACGCCAATAAAGACGGATTTCTTGATATCCCATTGTCCGAGCAAATAAACCTCCTAAATCGTTGGCAATATATCGATGCCGAAAAGGGCTGGGTTTCTTTTGTAAACGTCCGTTTTTTGCAAGACGAGAAGCTACTTGGTCAGTTGGACTTTAATCCAAAAATGAACAATAAAAATTCGCAAGTATGGGGCAGTGAAATCAAGACAAAACGATATGAGTCTACGCTAAAATTGGGATATGTTTTTCCAGCCTTGCCATACCAAAGCTTTGGGGCTCAATTTGCATACAGTGATCACAATCAAGAATCGTATTTTGGAAACCGTTCTTATGATATTTATCACAAAAGCACGTATGCCAATCTTTTATTCAACTCTATTTTTAGCAATACCAAACACAAATATAAAGTTGGTATTAACCTAGCTTCCGACCAATATGATGAAACCATTGAAGTCAATCAAGTTGAACGAACAGACCGTTCTGTCGGTACTTTTTTTGAATACAGCTATGATAGCTTGGAAAAACTATCAATGGTTTTAGGAGTTCGATTTGATCACCATAATCATATTGGGAGCTTTGTGACACCTCGCGCTCATTTTAGATATGCTTTTTCAGATGAATCCAGTCTTCGTTTTTCGATGGGGAGTGGCAGAAGAGTAGCCGCAGTATTTGCGGAAAACCAAAAACTGTTTGCTTCGAGCAGAACAATTCAAACCCCTAACATTCAATATCAGCATTTTGGATTACGCCCAGAGTATGCTTGGAACTACGGCTTGAGTTTTTTAAAAGGCTTTCAAATAGGCACAACCCCTGTAAACCTTAATGCAGATTTATTTCGAACAGAATTCGTAAATCAGGTTGTTGTTGATTGGGAAACACAAGGACAGGTGTCTTTCTACAATTTAGATGGTGATAGTTTTGCAAACAGTTTTCAATTGGGTTTGAATGCGCGTTTGTTCCGTTTTATTGACGCTCGATTTGCATACAAATGGTATGATGTACAGGTTGATTACAGCCATGGCCTTTTGAAAAAGCCAATGCAGCCAAAACAACGATTTTTTACAAACTGGGGTTATGCTGGCACGAAATGGAGAGCTGATATCACATATCAATTTACAGGAAAACAACGAATCCCACCTTCATCTTCCAATCCAAATGGCTTGGAAAGCGATACCTTCGGGTTGCTGAACGCTCAGATCACTTACCTCCCTTTGGTAAATTTCGAACTGTATGTAGGAACTGAAAACGCTAACAATTATCAACAGTCAAATCCTATTCAATCTGCTAACAATCCTTTTTCCCCTACATTTGACACGAGTTTAGTTTATGCACCAGTATTTGGACGAATGGTCTATGCTGGGTTGCGTTACACCCTTTAAATCACCTGATGATGAAAACAATTATTTGTATTCTTTTGTTTTGCCTCTCTTATACAGTGATAGCGCAAGACAAACCCACCAAAAATGACAAAGCAACCGTTGAGGTTTTGGGCAATTGCAAGATGTGTAAAGAGCGAATTGAAAAAGCTGCACTTTCTGTTAAAGGTGTAAAATATGCATCATGGGATATTCCTTCAGGAAACTTGAGTTTTATCTACAATGGTTTAAAAACAGATGTGGATTCTGTCGAAATACAAATATCTGCCGTTGGACATGACACGAAAAACTACACAGCAAAATCCAGTATATATAACGAATTACCTGGTTGTTGTCAGTATGTGCGTAGAGGGAAAGTGGCAGCGCCAGGGCAAGCGACAAAGCACTAGCTACTAATCAGCGCAATAGTCATCACCCTTTTCATAGTTAGAAAAGGTTTTTTCATCAACTTCAAGGTCACCGATTAGCCCCCCATCTTTATCTTGATCATTGTTTGAAGTGGTGTTTTTTTCGAAATCGATAACAAAAAGATACCGATTTGGCTCAGTGATTTTGTTTATGATTTTTCCACAATTATCGGGCTCATTACATCTTGTAAGACAAATTGTTACAATTAAAAGTAAAAAGAGATAATTTTTCATTTTAAAGGTTTTTATCAAAGAGGTTAAAGCTTAGAATGAGACTTGTGGTAAGATCATTTTTTTTATTTAACTGATAAGGCATGGAGTGGTACCGATTTTGTGCGATAAAAGAGAGAGTGTATCTTTTTTGTTCAAGGTCGACTTTTGGCTCTATAAACAGTCGAATGTCTTCAGTGTTTTTCGTGTTAAACTGGGCGTAGGTCACGCAGTTAAAAAAAAGCTTTTTTAGAACCTTGATTCGTAGAAATGCATTGACGTTATAGCGAAGTTTATGAAAGCGAATAGTAGGGTATTCTTCATTTTCATAAAAAAAACCAGTACCGATGTCAATATACTGACTTTCATTTTTGAGCAACGAAAAACGATATCCACCACCAAAAAGGTAGCGATGATTCATCTGGAGCACACGAATACTTTGCCCTTGTGCAAAAGCATATATCGAATTATTGTTTGTAAAATGATTAAGACGCAGTTGACCACTCCAGTCGTTGGCCGTGACGATCCCTTCATCTTCCTCAAAATCATGCGCAACTACAAGACGCCAAAGTTGTTTTTCACTTCTTACACCAGTTAATATTTGATTAAATGTTATAAAAGAATTTTCATTTCCAGATTCCCAATTGGCAGATAGATGCATCTGAGTCGTTAAACTATTTGTAGCCTTACCGAGTAAAGACTCCGTATTTAATATTGTTTGCCCCTGAATAGAGTTCGATAATAATATGACAATTAAGAAATATTTCACCATATTTTTTTACAAAAATAGAGTATTATAACTATTACTTGTATCATTTCAATATCGTGTTAGATAAGAATTGTATATTTAATGAACCTAAACTCACACGATGAAAAACTTTTTCTTTCTTCTTTTGCCTTTTATTGGTCTTGGTCAATCCGTTTGGGGTGGTGACGACATGACATTTACAAAATCCAATAACGCTGATTTCACGCTAGAAGAAAATCAAGATCGAATCACAAGTAATGTTTGGCTGACACGCGGCAGTGGTGGAGGACTCTACAATATCCATTTTGAAAACGTATACAGTGCTGGAACTAGCCCAGTAAATACGTTGTGGGCAATTGGGAACACCTCAAATAGCAATTTGTCATTTTCTAATTTTAGAGATTTTCACATCAATTCAGGAAATAAACCTCCAATAAATCAAGATTTTGTTTTGAAGTTGACTCAAGGAACAACAAGCGAGTCAGACGACGTTTTCATAGATATTAGATTTACTTCATGGGCTTCAGGAGGAGGAGGCTCTGATGGTGGCGGTGGCGGATTTAGCTATACACGCAGCACAGACCCAAATTTGGGGTTTGCTTCACTGGATAAGGTGCCATCGATTTTGGTATATCCGAATCCTTCGAAAGGACTAGTCACCACTCACCCTGTTGTTTCGAAAATTCTTGTTTATGACCTTACTGGGAAACAATTGTTGGACTCCAATTTGTCTAGCATTGATATAAGCGCTTTTAAAAATGGTGTATATCTTTTTCAACTGTATCGCAATGACACCAAAGAGTGGATCAATAGGCGCGTGGTTAAATTAGTGGAGTAGAGAGTAGGAAAATTTACTTCCCAATACAAAAGCTTTCGAAAATATTTCCAAGAAGCTCGTCTGTAGAAATAGCACCTGTTAAAGTGCCTAGATGATGAAGAGCACTCCGAAGATCTACAGCCAAAAGATCGCCACTCAATCCTCCTGTCAGACCTTCTCGAACAGCTAAAATAGCACCAAGTGCTTGTTGCAGTTCGCCGTAATGACGGTTGCTGCTTACAACGGTGTCATAGCTAGTGTGGTTTACAAACCGAACGAGGTATTGCGTGAGTTTATCCAATCCTTTTCCTGTTTGAGCTGAGATCACAACGGCGTCAATTTCCCCAAGTGAATCACAAAAATTTTGTAAACCTTTTTGATCATGCTTGTCAGCTTTGTTGACCAATACAAGAGGGTTTTTATGTTGAAGTTTTTTCACTTCCTCAATCACATCTTTCGTTGCCATGGATGATGGATCAACAACGTAGAGTAAAAGTTCAGCTTCGGCAATCTTGTCTATGGCACGCTTTACGCCGATTGCTTCAATGGTATCCTTTGTTTCTCGTAATCCAGCGGTGTCGATGAATCGAAACTGTACTCCTTCCAAGATGACCGTGTCTTCTATACTGTCGCGTGTAGTTCCAGCAATTTCAGAAACAATTGCTTTTTCTTCTTGCACCAATGCATTTAACAAGGAAGATTTCCCTGCGTTTGGCTTCCCTGCAATAGCAACGGGTACGCCGTTTTTCATGGCATTTCCTACACGAAATGAGTCAATGAGTGTTTTGAGGGTGTGTTGAACATCTGAAAGTAATTCTTCGAGTGAAGAACGATCCGCAAAGTCAACGTCTTCTTCGCTAAAGTCAAGTTCTAGCTCGATCAACGAAGCAAAGTGAACCAATTTTTCTCGAAGTTCTTCCAAACGATTTGAGATACCTCCACGCAATTGTTGCATAGCCATCCGGTGAGCAGCTTCTCCTTCACTTGCGATCAAGTCAGCGACAGCTTCCGCTTGTGTAAGGTCCATTTTTCCATTCAGAAAAGCACGTAAGGTAAACTCCCCTGGCTCTGCCATCTCAGCGCCTTTTTTCAATATTAATTGGATAAGTTGCTGCTGGATATAGGAAGAGCCATGGCATGAAATCTCTATCACATCCTCGCCAGTATATGAATTTGGACCTCGAAAAAGACTGACTAACACTTCGTCAAGTGTGTGGTCTCCATCTATGATATGTCCTAGGTGTATGGTGTGGGTGGATTGTTTACTCAGAATTTTTCCATGTATCGATTGAAACAATTGATCGGTGATTGTAAACGCGTCATTTCCAGAAAGGCGAACGATAGCGATCGCACCAGCGCCTGGCGCTGTGGCTGTTGCCACAATTGTTTTTGTCCCTCTTTGCATTTGGCAAAAATAAAAAACAAAACTAGCTTATTGCTTTTTTATATGTTCTTCTGCGTTTGTGAAGATCGTGCTCATAGTTTTTCCACATCATTTGGATAGCGCTATTCTCTTCTAGCTCAGGGTTTGTCTCAACATCTGTAATCCCTCGCTTGTTAAACATACGTTGTATGGCATCAAACAAGATGGCAGTCACTCCCTTGTTTTGATAGGCGGGGTCGATGCCAATCAAATAAAAAGAAGCTTTATGGTTTTTGCGCTGTGCTTGTAAAATGTGTAAAAACCCAAAAGGAAACAACGAGCCGTTTACTTTTTTAAGTGCTTCAGAAAATGAGGGCATGGTTATCGCAAAAGCAACGAGTTTCCCAGTTTCATCAGTGACACATTTAATAAAGTCTGGATGGATGTATGAAAAGTATTTTTCTTTGTAATGCGCTATTTGATAAGGTTGAATAGGTACAAATGATTGCAACTTGTCATAGGTTTTGTTGAGCAAGTCAAACATATCATCAACGTAGGGAATAATTTGTTTTCGATGTTTGAATTCAAGAGGCTTTAGCTTATATCGTTTGGCTATGAGAGAGGCATATTTCTTGACTTTTTCTGGCGCATCTTCGGCACGGTATATTTTTATTTTATATTCGACCCACTCAGCTTGTTTGGTCAATTCTAATTCTTCGAGGTGTTCCATTTGATATGGGTAATGATACCAAGTAATCATGGTGTTTTTGTGCTCAAAACCTTTCACCAAAATCCCAGCTTTATCCATATTGGAAAAGCCCATAGGCCCTTCCATATAAGTCAATCCTTTTTCTTTGCCCCAGTCATACACTGCTTCTAATAAAAGTTTGCTAACCTCAATGTCATCGATGCTGTCATACCATCCAAATCTAACTTTGGTTTTGCCTTGTTCTTTGACTTCTATCCAGTTGATCATGGCTGCTATTCTACCAACCACCTCATTCCCTTTCATTGCTAAAAAGAGCTTTGCCTCTGCATTTTCGAATACTGGATTTGATTCGGTATTAAAGACTGCTTTTTCTTCTTTAGTTATTGGAGGAACCCATTCGGAGCATCCTTTATAGAGTTTGAATGGAAAGGAAAAAAAGGCTTTGCGAGATTTAGGTGAATGTACTTCTTGAAGTCTATACATTTATTCACGTTTTAGATTTGCGAGATAATTTTCGTTGCTGACGTTCGAATCTACGCATTTTTTTATTTTTTGCATTTATGTCTCTCAATTCTTTAGCATTTATTTTTCTGTCTAATCGCTGCTTTTTTCTTTGCTTACGCAACACTTTAATCTCTTGTGGAATACCATTGTCATTGTACCGATCTATACGATAGGAAACCCCAATACCTGTAGTCATCATTGCTGGCGTGTCTTTTAGAGTATGGCTTGCAAATGCATCTACTTGAATGTTTTCATTGATTAAATAAACAGCCCCTAACGTTATAAAGATATCTGAAAACAATTTGTTTTTAACGGCATGTTGTTCAATAAATCCCACGAGCTTTTTCTTAATTGGCACGATCAAACTCGTGGAAACAAAATTTTGCTCATACGCACTCCCTACATAGCGTTTGCCCCAATTTGACACCAGAACATAGTTATTTAGAAAATGATTTTGGGTAATCAAACTATATTCACCTGAAATGTCATCTTGTTCTACGGGGGAGGGTGTGCTATCTAAAAGAGGAGCAAAGGGTTCGCCGTAAGGATAGATGTTCCCAAAGTTAAGCTCTGATCCCGCATAAAATGATACTGCGGGAATTAAGTCAACCATACGGATACCTTTATTGGCTTTGTAGCTTTTTGTGTTTGGCTTATACCAACTTTGGTTTCTATGCGGATCAAAGAGTAAGATCTTGAAACCTATCGTATTCCGTTTTGTTCCTATTCTATCTAAACGACTTTCACCATCTGCATTATTATATGTGAAGACATCTTTATGATAGTCTACCCTGTAAATAAGTTCAAGGTTTTGAAGGATAAGGCCAGTGCGCAGGTCCAACGTAAAACCAACGCCTCTACTTTTAGCTTGTGCAAGAGATAAAAACTGATCTTTCCGGTAGGAAGTTCCAAACTCTATTTGATATACCCCAGGAGCAATGGAAAAAGCTCCTTGTGTTAATCCAGGCCGATTGCTATTAATGATTGAGGTATATTGCCCAGATAACACCAAAAAAGACAACCCAAAAAAGAGAAAAAGAACAAACTTTTTTGCATTCATATTTTCAAAGATAAAGAATTGCAGTAGCACATCATTGGTAACGCATAGAATTGTATTTTTGAGTATTCAAGTTCTTTTACGAATGATTAAAAACAATTTACTACACTTTCTATCAATCACATTGTTTGCGCTGCTTGCGCTCGCTTATTTCTATCCGCTTCTCAGTGGTAAAGTGATTGTTCAATCCGATATTCAACAGTTTCAAGGGATGCAGCGTCAGGTGTTAGAGCACCGTGCCGAATACGATGAAGAACCGTATTGGACAGACAATGCTTTTGGAGGGATGCCCACCTATCAAATTACGTCCAACTTCCCAAATGATATTATCGGTGGTGTTGATAAGATCATTCGGTTTTTACCTCGACCAGCCGATTATCTTTTTGTCTATCTACTCAGTTTTTACCTCCTAATGCTCTTTTTTACTCCTAAAATACCAGTAGCAATTGCGGGAGCAATTGCTTTTGGATTTTCGACCTATTTGCTCATCATATTGGGGGTAGGACACAACACCAAAGCCCTTGCCATTGGCTATATGCCACTTGTTGTTCTTGGTGTGCTTTATCTGTTCTCAAATCAACGGAAATACGGATTTGGCATAGTGACCATTGCCACTGCACTTCAGCTCCACGCCAATCACTATCAGATGACATACTATATGCTCATTTTGATCGCAGTGATTTGTGTTTGCTTTGGGATTGAATATGTTCGTTCTCGAAAGTACCTGTCCTATTTGCAGTCAATAACTATACTGATTGGTGCCATGCTGCTCGCACTTAGTTTTAACGCAACCCAATTGTTAGCCACAAAACAATATGCAAATGAAAGTACCCGCGGTACGTCTCCGTTAAAAGAAACAATGACTGGTGAGCCAAGGCTATCTTCAGATGGACTGTCTTTCGATTATATCACTGAATACAGCTATGGCATAGTCGAATCTTTAAATTTGATTATTCCACGCTTGACAGGTGGGGGAAGTGGTGATCAAACAAATTCGTCAGGAGAACTGGCAAGTTTTTTACAAAATCTCGACCCAGAGACTGCTCAATATGTTTTCAACTATGCGCGTACGTACTGGGGTGATCAGCCAATTGTAGAGGCACCGGCCTACATTGGAATTACAGTGTTTTTCTTGGCTGTGCTTGGGTTCTTTCTCATGCATCGCCGTTGGCGTTTGATTTTACTTTCTTCCATTGTCGTTTCTCTTCTGATATCATGGGGTAAAAATGTCCCAGATTTCACCCAGTTCCTGATTGATTATATGCCATTCTACAATAAATTTAGAGCTGTTAGCTCCGCGCAAGTGATTCTTGAAATTTGCTTTCCTATTGCGGCTGTATTTGGAATGATCGGTCTGATGGATGCTACAAACACAAAACGTAAAAAAGCTCTCAACCAAACGGGACTAATTTTAGCGTCTATCCTTTTACTCGTATTGATCGGTGCGGTTTTTGTATTTGACTATCAATCCGCCTTTGAGCCTTTTGCGTCATATCCTGAAATCATGAATCCTTTACAGCAAGATCGAAAAGCAATTTTGCTTTCCGATTTGTTTCGTTCAGTGATTTATGTGGGCATACTTTATCACATTTGTCGTATCGTGTTTTGGTCCAAACACAAACAGTATGTTGTACCATTACTCGCTTTGGTCATCCTGATTGATCTTTGGTCTTTTGGTAATAACTATGTAAACAGCGATGACTTTGCTAATAAATCAACGATGCAACGTCCTTTTCAGCCAACATCTGCCGATCGCATCATTTTGGCAGATACTACACGATATCGTGTGTTTGAACCGCGCCTTGGAATGGCACATGCACGCACAGCTTATTTTCATAACACCATAGGTGGTTATCATGGAGCTAAGCCTCACCGTATGCAATCGCTATATGATTACCATCTCAGTAGTAAAATTAGTCCCGATGTTGTAAACATGCTGAATGTTAAATACACTTTACAGACTGATGATCAAGGTGGTCTTTCTGCGGGCATTAACCCCAATGCTTTTGGAAATGCATGGTTTGTAGATGCTGTGCGTGTGTGCCGATCAGACGATGAGGAAATTCGGCGACTTGCCAATGAAGATCTCACTAAAATTGCATTGACAACGGATGAGATTCCACAAAACACTTTTTCTACTGACAGTCTTTCACAAATTACGCTGACACATCATAAAGCCAATGCGTTGACCTATCAATCTTCGACTTCATCTACAGCTTTTGCTGTGTTTTCTGAAATGCATTATCCACATGGTTGGCAAGCTTACATTGATGGGGATCGGGTACCACATTATCGTGTGAATTACGCATTGCGTGGTTTGATCATTCCAGCAGGCGATCACGACATCTCTTTTCGCTTTGAACCTCAAGTGATTGCACGTGGATCAAGCATCCAGCTAGGGGGGTATGGACTATTTGCACTTTTACTATTACTTTCTTTTGCTCCAAAGCGTTTTATGCCTAAAAAAAAGCGAATTGGGTAAGCAAGCCAACAAACATATTATTCTTGTGAGTTACTACTGGCCTCCAGCTGGTGGGTCAGGGGTACAGCGTTGGTGGTTTTTTGCAAATTACCTTGCCAAAAAGGGCTGGACTCTTGATGTGATTACTGTCAATAACCCAGTTGGCACACCCATTGAGTCATCTGGTGATTCTTCATTACCACAGGGAATACAGGTATTCCCTTTATCGATATGGGAGCCAGGAAAGAAACTCTACCAATCTGCAACCCCAACCGAGAAACACTCATTATTTCGTACTGTTGTTCGCTGGATACGTGCCAATTTTTTCTTTCCAGATGCTCGTCAATTTTTCATCAAACCTGCGATACGCATGGTAAAAAAACGTTTAGAAAAAAAGGCCGCATCATGGCTGATTACTACGGGCCCGCCACATGCCACGCACATGGTTGGTTATGCATTTCGAAAAAACAAACAATTGCGTTGGATGGCTGATTTTCGTGATCCTTGGGTTCATTTTTTTGTCAATCAGGAACTGCCGATGCTTCCCGTGACACGAAAGTGTCACCAAATCTGGGAAAAACGTGTAGTCTCTGCTGCGGATTGTGTACTCACAACCTCACCAAAATTGGCATGCATTTTTGGGGAGCACAACGCTAATGTACATACTGTGTTGAACGGATTTGAAAGAGTTTTGTCTGGTGAACCTTCAAAAGACTTTATCATAACCTATGCTGGCGCACTCAAAACAAATCAGCATCTCAACCTTATACGTTCTGTCTTAGAGCAACTGTCTTCCTCAAACCCTACCTTTTCAGAAAAAGCATCTTTGCATTTATATGGCGATCACAGCACGAATAACCTTCCGAGTTCTTTTACACATCAAACGGTAGTGCACGGCTATCAATCCAAAAAGGAGATTGATCAAATTTTGCCAGAAGCACACATCCTGTTGCTGTTGGGGAATGACAACCCTGATAGTCATCTCGTTATTCATGGAAAAATTTATGAATACATGGCAGCCAGACGACCTGTTTTGGCTGTGGTTAATCAGCATGGTGACATGTCTGAATTGATTCGAAAACACAACTTAGGAGCGGTGTTTTTGTATTCCGAAACAGATAAAATAAAGAAGTGGATTGAAAGTGAATTTGATCGCTATGTAAAAGGCACTCCCAAAGAGTTACAAGCGCCTAGCAATTTGTTTTCCCGTGAAAAACAAGCCGAAGAGTTACATTTGTTGTTGGACAAATTCGAACCAACATGGGGATAATCGCCAAACAGACCACAAATAATGTATTGATCATTGTTGTCGCATTTGCGATTGGCGGTATAAACACTTTAGTGTTTTATCCTGTTTTTTTGTCTGCAGAACAATATGGACTCGTTGTTTTTTTATTGGCTTCCTCAAACATGTTAATGCCGCTCATTGGCTTTGGAATCAATCAAACGATTATCAAGTTTTTTTCATCTTATGACACGGCAGAAGAAAAGCAACGTTTTATGTCTTCTGTCATTTGGTTGCCTTTTCTTATTGCGCTCATCGTTGGAGGAATTGGTGTGTTTTTTTATAATGTTATCTCGAATGCATTATCCATCACAAACCCTGTTATAGCTGAATATACTTGGGTAATTTATGTTGTTGCGTTGGCGACTGCTTATTTTGAAATTTTTTATGCTTGGGCTCGTGTTCAATTGCAGTCTGTTGCTGGCAATGCGTTAAAGGAAATTTTCCCACGATTGTTTCTTTTTGTATTGTTAATTCTTTTGTTTTTCTTTTCGCTCTCCTTTAAGAGTTTTGTAATTGCGTTGGTTTGTGGCTATTATCTTCGATTGCTGTTGATGATTATTATTGCTCATCGTTATTATCCCATTTGTCTATCCTTTCAGTTCCCAAAAAATTTTCGTTCAATTCTTGTCTATGCGCTCTACATTGTGTTAGCAGCTTCTGCAGGGAGTTTGCTGCTGGATATTGACAAGTTTATGATTCCACAAATTCAAGCGATTCAACAAACCGCTTTTTATGCGGTTGCCATTTTCGCCGCGACAATCGTCGAGGTTCCTTCACGTGCGATGGGACAAATTTTAAACCCCTTGGTGGCTATAGCGATCAATAACGGTAATCAAAAGGAGGTTGAGAATTTATACAAAAAGAGTGCACTGAATTTGGTGATAGTTTCGGGTTGGTTTTTTCTGCTGATCAACCTCAACAGCAAGGCCTTGTTTGGACTACTTCCTGATGTGGGTTATCGTTCGGCTACACTCGTTGTTCTTTACATTTCACTTGCCAAAATGATCACGATGATTTTTGGGTGTGGAAGCGCCATCATATCAAACAGCTCTTTTTACCGCATCAGTCTTGTGTTTTCAATCGGGATGGCTTTGGGTGTAGCATTACTCAACAGTTATTGGATTCCGCGGTACGGAATCGATGGAGCAGCTTTGGCTACCTTGGTTGTTGTTCTGAGCTCTACAGGGGTTAAAATTATGTACCTGTTCTATACAATCAAAATACATCCCTTTTCTTGGAATATGTTTACATCATTACTTGTTATGACGGGATTATATTTTTGTTGTAAACAACTATCATTCTCAGGCCACCCTATTGTTCAGATTGCATTACTTTCTACTGTTGTATCTGTGGTCTATTTTGTACTTATTGTGCGTTTAAAGTTGTCTGAAGATTTACTTCGTTTGGGTAAGCGATTGATGAAATAAATGCCCATAAAGGCTTGATTTCTTGTTTTGAGCAAGTTCTTTTGGCGTTCCTGTCGCCAAAAGTTTTCCGCCCTCTTTACCACCTGATGGACCCAAATCAATAATATGATCTACATATTCGATCAAATGAGTGTTGTGTTCAATGACAATGATGCTGTGTCCTTTTCCAATCAATTGGCGAAAGGATTGTAAAAGTTTACTGATATCATGAAAATGAAGTCCAGTTGTTGGTTCATCAAACAAAAAGAGGATGTTGTCTTTTTGGCTCCCTTTAGTCAAATAGCTTGCGAGTTTAATTCGCTGCGCTTCACCACCTGAAAGGGTAGAGGAAGACTGTCCTAAAGCTACATAACCCATTCCGACATCGGCTAGTGCTTTGATTTTGTTGGCGACTTTGTTTTCGTTGTGCTGCGTAAAAAATGATAAGGCTTCATCAACGCTCAATGATAAAATGTCATAGATGTTTTTTTCTGCAAACCGCACTTCTAGCACCTCACGTTTAAAACGTTTCCCATCACAAGTTTCGCAAGTCAGCTTTACATCTGCCATAAACTGCATTTCGACGGTGACTTCGCCCTCTCCTTTACAGGTTTCACAACGCCCACCATCAACGTTAAACGAAAAATGTTTGGCGGAGTATCCATTGAGTTTTGAAGCTTGTTGAGCAGCGTACAACTTACGGATTTCGTCATAAGCCTTAATGTAAGTTACCGGATTGGATCGAGAGGAAGTCCCGATGGGATTTTGACTGATGTATTCGATCACAGAAATCGAAGCAATATCGCCTTTTATTTCACTGTGCTGCCCAGCTTTTTCTCCAAAAATTTCTTTTTTGCGCAACAATGCTGGCCAAAAAATCGATTTGATAAGTGTGCTTTTTCCGCTGCCTGAAACTCCGGTAACTGCTGTAATACAGTTGAGGGGAAAGCGAACATCGATGTTTTTTAAATTGTTTTCTCGTGCACCTATCAGCTGGATGCTTTTTGATGATTTTACAGCCACGTGTGGATCTGCTATTTTTTGTTTTCCGTTTAGGTATGCGGCAGTTAGGCCTTCCGAATTGAGAATCGTAGCCAAGTCTCCTTGTGCTATAATCTCCCCACCAAAAACACCTGCTTCTGGACCCATATCGATTATTTCGTCGGCTGCACGAATAATATCTTCATCGTGTTCGACGACAATCACTGTATTTCCTAAATCACGTAGTTTGTACAAAATCTGAATCAACCGCTCGGTGTCTTTGGGATGCAACCCAATACTTGGTTCATCGAGGATATAAAGCGATCCAACCAAGCTACTTCCTAGAGATGTAGCGAGATTAATACGCTGTGATTCTCCACCAGACAGGCTATTTGATTTTCTGTTTAAAGAAAGATAAGACAGTCCTACTTCACAAAGAAAATCCAAACGACTTTTGATTTCGGAAAGAAGGCGTTCGGCCACATTGTATTCATGGTCAGTGAGTTGAAGTTGATCCATAAAAGACCGCAGCTCTGAAGCAGATAAAACGACAAGATCTCCAATAGATTTGTCATTTATTTTAACGTAATTGGCTTCTTCACGGAGTCGCTTTCCTTGACATTTTGGACAGGTCGTTCGGCCACGGTAACGAGACAGCATGACTCGATTTTGAATCTTATAACTTTTCTTTTCTAGCTTTTCAAAAAAGGAATAAATCCCTTTAAAATGCGTGTTTCCGTTCCATAACACTTCTTTTTGTTCGTCGCTAAGTTCAAAATAGGGCTTGTGAATTGGAAAATCAAATTGATAGGCAGTGTCAATGAGTTTGTTCTTGTGCCGACTGGCACTGGCAGAGCGCCAAGGCGCTACGGCGTCCTCAAATACAGACAATCCTGTATTGGGTATCACTAGATCGTGATCAATACCGATCAAGTCGCCATATCCTTCACATGATGGACAAGCGCCTAGAGGATTGTTAAAGCTAAAAAGGTGAGTGCTTGGTTCTAAAAATGTCATGCCATCGCAAGCAAAACGGTTCGAAAATGAAAGTTGCTCGCCAGTGGCTAAGAAGAGAACTTCCAACTCCCCTTTGCCTTCAAAAAATGCGGTCTCAACAGAATCAGCTAAGCGACTCATGGCGTCGTTGTCATTTCGCAAGACAACTCGATCCACGACAAGTGAAAAAGTGGATTGTAGTTTGTCTTTGACTTCACTAATTCGAACGATTTCACCTTCTACTTGAATCCGTGCATAGCCCTGTTGTTCTAGAAGATCTAGCATTTTTTTTATGGACTTATTATCGTCGACATGAATAGGGGCAAAAAGAATACATTTGGTTCCTTCTTCATAGGTCTGCAGCTTGTCTAAAACGTCAGACACACTGTCTTTAGTCACTGCTTCCCCTGAAACAGGCGAATAGGTCGTGCCAATACGAGCAAACAGAAGTTTTAGATAATCATAAATCTCTGTGGTTGTGCCCACGGTTGATCGTGGGTTGGTGCTGTTTACTTTTTGCTCTATCGCGATGGCGGGCGCTAAGCCTTCAATTTTTTCCACCTTAGGCTTATCTAAACGACCTAAAAACTGTCGCGCATAAGACGATAGACTTTCTACATAGCGGCGCTGTCCTTCGGCATAAAGCGTATCGAATGCCAAACTTGATTTTCCTGATCCAGAAAGACCTGTTAAAACAACAAGTTTACCATTGGGAATATCAACATTTACCCCTTTGAGATTGTGCATTTTAGCACCTTGAATACGTATTCTTTTTTCTTTTTTCAATTGATTTTTTTGCCGAATCGCTAAAGGTAATTATTTCTTCGATTTTTAAAGAATTTATTAAAGTTCTAATTTTCTTGTATATTTGAATCAAATTCTACTGCCTATAATCGGACATATACGTTTTATATTTTTTTAATTTAATTTAAAGCGCTTTGCTATGTCTGCAAATGATAGTGTCCTTATAGCCAGTTTTATTGCTGGTGATCAATCCTTTTTTTCAACTCTTCTAAACCGTTATCAAAAACGTGTTTATGGGTTTATATTCTCCAAAGTTCAAAATCCTGATTTGGCAAATGATATTTTCCAAGACACTTTTATCAAAGTGGTCAAAAGTCTTCGTTTGGGAAAATATTCTGACGACGGTCGTTTTTTGTCGTGGGTGATGCGCATTGCGCACAACCTCATTATGGATCATTACCGTAAAAAAAGTCGATTACCCCTACACGAATCTAAACATAACGATTTTGACATATTAAGCCGTTTGATTGAGCCAGATGACAATGTCGAGTTTAGAATCATCGAAAGTCAAATAAACCATGATTTAACAATGCTGATTGAGGAACTACCTGAAAGCCAAAAAGAGGTGTTGCGAATGCGTTTGTATAAAGATATGAGTTTTAAAGAAATTGGTGAGGTTACTGGTGTGAGCATCAATACTGCCCTCGGACGTATGCGTTATGCGGTCATGAATCTTCGTAAAATGATTGAGGATAGAAATTTGATATTCACACAATAAATCTATTTTTTGTCCGTTAGCTATGAAAATATTGTTAATGGATAAACTATACCCTATTTACAAACAAAACAAATGCTTGCAGCCTACAAAAGAAACTATTGATTTTATTCTTGCTTTTGCCTCTAGTTATGAAGTGAAAACAAGTAAATCTAATTTCTCTTTTGAAGGTATTTTAAACTAGGAGGATGCTTTTATTTGAGCGTTGAGCACACTTTTTCTACCAATTGTGCTTGTGATTTTGTCTTTTGACAAAACCCAACCCCTTGCTGGCGAGTACTCACGTCCATACCAGATGATCTGAAGATGCAAATCGTTCCAACGTTCTCTAGGGAACAAACGTTTGGCATCCCTTTCAGTTTGCAGGACGTTTTTACCATTGGTTAGCCCCCAACGGTACATAAGCCGATGGATGTGCGTATCCACAGGAAAAGCGGGTACGCCAAATGCTTGCGCCATCACAACGCTTGCCGTTTTGTGTCCAACCGCTGGAAAAGACTCCAAGGCTTCAAAGTCGGCTGGAACCTCTCCATTATAATCGTCAACAAGGCGTTGAGAAAGCCCATGAATTCCTTTCGCTTTTTGGGGTGATAGCCCAACGGGGCGTATGATTTCCCGTATTTGATCAATAGTTAGTTTGATCATGTCATATGGGTTATCTGCTTTGGCAAAGAGAAAGGGCGTCGTTTTATTGACTCGAACGTCTGTACTCTGTGCAGAGAGCAAAACCGCAATAAGCAAGGTGTAAGGGTCTTTGTGATCGAGTGGAATGGGAATCTCCGGATATAATTCCTCCAAAGTTTTCATCACAAACTCAACTTTTTCGGCTTTGTTCATAATTCGTATTTTTACAAAACTAATCTAAAAATATTGCTATGATTCAAGTCGGTTCCAAAGCACCTCATTTTTCTGTTTTAGATCATGAAGGAAACACAGTTTCTCTATCTGATTTCGCAGGCAAAAAAGTTGTTATTTTTTTCTACCCAAAAGCCAACACTCCTGGTTGCACATTAGAGGCATGTGATTTGCGTGACCATTATGCCGAACTCAAAAAAGCGGGATATTCTATACTCGGGGTCAGTGCCGATTCGGTCTCTGCTCAAGCAAAATTTGCCATGAAATTCACTTTTCCATATCCCTTACTTGCTGATGTAGACAAAGAGCTCATTCATGGGTTTGGTGTTTGGGGGCCTAAAAAATTTCGTGGTAAGGATTATGAAGGGATATTGCGAGTCACTTTTATTATTGACGAAAATGGAGTTGTGGAACGTGTGATAGATAAGGTTAAAACCAAAGAACACGCAGCGCAAATTCTTGAGGCTTAATCCAATCGTTTTTTAGGATCAGTTTGATAGCCAAACAAGTTTTCGCTGGAGATTAGTTTAACTATTTTTTCAGGAAGCATTTTTTCCCATCCTTGTTTCCCGTGATTGATCATCTCTAAGACTTCCTTGGAATAGATCTGTAAATAATCTTTGTTGTAATCGGTAATGTCGATGACTTTGTCGTTGTAGGCAAAGAACTTGTATAGCTCTTTTACTTGAGATGCTACTCGGACGTTTGTGCTGTCAATAATTTCGCCTGTTTCTCTGTCAATCATTGGGTAGAGATAAACAATGAGGTTTTTAAAAAATAGTTTTCCAAAAGCTTCCAAAATACCACCACTGAGTTTTCGGTAGTACTTCTCATTAAATATTTCAACAAGGTTGCTTACGCCCATGCTCAAACGAATCTTTTTTGTGGTGTAGTTCGAAAAATATTCAACCAGACGATAGTATTCTTTAAAGTCAGAAATCATGACTGTCAATCCCAAAGCACATAACAACTTGGCTCGATCCATAAAATCTTGCTCGTCAATGATTCCCGTTGACATCAGGTTGGACAAGGTAATCTCAAAAACTTCTAGCGTGTTTTCAGGAGCAACCCCATCTTCCTTATAAAAAAGCGAAGAAGACTTTTCAAACATATCCATGTTGACGTTGGTTACGGGACGAAAACTCCCTCGAATGGCAAGGATGTTTTTTTTGTAAAGCACACGTGCTGGGAGTAAGTTGTTCCCATCTGGTCCAAACATAACCGCTTCGGTCATTCCGTTTTTCACGAGTTCCAAACTGAGAAGGCGATTATCGACTTTCTTAAATAGAGGCCCTGTAAAGTTTATCGTGTCGATCTCTATGGCTGTTTTATCGACATGGTCAAACAGATAGCGAAGCATTTTTCGTGGTCTATCATGCTGATAGAAAGCGCCATAAATAAGGTTGACTCCCATCACTCCGACAGACTCTTGTTGCGAGCGAGCATCGTTTTCATGGAAACGCAAATGCGTGCTAATCATAGAGTAGGGACCATCGGGCTCGGTTTGGAATTTGATGCCCATCCAACCATGACCTTTAAATTTTTTTGCAAAATCAATAGTCGTTACTGTATTGGCATAGGTAAAGAAAATATTTTTTGAACGCTTCTCCGATGAAATGCGCGCTTCGAGATGTTCGATTTCCAAGTCCAACATTCTATTGAGACGTTCTTCAGAGACATAACTTTTTTCTTTGCCATAAATGGCATCGCTAAAGTTTTTGTCATAAGCACTCATTGTTTTTGCGATTGTCCCTGAGGCTCCGCCGCAACGAAAAAAATGGCGAGCGACCTCTTGTCCGGCTCCAATTTCAGCAAAGGTGCCGTAGATATTGTCGTTTAGATTAATGCGAAGTGCTTTTGCTTCTAATGAAGGTGTGTTTTCAAAGGGCTGATCCCCAAGTAGAGAAACGGGCATAAACTGCTTTTTACAAAGTTAAAGAAAGTGTTTGTGAATCAATATCTTTACCTAAATATTTTTTTTGAAGATTAGGTTTCTCGGTACTGGTACTTCTCAAGGCATACCCGTCATAGGTAGCAATCATCCTGTATGCCTAAGTGATGACCCTCGTGATGTGCGTCTTCGCTCTTCTGCTCTGGTCGAGTGGAGAGACTGCGCATTGGTCATTGATTGCGGTCCCGACTTTCGCCAACAAATGCTTCGAACAAAATGCACACATCTCGATGCTGTTTTGTTTACTCACGAACACGCCGATCACACCGCTGGAATCGATGATATCCGGCCTTTTTTCTTTCGACAAGGCGATATTCCAATTTACGCACTTCCAAGAGTGATCGACAGCCTGACTCACCGTTTCGGATATATTTTTAATAACGAAAACAAATACCCAGGCTCACCATCGGTTGACATTCACCCTGTGAGCCCCGATCATCCATTTTTAGTCCAACACAAGCATATTGTTCCGATTTTGGGACAGCACAACCGTCTCGAAGTCTTGGGATACCGGATCGACAACTTTGCATACCTCACAGATATCAAAACCATAGCAGACAAAGAATGTGAAAAACTTCAAGGTCTTGATGTTTTGGTGCTCAATGCTTTGCGTGAAGAACCACATCACTCGCACCTTAATCTTGAAGAGGCGCTTAGCCTTTCTGCCAAAATTGATGCGAATAAAACCTATTTCACTCACATCAGTCATCATCTCGGTTTTCATGCTGATGTAGAAAAAAAACTCCCTAAAAACGTACATTTGGCCTACGATAATCTTTCAATCTCAATCTAATGCGAACAAAAATTCTTCAATATCTACTTATTTTTATATCACTCATTGCGCTCTACCTTTTCGTGAGTGACCTTAACAAAACAGAGGCCTTTGCTGCTCGTCAGGAACGCATGACGGATCGAATTGACACCCTCAAGGATTCTATTGCGCAACTTGTAGTTGACCAAACCGAAAACGCTTATTTTTCTCTTGATGGAAACCGCGATGCACAGCAATTTCACGCCAAATTCACTCCCAACGACTTGCTGGTTATGATTGAGGACAAGGTGTTGGCGGAAAACGATAACAAAAACGGAAATCCTATGCTTTACGTGCTTGGTAAAGGATGGATTATCAACAAAGTGCATTTGGTTAATCATCAATGGGCGTTGGTCGATTTTACTGATGGTAGCCGTTGGGGTGATGCCCTCCTTCGCTATGATGTTGACGCCAAGGGGCAAATCGAAATTAAACTTCTCGAGTCCGTCTTGTACCCCTAGGGATATTTTTTATTTCTGAAGAATTTCATGTAGTAATTTTCGTTTTATTATATTCGTGCTTTAATACCATCAAATCATGAATATCCTACTGCGTGTCTTCTGATATGGTATTATTTTCCTTTTTATAGGTTGTATTGAAAAAGAAATCATATACTATAATGTTGATGTAACTATTATTCCTGAAAACGCTGCGACAATAGACCCGCAAAGGTTTGGACCTTTGTTTCCAGGAGATTCCATTTCAATTACTATCACGCCTGTTGAAGGTTATCAATTTGATCAATGGATGGGAACGGTCTCTTCTTTTGAGCCCAACATTACAATCTTTGGCACAGAAAACCATCATCTCACCGCCTCGCTGGTGGAAACACCTGAATTATCCGATCAAGTTGAGGTGTACAATGGCCCTCGAATCGATCCTAATCCCATTTTTGCAGTTCGTTTGGGAGCTAAAAGCAGTATTGTTATCAATAAACAAGGCGAAATCGTCACTGAATATGAATTCGAAAACGCCTTGGGTAATGATATTGAGATGCTGCCAAACGGAGAGTCCTTGGAATGTTTAAACCAAACAACAGAAAGGATTTTTCATTTGGAGGGAGTGGAGGTATTTTAAGGCGTGTTACTTCTGACCAACAAACATTGTGGGAGTACGAGATTGCTTCTGAAACGAAGCTAGCTCACCACGATTTGGAATTGTTGCCAAACGGAAATGTATTACCATTGTATGGGAAGAGATAACTACAGAACAAGCAAAGACCTTAGGTGCTCAAACAGAACATCCTATATATACTGAAAAACTAATTGAAATCAATCCCGACAACAATGAGATCGTCTGGCAGTGGCGCAGTGTAGAGCATCTTGTACAAGACATTGATCAGACTGTAAGTACTTTTGGATCGATTCGTGAAAACCCTCGTAAAATCAACATCAACTATAACAGTGATATGGATAATGGTGACTGGATGCATGCCAATGGAATTACCTATGACTATACCCGAGATCTGATTTTTATGACGGTAAATTTCTATGACGAAATTTGGGTCATTTACCGAAGCACAACCACACAACAAGCCGCGAGCGGTGAAGGTGGGAATTATGGTGTGGGAGGGGATTTGGTCTATCGCTTTGGTAACCCTGCGGCCTATGGAAGTGAAACCCCATCCATCTTTAATCGGGTTCACCACCCTAACTTCTCAAACGACAGCCATACCCAAATGCTGTTTTATAGCAATGGCATTGATGTCGAGCAATCTACCGTATTTGAACTACAGCTCCCTGAAACACTAAGTATTGATGAGCAAAATGAAAACTTGCCTTCAGAAGTGTGGCGATTTACGGATCCCGAGCTCTTCCACCGCATTGTCTCTGGGGCAGTTAAGCTACCCAATGGAAATGTACTGATTTGTGAGGGCAATTTTGGCTTTTGGGAGGTAACCCCCTCGGGACAAGTTGTTTGGAAAATGAAGGGCCATAACTCCGTATTTTGGCGTGCTTATCCACTAAACCCTCACTTTTTTTAAATTCATCATTTACAGTAAAATGAGTGAAAAGTGATAAAAAATTCCATTTTTTGGCTGTTTTTGCTTCGTTTTGTGCTGTTTTTAGCCGAAAACATCCGAACCCCCAAAATGGGGTAGGGGGGTGGGTATTATTAAAGATCAAATACCTACATTAGGAATACCAAAGCTTATTTTTACACAGAAATGCCCCAAAATATCCTCATTTTTATATCGTTTTTTCGAACACAATTTCGTGAGTTTTTAGGGCTATTTTTTAATTTCTCTAAATCATATACTTATGAACCCAATTCGATTTTTTACAACTAGCATTTCTGATCGCTCAAGACCCGCCAGCGAATAACACCTATCAAACAGCAACTGAGCTAAGCGTACAATCAGATTCTTACAGCACGCAAACACAAGGCGACTTAACCAATGCCACAAATAGCAATTATTTTGACATTTCATATGGATGCATAGATACATATTACAATTCCAGTCAATCATATGCCTATGTGTGGTATAAAGCGACTGTACCTAGCTCTGGAAAACTCACCTTTTAAACTTCTGCTGTATCAGGTTCTGTTCTTGATGATACTGCTATTATAGCTTATACTTTGAATGAGGGTGTTCTTACGGAAATAGCTTGTAATAATTTGAGTCGTTTTTCAAAAATTGAGATGTCAGGTCAAGCCGAAAACACTGTAATTTACGTTATGGTGTTTAATAATTTTAATGCATACCATTAAGTAAGGGATTATCTAGGTCCCTTTAATATATGTGCTTTTGATCCTGATGCCTCTTTAGATTTCCCCCAAGTTTAAAAACCATTGTTGTCGTACTACAGCAACCCAGTTGGAAACCGTTTGTCTATTGAGAGTCCCTATCAAATCCAGTCTTTGGCAATCTATGACCTTGTGAGTCGGGAAGTACTTGGTAAGCAGCCAGACAAATAAAAGCTAACTCTAGACACCTATTCTTTATCAGCAGGGGTGTATATGCTTAACGTAGCAACCGCAGAAGGGGAGCAAACGGTGAAGCTGGTTAAAAAATAACGACTGAGAGACAGTCGTGTTATTTGGAGTGAGAAAAATGCGTTACTGTTTATTCAGTAGCGCATTTTGCCATGCAAGGAGTTTGTGAAAACCATCTTGTGAGATGGTGTGCCCAACGGGAAAGCTGTCAAAGTGAACGTCTATTCCTTCTTGTCGAAGTCGCTCTACGCCTTGCTTATCCCATTGGTATGGTACAACTTCATCTTGTGTGCCATGCCCGACGTAGATTTGGGGTATTTTTCCTTCCTTGGGAATCGTGGTGATTTTTTCGTTAAGGTATCCACTGAGCGCCACGATGCTCGCAAATCGGTTTGGGTAGGTTAGTGCAAGGCTATAAGATAGAATAGCTCCTTGGCTAAAGCCCAACAGGTGAACTTGTGTGGGGTCATATGGATGATCGTGTTGCAAGGATTCCAGAAATGCAAGAACTTGTTCTCTTGACGCTATGGCTTCATCATCATCAGACCATTTTCCTTGTTCGTCATCAAAATGAATGCTATACCACGCATGTCCCATCATGGGTAGGTTGAGGGGTGCGCGTAGGGATATGACCAAGAAATCAGCATGAAGGTAGTCAGCGAAAGAAAACAAGTCGTTTTCGTTGCTTCCATATCCGTGAATCAATACAAGTAAAGGTGGATTTGTAATTCCTATGGATTTGGGTTGGCGTACAAGATATTTGAGTTTTGTCAACGACTAGTCGTTTAAGTGTAGCTTACCATTATTCACAACACCATACACTGTTCCGGTAATTTCTTTTCCGAGATAGGCGCTGTTTTTACTAGTAGAGATGATGTTTTCTTTTTGAACGGTAGTTTTTCCCTTTGTAGAGAACAAACTAAAATCGGCTTTTTCACCAACTGCTATGGGTTGCTGTTGAACCCCAAAGCGATCTTTTCCTTTAGTGAGCAGAGTCGCTGCTGCTTGGTTGTCAAATAAGGCACACAAACTGCCATAAGCAGTTTCCAGTCCAATGCTTCCGTGAGCAGCATGTTCAAACTCCATTTTTTTGTGTTCAATATCCATTGGTTGGTGATCGGAAGTGACCATGTCAATGGTACCGTCTTTGATGCCTTTGATGAGTGCTTTTTGATCGGAGCTTTCTCGCAATGGCGGCATGAGTTTAAAGCGGGTGTCAAATCCTTCCAGTTCTGCGTCAGTGAACATAAGGTTGTGAATGGCAACACTGCAACTCACATCGAGATTTTCTTTTTTTGCTTGGCGAATAAGTGCAACGCCTTGTGCAGTAGAAATGGTGGGGATATGCAACTTTCCACCTGTGTATGCGAGAATGGAGAGGTCTCTGCGAATTCGGATTTCCTCAGCGAGATTTGGAATTCCAGTGAGCCCAAGTGATGTGCTCATAATTCCTTCGTGCATAACTCCATTTACACAGAGTTGTGGGTCGAGAGGGAAAGATTCGATTAGACCATCAAACCCCCGAGCATATTGCAGGGCAAGCAAGAGCATATGAGGATTGTCGATGGGGGTTTTGTTGTTGCTAAAACCCACTGCACCAGCAAGTGAAAGATCGTTTAAATCGGCAAGCTGATTGTTTTTACTTTCGGAGGTAATGTGTGCCTTTGGGTGAATAAGTGTTGGCGTATCGGCAGTTTTTCGCATAAGAAAAGCGATATCTGCTTTAGTCGTGGGCAAGGGATTGGTATTGGTGTTGTAGGCGATATGGGCAAAGCCCGATGTCGCCGCAACATGCAACCCGTGTGAAAGTGTTTCGCGCTCCTCATAGCCAGGTTCGCCAAAGGAAACATTACTGTCAAACCAACCAGAAGAAAGATGAAGATCGTCTCGTGCAATGACAGTTGCTTTATCAGCGTTGATTTTTTTATCAATTTTTTCTATAATTCCGTTACAAATGAGAATGTCGAGTCTGTCGCCGTGAAAGCTGCTAGTAGGATCGATAATTTTTGCGGATTGAAGTTGTATTTGCATCCAAAAATTTCGATAAGAGTTAATTTAAACTTAGGCAAAGATAGAAAACCAAAACGAAAGGAGATTAAAACTTTTCAAAAACCCCCAGTCCAAACAAAGCGAAGTCATATTTTACGGGGTCTTTTGGGTCGAGGGACCGCAAACTATTGTCGAGTTCGCGAAGTGCTTTCTGGTCGTTTTGCTTACGGGAGAGCAGCCCCAACTTTCGGGCGACATTTCCACTGTGAACATCAAGGGGGCAAGAGAGTAGGGATGGCGAAATATTGTCCCATATGCCAAAGTCAACTCCGTTTTTGTCTTGACGAACCATCCAGCGTAAGAACATATGTATTCGTTTGGCTGCAGATCCCTTGGCGGGATTGGCCAGGTGTTTGGTGGTTCGTTGGGGATGTTCGATACTAAAAAACACTTGACGCAACCGACAAATGGCTTGGTCCATGTGTGTTTCCTTAGATCTTGGGCTGAGTATTGTGTGAAGACCACCATGTTTTAGATAGATATGCTGAAGGGCACGCATAAAAAATTGGAGATCAATGGTGTTGAATGTACGGTGTGCAAACGGAGTTACGCCTTCCCAATCTTTTGTGGTCGCGTTCAGGACAAAGTCATATGGCGCATCATCCATGAGATTCATAATGCGATTGGCACTTTTGATGATGCTCGCACGATTGCCCCAAGCAATAGTGGCAGCAAAAAAACCAGCAATCTCGACGTCCTCTTTTTTAGAAAATCGTTTCGGAATTTGAATAGGGTCTGATTCAATAAAAGTGGGCGTGTTATACTGCACCGCTTTTTCGTTGAGAAAGGTCTTTAGCGCTGAAAAACTCAATGCCATTGTCCGTCAACTAAATGTAAAGGACGATCACTGAGCTCAGCGAGTTCTTTATTGTGTGTTACCAATACAATGGTTTGGTCAAAGTTGTCGCGCAACGAAAGAAATAGCTTGTGAAGTTGCATGGCGGTTTGACTATCGAGGTTTCCACTTGGCTCGTCCGCAAGAAGAAGTGTGGGTTTGTTGATGAGCGCTCTGGCAACTGCCACACGTTGTTGCTCACCACCAGACAGCATGCTGGGCTTGTGCTCTGCACGATCAGAAAGCCCTAGAAATTCGAGTAATTCCAATCCTTGTCTCCGTGCTTCTTTTAAAGATGTTTTTTTGATAAGTGCAGGGATACACACGTTTTCGATGGCGCTAAACTCAGGCAATAATTGATGGGATTGAAAAACAAAACCCAGTTGCTCATTTCGAAATTTAGCAAGTGACTTGCCAGTGAGTTGGAAAATGTCAATGCCATTGATGAAGAGACTGCTGTTTACTTGCTTATCAGCAATGTCTAGAGTTCCTAAGATATTGAGTAAGGTTGTTTTTCCCGCACCCGACGGGCCTGTTATCGAAATAATCTCTTTTTTGTTGACTTCTAAATCAATTCCGTTGAGAACATGTAGATCGCCGTATGTTTTTGATAACGCCTTCGCTTGAATCATAGCCGAAAAATACAAATTTGTAATGTTTTTATATACCCCTTTCCTAGTCTATTTGTACTTTTTTTATTTTATTTTTGAATCTTAATGATGTAAACAAAATGATAAAAGAGGCAACGCTAGCGTCTGGTTGTTTTTGGTGTACAGAGACACTTTTCTCCCGTATGCAAGGGGTCATCTCTTCAATGCCAGGCTATTCAGGCGGTTCGGTTAAAAATCCCGCCTATCGAGAGGTATGCAACGGCACCACAGGTCATGCGGAGTGTGTGCATTTGAAATTTGATGATGATATCATTAGTTTTCAGACCTTGATTGAAGTGTTTTTTGACATGCATGACCCCACAACACTCAATAGACAAGGTGCTGATGTGGGCACACAGTATCGTTCAGCTATTTTCTATCATGATGAAGAACAACATCAAATAGCGATGCAAGTCATGTCGTCTGCTTCCAAAAAGTTTGAGAATTCGATTGTCACGGAACTCTCACCATTTACGGAGTTTTATATAGCCGAAGTGGAACACCATGATTATTACAATCAAAATCAATCCCAACCGTATTGCAACTTGGTGATATCTCCAAAAGTGAAAAAATTAATGACTTCTTATACCGCATTGTTGAAGGAATAAACAATCATGTCTTAGGTTGCAGACATTATGGTTCAAACGGAATGCAGTATTGAGTTCTTATCATCGATAATCGACGTTTTCGTGAGCGTTTCTAAAAACGCTCCGAAACATTAATGCTTGATTTTTAGTTGAAGCATTACGTTTCTTCCAATATCATCAGAATAAAAACGTAATCTATTTAAGTAGTTTCTAAATCTAGTATTGAGAATATTATCAAACGATAGTGAGATGTTTATATTGCTGGAAAATAGCTGGTAAGGCCCCCAATTCAAGTCAAGCCCTAAATCCATATAGCCATCGGGTGGTGTGCTTATGTCAACGACTTTATCTACCTTTTTTCCGTTTTCAAGCGTGGAAGTTATGTTGTTGTTGTTTGGAAAAAGATGTTGATGAAAAACGTTTTTACTGATAACACTTGCATGAAAACGTTCCCAATTTGGTATCGAAAATTCAACTTGATTTTTGATGGTTAACGCTGGGATATTAACCAATGGTTCTTTTGTGCCGCTATTCACAGCTTCTACCCATGAAGTGTTATTCCTAAGTCGGAGTTTTCGGTTTATTTTATAAGACAAGTCAAGATCTACTCCTTTAAAAATAGCATTGATGGGCACATATTCCCAAACAGGAAATGCACCTCGAATGGATTGTTCAAAACCTGATTGCTCAATGATAACAAAATTTTTACCAAGGGTAATGTATGGGCTAATGATATAGGTGAAAAAACCGTATTTTTTTTCAAAATCAAGAAGTAGTTTTTGGGTTGTTTCTTTCTTTAAAAAAGGGTTGCCATACTCGATGGACGCAAGCGAATGATGCAAGCCATCGCTAAACATTTCAGCAATATCAGGAGCGCGTTGCACGTAATTGAATTGGACTCCAAGAGTGTTGTCCTTAGATGCTTTAAAAACAACTCCTGCATTGAAGGAGAATGTGTTAAAGACTATTTTTCTTTTAACAAGCTTTTGGCTGAGGACTTCGTTGATTACATATGGGCCAAGTCTAGGTCCATAGTTTTCCGATTCCCAGCGAATGTTATGATAGTATTTATGAACGTCATTGCTTAGGTACTCATGGCGCAAACCAAGCCCAAAATCAAAATTCTTGTTTTTATGAATGATAGCAGTGATATAGCTGCCAAATCTTGTTTTTAAATAATCTGGAATGAGACGCTTTGTCCCTGTTCCTGGCGTTGAAAAGTTGTTTTGAATTTCAAAGAAAAGGCCGGAGTTAACTTCTGCAAATGAGCTTGTCCATTCGTAATTTGAATTGAAATGGTGTGTGTCTAGGTTCAAATGTAAGGAAGCCGTATTTTTGAACGCACCTCTTCTAAGATCATATTCTTTTCGATTATTTTTTTGCCAGCTGTATTTGAGACTTAGTTTTTCCTTGTCGTTCAAGTATTTTGAGTAATCAATACTTGTTGTATAGTGCGTGTTTAGCTGTTTAGGGTTATTGATTTGGTACGAAAATGGATTGATTACAATGGGTTTGTCAGACTCAATAGCTCTCAATAAATCAGCGACGTTTCCAATGTGAGAGCTTTTTAATATCCCAGTTTCATTATTAAAATAGCTAAAGTATATTTTCCAATCACTTTCCGTGTCGTTTTTTCCAAATGCCAGTGACACATTTTTTTGATTGTATCCTGTATTTGAAAGCACGTAATTGGGTGCAGACAAATCGCCACTTTTTTTGATTGTACCCTGAGCTGTAAAGAATGTGCCATTTTGGAATGACCTAGTCCATGAACTGACTAGGCTAGCACCTTTTCCATTACTCATGCCACTCAAAATAGTCTTGCCATACAAGGAATCTATTTTTTTTGGAAAGCTAGATTGGAGAATAACAATACCGCCAGGGTTTGAGCCAGTATATTTTAATGCGCTGGCTCCTTTGATGACACGAACATTGTCAAAAGCATTTACATCGACATTAGGCGCATGATCTTGCCCCCATTGTTGATTCTCAAGCATTATACCGTTGTAGATAATACCGATCCGACTGCCAAACATTCCATGTATGACTGGCTTGGCTATGCTATTGCCAGTAGAAAGTGCATGAACCCCGCTTAGTTGTTCCAATACACCAGTTAGTCCATCATGGCTATTGCGGTCTTTTTCGGACTCGGAAAGGGAATATATTTTTGCAGTTGTAGATAAGTTGTTGGTTTTTTCTTCAGCAACGACCACTTCATCTAAGGACTCGACATGATGGTCCATATAAAAAGATAGTGACTCCGATTGTCTGAGGTCAATCTCTTTGAAAAGATCTTTGCAGTTAAGATGAGAAATTTTTAGTTTAATTTTTTTAGGGCATTGCTCTGTAAGGGTAAAAAGGCCATCCGCTGTGGAGATGGTGTTGGTATTGGTTCCCACGACCTCAATAACTGCCGCCTCAAGCGGAGAATCGCTGTACAAATCAATAATCTTTCCCTCAAGTTTGAGATCACAGTCTTGAGAAAAAATAAAGCCTGTAGCCAATAAACTAATATTGACCACAGCCTTTAAGAAAGTTGAGTAACTATTATAGCTACTCTTTTTGGGTTTCGAATTAATATTCAAAATAACATATAAAATGATTTTTTACTCCACATGAGCTTCAAATTCGATCTCCGCATCAGTTGAGCCCCCAAGGTCAGTACGAGTACTAACGCCTGTTTTTGTTATTGGCTCGTGAATTAAGTAACCAACGATATCAACGATAGCAGCTGAAGTTGTTGTCCACTCGGTTTTTAGATGAATTGGATCTCCAGAAGAGTCAATTGTATCTCCAGTAGCGCTTTCAATGGTGATGCTAGAGTCTGTTAGCTCGTAGAAAAAAACGTGCTCATCAGCTTCTTCAATGATCTCTTTAGTCACATCAATGCTATTGCTAGGATCTGATTCGTTAAAGAAAGTAATCTCGAACAAATACGTTGAGTTGCTTTCAAGTTCAACTTCCATATGGTCGCCTTCATGATCGTCGTCATCGTCATCGTCATCTACGTGATCATCGTCATGGTCATGGTGATGCCCTTCAACTTCAAAGTTGTAGGTTTCAGAACTGTTATCCGAAGTGTTTGTCACTACGAGCACTGCCTTAGTGATTACTTCCTCTTCGTTTTCAGGATCTGGAGAATCGTCTTTATCACAGGATACGACGAATAAAATAATGGCAAATACGAATGCTTTTGTAAAAATGTTTTTTAACATGTCTCAATATTTTTAAAAATGGTGTAGATCGGCAATGGATCCTTGAAAAAGGATACATCAAAAAAAGAAAAAGGGGTCTGAAATGGATTAAACAGAAGGTGGCCCTCGTAGGTAGTGACCATTTAAATCATTTCTTTTTAAATGGGAATTGAGATGATATTCTTTTTCTTCATTTGAAAAAATGGCAGTGACAAAAGAAATTTTTGCAACAAAAAAATTGTTTTGTAAAACAAAATCATCGGCGGAACAGGGCTCTTCGGTTTGGTGAAAGTGAATTTTGGTTTCTTCACATTCTATGTGTTCATGATTTGCAAGTTCATGGGCATAGACAAATAAACTTGGTAAAAAAATAGTGAGAGCAAGAAAAAAACGAATAAAGATCAAGCTACTTTTTTTTTGTGGTTTTATCGAGATGGAGTCCCATACGCGACAGCATTTTTTTTTCAAAGTTCCAAAAAAACTGGAATTCACCAAATAATGTGCCACATAAAACCAGTATGACTTGATAAATTGGAAAGATCACAAGTATCCGAAATGGCCAATATAACAGAAGGGGAGTGTTTTTAGGGGTGAGTCCCAACCAAAGGGTGAGTGGCTCGGCAAGCATAGCAGACACACTACCTGTTATCCCAAAGATAACGAAAATGATTATCAAATGAAAATTAGAGCGAATGCCCCAACGCTGCTTAAGCTTTTTCATGGGTTAACGCAAAATGGAATGAATCTGTTGCGCAAGCTCCGTCCCAATACGATCTTGTGCTTCTTTGGTTGCTGCTCCGATGTGTGGTGTGAGGGATATCTTTGGATGCATCAGGACTTGCATGGCAGGGACAGGTTCGTTGTCAAACGTGTCCAAACCAGCAAAACTCAACTGACCACTTTCAAGAGCATCAAGCAAAGCGACTTCATCGACAACGCCACCACGAGCGGCATTGATAAGTCCAGCGCCTTTTTTCATCATACCCAGTTCCTTTTTTCCAATAACAGGCTTGTCCTGTGCAGGAACGTGTAAACTGATAAAATCTGCCTCTTTCAGTACAGCTTCGAAACTGTTCATCTCAACGGGAACATCAACCTCAGCTCCGTTACCCAATACCACCTTGACCTTTGCCTTGTCCATAAATGGGTCATGCGCAACGACATTCATGCCGACACCAAGCGCAATCTTAGCAGTTTCTTGTCCAATACGTCCAAAACCAATGACTCCCATGGTCTTGCCACGGAGTTCAGAACCGCCAGCATAATTTTTCTTTAGCATCTTAAACTTGGTTTCACCTTCCAATGGCATTTGACGGTTGGCATCATAAAGAAAACGAACGCCACCATATAGATGGGCAAACACCAATTCGGCAACAGAGGATGAGGATGCAGCAGGCGTATTGATGACATGCAATCCTTTTTTGCGTGCATACTCTACATCGATATTGTCCATTCCAACGCCACCGCGTCCAATGATTTTCAAACCTGGACAAGCATCAATTAATGCCTTGCGGACTGTGGTTGCACTACGCACCAACAATACGTTGATTTTATTTTCATTAATGTGGTTTTCCAATTGTTCTTGCGCCACGTTTGTGGTGCTCACTTCATATCCCATTCCTTCTAATGCTTCAACACCAGACTTAGATATGCCGTCATTTGCGAGTATTTTTCCCATAATTTTTTTAAGCTATTCGTTCTAATTCTTTCATCACATCGACAAGTACCTGCACCGATTCTTGAGATAAAGCATTGTACATGGATGCGCGGTATCCCCCGACAGAGCGGTGACCATTGATTCCGTTGATCAATGCATCAGCGCACATGCCGTCAAACTTTTCTTTGAGACTTGCTTCTTCTAAAGTGAATGTGGCATTCATCGTGCTGCGGTCCTCCATAGCTGCAAACCCTTTGAACAATGGATTTCGATCGATCTCACCATACATCAATGCTGCTTTGGCATTGTTTTTTTCTTCAATAGCAGATATCCCCCCCAGATTTGTTAACCATTCAAGAGTGAGCATGGAAGTGTAGACCGCAAAAACAGGAGGTGTGTTAAACATACTGTCTTTTGATGCATGAATGCTATAGTCTAGCATCGATGGTATTTTATGTGTCACCTTGCCCAAAACATCTTCTTTGACAATGACCAAAGTTGTGCCTGCTGGGCCCATATTTTTTTGCGCACCAGCGTAGATGATTCCAAATTTTGAGAAATCAAGTTGACGAGAAAAAATATCGGAACTCGAGTCACTAACCAGTACCGCATCGCTTTCTGGTAGCGTTTTGATTTGTGTTCCAAAAATGGTGTTGTTGGTCGTGATATGTAGGTAATCAGCATCTGCTGGAACCTCAATGTTTTTTGGTATGTAGTTAAAATTGGCATCAGCCGATGAACCAACTTCTACAACTTCACCCAAGAGTTTTGCTTCTTTAATCGCTTTAGTCGCCCAAGTTCCTGTATTGAGATAAGCACCTTTGTTTTCCAACAAGTTGTATGCTGTGGCAAGGAATTGCATACTGGCACCGCCCTGTAAAAAGAGTGCTTTGTATCCTTTTCCAGTCAAACCAAGCAAGTCCAAAGCCAAAGCACATGCCTTGTCCATGATCTCAATAAAAGCGGGACTACGGTGAGAGATTTCGATGAGTGATAATCCGGAACCGTCCAACTCTTGAACGGCATGTGCAGCCTTTTGCATTACGCTATCTGGTAATATGCAAGGTCCTGCGCTGAAATTATGTTTTTTCATAGCTGAAAATTCTGTGCAAATAAACAAAAAGGTAGTCGCTTCTCTATACTTTAGCGTTAATTTTTTAGTTAATTTTTCAACAAAAAGGCAAGGGTGTCTACGTTGTCTGCATAGTCGTCCAGCTTTGGTGATTGCGCTTGACCCATGGCAACGGCATTTTCGACTTTGCTGTTGGTGACAACACACTGTATGTTTTCTTGTTGTGATTCAATGGCTTTTTCAACTTCCGAGTGCTTGTCATAATAGCTGTAATACAAGCACGCGATTGGCGAAGAAAGTTGATCGTCCTCCTTTAAAATAACAAAACCATTATCGAGTAACGGCTCTTGATTCATCAAGAATATAGCCTTGTTATAGTCATAATTGTTTGCGTATGCGTTGTGATTAATCATCGAACGATGCTGGTAAAGCGCACCAAACAAAATGTCAAAATCATACCCACGTGGCACCCAAAGCTTGGATACGCTTCTGCATCCCAATCCAAAGTAACGACAAATGTCATTTGAGAGTCCTTGTAATTGGTCAGCTGTTTCTTTTCCGTCCAAAACAGCAACACTATTGCGATTGCGTCGAATGATATGTGGTTTGTCAGAAAAGTAATAGGAAAAATATCGACTGCTGTTGTTACTCCCCGTTGCAATTACTTTATCCACGCTTCCAAGTTGATCGGAAATTAAGGACACACGAGACGCCCAATGGGGATAGATGTCAAAAAGAATATCCAGCAAAGCAGGAAGGAGTATATTGTCTTTAGACGACATTTTAATTTTGGCCTTATGACCACTAATTAAAACCGATAATACATCATGAAGCCCAACCAATGGTAGGTTGCCCGCTAAGACCAATCCCACGACTTGTTCGGTCTCTTTTGGGTCTGGGTAGCCAGAAAGCCAAGAGCTAAGATTGTCCTTTTGCAGGAGTTGGCCCCAGTCTCGCAAAGCTGCTTCACAATGTTCTTTCGTAAACCAAGCGTTGTGAATTGGTGCGCGTTTCACGGCATCCGCAAGAAGGGAATGTGTTTTTGTTGTGGTGTTTAGGTGACTTATATAATTGGTCAGTTGCGAACCCAAAGCATCAAGCGCAAAAATAGCGTCTTGAAATCCACTCTTAGATTTGTTGTTGTTCATGGTAGCACTTACTTTTGCAAAAATAAATCAATTTATATAATGGCAATCATTATCACAGACGAATGTATCAATTGCGGGGCATGTGAGCCCGAATGTCCAAACACAGCCATATTTGAAGGTGCTTTCGATTGGACATATGCAGAGGGGACGAGTCTGTCAGGAGATGTAGTGTTGCCCAACGGAAAAGCAGTAAATGCTCATGAAGCACAAGAGCCTATTTCAGATGAGGTATATTTTATCGCTCCCGATAAGTGCACAGAGTGTAAGGGTTTTCACGATGAGCCACAGTGTGCTGCCGTTTGTCCTGTAGATTGTTGTGTACCCGATGAAGATCACGAAGAGACGGAAGAAGTACTGTTGGGCAAACAACGTTTTATGCACCCAGAAGAATAATTTATGAAAGCAGGAATCGTCGGACTTCCCAACGTTGGTAAATCAACGCTTTTTAATTGCCTATCAAATGCCAAAGCGCAAAGTGCCAATTTTCCATTTTGTACTATTGAGCCAAACATTGGAGTTGTCAATGTTCCCGATCCGCGTTTGGAACGCTTAGAATCTCTAGTGCAGCCAGAAAAAGTGATTCCAGCAACTGTGGAAATTGTCGATATCGCTGGTCTTGTCCGAGGGGCAAGCAAAGGAGAGGGGTTGGGAAATCAATTTCTAAGTAATATTCGTGAAACAGATGCCATACTGCATGTGTTACGATGCTTTGATAATGACAATATTGTGCATGTTGATGGCTCTGTTGATCCCATTCGTGATAAGGAAACCATTGACCTTGAGCTCCAACTCAAAGATTTAGAAACAGTAGAAAAACGACTAGAGAAAGTGAGTCGTGCTGCACGAACAGGAAACAAAGAAGCGATTAAAGAACAAGAAGTCCTTGATCAAGTGCAAAAAGGTCTAGCGACAGCAACCTCGGTTCGTGCTCTTGCAATCGCTGAAGATGATCGTCAGGCTTATGTAGTGTCTTTACAACTCTTGACCGACAAACCCGTACTATATGTCTGTAATGTTGATGAATCGTCTGCAGTAAAGGGCAACGCCTATGTCGATGAAGTCCGCAAGACGATAGCTCCTGAAGGGGCAGAGGTGTTGGTGCTTGCCGTCTCTACCGAAGCCGATATCAATGAACTAGAGACTTATGAAGAGCGTCAATTGTTCTTGGACGACCTTGGACTCACAGAGCCAGGCGCAGCAAAACTCATTCGGTCTGCTTACGCCATTCTTGATTTGCATACATATTTTACAGCTGGCGAAAAAGAAGTGCGCGCATGGACAATCTCCCAAGGGTTTACAGCTCCCCAAGCAGCGGGAGTGATCCATACCGATTTTGAAAAGGGTTTTATTCGGGCAGAAGTGATTTCCTACACGGACTATGACAACTATACATCTGAAGCCAAGGTCAAAGAGGCAGGCAAAATGCGCGTGGAAGGCAAAGATTATGTCGTGCAAGACGGCGATGTGATGCACTTCCGGTTTAATGTGTGATTGCCGTTACACTTTTTTATAAACTTCCTCAAACGGAATACGAAACCGCTTACCATAAACCCCTTTGGGATCACGAATCCCACAGCCAATCACCATATTAATTTCTGCTTTTCGGGGAATGCCTAAAGCGCGTTTGACGCGTAAGCTGTCGTGACCTTCCATGGGACATGTGTCGTATCCGATGGACGCCATGGCGTTCATAAAGTTTTGCGCTGCTAGCCCAGCACTCTTTTGAGCGACAACACGCAAATCACTTCGGCGTGTTTGACGATACATCGGACGAAAAAGACCAACTACCTGAGCAAAAACATATACCGCCCATCCTTTTAGACCAAAGAAAGTGCTGTAGAGCGTTGGAATGAGTCTCCGATAATAGTTTAATGCCATTTTCTTTCGGGAATCGCTAAACCCATCAGATTTATCAAAAGCTTGTGATAGATTGTGGTAGTTGGCTCTGGCACGACTACGCCAGAGGTCTCTTCTTGCAACCACAACCACCAAATGCTTAGCAGATCTAGAAGCCCCTTGATCAAAACATGCTATAGAAATTTCACGACAAACTGCTGGGTCGGTGACGTGATAAAACTCCCACAGCTGCAGGTTGCTACTTGTAGGAGCAAGGGTGGCTTGGTAGATGCAATCTTTTACTTTTTCATCATCAAGATCCTCGTCTGTAAAAGCACGAACCGAACGACGGTAGTCAATCGCTTCGCGAACTGTTTTTTCGTTTAAGATAGCCACTTAAGTAAAGGTTTTAGAAATCCAATTTTCTTTTGATATGGTGCGTAACGATAGGAGGGGTCAGGCCAGCTGCCACGTTGTATATATGGCTTTTTATGGGTAAAGGCCGTAAAACTGTGGTCACCATGGTAGCTCCCAATTCCACTGTGTCCAATTCCACCAAAAGGAAGTTTTCGGTTGGTAAATTGAAGTAAAGTGTCATTGATAATTCCTCCTCCATAAGAATAGGAATACATTATTTTTTTTGCCCATCGCTTGCGCTGAGAAAACACATAAAACGATAAGGGCTTTTCATATAGCTTGATAATCTGCTTGAGGTCCTCGTCTGTTTGGTAAGTGAGTATGGGAAGCAATGGACCAAAGATTTCCTCTTCCATCAAAACATTGTTTGTGTCATCGACCTCGATAAGTGTTGGTTGAATATACAAATGATTGGCATTGCTTTCTCCTCCATAGACAATACGTTGTTTTTTGAGTAAAGACAACAGTCTGTCAAAATGATGTTTGTTGATAATGTTGCCATAGTCATAGGAGCTGGCAGCGTCATCGCCATAGCTTGCCGTTATTGCTTTCTTCATGGCCTTAATAAGAGGTTCTTTTACGGACTCATGGACAAGGATATAATCGGGTGCTATACAGGTTTGACCACAGTTTAAAAACTTCCCAAAAACAATGCGACGAGCAGCAGTAGATATCCGTGCCGAATGATCAACGATACACGGGTTCTTTCCTCCTAGTTCAAGGGTGTTGGGAGTGAGATGCTTGGCAGCAGCTTCTGCCACAATCTTAGCAACGTTCACTCCGCCTGTGTAAACAATATAGTCCCATCTTTCTTTAAGTAATGCTTGTGACACTTCTGGACCGCCTTGCACAACGCTCACCCACTCGGGCGGAAAAACGTTTTCGATAATGTGAGACACACATGCAGCGGTATGAGGTGCCAGCTCAGAGGGTTTGATGACAACCGTGTTTCCTGCGGCAACCGCACCGACCAAAGGGGTAAAAACAAGCTGGAAAGGATAGTTCCACGGGCTAATATGAAGCATAACTCCGTATGGCTCGGGAACAATATAATCTTTTGATGGCCAGTTGATCAACGAGCCAGAAACTCGTTTTGGTTTAGCAAGACGATTGAGGTTGCGTCTAAAATAATCGATTTCTGTGAGGACGAGCCCAACTTCGGAGAGGAACGTTTCGCTAGGCGATTTTCCTAAATCTTTGGCTAGTGCTTCGTTGATATTGACTTCGTTTGCAAGAATCACTTGCTTGAGCTTACGCAGAATTTCTTTACGTAATTTAACCGATTGAGTGCCTCCTGATTCAAAAAACACCCTTTGGACGTTTCGTGTAGAATTTTTTCCAATCTCAATCTTTCTTTTCATAATATACAATGTTACAAAATTTGTAATTAGCATGTAATTCTGTAAAAAAAGGGAGGATTTATTGGTGAAAATTTGAATTTGCTGCATCTTTGAAAAACGAAAAAGAAAAAATTGTTGGACACCATTCAAAATTTACTTGCAATTATTTGATTATCAATCCATTAAAATTTTATAATTTATTTTGGATGTCGTCATCGTTTTTTGCAGGTTGTCTCCCTCACTTCTTCTTTGAATAGTTTTGTTTTCAATTACACTGATAACATGAATCGATACAGTAAAACCGTTACGCAAGATCCCACACAGCCAGCTGCACAGGCCATGCTGCATGCCATTGGTCTAAACGATGATGATTTAAAAAAGCCATTGGTCGGCATCGCGTCAACGGGTTATGAGGGAAATCCTTGTAACATGCACCTCAATGATTTGTCTACTTACGTCAAACAAGGAACACAGGCTGTAGATCTCATTGGATTGATCTTTAACACCATTGGAGTGAGTGATGGAATTTCGATGGGTACACCAGGAATGCGCTTTTCATTGCCCTCCAGAGATTTGATTGCCGACTCTATGGAAACGGTAATGGGTGCGATGTCTTATGACGCTATGGTAACCGTTGTTGGTTGTGACAAAAACATGCCGGGTGCTTTAATGGCAATGCTGCGCCTCAATCGCCCTTCTGTACTTCTATATGGAGGCACGATTGCAGCAGGTTGTCTCAATGATCAAAAATTAGACGTTGTTTCCGCTTTTGAAGCTTGGGGACAAAAAGTAGCAGGTGCAATTGATGAAAACGAATTTAAAGCAGTCGTGCAAAATGCCTGCCCAGGTGCTGGTGCTTGCGGTGGAATGTACACCGCCAACACCATGGCTTCTTCTATAGAAGCTCTTGGAATGTCACTTCCTTATAGTTCTTCTAACCCTGCGGTTGGTGAAGAAAAACAAGGCGATGCGATTGCTGCTGGAAAGGCGTTGCATCATCTTCTGGAAAAAGACATTAAACCACGTGATATTGTGACCAAAAAATCTTTGGAAAACGCACTTCGACTGATTACCGTCTTAGGGGGGTCAACCAATGCCGTGCTTCACTTTTTGGCGATTGCCAAAGCAGCTGAAGTTGAGATCACAATAGACGATTTTCAACGGATTAGTGATTGCACACCCTTTTTGGCCGATCTGAAACCAAGTGGGAAATTTTTGATGGAAGATGTTCATCGTGTGGGTGGTATTCCTGCTGTGATGAAATATATGCTTGAAGAGGGTATGTTGCACGGAGACTGTCTAACAGTTACTGGCAAAACAATTGCCGAAAATCTAGCCGATGTAGCACCGCTTAAAGTTGGTCAAAAGGTCATACGCTCTGTTTCTGACCCCATCAAACCAACGGGGCATATTCGTATTTTAAAAGGAAACCTTGCAGAAGAAGGATCTGTCGCAAAAATCACAGGAAAAGAAGGATTGTTGTTCCGAGGTCCTGCCCGTGTTTTTGATGGAGAGTTTGAAGCAAATGATGGTATTCGAACAGGTAAGGTTAAAAAAGGAGAAGTCGTGGTCATTCGTTATGAAGGGCCTCAAGGCGGTCCTGGCATGCCTGAAATGTTAAAACCAACCGCTGCCATAATGGGTGCAGGCCTAGGGAATGACGTCGCGTTAATTACCGATGGTCGCTTTTCGGGTGGGACACACGGCTTTGTTGTGGGACACATCACACCAGAAGCGCAAGTAGGCGGTACGCTTGCTTTGGTACAAGACGGGGATCATATTTTGATTAATGCGGAGGACAATACCATTGTATTGGACGTTGATGATCAAGAGCTTGAAGATCGAAGAAAAAAATGGGTGGCTCCCCAGCTCAAAGTGTCTCGAGGCGTTTTGTATAAATATGCAAAGGCAGTGTCGTCGGCATCTGCTGGTTGTGTAACAGATGAAAATTTATAATGGGCGCAAAAAAATCATTACCAAAAAAAGCATCTGGCCATATTAGTGGGGCGGAAGCTGTTGTGCGAAGTTTAATTGCTGAAGGTGCCGATTTGATTTACGGTTACCCAGGTGGTGCGATTATGCCTGTGTATGACGAACTCTATAAGTTTCAAGATCATATCGAGCATGTTCTTGTTCGCCATGAACAAGGTGCTGCTCATGCAGCGCAAGGTTTTGCCCGTGTTTCTGGTCAGGTCGGTGTCTGTATGGCCACTTCTGGTCCTGGCGCAACAAACCTAGTCACCGGAATTGCTGATGCAATGATTGACTCTACGCCACTTGTTTGTATCACTGGACAAGTGCCTTCTCACTTGCTAGGCTCTGATGCCTTCCAAGAAACAGATATTATCGGAATATCAACTCCAGTGACCAAATGGAGTTATCAGGTGACTAAAGTCGAAGAAATTCCTGAGATACTAGCAAAAGCATTTTATATCGCTCGTTCTGGTCGTCCGGGCCCTGTATTGGTTGATATCACCAAAGATGCTCAGTTCGCAAAAAGCGAATTTTCATATACAAAATGCACCAAAATACGCAGTTATAAACCAATACCCGAAACTTCTGACGACGATCTTTCGCAAGCTGCCAAGTTGATTAACGCTGCCAAAAAACCAATGATTGTTTGGGGTCAGGGTGTTATCTTGGGGGAAGCTGAATACGAGTTTCGTGCATTTGTCGAAAAATCGGGCGTTCCTGCTGCATGGACGATCCTAGGTGTTTCAGCTATTGAAACGGCCCACCCTCTCAATGTGGGTATGGTGGGAATGCATGGAAATTATGCGCCAAATTTACTCACAAATGAATGTGATCTTCTCATAGCTATTGGCATGCGCTTTGACGACCGTGTGACTGGTGATCTTGCGAGCTATGCCAAACAAGCGAAAATTATTCATTTTGAGATCGACCCTGCCGAGGTCAACAAAAATGTTAATGTAGATGTGGCTGTCATGGGCAACGTAAAGCACACCCTTGCTGCAATACTACCTCATGTTGAAAAGAAAATTTATACAGATTGGCTCGACCGTTTTCATAAACTGGACAATATCGAGCACGATAAAGTAATAGACGCTGAACTCAACCCAACGAAATCAGGTTTGACAATGGGGGAGGTCATCAAAACCATTAATGCCAATAGCCAAGGGGATGCCGTTGTAGTGACAGACGTTGGCCAGCATCAAATGATTGCATGTCGTTATGCTGAATTTCGTCAATCAAAAAGTAACATCACATCTGGTGGTTTGGGAACTATGGGATTTGCATTGCCTGCTGCTTTAGGCGCAAAAATGGGCGCTCCCGATCGTGAGGTCGTGGCTGTTATTGGAGACGGAGGATTTCAAATGAACATCCAAGAGTTGGGTACCATTTTTCAAACACAAGCCGCTGTAAAAATTGTCATTCTAAACAATGACTTTTTGGGCATGGTTCGTCAATGGCAGCAATTGTTTTTTGACAAACGTTACGCATCGACAGAAATGGTTAATCCCGATTTTGTCAAAATTGCAGAAGGCTATTTTATCGAATCCAAACGAGTAACTACTCGTGATGATATGACTGCTGCCGTGGCAGAAATGATGAAGTCCGACAAGCCTTATCTTTTAGAAGTTTGTGTGGAAAAAGAAAACAACGTGTTTCCGATGATACCCTCAGGTGCATCGGTTTCAGATATTAGACTCGAATAATCATGGAAAAAAAGACGTATACCATTTCCATATATGCTGAAAATAATGTTGGATTGCTCTCCAGAGTTTCCGCAATATTTTTAAAGCGTCATATCAATATTGATAGTCTGAACACCTCATTATCAGAAATAGAAGATATTTTTCGGTTTGTGATTGTGGTTCAAACCTCAAAAGATCAGGTGATTAAAATTGTCAAGCAAATTGAAAAGCAGATTGAAGTTATCAAAGCTTTTTATCATACCGACGAAGAAACAATATTTCAAGAATCCGCTCTATATAAAGTGAAATCAAATTCACTATTTGAACAGCGTCAAATTCAAAATGTAATCAAAAAAAGTCATGCAAATATTGTCACTGTTAATCCCGATTTTTTTGTGATTGAAAAAACAGGTTTTCGTGAAGAGACAGAGCAATTGTATAACGAATTGGCACCCTACGGACTATTGCAATTTGTTCGTTCAGGTAGAATTTCTGTCACAAAATCTCCTATGCAGATTACCCATATTTTAAAAGAATTTTCTAAATAATATTTATAATGTCAAATTATTTCAACACCCTTTCATTACGTGAGCAACTCGATCAACTTGCTCGTTGTCGTTTTATGAACCCTTCAGAATTCAGCGATGGAATTGCTGCATTAAAAGGAAAAAAAATTGTTATTGTAGGATGTGGGGCCCAAGGCCTTAACCAAGGTCTTAACATGCGTGATTCTGGCTTGGATGTTTCCTACGCACTTCGCGCAGGCGCAATTGAGCAAAAGCGTACTTCTTATAACAACGCAGTGTCCAATGACTTTAACGTTGGAACCTATGAAGAAATGATTCCAAGTGCTGATTTGGTCATCAATCTTACGCCTGACAAAAACCACACTTCTGTCGTTGTGGCCGTTATGCCTTTGATGAAAAAGGGTGCAACACTTTCCTATTCACATGGTTTTAATATTGTTGAAGAAGGAACCAAAGTAAGAGAAGATCTGACTGTTATCATGGTTGCACCAAAAAGCCCTGGCTCTGAGGTTCGTGAAGAATACAAAAGAGGTTTTGGCGTGCCAACACTTATTGCCGTTCACGTCGATAATGACCCACAAGGTCATGGTCTCGCACAAGCAAAAGCATATTGTGTAGGTACAGGTGGTCACCGCGCTGGTGTTTTAGAGTCTTCCTTTGTTGCAGAAGTGAAGTCTGATTTAATGGGTGAGCAAACCATTTTGTGTGGTGTCTTGCAAACAGGTTCTATTTTGAGCTTTGATAAAATGGTCGAAAAAGGGATTGAGCCAAGCTATGCATCAAAACTAATTCAGCATGGTTGGGAGACGATTACCGAAGCGCTTAAGCACGGAGGTATTACCAATATGATGGACAGATTAAGTAACCCCGCTAAAGTAAAAGCATTCAAGCTCTCTGAAGAGTTAAAAGAGATTATGGAGCCATTGTTCGAAAAACATATGGACGATATTATGTCAGGTCACTTTTCTAAAACGATGATGGAAGATTGGGCAAATGACGATAAAAACCTTTTAGAGTGGCGTGCCGCAACAGGGGAGACTGCTTTTGAAAAGACTGCAATCACTGATCGTGAAATATCTGAACAAGAATTTTTTGATCACGGTATACTCATGGTTGCTTTTGTCCGCGCAGGTGTTGAATTGGCTTTTGATACTATGGTTGCTTCAGGAATTAAAGATGCATCAGCATATTATGAATCATTGCATGAGACACCATTGATTGCCAACACAATTGCTCGTAAAAAGCTTTTTGAAATGAACCGTGTGATATCTGACACTGCAGAATATGGTTGCTATTTGTTTGACCATGCTTGCAAACCCTTGTTGACAGATTTCATGAAAGGAATTGATACTGATGTGATTGGTGCTTCTTTCCAGTCGCATGAAAGTGGTGTTGACAACCAGGAGCTCATTCAAATCAATGATGTGATTCGTAACCACCCCGTGGAGGTTATTGGAAAAGAGTTACGCGCTTCGATGACAGCCATGCAGAAAATAGGATAAACCTTGACACATATCTTAGACATAAAGGAAATAGAAAAGGCGAAAGATATCGTTCGTGATGTCGCACTGGAAACGCCATTGCAGTTCAACGAAAGATTGAGCATGCAATATGGCGCAAAAGTGTTGTTGAAACGCGAAGACTTACAGCCGATCCGTTCTTTTAAGTTACGAGGTGCATATCACAAAATCCATAAACTTTCCAAAGAAGAGTGTGAGCGTGGTATCGTGTGTGCAAGTGCAGGTAACCATGCACAAGGTGTTGCCTTGGCTTGTAACAAACTCAGGATTCAAGGGACAATTTTTATGCCAGTACCTACACCCAAGCAAAAACTTGGTCAAGTACGTATGTTTGGTGGCTCTTTTGTCGAAATCAAATTGGTGGGTGACACCTTTGACGATGCTTATGCTGCAGCGCAAGCGTTTAAAGATAAAACCAACAGTGCTTTTGTTCATCCCTTTGAAGATGAGGATGTTGTTGTTGGTCAGGCGACATTGGCCTTGGAACTCATCGAGCAGGCAAAAGAACCTATAGACTACATTCTTGTGCCGATTGGTGGTGGTGGCCTGATTTCTGGCGTCCTCCATGTTTTTAAAACTTTATCCCCCAACACTAAAGTGATTGGGATTGAGCCTAGTGGTGCACCTGCTATGCAACAATCGCTAGAAAAAGGGGAGATCACCGCTTTAGATAAAATAGACCCTTTTGTTGATGGAGCAGCTGTTCATAGAGTTGGAGATAACGCCTATGTGTTATGTCGTGAATACCTCGACAAAATGGTGCTTGTTTCAGAAGGTGAAATATGCCAGTCGATCCTAACACTATACAACAAAGAAGCAATCGTTGTTGAACCAGCAGGTGCAATGTCAACAGCAGCACTCGACACTATTGCAGATGAAATTAAAGGAAAAAATGTCGTTTGCCTTATTTGTGGTGGTAATAATGACATCACTAGGATGGCAGAAATCAAGGAACGCGCTTTGTTAGAGGCACGTTTGTTGCATTATTTTATTGTGCGTTTTCCACAGCGTGCAGGTGCTTTAAAAGAGTTTGTGGCAGAAGTGTTGGGCGTAAACGACGACATTACCTTTTTTGAATATTCTAAAAAAAATAATCGATCAAACGGACCAGCAGTTGTTGGAATCGAAATTAAAAATCCAAACGACTTTGAACCTCTTGTAGAGCGTATGAAGTCAAAAGGGTTTTATGGAGATTATATCAACAATAAACCTGATTTGTTTCAATTTTTAATATAATTGTAAAAAAATTGCATGAAAGCAACGTATTCAACAATACCCAAAGAATACGCTATAGAAAACCCTATAGCACATTCAACATACCTTACAGGAGGACAAATTAACACTTGGACTGGTAGCATAGCCGAGGTTTATTCTTCAATTCAAACCGAAAGTAAGGATGGTCAATATGGTCCTACTTTATTGGGAACTGTTCCCGATATGGACGAAGCCTCTGCATTAGAAGCTTTGGCTGCTGCCGATAAGGCCTATGACAAAGGACAAGGTAAATGGCCTACCATGAAAGTGGCTGACCGCATTGCTTGTATGCAACGCTTTGTAGATTTGATGAAATTAGAGCGGGAGAAAGTTGTCAAGCTCTTAATGTGGGAAATTGGTAAAAACCTCAACGACTCCCAAAAGGAATTTGACCGAACAGTCGATTACATCAACGATACGATCTCTGCATATAAAGAGATTGACCGAAACAGCGCCAAGTTTCACAATGAAGGTGGTGTGAATGCCCACATCCGAAGAGGTCCAATAGGAATTGTTCTTTGTCTGGGGCCATACAATTACCCGCTTAACGAAACATTCTGTTTGTTGATCCCTGCAATTATGATGGGAAACACGGCGATTTTTAAGCCTGCAAAGCATGGTGTTTTGTTGATCGCGCCTCTTCTTGAAGCTTTTCAGAAGAGTTTTCCTCCAGGTGTCGTAAATGTCGTTTTTGGACGTGGACGGACGATTGCATCTCCGATCATGAAAACAGGTCTTGTCGATGTATTGGCCTTGATTGGACATAGTAGTTCTGCCATTTCTCTACAGGATTTGCACCCTTACAAAAACCGACTTCGTTTGGTGTTGGGTCTTGAAGCAAAAAATCCAGGGATTATATTGCCAGATGCCGATTTAGACCAAACCGTTGCCGAATGTATCAGTGGTACCTTGTCCTACAATGGACAGCGTTGTACCGCATTAAAAGTATTGTATGTTCATGAAGATATTCGTGAAGAATTTTTAGAAAAGTTTACAAAAGCTGTCGATGCTCTACAAGTTGGACTGCCTTGGGAAAACACACTTTTAACGCCACTACCTGAGCCAAATAAACCCACTTACATTAAGGACCTCATTAATGATGCGATTGATAAGGGTGCTGCGATTATGAATAAACGTGGTGGTGAAGTGTCTGAAAGTTACTGTTTCCCAGCCGTTTTATATCCAGTCTCAGCGGACATGAAAGTTTATGAAGAAGAACAGTTTGGACCTGTGATCCCAGTACTCTCTTTTACTGATATACAGCAGCCATTGGACGATATGTCTTCTTCTTCCTATGGCCAACAAGTAAGCTTGTTTGGTAAGGACGTTACCAAACTAGCTCCGCTTATCGATACACTTGTCAATTTGGTGTGTCGTGTAAACCTTAATAGTTCATGTCAGCGTGGTCCAGATGTTTATCCATTCACAGGACGTAAAAACTCTGCGGTAAGTACGTTGAGTGTACATGACGCTTTGCGATCATTCTCGATCAGAACTTTCTTAGCATCGAAAGATAATAAGACAAACAACGCCATATTAGAGCGCTTGATGGCTTCTAAGAAATCAAAGTTTATCAATACAGACTATATTCTATAGAGTAAAGTGAATGTTAGCTATTGAGCATGACGGGCATCACAAGCATTGTGATTTGCTCGTCTTCCTCTGTGCCATCTAATGGGGTAAGAATACCCGCTCGGTTTGGTAAGGACATTTCAAACTGAACTTCCTTGCACGTCATGTTGTTGAGCATCTCTATTAAAAAACGAGCGTTAAAGCCAATTTGCAAATCATTCCCTTGGTATGAACAGCTCAAGCGCTCTTCTGCACGGTTGCTGTAGTCAATATCTTCTGCTGATATATTGAGTTCTGCACCAGCGAGTTTTAAACGTACTTGATGTGTGGTTTTGTTTGAAAAAATACTCACACGTTTCATGGTTGTCAAAAACAAATTACGATCTATAGTGAGAACATTTGGATTGTCTTTGGGTATTACCGCCTCGTAGTTGGGGTATTTCCCATCGATTAGGCGACATGTAAGTTCCACGTCATCAAATGAAAAGCGAGCGTTACTGTTATTGTATTCAAGTTGAACTTCTGATTCACTACCCGTTAATATCGACTTTAATAGAGTCAGCGGTTTTTTAGGCATGATAAACTCCGTGGATTCATCGCTTGTTACATCGGTGCGGACATAGCGAACCAACTTGTGGGCGTCAGTAGCAACAAATGTAAGTCCTGAAGAAGAAAGTTGGAAAAAGACACCACTCATAACAGGTCGTAAATCATCATTTCCAGAAGCAAAAATTGTATTCGTGATTGCATTTGAAAGTACGTCACCGACTATCGATATTTGACTTGCATCACTTACGCTTACAGCCTTTGGATATTCTTCTGCAGTAGCGTAGGCCAAAGCGTACTTTCCATAGTTCGAGCTTATCTCAATGGTATTTTGATCTGTTAGTGAAAAGGTGAGTGGTTGTTCAGGAAATGTCTTTATGGTTTCCAAAAGTAAGCGTGCAGGAACGGCAATACTTCCTTTTTCATCAGATTCAACATCAATGACAGCCGACATAGTGGTTTCCAAGTCAGTGGCTGTGACACGAAGCTTGTTGTCACTTACTTCAAACAGGAAATGATCTAAAATGGGTAATGTGTTGGTGGTATTGAGTACCCCGCTCAAAGTTTGAATTGGTTTTAAAAGGGCTGAACTTGAGACGATAAACTTCATGATAAAAATGTTGTTACAAACAAAAATACTTTTTCCAGTTCGAATATGGAAACTAATTTATTAACACTATTCAAATTGAATATTGACCACATCTAGATAATTCAATCCAAACAAGCTCGAAGCGCCTCCAGTGTGTCTGGGATTACTTTTATAAATGGCAAGTTCGAGTAGCCCTAGCGTATTGAATAATGCAAGTTCTTTTCCACCTTCAACACGTTTGTTTTTATCAATATCGAAGCGGATAACTTCAGCGTATGAATGGTATATTTTTTTGATCTCGTTGTTGCGAGCATGAATAGTAAATGGTCGCTGTTGCCCAATATCGGTGAATAATTTTTCACTAATATTGGTGATAACATTTTCATAATTATCAACATAAATGACTTTTCCAACAATGGTTTTCTTGTCATTGCTTACACTTGGAGTAAACGGCATTCGCACGTTGAGTTCATCTATTTTCTTTCCAATGACATTTGGTGCACCACCACGCATTAAGTGAGCAGCAGCTTGCACATATACAGAAAGTGAGCTAAAACTATTTACAGGATGGTCTTTGTGGTCAATAACAAAAACTTCGTCTGGTTTAAACTGTGGATTAATCAGCGACAAGATCCCGTTGTTGGGACAAACAAAATAGTGCTTATTGAGTTTGGCAATGAGCGGTTGATTTTCTGGATTAATTGCTGCATCCACGCAAAGCATATGCACAGATCCTTCGGGAAAGTGTGTGTAACTATTTTGGATAACAAAAGCCGCTTGCGCAATATGAAAGGGCTCAATTTCGTGGGAGATATCAACAATTATAGGCTGCTTGAGAGTAGAATACAAGGCCCCCTTGAGCGCAGCCAGATATGGGTCCTTTCGTCCAAAATCTGATGTGAGTGTGAGAACAGGATTCAAATTGATAACTTTAAGTTAAGCTGCGAACACAAAAATTGTTAAATTTGATTTCAAAGTTACCAAAAAAAATGCGGTGGCTTTTCATCATTAAATTGTTTGCTATTGAATGAACTAACAATACAACTGTCAGAAGTCAACCCAACCATATTTTATGGAGGAAGTAAGAGTAAGAATATTGCCATTTTGAAGCGATATTTTCCCAAACTAAAAATTGTAGCTCGTGGCGATACGGTCACAGCTTATGGTGAAGATGAAATTCTAGAGGAGTTTGAAAAACAAATGGATCGTTTGATGCTTTATTATGGAAAATACAATTCCTTAGATGAAAATACTGTCGAGGAAATCCTTACCTCATCGGAGGAGGATAATTTTGGTCTTGACTCTACAGACAATGAAACGCTTTTACATGGTGTTGGCGGCAAAGTCATTAAAACACGCACTATCAATCAAGCACGTATGGTAGAGGCTATTACGACAAACGACTTGGTTTTTGCTGTTGGTCCCGCAGGAACAGGGAAAACCTATACGGGCGTTGCAATGGCAGTGAAGGCACTCAAAAATAAAGAAGTTAAGCGGATTGTTCTTACACGTCCAGCCGTTGAAGCAGGTGAAAACTTAGGGTTTTTGCCTGGTGATTTAAAAGAAAAACTTGATCCCTACATGCAGCCATTATATGACGCACTTCGTGATATGATTCCTGCAGAAAAGCTTTCGAGTTACATTGAGAAGGGAACGATACAGATTGCCCCCATGGCTTTTATGCGTGGTCGTACTCTCGATAATGCCTTTGTGATTTTGGATGAAGCCCAAAATACCACCCACAACCAAATGAAAATGTTTTTAACCCGAATGGGGAAGAACACAAAGTTTGTCATTACGGGCGATCCTGGTCAAATTGATCTTCCTAGACGTGTGATTTCAGGGCTAAAAGAAGTCCTGTTGATTTTGGCAGATGTCAAAGGGATAGAGATTATTTATCTCGATGGTCGAGATGTTATTCGTCATCAACTCGTTAAAAAAGTCATCGAAGCATACAAAAAAACAGAGCATCATAACTAATGGCCACAAACACACTAATGAAAACCGATTTTGCCTTCACAGGGCAAAAAAATAAGTACACGGGAAAAGTTCGAGAGGTGTATTCGTTGGCTGACGATCTACTCATCATGGTGGCAACAGATCGCCTGTCTGCCTTTGATGTTGTCATGCCGAGGGGAATTCCTTTTAAGGGGCAAATCCTCAATCAGATTGCCACACATATGATGAGAGCAACCGCCGATTTGGTTCCAAACTGGATTACCGACACGCCAGATCCCAATGTTGCTGTAGGTAAAAAATGTACTCCTTATAAGATCGAGATGGTTATTCGCGGCTATCTAGCTGGTCATGCAGCTAGAGAATATAAAGTTGGAAAACGAATGATTTGTGGCGTTCTCATGCCTGAGGGAATGAAAGAAAACGATAAATTCCCAAATCCTATAATAACCCCTGCAACCAAAGCAGAACAAGGCGATCACGATGAAGACATTAGCGAGCAGCAGATCATTAGCCAAGGCATTGTCCCAGAAGATGAATACAAACAACTGAAAGGCTATACCAATGCGTTGTTTGCCCGTGGCACTGAACTTGCCGCTAAACAAGGGTTGCTTCTTGTTGACACTAAGTATGAGTTTGGCAAGGATAGTTCGGGGAAAATTGTTTTGATTGATGAAATTCACACCCCTGATTCGTCTCGTTATTTTTATGCCGATGGATATCAAGAGCGTCAAGAGAAAAGCTTACCACAAAAGCAGCTTTCTAAAGAGTTTGTTCGTCAGTGGCTTATCAGTAATGGATTCCAAGGGCTTGAGGGACAGAACTTGCCAGTAATGAACGACGACTATATTGAAAGCGTTTCTCAGCGCTACATCGAATTGTATGAGCAGATTATGGGAATGCCTTTTGAAAAAGCAGACGTAGGTAACATTGGGCAGCGCATGCAACACAATCTCAAGGAGTATCTTCCCTAATTACTTAATGATAAGTATTTTTTTAATTCACTATCCGTACAATCGAAATCCAGTTTGTGTGCGTTTACTTCCTTTCGTCTCACCCATGTCATTTGTCGTTTTGCGTAGTGTCTCGTGTGCTGCTTGGTTAATTCAATGGCACGATCCAAACTTATTTTTTCTTCGAAAAAGTCAAATATTTCTTTATAACCAACAGTCTGCAATGCATTGAGTGACCTGTATAGATAGAGCTTTTGGGCTTCCTGCAACATCCCTGCATTCATCATTTGATCAACACGTTTATTAATGCGGTCATAGAGTACTTGGCGAGGTATATCAACCATTAGTGCGATCACTTCAAAAGGACGCTTCTGTTTGTTTTGACCGAGAAATGAGGAGTACGGTTTTCCAGAAGCAAGGCACACACTTAAAGCTCGGAGTATGCGACTTGGATTTTGTTTGTCTACATTTTTATAGTGTACAGGATCAAGTTCTTGTAATTCTTGTTGCAAAACTGACAAACCGTCAACTGCTAATCGACTACCTAGTGTGTTTCGAATTTCCTCTGAAACTTCTGGAAATTTATCAATTCCGTTCACGACAGCTTGCATATACAACCCAGACCCCCCAACCATAACAGCAACATCGTGAACTTCAAAATAATCGGTTAAAAGCGCAATCGCTTCAGCTTCATATTGTCCTACAGAATAAGGAGAATGAATACTTTTGTGTTGTATAAAGTGGTGTTGGACCTCGGCGAGTTCGTCGGTTGTAGGTACGGCAGTACCGATTGACATTTCTTTATAAAACTGTCGAGAGTCACAGGAAAATATCTCTGCTTGAAGTGTTTTTGCAATGCGAATGGCTAAAGCGGTTTTTCCACTTGCTGTGGGACCTGATAAGGTTATAAGTGTTTTTTTCATTGCTCGGATGTGTTGAGTGGCACAACTCGTATGTTTTTATGTTTTCTTAAATAACTTTTAATGATGTGTCTGGCTTCTCTATTATCTTTTGTGGGGTAGATAATGTTGCGCAATGCATCTGGGTGAGTGATTTGATGTGATAGATTCACATAGCCAAAACCAATAAGTTTTTTGTTTTCAATCAAAATCACACTCTGCTCTTCTGGATTACGCCCACGATCAACTATGACCATGTCAGAATAGCTAAATTCGACATCAGCAATTAGTTGTTTCACTCTTTTGTTATAGCTTTCAACAGGTTCTTCTTTGATACAGGCACCCAAGCATTTCTGTTTGTGGTGCAGACTGCAAGCCCCTTCTTTCTTATCTAAACTCAGCATTTTAAGGCAAAGAGAATATTTTTCAGCATAATGAAATAGGATGGTGCGGGCACGATTTAGATTTTTAAAAGTCGTGAGATATTCTTCTCCATCAACTGCATGTACCAACTGCAAGACTTGATATCCCTCTTGAGTTTCTACTCTGGATAGCCCGAATTTGATAAAGCTGTTTTTGTACATGCGATTGTGTTTGGGTTTGTGGAGCTTGATTTCGTCGAGTTCTTTGAGCAGCGCAATGAGCTCACTTCCTGTTTCTTCAACGCTAATCGCATCTGTTTCGAGCTGAATGCGGAGTTGTTTTTTTCCAGAACTGCTAAAGTGCTGGTTGATACGACGCTTTATGTTTTTGCTTTTTCCAATATAAATGACGTCGCCTTTGCTGTTGTGTAGGTAGTACACGCCCATAGACGCTGGTACTCCCTCCATAAGTTTTAACAAGTGTTTTGGTTTTTTGGGTTGCGACTTTGTTTTGACAAATTCTTTTACAATTTTTTTTTCTCCGTCTTTGTTGAGTAGTATTTTAAGGAGTTCTAAAGTAGCACGCGCATCACCAGCAGCACGGTGGCGGTCACTCAGAGGAATCCCTAAGCTACGAACCAAACGTCCTAGCTTGTAGGATTCTATGTCAGGAATGAGTTTTTTTGATAGCTCAACAGTACACAATGTTTTTCGTTCAAAGTCATATCCCAACCTTTCAAACTCGGTTTGTAGCATGCGATAATCAAAACTAGCGTTGTGTGCAACCAATACGCAGTCACTGGTGATCTCGACAATCCGTTTTGCCAATTCATAAAATTTGGGCGCATTACGCAACATCTTTTCGTTGATTCCTGTCAGATTTTGCACAAAGGGCTGAATGGGACGTTCTGGATTGATCAAACTGCTAAATTGATCTGTTAGATCATTACCATCGTATTTGTAAATCGCAATTTCGGTGATCCCTTCCTCACCGTATTTACCTCCTGTAGTTTCAACATCAACAACGGCGTACATAGCTTCTAGTTTCGCGATCCAAATATACGGCTACCAACACGAATCATATTACTCCCACAAGCAATGGCGAGCTCGTAATCCCCACTCATTCCCATGGATAATGTATCCCATTGGCATTCATTTTTGTGTTTGTCAAAATAGTTCTTTAAAGATCCAAATTCTTCTTTCAATTGTGACTGATCATCTGAAAAAGTGGCCATGCCCATCAGTCCTCGTATGCGCACATGTGAGCATTGCATATTTTGTAAAAGCTCATCACATGCGTTAAAAGTTAATCCAAATTTGGTTTCTTCCCTTGCAATTCGCATTTGCAGTAAGCAGTCAATGATTCGATCATTTTTCTGTGCTTGTTTGTCAATTTCTCGAAGCAATCGCACACTATCAACACTGTGTATGAGCGAGACAAAAGGAGCAATGTATTTCACTTTATTTCGTTGCAAATGCCCAATCATATGCCATTGAATATCCTTGGGGAGTCGGGTGGCTTTTTCACTCATTTCTTGCACCTTATTTTCTCCGAAATCCAAATGTCCAGTTTCATACGCTTCTTGAATTCTCTCAATAGGTTTTGTCTTTGACACCGCAATGAGCTTCACTGTCGTTGGAATTGTTTTTAAAAGGGTAGTAATATTCTCTTTAATCATTGTGATAAAAAATCAAAGATAAGCATACCATTTAATGGTTTGGGTTCAATGTGGGTACTCTTTGGGGGAAGAAGTTTTGATGTTGAGATGACAGTTTTAATATCTTCAAAAGAAATATCGTAGTGTTGAATGCCAAAAACAAACTCTTTACGATCAACAGCATTTTTAATTTCTGTCATCGGGTTATTGTAATGATGGTATTGAATGCGTTTGTCTCGTTGCAGGTCTCTAATATTGAGCAAAGGCTTAGCGATTTTATCATAGATGATTTGAGAGGGAATACGCTCCAATGCCGTTGAACTGTTTCTGTCCGTATGTCTCAATCGATACCAGCTTCCCCATATGTAGAGAGTAAATTCATTTGCTTTTGTGGGTGCTGCATATTTGTCAATACGATCAACGGTAAAGTGAGTATATAAAGCAGCCAAGAAATGATCAGCTCGCATCTCGTTTAAATCGGTAAACATTCGGCAAAAACTACTGATTTTTAGCTGATTTTCAGGAACAACATACGCTAGAAAATGATTTTTGCTAGCCTTTTCTTTCGCATACGCCAGCGACGAAAAGCAACGATGATGGCCATCAGCGATATAAGCACAGTCAATGTCTTGCATCAGTTTGTTTACCCGCTTTATCATGATGGGGTGGTCTATGCGCCATAGCTTATAGGTTGCTTCATTACGGTCAAACTCTGCCATGGGCATTGTGTGTAGAATTTGACTTCGAACCTCCGACAACTGATTGTTGTCTTTGTGACATATAACAACGGGTTCGGTATTCAATTTGGAGTCTTGTAAAAATTTCTTTAACCGCATCACACGATTTTTTTCGACATGTTCATGTGGTTTGAGGGTACCATTGATAAGATAATCGGTATGTGCGCAACCAATAAAACCAGTAAGTGCCCCTAATGTTGTTTCAATTTGAAGGAAGTATAGACTTGGTTCAGGATCTTTCTTTAAAACGGCATTTCGTAGATAAGTATCCAAACGTTTCCGAATAAGTGAGGAATTGTTTGTATCGGGTTTAATCAATGACATAAAATCATTTATATCATGGATTTTAGGGTCGTAGTTGTCAATTTGACGATTTAACCACATTTTCATGTTCTGTGGTTTTGGACGTATTGCTTGAAATGGGGATAATTGCATAGTTAAAAACAATTTAAAATTTGGTAGGCAACTTCGAGCGCTGAAGTGCCGGCTTGAAGTGTCACGGCAGGTTTTTTGTTGTTTTGGATAGCATCGGCAAAGTTTTCCAGTTCCAATTGAATGGCATTTCCTTCGCTGACATTTGGATTGTCGAAGAAGATTTGTTTTTTGATGCCTTCCGCATTTTCCAAAACCATCGCAAAGTCTTCGGGGGACTCGGGTGCATTTTGCATACGTACAACTTCTACTTTTTTCTCAAAAAAGTCAACGGACACGTAGGCGTCACGCTGAAAGAATCTAGATTTTCGCAATGTTTTCATTGAAATCCGACTTGCTGTGAGATTGGCCACGCAACCGTTTTCAAAGCGCAACCGAGCGTTGGCGATGTCGGGAGTATCACTAATGACAGACACACCGCTAGCTTGCACATCAACAACTTTTGAAGAGACAACACTCAACACCGCGTCTATGTCATGAATCATCAAGTCCAAAACGACAGAAACATCTGTGCCTCGGGGATTAAACTCTGCCAAACGATGTGATTCGATAAACATGGGGTGTTTGATGTGAGGACGAGCAGCCATAAAAGCGGGGTTAAATCGCTCGACTTGACCGACCATTCCTTGCAGATTTTTCTTTTTTGCAAGCTCAACAAGGTCCTTGGCTTCCTCAACAGTCGTTGTGATTGGTTTCTCCAAAAAAACGTGTTTTCCACGCTCAAGAGCAGATTTTGCTAGCTCGTAGTGTGTCACTGTTGGCGTTACAATATCAACTACATCGACGGATTCGAGCAGAGAATTGATGTCGTTGAAGGAACGATACCCAAACTCTCTAGCGATTCGTGCTGCTTGTTGTGGTTGAGTGTCATAAAACCCTACAAGATCATAACGTGCTGATTCTTTGAGTAGTCGCAAGTGAATTTTACCTAAGTGGCCAGCTCCGAGAACACCAATTTTTATTTTTGAATTCATAAATACAAAGGTAGGATTTAACATACAATTAATCTTTCGAAAATATCCAAACTCTTTGTATTTTTAACTTGTGGTAGATAGCACGAAGCATCAGGGGATGCGTAGACATTTGGTAGAACAGCTACGCAATAAAGGAATTACCGATGAACGGGTGTTATCGGTAATTGCTCAAATACCACGTCACTTGTTTATGGACAGTGGGTTTGAGTCGCACGCCTATCAAGATAAAGCCTTCCCCATAGCTGCTGAACAAACCATATCACAGCCTTACACTGTTGCTTTTCAATCCCAACTTCTCGAAGTAAAGCCAAATCATAATGTGCTCGAAATTGGAACGGGATCAGGTTACCAAACGGCTGTTTTAACACTCTTAGAAGCGGTTGTTTTTTCAATCGAGCGTCAACATAAATTGTATCGTTATAGTATGCGACAACTGCCAAAACTTGGCTATCGTCCAAAAAAGTTGGTCTTTGGTGACGGCTACAAAGGACTGCCCGATCATGCACCTTTTGATCGAATTTTAGTCACTGCGGGCGCTAAAGAAGTGCCCAAACCATTGCTTGAACAATTGGCAATAGGCGGACGATTAGTCATCCCTGTTGGTACGGGAACGCAAGAAATGATTTTATTTGTGCGCAAGTCAGCCAAAGAATTTGAGAAACAGACTCACGGAACTTTCCGCTTTGTTCCCATGCTCGAAGATAAAAACTGATTTAGCGATTCGAGTAACTCTTCTTTACTCGATCTAACTGGCGCTTGTTATCCCTATCCTTCATGGTATTGCGTTTGTCATGGATTTTCTTCCCTTTAGCCAGTGCAATACGAAGTTTTGCATATCCTTTTTCACTGATAAACAGATTGAGTGGCACAATCGTCAGTCCAACATTTTTGACCTCTTTGTGAAGTTTTTTAAGCTCTTTTTTTTGCAAAAGCAACTTGCGGTCAGCGCGAACACGATGGTTTACATATCCACCATCACTATACGTTTCTATGGACATATTAATAACAAATAGTTCTCCTTTATCGCTGAATTCACAAAAGCTTTCAGAAATGGAGGCCTTGGAATTTCGAATCGATTTGATTTCGGTACCAGTCAATACTAAACCAGCCGTATATTGATCGATAAGCTCGAACTCAAAACGTGCACGCTTGTTTTTAATGTTGATCTGCTTTTGCATGTTGCAAAGGTAGGAACTTATATGAATCCTAAAACGTGTAGTTTTTTACTACTTTCAATATTGCACCCAAACAAATGAAAATAAAAATCGATTTCAACCTTTTTTAACAATCTCAATTTTAAAATGTATCATTTTATGAAACTGACATGTGCCTTTTATTGCCGCTTGCAACTGTTGTAGTTGTAACACAACCAACAAAATCTGAATCTGACCATGCATATGCAGTAGCGCATTCGTGTTGTTAAATACTTGGTGCATAAGTTCTATAAGAAAGAGAAAAGAAAGATATGGAATTGTTTGTGGATTGCTGTATTTTTGCTTTTTGCTATGACTATGGAAAACGTAAGAGATCACCAAGTATTTGAACTTATCGAAGCTGAACACCAACGCCAAATCAATGGGCTTGAGTTGATTGCTTCTGAAAATTTTACGAGCCAACAAGTGATGGAAGCGACAGGCTCGGTATTGACTAACAAATATGCTGAGGGCTATCCAGGTAAACGTTACTACGGTGGTTGCGAAGTGGTTGATGAGGTCGAAAACCTAGCCATTGAGCGCATCAAAACCCTTTTTGGAGCAGCATATGCCAACGTGCAACCTCACTCAGGCTCACAAGCGAATACGGCAGTTTACCATGCATTTCTCAAGCCAGGAGACAAAATCATGGGCTTTGATCTTTCGCATGGCGGTCATTTAACACATGGCTCGCCGGTCAATTTTTCTGGACGTTTGTATAATCCTGTATTTTATGGGGTAGACAAAGAAACAGGTCTATTGAATTATGATACGATTCAAGAAATTGCCGATCGTGAACGCCCGCAGATGATTATTGCCGGTGCTTCTGCCTACTCACGCGATATAGACTTTGAGCGTTTTCGTGCCATTGCTGACAGTGTAGGTGCTTTTCTATTGGCCGACATATCTCACCCTTCTGGGTTGATTGCCAAGGGGTTGCTCAACGATCCCATTCCCCATTGTCATGTTGTGAGTACCACTACACACAAAACCCTTCGAGGTCCAAGAGGTGGTCTTATAATGATGGGTAAAGATTTTGAAAATCCTTTTGGGATAACTTTAAAAAGTGGCAAAAAACGCATGATGTCATCGTTGGTTGATGCTGGTGTTTTTCCAGGGAACCAAGGTGGTCCACTTGAACACGTTATTGCTGCTAAAGCGGTTGCTTTTGGAGAGGCCTTATCAGATGATTATTTGCATTACATCGTCCGAGTTCGTAATAATGCGCAGGCAATGGCAAAGGCTCTCGTTGATCGTGGATATCATATCATTTCTGGAGGTACAGACAACCACATGATGTTGGTGGATTTACGAAACAAAGATATTTCCGGTAAGGATGCCGAAATAGCCCTTGTCAAAGCGGAAATCACAGCAAATAAAAATATGGTTCCCTTTGATGATAAATCACCTTTTGTAACTTCTGGTATTCGTTTTGGCACTGCTGCCATCACGACTCGTGGGTTGCAACCCGAAGACATGGAGCAAGTCGTTGACCTTATCGATCGTGCATTGCAAAACCATGAGAATGAGAAGGTGTTAGTAGCGATTGGCAAAGAAGTGCATGCCATGATGGCACACCGCCCATTGTTTGTGGTTTAATCTTCTTCTATGATAATGTGCTGATAAGCACCAAGATCAACGGATTCTAAACGATTGACTCCGAGTATGTCAGTGGGAAATTCGCTTGCGTATACAGGTTTACCTAATCCAATAACTTCACAATCTTGAGTGATGCGAAAGTCGTTGTCATTTGGATTATTTACTGCCGATTTTTTGTTTCTAAAAAGCTTTTCATAGAAGGTTGTGTCTGTGAAGTCATAGTAAGGGTCTTCGTAAATGGATTGGTCACTAGGGGCAAAGCGTATTGCCGTGTGGTCTAGCGAGAATTTTAATGCAACCTCACCCCTTTGCTCAACTAAAAATTCAATGTTTTGGTTGCCATCTATAAGACAGTTTGCAAATAGTGCTTTCTGTAAGGGTTTGACATAGTTTTCTGTATCTGATATGGGGACGAAATCGTTAAGAAGTACAGCTGGAGTTGAGCGAAAGCTACGATTCCAGTAGTTGGAAAATGTACAATGTGTAAATTCATAATCCCCCCCAATATTTCCATAAAAAGATGCATTACCTGCATTACCAAACACAGAATTTGAAGCTCGTACATGTGCTGTCTTCGCCCAAAGTCCAACGAAACTACTGTTGTGTATTTGTGTTTGCTCTAAAACGAGTGTAGGTTCATCGCTTTCATCATTGTAGTCCATTAAAATCCCAACGGTTGCATTTTTGATGGTGGCATGTCTAAAAATATGATTTGTGCTACCAGCGGTCAACCAAATGGCACCCCATTGGCCTGGTATATTTTCAAAAAATGGTTCCAAGCGATCTCCCTCAAAAATAACTTCATTTTCAAGTAATTCGGAATCTGTGCTTAGTTCACCCAACACGTGCACACTGCTAGACTGCGCAGCGATTAATCCCGAATTGTCATGGAAGTAAACTCGTGCCCCTGCTTCAAAAGTTGCTGTCTTTTCGAAGGGAACTCCTGCATAACCATAAATCACATAAGGAAGCTCGTTGGTGAAAATGAGTTCATCGTCTTCCAGGTAAAACCCCTCAATGCCAATTACATTTCCTTCATCATCAGTACCAATAGGTAAAACCTCTTTGACACCCTCGCTATCACGATTGGGATAAAGAAATACAGCATCTTTAATGAGTGTTACGAGTTCTATCGACTGCTCATCAACAACCAATTGATCATTATACAGATACTCTGTTGAATTTGCTGCGTAGTCTTTGATATTGACAGTCGTTTCAATAAACACATACATACTATCTTTTGCCAATAGCTCTATGTTTTCAAACGATTGTCCATGTATTCCATCGACATTTAACCTAAACTTAGAATCTTTTCCTTGCCCAAGTTGCATGGAACCAATACGGACATTTTCGTTGGAATGGTTATAAATACGAAGGTTATATGTGGCAGACCCTATTGTTGTAAAGAGTGTGTCTAGGAAAATAGTGTCGCTACTAAAGCCAATGTCTTGGGTTTGGGCGGGGGAGAAATTGAGGTCGTAATCACAAGCCTTTCCAAAAAGGACAATCAAGCAAATGTAGATGAGTCCTGGCCATTTATTCATTTGCTTTAACTTTCTTTAAAATCTGAACTTCAAAAAGTTTATCCCAGTATTTTCCGGTCACAAAAAAAGTTCTTCGTTCAGGGTGATAAGCAATACCATTAAACACATCAAGTTGGTTGTGTTTTGTCACTTTTTCTTTTAGTCCCGAAAAATCAACAACGCCAACCACTTGTCCTGAGTTTGGTTCAATAATCAAAACGACCTCTTTGTTAAATTGATAGGTATTTGCATATATGCGTCCATCAACAAACTCGAGTTCGTTGACTTTACTGATGATTTTGTTGTGGGTTACGATGTCAACGTACTCTTGCTCTTCAAAAGTGACTGGGTCGAGTTTCCATAGCTTTTCGGTTCCATCCGTTTTGTAAACAATCTTTTGATCACTACAAAGTCCCCAACCTTCTTTGCTACTCAGGTATGGAAACGATCGTAAGAGTGTAAAATCATCTGGATCATAAACAAATCCTATATTTTCTTTCCAAGTGAGCTGCACTGCTAGATCGTTTACAAACGTAAGACCCTCACCAAAATATGAGGCATTGAGAAGTAGCTTTTTCAATATTGCACCCGTTTTATAATCTGTCTTTCGCAACGATGATAGGCCGTATTGCCCTGTGCTTTCATAGAGTTCTCCCTTGTAAAACTCTAAACCTTGTGTATATGCATTCTTGTCGTGTGGGTAAGTGTTGATGAGTTTATAGGAATACACGTCGGGAGGGGTGTTCGCGAAAACAGTGAAGCTTTGGTTAAGAGTAATGGGTTGGTTATTGGATGTGAAATTGACAACCAAACGCTGATTACCCAATTTGTTAATGATAACAAAGTCATTGGCTGTGTTTTCACCGTTAAATGAGAAGTTGATGCTTTGTACTTGATGTTCTTTAGGGTTGGAAAGATCAAAATATAACGTATCACCCAATGCCAAATCATCGGTAGAAGAATTTGTTTTTAGGCTGAAGTGCTCTGGTGCAATGGAACTGCATCCAGCCAAAAAAAGTAAGTAGAAAAAGGCGATATATTTCATGTTATCCATAAGATAACGAAATTATTCAATAATTATTGAATGAAAAAATAGGAATCAGATTATATTTGCAGTGGGTAAGTTCTACACAACCAGCTCCTGCCGAATCCCCCAGGGCGGGAACGCAGCAAGGGTAGGCAGTCGTAGCGGTGTGATGTGGGTCGCTTACCCTTTTTTAAAATATTTAGATGCAAGTTGTATTTATCACAGGAGGTTCTACAGGAATAGGCAAAGCAACAGGAGTTCTTTTGCAATCATTAGGATACTATGTTGTTGGTACAAGCCGTTCGCCTGATCGATACGCTAGTCATCCCTTCTCCTTGCTCGAGATGGACTTGCATGACATAGCCTCTATTCAAAAAGCGATTAAAGAAGTTGTGTCCAAGTATGGATGCATTGATGTGGTAGTCAACAATGCGGGCAAAGGAATCGCAGGACCCATTGAAGAAACACCACTTTCTGAGATTCAAGAGGTTTTTGAAACCAACTTCATAGGCCCTGTCGCTGTGATCCAAAGTGTGCTTCCGATCATGAGAAAGCAGCAAAGAGGGAAGATCATTAATATTACTTCTATTGCTGGCTATGCTGGTTTACCGTTTAGAGGGATTTATTCCGCTACAAAAAGTTCGTTGCATATGATTACCGAGAGTTTGCGACTTGAACTCAAAAACACAAATATTCAATGTTGTTCGTTAGCCCCCGGTGATGTTGCGACCAATATCTCACAAGGTCGATATCACGTCCCCATTAATGAAAAATCTCCTTACAAAGCAATTTATGGTTCTGCAAGGAGAGAGATGGATGAACACGTTGCTGATGGCGTTTCAGCGCAAAGTGTCGCAACACGCATTCATCAATTGATTTTGAAAAACAATCTAAAGCCTCACTATACGGTGGGTCCTTGGATACAACGTTTTTCAGTATATCTAAAATCGTACTTACCCAATATGGGGTATGAATTCTTGCTCACAAAATTTTATAAACTCTAAAGACAAAATCCACATGAAGTTTTTTATTGATACTGCGAATCTCGAACAAATTAAAGAAGCCCAAGCATTGGGAGTCTTAGACGGAGTTACCACCAACCCGTCGCTCATGGCCAAAGAAGGAATCACAGGTCAAGAAAATATTTTAAAACACTATGTTAATATCTGCTCTGAGGTTACAGGCGATGTCTCTGCTGAAGTGATTTCGACTGATTATGAAGGTATTGTCCGTGAAGGTGAAGCTCTTGCCGCTTTGCATTCGCAAATTGTTGTTAAAGTACCGATGATCAAAGATGGTATTAAAGCAATTCGTTATTTCTCTGAAAAAGGAATCAAAACAAACTGTACACTTGTCTTTTCTGCTGGTCAAGCATTGTTGGCTGCTAAAGCTGGTGCTACCTATGTGTCACCATTTATTGGTCGTTTAGATGATATTTCTACCGATGGTTTAAATCTCATTGATGAAATCCGTGTGATCTATGATAACTATGAGTTCGATACTCAAATTTTAGCCGCATCAGTTCGTCATACCATGCACATTTTAGAGTGTGCTAAAATCGGAGCAGATGTAATGACTGGTCCACTTAGTGCAATTACAGGCTTGCTTAAGCATCCACTCACCGATAGTGGTTTAGCTAAATTTTTAGAAGATCACAAGAAAGGCAACTAGTTTGTCATATCACTTGGCAAGGTCGTTGATTTGTGTACTTTTGCCGCTTTAGTTTTTCAATATGCTATCTGTATCTAATTTATCTATTCAATTTGGTAAACGCGTCCTCTTTGATGAGGTGAATGTGTCGTTTACTACTGGAAACTGTTATGGTATTATTGGCGCCAATGGGGCTGGTAAGTCAACATTTTTAAAGGTGTTGAGTGGTCAGCTCGATGCCAATGCCGGAACGGTTCATCTAGAGCCTGGAAAGCGTATGTCTGTACTTGAGCAGAATCACTTTGCCTATGATGAGCACCAAGTGCTACAAACAGTTATAATGGGGAACAAACCTCTCTACAAAATCAAAAAAGAGATGGATGATCTTTATGCAAAGACCGATTTTTCGGATGCTGACAGTGATCGTGTAGGGGGGCTTCAAATCAAATTTGAAGAGATGAATGGTTGGAATGCCGACAGCGATGCTGCTGCGCTACTTTCAAACCTTGGAATATCAGAGGATATGCACTATACGCTGATGGGTGACCTCGACGGAAAACAACGTGTGCGTGTACTTCTTGCTCAAGCGCTATTCGGAAATCCTGATGTATTGATCATGGATGAGCCGACAAACGACCTGGACTACGAAACCATTATTTGGTTGGAAGAGTTTTTAGCTAACTACGACCATACGGTAATCGTTGTTTCTCACGACCGCCACTTTTTGGACTCCGTTTGCACACATATTTCAGACATTGATTTTGGCAAAATCAATCATTTCAGTGGGAATTATACATTTTGGTATGAGTCAAGCCAATTGGCTGCTCGTCAACGTGCGCAACAGAACAAAAAAGCGGAAGAAAAGAAAAAAGAACTGGAAACGTTTATTGCCCGTTTTAGCGCAAACGTTGCCAAGTCCAAACAAGCTACTTCTCGGAAAAAGATGATTGACAAACTTAATATCGAGGAGATTCGACCATCATCAAGGCGTTATCCAGCCATTATTTTTGAGCAAGATCGCGAAGCAGGAGATCAAATATTGAACATCAATAAACTAAAATCAAGTCATGATGGAAGCGTATTTTTTGATAATGCCAATCTAAATCTTGCAAAGGGTGATAAGGTTATTGTTTACTCAAAAGACGCACGAGCTACATCTGCTTTTTATGAAGTTCTTAGCGGATCAATTCAGCCTGATAGCGGAAGTGTTGATTGGGGGATCACAACCTCACAATCTTATTTACCGCTAGATAATAGTTCTTTTTTTGAAACGCCATTATCATTGGTCGATTGGTTACGTCAATACGCACAAACGGAAGAAGAAAGAGAAGAAGTCTTTTTACGCGGTTTTTTAGGCAAGATGCTTTTCAGCGGAGAAGAAGCTTTAAAAATGTCAAATGTTCTCTCAGGTGGTGAAAAAGTACGCTGTATGTTGTCTCGTATGATGATGCAACGTGCAAATGTTGTCTTAATTGATGAACCGACCAACCACTTGGATTTAGAGTCCATTACAGCTTTTAACAACTCATTGATTAAGTTTAAAGGCACAGTGTTATTAACAACACATGATCATGCCTTTGCTCAATCTGTTGGTAACCGAATTGTAGAGTTGACCCCTAAAGGAATTATTGATCGTTATATGACTTTTGACGAGTACATGTCCGATGAAAAGGTAAAAGAGTTGCGAGATAAGATGTACGCATCCTAAAGCACTTCTTTCGCCCGTTCGTATTCATCTTTATGCACCAAAACTTGAACCTCATCGCCCAGAGCTGGAATAGCAAATCCTGATCTTGCCGCAGAGGTTTGTTGGTCTTTTGTGATTGGCTGAATACCAATTTCTTTTAGGTCATAAATAATGCGCCCAGCCTCAATATTACTCCCTCTAAAAATTAAGATATAATCAGCAGCCATCATGAGTTGTAATAGGTGCTATCCCAGATGGCACGGTTAAAATTTTTCCCTGTTGCGAATGCATAATAAATAACAATAGCAGCAATTGATTTAAACATAAAGAGAAAAATTAATAAGAAATCAGACCAAGTGGGTTGTGCGCTAAAGAGATTGAGTGGAAGAAAAAATGTTAAAATAAAACTCAATGCTACAAGCGAAATCACACTTGTAATAATGTTTTTAAAAGGCCACACCAACAGACGCCGAAGTGGATGTAAATCATTTCCCCATTTATGAATGAGGTAATAGTAGTTGTTTCCCATTGGGACAAACAACAAAGGGTCATCTGCATTTTTAAGTTTAAAAAGCGATGAAGGAGCAACAATTTTTAGATTTTGGAGTTTTGTATCATGCTCTTTTTCAATGGTTTTGATTTTTTGTTTAGCTGTTATAGGAACATCTCCTTTAAACAACGTGAAATCTAAAAAACGCAATCTGTAATTAACACAAGTTTTTTTGATTGCGTCTCTATGAAAAATACGTTTGGTGTCTAATAAATCAAAGTCAAATTCGTTGACATTTTTTTTGAGTAACTCCGTTTCTTTTGGAGGGATTTCTAATAGAGACTGGGAATGAAGCAAAGCTTCATGGAGGTTTACTGATGATATCATTTTTTTCTTTTTAGCAACAATCAAATGTAGATAAAAGCAAAAACAATAACAAAAAATGATGATTTAGTTTAGCGTAATTCTGCTCCGAAATCGTTTTGAATTCGATGTTGAATTTTGGACATCACTTTATCTACTTGCTTGTCAGTTAGCGTTTTAGCGTGATCACTCAGGGTGAAACTCAGTCCGTATGATTTTTTGCCTTCTGGGATACCCTTACCTTCGTACACATCGAAGAGTTGTATGCTTGACAGCAATTTCTTTTCAGTTTCTAATGCTACTTTTCGCAAGGATTCAAAAGCTATGTTACTATCGATAAGCAACGCCATATCCCGCTTTACGGATGGGAATTTTGAAATAGGGCGAGCCTTGATTTTTTTGTCTTTGGCAAGGGTTGTAAACTTTTCCCAGTCAATTTCAGCGACGAATACAACAGTCTCTTCATCAATATTTTCAAAAGCTCCTGAATCTAGTTGACCAATAGTAGCAAATTGATTCTGATTGCTCTCCAATGATATACCATCAATTAACTGTTCACTTTCGGGCAACAAATTCTCAGTGTATTCAACTCCCTCTCTGCGGCATATAGCTTCGATCACTCCTTTAAGATAGAAAAAGTCACTTTTGTTTTCTGTACCTCGCCAATGACTTTCGTTTTGATTTCCGACCACTCCAAGTATAAGCTGATGATTTTGATGATATTCTTCAGATGATTTATGGTAAACATTCCCAAATTCAAATAACTTACAATTGGTTGTTCTACGGTTAATATTATAACTTATGACCTCTGTCAGCCCTCCATAAAGTGAGGTGCGCATGGCAGATAGTTCTTGACTTAACGGATTGACAAGTGTTACGACACCCTCTTTTTCTTTTTTTGCGGGCTTGGTTATTGAGTTGTTATAAATCTCAAAAAAGCCAAGATTTACCAATTGATTACTCACTCGTATTTCTAAATGGTCTAATGGTTTACTACCGTCCGGCATTGATGTTGAAAGAGCATCAGAAAAGTCAATATTGTTGTACCCGTACACCCTTAATATTTCTTCCACTACGTCGGCAGGACGTGTCACATCTACACGATATGAAGGAATCGATAAGCCCAAAGTTGTCTCCGAAACGTTGTTGATTTTAATATCCAATGAAGTCAGAATTGATTTGATTTCACCTCGAGGAATTTCTTGACCTACCAATTTGTTGATGTAATCAAATTGAATGATCAACTGTTTTGCTTCCACTTTATTTGGATAGTTGTCCGAAATTTCACTTGTAATCTTGCCGCCCGCTAGCTCCATAATCAACAAAGCAGCGCGTTTGAGAGCGTAATCACAGATTTGGATATCTATTCCGCGTTCAAAGCGAAAGGACGCGTCTGTGTTAAGCCCATGTCGTTTGGAGGTTTTACGAATCCGAACAGAATCGAAGAAAGCACTTTCCAAAAAGACATCCTTAGTTTTTTCAGTGATTCCAGAGTTTTGACCTCCAAAAACACCTGCAATACACATTGGTGTATCGCCATCGCAAATCATCAAATCATCTTTGTGAAGTTCTCTTTCTACGCCATCCAGTGTTTTGAATTTTGTTCCCGCCTTTAATGTTTGAACCTTAACAGTGTTTGACTGAATGACATTTGCGTCAAAAGCATGCAAAGGTTGTCCAATTTCGTATAATACATAGTTAGTTGCATCAACGATATTGTTTATCGGCGTCAGCCCAATTGACTTTAACTTGTTTTGGATATGAGCAGGTGAGGGACCAACCGTAACGCCTGAAATACGTACGCCGCAATAGCGAGGTGCTGCTTTTGAGTCAATTACATTAACACGAATGGGTGTTTGTGCTTGATGAATTTGAAAATCATTAACACTCGGCGTAATAAGTTCTGTTTGAATCCCTCGTTGCAGCCATCCAGCTTTGAGGTCTCTAGCAACACCTATATGACTCATCGCATCCGCTCGATTTGGTGTTAAACCAATTTCAAAGACATGATCTTTCTCAAGGGCAAAAACTTTAGAACAGGGTGTGCCTACAGCCCATTTTTTGTCAAGAGTCATGATGCCATCATGGCTTTCACCAAGACCAATTTCATCTTCGGCACAAAGCATTCCCATACTGGCTTCTCCTCTAATTTTCGCCTTTTTGATTGTAAAGGGATCGCCATCAATAGGGTGGATGGTTGTGCCTACAGTGGCAACTGCTACTTTTTGCCCTTTCGATACGTTAGGAGCACCGCATACGATAGATAGAGGCTCATCTAATCCAACAGAAACAGTCGTCAGCTTTAGCTTGTCCGCATTTGGATGCTGTTCGCAGGTCAAAACTTCTCCCACGACGACACCTTTTAGCATACCAGGGATGGATTCATATTTTTCGATGCCTTCTACCTCCAATCCTAAATCAGTGAGAAGGTCCCCGACTTCTGTAACGCTCGAATCTGTTTGAACAAATTGCTGTAACCAATTAAAAGATATTTTCATTTGTTATCCCTAAGACGCAAAGATACGACGAAGATTTTTTGTTTGAACGATTTATGAAATGTACTTCCAAATCCCTTTTCCTGATTGAAGCAACAGTAATGTATCGGCTATGGGTTTGTTGTTTACTTTGGTCAAGGCTGGATCATCCATGACTAATTTGATGGCTACTGCTCGCACTTTTGCCAATAATTCACCATCTTGATTTAGATCGGCAATACGTAACTGTAAAATACCGCTTTGCTGGGTTCCCATTAAATCACCTGGACCACGCAACTTGAGGTCAACTTCTGCAAGTTCAAATCCATCTTGGGTGCGAACCATCGATTGAATACGAGTTTTTGCATCATTAGAAAGCTTGTTTCCTGTCATCAGAACACAATAGCTTTTATCATCACCACGACCCACTCGACCACGAAGCTGGTGTAGTTGTGATAAGCCAAAACGTTCGGCACTTTCAATAATCATTACACTCGCATTGGCTACGTGGACACCCACTTCAATCACTGTAGTTGCTACCATAATTTGGGTTTTTCCCTCAACAAATCGCTGCATTTCATAGGTTTTGTCTTCCGACTTCATACGTCCATGTACGATACTTACTTGATAGACAGGTTGAGGGAAATCACGTGAAATACTTTCAAAACCATCCATTAAATCTTTATAATCCATCTTGGAAGACTCCTCAATTAAAGGATATACAATATAGATTTGTTTGCCTTTTTTAATTTCAGCTTTAATGAATTGATTTATTGCTAGCCGATTGTTATCGGTTCTATGTGCAGTGGTAATCGGTTTCCTTCCAGGTGGCAATTCATCAATGATAGAATTTTCCAAATCACCATATAGTGTCATTGCCAAGGTTCGTGGAATAGGCGTAGCTGTCATTACCAAAATATGTGGTGGTATCTTGTTTTTCTTCCAAAGCTTTGCGCGTTGCGCTACACCAAATCGATGTTGCTCGTCGATGATTGCAAACCCCAAATCATTAAAATGAACGGTAGGTTCTAAAATTGCATGTGTGCCCACCAATAATTGAAGCTTTCCGGAAAGTAATTCTTCGTGTAATTCCTTTCTTTCAGCTGTTTTGGATGACCCTGTAAGAAGTCTAACAGAAATTCCGAGTGGTTCTGCGAGTTTTGATAGTGTTGTAAAGTGTTGCTGTGCAAGAATTTCGGTAGGGGCAACCATAGTGACTTGCTTTCCATTGTCAAGTGCAATTAATGCGCTCAAAAATGCAACGATGGTCTTTCCAGACCCAACATCTCCCTGTAACAAGCGATTCATTTGTGCGCCACTTCCAAAATCACTTCGAATTTCTTTGATGACACGCTTTTGGGCAGTGGTCAGCGCAAAGGGAAGATGATTACTATAAAAAGAATTAAAGTAATCACCAACTCTATCAAACAGGTGTCCTTTAAATTTATTTTGTTGATCTCTTTTCTTTTGTAAGAGTTGAAGTTGAATAAAAAACAACTCTTCAAATTTTAGCCGATTTTGAGCTTGTTCAAGTTCTTTCAGGTTTTTAGGAAAATGAATGGCTCGTAAAGCATCCGTTGCGCCAATTAATCGATGCGTAGAAAGAATGTCATCTGAAAGTGTTTCTCGTACGCCAACTCGCAATTCTTCGAAAAGATGATGCATGATTTGACGCATCGTTCGGTTGGTGATGTTTCGATTAGCCAACTTTTCTGTTGAAGGATAAACAGGTTGAAAAATGGCATTTTTTTTCTTTTGGCTTGGATCTTCCTCATCAAGTTCTGGATGAGCAATAGAGCACCTTGGTCCATACCACATGAGACGACCGAAAGCAGTGTAAGGCACGTTTGTTTTTAGTTGTTTTTGAATCCATTGATGACCACGAAACCAAACCAGTTCAATTTCACCAGTTGAATCGCTAAAGGTTGCGACCAAACGTTTTCCTTTCGATTGCTTGATCAGTCGAATGTCTGTAATTTTCCCAACCACTTGCACATCTGCTTGCACTTTTGGTAGTTGAGCAATGGAATAGAAACGGGTTCGATCGACATATCGATTGGGGAAATGATAGAGCAAGTCCTTACAGGTTGAAATGCCTAATTCTTTTCGAAGCAATATACCTCGATTAGGACCAACTCCTTTCAAATATTCAATCGGCTTTTCCAACAATGCAGCTGCCATAGAACAAATTTAATTTTTTTCGTTTAAAAATGTTGATAAACTATGGAGCTAGCTTAAAACATGGCATTGATTTTCTTTTTTTTCCACGTACTTTCGTGTTGTGGAAGATTATTTATCACAACTCAATACTGCACAACAAGAACCAACCACACACGTCGACGGTCCCTTAATGGTCATTGCTGGAGCTGGTTCTGGCAAAACCCGTGTGTTGACCTACCGCATTGCTTACCTCATGCAGAAAGGCATTGATTCGTTTTCAATTCTCGCTTTGACCTTTACGAACAAGGCAGCAAGGGAAATGAAAAAGCGTATTGCTGAAATTGTGGGCGAGAGCGAATCCAAAAACTTATGGATGGGTACATTTCACTCTGTTTTTGCACGTATTCTTCGAGCAGAGGCCGACCGATTGGGCTATCCTTCAAGCTTCACGATTTATGACACGCAAGACTCTGAGCGTTTAGTGAAATCCATCATCAAAGAGATGAAATTGGATTCGGATATATATAAGACAAAACAGATACGCAATCGAATATCATCTTTTAAAAACAGTTTGATTACCGTTCGCGCATACCATAACAACCCGGAATTGGTTGAAGCCGATCGTGAGGCACGCAGGTCTGCGATGGGCACCATTTATAAAAACTATGTAGAGCGTTGCTTTAAGGCAGGTGCAATGGATTTTGACGACTTGCTTCTCAAAACAAATGAACTGCTTAATCGTTTTCCAGAAGTATTGGCCAAATACCAAGACCGTTTTCGCTATATTTTGGTTGATGAGTACCAAGACACCAATCATTCTCAATACCTCATCGTACGCGCTTTAGCAGATAAATTTCAAAACATATGTGTTGTCGGAGATGATGCACAAAGTATTTACGCTTTTCGAGGGGCGAATATTGAGAACATCCTCAACTTTCATAAAGATTATCCAGATGCTAAGACATATCGTCTAGAACAGAACTATCGCTCGACTCAATCAATTGTGGAAGCAGCCAACAGTGTTATTAATAATAATCAAAATAAGCTAGATAAAAACGTTTGGACTGCAAATGAACAAGGAGATAAAATTGTCATTCATCGAAGTCCAACCGATGGAGACGAAGGTCGTTATGTAGCGCAATCGATTTTTGAACAAGCGATGAATCAGCAGTTGCCCTACCAGTCTTTTGCGATACTTTATCGAACTAATGCACAGTCTCGAGCAATGGAAGATGCGCTGCGCAAACGAAATATCCCTTACCGTGTTTTTGGTGGACTTTCTTTCTATCAGCGAAAAGAAATTAAAGATATGCTTGCTTATCTACGGCTGATTGTAAATCCAAAAGATGAGGAAAGCTTAAAACGTGTTATTAATTATCCAGGAAGGGGAATTGGACAAACGACAATAAATAAGCTGGTTGTGGCTGCGCAAGAAAACGACTTAACCTTGTTTGATGTTGTAGATCAAGTAGGTACTTTACCATTGACAATCAATGCGGGAACAAAAACAAAGCTGATTAATTTTGCGACATTGATTAAAAGCTTTCAAGTTGCGAATGCTTCGCAAGATGCCTTTGCTACTGCTGATATGGTTGCAAAAAAGACAGGTCTTGTTCAAGAGCTCAAAAAGGAAGGGACTCCTGAAGCAGTGAATCGTATCGAGAATGTTGAAGAGTTACTCAACGGAGTTCGTGATTTTGTCGAAGGACAACGCGAACTTGTTGATGCCAAAGGCTCGCTTGTGGAATTTCTTGAGGATGTAGCCCTTGCCACTGATTTCGACAACGAAACTCCCAACGAAAACTCAGTTTCTCTTATGACCATACATTTGGCAAAGGGGCTTGAATTTCCGCACGTCTTTGTTGTTGGAATGGAAGACGATCTTTTTCCATCTGCGATGAGTATGAACACCCGTGCTGAAATTGAAGAAGAAAGAAGACTGTTTTATGTTGCTCTTACAAGAGCAGAAAAACAAGCGACACTTACTTACACCCAATGTCGTTATCGTTGGGGAAAATTAAATGATGCCGAGCCGAGTCGTTTTTTAACAGAGATTGACCCATCATTTATTGATAATCGTGTGGTAGAATCAGGTTATCAGTTTACACCACTTATTGATACTTCTATTTTTGGTCATGAGAGCAAATCAAAAGTGCGTTTGAAGAAACCTCCCCAAAAGACAGTAAAAAAACCGCCTGGAAAACTCAAACCTCTTTCTTCAACGTCGTCGTCCTCAGATCTTGATATTGGGAACATCCAAGTTGGAAGTCGTGTAAAACACAACCGATTTGGTGTTGGTACCATTGCCGATATCGAGGGACAAGGAGGTGACGCAAAAGCACTGATTGACTTTGACGGAAATGGTAGAAAAAATTTATTGCTTCGCTTTGCGAAACTAGAAATTCTTTAATCATGCGCGTACAGTTTTACGGAATTAACGACAAAGTCATCGCCAAAGCAGTTGATGTGCTTTCAAAAGGGGGACTGATTATCTACCCAACAGATACCGTATATGCTCTTGGGTGCGCCAGCAATCATACACAAGCGTTAGCTAAGTTGGCCACCCTTAAAAACGCAAAAAAAACAAAACCGCCTGTGAGTTTGGTGTGCTCATCAATTTCGCAAGCGACAGGTTATACTGGTCAGATAGATAATGCGACTTTCCGCTTGTTGAAATCTCATTTGCCAGGCCCTTTTACGTTTATACTTCCTGTCACACAAAAAATTCCTAAAGCTCTTGGGAAACGGAGCTCTATCGGAGTCCGGGTTCCAGACCATAGCGGCGTGCAGGCATTGATTCAAGCATTGGGACAGCCCTTGGCCTCGGCTTCTCTACACGATGAAGATGAGATTCGAGATTACATTACTGATCCTGATGAAATTGAGCAAATATGGGGAAAGGTTGTTAATCTATTCTTAGATAGTGGTTTTGGTGGCAACCAACCCTCATCAGTGATTGATCTTTGTGAAGCTACACCTCAAATACTTCGAGAGGGTGCAGGTACATTTCAAGGCTAAGTTAATAACAAAAAAAAACGTAACTCAATGAGTTACGTTTTTTAATATTGTATGCTGACTATATTTATTTTCCGGCAGTCGCAGCAGCCATTCCTTGTTCGATGAGATCATAAAACTGATCTAACTTAGGAAGAATAACAATACGAGTACGTCTGTTTTTTGCACGTCCAGAAGTTGTTTCGTTGTCGTCTATCGGTACGTAATAGCTACGTCCAGCAGCCGTCATACGCTCAGGAGCAACAGCGAAATCTTTTTGTAGAACACGAACAACAGAAGTTGCACGTTTCACACTTAAGTCCCAGTTGTCTTGGAGTACTTCGTTCTTGATTGGAATATCATCTGTATGACCTTCAACCATAAATTCAATTTCTGGTTTGTTATTGATGACCTTAGCAACTTTCCCAAGCACTTCCTTTGCACGTGAGGAAACTACAAAACTTCCAGAGTTGAACAGTAATTTGTCAGATATGGAGATAAACACTACACCTTTTTCTACATTCACTTCAATGTCGCTGTCATTCATGTCAACAAGCGCACCTTTCAAACTCGTTACAAGCGCAAGTGTTACAGAATCTCTTCTTGTAACGGCATCTTGCATTTTACGAATGGTCAGATCTTTTTCTTTAAGTGACTCTAGTGAGCGCTCTAGGTTATCAGCACCTTTTTTGGTTAACGTTGTAAGGTTACCCATGTTATTGATTAGATCTTGGTTGTTCTCAATCAAAAACTGGTTCTGCTTACGGAGTTCAGCGATAGAAGCATCAGTAGCTGCTTTTTCGTCCAAACATGCGTTAAGTTTAACAGTTGCAGAATTTAACAATTCTTGCGTTTCTTTTTGCTGAGTTTCAAGAGCAGCATACTTCTTTTGGGGAACACACGAGGCGAGTAAGATAGGGAATGCTACAAGTAAAACGGTTATTTTTTTCATTATGTTGATTTTATATTTTGCCAAAGTTATTAAAAATAAGCTTAATCTGTTGTTACATTGAACTCTTTTTTAGTCAGAATATTATATCTGTTGGACTTTAGCTTTAAAAAAAAGCCAAAAAACAAGCTTTTTTTGAAAAGGAACGATTGTTTTTGTTCGTTTTGCAATTACCTTAGGTAGTTTTCCAAAAAAACTATGGTGCGCTTTTACAATTGCCCAGAGATGCCCATACCTAAGTGAAAGTAGTAAATATACACCAAGTAAAAAGTCAAAGATCAATCGAAAGGAAATGATAGCGATCCAATGCGGTAATGGCAATACTTTAGAATAGCATAACATTGAATTGCGAATATTAAAGTATAGTTTTCTTGGGTTTTTCGAATGCAACGTACCACCTCCAAGATGGGCTACTTTTACATCACCTATGTATTTTGTTGTCCATCCATTGACTTTTCCTCGTACGCACAAGTCTATCTCTTCAAAATGCATAAAAAAGTCTTCATCAAAGCCACCTAGGTCATTAAATGTGGTTTTTCGCACCCAAAATGCTGCGCCACTTGCCCAGGTAATGGTCTTGTGGTCATCGTATTGTCCAATATCCTTTGAACAATGATTCAAATAACGTCCTCGACAGTAGGGAAATCCTAAAAGATCCAATTGTCCACCACCACCACCAGCGTAATCAAAGGTCGAGTTATTCTGGGCAGAAACGATTTTTGATTGAGCAAAGCCAATTTGGGGATCATTTTCAAAAGCAGCTTGCATTTTTGGAACCCATTCCTCAGAAACTTCAATGTCATTGTTGAGAAGACAATATAAGTCGGCATCAATCTTTGAGAGAGCTCTATTATAACCACCCGCATAGCCGTAATTATCGTCTAACACGAGACATTTGACTTTAGGATATTTTTTCTTGATGAAGCTGAGGGACTCATCCGTTGAGTTGTTGTCAACTATCCAAACAGTTGCATCGCCTTGAAAAGCAAGCACACTTTCTAAATAAGTTGAAAGCAAGTCCTTCCCATTATAATTTAATATGACGATCGCTACTTTCATTTCATTGAGAACATAAGATTGGCAGTTCCTCACAAAACACATACCATTGGTTTGTATAATCAAAACTACAATAAAAGTGTTCAAGGCCGTTGGTAACCATCATGTACTGCGCTTTGAAATTCATGTTATAACGTGCAATTTGATCAAAGGTTTCTTGTGTAATTGGCACGTTTGGCGCTTTGCATTCAACGATCAATTGAGCAGATCCGTTAGCAGAAAAAACAATGACGTCAAAACGTTTTTTTAACCCAGCTAAAGTAAACTGTTTTTCAGCGTTAATCCATGATTTAGGCGCTTTCTTTTCGTGAATTAGGAATTGAATAACATGCTGGCGAACCCACTCCTCGGGTGTAAGCACAACAAATTTTTTACGAATAGGATCTAAAATGTGCCGCTTGTTTTCACTATTTTTGATCAAAAGCGAGTATGCTTTAAAAGCCAATTTTTGCATACTGCTAAATTGATAAAAAACATTGAACTCTTTACAAGATATTTTAAAAGCGATTAAGGCGCGAAATTTTTCTCCGATTTACTTTTTGATGGGGGATGAACCGTACTTTATTGACATCATTGAAAATGCGTTAGATCAAAGTGTAGTTACGGAAGAAGAACGTGCTTTTAATCAAACGATTTTCTATGGGAAAGACACTTCTGTTGGTGACATTGTAGATGCCGCTAAACGTTTCCCTATGATGGCAGAGCGTCAATTGGTCATTATTCGTGAGGCTCAGGAACTTTCACGGAATATCCTCCAACTGACAGATTATGTTCAAAACCCGCAGCCCTCAACGGTCTTGGTGTTTTGTTACAAGTACAAAACATTAGACAAGCGAAAAAAACTATATAAAGCTCTTCAAGAAAAATCGATTTTATTTGAAAGCAAAAAACTTTATGAGAATCAAATTCCTGATTGGATTCAGCGTTGGCTGAAAGCCAAGAATCGCACGATTAACAACAAAGCATCGCACTTGCTGGTCGAGTGTTTGGGTACAGACTTAAGTACCATCGAGCAATCATTACATAAACTGCTTCTTCTTGTTGAACAAGACAGTGAGATCACAGACAAGCATATTGAAGAGCATATTGGATTTAGTAAGGATTTTAACAATTTTGAACTCCGAAAAGCACTTGGAAGTGGAAATTTGGTTCATGCCCAACGCATCTGCCACTACTTTTCGATGCACCCCCGACAACACCCTATTATCGTGACCCTCTCAACGCTCCACAGCTTTTTTACCCAACTTCTTCAATATCATGGATTGGAAGATCATAATCCTAACCACGTTTCTAGAGTGTTAGGTGTCAGACCATTTTTTGTGTCTGAATATCAGCTTGCAGCTAGGCGCTATCCGATGAAGTCGATCACTTTTGTTTTGGATAAAATCCGTACAGCTGATATGCACTGTAAAGGGTTAGATGTTGGTTCAATTCCAGAAAAAGCAATCCTTCGACAACTGATTAACGAAATCGGAGGTTAATCTAACGCAGGAAATTCTTTTGGGTTAGCCTCGTGTATGATTTCATATGCAGCTTCAATGATATTGTCGATGCTGGGTTTGGAGAAATAATCACCATCTGAGCCATAAGCGGGGCGATGGTCTTTTGCGCTTAGTGTTTTAGGAGCACTGTCTAGCAATGAAAAAATATGTTGTTTTTCCATAAGCTCGTTGAGGATGTATGAAGTTCCACCACCTGGAACATCCTCATCAACTATGAGTAAGCGATTTGTTTTTTTGATACTTTTTCGAATGTTATGCTTTCTGTCAAAAGGAATAAGTGATTGAATATCAATGATCTCAATTTCTATACCCATCTTTTGAAGTTCTTGGGCTGCTGCGATCACAAGACGTAAGGTCGATCCGTAAGAAACAACGGTAAGGTCAGCTCCATGACGCATCAATTCTACCTCACCCAATGGGACGCAAAATTCCCCGAGATTACTTGGCTGTTTTTCTTTTAATCGATAACCATTGAGTGATTCGATGACAAGTGCTGGATCTTGTCCTTCAAGTAGGGTATTGTACATTCCTGCTGCTTGTGTCATGTTCCTAGGCACTAATATGTACATTCCACGAAGAAAATGTACAAGTCCACCCATAGGAGACCCTGAATGCCATATTCCTTCCAGACGATGTCCTCGTGTTCGAATGATTAATGGAGCAATTTGCTTGCCGTTTGTTCGATAGTGTAAAGAGGCCAAGTCATCACTCATGATTTGGAGAGCATACAGTACATAATCAAGATACTGAATTTCCGCAATTGGTCGAAGTCCACGAAGAGCCATCCCTATTCCCTCACCAATAATAGTTGCTTCTCGAATACCGCGATCGGCAACACGATTTTCCCCGAAAATTTCTTGTAACCCCTCTAAACCTTGATTTACATCCCCAATTTTACCAGCATCTTCTCCAAAAATAAGAAGCTTATCAAATTTGCTCAATAGTGCTCTAAAGTTTTCACGCAACACAATTCTTCCATCTACATGTAATGTATCTTCTGCGTAAGCAGCTGGAATAGGGGATACATTTAAAGAAGAAGTTGGGTATTCGTTGTATAATGCACTGCTAAATTTAGGTTGAGTGGCATTGATGTAATCTGCAATCCAATTTTTGAGATCATTAGATTGGTCGTTTGAATTTACACGAAGTTTTCGTGTCGCTTTTCGTGCTAACGAAGCAATCTTTTTTCGAGTTGGCACTTTGTCCCTTTCCAGCAGAGTCACCTCTTTTTGTAGTTCTTGATCGTTGCTATTTTTAAGAATTTTCACAAGCTCTTTGGCTTCTGTTTGTATGGGCTGTAAACTCGCTTTCCAAGCATCTTCTTTTGCTTTTTTAGCAATTTGCTTTGCTTCTTGTTGAACTTCATCGAGCTCTGATTCCGTGGCAATTTTGCTATCAATAATGAACGTTTTAAATTTTTGATTGCAATCGTGTTCTTTTTCCCAATCCAAGCGATCTTGTGACTTATATCTTTCTTGTGATCCTGATGATGAGTGGCCTTGTGGTTGTGTGAGTTCTGTAACGTGAATCAATACGGGAATGTGACGTGTTCGTGCAATTTGTCCCGCTTTCTGAAAAGTGTCAATCAAAGCTGGGTAATCCCATCCACAAACGGTAAAAATCTGAAATCCTTTTTTTGATTTTGTTTGTTGAAAGCCTGCAAGAGCTTCGGAGATACTCCCTTTGGTGGTTTGAAAACTATTGTCAACAGAAATTCCATATTCATCATCCCAGACACTTATGACCATTGGAATTTGATGCACTCCAGCAGCGTTAATAGATTCAAAAAATAATCCTTCGCTCGTACTTGCATTTCCTATCGTACCCCAAGCAACTTCATTTCCTTGATTTGAAAACTTTAAATCTTTAAATAGTTTTTCTTGACGATAAAGTTTGGAGGCCATAGCAAGACCAACAAGTCGTGGCATTTGAGATGCGGTACAAGAAACATCAGAACTGGAATTGAATCGATCTGTTTGGTTTAGCCAGTTCCCTGAGGAGTCAATCAGGTCCGTATTGTAATGTCCACCCATTTGTCTCCCCGATGACATTGGCTCATGAATAGGATCGGTATGGGCATATAAACCAGCAAATAGCTGCTGAGGACTCAGAGAGTCAATCGCCATCATAAAGGTTTGATCTCTATAATATCCAGAACGAAAATCTCCTTTTTGAAACGCTTTAGCCATTGCAATCTGCGGCAATTCTTTTCCATCACCAAATATTCCAAATTTGGCCTTTCCTGTTAACACTTCTTTGCGTCCGAGCAAGCTAACAGCTCTGCTGACACAAACGGTGAGATAGTCTTTTAAGATTTCTGTCTTAAAAGACGCAAATGAAATTTTTGAGGTTTCTTGTATCATTAGATTTTCGGCCACAAATCTACAAAATTTGAATGGGAACTTCTTGACCTGTGCCTAATTGTCAGAACCAACTTCTGGTAAATAGCGAAATAATATCATTCCCTTTTAACGAAAGTGTGAATCGAATTTTAGTACTGTATTTGTTGTCATTGACTTCCCATCCAAGGTTGGAGTACACTGGAAAATAAAGTTGTAAGTAGTCTTGCACCAAGTTTAAACCTATCCCAGCATCATAGATGAATGATGCATCTTTCTCTTTATTTTTCACAAAGCCTAAATCACTATACATTTCCAACCCACGCCATATGGTGGTGCTTAGATTGCTCGCTAAAACCCACTGATTAGCTTGCACCACTGGAATAAATGACTTAAAGCCTGCATCTCCCTTTACATATTGTTGGCTAAATATTCCTGTTGTCTCTGATCGTCCAAGAAGATTGTAGTTAAACGAATAGTCATTGACTCGCGAAATACCAAAATTAAAGTTGTTTGTATTTGTCTTATTTGTCAATGCACCAAAGAAAAAGCGATAGCTGTATTGTCGGGCTTGAGAATAATATTTGCGTTTTTTAAAGGATGCCGATAACTTAGAAAATGAATCTCCAATTTGGGCTGACACACCAAATGTTCTCGAAGCGGAACTACTACTCTTAATTATTGAATAACCCAAAACAGCTGTATTGTAGGCTATTGTCGATTTTGATAGAATGTTCTGTTGATGAAGTGAGACGAATTGTGCGCTAAGAATAGAACGCTTGTTGCTTGCCAAACCTTCTGGCCTGAAAACGGCACTAAATGAAGGAGAAAAACGATAATATCTTTGATTGGTATCAAAGTGATAAGATTGAAAACCGAGGCCGTAGTTTAATGCAGCTAATTTCTTTTGCTGAAAATAAGCCCTGTGACTAATTGAAAATGAACCACTTACACTTTTTTCTTTTGATGCATACTGTGGTGAAACGACAAAACTTGTAGGCTGTTTCATGATCAATCCATTATGAAGAATAAGCCCCATCAAAACCCCATCATAAGCATTAAATGAAAAGTTAGGCGCATAGTAAACTGAAGGGGCATGTGAGGTTGGAATATCTTCAAACAGTCGAAAGCGAGCTTGACGCTTGGAAAAATTCGGTGAAAAATCCAAATTGTTATTGTTGACATTTACCTCCAATACATCTTGGTCTGGGTTAATAACAATCTTGTCTACTTTATGCTTGTCGATCGATAGGATTTGTGATTTTTTACCGCCTGTTAACCAACGAGAGGAAATAATTTGGTGATCTAGATAATAGTCGAGTTTTACTGGGTTTTTTGCTGCAGTTTTGTTTATGAGTTCTATCTCTACATTTTTTTTATTTAGCTCGATTATTTTAAGTTTATAATCAGTTAGCCCTATTTCTTTTACATAGCCATCATAAAACCAATTTGTATCATCACCAAAAACTTGCTGAAGTAAACGCTCAAAAGATCTGGATTTTGTAATGTTTCGGCTTGTGAAATAGCTAAAAATAAGTTCATCAATTGCTGATTTACCTTGTGTTTTCTCTATAATACGAAGTCCCATTGCAGTCCGTGCACGTTGTGTGATTAGACGATTGTATTTTGTTAAATCTTGACTAGGTGTTTGCAATGGTTGCGTCAAGTTTCTTCGGTACGCAAAACCCGCTTGCAATACATTTTTATAAGAAAATGATGTTTTTGCAAATTCATATGATGATAGAATTGGAAAAGTGCTTAGATTTCCAATCAATCTTAGGTCTGAAAAATAAGTTTCGACATAGCGGATAAATAAATATTGAGCCAAACCATTTGCTAACCAACTGTTATTGCGATAACTAGTAGGGAATTGTTCTTGAATACATTTACGAATCAGTGTTTGAACTGCTTTGAGTTCAAATTGCTCATTTTGTGGAATTGACTTTAGAGTATTTAATAATAAATCAAACCCTATAATAGGCATTTCATCGTAGAACTTCATATCTAGGATGTATGGTTTATCATTAACATTACCAAAATAAAGGGTTAAATAGTCGTGAATTCTGGCAATAGATAATACTTTATTTTGAGGATCATTGAAGTCATAAATCAGATTTGTATGGATTTCCATTTTTTCGCTGGGGATTCGACGGAAGCTATTTTCTTTTTGAAGGTAAAAGGATAAATCCCTTGTGAGTTGCACATCACTTTTCCAGCAATTTTTTTCTTCTTTTTTTTGTCCTCGAATTGGAATGGTAAGGGTGTAATCGTCAGGGTAGCATAAAGAAAGTTTGACATTTGCATGTCGCTTGCTCATGTCATTAAATCCAAGGTTTGAATCTAGCTCCCATCGTGAATGATCTGTGCGGTATGCAAAAGTTAAAAATCCATTAGAAAAATAAATTTCATTCTTGTTACTGACTCCGTATCCTGTGAACTTAGAAGATGGAAGTTTAAGGGTGTAATTTGCTGAGAACGTAAATCGATCGCCAGCTTGAACAGGATTTGTAGGAATTATCGCTATGATATCAGGTTGATCAACCAAACGTACCCACTGTAATTCGTGTTTAGATGATTTTAGTTGTTTAATAGTTGTACTCCCTTTGTCGGCGGAAAGAGATTTTTCGAATTGAAAGTTAAATTCTTCTGAAATTTTACGAGCCAAAGGGGTATTTGTGCTCGAATAAGAATGATTCCAATCATAGAGATAGAGTGTGTCAATTTGTCCAGAACCTTGGTGAACGAATTGAAATTCTTGCTGCACATAAATTGTTCCCATTGATGGGTCAACTGAAGCATCTATGATATAAGAATGTTGAGCAAAGGATAGAGTGCTCAGAAGTAAAAAGAATGGGTAAAATAATGTGCGCACAGTTAGAAATTTGGTCCTGTCTCTGTTGCTAAATAGAATTTTTTTAGAATGTCAATGACCTCATCAGGAGTGTCAACACAGATAAACAGCTCTAAATCAACTTCACTAATCGTTTTATTCTTTTCAATCAGTGTGTTTTTTAGCCAGTCAACAAGTCCGCTCCAAAAAGATTTTCCAACCAATATGATAGGAAACTTTTTAATTTTGTTTGTTTGAATCAGCGTCATCGCTTCTAGCAACTCATCTAACGTACCAAAACCACCAGGCATCACAACGAATGCTTGTGCGTATTTAACAAACATTACTTTTCTAATAAAAAAGTAGTCAAAGTTGATCAATCGGTTACTGTCGATAAATTCGTTGTGCTTCTCCTCAAAAGGTAAATCAATGGTGAGTCCGACAGAAGCGCCGCCGGCCTCTTGAGCTCCTTTATTTGCGGCTTCCATAATTCCAGGACCACCACCAGTTATGACACCAAATCCAAGTCCTACAATACGTTTTGCGATCTCTGTAGCTAATTTGTAATTTGGATCTTCTTTTGGTGTTCTTGCTGATCCAAAAATGGAAATACAGGGATTGTGTAGTCCCATTTTCTCAAAACCTTCAACAAACTCTCCCATGATTTTAAATAACATCCAAGAGTTGTTTGTTTTTAAATCGTTCCAGCCAGCGGCATAATTTTTATCCATTTTTTATAGTTTAAGTTAATTCGCCCTTTAAATAACGTGCTGTGTGAGAGGTTGTCGATTTTGAAACCTGTTCCGGAGTTCCAGTACAAATGATTTGCCCCCCTTTAGCGCCACCTTCGGGTCCGATGTCAATGATGTAATCCATTGTTTTGATCACATCGAGGTTGTGCTCGATGACAAGCACAGTATTTCCTTTTTCTACAAGTTTCTGAAGAACCTCAAGTAACACGCGTATATCATCAAAATGAAGGCCTGTTGTGGGCTCATCTAATATATAAAAAGTTTTGCCAGTATCCTTTTTTGAAAGTTCGGCTGCGAGTTTTATCCGTTGCGCTTCACCTCCAGAGAGGGTGGTGGACTGCTGTCCCAACGTGATGTAACCTAGACCAACATCTTGGATCGTTTTTAGTTTACGATAAATTTTAGGGTAAGGTTCAAAAAAGGAACATGACTCATTAATTGTCATATTGAGAACGTCGTCAATCGTTTTATTTCGGTATCGAATCTCAAGCGTTTCTCTGGTAAAGCGTTTGCCTTGGCAATCATCACACGGAACATAAACGTCGGGAAGGAAGTTCATCACAATTGTTTTTAAACCCGCTCCTTGGCAAGTTTCACATCGACCTCCAACGACATTAAAGCTAAATCTACCTGGCTTGTAACCTCGAATTTGTGACTCGGGAGTTTTGGTAAACAAACTTCGAATTTCACTAAAGACCCCGGTGTATGTAGCGGGATTGCTTCTTGGTGTCCTCCCTATCGGCGATTGATTAATATCGATGACTTTATCAATGTGCTCAATTCCCTTTAGCTTATCGTAGGGAAGAGGCTCTTTGACTCCTTTGTAAAAAAACTTATTGAGTATCGGATAAAGTGTTTCATTAATCAAGGTTGACTTTCCACTTCCTGAAACCCCCGTGACGCCGATCATTGTTCCAAGAGGAAGGTTGACGTCTATTCCTTTGAGATTGTTCCCACTACAGTTGGTCAATGTGAGACGTTTTCCATTTCCTTTACGTCGCTTGCTAGGAACCTCGATTTTCACTTTTCCATTTAAGAAAGCAGCCGTAATGGTTTTTGATTTTTTGACTTCTTTTGGTGTTCCTTCGGCTATAATTTCACCGCCATTTTTCCCTGCTTTAGGTCCCAAATCTATCAAGTGATCGGCACGCTCCATAATCTCTTTATCGTGTTCAACAACAATGATTGTATTTCCAATATCGCGCAGAGTGATTAAGGAGTCAATCAATTTGTTGTTGTCTCGTTGATGCAAGCCAATACTTGGTTCATCAAGAATGTATAATACACCAACAAGCTGTGCCCCAATTTGAGTGGCAAGTCGAATTCGTTGCGCCTCACCACCTGAAAGGGTTTTGGAACTTCTATTAAGCGACAAATACTCAAGACCTACATCGAGTAAAAACTGTATGCGTTTTTGAATTTCCTTAATAACTTCCGATGCAATTGCACGTTGTTTGTCAGAAATTTGACTTTCCATATTTCCTACCCAATTGTACAAATCATGTAAGTCCATGGCAGCAACCTGAGCAATATTTTTCCCATTCAGTTTAAAGCACATGGCAGCATCATTCAACCGTGACCCTTTGCATGAAGGACATTCGATTTGATCCATAAATGACTTTGCCCAACGTTTTAAAGACGTGGTGTGTGAATCTTGAAACTGATTTTCTATAAAGGGAACAATCCCATCGTAATCAATGGAATATTCACGTGTTAAGCCAAGTGTTTTTGAAGCCACTGAAAACTGCTCAGCACCGCCGTGAAGAATGACTTCTAATGCTTTTTTTGGAATTGACTTAATGGGGTCTTTGAGTGAAAATTTATAGCGTGCTGCTATGCTTTCAAATTGTTTAAAGGTCCAGTTTTGCTTGTAATTACCTGCTGGCTTGATGCCGCCAGCATGAATAGATATGTCATTGTCAGGTATAACCTTTTGTAGATTGACTTCAAACTTATCACCAAGTCCACTGCAGCTGTTACACATCCCTTTTGGGGAATTAAACGAAAAACTATTTGGTTCTGGACTAGGATAGGAAATTCCCGTCGTTGGACACATAAGCTTACGACTAAAATATCTGCTTTCACCTGTATCATGATTCCACAGGATTACAGTATCTTCTCCGTGATACATGGCAGTTTGTAAACTTTCTTTCAGTCGCTTTAATGACGATTTTTTTGTAGAATCAATCACTAACCTGTCAATTACAATTTCGATATCGTGTATTTTGTAACGATCAACTTTAAACCCTGTTTTGAGGTCAACAAACTCACCATCTACACGAACTCTGGTGAACCCTTGTTTTAGAATCGTTGCAAAAAGTTCTCTGTAATGTCCCTTACGAGAGCGAACAACGGGAGCAAGAAGAATTACTTTTTGAGAATCGAAGTCTTTGTGAATTAGAGAAACGATGTCTTCATCGCTGTACTGCACCATTTTCTCTTGCGTTGCGCTGCTGTAGGCGTCAGCCGCTCGCGCATACAAAAGACGAAAAAAATCATAGAGTTCTGTAATAGTCCCTACAGTGGACCTTGGACTTTTACTTGTTGTTTTTTGTTCTATAGCCACCACAGGGGATAGACCATCTACTTTATCGACATCAGGCCGCTCCATACCCCCAATAAACTGACGTGCATAGGCACTAAAAGTTTCAATATATCGCCGCTGACCTTCTGCATGAAGCGTGTCAAATGCTAGAGAAGACTTGCCACTACCTGAAAGTCCTGTGATTACAGTTAGGGCTTCTCTAGGTATCGTAACATCAATGTTTTTAAGATTGTGTTCGCGGGCACCTTTAACTACGATTTTTTCTTCCATGAGCAAACATGCAAGATACTCTATTTAAGAATAAATTGCACCACAATTATATGTGATATTTTGGTTTTGAAAAGTGCGCAAATAAGTCTTTAAAAAAAACATGAGATTGCGTTTTAAAATGAAGGTATTGATCTTCCAAAATATCGACAGAACTTCCCATTGATGTGGTGTTTTGCCTTCTACTTGACATGGCATGTAATATAGACCGAATCCCATTTGTTTGGGCATATTGCTCAAGCCATCCGTATTTGCGCATTGCTGTATAGTACTTCTGCGCTGAAATTGGCATAGTCTCTAAATGAGACGCTAGTATTTGATAAATATTTTCAGTGTAAAGGGGGAGTGATGTCGAGGTTAGTTCATCAAAATCAGCTGCAAGAAAGTGATCATAAAACAAATCCAAAATCACACGCGAACGGTGACGATGCTCTTTGAATAGAATCCCTCGTAATGAACGACTTATAGAGTGGGTGTCAGTAAAAATGTCAATTTTCCTGTGTAAATGAATTCCATTTTGAACAGCTAGACTAAATTGCGACAGGGTTTTGTTGGTCACATGGTCACCAATAAAATTCCCTACCATTAGTTCTTCGTTCGTTCCTGAAAGGATAAGATGACCAAGATAATTCATGTGTCAAAAATATGAATGTAAGAGAGACATTCTTTACTATCTTTGCAAATATGACATTAATTAGTTCAATTTCAGGCATTCGAGGCACTATTGGCGGCACGCCTGGCGCCAACCTTACACCACTTGATGCACTTCGATTTTCTATGGCCTATGGTACTTGGTTGTTAAAACAGCACCAATCCGTGACGGTAGTTATAGGTCGTGATGCTAGACTTTCGGGACCAATGATTCAACAAATTGTCCAACAGACCCTGATTGGGTTAGGAATAAATATCATTGATTTGGGTTTGTCCACCACACCAACTGTTGAGATGGAAGTTGTGCGTCAAAATGCCCAAGGCGGGGTTATCCTCACCGCCAGTCACAATCCAAAAGAATGGAACGCTTTAAAGCTGTTAAATTCTGATGGGGAGTTTCTCGATGCGTCAGCAGGAAATCAAATCAATGCCTTGGCCCAGCAGTTGAATTCCATCTCCTTTGCAGACGTCGATGCTTTGGGTACCTTAATCAAAGAGCCAAAAGCCCTTGATCACCACATTGATGCGATTCTAAATTTATCGTTGGTTGACTCAGCTACGGTTGCTAAACGATCGTTCAAAGTAGTTGTAGATGGGGTAAACTCAAGTGGTGGCATTGCTGTACCAGCGTTGCTTGAACGCATGGGCGTAGAAGTCATTAAAATTCATTGTGAACCCAATGGAAATTTTCCTCATAACCCAGAACCCTTAGCAAAGCATTTAACAGATTTATCGAATGCTGTGATAGATAATGGCGCAGATTTAGGCATTGCCGTAGATCCTGACGTTGATCGATTGGTCTTTATGGACGAAAAAGGCGTTCTTTTTGGAGAGGAATACACCTTAGTGGCATGTGCGGACTATGTGCTTAAACATACTCCAGGGAACACCGTATCAAATCTATCTTCGACCAGAGCACTCGCAGAAGTTACCCAACCACATGGTGGGGACTATGCTGCAAGCGCAGTTGGTGAGGCGCATGTTGTGGCCTTGATGAAAAAGACAAATGCAGTGATTGGAGGAGAAGGCAATGGGGGAGTGATTTACCCTGAATTGCATTATGGACGTGATGCATTGGTAGGGATTGCACTTTTCCTAACGCAGCTTACGAAAGAGAACACAACGGTCTCGGCATTAAAAAGCAAATATCCGAATTGGCTTATGCGCAAAGACAAAATCACACTCTCTAAAACTACAGATACAGATGCGTTGTTGAAAAAAATCGCTACGCATTTCTTTGATGAACAAGTCACTACCATTGACGGAGTAAAGGTTGACTTTCCACAGGGATGGATCCATATTCGAAAATCCAATACCGAACCCATTATTCGAATATATGCCGAGGCTAAAACAACAGCCGAATTAGACCAATTGGTGACGGCGATAGAAACCCTTGTCGCAACCGATTAGTACGTTGCGTATACTGAACTTGTAGCTCACCTCTTTTTTGTAATATTAGCGTTGAACAAAACCCAAATCTTGTTTCGCTCTATGATTAACCTAGATCTCATTCCCGATATCCATAAAGGATGTCCGATTGTCAAAGAAAACTTTGCTTATGACAGAGGGTTAGGCCGCATTCTCTTAAACCGATTGTGTGTCCATAGGTAATACCGTGGATCTTCTTGTATAAGCTCTTCTAGCGCTTCTGTAAAGGTGTCTGTGATGAAGTTTTCTTTAGTCTTGGTGGGTTCAAGCGCAATGGGGACAATCTCAGCTTCATAATAACCTCGTTTAAGCTTTCTAACTTTAGCCATCAAAACAGGGATGTCATGCTCTTTTCCTAAACGTTCTGCTCCTGTAAACACGGGAACTTCGGTTCCGAAAAACGAACGGAAATATGTTTTTTTTCTGACTCGAGGAGATTGATCACTAGCAAAACCATAAAGTGCAAGATGTTTGTTATTTACATGATCTTTAATAGTCGAAATTGCTTTTCTTCGTGGTATTAAAAAAGCACCATAGCGTTTTCTTGCTCGAATGACAAGCTTGTTAAAGTAGGGGTTGCTCAAAGGAGCGTAAATCCCATAGGCGGTATGATCGGAGTAATAGCCAAGGGAAAGTAGCCACTCATAGCTAGCATAATGGCCACACATCATGATGACTGATTTTCCTTTTGAAGCCAAGTCCTGCATTAATGAACTGTCAGTCACTACAAAGCGTTTTTGAATTTGTTTTTTTGACAGCGTTAGTGATTTAAAAGTTTCTAAATAGAGGTCGCAAAAATGCTTGAAAACCGCACGTTCTATTTTCCTTAATTTTACTGGATCGTCTCCAAATCCAGATCGAATTAGGTTTTCACGAACTACTTTTTTTCGATACCCAACAAGGTAATAAAGAATAAAAGACAGAAAGTCTGAAAAAGCATAAAGTAATTGAAAAGGCAGTATTGATATAAAATAGATGAATGGAAGAGAAATAAGATAAATGAGTATTCTCATGATTTTGCTTGGGTACTGATGTTTTTTCGTTGGCCAAATATATATATTTGACAACAAACTAAACTATGGCAGAACCGTTGATTTTATTACTGTTGCTAAACATACTTCTGTCTTTTAAGGGTTTTCGAGACCCCTTATTTTTTGAACGGTATAAATTTTCAGTTTTGAAGATTCGAAAAAATGAAACCTTTAGGTTGTTTAGCTCTGGTTTTTTGCATGTAGACACAACCCATTTGATTTTCAATATGTTCACATTGTATATTTTTGGAGATGTAGCTATTCAATTGATGGGTGCGTTGTCTTTTTATATTGTTTATGGGTTGAGCTTATTCTCTGGAAACTATTTCACCTATCTCAACCACAAAAACGAACCAAACTATACCGCAGTCGGAGCAAGCGGAGCTGTTTCAGGGATAGTTTATTCTTCGATTCTTCTTTTTCCAAAAATGAAATTAGCTTTCCTTTTTCTTCCCATACCAATACCAGGTTATATTTTCGGCATTTTATACCTATTATACACACTTTTTGGGATGAAGAGTCGTCATGACAATATCGGACACACTGCTCACTTTGGAGGTGCAGTTTCTGGCTTTGCAACTACGCTATTTATCTATCCCTCTCTTTTATATACAGAGACATACCTTATCCTATTGATGCTAATTCCCATCATAGGCTATGTTGTTATGAAGCAAAAAGGAAAATTATAAGCTCACAGTAGCATTTTCAAGAATACTATTAATCGATTTCAAGTTATGGCTACGCGCAAGAACTCTTCCGCCTTCATCGATAAGGAAAAGTTCAGGGATCGACCGAACATTATAGAGCTTAGCAATTGGGTCTTGCCAATATTTTAAATTTGAAACATGTGTCCAGTCAAGATTGTCTGACGCAATGGCTTGTGTCCAACTGTTTGCATTACGATCTAAAGAAACACTTAAAAAGGCAACCCCTTTGTCAGCGTAGGTATTATGCATTTGTACCAATGCTGGACTTTGATCACGACATGGCTTACACCAAGACGCCCAAAAATCAATAACGGTAAGTTCACCTCTGACATCATCCAATGCAACGATGTCACCTTGTGGGTTTGGTGCTTCAAAAGGGGAAACACTTTGACCAACACCTGGAAACTTTTTGTCTTCTTCGGGTGGGTATAGCAATTTTTGAATGTTTTTAGCAGATTTTGTTTTCTGAATACGATCACTGAGTTTTTCATACAATTTTTTAGCATCTTCAGTATCTATTTGGCCACTAGACAATTGCTGCTCAAGAATGAGAGACGACACATAGGAAGTTGGTTTATCACTGATAAACGACAATTCGTACTCCGTAAGCTTGTTCAGTATTTCATCGTACTGGTCCTGAAGATCAGAAGTTTGGAGACTGTCTTTACGAAGCATCGCATTGCGAAGTTCATAAGAGATTTCGACAAGAGCGGAATTAAATGATTTTACACCATCAAGAAAAGTAACAATGTCAACATTGGATTCTGTTCCTCTTATTTTAGCATTTTGGATACTGTCTGTGGCCGCTTCCACAGTGATTAACCCAGGCTCTAAAACCAAAGGTAAAAGACTGCGCACGCCTTCAAAGTTTAGGTAGTGCATTTCAGGATATATAGAAACTCCTGAAAAACTAAAAACACCTGCGGCAACTTCTACAGTATCAATAGGACTAAGTTGAGAATCATCGTCGACCCCAAGAAGTAAAACTTTTTGGCCATCATCAAGATCTATGGTTCCGTTAATGGTGTATTCAGTTGAAGGTGAGCATCCGATAAGAAGCAATGAAACTGATAAGTATAGAGCAAATAAACGCATAATAATTTTTTTCAAATGTAAGCAATGTTTTTAGTATGTAGTATATTTATTAAGTTGTTTAAAATCATTGTATTTTTGAAAAAAATATCTAGATGGCAGGAAATATATTTGGCAGACTTTTTACACTGACGAGTTTTGGAGAGTCCCATGGTCCAGCTTTAGGAGGTGTAATTGACGGATGCCCAGCCGGTGTCCAAATTGATGAGAAAGCAATCCAGACCGATCTAAACCGTCGTAAACCTGGCCAATCGAAGATTGTTACCCAACGAAAAGAACCAGATCATGTAGAGATTTACTCTGGTGTTTTTGAAGGAATGACAACAGGCACACCAATTGGTTTTGTGATTCATAACAGCAATCAAAAATCAAAAGACTACGATCATATTAAAAATGCTTATCGACCTTCTCATGCGGACTATGTGTATGATAAGAAGTATGGTTTTCGTGACTATCGTGGGGGAGGGCGCAGTTCAGCACGTGAGACAGCTGCACGAGTTGTCGCTGGTTCTATTGCGAAGCAATTTATGTCAGGAGTTCAATTTCATGCCTTTGTTTCTGCGGTTGGTGAACTAAAGCTTGAAAACCCACATCTCATCAATGATTTTTCATCGGTTGAGTCCAATCCTGTTCGTTGTCCTGACCCTCAAATGGCAGTGCAAATGGAGGACTACATCAAGCAAATTCGTAAAGAAGGTGATACTGTTGGTGGGGTCGTGACATGTGTCATAAAAAATGTTCCTATCGGTCTCGGCGAACCTGTGTTTGACAAACTCCATGCTGAGCTTGGAAAGGCAATGTTGTCTATCAACGCCGTAAAAGGATTTGAGTATGGTAGTGGATTTGATGGCGCCTCATGGCGTGGTAGTCAACACAATGACCTTTTTAATGCAGACGGTACTACAAAGACAAATTATTCTGGTGGTATTCAAGGAGGAATTAGTAATGGGATGGACATCTATTTCAATGTTGCGTTTAAACCAGTTGCTACTATTATGCAAGATCAAAACACAATTGATAAATCAGGAAAAACTGTTACAATGGAAGGTAAAGGTCGCCATGACCCTTGCGTTGTTCCTCGCGCAGTTCCTATCGTGGAAGCGATGGCATCTCTGGTACTTGCTGATTACTTTTTAATTGCACGTACAAACTCAATTATCGGGGATCATAATACATTTTAACTAACAAATGACATAATAATGAGACGCTTAGCCCTTCACTGGAAAATTTTAATCGGAATGCTACTCGGTGCTATTTTTGGCACTTTCATGTTACAGTTTGATGCTGGAAAAGGATTGGTAACTGACTGGATAAAACCTTTTGGTACAATTTTCATTAATTCACTAAAACTCATCGCTATTCCACTCATACTTGCATCTCTCATCAAAGGGGTGTCGGACCTTAAAGATGTCGCCAAATTGTCTAAAATGGGTGGCAGAACTGTTTTACTATACATGATTACGACCGTCACAGCTGTTACCATTGGCTTGATAATTGTGAATGTGATTCAGCCAGGACATATTGTGAGCGAAAAAGCACAGACTGATTTGGTTGAAGCCTATGCTGATGAAGCTGCTTCAAAGCAGCAAATTGCAGAAGAACAAAAAACAGACGGTCCTTTACAAGCACTTGTAGACATTGTTCCCTCAAACATTTTTGATGCTGCAACCAATAATGCGAATATGCTTCAAATTATCTTTTTTTCTATATTCTTTGGCATTGGAATCATTTTAATCCCCGAAAAAAAAGCAAAGCCTATTAAAGATTTTTTTGATGCCACAAACGAAGTAGTATTAAAAATGATTGACCTGATCATGCTTGCTGCGCCGTATGGGGTCTTTGCTTTGTTGGCAACTCTAATCGTTGATGCACCAAGTCCAGATTTGTTTAGTGCTCTAGGGCTCTATTCAATATGCGTACTTCTTGGCCTTTCAATAATGATATTATTTTATATCTCTATTGTGCGATTCTACACAGGAAAGTCTCCAAGATTTTTCATCAATGGAATTTTACCAGCCCAATTGCTGGCATTTTCCACAAGTTCCTCTGCTGCAACTTTACCTGTCACGATGGAACGGGTGCAAGAACATTTAGGAGTAGAAGAAGAGGTAAGTAGCTTTGTTCTTCCTATAGGTACAACAATTAACATGGATGGAACTAGCCTTTATCAAGGAATAGCAGCTATTTTTATTGCACAATCTTTTGGGTTACAACTCGATCTAGCTGCCCAACTCAGTATTATAGCTACGGCAACATTGGCATCCATTGGGGCAGCTGCTGTCCCTAGTGCAGGAATGGTGATGTTGATCATCGTATTGGGTCAGGCTGGAATCCCTGAAGCTGGTCTGGCACTTATATTTGCCGTCGATAGGCCTTTGGATATGTGTCGAACTGTGGTTAATGTCACTGGAGACGCTGCAGTTTCTATGATTGTAGCTAAATCGACAGGTAAGCTAAAAAAACCTGCTGAGAAAAAATGGGATGACAATTACAAAAAGACCTAAATCTTATATTATTAGTCTTTCAACAACTTTTTTGTTGTTAACTAAGGGACATGAGTCATACTTGCCAAAAATCCTGTAACGATGCTTTGCTATTGCCATATACAGATGATCAGTAAACGACGTTGGAAGAAGCCAAATGATCAGTCCAATCCACTGCAAAAGGATTAATTGATTGGTAATGACTCGAATTGCATTTGACTTTTCAAATATTTCTCCATTTTTATCCATCACCAAAATCGATTGAACAGATTCTTTTCCGATATTTTTTTGGGCAAACGAACTATTAAGTGTGGAAAATGAAAATCGCTTTTTATAGTCGAGCCAAATCAGAAACCGAACAGCTCGATTGCACAATACACAGTAACCGTCAATAAAAATAATATGATGTTGCGGAGAGTTCATTATGATCGCTTGACAAGTTCTAATTCATCTGAATCGACTTGGGTTGTAAACGTTCCGTAGTTGACAATCGCTTTGTTTTTCTCTAAACTATCGATGGTACCAACCGCATTTCCATCAAATAAACGTACATGGTCGCCAATGTGGAATTGTACTTTTGAACGCTTTTTAACCACTACTTTGGGTTTATTTTTTTTCTCGACCCGTACTTTTTCAATTTTTTCTTCGACCTCTTCTTTCAACTTTTTCTTTTCTGCCTTTTTCTTGCGAACAATCGCAGCAGACTGTTTTCTTCTCTTCGCATTTTCACCCTCAACAATCTGAAGTAGCGCAGCCACTAGAGATCGTTTTTTTCCATTGACAAAAAAAGATTCTGCAACATCATTTACTTTGTTCCCTAGAACAATCATGCGTTGATCTTGGTCAAAGAGATTTTGATAACTTTCTAGTTTAGCTTTTACTTTGGAGTTAAGTGTTTCTAGCTTTTCATTTTGTCTTCGGCTTTTTAGCGCTTCGTCATGAAGTTCTTTGGTGTTTTTAGCCATGGTGCTGCGTTCTCGCTGCATTTTTGCTAGAGTGGCATCAAAACGAACTTTACCTCGTTCGATCTTCTTCTTTGCCCGGTTGATTAAGCGATATGGTATGCCATTTTTTTGGGCGACTTCAAAAGTAAATGAACTTCCTGCCTCTCCTGTATTCAATTGAAATGTTGGGGTGAGATTGTTTCGGTCAAATTGCATATTGGCATTGGCTGCAAATGGCAACTCATCGGCCAATAGTTTGAGGTTTGAATAGTGTGTTGTAATCACACCAAGTGCCTTTTCCTCATAGAATACTTCTAGAAAAATCTCTGCCAAAGCACCTCCAAGTTCAGGGTCTGAGCCAGTGCCAAACTCATCAATCAACAATAAACTTTTTGCATTACACTTCTTTAAAAAGCGGTTCATGTTTTTTAACCGATAACTGTAGGTACTCAGTTCATTCTCAATAGATTGATTGTCCCCAATGTCAGTGAGTATGTTTTCAAAAACACACATATGGGATTGAGGATGAACTGGGACAAGAAATCCACTTTGAAGCATTAATTGCAAGAGCCCGATGGTTTTCAGCGTAATACTTTTTCCGCCTGCATTAGGTCCCGATATGACAAGAATGCGAAGTTCATTGTGCAAATGAATTGTTTGTGGATAGGTGGGTTGTTTTTTAATTTTATTAGCCATATAGAGTAGGGGATGATAGGCATCACGTAGGTCCAAGTCTGAAGTGTCATTCAGTTTTGGCATAATGGCATTCATTTCCTGTGCATAGAGTGATTTGGCGCAAATCACATCAATTTCAGTAGCATAGAGTTGGTAGTTTCCAAGAAGCTGCTGAAATGGTCGCATCCAATTGGTCAGCTCACGAAGGATTCGATCAATTTCTTCTTTCTCATCGTAAGTAAGGTTTTGCATTTCCTGACTGTACTGCACCACATCTTGAGGTTCGATATATACAATGCTACCCGTTTTACTACTTCCCAACAACGAGCCTTTGACTTTGCGACGGTACATTGCTTTGACAGCCAAAACACGCCGATTGGCAACAACCGTTTCCTTGATATCGTCTAAAAACCCAGCGCTGTGATATTTGCTCATCGAAGAACCGAAGCTTTGACTAATTTTCCCACGCATTTGATCCATTTGCTTGCGAATCACAGCGAGTGTATCAGAAGCGTCATTGCGAACTTCTCCAAAGCGATCAATAACACGATCTACTTCTTTGGGAATTGTCTTTTCTATGGGTTGATGTTCTCCTAATTTGTGAAGCTGTGGAAAGAAAGCTTTTGTTTTTTTGAAAAAACGCAGCAAATCTTGAACTGTTTTGCAAAGATGTGCAATCCGTTGAAAATGATCTACCTCGATCTTACTATTTTCAATTTGTAAAAGACTCAACGCTTTGTCAATCGATTCAAATCCGTGGTTTGGAATCTTGTACTCACTCTCATACGAACTACGATATTCATGTACTCGTGTAACCTCAATTTTCACTCGTGATAGTGAAGTATGGGGTATGAGTGTGCGAAGTGATGATGCTCCTAGCTCTGTTGCACAGCGTACAGCAGCCTGTTCGCGTACAACGTCAAACTCTAGATCCGTTATGCTTTTTTCACTTATCTTTTTCATAGCATTTCCTTACCTTCGGAAAATGCAAAATTAACTTTTTTTTGATGAACATTACACTCGAGTCATCTTGGAAATCAGCACTTTCAAAAGAGTTTGAAAAACCCTATTTTCATTCGCTGACTTTTTTTGTGCGTCAAGCATATAAAACAAAAACCGTTTATCCGCCTCCAGGACTCGTTTTTAACGCTCTAGATTCTTGCCCACTTTCACAAACTCGAGTTGTTATTCTTGGACAGGACCCATACCATGGACAAGGCCAAGCTCATGGTTTGTCTTTCTCTGTACCTTTGGGTATTCCTAATCCACCTTCATTAATAAATATTTTTAAGGAGTTGGAAGCCGATGTTAATCGGTCACAAACACAACATGGTAATCTTACTGCATGGGCATCACAAGGTGTGTTGTTGCTCAATGCAACCCTGACAGTAGAAGCAGGAAAGGCGGGAAGCCATCATCAACAAGGTTGGGAACAATTTACAGATGCCGTAATTGATGTAGTTTCCTCACAGAGCAAGCATGTTGTTTTTATGCTTTGGGGCAATTATGCAAAAAGAAAAGGAAAGCACATCAATCGTGACCACCACCTTGTTTTGGAATCTGGCCACCCATCACCACTAAGTGCCAACAGAGGTCTTTGGTTTGGGAATAAACATTTTAGTCAAGCGAATACCTACCTTGAAAAGCACGGACATAAACCAATTGACTGGTAATTACTTTTTCGTGAACGTAATCATGCAGAAGGATGGTTTTATTTTAGAGTATTCTGCCAAAGGTGGAGTCGTAATAACCTGAATGGGACTTGGTGGCTGCGTGTCACTATTTGCAGATGTAAAGGTCTCCCCACTATCTGTACCTGCATCAAAAACAGTTCCAAGGATCGTTTTTTCGGATACAAACTCATTATCTTCATCGAGAAGATTGGTGTTTAAGCAGCCCACATACCAATCTGGACTTGGAGCAATCATAGTGAATAAAGTAACAAAAGAAAATAGTGTAGAGACTTCTATATCAATTTTAATGGTACCAACACCACTGTTAAGTACGCTTCCTGTGTAGGTTGACTGCCCTTGGCCTTGATCAATCAATGATTGAAGTTCGTTGACTAAAGTACTAGTCCCTCCAAATTCAGCCATTTCTTCTAAACCATTAGAGGCTATTTCTCCCTCGCTAAAAAGCGTATTGTTGGATTGGTGAACCCATCCAACCAATTGAGAAAAGTGGGCGCCACTTGGGTAATCTGTAGGAAAATTATTGGCATTCCAATTAAAAGTAAAAACAACTTCATAGGTCTGAGAGGTTGCCGATGACTATTCATAGTTTTCAGGACTGAAGGGAGCACTTTCATTGTTTATATCAGCGTTTACGCAAGAGGACAACAAAAAGCAAACTGAGAAAAGGATAGTGAGATAGAGTTTCATAATGGGGTTTTTTAAACTCACATGCAAGAGATATGCCAAAACAATAAGTTTGAGTTTTAATAACTAAAACCCACCTGTTTTAATTCCCTCTATCACCTTTTCTATCATTGTAAGAACTGTTTTTTCGGGCTTTGAGGAAAATGTTCCATGAAAACGGTTGGCCAATATGGCTGAAATGGAAACTGCCTTATGCCCCATAAGCTGACTCAATCCATAGATACCAGCTGTTTCCATATCAAAATGAGTGATGCGATTGTTCATATGTTTGAATGCAATGATGTCGTTTATTTGATAGGGTAAAACATGATTCGTACGCAAGTGACGCCCTTGTGGTCCGTAAAAACCAGAGTTAGTAGCAATAATTCCCTTTTTTATGCCAAGCTCTGTACAGCGATTAACCAATGATTGATCCGCTTCAGAATAATATGGATGATTAAACTTTTTTGGGTTTACTAAGTGCGATTGTAGGGAAGTGACAAACGAGTGGTCGCACATTTTTGGATCGTAAAAAAGCATGAGGTTGTCAAAGCCAACAGCTGCTTCTGCAACAATGATAGAGTCTAGTTCAATGTCAGGTTGAATTGCCCCTGAAGTACCCAAACGAACAAAGGTGATTGGTGTAGGGGAGGCAAGCGGCTTTCGTGTTGTTAGATCAATAGAAAACAAAGCGTCTAACTCATTGAAAACGATATCGATATTATCGGTTCCCATCCCTGTAGAAATTACTGATATTGGGCGTGCAGCCAAGGTTCCAGTATGAATACAGATTTCACGTTTTTGGTGTATAAAATCAACATGATCAAAGAACTGAGAAACTGTTGCCACACGATCGGGATCGCCAACAGTTAGGATGAGTGGTGCACAATGCTCTGGACGAATCCCTAAATGATATATTGATCCATCATCATTACAAATAAGTTCTGATTCTTTCATCCGCCTACACGTTTGACTGTGTGTCCCTGCTGTTGGAGGTATAGCATGATTTTATCCCTGTAATTCCCCTGAATAATGATTTCTCCATTTTTGACAGTGCCACCAACAGCACATAGCGACTTTAGTTGCTTGGCTAATTGTTTTAACTCTTGATCGCCACCTTTAAATCCTTTGATGACCGTCACTATTTTTCCGCCTCGCCCTTTATTGCTAAAATGAGCTTCGAGTTGTTGTTTGTTTTCTTGTTGATCATCTTTAGGTTGATAAGTGCCTTCGGCTTCAGGGAAAAGTGATTTTAAATCAGAAAGACTATTGAGTTTTGCCATGATTATTTACGTAGGCCTAAATCACGAAGTCGCTCTTCTAAAAATGCGCCAGCCGAAATGTCGTTAAATTGCTTGGGATGATCATCATCTATGAAGTGGGGTAGCACGTCTAGTTTCATGTCAGAGATAGGATGCATAAAAAATGGAATCGAATATCGCGAGGTATGCCAAGCAGATTTGGGTGGGTTGACAACACGGTGTATGGTTGATTTCAATTTGTTGTTTGTGTGTCTCGAAAGCATATCTCCCACGTTGATAACCAGTTCATCATCCTCTGCGATGGCATCGATCCATTCTCCTTGATGATTTTTGACTTGTAGGCCACGTCCTTGCGCCCCCATCAGCAAGGTGATGAGGTTAATGTCTCCATGTGCCGCTGCACGTTCAGCTTCTTTTGGTTCTTCATTGATGGGAGGGTAGTGAATGGCTCGGAGAATGCTGTTTCCACCTTTAACGTGTGGATCAAAATACCTTTCCTCTAGACCGAGATGCAGAGCTAACGCACGCAAAACATAAATACCCGTTTTCTCAAGTGCCTGAAAAGCTTGTTGACCAATAGTGTTAAAGGCTGGATTTTCATCAACGGACACATTCTTTGGGTAGCTCTCTCCGTTTGCAGGAAGATCGTACTGTCCGAAGTGAAAAAACTCTTTTAAGTCACCAGTTGTTCGTCCTTTGCCATGTTCTTTTCCAAAAGAGGTGTATCCTCGCTGTCCAGCGAGCCCCTCAATTTCGTATTTGGCTTTGGTTTCTATTGGTAGCTCAAAGAACTGACGGACTTCTTTATAGAGACTTTCAACGAGATCAGTACTAAGAAAATGACCTTTTAAAGCCACAAAACCAATATCTTCATATGCCTTCCCAAGATTTTCGATAAAAGCGAGACGCTTGTTTTTATCTCCACTTAAAAAATCGCCTAAATCAACAGATGGAATTTGGTTCATTATTGATGTGTTTACACAAAAATAAACAATTAAATCAATACTTTTTCGATAGGTGTGTGTGGAAGTGAGAATGCATCGGCTACAGATTGATGTGTGACTTTTCCGTTCACAACATTAAGTCCTTTAGCGAGGTGTTTGTCTTGTTTGCATGCATTTTCCCACCCCTTATTGGCCAAATCAATGGCATAGGCAAGGGTTGCGTTGGTGAGTGCCTGGGTAGAGGTTTGAGGCACAGCACCAGGCATATTTGCAACGGCATAGTGCAAAATGTGATCAACGATATAGGTTGGATTTTCGTGGGTAGTAACACGTGTGGTTTCAAAACATCCGCCTTGATCGACGGCAACATCGACGAGAACGGCTCCTTTTTGCATAAGTTTGAGGTGCTCTTTAGTGATGAGACGTGGCGCTTTTGCACCAGGAACGAGCACAGCGCCGATGACTAAATGAGCGTGTTTGAGGTGGCTTTCAATTGCTTTGGTGGTTGAATAACAAGTTGTTATGTTGTTTGGTAGCTCACCGTCCAATTCTTTGAGTCGTTGACGATTGATATCATAGATGGTAACCTGAGCACCCATCCCGGCAGCGACTATTGCTGCTTGTGTGCCAACAATGCCACCGCCTAAAACCATGACATCTGCAGGGGAAACGCCAGTAACACCGCCCATGAGTACGCCCAATCCACCTTGCGGACTCTCCAAAAATTTCGCGCCTTGTTGCGCAGCCAAACGCCCCGCTACTTCAGACATGGGAGTGAGTAGGGGAAGGCGTCCTAAATCATCTGTGATTGTTTCATAAGCCAGACAAACACTTTTGTTATTAAGCATGGCATTGGTAAGCGTTTTGGATGAAGCAAAATGAAAATAAGTGTATATGAGTTGCCCTTCATGAATCAGATCATATTCCGCAGCTAGGGGCTCTTTGACCTTAATAATCATTTCTGCGTTGTCATAAATCTGTTTTGCGTTGGGGGAAATTTTTGCTCCAGCTGCCATGTATTGGTCGTCTGTGAAGCCACTACCTAAACCGGCATTGCTTTCGATCGACAATTCATGACCATGAGAAATGAGTGTTCGAACGGCTGTTGGTGTCATCCCAACTCGGAATTCATTGTTTTTGATTTCTGTAGGTATTCCAATACGCATATCGTTTGTTTTAAAACAATTAGTGGGTATATACTTTGATTTATAACAAATGTAGTGGAGATATTCTATTCTATGCAAGGAATTATTCAACAAATCAAACTCAAGAGAGGTTTAGATTGAGATCATTTTCTGTTATTACAGGATAATCCGCAAAGAAAATCGATTCATTAGTACTTGATAAACGATTCGCATAATAAAGTAATAGTGTTCACTTTACATATATAAAAAATCGGGAGGTGTATGTCATCCTAAATTACCAACAATCATAAGCACGAAGGATAAAAGTATTATTTTACATAATATATATTATAGTGTTTATAAGGAAAAGAAAAAAACACCACAATGAAGTGGTGTTTTTAAAAGTATTATAGCATTTCAGGATTCCATGCTTCAAAGTGACGAACAATTGTGCCGTCGTCATTAAATGAATGATTAAACATGATGGGAAATACAAGTTCTTTGTTGTCGCTTTTACGAATAACGCCAACACGCCACCAAGACTGTACGTAGTCACGTTGTGCCTCAAACTCAAAGAATTTGATCCAAACATTATTCATGCTTACAATCGTGTAGTTTGATTTAAAGTCTTTAATACCAGCTTTAAAATCGTCTAACGATAATGGATCATTGTCCCATTCATTAAACAATCCATCGATTCGTACGTTTTCGTCAAAATCAACAAATAGATTTTCATCATCATCGAACTGAAGCGCTTTGATAAACTTACGAACTGTATTGATGTTTCCGTGGTGAGAATAAATACGTCCATCTGACATTTCGTTTTGACTCTTCCAGGTCTCTGAATATGGGAACTGGTTGAAGTACACGCGAGCGTAAGCAATTTCATTTTTCTTGTTCACGACATATTGTGCATGTCTTGGTTGTGAATAATCAATGCCCGTAGTCGCACCGACTGCTGTCCAGTATTCCCAGCTATAGACCCAAGTTCCATTCCCAAACGCATCGTCACTATACTCAACAGCATCAGGATATCCATTGTCTGTATGCTTAACAGAAAAATATCTCGAATTTGAGTGTAGATTGGCTACCGTTTGAATAAACTCAGCTTTGGTTTGTGGTTCTGCATCGGGATCCATTGATTCTCCCCCAACCAATTTAAAATTGTCAGAAAGGATTTTGTCTAACGCCAACGAATCGTTTGCGTTCATGGCATCATGCAATGAATGAATCACATCAATTGCTGGATGGTCTATGAAGATGCTACCGTTTTTTTTCTTCTGTGCGACAAGCGCAAGGCTTGCAAAAAGCAAGAAAAAGCTTAATTTTAATTTCATTTTAGTTGTTTTTTATTGTTTAAAAAATATTTTAAAAATTTGTGAATAATAGTCACTAAGTCTTTAATAATTCTATATTAAAATTATGCTTTTATTGAATTTAATTCAAAAAACATTAAGCGATTGGATCTCATTCTTTGCTGATCGATTGCTATCAAATGTAAAAAAGACCACGTGCTCCATGCGATTATTCTTCAATATTAGTTTGATTTTTCTTTTGTGTTCTGCGTGCGATTTTCATCAGCCAAATCAAAAGGTATTAGGGACAACAACAGAGCATGCGATGGTTTCTTCCGCCCATCCTTTAGCTTCAGCCGTTGGTGTTTCTGTGATGCAGGACGGAGGAAATGCTATTGACGCTGCTATTGCCGTTCATTTTGCACTGGCGGTCGTTTATCCCCAAGCGGGGAATATTGGAGGTGGTGGGTTTGCTGTCATCCGTATGCATGATGGTTCATCGAGTGCCTTAGACTTTAGAGAAACGGCACCCTCTTTGGCGACCAAACGCATGTATCTCGATGAGAACGGAGACCTTAACAACAAACGATGGAGCACCCACGGTCGGATGTCTAGCGGCGTTCCGGGTGCTGTTGATGGAATGTTTTCTTTGCACAAGCGCTTTGGGTCAAAGTCTATGGAATCCTTGATTCAGCCTGCAATTGATTTGGCAAAAAACGGATATGAACTTACTTTTTTAGTTGCAAAAATCATTAACACTACGCAAGAAGATTTTCGTGAACACAACGATTGGCCAATCCCCTACCTTCAGAAAAGCCCTTGGGAAAAAGGTGATCGTATTCTTCAACCCGAACTCGCAGAGACCCTAGTACGGATTCGTGATGAAGGTCGTAATGGGTTTTACCAAGGGAAAGTTGCCGATCAGCTTGTGGCTGAAATGCAAAAAGGAAAAGGACTGATCTCTCATGATGATCTGGCAAACTACAAAAGTGTTTGGCGCACACCGATCTTAGGCACCTATCGAAATCATAAAATCATCAGCATGCCGCCTCCCTCTAGCGGAGGTATAGCCCTACTCCAACTGCTGCAAGGAACAGAAATGCATCCCATTGCAGATTGGGGTCACAATGTGTCAGAAACGGTTCATTTGATGTCTGAACTTGAACGACGTGTTTATGCAGATCGTGCAACCTATGTTGGTGACCCAGACTTTGTCGAGGTGCCTGTGGACCAACTTCTTGATTCGACCTACAATCATCAACGGTTTGCCGACATTTCGATGAAAAAAGCCACACCATCCTCTACTGTTTCGGCAGGTACGATCCCTCCTATTGAAAGTCAAGAAACCACACACCTCTCTGTTGTTGATCCCAATGGAAATGCGGTGTCAATCACTACAACGCTCAACAGTTCGTTTGGCAGTAAAGTGCTCGTCGAGGGCGCTGGGTTTTTTCTAAACAACGAAATGGATGATTTTAGCAGTAAACCTGGCGTGCCAAATCAGTTTGGACTAATTGGTGGAGACGCCAATGCGATTGCTCCCCATAAACGTATGCTGAGCTCGATGACCCCAACCATCGTAACCAAAAATGGTAAGTTAAAAATGGTAGTGGGAACACCTGGCGGCTCAACCATTATCACCAGTGTGTACCAAACCCTACTCAATGTTATTGATTTTGGTATGGGGATGCAAGAGGCTGTCAATGCGAAAAAAGTTCATCATCAATGGTATCCCGATGAAATCCGTGTGGAAACCAATGCACTCCCCCAGCCTACAATAGATCAACTGCAAGCGATGGGTCACAGTATTACGCCAACCGATAAATTGGGTCGTATGGATTGCATCCTTATCCTTCCCGATGGTCGTTTGGAAGGCGGTGCAGACCCACGAGGCGACAATACTGCTCTTGGATTTTGATTGTTAAAAACTTTGTTAATGAACGACATCCTCTAGTCGTTTGATGAGTGTACTGCTGTCGTAATTTTATAAAAAGCCAAAACGATGAATGATCGACACAATGACTTGCTGCGCATTCGTCCTCAAATCAAAAAATACCAAACCTTTGACTCCATGTCAGATGAGGAGCGTTTTCAAAACGAAACCCTACGTCCAGTTTTAAAACTGCAAAACCCCTTACTCCTTGCCACGTTTGTCAATTATGCTACCAAACACAAGGGTGTATTTTTTGACATTCCAACTGACAAACAACTGGCTTATATCGAAAATGCCGTACATAAAGATCAAAAGTTTCGCAATGCTCTCAAAGGGATGATTATTGGGCAGTTTACAGTAGAAGAATACAATATCTACACCCAAAACTCTTCTCAGCTCAATAAACGGATGATGAGCTTGGTGATCACCCGTCTGCAAGACCAGTTGCAATTGTTGGTGCCGGATGTTTTGTCTAAAGTTGGCTAAATAATATTTCCTTATCTGTGTAGTTAATGGTGAATATATGCTGTTTAAAACGCAAAAGATCTATATGTGGGTGGTCTTTGGCATAGCCCTTTGGTGCGGTTTTTACCGCTTCGCCTTGGAGTTCGCCCCAAAGACTGTTGAATGTTTTGTTGTTTAGGATAGAACGGTATTCTTCCCCATCGATGTCTATTTCTTGTCGAATCCGCTTTAGATCGGCGGGGTTGGGATCCCAAAACCCACAAGCGAGAAAGTTATTGCCTGGAGACAAATGCAAGTAGTAGCCACCTCAATAGTGGGGCTTGGTGCGATGCCAAGTGAGTCCAAAATGAGTTTTAAAGGGTGTTTTGTCTTTGGAGAAACGCACATCTCGATAAATGCTGTCATGGGTGTTAAGCTGGTCTTTGAGCTGTTCGCCAAAGGTCTTGACTTGTTGTTCCAGGGATTTGAAATGTGATTTATGGTCAGTAAACCAGTCTCGGTTATTGTTTTTTTTTTAAGTCCTTAAAAAAGGAAAAAATTTCTTTTGATAATTGCATGTTTTAAAAACACATGTTTTGATAATACATATTAAGACGTATAATTAGTCTACCCAAATTACTGATTGATGAACCTACTATATTCCTTCATTTTTTTCATCTACCTTCATTTTCTGGATCGTACGCTTTGCAAAAGCACCAAATGCTATCCCATCCAAAGTTATTTGATCATCGCCTTTCTTTTTTCGGTATTTCTCTGTTTTCTTACAGGGGTACACCTCCAGCTTTATAAACTTATCTAATTTAAATTAGAATGTAATGACTTGGTTATTAATGATTATTGTATTGTTTGCAGGATTTCAACTCAACCGTATGTTTGTAAAACTGTTTTCCGGCCCTACTTTGGTGCGTGTTTTTTTCTCTTTGGTGAGTGTTGTTATCCTCAGCACCATTCTATTGGTAATTTTTCTTTGGAAGTGATGGTTTAGGCGCTTATTATCGGATACAAGGTGTTTTCACACATTTTAAAATTAGCTTTTTCTTGTGTATCGGAAGCTTTGGATAACCTACTTATTGACGTTTTTTCAATACCTGAGCTACATCGTCTAGCGTATGCCCCTTTGCTTGGAGTAAAATTAAATAATGAAAAAGCAAGTCTGCGCTTTCGTCTAGAAACAACGCTGTGTTATTGTCTTTAGCTTCAATAACTGTTTCTACAGCTTCCTCCCCAACTTTTTGTGCAATCTTATTGATGCCTTTATTAAAGAGACTGGCCACATAGCTTTTTTCTGTTGGATTGGTTTTGCGTTCACGAATTACGGTTTCTAGTGCGGAAAGAAAACCATAGCTAGGAGTGTTTTCTTCACCCCAACAGGAGTCGCTTCCTGTGTGACAGGTTGCGCCTTGTGGGATGGCTTGAATCAATAATGCATCTTTGTCACAGTCAACTGCCAAGGAAACAAGCGTAAGAAAATGACCGCTCTCCTCCCCTTTTGTCCATAGGCGTTTTTTGCTACGGCTATAAAAAGTAACCTGCTTACTCTCTTGGGTTTTGGCAACTGCCTTTTCATTCATGTACCCAAGCATCAGGACACGTTTGGTGTTGGCGTCTTGTACAATTGCGGGAACAAGCCCGTCGGGGTGTTTGCTGTAATTGATAGTCATCGGATTGGTATTTGATGTTGACGTAATGTATTTTTTAGTTCAGGAATGCTGATTTCTTTAAAGTGAAATACACTTGCTGCCAAGGCCGCATCGGCATTTCCATCGACAAAGGTATCAATAAAGTGTTGCATAGTTCCTGCACCACCAGAAGCAATTATAGGAACGCTAACCTGACGGCTAAGTTTTTGAAGTGCTTCGTTGGCAAACCCCTGTTTTGTGCCATCGTGATCCATCGAAGTGAAAAGCAGCTCTCCTGCCCCACGAACAACGGCTTCTTTGGCCCATTCAAACAACATGCGTTCTGTGGGTACTCTTCCGCCAACCAAGTGAACCACCCATTCGTTTTTGATTTGTTTGGCATCAATAGCAACAACCACACATTGTGTTCCAAACCGATTAGCAACCTCGCTAATGAGCTCAGGACGGCGTACAGCAGCAGAGTTGATCGACACTTTGTCTGCTCCGTTGTCAAGCAAAATCGCTACATCATCAACAGCATTGATGCCCCCGCCGACCGTAAAGGGAATATCAATAGCTTGCGCCACATTTCGAACCAGTTTGGCAAGTGTTTTTCGCTTTTCCTGTGAAGCAGAGATATCTAAAAAGACCAATTCGTCTGCCCCTTCGTCAGCATAGCGTTGTGCTAGCTCAACAGGGTCGCCTGCATCGCGGAGATCAACAAAGTTCACCCCTTTTACGGTGCGACCATCTTTGATGTCTAAACAAGGAATAATACGTTTGGTTAGCATACTAGTTCTGTTCCAATTGATAGTGTTCCAATTCTTTTAATGAGATTTTACTTTCGTAAATTGCTTTTCCGATTACCGCAGCTGTACAGCCAAGTTCACGACATTGGTAAAGATCGTCAAGCGTAGTAACCCCACCCGAAGCAATAAGTGATATTCCGTCTATTTTATCGATCAATTCTTTATATAATTCCAATGAAGGGCCTTCGAGCATTCCATCCTTTGCTACATCGGTACAGAGAACATTGGTAAATCCTTTTTGCACATAATCTTGAACAAAGGTTACAACATCAAGTCCAGAATCTTTCTCCCAACCGTGTGTAGCAATCCGTCGATTTTTGGCATCTGCTCCTAGAATGAGTTTGCTAGCTCCATATTTGCTTAGCCACTCAAGAACCAATTGGTGTTCGCTCACTGCGATACTCCCAAGCGTTACCTGTACTGCTCCACAGTCAAAAGCGGTTTGTAGGTCGTTTGCCGATTTAATGCCCCCACCAAAATCAACATGCAACGAAGTTTGGGTGGCAATGGCTTCCAATACCTTTGCATTGACAATGTGTTTGGCGCGTGCGCCATCGAGGTCAACGACATGCAAATGGGTTAGTCCAGCACCCTCGAAGCGTTTGGCAACCTCAACAGGAGACTCGCTATATACTTTTTTGGTGTCATAGACGCCTTTGGTTAGACGCACACACTGACCGTTGATGATGTCAATCGCAGGAACAAGAATCATAGTTGTAAAAAGTTTTTTAATAACCGAGCACCCATCTCTCCACTTTTTTCAGGGTGGAATTGGGTGCCATAAAAATTATCTTTCGCCATAGCTGCAGCAAAGGTGGTGTCATAGACGCAGTGACCTACTGCGTTTTCATTGGATTCTGCATAAAAGCTGTGCACGAGATAAAAGTGGCTATTTGCCGGGATTTGATCAAACAGCAACCCTGTGCCATCCACTTCATTCCAGCCCATATGAGGCACGTTTAAATCCGTTGTAAAACGCACAACGTCAGTATCGAAAATACCCAAGCCTTTGGTGTCCCCTTCTTCCGAGTGGTTACACATAAGTTGCATTCCCAAACAAATACCCAATACGGGCTGTTTGAGAGCGGGGATTAATGTGTCTAGTCCAGTACTTTGAAGTTTGGTCATTGCAGAACTAGCTTCGCCCACGCCAGGAAAAATCACATGTGAAGCAGCTTTGATTTCTTCTTTGCTGCTAGTCAATATGGCAGATATACCAAGTCGTTCTAACGCAAAGCGAATGCTTTGGATGTTTCCAGCACCATAGTCAATAATAGCTACGCTCATAATTGACCTTTGGTTGAGGGTAAAATCAATTTTTCAGGATCACGCTGAATCGCAGCTTTTATGGCTTTTGCAAAGCTTTTAAAGATAGCTTCAATTTTGTGGTGTTCGTTGTGTCCTTCGGCTTTAATATTCAAATTTGCTTTGGCTCCATCAGCAAAGGACTTAAAGAAGTGAAAAAACATTTCGGTTGGCATTTTACCAATCATCTCACGTCCAAATTTTGCTTCCCACATCAGCCAAGAACGTCCGCCAAAATCAATGGCTACCTGTGCGAGACAATCGTCCATTGGCAGGCAAAATCCATAGCGTTCAATGCCCAGCTTACTTCCTAGTGCTGCGCGGAAGGCCTCTCCCAAGGCAATGGCAGTGTCTTCTATGGTGTGGTGTTCGTCAACCTCCAAATCTCCTTTGGTCGTTAGTTCAATGTCTATACCTCCGTGACGCGCCAATTGATCGAGCATGTGATCAAAAAATGCAATGCCTGTGTCTATTGTGCTCTGCCCCGTTCCGTCTAGGTTTAATACAATGGAAATGTCTGTTTCTTTGGTGATGCGTTTGTGCACACATTCACGTTCGCCTGCCTTTAGCATACTATAAACATCACCCCAATTCGAAGTTGTAATCGCAATAGCTGTTTTGGTGGTAGCATCTGGTTCTTCGTTCAAACGATCGTCGTGCTTGAGCCAAACCCCCTGTGCACCAAGATTTACAGCGAGCTGCATATCACTCAATCGATCTCCAATCACATAGGAGTTTTCCATGTCGTAATCGTCTGATAAATACTTTTTGAGCATTCCTGTCTTTGGCTTGCGTGTTGGTGCATTATCTGCTGGTAAACTTTTGTCAATGCAGACTTCCTCAAAGATGATTCCCTCGTTCTTCATGGCGGTCATCATGTGTTCATGTATGGGCAAAAATTGATCTTCTGGAAAATGAGATGTGCCCAGCCCATCTTGATTGGTAACCATCACCAGGGTGTAATCGAGTTCTTTGGCAATGCGCCCCAAATAGGTGAACATTTCAGGATAAAATGTCAACTTATCAAAACTGTCGAGTTGGAAATCATCTGGTTCTAGAGCCAGTGTTCCATCACGATCAATAAATAGTACCTTTTTCATCTATGACAATCGGTTTAAAATGGAAATCAGTTTTTTGTTTTCTTCTGCGGTGCCAACAGAAAACCGTAGGCATTCTTCACAGCCTTGCTGGTTACTCCTATTGCGTACCACAACCCCTTCATTTACAAGCTGATGATAGCGTTTAGCTGCATCATCGACACGCACCAATAAAAAATTGGCGTCACTAGGATACACAACGTCCACAAACGATGTTGATTGAAGTTGTACCTCTAGTCGTTTTCGTTCCTCAAGAAGAAGTTGCACCTGTGCTATGTATTTTTTCCTGTTGGAGAGCTCTTCAATAGCACGTTCCTGTGTCAATGAATTGATGTTGTAGGGTGGCTTGATTTTATGGAGTATAGAAATGATATCTTTGCTCGCAACACAAATTCCAAGTCGAATACCCGCCATACCATATGCCTTGGAAAGCGTTTGCGTGACGATAAGGTTGGGATATGTAGAAAGTTGAGATACCCAGCTTTCTTGTGGGGCGAAGTCTATATATGCCTCGTCAACAACGACAATACCGGAAAAAGATTCAAGTAACTTTTGAATATCTTCAGCACGAAACGAGTTTCCGCTCGGATTGTTTGGTGAACACAAGAAAATCGCTTTTGTTTGTGGTGAAATACGTTTAATAATATCTTTTGTAACTAACTGAAAATCATAACTTAAAGACACTTCATCTAAAGTGATGCAATTGATTTCTGCTAACACCTTATACATCCCGTAAGTGGGTGGCATTGTGATGATTCTATCTGTATTTGGTGTACAAAATGCACGGAATATAAGGTCTAAGATTTCATCACTTCCATTGCCGAGGAGTAACTGCTCAGTGCCCACGCCAAGTCGATGGCCAAGAACCTTTTTAAGATTGCGTTGTTGCGGATCCGGGTATCGATTTACTCCATTGGGAAATGGATTTTCGTTTGCATCTAAATAGACATATTCCTTTTCTGTGGGGTCAAATTCATCCCTTGCCGAAGAATATGGCTTAAGATTAACGATGTGCGGCCGAACAATTTTGCGAATATCAAAACTCATGACAAATCTTTTAATCGAAGAGAAACAGCATTTTTGTGTGCAAACAAGCCTTCCGCATCAGCAAGGGTCTCAATGGTTGGTCCGAGGTCTTTTAAACCTGTTGGACTAATTTTCTGAAAGGTAATTGCCTTAAGAAAACTATCAAGATTTACCCCGCTATATTGCTTAGCGTACCCATTTGTAGGTAAGGTGTGATTAGTGCCCGAGGCATAATCGCCGGCACTTTCAGGTGTGTAATTTCCAATAAAAACTGAGCCTGCATTTGAAACACTATTGACAAAATCATCTTCTTCCGCCATACAAATAATATAGTGCTCTGGTCCATATTGATTGATAAAATCAATCGCATTTTTTTGATCTTCAAAGAATATAGCAGTAGAGTTTTGCAGCGCTTTTGCAGCAATTTCACTTCTTGGGAGTGCTGGAAGTTGACCGTCAATTTCTTTTTGTACCTCTTCTATAAATGTTTTGCTTGTGCTTACTAAAACCACTTGGCTGTCCACACCGTGTTCTGCTTGTGATAAGAGATCGGCAGCGACATAAGCGGCTCTTGCGCTATCATCTGCAGCAACCAACAATTCACTTGGCCCAGCAGGCATATCAATGGACACACCATATTGGGTTGCTTTTTGTTTAGCAGCAGTAACATACTGATTGCCAGGACCCAAAATTTTATACACTTTAGGGATGCTTTCTGTGCCAAAAGTCATTCCTCCAACCGCTTGGATCCCTCCGACCTGAAAAAGACGAGTCACGCCACATTTAAAAGCTGCGTAGCGAATAGCAGGCGCAAGTAACCCCGATTCATTTGGAGGCGTACATAACACGATTTCACGACAACCAGCGATAGTTGCAGGAATGGAGAGCATTAAAATAGACGAAAATAAAGGAGCTGTTCCACCAGGGATATACAACCCAACCTTTTCAATAGGTCTCTTTTCTTGCCAACACTTTACCCCATCCTGCACGCTGACATGGACACGTTCTGTTTGTTGCGCAAGGTGAAAGGCATAAATATTGTCATAGGCTTTATCAATAGCTGACTTTAGATCCCCTGACAGTTCATTTGCGGCGTTTTGCAAGTCCGCCAAAGGAACTTCTAGAGTTTTTGGTGCATAGCCATCAAACTTGGTGCTGTACTTACGTAAAGCATCATCTCCATGCGACTGAATGTCTGTAAAGACCTCATCGACAATTGGCATAACATCGTCTAGAGAAGCAGTAGGACGCGCTGTCAACACTTCCCACTGATCGGATGATGGGTTGAAAACACTTTTCATAATACCATTTTTTCCACAGGACAAACCAATATGTCTTGTGCGCCAGCTTCCTTTAATTCATCAATAACTTTCCAAAAAGTTCCTTCGTTCACAACGGAGTGTAAAGAACTCCATCCCGGTTCGGCCAATGGCAATACCGTTGGTGATTTTAAAACAGGGAGTATCGAAGATATTTTCTCAATGCTACTATTCGGCACATTCATCAAAATATATTTTGATTGTCTCCCTTTTAGAACCGATTGGATTCGAAATTGTAGCTTCTCCAAAAGTTCATTTTTCTCAGCGCCAAGGGTGTCGCTCGCAGCAAGCACGGCTTCAGAAGTAAACAGAACCTCAACTTCTTTAAGATTGTTTTTGAATAAGGTAGATCCGCTTGAGACAATGTCACAAACCGCATCAGAAAGCCCAATATTTGGTGCAATTTCCACTGAACCGTTAATAATGTGAAGATCAGCATCTATCCCTTTTTCTTTTAAAAAGTCATTGACGGTATTCGGATAGGAAGTGGCGATTTTTTTTCCTTTCAAACTCTGAATCCCTTCGTATTTAACCTCTTTGGGGACAGCAATTGACACACGACATTTTGAAAATCCTAACTTTTCTTTGATGTTGATGTCTGCTCCTTTTTCAACCAATAGATTTTCACCAAGAATTGCGATATCAACGATGCCATCACGAAGGTACTGTGGGATATCCCCATTCCGCAAATAATATATTTCCATTGGGAAATTGCGCGCAATGGCTTTTAACTGATCTTTGCCATTGTCGATGGAGATTCCACAATCACTGAGTAACTGCAGTGAATCTTTGTTGAGTCTACCCGACTTTTGAACGGCGATATGTAACTTTTTTTTCACGATTTCAATATTTTTGTAACAAAAAAACCCGTTTGAATCTCAAACGGGTTTTGAATACATAAACACATCCAAATCAACTCGTTTGAGCGAAGTAAGTGTTGTGATGGATATGTGTGTTTTTTTTCATTTCAATTGCAAATATCAAACAAAATTTTGAAAAATTTACTATTGATTGCCCAAAATTATAGGCAACCCTTCACTACCGCTCCCGATGACAACAACCTTAGAATTGTTAGATTCAGCCAGCTTTACCGTTGCTTCAATACCTTTCTCTAAGAGAATGTTACGTGTCAAGGAAGCATTTAATATACGGTTTGCGAGGGCTTTACCTTCGGCTTCAATACGAACTTTTTCAGCTTCTTGCTTTGCTTTCTCTAAACGGAACTCATATTCAAGTGCTTCTTGCTCTTGGGTGAGTTTACGTTGGATCGCCTCTTTAATTGAAGGAGGAAGTGTTACGTCACGCACAAGAACAGAGTTAATCTGTACAAATTGAGGTTCTACTTTCTTTTTTGTTTCCTCATAGATTTCGTTTTGGATCGCATCACGCTTTGTTGAATATAATTGCTCTGGTGTATAGCGCCCAATAACGGATCGTGCAACTGCTCTAATTTCAGGAACGATCACGATATTTAGGTAATCCTCTCCTTTTGTCTGGTGCAAGGATCCCAAAACATCAATTTTTGGTTGATATAACACAGATACGTCGAGTGAAATCTCAAGTCCGTTTGAAGATAAGACCCGCATTCCGCTTTCAAATTCTTCTTGTTGCTTGATGTTATAGATATAAACCTTGTTCCAAGGTGCTATAATGTGAAACCCTTCTCCAAGAGCGGGTTTGTCTGTTACGGTTCCCCCACTAAATCGATTCCAAACGACACCTGCTTCACCGTATCCGATGTTTACAGCTGATTTGAATAGAAAAATTAAGGCAATAAAGCCCAAAACGACTAACGGAAGTCCAAGTTTAGGTACTGTTTTCATATTTATTATTTAAAAATTAAGTAAGCATTCCTCCATCTACATGAATTACCTGTCCAGTAATGTAACTTGACAAGTCTGAAGCTAAAAATACACATGCATTGGCTACATCGTCAGGAGTTCCGCCTCTTTTGAGGGGGATTCCTGCTCGCCATCCAGCAACAACATCTTCAGATAGTTTTGCTGTCATTTCGGTTTCTATAAAACCAGGTGCGATAACATTACAACGAATATTTCGTGAACCTAGTTCAAGGGCAATTGACTTCGAAAAACCAATAATCCCCGCTTTTGATGCTGCATAGTTAGACTGTCCAGCATTTCCTTTTACGCCAACAACAGAGCTCATATTTATAATACTTCCACTACGTTGTTTGAGCATGGTGCGTTGTACTGCTTTTGTGAGGTTAAAAACCGATTTTAGGTTGACTTCAATCACTTTATCAAAATCATCTTCTGTAATACGCATCAACAGGTTGTCCTTGGTAATCCCTGCGTTGTTGATGAGTACATCGATTGATGTAAAGTCAGTGAGAACTTGAGATGCTAGTTCTTGGGCTTGTTCAAAGTCAGCTGCATTTGACTGATAGCCCTTTGCAGACACGCCAAAATCGTGCAATTCTCTTTCGAGTGCATTGGCAGCATCTATAGATGAACTATATGTAAAAGCAACATTGGCACCGTGTTTTGCAAACACATGGGCAATACCTCGTCCAATACCACGACTAGCGCCAGTAATTAATACGTTTTTGTTTTCGAGTAATTTCATAAACTTACTTTAGGATTTGAGCGACTTTTTTTCCGATTTCAGCAGGTGAATTTACCACATGAATTCCACAGTCTACCATGATTTTTTTCTTGGCTTCTGCAGTGTCCTCAGTACCACCTACAATTGCTCCAGCATGTCCCATTGTTCTTCCCTTTGGTGCAGTTTCCCCAGCAATAAAACCTACAACTGGTTTAGGATTGCCTTGTTCGTGTAACCAACGAGCAGCATCTGCTTCGAGTTGTCCTCCGATTTCACCAATCATGACAATACACTCGGTTTCTTCATCATTGATAAGAAGTTCAACAGCATCTTTGGTAGTCGTTCCAATGATTGGATCCCCACCAATACCAATGGCAGTTGTTATGCCTAAGCCTTCTTTGACGACTTGGTCGGCAGCCTCGTAGGTCAATGTTCCAGATTTGGAAACAATGCCAACTTTTCCCTTTTTAAACACAAAGCCTGGCATGATACCAACTTTGGCTTCTCCAGGAGTGATAACACCTGGACAGTTGGGTCCAACCAGTCGAGCATTTTTTTCTTTGACGTAAGCAGCAGCTTTGATCATGTCTCCAACAGGGATTCCCTCCGTGATAGCGACAATAACTTTGATTCCTGCATCTGCGGCTTCCATAATTGCGTCCGCAGCAAAAGCAGGCGGCACAAAGATAATGCTCGTATCGGCGTTTACAGTATCTACGGCTTGTTTTACAGTGTTAAAAACGGGCTTATCGAGATGGGACTGTCCGCCTTTTCCCGGCGTTACACCTCCAACGACTTGAGACCCGTATTCAATCATTTGTTGGGCGTGGAAAGTTCCCTCACTCCCTGTAAATCCCTGCACGATGATTTTTGAATCTTTATTTACAAGTACGCTCATTTTTATTCTTTAATTCGTTCGATGTATGTTGCTTTTTCAGTGTCAACTTTGATTTTGTCCCCCTCATTAATAAACAAAGGAACATTTATTTTCGCCCCTGTTTCTAAGGTAGCGGGTTTTGTTGCGTTTGTTGCTGTGTTTCCCTTAACGCCAGGTTCACTGTGCGTTACTTCTAAAACTACACTTGATGGCATATCAACAGACAACGGAATTCCATCATCTGCATTGGTCATCACAGTAACAAGTTCTCCTTCTTTCATCAAATCAGGTGCATCCAAAATGTCTTTCTGTAGCTCTATTTGGTTGTAATCATCAGTGTTCATAAAATGATAAGTACCTGCATCATTATATAGAAACTGGAATTTACGAGTTTCTACACGTACATCATCAATTTTATGTCCTGCTGAAAACGTGTTATCAATCACCTTTCCAGAAGTCACACTTTTGAGTTTAGTGCGTACAAAAGCTGGACCTTTTCCTGGTTTAACATGTAAAAATTCAATGACTTTAAAAATGTCGTTGTTATATCGAATGCAAAGCCCCTTTCTAATATCTGATGTAGAAGTCATAATTTTTTATGATGATTGTGAGTATCCTTTCATGATACCTCGTTGTGAATTGCGAATAAATTGTAAAATCTCATCTCTTTCAGATGACACTTCCATCTCCGCTTCAATAATTTGAACAGCTTGTGTGTTGTTAAAGTTTTTTTGATAGAGAATTCGATAGATGTTTTGAATCTCTCTAATTTTTTCACTGGTAAATCCACGACGTCGTAATCCAACAGAATTGATTCCGACATACGAAATCGGCTCACGAGCAGCCTTTACAAATGGAGGGATGTCTTTACGTACTAACGAACCGCCAGCGATAAAAGAGTGACTCCCAATCGAACAAAATTGATGTATAGCAGTCATACCCGCCAATATCACATGGTCGCCAACAGTAATGTGGCCAGCTAAAGTGCTGTTATTAGAAAAAATACAATGATCACCTACAATGCAATCGTGTGCAATGTGAGAGTATGCCATAATCAAAGCATTTTTCCCGATGGCTGTTTTACCACGAGAAGAAGTTCCTCTGTTTATCGTAACACACTCACGAATTGTGGTGTTGTCACCAATCTCTGCAGTTGATGCTTCCCCATTAAATTTAAGATCCTGTGGAACGGCAGCAATGACTGAACCAGGAAAAATAGAACAGTTTTTCCCAATTCGAGCACCTTCCATGATGGTTACATTCGAACCAATCCATGTGCCTTCACCGATTTCTACATCCTTGTTGATCGTTGTAAATGGTTCAATAACTACATTTTTGGCAATGATTGCTCTAGGATGAACGTATGCTAACGGTTGGTTCATATTTTAACTTGTTTTTTTTTAACTATTTGCGCCATCATTTGCGCCTCTGTTGTCAATCGACCACGACTATAAGCGTAGGCTTGCATATGACAAATCCCTCTTCGTATGGGTGATAACAATTCAAGTTTAAAGACTAGGGTGTCTCCTGGCACAACGGGGTGTTTAAACCTTGCGTTTTCGATTTTCATAAAGAAAGTCAGGTAATTTTCTGGATCAGGGACAGAATTAAGAACTAGTACGCCGCCAGCTTGTGCCATCGCTTCAATTTGAAGAACACCAGGCATGACCGGTTGGCCAGGAAAATGTCCTTGAAAGAAAGGTTCATTCATTGTTACGCTTTTAACAGCAACAACGTGCTTGTCACTAATCTCAAGAACCTTGTCAACCAATAAGAAAGGCGGTCTATGCGGAAGGATATCCATGATTTGATTGACGTCCAAGGCTGGTTGAGCGTTCAAGTTATATTGTGGCACATGATTTCGCTTTTCGTCTTTGATGATTTTCGCCATCTTTTTAGCAAACTGCGTATTGATGTAGTGACCTGGTTTCGTTGCAATGACCTTTCCTTTGATCCTTGTTCCAATCAATGCCAAATCGCCAACAACATCTAATAATTTGTGGCGTGCTGCTTCGTTGGGATAGTGAAGATTCAGATTGTCTAAGATCCCATTTGAATTCACTGAGATGGACTTCTTATTGAATGCTTTGCATAAACGATCCATTGTTTCCTCCGAGAGTTCTTTGTCAACATATACAATGGCATTGTTGAGGTCCCCTCCTTTGATCAGGCCGTTCTCTAAAAGCATTTCGAGTTCGTGAAGGAAGCTAAAAGTACGTGCATTAGCAAAGTTCTTTTTAAATTCACTGAGGTCCTTCAATGTAGCATTTTGAGTACCCAGTACTTTTGTGCCAAAGTCAACCATTGTCGTTACCTGATAATTGTCAGCAGGTAACAAGGTGATTTCACTGCCTGTCTCCTCATCAGTGTATGATATGTTTTCATTTACAACGTATTCGTATCTGTTAGCTTCTAGCTCTTTGAGACCCGCTTTTTCAAGTGCCTCAACAAAAAACTTGGAAGAGCCGTCCATAATTGGGGGTTCAGAGGAGTTGAGTTCAATAATAACATTGTCGATTTCACATCCAACGAGAGCAGCAAGTACATGCTCGCCGGTGTGAATGGTAACGCCATTTTTTTGCAAGGTTGTTCCTCGTTTGGTATCCACCACGTGTTCCACTAACGCTTCAATAATAGGGCTCCCTTCCAAGTCAATACGCTGAAAAGCATATCCGTGATTGGCAGGAGCTGGTTTAAAAGTCATCTTCACTTCTTCTCCTGTGTGAATTCCAACACCTTTTAAAGTAATTGAATTCGCTATAGTCGTCTGATTAGCCATCTTTTATAATTTTTTTATCGAGTTTGTGTAAGGTGTCCATGTGTTTGGGTAAATTTTTAAAGTGAACATAGGATTTGTTGTAATTGTAATAATCAATAGCAGGCATTCCCATCACTTTTTCATCATTTTTTAGATTGCGCAACACGCCAGATTTTGCTTGAACATGTACGCGATCACCAATTTTCAAATGACCGCCAATGCCAACTTGTCCTCCAATGACGCAATGGCTACCTACTTTGGTTGATCCGGCAACACCAGATTGTGCTGCAATAACGGTATGAGCTCCGATTTCAACATTGTGAGCAACTTGAATCAAGTTGTCGAGCTTCACGCCTTTACGAATGATCGTAAATCCTAAGGTCGCACGGTCAATAGTTGTGTTTGCTCCGATTTCAACATCATCTTCGATGAGTACAGAGCCAGTTTGTGGAATTTTATCATATGATCCATCCGTTGTTGGACTAAATCCAAAGCCGTCAGCGCCAACAACAACATTGTTGTGAATAATGCAATTTGCGCCAATTTGAGATTTTGCTAAAATTTTAGTTCCAGAAAAAATTACTGTATTGTCACCAATAATCACATCGGACTCTATGCATACATTGGCATGAATCTTAACATTCGAGCCTAATGTAACATTTGCTTCTATTGAACTGAAGGGTCCAACAAACAAACCTTCTCCATGGGTGAGGGACTCGTCGATTACCGTTTGCTTATGAATGCCGTTTCTTTTCTTACCAGCACCGTTAAAATGCGTTAACATTTTTGTGAACGATTGATACGGATCATTGACCTTGATGAGTGTGGTTTCGATTTCTTTGTCAGTAGAAAAACTTGTACTTACCAAAGTAATGGTTGCTTTTGTAGTATACACATGAGGGGTGTATTTAGGATTGGCTAAAAAAGCCAGGGCACCCTTTTTGGCATCTTCAATTTTCGCCACAAACGAAACAGAGGCATTCGGATCACCTTCTATAGAACCATCAAGGATTTCAGCTATCTGGTAGGCAGTATATTCCATCGCTGCAAAAGTAACAAAAATGAGTGATTATTTCGGGTAACAACAGTAATACTTGGTAACTGGTTTAGTTAGCATTTTTAAATTGGACTCGTCTGATCCAGCTAACAGCTCATTTTCTTTGCCTTTTTTATCTACTAAAATGATAGGAGATTGTTCCATACTATATGCCATGTTCTCCATTTTTCCATCAAAAACAAAGTATGTTAATTCATTGGCATTATACCCTGTCTTTGCAGATATTTCCTCTTTTTTTGCTTCAATAAAATCAGACTCATATCGAGTGTTACTTACTTTGATTTTAGGTAAGCGTCGAGTTATAATCATCGTACAAAGTGATGAAAAGACATTGTCTTGGTGTTGTACACCTGCTTTTATCATGGCGTACACATCCACATCATCAAGCGAAGCATAATATTCAATAGCTTTTTCAGAATCCGGCTCGGCCGTCGTGTTGTTTAAAAAATAAACCAGTTCTTTAGAAGCATCAACGGACTCCCCGTTGAGTATAAGTTCACGAGCACGTAACAGGACTCGTTTTAAGACTTCTTCTGCCACAAAACTTGTTTTGTGTAGATAAACAGACCAGTACATGAGCCTGCGAGCAAGAAGAAATTTTTCAATAGAATACATCCCCTTTTGTTCAACTACCAAATGCTCATTTTGAACCCGAAGCATTGCTACTATGCGGTCAGTGTTAATGTTTCCTTCTGTAACACCCGAATAAAAACTGTCTCTTTTGAGATAGTCTAATCGGTCCATATCGAGTTGAGATGAAATGAGTTGGTTGAAAAAGGGTCTTTTATATTTCCCTTCAAACATTTCAATAGCTAGTGTGATCTTTCCATTGTATTTCTTGTTTAAGGTATTCATAAGAACAAGCGACCACTGTTCATGTGAAATTCCTTTTATTAATACGCCTTCGAGTGCATGAGAAAAAGGGCCATGCCCTAAGTCATGTAAAAGAATGGCAATCAAGGAAGCTTCTTTTTCGTCTTTGGAAATTAAAGTGCCTTTTTTTTCAAGAATTTCGAGTGTTTTTTGCATCAGATGCATGGCGCCTAAAGCATGAGCGAAACGATTGTGTGTTGCTCCATTAAACACATAGTGAGAAAGTCCCATTTGTTGAATGCGTCGAAGCCGCTGAACAACAGTCTCTTGGATAATTGAAGAAATTAACGGAGATGGAATTGAAATAAAACCGTAAATTGGATCGTTATAATTCTTGAGTCTCAATGAAATAGAATTTACACAAATATACGAATATGAAGCCGATACAGGTTCTTTGGGTTGACGACGAAATCAACCTTTTAAAGCCACACATTCAATTCCTTGAAGAAAAAGGATACACCGTTAGTCCATGCACAAATGGTCCTGATGCATTGGAATTGGTCAAAACAAAAGTTTTTGACATTGTTCTTCTCGATGAAAACATGCCTGGTATGGATGGCTTAGAACTTTTGAGTAGCATCAAGCAATCGTTTCCAAATTTGGCGGTCATTATGATTACCAAAAGTGAAACAGAAACCCTAATGGAAGAAGCGATCGGCGCAAAAATATCTGATTACCTTATCAAGCCGGTTAATCCAAATCAAATTTTGCTTTCGCTAAAAAAAAATCTTGACCATTCCAGATTGGTTATGGAAAAAACCACGATAAACTATCAACGCTCTTTTCAAGAGCTTACGCAGGAAATAGGAATGGCAAACAACTTGAATGATTGGGTTAAGATTTATCAAAAACTCTGTTTTTGGGAACTAGAACTTGAATCATTAGAATCCAATGATTTACAAGAGATAATCAGCTACCAAAAAGGAGAAGCAAACAGTCAGTTTTCTAGGTTTGTTTGTAAAAACTATGAAAGCTTGCTAAAAAACGATGATTCACTTGTCTTTTCGTACCAGATGATTCAAAAACTTGTCTTACCAAAGTTAGCTTCCAACTCCCCTACTTTACTAGTTGTTGTTGACAATTTACGTTATGACCAATGGCGTGTTTTACAGGGTTTTCTTACACCTTTTTACAGTTTGCAAGAAGAAACAATTTGTAGTAGCATTTTACCAACGGCGACTCAATATGCTCGAAACGCATTGTTTGCTGGCGAACTTCCTATGGACATCAAGCGATTATATCCTCAGTGGTGGAAAGATGATACTGATGATGGCGGAAAAAATTTGTTTGAACGTGAGCTTCTTGATGCGCAGTTCAAAAAACTAGGTGCTGACATCAATTTTAGCTATCACAAAATCACCCGCTCTGAACAGGGACAAAAGCTGGCAAATCACATGGGTAATGAAAAGAATAACGATCTCTGTGTTGTTGTTTACAATTTTGTGGATGTAATATCTCACGCAAAAACAGAAATGGAGATCATAAAGGAGCTGGCATCTAATGATAAGGCATTTCGGTCCTTGACAGCGAGTTGGTTTAAAAACTCCCCTCTTTTCGAAATCATAAAAAATGCACAATCAGTTGGCTTTACGTTGATGATTACAACGGACCACGGAACCATCAATGTGCGTCAACCTTCAAAAATATTTGGGGATCGTGATACAAGCACCAATATTCGATACAAAACAGGTAGAAGATTAAGTGCTGAAGATAAATCACTGTTTTCTGTATCGAACCCCGAAGATATTGGTCTTCCAAAAATCAATTTGTCAAGCACTTTCACTTTTGCGACTGAGGATCGGTATTTGATTTACCCCTCAAGATTCAACCACTTTGTCAGTTATTATAAAAACACTTATCAACACGGTGGCGTCTCCCTAGAAGAAATGCTGATTCCCTTTGCCGTGCTTTCACCCAAGTGACCTATTTTTGCGACATGATAATGGAATACACCTTGGATGATATCGGTGAGGTTGCAGCAAAGCTTGCCACTTCCTTTAACCACTCTGTTGTGGCATTCAATGGCGCAATGGGTAGTGGAAAAACTACCTTAATCAAAGCGATTGTTAAACATTTGGGTAGCGACAACATTGTAAGTAGTCCAACTTTTGGGTTGGTTCACGAATATGCAACCCAAGAGGCACTCGTTTATCATATGGATTTGTATCGTTTGGAAGGAGTTGATGAGTTGGAACAATTGGGTATTGAAGACTATATTTTGTCTGGCAATTTATGTCTTATTGAATGGCCAAACCTTTTAGAAGATCATATCAACGGCCATTCTCATACAATAACAATCAGCTCCGTAGATGAGCACAAACGAAAATTAGAATTTCTATGAGTTTTCTCAAACGTTTATTTTATTATCTCGGAGGATTCTCTGTTGGAATTATCCTATTGATGTTCTTTTTAGGCGGTAAAAAAACACGCTGCACTTATGGGCCACAAGCTCGTGTTCTTAGCGATTTTTCCAAAAAGGAATGGGTTTTTAATCCGATTCTTCAGAAAGAAATTGATAGAGAAAAATTTCTTAAAGGTGGCAAAATCATCTTTTCTGAAAGTGAGATTGGAACAGATAGTTGTAATACTTACCGTATAAAAATTAAAACAGGAGTATTCAATGTTAAAAACTGTGATAGCATTGCCTACTTCACGAAGTTCTAGCTTCTTTTTTTCGTCTTTCTAACTCTTTCTTAAGGCGAATCAATTCACGTGTGGTTTGTCCTGTGATTGATGAGTTCTCTTCTGCTCGTCTCGCTAAATAAGGCACGAGCTTGTTCATTGGACCAAAAGGTACAAACTTAACCACGTTATACCCCCGCTTTGCCAATGCAAAGCTAATGTGATCACACATTCCGAGAAGTTGACTAAACCAAATGCGATGATCAGAAGTAGATACAGAGTATTTTTCTAACAATTCAACAGCGAGCAAAGCACTTTGTTCATTGTGTGAACCCATGACCACAGAAACGGTATTGATACATTGAAGGCAATAACGAACAGCTTCGTTAAATTGGATATCCGTTTCCTCTTTGGTTTTACAAATGGGGCTTGGTATTTGCAGCTTCTTTGCGCGCTCTCGTTCTTTTTCCATATACGCACCTCGAACGAGCTTTACTCCTATTCTAAACTTGTTGTCAATCGCAACACGATGCATTTCTTGTAAACGTGAAAACCCATCCGTCAGATACAATTGAATGGTGTTATAAACAACCGCTTTTTTGTTGTTAAATTCTCGCATCAAATCAACAACCACCCCATCCACAGCACTTTGCATATTGTATTCCTCTGCGTCAATGAGTAGGCCAACATTGTGTTTTTGTGCAGCAAGACAACATGTATGAAAACGATTGATTGCCCTTTGCCATGACTGACATTCACTATCGTTGAGAGCTTGTTTTGAACTCACTTTACAAAACAAATCTTTATGCCCTAATGAGGTGGGTTTGCACACACTAAACGGAATGTTTTGATGCTTGGACGCATGAGTCAAAAGATCAACGACAATTTGACAATTTTTATCGAATTCTAATTCTTTATCAACCTCTTCGACTGCATAATTGAGATAAGAGTAAACACGAAAATCCGATAAATAAGAGACCTTTTCTTCAGCTTGTTCAAGAGAAGTACCAGCAAAAAAAGGACTAAAGAGCCAACGGATAAGTTTTCGAGTGATAACAAAATCACGATGCCCAAATCGTCTCATAACTTTAATACCCAAACTAGAGAGAAGTGGATTTGAAAGAAGACCAAATAATCGAATGGATTTTTGTAATTCTTTTGTCGTTTTATGCGAAAAAGCCTCCGATATGTTGTTAAATAAATAACGCATAGACTTTAGGATGTTTGTTATGTAACATTTAAAAATAAAACATTTGATTTACTTTTGCAGTATGTTCACAAAAAAACTTACTGATACGGTTTTAGACAATGTTCTCTTTGGCAGAAAAGGTTGGGAAAAACTAAACAACTCGATTAAGGAGAAGTCATACACTTCGATTTTTGTCCTAGTTGACAGCAATACCAAGTCGCATTGTTTGGGTTATTTCGAAAGTCATTTTCAGCATGATTTCAAGTTGCTAACCATGGAGGCAGGGGAACCCAACAAGCATCTAGAAACTTGTTCCTCTATATGGGCCTCTCTGTCTGACGAAAAAGCCGATCGCAATGCCTTATTGATTCATGTCGGAGGTGGAGTCGTTACAGATTTAGGTGGTTTTGTTGCTTGTACTTATAAGCGAGGGATTGATTTTGTAAATATCCCTACGTCACTATTGGCTATGGTAGATGCTTCTGTTGGTGGCAAAACAGGCGTTGATTTTCAGGGACTAAAAAATCAGATTGGCATTATACGAGAACCCGAGTTCGTTGTTATTGATTCCAATTTCCTTAGCACTCTTCCTGAAAATGAATTCCGAAGCGGGTATGCGGAAATGCTAAAACATGGTCTTATTGCTGATGCTGATTATTTTGAGAAATTGGCTTCTGCCGCATTATCACAAAATATTCCCCTTGATGATTTTATTGCCCATTCTGTTCATGTAAAAAGTGAGGTCGTTAAAGAAGATCCCTATGAAAAAGGGCTTCGCAAGATTTTGAACTATGGACATACGTTAGGGCATGCAATTGAAACACATTTTTTGTCGCATCCGACTTCAGGCAGGCTACTTCATGGGGAAGCAATTGCCATTGGCATGATAATGGAAGCTGAACTTTCTTTCCGCACAACATCTTTATCGTTAACGGAGAGAGACCGGATTAAAAAGGTTTTTACTGCTATGTATACCCCTGTTGTTATTCAAGAAGCTGACAAAGTTGTGATTAAGAGTCTTTTGCAGCACGACAAGAAAAATCAATCAAATCAAATTCGCTTTGTGTTGCTTGAAAAGATTGGAAAAGCAGTGGTCGATCAACTTGTGAGTGATGATGATATAGAATCAGCGTTTGCTTTCTACAGCGCTTAGGCGGAGTTTCTGCTTGCGTTAATGTTTCCGAACAACGATCTAGTAACCATTTTCTCAAGAACTTCGTCACCACCCTTTTTATGCAACATGCCCAAGGCATATTGTTGGATGGTAAGCAAAGGCAATACAATTTTTTCTCGCATCACAATAGAAGCTTTACCTGCTGGCTCATTGTCCATTAGTTCAGATTGTCCAGTGAGTTTTAAAAGATATTTCTTTGAACGTTCATATTCATCATGGATTTGTGTCCAAAAAGCACCATACTCGGAGTCATTTTGCATATAAGCAGTCAATTGGAAAAACGACTTGGTAAGACTCATCATGGAGTTATAGACCAAAGTTCTAAAAAACGCATTGTTATTGTAGAGACTGACAACATCGTCAAATCGTCCAGATTTATCAAATTTTTCTAGGGATAGTCCTACGCCATAAAACCCAGGTACATTTTGTTTTAGTTGACTCCAGCTTCCCACAAAAGGAATTGCGCGAAGTGCAGAGAAATCAAGGGATTTTGACTTCCCTCTCTTCGTTGGGCGACTACCAATGTTTGTTTTTGCATAGTATTTGAGTGTACTCATATGCTCTAAATACGGAAGAAACTTTGGGTGAGACTTAAAATCTTGGTATGCTTGATAGCTTGATTCTGCAAGCTCATTCATTGTATCACGGTCTCCATCTGCTAATTCAGAAAGATTGGTGTTAAAAACTCGGTTTGCAATCCCTGAACTTAAAAGTTGTTCGAGATTGTATTGACAGGAGTTCACAGTTCCAAAATTTGAACTGATTGTTTGCCCCTGTACAGTGATCTGAATTTCATCAGATTCAATACTGTCTCCAAGTGATGCATAGAATTGGTGAGTGTTTCCACCGCCACGTGCTGGTGGGCCACCACGACCATCAAAAAACAGCGCTTTGACCCCATGTTTACGAGAAACTTCTGTCAGTGCTTCTTTAGCACGGAAAATACTCCAATTAGCCATTAGGTATCCACCGTCTTTTGTTCCGTCTGAAAACCCAAGCATAATAGTTTGCTGATCTCCTCTCGATCGCAAATGATTGCGATACGTTGGATTGCTATACACAGCATCCATGACCTTTGGTGCAATTGTCAAGTCAGAAATGGTTTCAAAAAGAGGTGCGACATCGACATTTGGTGCTTCCCAGTCGCTAAGCCGGATCATGGCAAAAACTTCAAAAATGTTTTGTGCTGTTTGATTATTGCTTATGATATAGCGGTGGCACCCTAACTCTCCATTCTGTTTTTGAATTTCCTTCATCGCACGAATAGAACCAAGAGTTTTGTAAACGAGTTCATCTTTGAAGCTTTCTGGTGACAAGTCACCCTGTAATGTGGTTAGGAATTCAATTTTTTCGTTCTCATTTAAGTTTAGATAATCAACAGACTTATCAACGACCCCTTGCTTTTGGGCTCCTTCGAGAAGCGTGATAAAAGCCGCATGGTGCACTCTAGAGTCTTGACGGATGTCTAAGCTTGCAAAGTGAAAACCAAAAATATTTACTTTGTTGAGCAATGCATCAACCTCTTTGGCAAACATCCCATGATAATCGGAAATCAACAGTTGGTAGATTTGATGGAGTTTGCTTTTGAGATCTTCGATCGAAATTTCAGGCTTTTCCTTTTTACTAAAAATACTATTGTACAGTTTGATTTCGATTTCCGCAGCGATTGATTCCACGCCTTTGAAAGTAAGTCTGCGACGTAGCTTGCGTATGTCACGATAGTAGTTACGAATCACGTTACTGCGCAAACCTTGAGCGGTTTTTAATGTGATTTCTGTGGTGACAAAAGGATTTCCGTCTCGGTCTCCGCCGGGCCAAAACCCTAAATTGATTAGGGGGTTGGTAAACTCTTCCCCATCAAAAATATTGTTTTTGATGTATTGATGAATGTTACTAACCGAATGATAAAAAACATGCTCCAAATACCACATCAAGCTTTTTGCTTCGTCGAGAGGAGTTGGTTTTTCTTTTTTGAAAAAAGGTGTTCTTCCCAGTTGAGCAAGTAAAATCTTGATGGCTGGAAGATCATTGTCTTTAATTGCGGTTGATAAATCAGTGATAATACCAAGAACTGAACCAGGGTAAAACTGTGTTGGGTGTGCCGTGAGAACAGGCCGAACTCTAAAATTGTTGAGATAGTCTTTCAACGCATCAGTCTTTGCTTTTTCAGTTGCTTCTTCTTTGGAGCTTCGCAACGTCCCTCGCCCACTAAAATTATTGATACTTGTAAATGAGGCGTCTTCAATCGCATCAAACAATACCACTTGACGTTCAATGAACTGTATCAAACGAAACAGTGTGTCAATGTTATCTTTATCGGAATTGTCTGGGTAGTATTGTGTAAAAAAATCAGTTACAATTTCTATGGGATTTTTGTTTTGATCAAACCCTTGCTTACAAAATTCAGCAAAGAAAGGAAGTAAAGTGGCTGTCTTTGAGATGTTTGAGTACGGAAGAGTGGAAAACACACTGTTGTACAGATTAAATCTCGAGAGAACTTCGTTTTCAAAGCGTTCTAATTTTGTTTTTTGTGCCATGGAGTAGTGATGTTAAAAAAAAACCTCAAACTTGCAGTAAGAGGTTGATTGGATTTTATGATTCTCTTACAATTCTTGGAAAATGGTGTGCATCAATCGCTTTTTGTCATTGATGCTTTCTTCTAACGAAATCATGGTTTCGGTACGTAAAATACCGTCTATATCATCAATAGAGAAAATGATTTCTTTTGCATGCTCTGTACTTTTTGCTCGTACCTTACAATAGATATTGAATTTCCCGGTAGTGATGTGAGCAACCGTTACGTTTGGAATTTCAGAAAGTCGCTCGAGAACATACTTTGTTTGATGTGTTTTTTCTAAATAGATACCGATATAGGCGATAAAAGAATACCCTAGTTTTTTGTAATCTAAAGTCAATGATGACCCTTTGATGATCCCAGCATCTTCCATTTTCTTTACACGAACATGAACCGTCCCCGCAGAAATCAAAAGACGTTTTGCAATATCTGTAAATGGAGTACGCATATTATCGATCAAAATGTCAAGTATTTGATGATCGATTTCGTCTAATTTTACTTTATTCATTTTCTAGTTTTTGCAAATAAAGTAAAAAATCTTTAAAATTAATGCATGAAAAACGCTAATTAATTGAAATAAACATTACAATTTCAACATATTTAGCACTTTTTGTGCGGATTCCTCGATTTTGAAATTAATAGGCAACAAATTATCACAAAAAGGGATTTTGTGCCCACGCCATTTTTTTAAGTCTCCAGCAGCAGCAAAAACAGGTTTGAAAACAACTTTATCAGTAGATAGCTTCTCCTGATAGTTGATCCCGATATCCCCTACTTTCTCCACGCTATTTTCATAATATTTTACATTTTTCAGCAAAATATCAAAGAAAATCTTTTCATTTTCTGGGATAGCATGGTAGCCTTTCAAATCGTTAGGCTTTCCTGAAACAATCTCTTCTATGGCTGCCAAGTAAGCGTAAAAGATGTATTCTCTAGTTTTTTCACGATTATAATCCTCTTGGTAATGCCCCGCTTCAATAAGAAGAGTAGGAACGCCCGCAGATTGAAAAGCATCTCCAACGCAGTTAGGGTTAAAATCATCGTCAAACCGTCCCATTTGATTTCTTAGAAATGGTTGTAGGTGATGGTAAATAGCACTGGCCAAAGCCGCCGCTTTTGTGCGAGTTTTATTAAAACGACAACTTTTGTCGAAGGATGGTGCCAACAGAGAAACAGTTGCCGGACGACCATTGACGCCAAACAGTGAGCGCTGGTCATGGAGATTAAAGGCATAATCGGGTGAAAAATCGTCAAATTCTGATCGCAAGACACGACTTTCAGCTTGACTGAGGTCAATGGCGTCACGATTTAAATCAATCCCATTGGCGTTGACACGTGTGTAAAGTTGTGCGCCATCAGGGTTTAGAATGGGTAGTATGCGCAATTGAATTTTTGAAGACCACGCAGAATGTGTACTGAGGTAACGTAACAGGTCAAAAAGGGCTTTTGTTGTGGTAGACTCGTTACCGTGCATTTGCGACCACATAAGTAGCTTTATATGTCCAGTTCCCCAATCAATGCGGTAAATGGGATGTTGTTGCTCACTTTTACCAACTTCAGTTGTGTTGTATGAAGGCAATAGCGATTCAATATGACGATTTGTTATATGGCGTCCCGAAAGTGCGGACTCTGCAAAGGAGTTGTATGATGGAAATGGATTCATAGATACGTACAGTTTGCAAATGTAAACAGATTAGGATTTACAAAAGTAAATAGTTGTTTGTTACAAATGTATATCAAAAGCAGTCATATCGCTTTGCAATAATTACATTTGTATATAAAATTTAATAATAAATATTTAAATAGCTATAAATTAGTTAGTTGCAATAAATATATGAAGTAAAAAATGAAATATATTGATGGTTATTTCTATTGATTTAATTGTTATATTTACAAAAAACCAAATCTAATTAGAATAAATTTACATTTGTAACATGAATGAAATTAGCAGTAGAATTACAAAAATTATGGAGGAGCAGCAATTGAGTTCAGCAGCATTTGCAGACACAATAGGCGTGCAACGTTCTTCCATATCACACATATTGTCGGGTCGCAATAAGCCGAGTTTGGACTTTGTGCTTAAAACCATTCACGCCTTCCCCTCCTACTCTGCCGATTGGTTGTTGTTTGGTAAACAAAGCGAGCAGCCTATACAAGCCCCTGAAGAGACTTTGCCAGAGCGGAATGATAATACTTCCAAAAAGACAGAACCTGCCGTAAAAGCCATTAAAATGCCTGTTTCGCCTCCCCCAGCCAGCATAAACACCAACCAAAATTCAATCGATAAGGTGGTTTTGCTTTTAAACGATGGGAGTTTTAAAGAATACGTTCCGAAAAAAGAGTAATTTTGCCTAGACTCTTTTCTATGCGTACGACAATTTTTTCCACTCTTGTTCTAATTCTTTTATCCGCTTGTTATACGACAGAGCGAAATTGTAAGCCATTTCAGACAGGTACTTTCACCTTCTATACAGTTGTTGACGGTGATACCCTGACAAGTCGATTTGTGCGTAACGACTCAATCGAAATTGATTATTTTGCTGGCATAGCCGATACCGCCAATGTACGCTGGGTAAGTGACTGCGAGTGCATTGTCACCAAACGTAACCCACTGACCTTTCAAGATGCCAAATCAGTACAGATGAAAATCCTGTCTACATTTGAAGACGGCTATGTGTTTGAATACAGTTTGGTCGGAGACCGTTCTAACGTGCAGCGTGGAAGTGTTACGAAGGTTTTGGATTAATTATTTTTATCTCATTTGACTTGAGCAGCCCTAATTTTTGTTCTTATGTCATTAAAAACCTACGTCTACTAACCGACTTTATAGAAATCAAGCTAGGATGATATATTCTTTGGAGTGACCTAATAAAGCTTTAATTTTTCATATCACTTAGGGAACAAGAAGTTTTGATGTTTTTAAAAATATATCAACATACAAAGTAGTAACCTGTTAAATGATTAATGTTACCTGTAAGCTTTACAGCTCCATTGTGATCTGACTGTTTTCGTCAGATTCTTTTTCGATAGTTTGGGGGTCTTCCACCTCAATATTGTGGGTTGGTTCTTCGATTTTCTCCTCATAGGCTAAGGAAGGAAGTATAGTAAACTGCTTGACTTTTTCAGAAGTGATCTGATTTCCTATCGCTTTGATTCCTTTAATAGAGATAAAGTCTTCGAAAACAATTTGTTGAGAGGGCTTAGAGTCTTTCCCTCGGGGCTTTGTAAACTCAATTTCAAATACAGGACGGAAATCTGTACTGATAAGCTCGAGGACGGCTTGTGATTCTGTTTTGAGAAAAAACTCTTCCTTTTCAGGTGCTTCGATCAAAAATCGCTTTCCAAAATAGCGCTCTTTGACGCCATCAAAATAGACAACAGATATTGGCTTAGTGGGTGTCCATTTTTCAAGAACGATCATATCTTCTGGGAAATGCATATTCAGATCTGGTATAACCGTTTTGATTGACCCGGACTGAGTAGCGATGAGCAGGCATTCATCCCCTTTAAACGCGCCAATCAACTCGCCACGACCATCAACATTCAGTCGGCCAACGGTTTCGTCAAACCAAATGTTACGGGGCTTTAGTGTAGAAACGCCTTCTTCTTTGAGTTCAATACGTTTTAGAGAGTACTTGGTGACGGTGTTGCCTCGTACACCTCGAGACTTGATGTCTAAATCTGCAAAATCAAGATCCCATTTGAGTTTTTTAACACTTCCCGATTGACGTAGCATGACGGTCACAATCTCGGCTTCACCATTAGGGTTGGCAGAGAAGTAAAAGACTTTTGATTGTGGATTGCCATTTGTTAAATCATACGCCTTGTCTCTTGTCACTCCTGTTACGGGGAAACGCTTCATATAGGTTGTTCCTGATTTTCCATCACGATAGATCATATTGTAGATGGTGCGATCGTCTTTCTTTTTAAAGACCGCCACGTGGATGATGTTTTTGCCCACAAATGTTTTGGATTCAACTTTGACCACTGTCATCTTCCCGTCGTCGGTAAAGACAATAATATCATCGATATCAGCGCAGTCGGTAACATATTCGTCCTTTCTGAGGGAAGTTCCGACAAAGCCTTCTTCTCTGTGGACATAGAGCTTTGTGTTTCGAATGACCACTTTTTTAGCATCTACATCATCAAAGACACGAATTTCGGTTTTGCGCTCACGTCCCTTCCCGTAGGTCTTTTTCAGATGGGTGAAATAGTTAATCGCAAATTCGACAAGGTGTGACAAATCGTGTTTCACCTGTGCCAACTCTGCCTCAAGAGCATCGATACGCTGTTGCGCTTTGTCCAGGTCAAATTTTGAAATTCTTTTAATACGAATTTCTGTTAATCGCGTCACATCCTCATCTGTTACAATGCGTTTTAAATGTGCAATATGTGGTTGTAGCCCTTTGTGAATTGCCGCAACAACGCCTTCCCAAGTTTCTTGCTCTTCGATGTCTCGGTAAATGCGTTTCTCAATAAAGATTCGTTCAAGAGATGCAAAATGCCACTGCTCTTCGAGCTCCCCTTTTTTGACCAACAGTTCTTGCTCCAGTAGTGTAACAGTGTTGTCGGTCGATCGACGAAGCATTTCATTGACCCCCACAAAAAGCGGTTTGTTGTCTTCAATCACACAACCCAATGGTGAAATGGAAGTCTCGCAAGCGGTAAAAGCAAAAAGAGCGTCAATGGTTTTGTCGGGAGATATATTGGCCGGTAGATGAATAAGAATCTCAACCTCTGCCGCAGTATTGTCCTCAATACGTTTGATCTTGATTTTGCCCTTATCATTGGCTTTTAGGATAGAGTCAATTAAAGATGATGTGGTCGTGGTAAACGGAATTTCAGAAACGACTAGTGTGTTTTTGTCTCGTTGTGCGATTTTGGCACGAACACGTATTTTACCACCGCGTACACCTTCGTTATACTGTCCCATATCCATCACTCCACCAGTTGGGAAGTCAGGAAATAACTCAAATCGTTTTCCTTTCAGGTGCTTAATCGAACTATCGATAAGTTCAATAAAGTTGTGAGGTAAAATTTTTGTGGATAAACCAACCGCAATCCCCTCGCCCCCTTGTGCTAGTAGCAATGGAAACTTAACAGGTAGGTGTATTGGTTCTTTTTTACGACCATCATACGATAATTGCCATTGAGTGATTTTCGGGCTGTAAACGACCTCTAGGGCAAATTTTGATAACCGTGCTTCGATATATCTCGATGCAGCTGCTCTGTCACCTGTCAATATATTCCCCCAATTCCCTTGCATGTCAATAAGCAAGTCTTTTTGCCCGATTTGCACCATGGCATCAGAGATACTTGCATCTCCGTGAGGGTGATATTGCATTGTATGACCTACAATATTGGCGACTTTATTGTAGCGACCATCGTCGAGTTCCCGCATCGAATGGAGGATTCTTCTCTGTACAGGCTTTAGTCCGTCAGCAATTGCAGGAACAGCGCGTTCAAGAATCACATAGGAGGCATAGTCAAGAAACCAGTCCTTGTACATACCCGTGACCTTGACGAGTGTGTCTTGTGAAGATTCGAAATGTTCCTCTTGATGCTCTTCCATCCTACTCCTCAACTTGATCGAGTTCAACTTTTAAATTATCGATAATAAATTCTTGCCGTTTTGGCGTATTTTTTCCCATGTAGAAAGACAACATTTCGTCGATCCCTACAGCTCTGTCAAGCATAACAGGGTCCAAACGGATGTCCTCGCCAATAAAATGCTTAAATTCATCAGGTGAAATTTCACCCAACCCTTTAAATCGTGTAATTTCTGGTTTTTGTCCGAGTTTATTCATCGCATCAACCCGTTCTTGCTCGGAATAGCAGTAGATGGTTTCTTTTTTGTTGCGCACACGGAATAATGGTGTCTGAAGGATGTATAAATGACCTTCTTTAATTAGCTCTGGAAAGAATTGCAAGAAGAAGGTAATCAATAACAAACGAATATGCATTCCATCAACATCGGCATCAGTGGCAATAACAATGTTATTGTAGCGCAAGTCTTCCATGCTTTCCTCAATGTTTAGGGCAGCTTGTAAAAGATTAAACTCTTCGTTTTCGTACACAATCTTTTTGCTCATGCCATAGGAGTTTAATGGCTTTCCACGTAAGCTAAAAACGGCTTGGGTGTTCACGTCTCTCGATTTGGTAATTGAACCACTTGCAGAATCGCCCTCTGTGATAAACAGCGTAGATTCGAGCCTGCGCCCCTTTTTTAAATCGCCGAGGTGTACACGACAGTCACGCAGTTTTTTGTTGTGTAAACTCGCTTTTTTAGCCCGTTCACGCGCTAGTTTTCGAATACCAGATAACTCTTTCCTCTCTTTTTCGGCTTGTAAGATTTTCCGTTGTAATTTTTCTGCGGTTTCTGCATTTTTATGCAGAAAGTTATCCAGTTGTGTACCAATAAAATCGTTGATATATGTACGTACCGTAGGCAAATCACCTCCCATTTCGGTAGAACCTAGTTTGGTTTTGGTTTGGGATTCAAAAACAGGTTCCATAACCTTGATGCTAATTGCTGATATAATAGATTTACGAATATCAGATGCATCAAAGCCTTTGCCGTAAAAGTCACGAACTGTTTTTACAACAGCTTCTCGAAAAGCAGATTGGTGTGTTCCACCCTGTGTGGTGTGTTGTCCGTTGACAAAAGAATGGTATTCCTCACTGTATTGCGTTTTACTGTGGGTGATCGCTAATTCGATATCATTTCCTCGAAGATGGATAATCGGGTAAAGCAAGTCTTCGGCATTGTTATTATCCTCTAACAAGTCCTTTAATCCGTTTTCAGAGGTGTATTTTTCGCCGTTAAACACGATCGTTAGCCCAGGGTTGAGATAGACATAGTTTTTGAGCATACGCACAATATACTCGTGGCGATAGCGGTAGTGTTTGAAAATGGTTTCATCTGGCATAAAGGAAACAGCAGTTCCTTTTCGTTTGCTACTCGTCTCTTGTGCTGGGTCTTCAATGAGTTCACCACGCTCAAAAACAGCAATTTTTGACCGTTGATCACGAACAGATTCTACTTTAAAATAAGTGGATAATGCATTTACTGCTTTTGTCCCCACACCATTTAAGCCAACAGATTTTTTAAATGCACGAGTATCGTATTTACCCCCCGTGTTCATTCGTGAAACCACGTCAACGACCTTACCCAATGGAATACCTCGACCGTAATCACGCACAGTCACACGACCCTCTTTCACAGAAATGTCAATGGTTTTTCCTGCACCCATGACAAACTCATCAATACTGTTGTCTAACACTTCTTTGAGAAGAATATAGATGCCATCATCGGCTGAAGAGCCGTCCCCAAGCTTTCCGATGTACATACCCGGACGCAAACGAATATGCTCTTTCCAATCGAGAGATCGGATATTATCTTCCGTATATTGCGTGGGTTCTGGCATGTCGGCTAATTTAAAACATCATCTTAAAAAATGATAGCCTACTCCAGTAAAGAAATTAACAAATACGAAGTGAAGTTGTTAAATAGTTGATTCTTTCTAACCAGCATATACATTTTTGAGTGCTTCAAATTGGTTTAACTTACTGATATACTTAGATTTGTTGTTGGAATATTTCTCTCTTTCGTATGCAGTCGAACTATCTAATAATATAGATCATGAAAATTTTAATCAACAGAATTCTTCTACTTACCTTTTTTTCAATTCTGTTTTTGTCTTGCCATCTAGGGCAACGTCAGAAAAGCACAAACAACACGGATGCTCAGTCCGAAAAAAATCACCGACCTAGTGATGAATGGTCATTAGTCTGGGCTGATGAATTTGATAAAGATGTGATTGATTCCAAAAATTGGAATTTCCAAGAAGAGGAAGCGGGTCGATTTAATGACGAATGGCAACGCTACACAAACAGTAATAAAAACGCTTACATAGAAAATAGTTGCTTGGTCATTCGTGCTATTCATGAGAGTGAAACTCATGGCATGGATCAATACACATCTGCTCGATTAAATACAGCCAATAAACACGCCTGGACCTATGGAAAGATTATTGCACGCATTAAGCTTCCTGAAGGAAATGGGATGTGGCCTGCGTTTTGGATGTTGGGTGCCAATATTGATGAAAATGGTGGAGACACTCCTTGGCCACAAACTGGTGAAATTGATATTTTAGAATTGTACGGATCAAAAGATAATGGTGTTGTTGAGGCTAATATACATTATGCTGATAGCACTGATGGTCACAAAATGATGGGAGCCGTTCATTATAAATTGAAAAATGCTTCCTTCTCTGATGCATTTCATATTTTTGAGTTAGACTGGGATAAGGAATCTATTCGCTGGTCAGTTGACGGGTATGAGTACGCATCTATATCAATTTCTGAAAAAGAATTTTCTGAGTTCCATCATGATTTCTTTATACTGTTCAATATTGCTGTTGGAGGAAAACATTCAGGAAGACCAGATGACTCAACTTCTTTTCCCCAACATATGTATGTGGATTGGGTTCGTGTATATCAACACAGTTTGCCAGTCGTCAAACAGTAAACACGGAAGTTTTTATTTTTTGAGCTACTCAAAACCTGAATTTCTTGTTTAGTCAGAAAATAAAGAGTTTTTCCTGAAGAATTTGTATTGCGTTTATCAATCAGGTATGACATGATAAAATCTTACTGTCTTAGCAAATACTTAGAGATGTTAAATATCTCTTAAACAGCTTACAATTTCGTTCATTTTTATATCTTTAGTAAATGAAATTCACATTCCTACTTATTGGAATTTTGTTCTTGTCCTCAAATGTTTATCCTCAATCGTATATTGAAGTTCCATCAATGAGTTATCAAGAGCTACACCCTTTGCTCAATCAAAAAGGAAATAAAACCTATGTAGTTAATTTTTGGGCAACTTGGTGTGCGCCATGCATCAAAGAACTTCCCTACTTTGAAGAGCTAAACAACAACAAGAACATTGAAGTGATTCTGGTTAGCTTGGATTTCCCAAAACACAAAGAAAAGCGATTACTTCCTTTCATAAAAAAACGGCAGCTCTCTTCCCGTGTAATACTCTTGGATGATGATGATGAAAATTTTTGGATCAATGATATCAGTTCCACTTGGAGTGGTGCTTTGCCCGCAACCTTGATCTATACCCAAAACCGACGCGGGTTTTATGAGCAGTCTTTTACAAAAGAAGAGCTGTTTCAAGAACTCAAGTCTTACTTTTAATTCAATAACATTATGAAAATCATTTTATTCACTTTTAGTTTATTATTCCTCTCAATCCCAACAGACCTTGTAACCGGAGATGGTTATAAAATCGGAGATGTTGCCACAGATTTTTCCTTACCCAATGTCGATGGCGAGATGGTGTCATTGGCGAATTTTGAAGATGCCAAGGGCTTTATTGTCATTTTCACCTGCAATACCTGCCCCTATTCCGTGGCCTATGAAGATCGGATCATCGCTTTGGACAAGGCATACAAGTCAAAAGGGTACCCCGTGATAGCGATTAACCCCAATGACCCAGCAGCAATAGACGGCGATGATCTGGCAGATATGAAACAACGTTTGCTTGACAAAGGATTTACCTTTCCGTATTTGCAAGATGTTGGGCAGCAGGTTTATCCCCAATACGGCGCTACAAAAACCCCACATGTCTTTGTCTTACAAAAAGAGGATGATGACTATATCGTGCGCTATATCGGTGCGATAGATGATAGCTCTCGCAACCCTGATAAGGTTAAAAAGCGTTATGTAGAACAAGCCGTTGATGCACTATTGGCTGGAGAATCTCCTAGCACAACAAAAACCAAGGCCATAGGATGTTCGATTAAGACGTTATAGAGACCTACTTACATTTCCACCCATTATAGTGGTGTGAAAATGTATATTATCATGGGCACGACATTCAGCTTCCTTATTGAAACTCTATACACCCGAATAGGGGATTCCCGTTTGGAGGTGAATATCAAAATCTAGTGTGCACAAATCAGCTTTGTTGAATTTGGAAACGTTATCATAACCACATGATCGTGCAATGACCTTGATTAAGTCATTAGCCGCGATTAGGAAGTTATGCAATTGTTTAGCCGATGAATCTATGATAAGTCGAGATCGTAGATTTTCTTTTTGAGTGGCAATTCCAACAGGACAATTATTGGTTCCGCAAGCTCGCATTCCCAAACATCCAATGGCTTGAAGTGCAGCATTCGACACTGCAACCGCATCGGCTCCTAACATAAGAGCTTTTGCATAATCTTCGGGCAATCGTAAACCGCCTGTGATGATAAGACTAACATGTTTAGCATTCACTTGATCCAAGTACTTGCGTGCACGGGCAAGTGCGGGAATTGTCGGAACATTGATGTTATTTCTTATAATTGTGGGCGCAATTCCTGTTCCGCCTCCTCGCCCATCAATAATAATATAGTCAATGCCAACATCGAGCGCAAACTGAATATCCTTTTCTATATGACTCGCTCCAATTTTGAATCCAATTGGAATACCCTCCGTTTTTTTACGGACTTCTAATGCAAAGAGCCTAAAGTCATCCACTGTTTTTAAGTCTGGAAATGCAGCAGGAGAGATTGCGGGTTCACCCTCTTTAATCCCTCGTGCTTTGGCAATAGCCTTATTCACTTTTTCGCCAGGCAAATGGCCTCCTATTCCTGTATTTGCACCTTGACCACATTTAAAATGAAAAGCTTGGCAACGCATCACTTTTTCCCAAGAAAAGCCAAATTTAGCAGAAGCATATTCATAAAAATATCTTGAATTGTTTTCTTGTTCTTTGGGTAACATGCCTCCCTCCCCTGAGCAAATCCCAGTTCCTGCGCTTTCAGCCCCTTTTGCCAACGCAATTTTCGCTTCTTTGGAAAGTGCTCCAAAACTCATATCAGAAACAATGATAGGAAGATCAAGGGCAAGTGGTTTTTTTACTTTTTCGCCAATCTTTATTTTTGTTGTCACTTGATCCCCATCAAAAAGTGGTCGTTTGTGCAATTGGGCTGGAAGAAATTGTATGTTTTCCCACAGCGGCAGTATATTTCTGTTAATGCCCATTGATGCATAAGGTCCATGATAACCAAATTTCTGTAAACCATTCCTAGCCAATTCTTGAATGTATTTTGTGTATGGCTCTGTGGTCTCGGGGTGCGTATCTGCGTAATCACCTTGATAAGCCTGTCGATCAAAGGGTTGTGGGTTCTGTATCAGAAAATTTTCGACTTCGGACATATCGATATATACGTTTGTGTCCTCTATCCAAGCATTAAATTTATGCAATGACGCTAAATTGCTGTGTTCACTAATTCCAGTATCATATTAGTAGTCCCATCCGTGAAGGCCACAAATCAAGTTTCCCCCTTGAATATGACCGTCACCAAGCAATGCCCCTCGATGAAGGCAGCGACCATATAAAACAGAAATGTCTATCTCATCATAAATGGCAACTAAATCTAGTCCGTTAACAAGGAAATGTTTGGGCTTTTTAGAAGCAAGGCATGAAAGTGGAGTAAGTAAATGCTTTTTCAAAAGATTAGAATTAAGGCTTTACCAAAATATTAATTTTTATAATATTTACAAATCATCTTTCTAATTTTAGCTAAGCCATCCTTCGCGATCGAGGCTCCGATACTGGATTGCCTCAGCGATATGATGATTTTGAATAGACTCTTTACTTTCTAAATCAGCGATTGTTCGCGCTACTTTAAGAATACGGTCATAGGCTCGTGCAGAGAGCTTTAGTCGTTCCATTGCCTTTTGAAGCAGTTTTATGATTCGTCAGATAGTTCACAGTATTTACGAAGCTCTTTGGTATTCATTTGTGCATTGTGAAACAGTTTGGAATTATTTGTATATCGTTTGCGTTGGATATCTCTTGCTTTTGAAACTCGTAGTCGAATAACCTCACTAGACTCACCCATTTCGGTTGCAGAAAGTTTCTCAAAAGGAACTGGATTTACTTCGATATGTAAGTCGATACGATCCAATAGAGGACCTGATATTTTACTCAAATAGCGTTGCATTTCACTTTGGCTGCTTCGAATAGGTGCTTGGTCATCATTGAAATATCCCGATGGGCTCGGATTCATGCTTGCTACAAGCATAAAAGAAGCAGGGTAGTTTACTGAGAATTTCGCACGCGAAATGGTCACTTCTCTATCTTCTAGTGGTTGCCGCATCACTTCAAGCGCACTTCGTTTAAATTCAGGAAGTTCATCGAGAAACAATACGCCGTTGTGAGCTAGTGAAATTTCACCAGGCTGCGGATATGATCCCCCACCAACAAGTGCTACATCGGAAATTGTATGGTGCGGAGATCGAAAAGGGCGCGTGCTCATTAGTCCATCTTCCCTAATACCTCCTACCACGGAATGAATTTTTGTTGTTTCAAGAGCTTCGTCCAATTGCATAGGCGGTAAATTGGTAGGAAGGCGTTTGGCCAACATTGTTTTTCCAGAGCCTGGCGGCCCAATTAGAATTATGTTGTGCCCGCACGCTGCCGCAATTTCCATGCACCTTTTAATACTTTGTTGCCCTTTGACATCTGAAAAATCAAGTCCATAGTACTGTTTCTTTTCAAATTCGACTTGTAAATCAATTTTTTCTGAAGGAAAATCGTGTCCTTCCAAAAAGGAAATAATATCCTTTATATGGTCAAATCCATAGACCGACAGCGTTGAAACTACTGCTGCTTCTTTGGCATTCTCTTTCGGAACGATTAGCGATAAAAACCCTGATTCTTTTGTTTGTATAGCAATTGGTAATACCCCTTTTATAGGTCTCAAATGTCCGTCGAGGGTAAGCTCCCCCATCATACAGCAACTGTCCAATCTTGTGGGCTGAATCTGACCAGAAGCAGATAAAATGCCAATTGCAATGGGTAAATCGTATGCAGACCCTTCTTTGCGAAGGTCAGCAGGTGCTAGATTGATCGTGATTCGTTTTCCTGGCAGTTTATACCCAGAAATCTGTAAAGCGGCAGCTATTCGGTAATTGCTTTCTATTACCGCGTTGTCGGGCAGCCCAACCAAATGATAGCCGATGCCTTTATCAATGTGAACTTCAATAACTATTGGCTGAGCCTCTATACCAAAAACAGCACTTTCAAAAACTTGGGTTAGCATAAGTAGGTTTTGTTTAAAAATAAAAAATATTTTTAAGAAGGGGCCACTTTCTGAACATCTATTATTTTCTTTGTGCCATGGATAAAACAGATTTTCGACAGTTATGTGGGCGTTTTGCAACAGGAATAACAGTACTCACAACAACGCACAATGGACAACATCACGGTATTACTATCAACTCATTCACCTCTGTTTCCATTGTTCCTCCGCTCGTTTTATTCTGTATTAATAAAGAGGCGCGTTTTAATGCTCCGCTCATTGCAAATACCCAACTAACAATTAATATTCTCTCTGACAAGCAGCAAGACATTTCCAATCGTTTTGCCAATCCGTCTTTGTCGCCAGAAGAACGTTTTAAAGACCTTGCTTTAAAGTCTGGGCATGAATACCCTGTTTTTGTTGATTCTCTCGCCTGTTTGGAAACGAAGCTGCACGCAACCCATGATGGTGGTGATCACTGGATTTATATAGCAGAAGTGTCAAAAGGGTCTGTTTTTGGTGGCTCTCCCCTTCTTTACAATGCAGGATCATATGCAAGTGTAGCCCCCAACTCTTGATCGGGGACGTTTTCAAGTCCTTTTCGTAACCAGTTTAGATATGTTGGTATGTCCGTGTATTGCTGTGGTGGTCCTAACAGTGTTCCGTCTGGCATCATCAAAATATAATGGGGTTGCGCAACAGATTTAAAGTTTATCGCTTGAAAAGCGGCCCATTTTTGGCCAATGGTTTCGATGGTGCGAATACGGCCAGAAGTATATTCCAATGAAAATTGCTCTTGAACGGGCAAAAGACTACGATCATCGACATATAGAGATATGAGAACAAACTTTTCATTGATTAATTTGTAGATTTCAGGGTCGCTCCACACGTTTTCCTCTACTTTTCGACAATTCACACAAGCCCAGCCGGTAAAGTCAAGCAGGATAGGTTTTTGGCTTTCAATAGCAACAGCCTTTCCTTTGTCAAAATCTTTGTAGCAATCAAGGCCTAAAGGGCAATCTGTTTTTTGAGTATAGACACTATAAAAGGTTGGCGGTGGAAAGCCAGAAAGCAGATGAAGTGAATTTGCAGATGATTTTTGTAGTGTTCCAGGGAACAAGTACACGACAAACGATAAAGTTATTAGTCCTAAAAGAACTCTACTCACACCAATTTTAGGTTTTTTAGGGTCATGTGGAAAGCGCAAAACACCAAAGAAATACAAAGTCATTAAAACAAAAATGATAATCCATAAGCCAATAAAAACTTCACGCTTTAGAATTCCCCAATGTGCAACAAGATCAGCGTTTGATAAGAATTTGATTGCCAAGGCAAGTTCAAGGAAACCAAGCACAACTTTTAACGTATTCATCCATCCACCAGATTTGGGAAGTGTCTGTAAGAGGTTTGGAAAGAGTGCGAAAAGGCCAAATGGTAATGCCAAAGCCACTCCAAAACCTGTCATGCCCATAGTGAGTTGGGTTGCCCCTCCGGTACTAGACAGCGAACCAGCTAATAAGGAGCCTAGGATTGGACCTGTACATGAAAATGAAACAATTGCTAGCGTAAACGCCATTAAAAAAATGCCAATTGCCCCTCCGCTTTTAGAAGATGCAAAATCCAAACGATTTGCCCAAGATGTCGGGAGTGTCAATTCATAATACCCGAAGAAAGAAACAGCAAAAAACACAAAGATTAAAAAGAAGAAAACATTTAGCCAAATGTTGGTTGAAATCGTATTTAAAATTTCAGGATTTATTGAATCTAAAAAATGAAAAGGTATACTTAGTAATGCATAAATCAAAACAATAAAAAACGCATAAAGCAACGCATTGGCGAGCCCTGTTTTTTTTGAGTCACTTTGTTTTGTGAAAAAAGAAACTGTCAATGGAATCATTGGAAAAACACAGGGTGTTAACAGCGCAATGAACCCTCCAAAAAAACCAAGTAAAAAAATATTCCATATCGAGGAAGAAGTCTCTCCATTCGTTGAATCACCTGCTAAAAACTCAATGTTTTGCAGTGGGATTTGAAGTTTTTTTATCGACTCTGGGGTTAATGCTGTGAGATCTTCGGCAACCTGTATTTGCTCAGCACCTGAGAGGGAAACCAATAGTTGTTCTTCTCTAAAGATGCACAATTTATCATCACAGGCTTGGTATATAACGTCAACAGCAACTTCTTTGATTTCTTCATTAGAGACACGTATCGATTGATAAAATATTGCTTCGGTATCAAAGTATGAAAGATCGATTTCAAAAATCGGGTCGTATCCAGTAATTAGTTCTGAATGAGTCAAAGAATCAGTAAGATGAACGTCTATAAAGTGAAACTCTGTTGGTAAAGGGCCATCAGCAGGCATCTCTGTTGCATATAAATGCCACTTTTCTTGGATGGTCGCATTGATAATAATGTCATAGGTCTGCGGCCCTGTTTGTTGTACTTTCGTCACCCAAGTCACTGGATTTTGACTCCATGATAAGGAGACTAAAAACAAGTTGATGATTAATAAAAAATACTTCATTGTAGGTTTATTTTAATTGTTTTTTTTGTTTTTTCAGAGGTTGCAAACCTACGATCTGCGCGCTTGCCAACAATCCAGATAATATCATTTCCTGAACAAAGCAACCATTGAGCCGCTTTCATATTGGCAGAATAATGCTCGTCTTTAAAGAACTTTGCTACTTTTTTTGATCCATTCATCCCCGTCGGATAAAAGTGATCTCCATTTTTCCATTTTCGCAACGTCAATGGAAAAGAAATTTTTTGTGCATCAACTACCAGTTCATTTTCGCTTCCCGCTTGCGCATTTTCTGAAATTGAAAGAAGAATAGGCCAAGACAAACCTTCTTTAGGGACAGAAATAGCCTCTTCTTTACCTTGATTTAAAATTTGATATAGTAGAAAAAAACCACGTCCCATTTCTAACGTATGAGTAGTAGACTGGATCAGTTTTCCTTTTTGAGCATTCATCAGCTTTTCCACTTCCATATGATCAAAGCCAAAGGAGGAGAAGAACCTATGAGTCCAAAACGATAATGGTTTTATTTTTAATAGCTTTTTAAGGTCAATGCGAAATGAGTTGTCATCTTGCATGACAAAAAGCTCCTTTCTCATCTCATCTTCTCGAACGGCTAAAGCAGTAGCTGCATCTCGAGTGAGCTGCATACTCTTCAAGATATTTTCAAGTGCTTTAGGATGCACTTCTGCAATCTGATTGATGACGTTATGACGAATAGCATTGCGTAGATAATCTGTGCTTTGATTTGATTTGTCTTCTCTCCATGGAATATTGTTTTGCGTAGCCCAATCAATAAGTTCAGACTTAAAAAAAGTGAGAAATGGACGAATGATTTTCCCATTTTGTTCAGCAATACCTGTCAATCCATCAATTCCACTTCCTCTTGACATATTGATGAGTAGGGTTTCGATGGCATCATCAGCATGATGCGCAGTCAGTATATAATCGTAGTCATTGTCAGAACAGAGTTGATTAAACCATTCGTAGCGAAGAGTTCGCGCTGCCATCTGCGTAGAATGTTTGGGAAGTTTCGTTTCAAACGGTTTTGTATGAAAACAGATGTTGTGTTTTTCACAATAGGACTTTACAAACATTTCATCTCGATCGCTATCCTCACCTCGAAGTTGAAAATTGCAATGTGCAACAACAATATGAAAAGACAGTTCTCTAAGTAAATCTACCAAAACCATACTATCAACACCACCACTTACAGCGATCAGTAATCGTTTTGTTTGAAGTGATGGGAAGCGTGATTCGATATAATTTTGAAACCTAGATTTCATGGATGCAAACTACAAATTAATCGTCATTTTATGATGGAGAACCTTCATAATACCCTTTGCCTTCAGCATACACTCGTCATATTCGCTGACAGGCTCTGAAGCAGCCGTTAGCGCACTCCCCACTTGAACAGATAGGTATTTGGTGTCTGAACGATATTGAAGTGATCGAATCACCACATTGAAATCAAAATCACCATTGGGGTCAATATAGCCAACTGCTCCGCTATATAGTCCTCGTTTTGTTGTTTCGTATTGATCAATAAGCTGCATAGCACGCAATTTTGGTGCTCCTGTCATACTACCCATTGGGAAACATGCTCGGATTGCATCGATCACATCAATTTCTGGACGTAGGTTAGCGGATACCGTAGAAATCATTTGATGGACATGAGTAAAGGGATAGACTTTGCAGAGTTCTTCGACCTGTACTGACCCTTTCTTTGCTACTCGCGCCATGTCATTGCGTACCAAATCGACAATCATTGTATTTTCAGCTCTTTCTTTTTCATTGGAAATTAACTGTTTTGCTGCTTTCAAGTCATCTTCTTGATTTTGATGCCGTTTCGCAGTGCCTTTAATGGGCTGAGAAATTAGACGATCTCCTACACGTTTTAAAAACCGTTCAGGAGAACTACTCAATAAAAACTTATTATTGGCTTGCAAAAACGCTGCAAAAGGTGACTTTGAACTAGCGTTGAGTTGTTGAAAAAGAGATATAGGGGAAATCTCAACATCATCAGCGTATAACTCCATACAGAAATTGACTTCGTATATATCTCCTCTTGCAATGTGTTTTTGAAGTGATTCCGCATTTTTCAGATAGTCTGCTCTGGAAATTCTTGATTTTAACTGAATGTTATGTTGGTGTGTATTGGGTTTATTCACCTTGATGCTACAAATAAGCTCCCAGTCATCTAAAGGATCTACGCTTTCTGGGTAGTGCGCTTCAATATGTCCATTTTTTAAAATCCACACCCTTTTTGGCTGAAAAAAAAGAATTTCAGGAAACTCTAGATGATTCTTGTTTGTTGATTGTATGGTTTCTATATCGTTTTTTAAGTCATATGACAGATAGCCAAACAACCAGTCTCCAGTAGCCGTTATTTTCTTTTGGAGTTTGTCAAATGCACCAGAACTGCTTTGTTGCAACGTAGATATTGGGTCTGTTGCGAGCATAAAATCATAATAAATTTCTTGATGTGGATATTCATTCGAATCCAAAGCCATTGCATGCGAATAACGTTTAGACCAGATAAGTAGTTGTTGCTTGCACTTGTCTATGTCTGTATGTGGAAAGGTCGTGATATGTCTTTTCAACCTGTTGGGTTTGTTAAATTTATAACAAAAATAATCAATAGAATCAGCAGTTAGACTTTTAATTCCATAATTTTTGTTGATATTTGCAGCATGATTAAAGTAAATCACTTTTCGTTTACTCCGCGCCACCCGCGTCGCCCCTTTGGGGGTATATAATCATTGGAAGCTATGGTGCGCCCTGCTTCGTCCACTTCAACACTCTTTATTTCAAATTTAATGACCATTAACAATGGAAATTGTTATCGCTAACAAATCGCATATTCATTATGCGAAACAAATATCGGAGCTTATATCATCCTCTGCACAAGTAAGAGGGACAGGAATCGCACGACGTACCCCCGAATATATTGTTGCCAAAATTGAAAATAAAAACGCAGTCATTGCTATTGATGGTGATGCTTTTGCTGGTTTCTGCTATATAGAAGTTTGGGGTCACAGCAAGTACGTGGCTCACTCTGGTCTTATTGTTGCTCCTGATCATCGTGGCAAAGGTCTTGCAAAACAAATTAAATCAAAAGTTTTTGACTATTCTCGAGAGAAGTATCCTGATGCAAAAGTATTTGGAATCACCACAGGACTTCCTGTAATGAAAATAAACTATGAGTTAGGCTATAAACCAGTAACTTTCTCTGAGCTCACAGATGATCCATTATTTTGGAGAGGTTGTCAAACGTGTAAAAACTACGATGTGCTCACACGTACCGATCGTAAAATGTGTTTGTGTACAGGAATGCTGTATGACCCAAAAGCAAATCATTCACAAAAAGAAAATGGGTTTGATAATAAAGTGGTCAATCGCCTCAATATGATTAAAAAAGCATTGTTTTTAAAAAATAAGAAAGCATGAAGAAATTAGTCCTTGCTTACAGTGGTGGATTAGACACCTCTTACTGTGTAAAATCTCTTAGTCAATCTGGTTATGAAGTTCATGCAGTGAGTGTAAACACTGGTGGGTTTGATGAAAATGAAATTGAAGAGCTATCTAAAAAAGCAACGTCACTCGGTGCTGTATCCTATACATCCATTGATGCGGTAGAAACGTTTTATAAGAACGTTATACGATATTTGGTTTTTGGAAATGTACTAAAAAACAACACCTATCCGCTTTCTGTTAGCGCAGAGAGAATTGTGCAAGCTGTTGAAATTGCTAATTACGCTGAAAAAATTGGTGCTACATACATCGCTCATGGAAGTACTGGCGCTGGTAATGATCAAGTTAGATTCGATCTAATTTTTCAAACATTGGCTCCCAATGTCGAAATTATTACCCCAATTCGAGATCAAAAACTTTCTAGAGAAGCTGAAATTGAGTATTTAAAATCGCACGGCGTTGAAATGGAATGGTCTAAAGCTCAATACTCTGTAAATAAAGGTCTCTGGGGAACTAGCGTAGGCGGTAAAGAAACTTTAGAATCGAAAGAACCACTTCCTGATCATGCCTACCCAAGCAGCCTTAAAAGAGAAGACAGTTCAACTTTAGCATTGCATTTTACAAAAGGTGAACTAACAGGTATCAATAAAGAAAAAATGGATCCTATTACGGCCATCATGCGGTTAGAAGATATCGCTTCTTCATACGCTATTGGGCGCGATATTCATGTTGGAGATACCATTATTGGTATTAAAGGACGAGTTGGCTTCGAAGCAGCAGCACCACTGTTAATTATTAAGGCTCATCACCTGCTCGAAAAGCACACTCTCAGTAAATGGCAGCAGTTTCAAAAAGAACAACTGGGAAATTTTTATGGCATGCATCTTCATGAGGGGCATTATTTAGATGCCGTATTGCGTGATATAGAGGCCTTTTTGGAAAGTACCCAGAAAACAGTGACTGGGGTTGTTCACCTCACACTTCACCCCTATCGATTTACACTTGATGGCATTGAATCGCCACACGATTTGATGGACTCTTCGTTTGGCAGCTATGGAGAAATGAATTTGAATTGGACAAGCGAGGATGCAAAAGGATTTATTAGAGTCACTGCAAACGCAACAAAAATTTATAAACATGTCAATAAAACATAAAGCAACAGTTGGAGTTATTGGTGGGTCTGGCTACACAGGTGGCGAGCTTCTTCGTTTGTTGGTGAATCATCCAAACATATCTATTGACTTTGTGTATAGCACTACACGTCCTGGAAAACCGCTAACCGACGCACATCCAGACCTTATCGGTCAGACTGACCTTACTTTTGTCGATCTGGTTAATCCAGATGTAGATGTGCTTTTTCTTTGTTTAGGTCACGGTTTATCGGGAACTTTTTTACATGAAAACCCGATGAACGATAACACAAAGATTATCGATTTAAGCAATGAGTTTCGTTTGCATAAAGACCATCATTTTTTAGGAAAATCTTATGTATATGGCCTTCCTGAATTCCAAAAACAGCTCATTCAATCTGCACAAGCCGTTGCCAACCCAGGTTGTTTTGCAACCGCAATTCAGTTGGGATTATTACCATTAGCACAAAATGGATTGCTTACAGACGATGTTCAAGTACATGCAATTACCGGCAGCACTGGTGCTGGTGTGAAACCATCTGCGACATCTCACTTTAGTTGGAGAAACAACAACGTATCATGGTATAAACCGTTTACGCATCAACATTTAGGTGAGATTGGCGAAACCTTGTCTTCTTTGCAAAGTTCGACACCGGACATTAATTTTTTACCGATTAGAGGAAACTTTACACGAGGAATTTTCGCAAGTATTTACACAAAATTTGATGGTGATATTTTATCTGCTCAAAAACTTTTTCGGTCTTTTTATGCAGATAGCCCATTTACACATATTAGTGAATCTCCATTGGATTTGAAAATGGTTGTCAACACAAACAACTGTTTAATTCACTTACATAAACACAAAGATCTTTTACTCATCACCAGTTGTTTGGACAACCTTTTGAAAGGAGCTTCAGGGCAAGCAGTAGAAAACATGAATTTGATGTTTTCTTGGCCACAAACCACTGGATTACAACTCAAAGCCAACGTACATTAAGAAATATAAATTATGAAAATCGCAATCATCGGAGCCGGAAACCTAGGTCTTAGCATCGCTAAAGGTCTTATAACCAATAACATTATAACTCAACTGTATTTGACAAAACGAAACACCGAATCAATTGCTGATTGGAGTGAGTATAAAAACACACACATAACAACAGACAACGAGGAAGCAATTTCCTCATCTGACATCATCGTTCTTGCGGTTCAGCCTTCACAATTGGATAATGTTCTCGAGTCAGCCTCGCATTTACTCAACGAAAAACATGTGATTATTTCAACGGTTACAGGGTATTCAATTTCAAAAATGGAAGCTATTGTAGGGACGGATAAAAACATCATTCGCAGTATGCCGAATACTGCAATATCAGTTGGAAAATCAATGACTTGTATTTGCGCGAACAAGCAAGGTAAAACACGACTGTCCTTGGCCGAAGCCATTTTCAATGCCTTAGGCACTAGTATTGTCATTGAAGAAAAACACATGCGTGCTGCAACAGTGATTTGTGCATCTGGAATTGCCTTTTGGATGCGTTTGATTCGCGCCACAACTCAAGGGGGAGTTCAGCTTGGCTTTGATGCCGACGAGGCCATGAAAATGTCCATGTATACAGCATTAGGTGCTGCATCGCTTTTGATCGAAACAGACTCTCACCCAGAACAAGAAATTGATAAAGTAACTACGCCACAGGGTTGCACGATCGAGGGGTTGAATGAAATGGAACATCAAGGGTTGAGCTCTTCTTTAATCAGAGGAATCGTGGCTTCTTTTAATAAAATTAATGCTATAAGCAAAGGATAATCATGCCTCTATTTGACGTATATCCACTGTATGATGTAGAACCGACCAAAGCACGTGGGGTTTACGTCTATGACAAAAACGGAAAGAAATACCTTGACCTTTATGGGGGTCATGCTGTCATTTCTATAGGACACGGTCATCAAACCTATAAACGTGCACTTCGAAAACAACTCAATCGTATTGGTTTTTATTCGAATGCGGTGCAAAATCCACTGCAAGAAAAACTTTCATCCGAGATCAATAGGCAATCTGGTTGTAAGGATTATGAACTTTTTATGTGCAGTTCTGGAGCAGAAGCAAATGAAAACGCATTAAAGCTCGCCTCTTTCCATACAGGAAAATCGAGAGTGATCGCTTTTCATAACGCTTTTCATGGTCGTACGAGTGCTGCAGTTGCTGCAACAGATAACAAAATGATACAAGCACCCCTCAACGATCAACATAAAGTTGACTTTATTCCCTTTAATGATGTTGAAGCACTTGACAAAGAGCTCAGCAAAGGAGATGTCTGTGCTGTTATTTTTGAAGCGATTCAAGGTGTTGGCGGCTTAGACGAGCCAACCAATGCATTTGTTACGGCAATGGAGCAAATGTGCAAAACACATAACACTTGCTTAATAGCTGACGAGGTGCAATCTGGCTTTGGCAGAAGTGGTGATTTTTTCGCCTTTCAAAACTTTTCAATAATTCCACACATTATCACCATGGCGAAAGGGATGGGAAATGGATTTCCTGTTGGCGGAATACTTGTCAACCCTGTTATTGAATCATCATACGGAATGTTAGGAACCACTTTTGGCGGAAACCATCTGGCTTGTCGTGCTGCACTTGCCGTTCTTGAGGTTTTAGAGAAAGAAAACCTGTATGAAAACGCCAAAAAATTGGGTGCTTATTTTACTGAAAAAGCGAAGGAACTTCCATTTGTCACCAAGAGTAAAGGTCGTGGTCTGATGCTGGGGTTAGAATTTGAAAATGAAGTCGGTCCATTACGAAAAGAATTGATTTTTTCACATCAAATATTTACTGGTGGCAGTAGCAACAAGAAACTCATTCGGATACTTCCACCTTTAAATGTACAGAAAAAGCACTTCGACAATCTATTTAATGCTTTATTAGAATGCCACAAATGAAAAATTTTATCACATTAGCTGACTTGCATGATGTAGCCAAAATAATTGACCTTGCAAAATCATGCAAAAATGATCCATTTGCATTTGAAAAACTAGGTCATCGAAAAACATTGGGATTGTTGTTTTTTAATCCGAGTTTACGCACACGTCTAAGCACACAGAAAGCTGCTAAACAATTAGGTTTGGATGTTATGGTTATGAACTTTAGCAATGAAGCTTGGGCGATCGAATATAAAAATAAAACGGTGATGAGTGGCTTGCGTTCTGAACATGTCAAGGAAGCTGCGCAAGTGGTTTCCCAATATTGCGATTTTGTTGCCATACGCGCCTTCGCAACACTTACCGATAAGGTTCGCGATGAAGAAGAGCAAGTTCTACGAGAGTTTGCAGAATATGCATCCGTTCCAATTGTCAACATGGAAAGTGCTGCTGCGCACCCTTTACAGGCTTTGGCTGATGGACTTACCATTCAAGAGCAGGTACAAGTGAAGAAACCAAAAATCGTACTTAGTTGGGCGCCGCACCCCAAGGCACTCCCCCATGCTGTTGCCAATTCTTTTATTCGATTAATGGACCACACCGAAGCCGATTTTGTGATTACGCACCCAGAAGGTTATGATTTAAACCCTGAAATCGTAGGTAACAACAAAGTGAGCTATAACCAAGAGGAAGCTTTACATGGTGCAGATGTTGTCTACGTAAAAAACTGGTGTTCTTACACAAACTACGGTGCGATCTTACGTACTGATGATCAGTGGATGATGACCCCTGAAAAGATGAAACGCACCAACAATGCTTTTTTTATGCACTGTTTACCAATACGACGTAATGTTGTCGCTGCTGATGGTGTTTTAGATGACGATAAGTCATTGGTAATCGAGCAAGCAAACAACAGAACCTACGCTACGCAAGCAGTGTTGCATCAATTATTGAGTCATGGATAAGCTACACGTAGTAAAATTTGGTGGTGGATTACTTACAGATGATAAATCTCTTACTACTGCCTTGTCTTCATTCCACAAACTAGAAGGCCTTAAACTCCTTGTTCATGGAGGCGGTAGTCAAGCAACAGAGCTTTGCGAAAGATTGGGCGTTCCAACAAAAATGCATGATGGTAGAAGGATCACAGATGACGACGCTCTAGACGCGGCCATTATGGTCTATGCAGGCCTTACCAATAAACGTATTGTTGCTAAACTTCAAGCAATGGGAAGTAATGCTATTGGCCTATCGGGTGCTGATGCAAATTTGATACGCGCAGAAAAAAGAATCGTAAAAGACATAGACTATGGTTGGGCTGGAGATATTGAAGAGATAAACACTTCAAAGCTCACAAGTCTATTGGCTATGGATTTGTCACTTGTGTTTTGTGCAATTACGCATGACAAAAAAGGACAATTACTCAACACCAATGCTGATACTATAGCAGCAAGTCTTGCCGTAGCGCTGGCAAATGATTTTGATGTCAACCTCCATTATTGTTTTGGTCATAACGGAGTTTTGTCTGATTTGTCTGATCAAAACAGTGTGATAAACAGGATTCGCTCAACAGAAGTTGAAACACTTCACAAAGAAGGAATCATTGCAGATGGAATGCTTCCCAAATTACACAATTGTTTTGTAGCTTTAGGTCAAGGTGTTACATTGGTAACGATTGGAAAGCCCGAAACAGTTCACGATGAACATGCATTAAAAACAAAATTGACACGATGAGTACGGACCATCTTTCCGAGGATGTAATTGCGCTACTGATGCAATTGATAGAAATTCCTTCTTTTTCAGGAGAAGAATCGGCTACAGCAGATTCTATTCAAAATTGGTTAGACAACAAAGGAGTTGACACAAAACGTATTCAAAACAATGTGTATGCGTTTAACAAACATTTTGATCCAGCGAAACCCAACTTGCTTCTCAATTCACATCACGACACTGTGCGTCCAAATAAAGCCTATACACGAGACCCCCACAAAGCAGAGGTTATTGATGGTAAGCTTTTTGGGTTGGGCAGTAATGATGCAGGTGGCGCCCTGGTTTCTTTACTGGGACTGTTTACGCATTTCTACGCAATGGAATCACTTTCCTATAACCTGATTATCGCTGCCACTGCTGAAGAAGAAAGCTCAGGTCCAAATGGTTTAAATAGTCTGTTAAAAGACTTACCAGAGATTGATGTGGCTATTGTCGGTGAACCAACGCAAATGCAATTGGCCATTGCCGAAAAAGGACTCGTTGTTTTTGATGCTGTTGTAAAAGGAACTGCTGGACATGCAGCGCACCCAAATAATGACAACCCGATAATGAAAAGTGTTGATGTAATAAACTGGTTTGAGCAGCTCAAATTTGATCGTATATCTGATGTTTTGGGACCAGTCAAACTCACCATCACACAAATCGAAGCTGGAAGTCAGCACAATGTGGTTCCCTCTCAAGTCAACATGGTTCTTGACGTACGAGTAAATGAGAGTTACAGCAACCAAGAGATCGCTGAAATTGTTGGTCAAGCACCCTGTGAGGTGACACCACGATCGTTACGTTTGCAATCTTCCTCTATAAACAAAGATCACCCTCTTGTTATTGCAGGCGTTGGTATGGGAAGAAACACCTATGGCTCTCCTACCCTTTCTGATCAAGCAGCACTAAACTGCCCCTCTTTAAAGCTTGGGCCTGGAGATTCCACACGATCACACACCGCAGACGAATTTATTTACACAAATGAAATAAAAGAGGCTGTGCGAATTTATATTGAACTATTGACAGAGGTTATAAAACCGAACGTATGAAAATTTGGCAGAAAAAAGGAACGAAAGTAAGAGACAGCATTGATCGATTCACTGTTGGTGACGATCGTTATTGGGATCTAAGACTTGCGCCTTATGACATAAAAGCTTCTAAAGCACATGCAAAAATGCTTGGCAAAGTGGGTTTGCTTACCAATTCTGAAGTGAATCAACTCCTAGAGGGCTTAGACGCATTAAAGGAACAGGTAGAGAGCGGTACGTTTTCAATTTCAGATGATTTTGAAGACGTTCATTCAAAAATTGAATTCGAACTCACTCAAAAGTTTGGTGATGTTGGAAAAAAAATTCATACGGCACGATCTCGAAATGACCAAGTATTGGTGGCCATGCAACTATATCTCAAAGATGAAATTACTGCCATTAAGCAAAGTAGTAAGGAATTGTTTGACCTCTACTTATCGCTAGCTGAAAAGCATCAGAATGACATGTTGCCTGGGTATACCCATCTCCAAATTGCGATGCCTTCATCGTTTGGATTGTGGTTTTCTGCCTATGCTGAAACTCTTGCCGATGACCTTTTGTTACTGAATGCGGCACACAAAATGTGTGATCAAAACCCCTTAGGGAGTGCGGCTGGCTATGGGAGTTCATTTCCTATTGACCGTTATGACACAACCAATACATTGGGGTTCGAAACAATGAAGTTTAATGCTGTCGCTGCCCAAATGAGTAGAGGTAAATTGGAAAAAAATGTAGCACAAGCCATTGGATGCTTGGCAGCTACTTTAAGTCGTTTCTCGATGGATGTGTGTTTGTATATGAGTCAGAATTTTGATTTCATCTCTTTTCCTGAGGATATTACTACGGGCTCCAGTATTATGCCACACAAAAAGAACCCAGATGTTTTTGAGTTGATACGGGGAAAATGCAACCAACTCCAAGCGCTTCCTAACGAGTTGTCGATGATGGCAACGAATCTTCCTAGTGGATATCACCGCGAAATGCAACTGTTTAAAGGTCCTATCATGCAAGCGATTGAAGACATTAAAGATTGTTTGTCAATGACCACTTACAGCATCAAAGAAGTGAAAGTAAAAAGAGACATTCTAAACGATGATAAATACGCTCATGTTTTTAGTGTAGATGCTCTACACGAATTGATACAAAAAGGAGTTCCTTTTCGAGATGCTTATGTGCAGGTAGGAAAAAAAATCAATGCTGGTGAATTTGTACCGCCAAAAAGCCCAAAGCACACACATAGTGGTAGCATTGGCAACTTAGAACTTGACGCTATCAGAGAAAAGTTCACGAGACACTTTGATTGGTAAGGCGTTTACTAGACGTGTAACGCACGATCTTCCGTAGCAGCTAAAGCAGCTTCTTTCATTGCCTCGGCATAGGTTGGATGTGCATGACTCATGCGAGCAATATCCTCAGCAGATGCACGGAATTCCATCGCCGTAACGGCTTGTGCAATCAAATCCGCAGCTCGCGCGCCAATGATATGAATGCCAAGTACCTCGTCCGTCGTTTTATCGGCTAGAATTTTCACAAACCCATCGATATCCATACTGGCTCGGGCTCTTCCAAGTGCACGCATGAAAAATTGTCCTGACTTATATGCAATTCCGGCAGACTTAAGTTCTTCTTCTGTCTTACCAACCGCCGCAACCTCTGGCCATGTGTAAATCACGTTGGGAATCAAATTATGATCAATGTGGGGTTTTTGACCTGCGATTATCTCAGCAGCCATAACGCCCTCTTCTTCAGCTTTGTGTGCTAACATCGCGCCACGAACAACATCCCCTATCGCATAGATATTTGATGATGAAGTTTGCAAACTTGCATTCACTTCAATTTGGCCACGCTCGTTTGTAGATACATCAGCAGCTTGTAAGTTTAGACCTGTTGTGAAGGGTTTTCTTCCCACTGAAACGAGACAATAGTCACCCGAAAAAGTTATATCCTCTTCTTTTTTATTTTTGGCAGTTATTGTGATCTCATTCCCTGTACGTTTAATGGAATTTACTTGATGGGAGAGATAAAATTTAACTCCTTGTTTTTTCATCACTTTCATCAACTCCTTGGAGAGAGAACTGTCCATGATCGGTGTGATGCGGTCTGCGTATTCAACTACAGATACTTCCGCTCCTAAACGTCGATATACTTGTCCAAGCTCGAGACCAATCACACCCCCGCCGATCACAACGAGGTGTTTTGGAATTTCTTTAAGCGATAAGGCCTCCGTAGAAGTAATGATTCGTTCTTTGTCGATTGAAACAAACGGTAAACTTGCGGGTTTTGACCCTGTTGCTATAATGGTATGTTTTGCTTCAATGGTTTGTGTTTTGTCACCAACAACTTCAATGTGAGTTGCATCAATAAAACGACCAACACCCTGTAGGACCGTAATTTTGTTTTTCCCCATAAGGTAGTCGATTCCTTTTGTGGTTTGTTCGACCACCTCGGATTTACGCTTCATCATTTGCGCGAGATTCACTTTGATCTCCCCTTCGATATCAATTCCATGGGTTGGAAAGCTTTTGACCGATTCTTCAAAATGATGTGAAGAATCAAGCAATGACTTTGAAGGAATACAGCCTACATTGAGGCAAGTACCTCCAAGCGTATTGTATTTTTCAATTAGAGCCGTCTTTAAACCCAATTGTGAGCAACGAATGGCGGCTACATATCCACCAGGACCTGATCCGATTACAGCAACGTCAAATGATGACATAATTTGTTTGTTTTACGGTACAAAAGTAATACGAAAGCATCTACCAATCAAACACCCGACTGATATTAAATCCAAAATAAACGTCCCCTTCTATCCAATCGCCTCTAGCCTCAGTTAAAAAGCTGTGCTCTAGCATCGATCTCGAGTTGGTAAAGTGAAGTTGGAACACATGCCCACCTGTTTCAATGTCAAGCCCTAGTGACAGCATATTGTTAGCGTTTATTTCTTCTGCACGATTGGTAGCCCAACCGTAATCCATGTTCAAACTAATCCGTTTGCTTAGCTTGTAACGACCCCCGGCAGCCAATATAAATTGCATGTTCTTCTCACTATCAAACTCAGTTAGGTTTTTGTGAACTAGTGTAGGCGAAAACTGAACCGATAATTTTTCATTCCATTTGCGTGACACCATGGCTTGGGCGGTATAGGTAAGTCGATGACTGGCGTTTAAATTTGGGTTGGCATCTAGATTAAGAGAATTATTGATTGTTAATTGACCATAGGCTCCAACAGTGATGGGAGACTTTTCGTTTTGCTGACGCAATAGGCGGAGCTTGGTGTGGAATGCGTATGTTTTTTGATAAGAAGATCGCGCAACGCCAAAGTTGATGTTTTCTGTTAGACCGTAAATGAGCTGAAGTTTATTGGACGCTACATCAAGGCCAAAAAAGTCATCAAAACCTCCTTGTACGCTACCAAAGCGGTGAGCAATGATAAAATATGCTTCCCCTTTGTCAACCATCTTTGTTGATTCCAAATTGATTATTTTAAGGCCTTTAAACGCTGATTCAGCATATACCGGCTCCGTGGCTAAAGTGGCGTCTAGTTCGTCGAGTAAACCAGTTTGCGCAAAGGTGATTGTGGACAGTAGTGCAAAGAAAATCGAATAAAATTTAGTCATAGTGTTTCTTGAATTCCAAATATAGCGAACCATTGGTCGTGTTACAATTTATCAATCAACAATTGTGCTTTGATCTATCAATACTACTAGAAAGAGATCATCGTAGCCAATACAGCGCCCTTTAACGGAGATCATATCGTTTTGTTGGACCCCAGCGGGGAGCTGCTCAAACTGTGCTACCAGTGCATCGTTTAGGGTTATGGTGTTTGTTTCAAGCGAAGAAACGATCCCTGTAACCACTACCGTCTGGTTTAAAACCCCATCTCCAGATGAAGAAGTGGGCTGGGAAAAGGATTCCTTGAGTGCGATAGCCGACCCTGTAAACACAGCATCTTCAGAAGCAATGTCCCGATGGTCTTTATAAGAGTAGAAATATAACCCACTACCTACAAGGGCAACCAATAGCACAACTATTAACGTTTTTTTCATCACAGGGTGTATTGTGTAAAGATAGTAAACCCCACCCACTACCCTTACTTTATTATGCGCATAAAATCAGGAAAAACGATTTTAGTAGAAGCGAAAGGCGGCCGTTTAGACAATGTACACAGTGCTGCAAAATGCTGACTTGAAAACGAATGGTAAAATCAAGTAGAAAATCGCTTTGCCTACTTCATGATTTTTGAAATGAAAGAAGTGGACGAAGCATATACGTTTGACAAAGCAAAAGAACTGATTGGTAGAACGAAACTCCTACACTTAGCACTAGAAAATTTTCAAAATTTTCCCATTCAGGGCAAAAATTGTAAATATCTATGGCTAAATTCACTGCAATGAATAATAGAGATGAGTTACAATAGTTTTCATGGTTAAGTGTCCTTCGGGTTACTCCATATACATAACTCTATACTATTAGCGTAAAGTAAAATCAATGGACATCAGGAACAGTAGCAAAAATGACATGAATCAGATTTTCGAGTTGTACGCACTAGCAACAGAATACATGAAGTCTAAAAATCAGGTTGCATGGCCAGAATTTTCAAGAGAAATGGTTTCAACCGAAATAAAGGAGAGTAGGCAATGGAAACTATTGATTGATAATAAAATAGCTTGTATTTGGGCTACCACATTAAATGATGATATGATATGGGGTGCCAATAATGACAAAGCAATATACATTCACCGAATTGCTACAAATCCTTTTTTTCGTGGGAGGGAGCTAGTAAGTCAAATTGTTAACTGGGCAGAAGAGTATTGTCTTACTGAAAATTTAAAATTTATTCGAATGGACACTGTTGGGCTGAATGAAGGGCTCATTGGACATTATGAAAAGTTTGGTTTTGTGTTTTTAGGAACAAAAAAACTTAAAAAGACTGAAGGCCTGCCATCACATTACAAACAAGGTCCAGTTTGCCTATTTGAAAGAAAAATGACTAATGCCAACACCTATTAATCAGTATTTTAATTGATGACGAATGCCTAACACATAACAATTAGGTATTCCCCAATCCCTTTTTTGTATCTTCCCCTCGTTAAGACATGTATATGCAAAAAACAGTCGTTTTATTGATGATATTGGTTGGGATTTTGGCCCATGGTCAATCGGTCTATGCCACCAAATCAGGACAACTGTCATTTGCGGCCTCTCAGCCCACTTTTGAACCCATCGCTGCACAGCATACCGCCGTTTCGGCCTTACTCAAAACGGAGACTGGAGAACTCGCCATCCTTGCCCTTGTGCGAGGGTTTCGCTTTAAACTCGCCTTGATGGAAGAGCACTTTAACGAAAACTATATAGAAAGCCATCGCTACCCTAAAACCCACTTTACAGGCACCTTAGCAAACGTCGATTGGGAAACCCTTGATCAAGGTCCTCAAACCGTAACCATTACAGGAAAACTCCAGCTCCACGGCATCACCAAACCATTGTCCACCAACGCAACGCTAGCGCAACAAGACAATGGATTGTTGCTCACGGCGGCGTTTTCTGTACAAGCGAGTGACTATAAGATAGCCATCCCTAAACTGGTGCGAAAACAAATTGCTGAAGAAGTACAAATCGAAGTCAAACTCCCCCTACAAACCAGATAATATCTTATGAAAACCACCCTATCTCTACGTACAGCCCTACTACCTCTACTTATCCTTATTGCCCTTTTGGCGATCAATGTGCTTATCTATGGCGATGATGCCTTGTCAGGGTCCAATCAGTTTATCCTTCTTGTGGGTGGTGCTGTGGCAGCCGTGGTTGGCTTTGCACATAAAATACGCTATACAGAGATGCTCGAAAAGGTAGCCGACAACCTCAAGTCTGTCACCGGTGCCATATTGATCCTCCTCTTTGTTGGAGCCTTGGCAGGCACTTGGCTGATTGGCGGTATAATCCCGGCTATGATATACTATGGACTACAAATTTTACATCCAACCATATTCCTACCCGCCTGTGTGGTGATCTGTGCACTCATATCATTGGCTACGGGTAGCAGTTGGACAACCTCTGCCACGGTGGGCATTGCCCTTATTGGCATTGGCAAGGCCTTGGGCGTTCCTGTGGGGATGGTCGCTGGTGCGGTGCTTTCTGGGGCTTATTTTGGTGATAAGCTATCCCCTTTGAGCGACACCACCAACCTTGCGCCAGCCATGGCAGGTGCAGACCTCTTTACCCATATCCGCTATATGACCCTGACCACCGTGCCAAGTATCCTCGTCACTCTTGTGGTCTTTATCATCTTAGGGTTTGGTTTTTCGACTTCCTCAACCCCCGATTCTCAGTATTTGCTTCAAGCCATTGATAAAGTCTTTACCATACACGGCGCATTGTTTATTGTGCCAGCGGTGGTGATTTACTTAATCGTTAAAAAAACGCCGCCCTTAGTGGCCTTATTTATCGGAACGCTATTGGGTGCTGTATCTGCCTTAATTTTTCAACAAGATTTGGTACAGCTTCTCAGTGGAGAAACCACCCTTAGTGCGGTTGGTGCCTACCGAGTGGTGATAGATGCGATTACGGTCTCCACCGAAATTCAATCCACAGTACCTACCCTGACCGACCTCTTTCAGTCGGGGGGCATGGAGGGCATGCTCGGTACCATTTGGCTTATCATCTGTGCAATGGTCTTTGGCGGGGTAATGGATGCCATCGGGGCATTGGCAGTGATTAGCAAGGCCTTACTCGCTTGGGCAAACACCACCTTTACCCTATTTGCCAGTACAGTTGCCTCCTGTTTGGCGATCAACATTAGTGCTTCTGACCAATATCTGTCGATTGTCGTTCCTGGGAAAATGTTTGAAAAGGCCTACAAAGACCGTGGATTAGCTCCCGAAAATTTAAGCCGAACTCTTGAAGATTCAGGAACGGTTACTTCTGTACTCATCCCATGGAATACTTGTGGTGCTTATCAGTCAGGAGTCCTCGGAGTAGATGTTAGCCAATACTTTTTCTTTGCAATTTTCAACTGGATCAGTCCGTTTATGACCTTGCTCTTTGCGGCAATGCACATAAAAATTAAACGACTCTCTTCATAATATGTCATCAATTATATTCGAGAATCCTTAGTTTTGTAAACTCATGGCAGATATAGAATTTTCACGGCAATCACGTCAACGTCAAATCCTGTTAGGGTTGTTCATTGTCTTGGTCGCTGTAGTATTGCTTTCTTCCATGATTTCCTATTATTTTTCTTGGGAAAGCGATCAAAGCAAACTCATGGATTTTGCAGATCGTTCTGTTACAGCTGACAATGCTGCGAGTAAGCTAGGAGCTACAATTGCTGATTTTTTTCTTTATAAATTTCTTGGATTAGGGTCATTTATTTTGGTTTTAGTTATGCTTTTAAATGGTTTCCGCCTTTTTATTGGCATCCCATGGCGCAATGCCTTAGGTACTTGGTCATGGACGATCGGAAGCGCACTTTGGATATCTTTACTCCTGGGATTCCTTTTTCCACAATTTCCTATGCTTGGCGGAATGGTAGGTTTTGAAATTTCAGCGTTTTCCATAGATTATATCGGTAAAATTGGACTTGCTTGCTTGTTGGTTTTTGGATTTATCGCCTTTATAGTCGTTCGCCTTAAAATCACTCCTGAGCTTGTGATAAAAGCGTTCTCAGTCTATGCTAACAAAGAAAATAAGGTGGATGTGCCAGCGATAGATGAAGAAGAACCGACTACTCCACCAGATGCATCGATAGATGAAGAAATCCGAACGGCAGTTAAGAAGCCAGTAGTTTCTGAGCACAAAAAAGATGAACAAGATGGTTTAAAGCTAAAGATTGACCAGCCAACTGAAGAGGAACCTGAAGTGAAATTGGCTAAAAAATTAGTTAAAGAACAAGGAGAGGTTGACCCAACACTAGAGTTAAATAAATATCGTGGCCCAACGGTTGATCTTTTAAAAGCTTATAATCAAGAAGGAATTACGATCAACGAAGCAGAGCTAGAGGAAAACAAGGAAAAGATCGTTGAGACTTTAAACAATTATAAGATTGCAATTGCGGACATAAAAGCAACAATCGGCCCTACGGTAACGCTCTACGAGATCATTCCCGCTGCAGGCATACGGATATCTAAGATCAAAAATCTAGAGGACGATATTGCTCTTTCCCTTTCAGCGTTGGGAATTCGTATCATCGCCCCTATTCCAGGGAAAGGCACGATTGGAATTGAAGTGCCTAATAAAAAACCAACCATCGTATCTTTCCGTTCTGTGGTATCCTCAAAATCTTTTCAAGAGGCAGAGATGGAATTGCCATTGGCATTAGGAAAAACGATTAGCAATGAAACCTATGTTGTTGACTTGGCCAAAATGCCTCACATGCTAATGGCAGGTGCTACAGGGCAAGGAAAATCGGTTGGGTTAAATACAATTTTAAGTTCGCTACTCTATAAGAAGCATCCAGCAGAAATCAAGTTTGTTTTGGTTGATCCCAAGAAGGTTGAGCTCACTTTGTACAATAAAATAGAACGGCATTATTTAGCAAAACTCCCCGATGTAGAGGATGCGATAATCACTGATAATCGTCAGGTGATCAACACTTTGAATTCACTATGTATAGAGATGGATAATCGATACAATATGCTGAAAAATGCGATGTGCCGTAACATCAAAGAGTATAACAAGCGCTATAAAAAGAGAGAGTTAAACCCCAATGATGGACACGCATTCCTTCCCTACCTGGTGTTAATTGTGGATGAGTTTGCCGATTTGATTATGACCGCAGGCAAAGAGGTTGAGGCTCCCATTGCGCGATTGGCACAACTAGCGCGGGCGGTTGGAATCCACTTGATTATTGCTACGCAACGCCCTTCTGTCAACGTGATCACAGGTGTCATCAAAGCCAATTTCCCCGCACGTGTCGCTTTTCGAGTAACCTCCCGTATCGATTCACGAACAATTTTGGATAGTGGTGGCGCAGAACAGCTAATTGGTAGAGGAGATATGCTCTTTACCCAAGGAAACGAGCTGATTCGATTGCAATGTGCGTTTGTGGACACGCCCGAGGTTGAGAAAGTAACAGATTATATAGGCTCCCAAAGAGCGTACCCAAATGCGCACTTACTTCCTGAGTATAAAGGAGAGGATCAAAAAAGTGGTTTGGATAACAATATTGACGATCGTGATCCTATTTTTAGAGAAGCCGCAGAAGTTGTCATTACCGCTAAACAAGGTTCGGCATCTTTGTTGCAAAGAAAATTAAAACTCGGCTATAACCGTGCAGGACGTATTATTGATCAATTGGAAGCGGCTGGTATTGTTGGCCCTTTCGAGGGAAGCAAAGCAAGAGAAGTCATGTTTAGAGATATCATTGCCCTGCACGAATTTTTGGAAAATGAAGAATAGAAACACCCTTTTATCAATCTGTACCCTTAGCATTTGTCTTTTTGGTTTTTCTCAAAACGACCAACGTGCTCGACTACTTCTGAATCAATTAAGCGAAACTTACGCGACTTTTGAGTCAATGTATATCGAGTTTGAATATGTGCTTGATAATCGCAAAGAAGGGATATCACAACAAGAAAAAGGAGTGCTATTGGTTGCTGATGATAAATATATCCTTACAATCATGGGCATTCAGCAGCTATACAACGGAACCTCTATCTATACAATAGACGATTTAAACGAAGAGGTTACTATCCAAGAAGGTGTTACTGGTGATAGCCCAATCAATCCCCTCGACATGTTTGACTTCCACAAGGAAGGCTATCTTTTGCAATGGGATATTTTGCAAAATGTTTCTGGAATGAAAATCCAATACGTGAAGCTTATCCCTACTGATCCCGAAAGTCAAACAAAATACCTTTTACTAGGAATAAACACTACCAATAACGAATTGTATAAAATCATTGACTTGGGAATCAATGGAACTGATACTACCCTCACAATAAAAGAATTTGTTGCCAACTCCTCTATTGCTCCAAATACTTTTGTGTTTGACGAGTCGAAGTATTCCAATTATTATATTGATAGCTTTTAAGTGATATGCCGGTAATTGACCGTTACATTGTAACAAGCTTTTTGAAAACTCTCATCAGTTTCTTTTTTATACTGATGCTTATTTTTGTGGTGCAAACAGTTTGGGTGTTTATCGATGAATTCGCTGGTAAAGGACTTGATATTAGTGTGCTACTTCGTTTTTTACTCTACTACTCTCCAAAACTCATTCCACTGGTCTTGCCATTAACCGTACTATTGGCGTCAATTATGACCTATGGTAGCTTGGCTGAGCATTATGAGTTTGCCGCTATGAAATCAGCAGGGATCTCACTTACACGTTCCATGAGAAGTGTTTTTGTTATATGTCTCTTTCTCAGTGGTTTTGCATTTTATACGGCAAACACAATTGTTCCTTATGCAGAGTTTAAAACCTACAATTTGCGAAAGAATCTTGCGAAAATAAAACCTGCACTTGCCATCTCAGAAGGCGTTTTTAACGACTTAGGTGGCAGTAACATCAAGGTCGTTGAAAAATATGGCCCTGACGACCGATATTTAAAAGATGTGATTATTCATGAAAAACAAGCTGATTTAAAGAACACAGTTGTTGTGAAGTCAAAAGAAGGAGAACTTAAAAACGCCAAAATCACAGATGGTCTTCAACTGGTTTTGCAAGACGGTAACCGCTATGAGGAATTAAATAATAAAAAGTCTAAGCGAAAGAAAAAATCGTATCCGCATACTCGTGTGTCTTTTTCAAAATACACGATGAATATTGACTTGCGTGATTTTAACAATGTTGACTTAAACGAAACCAAATACACGAACACGTATAAGATGCAAAACATCGATGAATTGAGCTTTAGTATTGATTCGTTGCAGAGCATTTTTGTGAATGATAAGAGTGGATTTGCGAAGACTACTTATGTGCGGACAGGGATAAAGACTATCCATTATGATGACGAAAAAGAAAAAATACCCTATGAAGGCTACCTTGCATTATTTGACATATACCCTAATCACGCTGACAAATCAATAGCTCGTCAGGTAAAAAGCAAGTTGAATTCGTTAGAGACTAATCTAACCACTCAAAAAAAGAAGTTTTTCTTTCGACAAAAGATCATTAACCTACATTCGATATGGTATTATGACAAGTTTGTAATAGCGTTTTCTGTAATACTAATGTTTTTAATAGGAGCACCACTGGGCGCTTTAATCCGTAAAGGTGGATTTGGATTACCTATCGTATTGGCATTAATTATCTTTTTGAGTTACCATTTTGCAGGAACATTCTTTAAAAATAGTGCAGAAGATGGCAGCATTAGCCCGCTACTTGGCTCCACACTTCCATCAATCGTTTTATTTGGTTTTTCCTTGTTGGTGATTCAACGGGCTCGTGCTGACAAGGGTGTTTTTGACTTCGGCAGTGTCTTGTCTCGTTTGAGGTCATCTTGGGGCTATTTGAAGCTAAAAGCTTCAGTAGTTAAGCGTATATTTGCAAAAAAATAGACAATGCCTTCCACAACAAACATACGACTAGATGCAATTGAAGACGCTATCAAGGACATCAAAGAAGGAAAGATCATCATTGTTGTTGATGATGAAAATAGAGAAAATGAAGGAGATTTTATAGCTGCTGCTGAATGTGTTACACCAGAAATGATCAATTTTATGGCACAATACGGTCGCGGGTTGATATGTACTCCCATCACAGAATCGTATTGCAGAAAACTGGATTTGTATCCAATGGTTCAGAACAATACTGATCCTATGGGTACTGCCTTTACAGTCTCAGTAGACTTAAAAGGAAATGGTGTCACTTCTGGTATCTCCGCTTCTGATCGTGCAAAGACGGTCCGCTATCTAATTGACGAAAATGCTAAGGCAGAAGATTTTATTCGCCCTGGTCACGTTTTTCCGTTAACAGCCAAAGAAGGTGGCGTTCTCCGAAGAACAGGCCATACAGAAGCTGCTATTGACTTTGCGCGTCTCGCTGACTTTAAGCCTGCTGGTGTAATTGTTGAAATTATGAATGATGATGGTTCGATGGCTAGATTGCCCGAACTTCGTAAAATCGCAGATGTGCACGGCCTAAAACTCGTGTCTATTGAGTCCTTAGTTGCTTACCGTATGAAGTTTGATAGTCTTATTGATTTGGTTGAAGATTACCCACTTGAAACCAAATACGGCACCTTCAGATTACGAGCGTTTAAACAAAAGACAAATCGTCAAATCCACATTGCTTTAAGCATAGGTGACTGGACGCCAAGCGATAAGGTTCTTACGCGCATTGAGTCTCTCAATATGACGCAAAATATCCTTCAAAAATTGACAGAAAACAAAGAAGATTCGTTAAGTAAAATACTTAAATTATTAGTTGAAAATAATAACTCTTGTATTTTGTTTATCAATAAGATAGATGAAAGCAAGTCTTTTCAATTTTTAAAAGATATTAAAGGAAATGACACAAAAAAAGCTTCTCTTGATATGGACGAAAAGGATTTTGGAATTGGCGCACAAATTCTACATCAAATGAACATTAAAAAAGTATCTGTACTGTCAAACAGCGAACAAATAAAACGTGTTGGTTTGGCGGGGTATGGACTGGAAATTATCGACTACGTTTCTTACTAAAAAAACCAGAGTTTTATAGACATCAAAAGAACCATTACAATCATAATGGTTTTGATGATACCCTCCCCTTTTGCGATTGAAATTCGAGAGGCCGACAACGCACCAATGGAAGTTCCGACAGCTAAACATATCCCATAAAACCAATTGACACTACCGCTTAATGCAAATGTGATCAGCGCACCCATCGTATAGATAAAAGCGACACCGACTTTTGTCGCATTCACACGAACCAAATTCATTCTGTTAAAGAGATTTAAAAACAACATAATGATAAATCCTATTCCAGCGTTTATAAACCCACCATAAATCCCAATAAAAAAGAAAGCTGCCATCGAGATAACAAGTGGCATTCCCGTGATCCGTTCTTGAGCCTCATTGGTAGAAAATTTTGGCTTAAACACCATAATGAGAACCACGACAATCATAATAATAGCAAGAATCCTATTAAAGAGCTCCCCTTCAATGTCAATTGCAATTCGAGCACCTAAAATAGCTCCTACTAACGCCGTTATACCTAGATAGATGCTGAATGGGTAAGTGATAACTTTTTTTGACACAAAGCCAACATTTGCTGAGAAGGTAGCAACAACAATAGCAATCCGATTGGTGCCATTAGCAACAGCAGGAGGCAGTCCTAAAAAGATGAGTAAAGGAAGTGTCAAGAGCGATCCACCTCCAGCCATTGTATTGACAAAGCCAGCAAAAATACCAGCTGCAATAAGTAACGCGACTTCATAGAACACTTGCATAGTCGGTGAGTAAAAACAAAATTAGTTAATAATATGGAAGGGGTATCTTTTGTATGACAAAAAAGGACTGTATATTTGCAATCCATTGGAGAAATGGCAGAGTGGTCGAATGCGGCAGTCTTGAAAACTGTTGAGGGTCACACCTCCGGGGGTTCGAATCCCTCTTTCTCCGCAAAGGTTGTTAACCCTCTGTTTTTCAGGGGGTTATATAACAACCTTACACAAATTTTACACAATTTGATACCCCAGCTTACTTAACATAACTTTTTAACTTATCTGCTAACAATCTTATTTTATCATTATGAAAAAGACGCTTTACATTTTTAGCATCCTTGTTTTTACGCAAATAACTTCTTGTCGTACTCTTAAATTGAATGGAACGACCGTAGGTGAAATATCAAATTTCAGTACAGCCAAATTGGATTGGGATAAGGTTAATGATTGGCAACACGCTAATATTGAAAATGGAGAGTTTCCTGGCATGAGCGTGACCAAAGCGTATAATGATCTTTTAAAAGATAAAGATGGTAAATCAGTGATCGTAGCGGTGATTGACACTGGAATTGATATCGATCATGAAGATTTAAAAAATGTAGTTTGGGTGAATGAAGATGAGATACCAAACAACATGGTTGATGACGACGGCAATGGCTATGTGGATGATATTCATGGGTGGAATTTCTTAGGAGATTCAACAGGTGATCAGTATGAACTTATTCGGATGTTAAAAAAAGATACTGATTTTGAGACGAAACCTCTTGCAATTCAAAAATACGCAGAGATGATTAAAGAGGACGACATAGAAGATGCTGTGGATGTAATCGAAAAAAATATAACCCGTGATCTAATGCACTACAATGACAGCATTACGCAAGCAAAAAAGCTGACTTGGAATCCTAGAGCAACAGGTGATGACCCTGATGATTTTTCAAATAAGTTTTATGGTGATGGTAATATATTACCAAAGACAGATGATGAATATCACGGAACTCATGTGGCAGGAATCATTGCTGCGCAGAGACACAATGGTGTCGGAATGGACGGGATTGCAGCAAATGTGAAAATCATGACTCTTCGTGCGGTGCCTAACAAAGGGGATGAATACGATAAAGATATCGTCTATTCCATTCGCTATGCTGCTGACAATGGTGCTCATATTATTAATATGAGCTTTGGAAAGAACTTTTCTCCTCACAGTGATAAAGTTAGAGAGGCAATTATCTATGCCGAATCAAAAGGGGTCTTTATAGTTAATGCAGCTGGAAATGACGGAGCAAATATTGATCAAAAACAAACCTACCCGAACGATAGTTTTAATAATGCCCCTGAAGTTTCAGGTAATCTCATCACGATTGGTGCGATTGGTCCAGTGATCAATCCGAAAATGGTTGCTCCTTTTTCGAATTTCGGAATATATAACCTAGATGTTTTTGCACCTGGTGCAGTGATTTATTCAACCATCACAAATGACAATTATCAGTCACTAAGCGGTACTTCTATGGCTGCTCCTACCGTTTCTGGGGTCGCTGCAATACTGTACTCTTATTATCCAAAACTATCACCTAGTGCCGTTAAAAAGGTATTGATGCAATCCGCAGTTCCTATCAATTTTGAAGTAGTCATCGGAAATGAAAGTTTCAAAACGACATTGGATCAGGTTTCACAGACTGGCGGAGTAGTAAATGCCTACAACGCTTTACTTTATGTGAGCAATCATTATAAGTCGTTGCGAAAGCTTTAAAAAGTTGGTGTAACAACTTTATAGCTCTAGCCTAGAATTACCTTGCTTACGTATCATGTGTTTAAAGTCTGTAAACTGGTATTGCTAAGAATAGCTAGGGTTTTATCTCGTATCAACTCAAACATATCCTTTATCTCGCATTTGTCTTCATTGCACTCATCACATGATTTGTAGTAGTTTAGAGAAACACATGGTAGCATCGCAATTGGCCCATCCATAATCCTCATAATTTCTACGATATAAACCTCTTTTGGGTCTCTTAAAAGAATAAAGCCTCCTTGTTTGCCACGCTTACTGTGAAGAATACGATTGTTTCGAAGGTCTCTTAAAATACCTTCCAGAAACTTTCTAGGAATTTTTTGATTTAAAGCAATTTCAGAAGTCATTATTGGCTTCCCCCTCTCCTTTTCGCTCTGCTTGGCGATGTAGAGCAAGGCTTTTAACGCGTATTTACATTTTTTTGAAATCACTTTCAAATATAATAAATTTTATTACACTATATATCCTACCAAATTAGTAGGATATTAAAATATATGTTTTATTTTTGTGCCATAGTACAAAAAAAATGATACTAGATCGAATATTTATTAAGCCAGAAAGGACAACACTTGCTGTTGGTAAAGAGAAATTATCCAGAAGTTTTGTAAAGTCCATTAGCTGGCGTATCGTTGGAACAGTAGACACTATTCTCATCTCCTACTTGATCACGGGTGAAATTAGGTTTGCATTGTCGATTGGTGCAATAGAACTCATTACCAAAATGGGGTTATATATTATTCATGAACGTATTTGGAATAAAACCTCATGGGGAAAATCAAAGTAATGAAAGCTATAGAACAGGTTGAACAACTAAATCACTTTATTGAAAATCAAGATTCACTTCCACACTTGTTTTCAATTTGGAAAGATGCAAAACTGGGAAAAACATGTTTCTCATCTTCTTTAGGGCAGGAAGATCAAGTGCTAACAGATTACATCTTCAGAAATAGCCTTGCTGTAGATGTTTTCACGCTTGACACGGGTCGTCTTTTTCAAGAAACCTATGATACGTTATCCTCTACTGTTCAGAAGTATAAGCGTGAAATCAAATGCTATTTCCCCAACCAACAGGATGTCGAGGAACTCACCGTGCAACAAGGTGTTAATGGTTTTTATGACTCCGTTAAGAAAAGAAAAACGTGTTGTTCTGTTCGAAAAATTTTACCGCTAAAGAGAGCACTTGCAAATCAATCTGTTTGGATAACTGGATTGCGCCGTGAGCAGTCCCAGAACAGGTCTGACTGTAGCATTTTTGAGTACGATACTCAGTTTGAAATCATCAAGTTTAATCCATTGTTGAACTGGACACATAAAGAGATTATAAATTATTTGGATGATCACAACGTTCCTCAAAATAAATTACATAACAAAGGTTATGTAAGTATTGGGTGTGCACCCTGCACAAGAGCAGTAAGCCCAGAGGAAGACCATCGTGCAGGTCGGTGGTGGTGGGAAACAAGTCAAAAAGAATGTGGTTTACATAAAAGCAATAATTAGATTATGGACGTATTAAATCATTTAGAAGAAGAATCAATTTACATCTTGCGAGAAGTTGCTGGACAATTTGACAATCCTTGTTTACTTTTTTCTGGAGGAAAAGACTCGATAACATTGGTTCGATTGGCCGAAAAAGCATTTGCACCCTCAAAAATACCTTTCCCTTTAGTACATGTCAATACGGGACACAACTTTCCCGAAACACTTCAATTTAGGGACGATTTGGTTGCTGAAATTGATGCAAAGCTTATTGTTGGACATGTACAAGATGATATTGATGCTGGTCTTTCTCAAGACGAAACAGGACGATATGCAAGTCGGAATGCATTGCAGACAACAACCTTGTTAAACTTGATCGAAAAACACAAGTTTGACGCATGTATTGGTGGAGCACGTAGAGATGAGGAAAAAGCCAGAGCAAAAGAACGTATTTTTTCAGTACGTGACGATTTTGGTCAGTGGAACGAAAAGTTACAACGTCCCGAACTATTTGACATGCTCAACGGAAAAATTCATAGCGGAGAGAATGTGCGCACATTTCCAATTAGTAATTGGACAGAATTAGACGTTTGGAACTACATTCAAAGAGAACAACTACAAATTCCTTCTCTCTATTACGCTCACAAAAGAGATGTGTTTAACAGAGATGGTCTATGGATTCCTGTTTCTGATTATGTGAAAATGGGCGAAAACGATGAAGTTGTTTCAACAAATGTTCGTTTTAGAACCGTAGGCGATATGACTTGTACCGCCGCTGTATTATCAGAAGCATTTGAGCTTGAAAATATTATCAAAGAGATTGGAAGCTCTACATTTTCTGAACGAGGTGCTCGCATTGACGACAAGAGGTCAGAGGGTGCAATGGAAGAACGTAAAAAAGTAGGATATTTTTAGTATGGAAATTATAAAGATTGCAACAGCAGGAAGCGTAGATGATGGGAAAAGCACCTTGATAGGGCGTCTGCTCTATGAAACAGATTCTTTAAAAACGGATCAACTTGAACATATAAAATCGAAAAGTGAATCACGAGGTTTTGATTACCTAGATTTATCTCTGGCGACAGACGGTCTTCTCACAGAAAGAGAACAAGGAATCACCATTGATGTGTCACATATCTTTTTTTCAACGCCAAAAAGGAGGTTTATCATTGCTGATTCTCCTGGTCACGTGGAGTACACGAGGAACATGGTAACGGGTGCATCAACTGCGCAAGCCTCTATTCTACTTTTGGACGCTAGAAAAGGCATGGTTGAGCAAACGAGGCGTCACTTGTACATCAATCAAATTCTTGGAATTCAGCATTTGGTGTTTGCCATTAATAAAATGGACTTGGTTGACTTCGATAGGCATCGTTTCATTGAAATTAAAAATGAAGTAAATGAATGGCTCAAATCAGCATCAATGAAAGTACAAAGTATCGATTTTGTACCCATTTCTGCTCTGCAAGGAGATAACGTGACAACACCTTCAAAGAAAATGCCATGGTATGACTCTTTGACTCTTCTTGAAAGATTAGAAAATATTCCTACAATAAGTTCGTTGCAAGACGATAGTCTCTTACAAGTGCAATATGTTTTGCGACCAAAAACTGCCAGACACCATGATTACAGAGGTTTTTCTGGAAAAGTCAACTCCGGATCGTTTCAGGTTGGAGATAAAATCGTTGTTTACCCAAGTGGGCGTTCGAGTCAAATTAAACGACTTGAAAAACATGGCATTGAGGTTCGACAAGCTAAAGAAGGGGAAAACACAACCATTCTCCTTGAGGATGAAGTGGACATATCACGAGGCAACTCGATCTGTAATGCAAATAACAAACTATCAATTACAAAGCAAGTCAAAGCAGAAGTATGCTGGATGCAAGATGCAGCGCTTGTGGCAGGTGCAAAATATTGGTTGCAATTAGGTGTGCAAAGAGTTCAAATCAAAGTTCGTCGTGTTGTCAATCGTTTAGATTTGAATCAGCTTATCGCTGAACCGACTAATTCACTTGGCTTAAACGATATTGGTAACATTGAATTTGTGACTGCGCAAGAAATAGTGTGCAAACCATTTTTAGAAAACAAAGGATTAGGTGCATTTATACTTATAGATGCGCAAACAAACAACACTTCGGGTGTTGGATTTATACGATAAATTTTGGAAAGTTTTAGAACAGAAATAGAAAACCCAGTTGTCGCTAATGACATCATAGAGTTAGAGCAAAAGATATTTGCTTTTAAAAACAATGCTGTTGACGAAGAAAAATTTCGAAGCTTGCGACTGGCTCGAGGCATATATGGTCAACGTCAGCAAGGCGTACAAATGGTACGTATCAAGATTCCTTACGGTAAATTTTCGGCGAAGCAACTCCAACGAATGGCGGATGTTTCCGATACATACTCAAACGGCAATATCCACATTACTACTCGTCAAGACATACAAATCCACCACGTTGATTTAGAGAAAACACCACAACTCTGGGCGGAGCTGGAAAAAGATCAAATTACACTTCGGGAAGCCTGCGGAAATACAGTTCGAAATGTGACCGCTTCCCCATTTGCTGGAATTGACAAGGATGAACCTTTTGACGTTTCTCCGTATGCCAAAGCCTTTTTTGAATATTTTCTTAGAAATCCTATTTGCCAAGATATGGGACGAAAGATTAAGGTTGCATTTTCAAGCTCTGCAAATGATCAAGCCTTTACGTTTGTCCATGATATAGGGTTTATTCCCAAGATACAAGACAATCAGCATGGATTTAAAGTTGTTGTTGGCGGTGGTATTGGTTCTCAGCCTAGAGCTGCGGACTGCATATATGATTTTTTGCCTGCAAACAAAATGATCCCTGTCAGTGAAGCGATTCTTCGCTTATTTGACAGACTAGGAGAGCGGAATCGAAGAAATAAAGCACGATTAAAATTTCTTGTTAAAGACTTGGGGGTTTCAGCGTTCATGGAACAAGTCAATGCGTTTGAAAAAGAAATCGCGGTATCTTCCTACCCTATTGATTATATTGAGAGTGACATTTCAAGTACCAATCACTACAAACCAAGCGCAGTAGTTGATAATAATTTGTTTTTACGATGGAAAAAAGTCAATGTATTTCCGCAAAAACAAAAAGGATTGGTTGCTGTTGGCTTATGTATTAAAACAGGTGATATATCCACTACAACAGCTCGTTTGTTGGCAGATGTTGTTGAAAACTTTTGTGGCGAGGATGCTAGGTTTACGATAAATCAGGGGATTCTATTGCGGTCTGTTGATGAAGGTAACTTGGAAGCCCTTTTCGAAGCTTTGTCAAAAATCGGTTTGGATAGAATTGGGTTTGATCGTCTCAATGATATCGTTGCTTGTCCAGGAACAGACACCTGTAATTTAGGTATTGCAAGCAGCATGGGACTTGCAAAAGAATTGCAAAGCGTCATTGAAAATGAATTTGAACACATCATTGATAATCATCAAATTTCCATTAAAATTAGTGGGTGTATGAATGCTTGTGGTCAGCATACGTTAGCAGATATCGGTTTTCAAGGAATGACATTGAAGTCAAACGGCAATATAGCACCCGCAACACAAGTTCTTTTAGGTGGTGGTGTCGTTGGTGATGGCAATGGTTTGTTTGCAGATAAGTTATTAAAAGTACCCTCCAAGCGAACGCCAGACGTATTGCGTTGGATTCTGATTGACTTTGAAAACAATCATAATGAGGAATCATTTCTCAAGTACTACAAACATAGGGGATCAGACTATTTCTATCAAAACCTCAAACATTTTAGTGAAACGAGTGATTTAAAAACAAGTGATTTTATCGATTGGGGCAATGATCTTCAATATGAAAAAGCCATTGGAATTGGAGAATGTGCTGGAGTAACCATAGACCTTGTTCAGACATTACTTTTTGATGCTGAAGAGTATCTAGAAAATGCAGAAAAGGCATTGGATAATGAGCAAATATCAAATAGCATATACTTTAACTACTCTTCGCTAATACGTGCAGCAAAAGCATTGTTAACGACAGTTCAGGCACGTATCAATTCACATGATTCGATCATACATGCTCTCGATGAGCACTTTCCCGATTTTGAAAAAGATCATGGGTTTACTTTTGTCAATGGCGTAAAGAAAATCGCTTTAGAACATCAAAATGTTTCTTATGCGAAAGAATATGCTTTACAAACTCGAACAATTTTTAATTGGATAAAAGGCAAAGCTGGTGCTAGATAAAGGATTACTTACATTGGTTGGCGCTGGCCCGGGAGATCCTGAACTCATAACCCTCAAAGGCTTAAAGGCAATTGATGCTGCAGACGTTATCTTATACGATGCATTGGCGAACAAGGAATTACTGAGTTCAAACAAGAAAGCTTTGACATATTATGTCGGTAAACGAAAAGGAAAACACTCCCATTCACAAACTGAAATCAACCATTTGATTGTGTCGAATGCACGGAAAGGGAAGCATGTGGTTCGACTTAAGGGTGGAGACGTTAGTGTGTTTGCTCGTGCCGCCGAGGAATTAGAATACGCTACTTTGTTTGGAATAGAAACGAAGGTTATTCCTGGTATTTCTTCCTATTCTGGTATTGCTGCCCAACATCAAATTCCTCTAACGAGACGATGTGAAAATGAAAGTATTTGGATCACAACAGGTTATACATGTGAAGGAGAAATCTCAAATGACATTCAGTATGCAGCGCAATCCTCGGCCACTGTCGTTATCTTCATGGGAATGAGCAAGCTAGCAAGCATCCAAAAAGAATTTTTGCAATACAAACCCTTTGACTACCCTGTTGCAGTTGTTCAAAATGGTACGTTGCCCAACGAAAAACAACTGGTCACTAACCTAGGTAAGCTTTCAGAAGACGTTAAAAAAAATAATTTAGAAAACCCTGCCATACTCATCGTGGGTCATGCTGTTACGAGTACTGTTTCCAAGCTTTTGTCAACAATCAATGAATCTGAAATTACCGCATGAACACCAACCCTTTATATCCGATCTTTTTAAAAACGAAAGAACTGCAAATTGTTGTTGTGGGAGGTGGATATGTAGCGTTAGAGAAATTAACATTTTTATTTAAGTCTTCTCCATCTAGCAAAGTCACGTTGATTAGTCCGATGATACGTAAAGAAACAAGATCGTTTATAAAAGGAAAGCCTGTTGTATACATCGAGGATGAATATAAAATTTCGTATCTCACAGGAGCTCATATGGCAATTGCAACAACAGATAAGTCAGAAGTGAACAAGCAAGTCTTTCATGACTGTCGAAGCCAATCTATTTTGGTTAATGTTGCGGACAACCCACCGTTATGTGACTTTTATATGGGAAGCATTGTAACCAAAGGCAACCTTAAAATTGCCATTTCAACAAATGGAAAATCACCGACCTTTGCCAAACGGTTTCGCCAATGGCTTGAGAATTTTTTACCCGAGAAAACCGATGATATTCTTAATAAGTTATACATTTACCGCTCTCAGTTAAAAGGTGATTTTGAGCATAAAGTAAACGCGATGAACAAAGCAACCGAAAATCTGATTAAAAATTATGATTAAAACAGATATTATCATTGTTGGAGCTGGTCCAGTCGGGCTTTTTACTGTTTTTGAAGCAGGCTTGATGAAGCTACGCTGTCATTTGATTGATGCCATTCCACAGCCAGGAGGTCAACTGTCTGAAATCTATCCAAAAAAACCCATTTATGACATTCCGGGCTACCCTACTGTGCTAGCAGGCGAGTTGGTTGATAAGCTAATGGAACAAGCTGAACCATTCAAAGCAGGATTTACCTTGGGGGAACGTGCCGAAGAAATAGAAGAGCTCGCAAATGGGAATTTTTTGGTAACCACTAGTCAAGGCACAAAACACGAGGCTCCAGTAGTAATGATCGCAGGAGGTTTGGGAAGCTTTGAGCCACGCAAACCGCAAATCGAAAACCTTTCCGACTTTGAGAACAGTGGTGTACACTACATGGTAAAAGATCCTGATCAATTTGAAGGCAAAGAACTTGTGATATCTGGTGGCGGTGATTCTGCATTGGATTGGGCTGTTTATTTTGCTGAAAAAAACAGCTTCGTTCATTTGGTGCACCGTAGTGATCGTTTTCGCGCTCATAAAGATTCATTAGCAAAAGCATATGAATTGGAAAAACAAGGTAAAATGAAGATTCACACCTTTGCTGAAGTAAAGCAGCTTAATGGGAATGGTCAGCTCGAAACAATTATCATTGAAACCAAAGAGGAATCAACGGCAATCGACACAGCATTATGGTTCCCACTGTTTGGGTTGTCTCCTAAGCTAGGGCCTATTGGAAAATGGGGACTCCAGATTGAAAAAAATGCAATTTCTGTTGATACTTTTGATTATCAAACCAATCGTTCTGGTATTTATGCAATCGGAGATGTGAACACTTATCCGGGTAAACTCAAGTTGATTTTATGTGGCTTTCACGAAGCAACTCTTGCTGTGCAGTCTGCATATAAACGCATTTATCCTGAGAAAAAAGTCACACTTAAATACACTACTGTTCAAGGAGTTCAGGGCTTTGAATAGAAACCATCATAAACGATAGCTTTGGGCGATATTAAAATTAAGATTACCGATCGAGACGGTGCCGTTCATCATTTGTCAGCTCCGACAGATATGAACATGAATCTCATGGAAGTATGTAAAAGCTATGAACTTCCTGTTGAGGGTGTTTGTGGTGGTATGGCCATGTGTGCTTCTTGTCAAGTATACATACACACCGATCAACATGTTGGAGAGAGAAACGATGACGAAGAGGCAATGCTTGATGACGCCTATCATGTGAAGTCGAATTCACGACTGGGCTGTCAAATGCCAATCACTCAAGATTTAGACGGGGCAGAAATTGAGCTTGCCCCAGAAGAACCTTAACTCTTTTTTAGATATTCTTGGATACGCAACTTTGAATTCTGTCGGATATCCTCCCAAAAAAGATTGATGTCGGCAAAATGATAGTCCTTCACCAAGGAAAATAAAATTCGTTTAGGAACTTTTGGTGTTCTGGACCATATCATTCCGTCAATCACCTCGATTTTCATGCTATTTGGATACACTTTTAAATCGCTATAAAGCACACCTTTGTGTTCGGCATAAATCGAACTTTTTTGATTGTCCCAAGTAATAGGGTTTGATACAATTCTCCCTTTATACCATGTTTCATAATCATTAGGAAGTTTGTTTCTTTTATATGTGTTCCAAGAAACGAAGCCACCTGTTTCTGATGGACTTGTCATTAGAGAAATTGATGTAAATGGATCTTTTTTAATTCCAATGCCAACTAAATAGGCAGCAATCAACTGATTCTGAAGTGGTTTTTCATCAAAAAAGTCTTTTAAAAGTCTTCCTGCGTGAAGAGTCCCCTGACTATGGGAGGCAATTAGAATCGGACGACCATCATTGTAGTTTTCTAAATAGTGCTGAAAAGCAGCTTTAACGTCTTGATAAGCAGATTCAAGAGCAGCATCGCCACCAATAGGTTTAAATTTATTTTGAAAGGAACGAATATGCGCATCTCTATAAAAAGGAGCAAATAAGCGGCCCACTCCATACCAAGCTGAAGATTGATATTTAATCGTGGTATTTAACACTTCTTCTCTGTAATCCGGATTGTTTATATCGCCATTCCAAGTTCCGTCCTTTTTACTGGTCAAAATGGTTGGGTGCACAAAAAATACATCAACAGCTAACGTGCTTTCATCCAATGAAATAAAATTTAGTTGCTCGGGAATGTTGTCAGGGTGAACTGCCCAATTAGATGTATTGGCATAGTCAACTGTAGTATCAAAAGGAGCATATATAGAGCTTAGATAACGAGTTGAACATGAGTTTAGCAAGAGCATTGATATAAGTAAGACAGAGAGGATTACATTGTTTTTCATGCACAAATATCTATATTTTAAATATATTGCCTAAAACTATTTAAAATGAATTTTAGTCTATTATCGAAAAACATATTATTTGTGCTCATTGCTTTTTCTTTACTTTCTTGTAGTAATGAAAAATCTATCACTATAGAGGCCGAATCAAAAAACAGCTCTAATGCTGTGGGAACTATCACTTTTACCGAATCAGATGGTGACGTTGTCATGCAAGCTGTTTTTAATGGTTTAACACCAGGAATTCATGCGATTCACTTGCATGAAAAAGCAGACTGTTCTTCAGAAGATGGTACTTCTACAGGGGGGCATTGGAACCCTACTTTCACCCCACACGGTGCATGGGGCAGTTCAGAGGGATATCACAAAGGCGATATTGGAAACTTTGTAGCTGATGATTCAGGAAAAGCAACCATTTCATTTTACTCAGATCAATGGTGTATTACTTGTGACGATGAAACAAAAAATATCCTAGGAAAAGCAGTGATTGTGCACCAAGGGGCAGATGATTTTGTTTCACAGCCATCAGGTGCAGCTGGATCTAGAATCAGTTGTGCAGGGATAATTAATTAGTTAGCTCCACTCTCGTTTTTTATTTTCTGATTCATATGCATCTAGCTCCTCTTTTGGGATCACTTTGAGCATTGAGGGGTGTTGTTCGATAGCGTACTGAAGGCTCTCAACGATTTGGTCAATGCTATCCTCTTCGTAATTGATGTCTAAAGGTTTTTTAATCTCCATGGATTGCAGAATACCCCTTTTTTTGATAAATAGTCCTTTTTTGTCAAATGATCTTCTAAAACCATCAATAACAATGGGAACGACAATGGGTTTGTATGTTTTGATGATGTGAGCAGTTCCCTTTCGAATGGGCTTAAAAGGTGTGGTGGTTCCTTGCGGAAATGTGATAACCCAACCATCATCTAAAGCAACACCAATTTTAGTAATATCCCCCATCTTTACCTGACGATTGACATTTTCACCCTTTTCTCGCCACGTTCGCTCAATAGAAATCGAACCTGCATAGGCAAGAATTCTTGGTAGCAAACCTGCTTTCATTGTTTCCTTAGCTGCAACAAAATAGATGTTGAGTTTGGGCTTCCATAAATAAGAGAAATTTTTGATTGTATCTACCCTACCTGATAAACTCGCGTTGAAAACATGAAACATGGCAACAACATCTGCAAAATAGGTTTGATGATTCGAAACAAAAAGAACATTTTTTTCAGGTAAATTTTTCAGAATTTCAGAGCCTTCAATATGAAGTTTGTTAAACCCTTGGTATCTCCTATGGGAAAGTGTTCCAAAAACCCTAATAATCCAAGTTTTCAAGATATCATAATGACCAAATGGATTTTTTTTAAGCACGATTTTTTTTTTCAAATGTAACAATGATCTAAGACATAATTCTGAGAAATATTGACTTTATTTCAGCTAATATCATAGCTGTGGCACCCCATACAATATTATCTGATAATACGTAGGTCGGCGTCAGATCCGAATGCCTTTCCATGGTATCATCATAGACAATTTCACCCGTTACGAATGAAGAAAGCGACACTTCTATCACTTCCTTTACCTCTTTATCATCAATGACGACGTCAAAAGGATCATCAGCGTATCCTAAAAAGCAATCGACCAAGAAATTACTCGGAGGAATATATAGTGGAGTCATTACTTTGATTTGTTGAACGTTATGTGTCGGAATACCGAGTTCTTCATTTAATTCTCTTTTTGCGGCATGCCATGCAGTACGATCATTAGAATCAATTCTCCCGCCTGGAAATCCAACTTGGTTTGAATGTACACCAGGATAAGTAGATCGACGAATAAGATAAAAGGAAGTGCCGCCCTCAGTATTGGAGAAAAACAAACAGATTACAGCTGCTCTTTTTGGGTTATCACTCGTAAAGTCCAACAGCTCTTTTCTTCCTTTTGGAGCCATCGTTAATTGTTCTGATAATCCTGGTAAACGCAATTCTTGTATTTTTGGAATCAATTCTAAAAAAGAATGAAATTGCATTGGAAAACTTTTTTTGTTTGTTTAACTATCCTTTTAGCGGCTTGTCACTCAAACCCAGTGAAACCGAAAGCGGTCACTAAAAATACGACTATTCTCCAAGAAGTAAAGCCTCAAAAAAAGGAATTCGTTTTGAATGATGATAATGCCATTCCCTTTTTATTTGCGTATGCGCAAGAAAACAAACAAAAAATGGTTCGTGTAGAAACTGATTTTGGAAGTTTTGTCATTGCGCTTAGTGAAAACACACCCTATCACCGTGCTAATTTTATCTATCTAACAAAGAGAAACTATTTTGATGGTACTTTTTTTCATCGTGTAGTAAAAGACTTTATTATTCAAGGAGGAAATTCTGACCAAACAAGTACTTCCAAAAAGAGACGAAAAATAGGCAAATACCTTTTACCCCCAGACACACGAAATGGCTTGCGTCACCACAGAGGCGCTGTGTCCATGCCTAGTAGTGAAATTGAAAACCCACACCGTTTAGCATCTCCCTATGAGTTTTTTGTTGTTCAACAATCTCCTGGCGCATATCATTTGGACAAAAACTACACCGTCTTTGGGTATGTTGTAGAAGGGATGGATGTTGTGGATCAAATCAATAGCGTACCAACAGATAAGGGAGAATGGCCTATTGATAATATTAGAATGAAAATCAGTGTTATTGACGAATTCTAATTTGAAATTGAGTTTTCGACACAATCGGTAAGGTTAGGGTTGTCAACTTCAGGAATCAATACAGATTTCACCCAAGTCATAAGAGCTTCGTAATCTTCTAGCGATAAAACATCTGACGCCTTTTGAAGTTCTTTTTTAAAAAGAGAGGGGTCAAAACTAACTTTCCGTAATAACGTCTTGGTGTAATTTAACATTCTTAATTAATATGGGAGTACTGTTAGTAAAATAACAAAAAATCAAATAATAAAGTCTTTATATTATGTTAATTTTTTACAAAAAATGATCTCAAAAAGGATTCCTTATAAGGAGAGTTTATCAATGTAAAAACCTATTGCTATATGGGTATCTGTTCTCCATCCAACTTAAAAAGGCAATGCTAAGAAAAACAAACATATATTAAAGCATTTCAGTTGTTATAATTAATAAAACATTACTGAAACTGATTTGGAGTAAAAACCCGATTTAAGTGAGCAATTTGAATCAACAAGCCTAGAATAAATAAAAATACTGGTGGCAACAATATGTGTAGTATAGTGCATTAGACACTACGATATGCTACGACTACACGCCACCCCCTATGCTTTGCAGCGAACAGACCAATGAAAATTGAACCGACTAACCTCGTCGCCGCTCTCGTCAACTCCCACACATACAAACCATTGGCTTTGCCCCTGTTTGGTAACAATGGCTTTTTCTACAAGATTATGCGCCGATTCACCTTCATTGCAGTTAAAGGTAATCTTCCCTTTTGCCTTTTTCGAAAATGAAGCTTTGGTTTCAATGAGCAGCATTGATATAGGCATATCGTGATCGTTGACTTTGCGCATAAGCAATACGCCACTCGCCAGTTCTGCAGCCATTCCTTGCACTGCCCAAAACATCGAACGAAATGGGTTTTGGTTTATCCAACGATGGCGAACACGAACCTCTACACTATTTTCTTCAATCCTAACAACACGGACACCACTAAGGTAAACGAGTGGTAGTTTAAATAAGGTGAACAATCGAATTGAACGAGGATTTATTTTCATACTCAAAGATAAATGTATTTTTTTTTAGTACTATGTAATGCATATTACCTTTTAATACACTATATTTGCACGCAATGCAAGTAGAAAACACAAAAGCACAGATGCGAAAAGGGATACTAGAGCTCTGTATTCTATCCATTTTAGCAGACGAAAGAAAATATGCAACCGAAATTATTGAGCACCTTAAAGATGCCAAGATGATTGTTGTAGAAGGAACTCTCTATCCTTTGCTGGCGCGACTTCGTTCAGCAAAATTTTTGGCCTATGAATGGGAAGAATCAAAAGTAGGACCACCGAGAAAATATTACATTATTACTGATGAAGGAAAAGCATTTCTATCAGAGCTTACCACTGGGTGGAATGACTTGCAACAAGCCGTTAATCAACTCACAAATACCTTAAATCAAAAAACATGAATAAAACACTAAATGTCAATTTGGCTGCTCAGCATTTCTATTTTGACCAAGCTGCAAAAACAAAACTAGAAATCTATTTTGACGAAATCAAAAAGCACTTTACAGACGAAGTGCTTTGTCAAGAGATTATGACTGATGTCGAAGCTCGTATTGCAGAGCTTTTACATCAAAAAACAACACATCCTCAACAGGTTATAACTATCAAAAACATAGAAGATATCATCGAGGTAATGGGCGAGCCAAATGCCTATAAAATTGATGAAGAAGAGGATAAAACAGAAAAAACAAAACAAAAAAAATCATTGCGCAAACTGTTTAGAGACCCTGACGACCGCTTTTTTGGTGGAGTCGCTTCTGGTGTCGCCCATTATTTTGGTCTTCAGATCAAATGGGTCCGGCTGATATGGCTACTCCTTGCGCTGTTTTCATGGGGTGGATTTACGATCCTTTACATAGCACTTTGGGTTTTTGTGCCTTTGGCGAAAACAACAACTGAAAAGTTTATGATGAAAGGCGAGGCCGTTAACTTGTCAAACATTGAAAAAAAAATTAGAGAAGAGTTTCAAAACGTCACTGAAAACATCAAAAATGCCGATTATAAAAAGGCTAAAAGAAAGATGAAATCAAAAACTTCAATCTTTTTTCATCAGTTGGCAGATTTTATCATGTTGATGTTTCGTTTTGCGCTCAAAATCGTTGGTGTTGTGTGTGTCATTACCGCAAGCGTTGCTCTAATGATCATCCTTGTATTTATGTTTAGTATCGGCATGCACGAAGTTTTTGACGTTGCATTGGGAGCACCCTACTGGCCCCCTATCGATATAATGCACATGGGGATTTCAATATGGAACGCTGTATTGCTAGTACTTCTTATTATAGCTATCCCTATGACCTATATCTTCATTTTAGGAAGATGGCTAATTACAAGTCAATTTATTGGTAGTATAGGGACGCATCTACTATTCCTTGGCGTATGGTTTTTTTCAATACTACTATTCGCTGCTCTTGGTTTTAGGTTTATCAATGGTTTTATCAACCTTCATTAGACGCCAGATAGCGTTCAGCATCTAACGCGGCCATGCAGCCCGTTCCTGCTGCAGTAACAGCCTGACGGTATTCTTTGTCTTGCACGTCTCCAGAAGCAAAAACGCCAGGACGATTTGTTCTGGTTGATTTGCCTTCTGTTCTTAAATAACCCGCTTCGTCCATGTCCAGTTGTCCTTTAAAAATGTCTGTGTTTGGTTTATGTCCGATAGCAATAAAAAGACCAGTGATAGAAATCTCATCCTTTTCACCAGTTTTATTGTTCAAAATACGTAGACCTTCAACCACTTGATCTCCTAAGACTTCATCAATTTCACTGTTATATCTCAATTCGATATTGTCCTTTGATTTCACGCGGTGTTGCATGGCTTTAGATGCCCGCATTTGATCTTTACGCACCAACATGGTCACTTTTGTGCAGATGTTTGCTAAATAAGTCGCTTCTTCTGCTGCAGTGTCACCACCACCGACGATAGCAACGTCTTGCCCTTTGTAGAAAAAACCATCACAAACCGCGCAAGCCGAAACACCACCGCCGCGCAAACGTTGCTCGCTAGGCAAACCAAGATATTTAGCAGATGCCCCAGTTGCAATAATTATGGTTTTTGCTTCAAGCACCTTATCGTTGTCTATGGTTACTCGGTGAATACCACCTCTTTCTTTCGACAGTTCAACAGCTGTTGCCATTCCGATATTGACTTTTGTTCCAAATCGTTCAGCTTGTTGTTGCAAGTCAACCATCATAGAAGGACCATCAACTCCTTTAGGGTATCCCGGAAAGTTATCAACCTCTGTTGTTGTAGTCAACTGTCCTCCAGGTTCCATTCCAGTATATAAAACAGGGTTTAAATCAGCTCGAGCAGCATATATCGCTGCGGTGTATCCCGCTGGTCCTGATCCAATAATAAGGGTCTGTAAAGGTTTGTTTTCTTGACTCATCTACATAAATTTTAATTCAAAATTAAATCATTGTCGAGTAGTGACCTACTAATATTTTTAAAAGTTATAAGCATTTAAGTTTCTTCATTACTATCCAAATAACGTGCCTTGTCTTGTCGATTATTACTTATTTTAGTGCCTTAATGTTTTGTGTCTTTAACCGACACAACAAATAGGATTTTACATGCAAAATGGTATCGTATTTTTCCCAAATTCTCGTAATCGCGGTGACGACATACAAACGTACGCTGCCTCATTGTTGGTTAAAAACCCTTCATTCTGTGATCGCGAACAACTCCACAAGGTGAAGACACCGACCAAGTTGCTTTGTAATGGTTGGTTTATGGAAGATGCCGCCAATTGGCCTCCCTCTACTGCTGTTCATCCCCATTTTATATCATTTCACATTTCAAGTAAGCAAGAAAAACGAATGACCAATCCAAGTTCTATTGCTTACTTAAAACAATACGAACCCATTGGATGCCGAGATACCCACACCTTAAATTTACTTCGTCAGTATGATGTTGATGCTTATTATTCGGGTTGTCTAACACTAACCTTACCGCCTTTTACAGGCAACCGAAAGGATGATATTCTCTTTGTTGATGTGTTGCGCACAAACTATTCTTCACGATACAGAAAAGCAGTAGTAAAGCAACTTATTCCTGTTGATTTAAGGGGAAAAGTGCAGTTTGAGACTCATTTTTCAAATGACTTACACCTTCAAGACGCTTCTCAACGAATGATTGCGGCAAAAGAGTTATTGGATCGTTACGCAAAGGCAAAAGTGGTTTTCACATCTTTGATTCACTGTGCACTTCCCTGTTTAGCAATGGGCACTCCTGTTGTGTTTATAGACGGTGGATTTAACAATAATAAAGCAAAACGCGATCGCTTTGGTGGAATTACTGATATGTTAACCTCCGTTTCAGACCTTAACCTCCCCTATGCAAAGCGAACAGTTATGCATAAAATTGCTCGTGGAATGGGGTTTTATCGTTGTAATCAACACCAAATAAAAACATTACCTAAGTCGCTTTTTAATCCTAGTCGACCAACCTCTACTCATGATGAAATTGCAGAGAAAATGTATGAATCAGTATCTAACTTTTTTTCAACCAACTAACCATGTTATCAATTATCATTTGCACATACAACAGAAGCAATATACTTGACATTTGTTTAGAGACAATTGCGCAGTATTATCCAAAAGAATATAATGTTGAGGTCGTTGTTGTTGACAATAATTCCAATGATAGCACTCCAAAGATGCTCAGCAAACTAACAGCCAAGTACCCTTGGATCATCAAAACATCAGAAACCAAACAAGGGCTAAGTTATGCTAGAAACCGAGGATATAAAGTGGCTAGCAATCCCTGGGTTTTGTATTTGGATGACGATGCTAAAATTGATGTAAATTTATTTAATCGAGCACATGAACTTATTTCAAAGTCAGTCTACTCCTGTATTGGTGGACTTTATATACCTTGGTATAGACATGAAAAGCCAAAATGGTACCGGGATCAATGGGCAAGTAATGATATTGGTTACACAGACATTCAACCATTAAAAAAACATGCGTTTGCAAGTGGTGGAATATTTTTAGTCCAAAAATCTTTATTAGAAAAGTACAATGGATTTGATCCTGAGTACGGAATGCTTGGGAAACAACTCGGCTATGGTGAGGAAACAGACTTTCAGCGACGTATTCGAAACGCGGGAAATGTCATTGCCTTTGATCCCAAATTAATCGTCTATCATCTTGTTCCACCACATAAAATGCGAGTAAAATGGATTCTTTTATCCGCATTTAAAATGGGTAAAACATATTTAGAATCAGTAGGTTATCCACAGAACAGAATAACTGGCTTGCTCTCTCTTTTTGTGGGTGTTTCGCAGTTTTTGACAATTAGCATTTTCTATCTTCCTCTGCTTTTGACCCCAAAATATTATGTTCAAAACTATAGTGTGGACATCGCTCGAAAACCTGCAAAATGGATAGGTGCTTTTATTGGTACATGGTCAAAGTAATTGTTGTCATCTTCAACAAGCCTCATTACTTTCATAAATTCATTTTTCAAAACGACCTAAAACAAACTCACTTTGCACTTGTATATCGTACATTATCCTTTATATTTGCAGTCCATTTTTTCGGGGTGTAGCGTAGCCCGGTCATCGCGCCTGCTTTGGGAGCAGGAGGTCGCAGGTTCGAATCCTGCCACCCCGACAAAAATTGGACTTTTCGGGATGTGGCGCAGCCTGGTAGCGCACACGCATGGGGTGCGTGGGGTCGCAGGTTCAAATCCTGTCATCCCGACTCCTTTTCAAATTACAACCCTTATTCTCGCTGTTTTTCGTTTCTTTGAAAAAAAACATGAATCGTTTCTTTAGTTTATTTTTTGTCTTAGCCTTTTTGGGTGCCTGTGGGCAACCTGAAGTGCCAATTAAGACACCTGAAAACATTGACTATTCATTATCGCTGGTTGTTCCTGATCTTGATGTTCCATGGGGAATGGCTTTTCTCCCTGACCAAAGCATTCTTATTACAGAAAAAGACGGACAGATTATCCATTACAAGGATGGTATAAAAACATCTATTCAAAACGTTCCTCCCCCCTACATACGTGGTCAAGGTGGGTTGCTAGGAATTGCTTTACACCCAAACTATAGCGAAAACAACATCATCTATTTTACACAGTCAACTTCGGAAGGCTCTGAAAAACTGGGGGGAAATACTGCGTTATATCGTGCTGTTTTAAACAATAATAAACTTGATGATGTCATGCTTTTGTACAAAGCACAACCAAACACAAAACGTGGTGTTCACTTTGGGTCTCGTATTGTTTTTGACAATGAAGGGTTTTTATATTTCACTGTTGGTGACCGTGGTAATCGTGATCTCAACCCACAAGACATTACAAAAGATGGTGGGAAAGTGTATCGTTTAACATCAAACGGTCAAATTCCTAGTGATAATCCTTTTGTCAATGTTACAAATGCCAAAACAGCCATATACTCATATGGTCACCGAAATCCACAGGGAATGAACGTGCACCCTGTTACAGGCGAGATATGGACACATGAGCATGGGCCAAAAGGTGGTGATGAAATAAACATTCTTCAAGCTGGAAAAAATTATGGCTGGCCAAGTATCACGTATGGCAAAAACTACACAGGGACAACCATCACAAAAGACAAAGCCCTTCCTGGCATGGAACAACCGCTACACTATTGGGTACCATCAATCGCACCCTCTGGAATGGCTTTTGTGCACAATTCCAAATATCCGAACTGGGATGGAAGTTTAGTCGTTGGCGCACTCAAATTTAATTACCTCGAACGACTTGTGATTAGTGACGGAAAAGTGGCTTATCGTGAAAAAATTGCCGTTGATATTGGACGTGTTAGAGATGTAGTTCTAGGCCCCGACGGATTGTTGTATATCGCAGTTGAGAATAAAGGGATATATAAAATCTTGCCAAAAACATGAAGTTGATCACTGCTTTTCTTATTCTTTTTTCCAACTTATCGTTGGCACAAATCACGACCCAAGAGACCTATCGTAGAGGTCAAATGATTTACAATGAATTTTGTGTGCGTTGTCATCGTCCAGATGGAGGTGGCATTAAGGGAATATTCCCGCCACTGGCAAAAGCAGATTATTTAAAAAATATAAAAGAAACTATCCGTAGTATTGCGTTTGGATTAAAAGGGCCTATTGTTGTCAATGGAGTTAACTATGACAATTCAATGGCTCCCATGGGATTGGATGACCAAGAGGTTGCAGATGTCACCAATTACATTCTAAACAGTTGGGGCAATCAACATGACGAAGAGATTACGATAAAGGATGTACAAATGTTAAATAGTGATAAACCATGATAATAATTGGTGTATGTGGAGGCTCTGGATCAGGAAAAACGACTTTGGTTCATGCTGCAAAAGAACATTTATCAAGTGATAAAGTCTCTGTCATCTCTCAAGATTCATTTTACAAACAGCATGACTCATTAACATTTGAAGAACGATGTAAGCTAAATTTCGATCATCCTGACGCAATTGATTACGAACTGTTTACACTTCAACTAAGCAAATTGTTGAAAAGCCAACCCATTCATACACCCGTGTATTCGTTTAGTGAACACTTACGAACAGACCAAGTCAATGTTGTCATGCCAAAACCAATAGTATTTGTTGAGGGAATTTTGATTTTTGCTCATAAAGGGTTGAGAAACTTATTTTCACAAGCGATTTTTATAGATGCCAAACAAGATACTAGGCTTAGAAGACGGATTGAAAGAGACACAAGAACAAGAGGCCGAACGGAAGACGAAGTAAAGAGCCGCTTTGCTGAGACAATTATTCCGATGCATAATCAACATATAGAACCATACAAACAAACGGCAGATCATATTTTTGATAATGATCCAGATGATCTTTCAAGATTGTCATCTTTTTGTAATTTGTTAGACAAACTTGTCAAGTGATTCCAGAAAACATCAAACAGAACAAATGGTTTAAAATCAGCACGAATATCTATGTGTTGGTCAGTCTATTCTTTATTTTTTGGATGCTATTTTTCGACACCAATTCACTTCGTATCTTTTGGAGTTTAAACAAAAAAATAGATGATTTGGAAGGACAGAAAAAAGAACTTTTACGTCAAATTAACGACGACAAATTGTTTATTCAGAAACTATCAGACTCCTTAGAACTTGAAAAATTTGGTAGAGAAAATTACTTTCTAAAAAAGGAAGATGAAGACATCTATATTATCGAATTTAGCGACAGTCTTAAAACTTCATCGTAATTAATATTGTACATTTAAAGCATGACACATACGGATAAAATGTTGAGAGACGGTAGTCTCGAAGGTAAAGTAATTGTAGTAACAGGAGGCGGTAGCGGTCTTGGCAAATCCATGACTTCATATTTTTTAGAACTTGGCGCCAAAGTCGCTATAACTTCTAGAAATTTAGAAAAGCTTGAAGCAACAGCAAAAGAATTGAGCGAATCCACTGGAGGAGATTGTTTTGCTGTTTCTTGTGACGTTCGCATTTATGAACAGGTGGAAGAAATGCACAAAAAAGTCACTGATCACTTTGGATCAATAGATATACTTCTAAACAATGCAGCTGGAAATTTCATATCCCCTACTGAAAATCTATCGAGCAATGCTTTCGACACTATTGTTGACATCGTCTTAAAAGGAACAAAAAACTGCACAATGGTTTTTGGTAAAGATTGGATAAAAAGAAAAAAGAAAAATGTCAATGTGTTAAACATTGTGACGACCTATGCATTTACAGGTTCTGGCTATGTGGTTCCTTCAGCAACAGCCAAAGCAGGCGTGTTGGCTATGACTCGTTCATTAGCTGTTGAATGGTCAAAATATGGAATGCGCTTTAACGCTATCGCACCTGGTCCTTTTCCTACAAAGGGAGCTTGGGAGCGTTTACTTCCTGGTCCACTTGTGAAAAAGTTTGATCCAGCCAAAAAAGTGCCTCTTGGTCGTGTAGGTCATCATCAGGAATTGGCCAATCTATCTGCATATGTTGTCTCTGATTTTGGTGCCTATCTCAATGGAGAAGTTATAGTCCTTGACGGAGGTGAATGGCTAAAAGGAGCAGGACAGTTTAATATGCTCGATAAAATCCCTAAAGCACTCTGGATGTTATTGAAAAAAACGATGTTGAAAAAAAAGTAAATATTTTTAAATTCGCAGACTCCATTTCACCCTGTTAATTGTACATTTATACTTTACTTTAATATCGCCTCATGGGAAAAATTATAGCTGTAGCAAATCAAAAAGGTGGTGTTGGAAAAACCACAACTTCAGTTAATCTCGCTGCTTGCTTAGGAATACTTGAAAAATCAGTTCTTTTAATAGATGCTGATCCACAAGCCAATGCAACTTCTGCATTTGGATTAGAATTTGAAAATCATAACAAAGGAACCTATCAACTTCTTGAACACTCTGCGAAGCTAGAAGATGTAGCCATACAAACATCAACTACAAATGTGATGGTCGTTCCTTCTCACATTGATCTAGTTGCTATTGAGATTGAACTGGTAGATAAGCCAAGTAGAGAGTATATGTTGCGTCAGGCTCTCGAGGGAATCAAAGATCAGTATGACTTTATCATCATTGACTGTGCACCTTCTTTAGGGTTACTGACACTCAATGCCCTGACAGCTGCTGATTCTGTACTTATCCCAATTCAATGTGAGTACTTTGCTCTTGAGGGGTTGGGAAAGCTTCTAAACACCATAAAAAGTGTTCAACGCATCCATAATAAAGATTTAGATATTGAAGGAATGCTACTCACAATGTACGACTCTCGTTTACGCTTATCGAATCAGGTTGTTGACGAAGTCAAAAAACATTTCCACGAAATGGTTTTCAAAACCATTATACAACGAAACGTAAAGATTGGTGAAGCACCGAGTTTTGGCGAAAGCATCATCGATTATGACAGCACAAGCAAGGGTGCTGAAAATTACTTAAATTTAGCCCACGAGGTGATTTCAAAAAATAGTTAAGAAATGGCAAAAGCAAACAAACGACAAGCACTTGGCAGAGGTTTATCAGCCTTACTTGATGATTCTATCAATGTAAATGAATCATCGAATGCTGTTGTTGGAAGTGTCGTTGAGCTTTCAATTGACCAAATTGAAATCAATCCTTTTCAACCAAGAACAAACTTCAACCAAGAAGCCATTGAAGATTTGGCGACATCAATAAAAACGCTTGGTGTTATCCAACCGATTACCGTTCGCAAAATCGATGATAAATCATTCCAGTTGGTTTCTGGGGAGCGCCGTTTGCGTGCTGCTCAAAGCGTAGGACTCACCACCATTCCTTCTTTTGTTCGTATTGCTGACGATCAAGAATCATTAGAAATGGCACTTGTAGAAAACATCCAACGAGAAGACTTAGACCCCATTGAAATTGCGCTTTCCTATCAACGTCTCATAGACGAAATTGGGTTGACTCAAGAACAAATGAGTGATCGTGTTGGAAAAAAACGTTCAACCATAACCAACTATATACGATTACTGCGCTTAGACCCAATTATTCAAACGGGAATGCGTGATGGATTCATTTCTATGGGTCATGGTCGCGCTCTGGTTACTATTGAAAGTCGTGCTGATCAATTAGCCGTTTACGAAAAAATCTTAGCTAAGGGATTGTCTGTTCGTGCAACAGAACAACTGACCAAAGAAAACAAACCAACAACACCGAAAAGAACCCCAACGGCAAATCCATACACCGAAAGTAAACTCAATATTTACAAAAAAATATTTGGTGATAAAGTAACAATTCAAGTAAACAGCAAAGGTGGTGGTCAGATCGTTGTGCCTTTTTCTTCTGAAAAAGAATTTCAAAAAATCACGAAAAGCCTGCAAAGTGAAGATTAACCTTGTGCTGCTAGCACTGTTGTGTTCTTTACTTGCTGAGAGTCAGCAGCAAAGTAACATAACTCCCAATTCGTTTGAGATCAACCCGTTACGTCCTGCAAAAGCTACTTTTTATTCGACTGTATTCCCAGGTTTAGGTCAAATTTATAACAAACGTTATTGGAAGTTACCTATTATTTACGGAGGGATAGGCGCATCAATTTATTACTACGACATTAACAACAAAAACTTTAAACGTTATAGAAATGCGTATAAGGGAAGAATTGCTGGTTATGATGATGATGAGTTTCAAGGCATCATTTCTGATGATGATCGTCTCATTGATGGAATGAATTTTTATCGAAATTATAGAGACCGATCCATGCTTTTTATTGTAGGGACATATTTGCTTAACATCCTTGACGCAAACATCGATGCGCATTTAAAACAATATAACTTAAATGAAAATCTGACGCTTCGCCCCTATTTTGAAAGCAAACAAATTATTGCAAACCATAATGTTGGGGTTTTGCTAACTATCAATTTTTAAATTTGTAAAATGGAAATCGCACTATTAGGATATGGACGTATGGGAAAAGCAATTGAAAAAATTGCCATCGAACGTGGTCATACCATCGTTGCTAAAATTGATAAGGACAACCATAACGAGTTATTTGATGCCGATGTAGCCATCAATTTTAGCGTGCCAGACGCTGCCTTCACCAACATTTCAAAAGCATTTGATAAGCAAATCCCTGTCGTGTGTGGCACAACAGGTTGGCTAGATCGCCTTGCTGAGATTGAAACACTATGCAAAGAAAAAGATAGCGGCTTTCTGTATGCCTCCAACTTTAGTTTGGGCGTGAATTTGTTTTTTGTTCTTAACAAAAAACTAGCACAATTAATGAAACAGCATGATTCTTACGATGTTGAGATTGAAGAAATTCATCACACCCAAAAAGTGGACAAACCAAGCGGAACAGCAATTACCTTAGCTGAAGGAGTTTATGATGAAGAATCAAAGAAAAGCTGGCATTTGGCTGAGCAAGGTGGAGAGGGCATTCCCATTTTATCTCTTCGACAAGACGATGTTCCTGGAACACATACCGTTCAGTACACATCAGCTATTGACGATATATCAATTACACACACCGCCCATAACCGAACAGGGTTTGCCTTTGGCGCCGTGCTTGCTGCAGAATGGATACACAACAAAAAGGGTATCTTTAGCATGCAAGATGTATTAGGATTATAAACTATGAACACCTTCCCCTCTTAAACTCATAAAAACTATTATACAATGACAATTTCGCAGTGGCTCCTTTTTATCGCAATTGTTCAGCTAATTCATTTCTTTGGTACGTGGAAACTCTACCAAAAAGCTGGTTTTAAATCTTGGCAAGCTGCTATCCCAGTGTATAATGCCATTGTCTTGATGCAAATTATCAATCGACCGAAGTGGTGGGTGGTCATGCTATTTATACCCATCATTAACCTTATTATTTTCCCTGTTGTATGGGTAGAAATCGCACGATCATTTGGCAAAAATAGCACAACTGACACCCTACTAACATTGCTGAGCTTTGGGCTGTATATCTATGTCATAAACTACAGAGATCAATCAGATTATATCGAAAACAGAAGCTTGCAGCCAAGAACTGCTTTTGGAGAATGGTTTAGCTCTATCCTTTTTGCTGTTGTGATCGCAACTTTAGTCCACACCTATTTTATTCAACCATATATTATACCAACTGGATCTTTAGAAAAAACCCTTCTAACTGGCGATTTTTTATTTGTTAGTAAGTATCACTACGGCGCTCGAGTACCGCAAACTGCGGTTTCATTCCCGATGGTACACGACACCATTCCAGTTGCAAAAATAAGGTCATACCTCAAAAATCCGGAAATTCCCTACATGCGCCTCCCTAGATTGCAAAAAATAAAACGGAACGAAATTGTTGTTTTTAGTTGGCCCGCAGATACCGTTAGGCAATTTTTCAAGAAAGAAGCTAGAGTTGATAAGCCTATTGACAAAAAATCAAACTATGTCAAACGTTGCGTTGCAATACCAGGAGACACTCTAGAAATTATCGATGGCATCATTCACATCAATGGTGAACAAACTGTATTGCCAGACCGTGCAAAACCCCTCTACGGATATACCGCTTATAGTAAAACAGGGATTTCAGCAAGGGAACTTATCAAACAAGGGATAAAAGATTTAAACCGTAGATTTCGTATCGAAAATGATATTACTCAACAACAGCTAAACGCTTTGTTTGCTAACAATATCAATGTCATTCGACAAGGGGATATGCTTATTGCCATTACTGGTTCTAGAGGAATCCCAAGAAGTCTTATTCGCAAAGAAAGGTTGCGTGTAACCGAGTTACGCGAAACAAAAAAGACAGTTTTCCTTACGCTTGATGAAGCTAACTCACTTACAAATAATATTTCATTGGATAGTTTAGTGCGAAACATCAACCAAACAAAAACGTATAACACAAACTTTTTTCCAAACGATATACGCTACAATTGGAATGAAGACAACTTTGGCCCTATCGTAATGCCAAAGCAAGGAATAACCGTGGTGATAACAAGGGAGAACATTGCTTTGTACAAGAAGTTGATTAGAGATTACGAAAACAAATCACTGGAAGAAATAAACGGGACATACTATATCGATGGTAAAGCAACAGATACCTATACTTTTGAAAAAGATTACTTCTGGATGATGGGTGACAACAGACATCGTTCAGAGGACAGCAGATTTTGGGGATTCGTTCCCGACAATCATATCGTAGGAAAACCAATATTTATTTGGATGAGTATTGATGGCATCAACGATGGGATTTCCAATTGGAAGGTTCGATGGGATCGTGTTTTTACAACCACAAATGGAGATGGAGAACCTGTCTCCTATCGTTGGCATTTGTTAGCTGGATTGATAGTTTATCAGTTGGTCGTCAGATTTCGAAAGCGACGTAAAAAATAATGACGCCTACCCTACTTTCTGTAGCGTATGCGGCGCCTATTTCACATTGGGTTCCTCTTTGTAAAGAAGAATCAGTCATTTGGGAAGTCGAAGACTTTTACCAAAAGCAAACATACAGAAACCGACTTTTTATTCATGGAGCCAATGGAAAACTTATGCTGAGTATTCCGATTGTTCATCTCGGTCACCAAGGGCATCAGAAATACAATCATGTTCAAATTGCAAATGAATTTCCTTGGCAAAGAAATCATTGGAAATCAATACAAGCCGCTTATCAGTCCTCCCCATTCTTCGAATACTACGAAGATGAATTTGCTCCACTCTACAATAAAAAATACTCGAGTTTAATGAGCTTTAATATGGAGATGATACATACCATTTGTTTGGTCTTAGAACTGAAAACTCCTAAAGAAACAACAAAGAGTTACACGACAGATTCAAGTGATAATGATATGCGCTACTTGATCAATGCAAAAGCACTACCCCCAAAAGAGGTGCCAAAATATACACAGGTTTTTAGTGATAAAAATGGATTTATTCCCAACCTAAGTATTTTAGATGTGCTTTTTAATCTCGGACCCGAGACCGTTTCAATTCTACGCTCGCTCTAATTTTTATAACTTTACTAAAAAATAGTCCCCATGTTTAAACCAAAAGTTATTGGAATAGGTGGAATTTTCTTTAAAGCCAAAAAACCATCCTCCCTAAAAAAATGGTACAAAGATCATCTTAGTTTTAATCTCAATCCGTACGGCTCTTCCTTTGAGTTTTGAAATGCAAATGACCCAAATAAAGTTCAATATTTCCTATGGTCAATCTTTAAGAACAATACGGATTATTTTTCTCCCTCTAAAAAAGACTTTATTATTAATTATCGGGTTGAAGATATTGAAAAAACAGTGATGTATTTACAAATTATCGGAACCAAAATTGTTGATGAAGTCACAACGTACCCTAATGGAAAGTTTGTACATATACCTGATCATGAGGGGAATGCTATTGAGCTTTGGGAGGCTAATGATGACTTATTTAGCGATTTGATGGGACCAACAAACAAATAAAAAAAAGCAGGCCGTAAGCCGGATTCTGTCGTGCCTTATCATTGATCTCGACCCAACATTACTGTGGGGTTCTAGCCGCCTACCCACCAGCTCAAGAGCGCTTCTTTCAGACGCTGGTTTACTTGGCGTTTCACCGTATAGAGTTTACCTGGTTTCACTACAGCCGAACTGTACATTCTTTCTGTTGCACTAGTCCTATCCGCCGAAACGGACGACGGGCGTTACCCGCTATACTGCGCTATGGTGTCCGGACTTTCCTCTACTTTTTACAAAGTAGCGATAAGGTGGCCTGCGGTACAAAAGTACAAGTTTTACCGTTGATAAACACATCGACTTTAAAAGGAATTATCCGCTTGTAATTAATATATTTGTCTTTGTGGAGCCATTTGTTGTATCAGCACTTAAATATCGACCACAACGATTCGATGACGTCGTTGGACAACAGTCTATTACACAAACTTTAGAGAACGCGATTGCTAAAGATCACCTCGCACAAGCATTATTGTTTTGTGGACCTCGAGGCGTTGGTAAGACTACTTGTGCACGTATCCTCGCAAAAAAAATTAATGACAGTGATGAATCTCCTTCATCAGATAATGATTTTGCGTTCAATATTTTTGAACTGGACGCCGCTTCTAACAACTCTGTCGAAGACATCCGAAACCTCATTGATCAGGTTCGTATTCCCCCTCAAGTTGGAAAGTACAAAGTCTATATCATTGATGAAGTCCATATGCTTTCCCAAGCTGCATTTAATGCCTTCTTGAAAACATTGGAAGAACCACCTGCCCATGCCATTTTTATATTGGCAACAACAGAAAAGCATAAAATCATTCCGACAATTTTATCACGTTGTCAAATTTTTGATTTTAAGCGCATCGGAGTTACGGATGCCAAAAACTATTTGCAAAAAATTGCTGATAATGAAGGGATAAATGCTGAAGAAGAAGCACTGCAACTCATTGCCCAAAAAGCCGATGGCGCAATGCGAGATGCACTTTCTATCTTTGATCGAGTAGTAAGCTTTTCAAATCAAAATATTACGGCAGAGAGCGTGTCAATTAACTTAAGTATTCTCGATTTTGACACCTACTTGGGGGTCACCAAACAACTCATTGATGGTGACATTCGTGCAGCGATTTTAAGTTTTGATCAGGTTCTCACCAAAGGATTTGACGGCCACCAGTTTATTGTTGGGCTTGCAAGTCATTTTCGTGACCTTTGGATGTGCAAAAATGAACAAACACTCAAACTCCTTGAGGTTGGAGAGTCGACACAGAAAAAGTATGCCGTTCAAGCTAAAGAGGTAGCTATTCCCATGCTAGAAAAAGCCATTGCAATCACCAACCAATGTGATTTACAATACAAAACCGCAAAGAATCAACGCCTACACGTTGAGCTTTGTTTAATGCAAATTGCTTCATTAGATTCTGAAAAAAAAAAGGATAATCCCTACATAAAGCCACCCGAAAGTATAGCTACACCTACAACAAGCACCCCTAAAACAACTGCACAAACTCATGATTCTCAAACAGAAAATCCTGTGGCAGAAACAACGCATGTCGTAAAGGATCAACCTCAAAAAGACTACAAGCAGCCCGAAACTGAAACAAAATCTGTTGTTGAAGAACCCTCACCTACCCCAAAAGCTGAACAACCGGAGTCTTTAAAGGTAGAAGAAAAAAAGAATGCTGTTGATCTAAAGATCAAAGCAGAAGGTGTTTCTGGCTTGTCTTTGTCGAGCATCTCCTTTCAAAAAAAACACAAAGCAAAAAATAGCTCTGACGAACCAACCACCAACCGTAACTCGTCTGTTAGCCAAGATGAACTCGAAAAAGCATGGACGCTATTTGTCGAAAAAATGGAAGCAAGAGGAGAATATAACCTTGCTGCTCTATTAAATCTTGATACACCAAGGCTGAAAAGTAAAACAGAAATTCATCTCACATTCCCCAACAAAACCAACAAACTAGAACTCGAAAGCTCAAAGACTAAAGTTCTTACCTTTTTGTTTGATAAATTGGAAAACGATTTCCTGACTTTTAATATCATTGTTGATACGGAAGAAGAACAAAAATATGTTTATACGCCCAAAGATAAATACGAAGAATTGGTGAAAGCCAACCCGCTAGTAGATGCTATGCGTAAAGATTTTGATTTAGACCTATAATGATGCTTGGATTACAGCTGCCTACAGACCCTAGATGGGTGAATATTGTTGAAAAAAATATCGAAGAAATTTTGATTGATCACGCCTATTGTGAACAAAAAGCAGCGAGTACAGCCATTTCCTTTATCATTGGTTTTCCTGAAAAAACCGAACTGGTACAAGCCATGATTGATTTGGTTACTGAGGAAATGAGTCATTTTAAAATGGTGCATGATATTATCATAGAAAGTGGGTTTTCTCTCGGTCGAGAACGCAAAGATGAATACGTCAATCAACTGATGCAGTTTTTCCCCAAAGGCGGTAGCCGAGAAGTTCATTTGGTGCATAAGTTGTTGTATGCCGCTTTGATTGAAGCACGGAGCTGTGAGCGTTTCCGTTTGCTTTCAGAAGAGTTAGAAGACAAAAAACTCGCTCGTTTTTACAAAAAACTGATGATTAGCGAAGCGAATCATTATACCATGTTTTTACAGTTTGCCCGCACCTATGGCGGACGCGAACAAACCGATCAAAAATGGAAAGCCCTCCTCGCCTTTGAGGGTGAATTGATCAAAAGCTTTAGCAAAAACGAAACGATGCATGGGTGAAGGTGTCGAGAAAGATTTAGGTCAGCCAAAGGCTGAATGTGATCCAACGGTATAGTATATGAAAAGTAGCAGAATAAAAACGCTTTTACTTTCAATTTAAAAACAAAGATAGCAGAAAAGCACAAACTTTGTAGTTTGCACTGAACTGCTATTTTTTATATACCGTTTTGTGTACAGTTTTATACTTTCTTCTCTCCGATTGTTTTAATTATAAAGCTTAAACTGATGTAGGTCAGTATTCCAATGATTAAAATTGAAAGTATTAATTTCAAAATATTAATTTCAGAAAAATTTTTAATCACATATATTATTAAACTTGAAGAAAGAAATAAAAAAAGCATTGTTCTTGGGAATGTCATTTTATATTTAAACATAATAGCTTATTTATTAAATTAATACCAACCCAACCTAAAGCTCTTGATGCGATTTTTCTAATTGCTTTTTTAGCAATCTGTTTTGTTACTTTTCCATTAAACAATTCAATCACAGCATCAATACCAACAGCCCTTAATGCACAATCATAACCGTCTTGCGCATACATACTAGATACAAATAACCCAGATAAATTCATTGCAACTTCATTGTTGTTAGTTTTTACAGACAATAAAGCCAAACCTAATATAGCTATTCTTGGGTCTTCAGGGTCTAATTCTTCTGCAAAATCTGATTCACTAATATCATACGCAGAAAATAACTCTTTAGAACCTTGAATTAGGGGTCTTAAAACTTCTTTAGCCTCTTCTTCTTCCGAATTTGACCCTTTAGCACCTAAAGTATTATTATGTTTTAAAGCCATATTTTCAAGTTTAACAGTTGTGGTTTTAGCTAAACTTTCAAACTTTTCTAGAGCTATTTGTTGTTCAGAGTTTTCAAATATTTCGTTATCAGTTTGACAAGATTGAACTACGAATACAACTCCAAATAATAATAATTTAATAGTGAAAATTGCAAACATTCCTTTTGCAAATTTGTTTAATCCATTTTTCATATTCTATGATTTTTAAAGAAAAGCTATTTTCTTTTTAGACTTTTAAAAGTTAATAATTTTTTCTACTCTTTCGATTTTCGTAACTCGGTTTACTTTTTCTTTTATTTCGGTTTCTACTTTCACATTTTCCGGTTTTGGATGGTCAGTCCGTATTTTTGACCGTTATGTTTTGTTAAATTGTACACAACGACCCCGCTAAACGGAGTTAGGTTCTGGGTTTTGTAAATCATGAGCTTGCTCTTGATTTGTAAAAGACAAGAAGAACCTAACCAAATTGTGTTTTAGCATATGTAGGATTGCGTTTTGCTCGATGCCAGTCTTTGGCTGTATGTAGGTTTTAATGCTCATAAAGCAATTTGGTTTAGCGGGGTCGTTGGATTACATTTTCAAAGGGGCGGGAACATGCCTAGGGCATGTGTATCAACTTTGGTCAGCCAAAGGCTGAATGTGATCCAACAATTGAATATACGCATTGCGTATATCCAACCTTTATTTATGTCGTATATCAAACCTCCCTAAACTGTAAACTATAAAAAAAGCGAAATCAATTTGTTGATCCGGGCAAACGATTTAGGGCGTTTGTGGGTACAATTTAATCATTTTTGTTGAATAATGACTCAACAAAAAAGAAGGACTACCCCTTCTCCTTATAGAGCAACTTTACCATCCCATCGGCGAGTCCGACTTTGGGGACATGAATCTGCGATGAGTTGGAGTGCTTCATGCCCATAAGGTATATTCGGGTGGCTTGCTCGATCACATCCGCACGGTCGGCGTTAAAACTAAAATACACCATCATTTGCTTGGGGCCCATCGATTGAAAGGTTTTGTATTTTTCCTTGACAAAGTCATAGGACAAGGGCACTCCAGCACTGTTTCCCGATAGTTTAAACAGAGAGTTAATCGTTCCGCCAGAACCCAACACCGACATTTGTTCGTAACCAGAAGTGTGTTTGATAATCCAACGCTTATAGGAATCCCACACTTGTTTGTTCACCATATTTTTCAGCAATCGAACAGTTCCAATCTTAAAGGATTTAGAGACAATAATCTTTCCATGGCTATACACGGTCAGTTCTGTGCTACCACCACCAACATCTACATATAGATAGTTTTGATCTGGTTTTACAATTTTATAAAGGTCAGTAGACGCAATGATTTCAGCCTCACGATAACCATCAATGATTTCGATATGTATCCCCGTTTTGGAAAGGATTTCTTTGGTAAGCTGCTGGCCGTTTGTGGCTTCACGAAGCGCAGAAGTAGCATAGGCAAGATGACGATCCACATGATGTACCTTCATCAGAAGCTTAAATGCCTTGATCGAATCAATCATACGTTTTTTATTCGTCTTTGATATTTCTCCAATAACGAACGCATCTGATCCCAAACGAATAGGAACTCGAACCATCGCATTTTTAGTAAACAAAGGCTCCTTGTCTTTTCGCTCAATGATGTTCATGATCAACAGTCGTATGGCATTTGATCCAACATCAATAGCGGCATACTTCTTAATCTTCAAGGGAAAGCTTGTTTTTGTAGTGGTTATAGATTTCAATTTGAGACCGTTGACGCTTATCGGATGAAGATTTGTACATGTTTGGGGTAGTTCCGTTTAAAATACGAGCCTTTGCATTATCATTCCAAGTCATCGAAAAATTAGCGATAAGGTCGCTTTTGATTTCAGCGTCATAGATAGGGCAAGACACCTCTACCCTATTTTCGATATTTCGTGTCATCCAATCTGCAGAGGAGATAAAAACATGTGGATTCCCATCATTTTCAAAAATCATTAGGCGTGTATGTTCTAAGAACTTGTCCACAACGCTAATCACTTCGATATTTTCACTCATGCCTTTAACGCCGGGGATCAAGCAACAAACTCCTCGAATAATAAGTTGGGTTTTCACACCAGATCGGCTCGCATTATAAAGACTTTCAACCATCGAATAATTGGTCAAACTATTCATTTTTAGACGAATCATTCCTTTTTTTCCGCTCTCTACATTCTTGATCTCACTTTTTATTAAGGAAGTGAAATAAGATGCTGTCTTATGAGGAGAGATTACCAAGTGCTTGTATTTGTTAATGCGATAACTCGCGTCTAGGAATTGAAAAACCTTATCAACTTCTTTAAGAATTGGCTGATAGGCCGTAAACAGGGTGTAGTCTGTGTAGAGCTTTGCCGTAGATTCATTAAAGTTTCCAGTACTAACAATGCCATATCGCTTGAGCTTATCCCCTTCTAATCGATGTACAATACAGATCTTGGAGTGCACTTTCAATCCAGGAACGCCAAAAATGAGTCTAATACCCTCTTTTTTCATTTCCTCGGCGTAGCGAATGTTGGCTGCTTCATCAAAACGCGCTTGCAGTTCAATTTGAACGGTCACGCGCTTTCCGTTTCTAGCGGCTTGCACCAGTGAGCTCGCTACGTTCGAAAGTTTAGACAGTCGATAAATTGTAATGGATATGCTTTTAACTTTAGGGTCTATCGCTGCTTCACGAAGAAATTTTACCAAATAAGCAAAAGAGTGATAAGGTGTGGCCATCAATCGATCCTTAACAGCAATCTGGGAAAACATACTCCGATTTAAATCAAAATCGACAATTGGTAATGGTTCCAAAGGTTGGTAGCGTAAGTCTGTACGTCCCAGATCAGGGAAATTCATATAATCTCTTCGGTTATGGTATCTGCCACCGTTTATAACACTGTCACGATTGTCGATTTCTAGTCGATTGAGAAGTAATGAAAGTGTGTCTTCAGCGATCTCTTTATCATACACAAATCGAACTGCCTCACCGTGGGAGCGATCTTTTACACTTTCTGCCACTTTCTCTACATAACTTTTCGAAAAATCATCGTCGATATCCAGTTCGGCATCTCGACTAAACTTAACCATATGCGCCTCCATTTTATTGCACTGAAACACATCAAAAATGGTGGAGAGCTGCGTTCGAATTAAATCGTCAAGCATCATCACTTGGGTCTTTCCTTTCACAGAGGGCAGAACAACAAAACGATTTAAAGAAGATGGAATTTCAATCAATGCATATTGAACAGGGTCCAAATAGGGATGACTCTCAGTAACAAGCTCCAAACGTACTGCCAAATAAGCATTGCTATCCTTAATGCGTGATATCGACTGAATATCATTAAGCATCAAAGTCACCAACGAAGGTCCTATCTCTTGTGAGAAGTGTGTGTTGATAAAAACCTGCTGTTCTTCATTAACTTCTGTCTCGTTTACAAAGAAAATATTTTCTTTTTCAAGGGCAGCATGAAGAGAGTTCAGGATTTCAAGACTTTCCATTTGAAGATCAATTGTTTTTTGAGTGATTTCTTGTAGTAACACCTCGGCTGGGCGGTCACCAAAAACTTTATTTTTCGCTTCCTCTACTCGTGCTATGCGCTTGACAGTCGCATAACGTACTTTGTAAAATTCATCAAGGTTATTGGAGAAAATACCAATAAAACGCAATCGGTCAATAAGTGGCACGTTTTCGTCTTTTGCCTCTTGCAATACACGAGCATTAAAATCAAGCCAGCTAATTTCTCTATTGACAAACCTGTTTTCTGTCATCTAACGAAGTGTTTTTGGGAGAATTGATGTGCACCTACACATCTCTATTTCTGACCATAAAGATACATCAAATTGAAAAATAACAGCTGATGCTGTGGGAATGTTCGATTCAGTATAGCCGCCCAATGTCTTTGCCAGATGTGTACAGGCATCGTTATGACCAAAAGTGAGGATCGTATCGAACGACTTCGGTAGACCACGAACAAACTTTACTATTTGTGATCCGGCAAAATCATAGAGCTGCTCTTCCACGATAACATCCTCAGTAGAAATTCCAATATTATCTAGCATGATTAATGAAGTGTCAAAAGCACGTTTAGCTGGGCTGCTAAACACTTTGTCAAAGTGAAAATTGTATGTATTTAGTTCTTTTGCAACAAGTGCGGCGTCATGAATTCCTCGTGTAGCAAGTGGTCGTTCTCGATCTGAAACATTGAACTCCCATGAGGACTTTGCGTGCCTGACCATTACCCATGTTTTCATGGAGAAAGGCGATTTATGGACCATTTCACACCTGTTTGATGATAGACTAAGCGGTCGTGAAGCCTGTTTGGGCGGCCTTGCCAAAACTCAAAAAAGACAGGAGACACAACGAATCCGCCCCAATATGAAGGGCGTGGGATAGGCTTGTCTTTGTATTCTACTTCAAGTTGTGCCAATCTATCTTCAAGCGATGAGCGATCATCGATTTCTCTGCTTTGGTGAGACACATGCGCACCCAATTGGCTACCTCTTGGTCTGGAACTAAAGTACTGATCCGAGTTTTTGTCTGAAAGCTTTTGTACTATTCCTTGAATAATGATTTGACGTTCTACACTAGGCCAAAAAAAAGACAGGCAAACCTTGTTGTGTTTTGCAATAGACTGCCCCTTCTCACTGTTGTAATTAGTGAAAAAAATAAACCCATCTTCACGCACTTCTTTGAGTAAAACCACTCTTGATTTTGGACTACCCATAAGATCAATAGTACTGAGAGTCAACGCGTTTGCTTCAGACTCGATGCCCGCTTTTTGAACCTCATCGAACCAGTGACCAAACAAATCAAAAGGATTTTGAGGTGCCTCTTTTTCTAAAAGTTCACCTTTAGTATATTGCTTACGTAAGTCAGATAAATCCATAGGAATCCCAATTTTTTGTGAAAGTACAAAATCATTAAAAATCTATCGACATTCCGTCGTGAGCAATCGCAACATTCGGAAATACCTCTGCAGCTTCTGATCCAAAAAGTTTCAGGTTTTTGTAACGTGAGGAAAAATGTCCTAAGAGTAACTGCTTTACATGGGCACTTTTCGCAATGCGAGCTGCCTGTTTAGCTGTAGAATGTTTAGTTCTTATTGCCAAATCTTCATTGTCATCTAGAAAAGTTGATTCATGATATAGCAAATCTGCTCCTTGAATGACCTTAATGATTTCAGGAAAGTATGCTGTATCGCTACAAAAGGCATACTTTTTAGCGCGATCTGGGTCTAGAGTCAAGGTCTTGTTCGGAATAACACGACCTACACTGTCAGTAGCGTCCTTGCCTTTTTTGAGGTTATTTATTTGACTGACATCAATACCATGCTTTTGTACTGCATCAAAGTTAATCTTACGATCCTTTGAAAGCTCCGTGAATAAAAACCCATTTGTATAAACTCGATGTTTCAACGGAATCGTGTGAATTTGTATTTTTTCATCTGAAAATAAGAGAGTAGGTACTTTCGAAGACAGCTCATGGAAATGCAAAGGATAATTCGTCCAAGAATCAGAGAGTTTAAGAAGTATAGTTATCGCTTCTTTAATTCCTTTTGGTCCATAAATATGTAATGGTGCTTCTCTGCCAAGCAAACGAAATGTAGAGATTAAACCAGGTAAACCATAAAAATGATCTCCGTGAAGATGAGAAATAAAAATATGTTTGATATGAGCAAACTTGGTTTTTGCTTTTCGCAACAACACTTGAGTACCTTCTCCGCAATCGATAAGGAAAAGGTGATTTGTCGTTGATAAAATTTGTGATGTTTGTGCCTTGTCAGCTCTAGGCGTAGCAGAGTGACAACCTAATATTGTGAGCCTCATTAAAATCCTAAATCACGTTCAATTTCTTCAATTTCCACAGTGTCAAGTGCTTCATTCATCGTGGGAACAACCTCTAAACCTTCAGGAAGTAGCTTCAAAGAAAGAGGTCCAGTTACAAGCACAAAAGATTTCTTATTCATTTTCGTGTGATACGTTGACAACTCTGAAAAATCTTTAATATGTTTTGACAAAACAGTGTCCATACTAGATAAATCTAAAATAATATTATTGGAACTTATGGTTTTATAGTTTCGTTTGATTTCATCACGAAATGGACGCCCCATGACGTCATTTTTTTCATAGCTAATAAAAGCAATATTGTCTTTAACTTCAATCTGCATAGTTAGAGTTTACTTGCCAATAAATAAAGAGTTGCCATTCGGACGGCTACGCCATTTTCAACTTGGTCTAGAATAATTGCATTTTCTGAGTCGGCAACATCAGATGAGATTTCCACTCCTCTATTGATTGGGCCAGGGTGCATAATGAGAATTTCCTTATCAATATCACGCAAAACCTCCTTAGAGATTCCGTATTGCATCGCATATTCACGGTTTGAGGGAAAATAACTTGTTCGCATACGCTCAAATTGAACACGAAGCACATTTGCAACATCTGCCCATGCAAGCGCTTTTTTCAGGTTTGTTTCCACAGTGACGCCTAATGTTTCTATATGTTTTGGCATCAAGGTTAACGGACCACAAACCTTAACTTCAGCACCTAATTTCTTTAGTGCAAAAATATTTGAAAGAGCAACTCGAGAGTGAAGAACATCCCCGACAATAAGTACTTTTTTCCCAAACACATCGCCGAGTCTTTCTTGAATTGAGAAACAATCTAGAAGCGCTTGTGTTGGGTGTTCATGCGCTCCATCACCAGCATTTACAATACTTGCATTGACATGCTTTGATAGAAACATGGAAGCACCAGGATTAGGGTGACGCATGACTACCATATCCACTTTCATGGAGAGTATATTGTTGACTGTATCAATTAGAGATTCCCCTTTTTTCACCGATGAATTTGAGGCTGAAAAATTGATGACATCTGCTGAAAGTCGTTTTTGCGCGAGCTCAAATGACAATTTTGTACGCGTGCTGTTTTCAAAAAATAGATTTGCAATGGTAACATCACGAAGAGAAGGAACTTTTTTAATCGGCCGATTTATCACTTCTTTAAAATGAGATGCCGTTTCAAAAATAAGTTCAATATCAGAGGGGGTAAGATATTTAATTCCCAATAAATGTGAGACACTTAGTTTACTCATCAGACTGGTTTAAAATATATACTGCGTCTTCTCCATGCTCCTCTTTCCAGTGAACCAGCACCTTTTCATCAGCAATAGCATCTACTTGCCTTCCGAGGTAATCGGGCTGAATGGGTAGATGACGTGAAAATCTTCGATCGATAAGGGTAAGCAATTGAATTTCTGAAGGGCGACCGTACGAATCAATCGCCGTCAAAGCAGCACGTATACTTCTACCAGTAAACAAAACATCATCAATAAGAACTATTTTTTTACCCTCAACAGAAACATCCATCAAATTTTCACTGGCTGACAGGACTTTTTCTGTACGACGAAAGTCATCTCTAAAAAAAGTGATGTCAAGAAAGCCATTTGATATTTCAGTCAATTTATGCTCATTTGCAAGAATAGAAAGAAGCCTTTTTGCCAAGACTGCGCCTCTAGGTTGAACTCCAATGAGAACAGAATTTGAAAAATCTTTATGAGTTTCGCAAAGCTGACAAGCTAGGCGATTAAGGATGATGTTTACTTCTATTGTATCGAGTAAGAGTCGATTACTCATCCATTAATATTTTGGCAAAATTAAGGAATTTTTATTTAGCGATAATTTTAGGTGAATTTTACAACCCCCCTCGTAAGAAGTTTGGCTATGAATTGTAAAAAATGTGCAGTATTAATATTCAATTATAAATTAATTGTACATTGTATCTAAATTTTAAAAAAATGAATAAAAAATTAATCCCAATTCTAATTTGTTTTGCATTGATATCTTGTAAAAAAACAATAAAAAAACCTACTGCTGCTGTTATTGTTCATGGCGGTGCTGGGAACACAACAACAGATATGATGAACGAAACCCAAGTAGAAAATATTCGTGCTGCAATCCAGTTATCGCTTGAAAAAAGTCAGGCACATATAGCAAACGGTGGGACTAGTGTAGAAGCTGTTCAAATTGCTATCAATATTCTTGAAAACTCTGAGTATTTCAACGCTGGAAAAGGCGCTGTTTTTACTGCCGAGGGTAAACACGAGCTTGACGCTTCGATTATGAATGGGAGCAATCGAAAAGCTGGTGCAGTTGCTGGATTGACCAATATTAAAAACCCTATTGACGCAGCCATTGCGGTTATGGAATACTCCCCACACGTGTTTCTGATAGGAAAGGGTGCGGAAAGTTTTTCTATTTCTCAGGGATTAGACACCGTGCCTCAAAGTTATTTTTATACTGAACGATTATACCAAGAGCACCTTGATGAATTAAAAGCGAAAGCCGAAAAGTTTGGAACGGTTGGTGCTGTAGCCATAGACCTACAAGGAAATATTGCTGCTGGAACGTCTACTGGAGGTATGGCAAACAAAGAGTTTGGCCGTGTTGGTGATGTGCCAATTATTGGAGCTGGCACCTATGCCGAAAATGGAGTTGGGGGGTTATCCGCAACAGGTCACGGAGAATATTTTATTCGAAATGTTGCGACATACGATATTGCTTCACAAGTAAAGTATGGTCATAAAACGTTGGATCAAGCGGGTTATGAAACCGTGATGAAGAAACTTAAAAACCAAGGCGGTGCGGGTGGTGTCATTGGGTTGGATCACAAAGGCAATGTTGTCATACATTGCAATACCGCTGCAATGCCTAGAGGCTATATCAATAGCGATGGAGAGTTAGTCGTAAAGATTAATATTGACTAATTATGCTTCAACAGGACCTGTCAATTTCACTGACAAGCGCTTGTAAAGTCCGTCATTAAGCCGTTCCCGAATGATTGAAAATGCAGAGAGTGTTTCTTCAATATCCTCCATGTTATGCGATGCTGTTGGAATGAGTCTCAGTAAGATCAAACCTTTAGGAATGACCGGATAGACAACTATTGAACAGAAAATCCCAAAGTTTTCACGAAGGTCTTTAACCAACACCATTGCCTCAGGAACACTTCCCTTTAGGTACACGGGTGTGACACAACTTTGTGTTGAACCTAGGTCAAAGCCACGCTCACGAAGACCATCTTGAAGAGCGTTTACATTCTTCCACAAGTTTTCCTTTAGTTCGGGCATAGACCGAAGCATATCTAATCGCTTTAATGCACCTTTCACAAGAACCATTTGGAGTGACTTAGCAAACATTTGAGAGCGCATATTATACCTGAGGTAATCAATAATGTCCTTGTCCCCAGCAATAAAAGCGCCTGTACTGGCCATAGATTTAGCAAAGGTGGCAAAATAGACATCGATATCGTCTTGAACCCCTTGTTCCTCGCCGGCACCAGCTCCAGTGGCACCTAAAGTGCCAAAACCATGAGCATCATCGACCAGTAAGCGGAAATTATATTTTTCTTTTAAAGCCGTAATTTCTTTTAGACGACCTTGTTCTCCACGCATTCCAAAAACACCTTCTGAAATTACTAAAATTCCACCCCCTGTTTCTTTTACAACTTTAGTAGCACGTTCTAAATTTTTCTCAAGGCTTTCAATGTTATTATGTTGAAAAGTAAATCTTTTACCTACATGCAAACGAACCCCATCTACAATACAAGCATGGGCATCTACGTCATATACAATGACATCATTTTTGGAAACGAGCGAATCTATTGTCGATAAGATCCCTTGATAACCAAAATTTAAAAGGTATGCGGCTTCTTTACCCACAAAAGCAGCCAATTCGTCTTGTAGCTGTTCGTGCGCGCTTGTGTGACCTGACATCAGACGAGCACCCATAGGGTATGCAGAACCGTATTCTGCAGCTGCTTCGGCGTCTGCCTTGCGTACTTCAGGATTGTTGGCGAGGCCTAAATAATCGTTTACGCTCCAAGTAATTACTTCTTTACCTCGGAATATCATGCGATTTCCAATCGGGCCTTCTAACTTCGGAAATGCAAAGTATCCTTCCGCAATTGTAGACCATTTACCCAATGGGCCTCTGTCCGTACGCATTCTATCAAAAATATCGTTGTTCATTGTTCTTTTTCTGTTGTCAAATATAAGTAACAAGTATTTATTTAATATACTCTATTACTTTTTCGTCTTGTAAATGATTCGCATCAAAAAAACCTTGTTCTTTCATCCACTTATCATTGTATATCTTGCTCATGTATCTGGACCCGTGATCACAAAAAATAACCACCACTATACTGTCTTTATCAAAGAATAAATTTTGTTTATTAAGCTGGCGTATTGCTTGAAGTGCTGCTCCAGAAGTATAGCCCACAAAAAGACCTTCTTTTTTGGCAATACCTCTAGCAGAATGTGCACTTTCCTCATCAGTTACTTTCTCAAAATGATCAATCACACCAAAATCGGTCACAGAAGGAATAAGATTTTTCCCTAGACCTTCTATTCTGTATGGATATATTTCATCTTCGTCAAACTCAGAGGTTTCATGAAACTTTTTGAGAACAGACCCATAAGCATCAACTCCAATGATCTTAACGTCTGGATTTTGAGACTTTAAATATTTACCAATACCCGAAATCGTTCCTCCTGTTCCACTAGCGGCAACCAAATGCGTGATTTTGCCACCCGTTTGATTCCATATTTCAGGACCAGTAGAACGGTAATGTGCTTCGGTATTTAAATCGTTAAAATATTGATTGATGTAAACCGAACCTTTTAACTCTCTGTGCAATCGTTTTGCAACTTGATAATATGATCTGGGGTCGTCAGCGGCTACGTGACCAGGGCATACATATACTTTAGCACCCATAGAGCGCAACATATCGATTTTGTCAGGAGAAGATTTGGAAGTAACAGCTAACACACATTGATACCCCTTAACAATGCTGACCATAGCCAAGCTAAAGCCAGTATTGCCTGAAGTAGTTTCAATGATAGTACTTCCTGGTTTTAAAATATTTTTACGCTCAGCTTCTTCAATAATATGAAGAGCAATTCGATCTTTATTTGAGTGACCAGGATTAAAGAATTCGGCCTTAGCAAAGTAAGTGCCCAAAAAACCTTCAACGGAAGCATTCAGCTTTATTAGCGGCGTATTGCCAACCAAGTCTAATGCATTGTTATATGCGTCTATTGTTTTTTTAATCATGAGAAACAAGCTTCTCCAATATGGTTTTGAGTTTTCAAATTTAATGAAATTTAATGTTTTATTGAAAATCAATTTAACATTGATTCATCAATCAATAAAAAAGAGCGTTCTATAAGCACATCATCGTAAACAAAAAATGAATAATTTAAAGTAAATTGATATATTCGCAAAAAAGCTGCTATGTTTCCACAAGATCAATACACAATACTTAAAAATCGCCTGGTTGCGTTGAGGGGGTCTCTTTGACGTTGATTCACTAAAAATAGACGTTCAAAACAGGGAAGAAAAAACCCTAGCACCTAATTTCTGGGACAATGCATCTGAAGCTGAGGCTTATATGCGTGCACTACAACCAGACAAACAGTGGTTGGCAGATATTGAATTACTCAATACACAGATAGAGGATATTTCTGTTTTGATTGAGTTTGCCAAAGCAGGTGATGATGTAAATGAAGAACTCAACGATTCTTTTACAAAAGCAACGAACTTTATTGAAGACCTTGAGTTCAAAAATATGCTTTCCGAAGAAGGCGATTCACTGTCAGCAGTTCTTCAAATCACTGCTGGCGCAGGTGGTACAGAAAGTTGTGATTGGGCATCAATGTTAATGAGAATGTACATGATGTGGGCTGAAAAAAAAGGACTAAAAACGAGAGAATTAAATATGCAGTCAGGTGATGTTGCCGGAATAAAAACTGTAACCATTGAAGTAAAAGGTGATTATGCCTTTGGCTGGCTAAAAGGTGAAAATGGTGTACATCGACTGGTTCGCATCTCCCCTTTTGATAGCAATGCAAAACGTCATACCAGCTTTGCCTCTGTATATGTTTATCCTCTTGTTGATGAAAGCATCAAAATCGAGGTAAATCCAGCTGATATTGAAATAACTACAGCTCGCTCAAGTGGTGCTGGCGGTCAGAACGTAAACAAAGTAGAAACCAAAGTGCAATTAACGCATAAGCCCACAGGTATACAGATTTCTTGCTCAGAAACAAGATCACAACATCAAAATAGAGATCGTGCTATGCACATGCTGCGATCACAACTCTATGAAATTGAACTCCAAAATAAAAGACAAACACGTGCTGCCATTGAAGCAAATAAAATGAAAATCGAATGGGGGTCACAGATTAGAAACTATGTGATGCAACCCTATAAAATGGTTAAAGATGTCAGAAGCGGTCATGAGTCTTCTGGAGTTAGCGCAATTCTTGATGGTGAAATAGACCCCTTTTTAAAAGCATTTTTGATGATGAATCAGCAACCTAAAACGAGGTACTTTAAATGATAAAAAATATTGTATTTGATCTCGGTGGTGTTCTCATAGACTGGAACCCAGAATATGTTTTTCTTAAGGAGTTTAGAGGCGATCGGGAGAAAATGAATTGGTTTTTCAATACGATTTGTACATCATCGTGGAACGAGGAACAGGATGCTGGATACAGCATTGAAAAGGCAACAAACGAACGTGTAGCCATGTTCCCAAAACATGAACGTCTTATACGTATGTATTATGGTAAGTGGGAACAAATGTTAGGATTCGAGCACACCGAAACAGTCGAAATTCTCAGGCGCTTACATGATTCAAAAGAGCATTCAATCTATTCGTTAACCAATTGGAGCAACGAAACTTTCCCTGTTGCCTTAAAGAAATTTCCATTTTTATCGTGGTTTAAAGGAATCCTAGTTTCTGGAGACGTAGGGTTAAAAAAGCCAGATCCTGAAATTTACAAACTATTATTAGATAGATATGGTCTCGAAGAAAATACGTGCGTATTTATTGACGACCGCACTGAAAACGTTAAGGCTGCCTCTGCTCTTGGATTTAGTGGAATTGTTTTTAAGAATCACACCCAACTCAGCAAAGATTTAAAAAAATTAAATATTATTTAGATGATGAAAAATGCAATACTTTCTGTAATTCTTTTGGCAACCTGTGTTACTAGTTTTGGTCAGTCTCGTAACATATCCTTGAATGGTGTGGTTGTTGGTGGCGAAAATAATGATGTGCTTCCTTTTGCTACTGTATCCGTCACAAACAATGCAAATCAACTCATAGATGGAGGCATTACAGATGAAAATGGAATCTTTCAACTTAGTGTTCCTCCAAACACATATTCAATTTCTGTAGAATATATTGGTTTTGAAACTCTTACAATAAATGCAAAGCCTTATGCCAACTCTGTTGATTTAGGGTCGTTACAACTCACCTATTCAATTGAATCGCTTGAGGGTATTGATGTAATAGGAGAAAGCGCTGAAGTTGAAATTCGTCTTGATAAACGAGTGTACAATGTTGCGAAAAATAACATCACTAAAGGAGGAACAGTATCAGACGTTTTAGAGAATGTCCCCTCTGTTTCTGTTGATATTGATGGTGAAATTGAACTTCGTGGAAACACAAATGTGCGTATCCTTGTTGATGGTAAACCTTCAGGGCTGGTTGGCCTAGGCGGTGTAGATGCGCTCACTAGACTTCCTGCTGAATCAATTGAAAAAGTGGAAGTTATTACTTCTCCATCCGCTCGATACCAAGCAGAAGGCGCTACAGGAATCATTAACATTATTCTTGCTAAACAATTTCTTAAGGGACTGAATGGAGTTTTTACTGCGTCGGGTGGCAGAAACGATAGTTACGTTGGTACCGCCAATATGAACTATAGAAAAGGAAAAGTTAACTTTTTTACAAATTCTGGTTATAGAGATCAAACAAACAATGGGAATGCGCTCCAGGACAATAATTACAACAGCCAAGTTGAGTCTATTAAACGCTATGTAGAAGAAAGAACCTTTGACAGAAGACGAGAAGGATACAATGTCAATCTAGGGATTGAATACAAAGCCAGTGAAAAATCTACCTTAACCCTTTCCTATTTAACAACCGACAGAGATGGAACAGACCTTACCATTAACCAACAATCTCAAATTCGAATAGATGACTCCGTAGTAAGAACAGTCCGAAACGAAAACGAAGTAGATGTTGAAAAAAACAATCAACTTTCACTAGATTTTGAACATAAGTTTAACACTAAAGGTCACAAGATAACCGCCACATTACAAACTGAAAAAAGTGACGAGACGGAAATTTCGTCAATAGAATCTTTTTTCGAAGATGGAACAACCCCTGCAGACTTAAGCGAAGTAAATACCACCATTGAAACGCAAGAACAAAAACTCGCGCAAGTCGATTATATACTTCCGATCAATAAAAACACGCAGTTTGAAGCTGGTTATAGGGGCACCGGAAGGAATCAATTTACTGATTTTAAAATCGAAATCGAGGACAATGCTGGTCTAGTCTCTATTGATGAAAACTTATCCAACACACTTGACTACCAACAAGAAGTTCATGCCATCTACACACAGTTTGGGAAAAAAATAAATTCTTTCTCTTTTTTGGTAGGTCTTCGTGTAGAAAACACATCTATCTATGTGGAACAGCTAAAGTCTGACTCCCCATTAAATGACGACAACTATACTGACCCATTTCCAACTGTAAATTTGGGATGGGAAATTAGTCCTAAGGCGAGTGTTACTTTAGGCTATAACCGAAGAATATCCAGACCTGGGTCATGGTCTTTAAATCCATTTCAGTCAAGATCCAGTAAGACAAGTTACTTTCAAGGAAACCCAAAGCTCAATCCTAGCTATTCAAATGGATTTGATTTGGGTTATCTCAAACAGTTTAAGAAGGTTACCCTCAATACTTCCATTTACTACAGAAAAACCACAGATGCGGTGAATAGAGTTGCTATTGTTACCGACGAAACTGTCCTAGTCAATGGCATTGAAACTCCTGTAATTCGACGTTTGCCAATCAACTTAGGAACAGAAGATCAGTATGGAGTTGAATTTAACACTTCGCTACGATTGGTAAAAGGAATGCGAACAAATGCTAGTGTCAACTTCTATAAAAGTATAGAAAAAGGAAGTTATCAAGGCGTACGATATGATTCAGATAATGCCAGTTGGTCTGGAAATTTTAGTAACTCCTACCGTCTTCCCTTTTCGATTCAATCTCAGTTTTCATTGCGTTACCGAGGTCCTAATGATTCTGCCTTTGGAAAAAGCAAAGGATTCCTGTACACAGATTTAGCATTGAGTAAAGACATACTCAACGAAGACGCCACATTGAATTTCAGATTTAGCGACCTATTCAATACTGGTAAATATGATTATCAAACAACAACTTCTCTTGCAGTAACCAATGGAATCTATCAGCGTCGTGAACCCACATACACACTAACGTTTACCTATAGATTTAGACAGGAGAAAAACAGACAGAGACGAGGCTCAAATTCCTATAAACAAGGTGGTTATGGCCAATTTGAATTGTAAGATTTATTCTTTTTTGTTTTCTTTTTTTTCCTTAAGCCACTCAAGTAGACTTCCGCCGAGCCAATAAGGGATGACAAAGCCAATGAGAAAAATCATAAGCCAAAAACCAATCGTAAGAATGGTTAAAAAAAGTAAAAATCCTAAATACTGATCAAATGAGAACATATTTCGTTTTTGATATTGCAAATGTATTTAGAAAGTTTGATGCAAACAAGGGTGGTTAATAAAATCAGCATTTGATTTTTCTTACCTTTGCATAAACTAATTTTCATGTCATTCCGAATTGAAAAAGATACGCTTGGAACAGTCAATGTGCCAGCCGATAAATATTGGGGCGCACAAACTGAGCGTTCACGCCATAATTTCAAGATTGGCGATCCTGGTTCTATGCCGATTGAGCTCATCTACGGTTTTGCTTATTTAAAGAAGGCAGCAGCATTTGCTAATCATAAGCTAGGGGTCTTGGAAGAATCAAAACGAGATCTGATTGCCAAAGTGTGTGAAGAAATCCTAGAAGGACGCCTAGATGATCAATTCCCCCTTGTAATATGGCAAACGGGCTCTGGAACACAATCAAACATGAATGTTAATGAGGTCGTTTCTAATCGAGCGCATGTCATTGCTGGAAATGAGTTGGGTAAAGGCGAAAAAACACTACATCCAAACGATGATGTTAATAAATCACAGTCATCAAATGACACATTCCCAACAGGCATGCACATTGCTGCATACAAACTCATTGTTGAACACACTATACCTGCTCTACGACAGTTAAAAGAAACATTCTATGCAAAGTCAAAAGCCTTTACAAATGTGATCAAAATCGGGCGTACGCACATGATGGATGCGACTCCTTTGAGCCTAGGTCAAGAGTTTTCTGGTTATGTGGCACAAATCGAATATGGCTTGAAAGCCTTGGAAAACACCCTCCCCCATCTTTCCGAATTGGCTTTAGGAGGAACCGCAGTCGGAACAGGAATCAACACACCAAAAGGGTATTCAGAAACAGTCGCAAAATATATTTCAGAATTCACGGGACATCCGTTTGTAACAGCTCCAAACAAATTTGAGGCCTTAGCCAGTCACGATGCTTTTGTAGAGACCCACGGCGCCTTACGTCAAATTGCAGTTTCTCTTCATAAAATAGCCCATGACATCCGCATTATGGCTAGTGGTCCACGATCGGGAATAGGAGAATTGTCAATACCTGCGAATGAGCCTGGAAGCTCAATTATGCCTGGAAAAGTCAACCCAACACAATGTGAAGCCCTGACCATGGTTTGCGCTCAAGTTTTAGGAAACGACGTTTCGGTTGCTTTTGGAGGCGCACAAGGTCATTTTGAACTCAATGTTTTTAAACCTATTATTGCACATAACCTTCTCCAATCGGCTCGCCTTATTGCTGACGCATCTGTAAGCTTTGACAAGCACTGCGTAAAAGGAATAGAACCAAATTATGAGGTAATCCGTAAACTAGTTGGAAATTCGCTAATGCTCGTGACAGCACTTAACACAAAAATTGGCTATTACAAAGCAGCAGAGATTGCACAAAAAGCGCATCAAGAAGGCACCACATTGCGAGAGGCTGCACTAGACACTGGATATTTATCAGCTGAAGAGTTTGATGAGTGGGTGCGACCCGAGGATATGATTGGGAACTAAACGCGTCCTTTTAACGCATTAAAGGCCCATCCAATTGCGATAAAGCCAGTACCTGTTAAGCTAAACCCTATAGCATATTCAGGATATTTAATTGCGCCTAACAACACAAGGCAAATTCCAATAATTGTTAAAATCAACGACGCTAAAGCGAAAATTGTATTTTTATTAAATGACATTTTTTTTATAAAATTAAATTTAACTAAAGATTGGTTTTATTTTTAAAATCGTTTGCTCTCGATTAATTTTTTCATTCGAATAGACAAAGTTCGAAATTACGAAATATTCTTTTGGCTTTTCGTATTTGGTGAGTATTTTACTTTTTTTAATTCGTTCTAAAATATCAGTCGAAATTTCCCCTTCAAAGACAATCGCTAATACGCTACCTAATGCTTGATCTTTTTTACCGAAAACAAAAAAAGGAACATCAATAATACTAGCAAGACTTTTCTCAATCTGCTCTGGATGAAGCTTAATGCCCCCTGAATTAACAACATTATCTTTTCTTCCTTTCCATTTAAACTTTATTGAAGAAAGTAATTCAACACAATCGTTGGTTTTGAGTTTGTCTATACCAATATATGATGCATGAATAACCAAAGTGTCATCGTCATTAGAAAAACGAATTCCGTTTAGTGCCGAAAAACAGTCCTCAGATTCACTAATGTTTTGCAATGCCACGTGACTGTAGGTTTCTGTCATCCCATAAGTTACCAACACTTTTGTCGTGTGACCTTTTACAGAATTGCGAATTTGATCGTTTACTGGTGCACCCCCAACCAAAATTTGCTTGACTTTATGAATATCAACTAAAGAATTGCTCAGTTGGTGAGGAGTGAGGGCAGTAAAATCATAGTATTTATCTGCTTTCAAGGGAAATGACGTTGGTTTATTCACATCAATCCATAGGCCAGCTATAAAGGCACGAATCAACATCATTTTACCAGCGATGAACTTGATAGGAAGGCAAAGCAAGGCGCATTCTGTTGGCAAAAGCTCACAAACATTAATGGTGGCTTGTGCTGATGCACAAAGCATTCTCTTAGATGCGTTGATGGTCTTTGGTTTTCCAGTGGAACCACTGGTATTGAGAATGATACTATCTTTGGATGAGAGCCATTCGTTTAAAAAAGTTCCAAGCTCTTTTTCATACGAATGCTTAGCAATCATCAATTCATCTGCTAAGACAGATAAACTCTCTACGGTATGAGGAATACCATTGAGCCTAAAGTCTGGATGCAAGCTAAATGTAAATGGCATTTATTTTGAATTCAAAGGTCCTGTGAGATGAGATTTCCATGACCCCCATTTGTATTTTCTTTTGAAGATATACCCAAATATAATGTACATCAAAAGTGGTAAAATGATGTATGTCGCTAGATTTGGGTCAGAAACGTCCCTATAAATGGAATGTGTCTGAAATGCTGTCCAGTTAGAAGTGACCAGTAATGCAATAATCAAATTATTGGCAGCATGAAAACCAATAGCAAGTTCAAGACCTTCGTCCATTAGGGTGATTATGCCTAAAAACAAGCCAGTAGCAATGTAGATGATGATGATTTCATAACCAAGTTTTTCTATTTCTGGGTTCATAATATGTAATAATCCGAAGGAAATTGATGTCGTGAGTAGAGGCGCAAGGCGATTTCCGAAAGCAACGCCCAATCCTTGCATAAAATACCCTCTAAATAACAGTTCTTCAGCAGTTGTTTGTAAAGGAATCATGAGCACGGCAATTAGAAACAGAATAAGGAACTTATCTAATACAAAATTCCATTCATATTTCTCAGGAAAGAAATAAAGGTCGAGACCAAAAGAAAGGAGTGCAAAAAACGAAACAAGACTAAATGAAAATGCAACGCGACACCAATCTAAAGAAGGTCGTGTAGTAACCAATGATTTTATTTTTTGGTGATGAATAAACTTAACAATAAATAGAATGGCGAAAAATGCAATTGCAAAGGGCAACAACATATAGAAAAGCGTTGTGTTTAAACCTAAGGAAGAAAAGATTTCAGCCTGAGACATCTCTAAGATTTTTTCTTGACCTGCTTCAGCAACTAAAGCTAAGCTGAAAGGAATAGTCGAAAAAATATAAACAAAAGCAATGATGATAATTGCTAAAACATAGCGTAAGGGACTTGTTTTTCCAGAGTAAGCATTTTCTATAAACATACGTTCACATTAAATTTTGATAGTTTATTTTGGTCAAAACCCATATAATGACCCTCAAGATACAAAGGAGAATCAATATTATTGGTAAAAAGCTCACCAGTGCCTAGCCCTTGATGCATAGATGTCTTTTTTGTACTTACCCATTGTGCAATAGCATTCAACCCAATGTTGCTTTCCAAGGCACTAGTTGCCCACCAGCCAATAGAATGCTTTTCAGCTTGATTGATCCATTGGTCAGCACCTCGCCATCCCCCAATCAAACTTGGTTTAAGAATGATATATTGTGGTTGGATCAACGACAACATTTCGTGCTTTATGTCATCGGAAGTTAGACCAATCAATTCTTCATCTAAAGCAATTGGAATTGGAGTGTTTTCACATAGTTTCTTCATGGCTATCCAGTTCCTAGTTGCAATTGGCTGTTCAATGGAGTGGATATGGTACTCTGAAAGCTTAGATAAAACCTTGAATGCATTTTGAGGCTCAAAAGCACCGTTTGCATCGAGACGAATCTCAATGTCATTCTTGTGATAGCGTTTTCGAATAGCATTGAGTAAAGAACATTCGGATGCAAAATCAATCGCGCCAACTTTAATTTTAATGCAACGGAATCCTAAGTTGATTTTTTCATCGAGTTGGGCGAACATACTTTCTACGCTGCTCATCCATATTAGACCATTGATTGACAATAGCTCTTTTTGTGAAACGAAAGCGGTGTCAAAATGTAGTAAAGGATGAGAAGATCGAATTCCTGAAAATGCCATTTCAATCGCAAATTGCATGGCCGGAGACTCAGCATATTTCTGATACAAAAATTCTTCACCCTTAGCCAAATGAAGGGGGATTTCTTCTAAAAACCCTTCAACTAGTGAAGGGGACTCAGGACTTAGTCCTTCAATAAGACTGCATTCACCGACGCCTACTTTACCTCGGTGTTTAAGTTGTATTATCCAACTGTCTTTGTGACGAAGAACACCACGTGAGGTTCCACTAGGGGTATTAAAATTCAATCGTTTTTTTTTCCAAGTAAACTCCATTAATAACCAAGTATTAATAACACACTAAATAAAATTGCATACAAAAAGGTGAATAATGCAACTTTTTTCAATTCAGGATCGAGCGATTTTTCGGTGGCTCGGTAAAACACTCTTTTGAGATGAAAACGTACTGGCAAAAACATAAGAGTTGCTAACAAATAAAATAGTGTTGACTGACTCAGCCAACCATAAAATAACGTTAAAAGAACTGGAGTTAAAAGTAGGAAAAAATGGTAACGATTTGCTATTTGTTTACCCATGCGAACAGCCAAGGTTTGCTTTCCAGAAAGTTTATCATTGTCATGGTCACGCATATTGTTAAGGTTAAGAACTGCAACTGACAATAATCCAATTGCTGACCCAGAAAGAAGCAAACTAAAATCAAAATCTAAGCAGTACAGATAATTACTTCCTAGAACGCTTACCAATCCGAAAAACAAAAAAACAAACGCATCACCCAATCCTTTGTAACCATAGGCATTTGAGCCAACAGTGTAAAGAATTGCAGCCAAAATAGCCGCAAACCCTAACCCAAGAAATGACAAAGCAGTTGTGCTAAAACCAAAAGCAACATATACGAGTGAAACTGTAAATGTAAAAGCAACTATTGAGAGAAGGACAACGACAGTACGTAGTTTATTTTTAGAAATATGATCAGTTTGTAATATTCGTCTTGGGCCCAGGCGAGCACTATTATCAGTGCCTTTTACCCCATCGCCATAATCATTGGCAAAATTGGAAAGCAGTTGGTAACTGATTGTTGTCAAAAGAGTGAGAACAAAAGTTGTTGAGTCAAAACTTTGGCTTGCATAGGCGCTTGCAGAACCGACTAATATCCCAGAAATTGACAATGGAATTGTTCGTAATCGGGCGGCTTTAATCCATGTTAAAAGAGACAGGTTTTGCAAAAGACGTTATTGATTATGGAAATTTTGGATACTTAGCAAAGTCTGGCTTACGTTTCTCTAAAAAAGCATTTTTACCTTCTTGCGCTTCTTCTGTTAGATAATACAGCAGTGTTGCGTCACCAGCAAGTTGCATTAAGCCATGCTGACCGTCAAGTTCGGCATTCAAACTACGTTTGATCATTCGTAAAGCCAGTGGACTTCGCTGCTGCATCAACTCACACCACTCTAAAGTGGCAGACTCTAATTCATCAAAAGGAACTACTCTGTTTATAAGGCCCATTTCAAGAGCTTCTTGTGCGCTGTACTGCTTGCATAAAAACCATATTTCACGGGCTTTTTTCTGACCAACATGTCGCGCTAAATAGGATGAACCAAATCCGCCGTCAAAACTACCAACCTTTGGGCCAGTTTGTCCAAAGATTGCATTTTCACTAGCAATAGTCATATCGCAAACCACATGCAAAACATGACCACCACCAATAGCATAACCATTCACCATAGCAATAACAGGTTTTGGCAATTCTCTGATACGTTTATGTAAATCAAGAACATTAAGACGAGGAACTCCATCGTCACCAATATAGCCTCCTATTCCCTTTACGTTTTGATCACCTCCACTACAAAATGCCTTATCGCCAGTTCCTGTAAATAGCACAATATCTATATCGTCGCGCTCACGACAAACTTCAATGGCTTCTAGCATTTGATTGTTTGTCTCTGGTCGAAATGCATTGTAAACATCTGGACGATTGATCGTAATCTTTGCGACTCCATTGTACAATTCGAACAGTATATCGGAATATTTTCCTAATGATCCCCAAACTGGCTTCATATTCTTTTTTTACAAAATTACTACTTAATCTGAATGTTTACTCAAAAATGAAAAATATGACATTAAAACTTCATCATTTTTATTTGAGGGAGTGTGTATTTCTAAAAGTTTAGGACGATTTGAAGCTGAAAAAAAACGACGCAAAGCCCACTGCAGTCCAATGCGTCCACGAACACTTTTGTAGGTTAAACCATATTGTTTTGCCATTTGTTTTGCAGTCCGCTTATGCTTGGTTTCAAAAAAAGTTTCAAAACCAGGGGATTCTTTCGCCTTAGGTAAAATTCGAAATATTCCTCCTCCACCATTATTAATAACGATCAATCGAAAGCTCTTTGGTAGGTGGCTATTCCACAACGCATTAGCATCATAAAAAAAACTCAAATCTCCAGTGATCATCAACGTTTGTCTTTCAGTGACTACTGCTGCACCTACTGCTGTAGAAATGCTCCCTTCAATTCCACTCGTTCCTCGATTGCAAAACGATTCGCTATCCAAAGGTTTTTCAAATAGTTGCGCGTAGCGTATAGGAGAGCTATTGGCCCATTGGATAGTCAAATTTCTAGGGACGGATTTAATCAATTTACTAAAAACAGAAAAGTCACTATACGGAACTTTTTTTACAAATTTTTGATGAGCAACTTCTCTTTTTTGAGAAAGAAAATTCCAATCCTTTTGAAAAGTGTATATATTTTCTGAGGGAGGTTTGACTTTGTCAAAAAAATCATTGATGTCAGTATTCAGATGCTTAACTCCCAAGTAATAAGTGTCATAAGGCACTTCCTCCCCGATGTGAATATGTTCTTTTGGAGGGTACTTCCTTAACATGGTTTTAATTTTTTTTGAAACCACCATTCCACCAATACTTATCAGTAACTCTGGGGAGAGTGATTCAAATATTTCCTGACAATCTGTTTGCTTCTCTATTGGAATGATGAGACGATCTATATGAGAGATAAAATGATTATCATGGATGTTTGATGAGATTTCATGTAATACCGCAACTCTAGTATCATTTGACAAAAACGAAATTGTTTTCTCAGACATTTTATTGGGGGGCAAAGTACCAACTAGAATAATAATCTTATTAGCTTCGTTCCATGATTTCACAAAAGGTGAAAAATCTGTTGATTCCGAATGAAGCTTAACTTTCTTTTTACGGGCAATCAAATTTTGAATCTCTTGAAATTCATACAAAGGTTCCTCAATAGGGATGTTAATGTGTACAGGTCCTTTTTTTGAAATTAAATTGTGTAATGCTTCCGTGAGTTTTTGCTCATTACTATGGTCCACTTTGTCTTGATAATCCTCAATTTGAGACTTTGTAGGATTACTTGGCAATAAATCTTGAGTATTACTCTCCAAAATTGACGTTGTTTGGTGAATAACGTCTTGATGCAAAGATGTTTGAAAAACAATGTGATTTGAAAAAACATTATTCTGACGTATCGTTTGACCATTTCCGATATCAATTTGATATGTTGGTCTGTCAGCACTAATAACAAGCAGTGGAATCCGACTATAAAATGCTTCAGCTACAGCTGGATAAAAATTTAATAATGCAGATCCAGAAGTGCATAAAAGCACGACTGGTTCGTTGAGTTGTTGAGAAAGCCCTAAGCCAAAAAATCCAGCAGATCGTTCATCCACTACACTGTATGTAGAAAATTCTGGGTCGGTTGTTAAACTTAAGGTCAGAGGAGCATTACGTGAACCTGGACAAATCACAATGTGTTTTATCTCAAAATTGAGAATTTGCTGGGCTACATGTCGTACAACGGGGATTTTTGAAAGGTTCATAGCGGTAGCAAATGTACGAAATGATAAGCTTGCTAACTGACCAAAACCTTAGCCATCGTATTTGCTTTCTGCAAAACTTCTTCCCATTCTTTGACTGCACTACTTTTTTCAGTGATTCCTCCACCAACATATACTTTGGCTTTATTATCTAAAATTTCCATACATCGAAGATTTACATAAAAATTTGTCTCATTAGGTGATACGATCCCCAAAAAACCAGAATATAAAGAGCGATCAATACTTTCGTTTTTCAGAATAAATTTGACGGCACTATTTTTTGGAACTCCTCCCACAGCTGGGGTCGGGTGTAATGCTTTTGCCAACTGAAAAGGAGAAGAAGTCACTTGTGCTTTAATAGTTGTTCTCAAGTGTTCCAAATGTCCAGCCTGAACAGTCTCTACTTCTGAAAGTGTCAATGAATTTTTGTCAGAAAAATCAAGCAAAGTATTTGTAATATCACTGACAACAAAATTTTGTTCCTCTAACTCTTTTTTTCCCCAACGACTAGAACCTGATACTCTAGTTCCTGCCAAAGCCATTGTCGAGACAGAAGAACCCTTCAAAGTAAACAAACATTCAGGAGTAGCACCCATCCAAATTCCGCACTCGGGATGAAAAAGAACGTAATTAAAGGTGTTAGGATAAAGGGAAAGTATTGTTTTAAAATATGCTAAAAAATCTTTAGTCACGCCATTCCATTCTAAAGCGGTTGCTAAAACAACTTTCTTAAGGTTTGTCTTTGCTATTGTATCAATAGTACTGGAAATCAGTTGTATATGCTCCTGACGACAATCTGTGATCTTGTCCCATTCTATTGTTACATGATCAACATTGGTTACTTCTGAAGTATATTCCGAAGTAAGAATTTGATCACCATAAATCCTTGAGGGCTGATTTTCCGAAGAAAAAGGAGAAATCAAAAAATATGAATCTTTTTTTTCTGTGTGCTTGGCTTGTAAAAAAGCTGTGATTTTTGTCTCACTAGGGTTTCTAAAAGCGACAAAAGGCAACCCATTTTGGTAGTGGCGGTTAATAGCGTCAAAAAAATGTAAAGAAGTCAAAACTACTTTTTGTTCGGAAGGATAAGTGTGGTTAGTGAACAACTAGAAATCAATCGATTTTGATCATCCGTGATTTCAATCGACCAAACCTGCATCGTTTTACCCCTATGAGTGGCTATTGCTTTTGCAAAAACAATTCCTGATCTAACCCCACGAACGTGCTTAGCAGAGACGTCAATCCCGCGTAGCATGTGATTTTCAGGAAGGCAAAAGATAGCAGCAGCTGAACTTCCAACGGTCTCTGCTAGAGCCGCTGTTGCGCCTCCGTGTAAAACACCATCAGGCTGCAAAACTGTTTCATTGACGGGCATTGATGCCACTAAATAATCATCTCCAATTTCAATGAATTCAATATGAAGGGTTTGCATAAGCGTCCCTTCATTTCTCTCATTTATTTTAGCAAGAAGTTCAGATTTATCCATAGGTAGTGCTAAAATACAAAACGCACCACTTTGGGGTGGTGCGTTTGCAAGTTAATCATTATAAAATCATTTAACTTCCTCGAAGTCAACATCTTGAACATCCTCGTCATTGCTTTCGCTAGATTGTTCTTCAGCTTTTTCATCGTTGGTAGCACCGCCTTGCTCAGCTTGTGCTTTATACATCTCCTCGGATGCGTTCTTCCAAGCTTCGTTAATACTCTCAAGAGCAGGTGCAATAGCTGCTACATCCTTAGCTTCATAAGCCTTTTTAAGTACCTCTAGAGCATCTTCAATCGGCTTCTTTTTATCATCAGAAAGTTTATCGCCAAATTCTTTGAATTGCTTCTCTGTTTGGAAAATCATAGCATCTGCGCTGTTAAGCGTGTCAACTTCTTCTTTTGCTTTTAAATCAGCTTCTGCATTTGCTTCTGCCTCTTTTTTCATCTTATCGATTTCTTCTTCAGTGAGTCCTGAAGAAGCTTCAATACGGATATCCTGTGATTTATTTGTGGCTTTATCAAGCGCTGTAACCTGAATCAACCCATTGGCATCGATATCAAAAGTAACTTCAATCTGGGGAGTACCACGGGGTGCAGGAGGAATACCATCTAGGTGAAAACGTCCAATCGTTTTATTGTCTGCTGACATTGGGCGCTCTCCTTGAAGAACATGAATTTCAACAGATGGTTGATTATCCGCAGCAGTCGAAAATACTTGCGATTTTTTAGTCGGTATTGTAGTGTTTGCATCAATTAACTTTGTCAAAACACCTCCCATTGTTTCAATACCTAGTGAGAGAGGAGTTACGTCAAGTAAAAGTACATCTTTGACATCGCCCGTTAAAACTCCACCCTGAATGGCGGCACCTACAGCAACAACTTCATCTGGATTTACACCTTTCGATGGTTTTTTGCCAAAGAATTTTTCGACTTCTTCTTGAATTATTGGAATTCGAGTTGAACCTCCTACCAAAATCACTTCGTCAATATCACCTGTGGAGAGGCTTGCATCAGAAAGTGCATTTTTGACAGGCGTCATTGAACGTTTTACCAAGTCAGCAGCTAACTGTTCAAACTTAGCTCTTGTCAAAGTCTGAACCAAGTGCTTAGGACCTGAAGCCGTAGCTGTTACATAAGGTAAATTGATTTCTGTTTGTGTAGATGAAGACAATTCAATTTTTGCTTTTTCAGCCGCTTCTTTTAAACGTTGTAAAGCCATAGGATCTTTACGAAGATCAACGTCTTCTGCGGATTTAAACTCATTGGCGAGCCAATCGATAATGACTTCATCAAAATCATCTCCACCTAAGTGCGTATCTCCATTTGTTGATAAAACCTCAAAAACACCGTCTCCAAGTTCTAAAACAGAAATATCAAAAGTTCCACCACCGAGGTCATAAACTGCAATTTTCCTGTCACTTCCTCCCTTATCCAAACCATAAGCCAAAGCAGCGGCCGTTGGTTCATTGATAATTCTGTGAACTTTTAGACCTGAAATTTCACCAGCTTCTTTAGTGGCCTGACGTTGTGAATCATTAAAATACGCAGGTACCGTAATTACAGCATCTGTTACCGTTTGACCGAGGTAGTCCTCAGCTGTTTTTTTCATTTTTTGCAGGACCATAGCAGACAGCTCTTGAGGTGTGTACAAACGGCCATCAATATCTACTCTTGGGGTGTCGTTATCTCCTTTTACAACTGAGAAAGGCACTCGCTTGACTTCTTTTTTGGATTCAGAGAATTTATTTCCCATGAATCGTTTAATTGAGGAAATCGTTTTTGTAGGATTGGTCACGGCTTGTCTTTTTGCTGGATCTCCAACCTTGATCTCACCTCCTTCAACAAAAGCGATCACAGATGGTGTAGTTCGTTTTCCCTCAGCGTTTGGGATCACTACAGGCTCGTTACCTTCCATTACGGATACACAAGAGTTAGTTGTTCCCAGATCAATTCCAATTATTTTACTCATGATTTAATTTTTTAATTCACTTTTCAATGACTATGCCATTCATTATTAACTGACAGGGTGTCAGTGTAGGTCATGATATCAGCATTATAATGTATTTTTGACATAAATTAATACGATGTCTTCTGATCCTAAAGAATATAAAAGAGTGACTACCAATAGTTTGGTAAAGATGAAAAAGTCGCAAGAAAAAATTTCAATGCTGACTGCTTACGATTATTCTATGGCAAAAGTTGTCGATGCTGCAGGAGTTGATGTTATTCTTGTTGGCGACTCTGCATCCAATGTCATGTCAGGGCATGAAACAACAATTCCCATCACTCTTAATCAAATGATATATCACGCAGCGGCTGTCGTCCGTGCTAGCCATCGTGCCTTGGTTGTGGTTGACTTACCATTTGGGAGTTATCAATCTGACCCCCAAGAAGCGCTTCGCTCATCGATAAAAATCATGAAAGAGTCTGGAGCTCATGCCGTAAAGGTGGAAGGTGGTAACGAAATCAAAGAATCGATTTCTCGCATTTTAAACGCTGGAATTCCTGTGATGGGCCACCTAGGTCTCACGCCACAATCTATCTATAAATTTGGAACATACGCTGTTCGTGCAAGAGAAGATGAAGAAGCCAAAAAATTACTTTCCGATGCAAAAACTCTTGAAGTATTGGGGTGTTTTGCAATTGTTCTTGAAAAAATACCTTCTGAGCTAGCAAAACAGGTCGCTCAGTCGGTTAACATCCCCGTCATCGGCATCGGAGCTGGATCAGATGTAGATGGACAAGTGCTAGTCATTCATGATTTGATTGGGCTTACTAAAGAGTTTAACCCCCGTTTCCTTCGTCGATACATGAATTTACATGATGAAATGAAAAATGCTATTGAAAGATATGTATCAGATGTAAAGTCTGTTGATTTCCCTAACCGAAAAGAACAGTATTAATTGACCCAATTACACGTTATTTATGAAGACAACCATCTCTTAGTGGTAAATAAAGCCGCAGGGATGCTAGCACAAGGAGACAAAACAGGTGACCCATCACTTGTCGATCAAGCAAAAACGTATATCAAACACAAATACAAAAAGCCAGGTGCTGTTTTTCTTGGCCTTGTTCATCGTCTAGACCGCCCAACAACTGGCGCGCTTGTATTGGCACGTACTTCTAAAGCACTTACTAGATTAAATGCGCAATTTAAAAACCGGGAACCAAAGAAGGTGTATTGGGCAATAGTTTCTGGTTCACCTGAGCAAAACGCCAAACTTGTTCATTTTTTAAAGAAAAATAGCGCACAAAACAAATCATACCCGCAGCTAAAAGAAAGTAAAGAAGCAAAGAAAGCAATACTTGAATATACCTTTCTAAAAAAGCTAGATTCGTATTCTTTATTGGAAATTAGATTAGAGACTGGACGACATCATCAAATTCGTGCGCAACTGGCTGCAGCTAAATTGCATATCAAAGGAGATGTAAAATATGGCGCAAAACGTGCAAACAAAAATGGAGGAATTCATCTCCACGCTCGTACTTTATCGTTAAGCCATCCAACAAATAAAGAAATTATTACTTTTTTAGCCCCCCTACCCGATGACAAGATTTGGAAAGCGTGTCTATCGAATTAAAAGAGATGCTTTTTGTCTAATCACCTCTCCTATCGGACGATTTTCAATTTTACTTTCCAACCAAGATAGTATGTCAAGATATAAAAAAGACCTTTTCTCATAGGGATCATTTTCATAAGACTTAAGTGTATTGTGCAAGTCTTGAAAAGACTGTTTTAATTCGCTTGGATATATGTCTGTCAGGCTTCGCAAAAAACGAATCATTTCCTTCTGAACAGTCTGTAATTCGTTCATCTTTAACAAAAACTTATAGGTCTGTTTCACCTGTTTTTCTAACTGATAATCAAGTCCTGCATCATAATGAGCGACGACATTGAGTACCCTGGAAAAACACATTAGATCTTGATGAACTCTCAAAGATTTGTCGCTAATAATTTTCTGTAAATATTCAATACATTTCAAATAATTACCCACCCCAAAATAAATGCAAGCAATTTTATAATACAACACCATAATATGGTGTTGATCCAATTGGTCACGATGTATGGCTATTCCATCCAAAACCGTTGAAATTAACGGAAGAGCTTCTTCAAAACTACCTTCTAAAAAATGAAGATTGATCTTGTTATGATATCTTCCCATAAAAATATAAGGGGATATATTATTATTCATTGGAAAACTTGAAGACCCAAGCGTTTCTTCAAATTTTTTCAATGCCTCTTTAAACTTTGAACGATATTTAAGCAAGTATAATAACTCAAATAAATGTTGATGACCGCGAATGAAAAACACAGGGTGCAATTCTATCATTTGTGGGGATAGATAGAAAAGCTCTACCCATTTGTTTGCAAACTTATAGGCTGCTAACAGATCTTGCACTAGTATACTGTATAACAAATGGGATTTGTAAAACCAAAACTTTTCATTGAACCCAGCTGTTTGCATATCAACCCCTCGTATATTGTCTTGAAAAAACTGAGTAACTTCTTTAAATTCTTTATCACTTTTAACATATCCCGATTGAACAATTTTTGTGTAAAGTGAAAGTGATAAGCTTGATAACGAGGAAGAAAGCATGTTAAGCAATGCAATCTCATTAGAATCTTTTGCTAATACAGATGCTTTATCTGAAGAGCTTTGGGTGAGGTATTGTGTTTGAATTATTTTTTCAAATTCAATAGCTTGAAAAGCCACAATTTTCTCATCTAATTTTAGGGCAAGTGATTTTACTCGATGTAACATTTGCAAACTTTGGTCATACAATCCCTTGTTGTATAAAATATAAACATAATCCAATTGTTCACGAAGCTGTAATCTTTTACTGTTTGAGGAAATAGAAAGGCGTAAACTGATTAAAATTTGCTTGTGTAAATGCGCTTTTACATTTGACAATTGATCCTTTTTAACAACATTTGCACGAGAAATTTCAAGTTCATTGTAAATCTTCATCTTATCAATAAGATTAAATAGAGATAAATATTTGGAATTTGAGTTATTGCCAAGTCGATTTACATACAATTTAAATTGACGTTTTTCAGACTTCGTCAAAGATTTAATTAGCCTAAAAAGAGATGCTTTTTGGGATTGGCGCATATATTGTATTCAATTAAAAACACAAGTAAAGCGTAACAATTTGTGTTTATGCTAAATATACATTTTTTTGAGCCATAAATTTAAGTTAAATTTGTCCATATAAAAACGTTATTCTCCTGCTATATGGCCAATGATAAAGTTCACATTTTTGACACCACTCTTAGGGATGGCGAACAAGTTCCCGGTTGTAAATTAAACACTGAACAGAAGCTTCACATCGCTTCTCGTCTAGATGAGTTAGGTGTGGATGTTATTGAAGCTGGTTTCCCGATTTCAAGCCCAGGTGACTTTCACTCAGTTGAAGAAATTTCAAAACTTATTAAAAATGCTTCTGTATGTGGATTAACACGTGCAGTTAAAAAAGATATTGATGTTGCTGCAGATGCACTCAAACACGCCAAAAAACCCCGTATCCATACAGGGATTGGGACGTCTGATTCTCATATCAAGCATAAATTCAATGCAACACGTGAATCGATTATAGAGCGCGCTGTTGGTGCTGTTAAACATGCCAAGCAGTATGTAGAAGACGTTGAATTCTATGCAGAAGATGCAGGACGCACTGACAATGATTTTTTGGCTAAAATGTGTGAGGAAGTTATCAAAGCGGGAGCAACAGTTCTTAATATTCCCGACACTACTGGGTATTGTCTTCCTGAAGATTATGGCAAAAAAATCAAATACCTAGTTGAAAACGTAAAAGGGATTGAAAAAGCTGTTATTTCATGCCACTGTCACAACGATTTAGGACTGGCAACCGCAAACTCAATAGCAGGTGCAGTCAATGGCGCACGTCAAATTGAATGTACAATCAATGGTGTCGGAGAACGTGCTGGAAACACTTCACTAGAAGAGGTTGTGATGATTATGAGGCAACATCCTCATTTGAATATGGATACGAATATCAATACCAAATTATTATACGACACCTCCCAAATGGTGTCTGAAGCAATGGGAATCAGTGTACAAGCCAACAAAGCAATTGTTGGGGCTAATGCTTTTTCTCACAGTTCAGGAATTCACCAAGATGGCGTGATTAAGAACAGAGAAACGTATGAGATCATCAACCCTATTGATGTAGGCGTTGAGACTTCTGCTATTGTGCTCACTGCACGTAGCGGTCGTGCTGCACTTGCTTACAGAGCAAAAAATATTGGTGTTGAACTAACAAAACTACAGTTGGATAAAGTTTATGAACAGTTCCTTAAGTTTGCCGATTTACACAAAGAAATCAATGACGAGGATATTCCTGGAATTATTGAGGCGGCTAAACTGAACTCATTATAAACAAACTAGTTATGGGAAAAACATTATTTGATAAGGTCTGGGATAACCATGTCGTCGATCAATTAGAGAACGGTCCAGATATTTTATACATTGATAAACACTTAATTCACGAGGTCACTAGTCCACAAGCTTTTTCTGCTCTAAAAGAAAGAAACGTTCCCGTTTTTAGACCTCAACAAATTGTAGCGACAGCAGATCATAATGTGCCAACGCTGAACCAACATCTACCAATTACAGACGAACTCTCACGGAATCAAGTTGCCAAACTTCGACAAAACTGTGAAGAGCATAACATCGAGCTTTATGGATTAGGTCACCCCTACCAAGGAATTGTGCATGTTATTGGACCAGAGCTTGGCATAACACAACCTGGAATGACGATGGTATGTGGAGATAGCCACACATCTACCCATGGTGCTTTTGGGTCTATTGCTTTTGGAATAGGCACAAGCCAAGTGGCACAAGTCTTTGCTAGCCAATGTTTATTGGTTGGAAAACCAAAAAGTATGCGTATTGTCGTTAATGGCGAGTTGAAACCAGGCGTACATCCCAAAGACGTCATCTTATACATCATCTCAAAATTGGGCACGGATTCTGGAACAGGTTATTTTGCTGAATATGCTGGTTCAGTATTCGAAAATATGACAATGGAAGGTCGTATGACTGTCTGTAATATGAGTATCGAAATGGGTGCTCGAGGTGGGATGATTGCTCCAGACAAAACTACATATGAGTATGTGAAAGGTAAAGAGTTTGCTCCGAAAGGAAAAGAGTTAGAAACTAAAATTTCCCATTGGAAAACACTTCCTACTGACGATGACGCTGTGTTTGATAAAGAGTACACTTTTGACGCAGCAGATATTGGACCGATGATTACCTATGGAACAAATCCAGGAATGGGTATCAGAGTAGATGAACAAATACCTACAGATGAAAATGAATCTTATCAGAAGGCATTGGATTATATGGGCTTTTCCCAAGGGGATTCTTTACATAAATTGCCTATAAATTATGTTTTCATAGGAAGTTGTACAAACTCTAGAATTGAAGATTTCAGAGCCGCTTCCAAATACATTAAAGGAAAGAAAAAGGCAAGTAACGTCAACGCATTAATTGTTCCAGGGTCACAACAAGTCGCCAAACAAATTCAAGCTGAAGGATTACATAAAATATTTGAAGCAGCTGGTTTCGAGATTCGTCAACCTGGATGCTCTGCATGTTTAGCGATGAATGATGACAAAATTCCAGCAGGTGAATATTGTGTTTCAACTTCAAATCGAAATTTTGAAGGAAGACAAGGCCCTGGGGCACGTACGATTTTGGCTAGCCCCATGACTGCTGCTGCTGCTGCTATAGAAGGTAAAATTGTAGATATAACACAATTGTAATGGAAAAATTTACTCGCTTGCAACAGACTGCGATTCCTCTAGATATAGAAAACGTTGATACAGACCAAATCATACCCGCACGCTTTCTCAAAGCTACTGATCGTAAAGGCTTTGGCGAAAATTTGTTTCGTGATTGGCGCTATAACGGAGATCAAAATCCTATAGATAGCTTCATACTTAACAACAAAAACTATTCAGGTCCAATTCTTGTCGCTGGAAATAATTTTGGATGTGGATCTAGCCGAGAACATGCAGCATGGGCATTGACAGACTTTGGTTTTAAAGTTGTGATTTCAAGTTTTTTTGCTGATATCTTTAAAGGAAATGCATTAAACAATGGACTGCTTCCAATTCAAGTAAACCCAGAACAGCTAACGTTAATTTTTAAAGCGATTGAGAGTGATCCGAAATGTGAATTTGTTGTTGATTTAGAAAAGCAGACCCTTCAAATTGCATCAATAGACCTCATCATCAATTTTGAAATTAATGGTTACAAAAAAATATGCTTGATTAATGGTTATGATGATATCGATTATCTGATCAATAACAAACAAAAAATTATTGAATTCGAAAACAAACGAAATGCATAAAAACATTGCGGTTCTAGCTGGAGACGGCATAGGTCCAGAAGTCATCGCTGAAGCCATAAAGGTTTTGCAAGCAATCGAAAAAAAATACAACCACTCATTCAGCTTTGAACAAGCATTAATGGGAGCTGCTGCAATTGATGCGACTGGCAATCCTCTTCCAGAAGAGACAATCAAAACTTGTACGTCAAATGATGCCATTTTATTTGGAGCCATAGGCGACCCGAAATATGACAATAATCCCGATGCTAAAGTACGGCCTGAACAAGGGTTACTTGCCCTAAGAAAAGCATTAAACCTTTATTGCAATGTTCGGCCGGTAGCTGCGTATGATGCGCTAATTGACAAGGCGCCCCTTAAACGAGAGCGTATTGAAGGTGCAGATTTGGTCATTTATCGTGAATTAACAGGAGGTATTTATTTCGGAGAGAAAAGAGAATCAGAGAATGGAGATGTTGCATCTGATTTATGTAAATATTCGAAAGAAGAAATTATACGTGTTGCTCATCTTGCCTTTAAAGCAGCTACAAAAAGAAATAACAAACTTACTTTGGTCGATAAGGCAAACGTTTTAGCATCTTCTCGACTATGGAGAAGCACAGTTACAGAGTTACACCAAAAGCATTACAGTACTGTTGATTTAGATTATTTGTTTGTAGATAATGCAGCTATGCAACTCATTCTTAACCCTTCTCAGTTTGACGTTATCCTTACAGGAAACTTATTTGGTGATATCATTTCAGATGAAGCAAGTGTAATTGGTGGATCAATCGGACTTTTAGCTTCAGCATCAGTAGGAGATAAATATGCTTTATTTGAGCCAATACATGGTTCTTTTCCTCAAGGCGCTGGAAAAGGGATTGCTAATCCTATTGCTACTATATTATCAGCAGCTATGATGCTTGAACACTTTGACATGCATGTGGAAGCAAAGGCAATACAAAGTGCAGTTAATAATACAATTAATAACAGTATAGGCACACCCGATATATCTCCTGAAAAAAGCTACACTACCACAGAGGTTGGATCTCACATAAGTAAATTAATACTGCAATAAAAAAGGCGCAAAATGCGCCTTTTTTTTATTATATAAACAAGAAGATGAAGTTTTACCCTTTTTCTTCTTCATTCATTTTCTTCTTCAAGTTTGCTAAAGCATCAAGATCACCTAAAGTAGAAACTTCATTTTTAGAAGCCTTTTTTACAGCTTTCTTAACGTTTTCTTGCTCCATCGCTTTAAACACAGCGCTATGAGATAAAACAACTCGCTTGTAATCCTTATTAAACTCTATTACTTTGAATTCTGCAGTATCTCCTTTTTTCAGTTTGTTACCGTCTTCTTTTTCAAGGTGACGATTCGGAACAAAGGCAGTAATGTCTTCATTGAGAACAACAGTCGCACCTTTATCAACGATTTCTTCAATCGTAGATGTCAACGTAGTACCTTCCGAAAACTCCTTTGAATACTTGTCCCAAGGATTGTCTTGAATTTGTTTGTGACCCAAGCTTAGCTTTCTGCCATCAACATCCAGTTCAAGAACGATAACTTCTAACTCTTGACCAACTGTTACAACTTCAGATGGGTGTTTCACTTTCTTAGTCCAAGAAAGATCTGAGATGTAAATTAAACCATCAATTCCTTCTTCAAGTTCAACAAACACACCAAAGTTTGTGAAGTTTCTAATCACACCCTTGTGCTTAGATCCAACAGGATATTTGGTTGTAATATCAGTCCATGGATCAGTAGAAAGTTGTTTCATTCCCAGTGACATTTTTCGCTCTTCACGATCCAAGGATAGGATTGAAACTTTCACTTCATCTCCAACCTTGACAAAGTCTTGTGCGGAACGCATATGCGTACTCCAAGACATTTCCGAAACGTGAACAAGACCTTCAACACCTGGCGCAACTTCTACAAAGGCACCGTAATCAGCGATAACTGCGACTTTACCGTCAACAACATCACCTTCTTTTAGATCTTCACTGAGAGCTTCCCAAGGATGCTGACTCAATTGTTTAACACCCAATTGAATTCGTGATTTATCATCATCAAAATCAAGTATGACTACATTGAGCTTTTGATCGAGTTCTAAAATTTCACCAGGATGATTGATTCTATTCCATGACAAATCTGTGATGTGAACAAGTCCGTCCACTCCTCCAAGATCGATAAAGACACCATAAGATGTGATGTTTTTAACTGTCCCTTCAAGAACTTGACCTTTTTCAAGTTGACCAATGATTTCTTTTTTCTGCTCTTCAATATCAGCTTCGATTAGAGCTTTGTGAGAGACTACAACATTTTTGAATTCATGATTGATTTTGACAATCTTGAATTCCATGTTTTTATTTACATATTGGTCGTAATCACGAATTGGCTTAACGTCAATTTGTGAACCAGGTAAAAACGCCTCAATACCAAATACGTCAACGATCATACCTCCTTTGGTACGACATTTTACGAACCCTGTAATAACTTCATTCTTGTCATGCGCTTCATTGACACGATCCCACGCCATGATTACGCGAGCTTTTCTGTGTGATAATACGAGTTGACCCGTTTTATCCTCACGTATATCAACGATAACTTCTACGATATCACCGATTTTTAGATCAGGATTGTATCTAAATTCGTTGAGAGAGATTACACCCTCTGATTTCGCATTGATGTCAATGATAGCTTCTCGATCGGTCATATGAGTAACCGTGCCTTTGATAACGTCAGTTTGCTGAGTGTCAACAAAATTATCTTGAACAAGTTTCTCAAACTCCTTGTATTTAGCCTCATCAACGGTTTCAGCCGCTTCTTCGTAAGAAACCCAATCAAAATTTTCTAAAAATTCTTCCGTAGTTTGTGTAGGTGCAGACGATTCAGTTGATTCGTCTTGTATTGCTGAGGTCTCGACAGTTTCTGCCTGAACTTCCTCGTTTACATGATCATCAGTCATGAGTAAATAATTTGTATTTTGATGCTTTTGGAAAAACGAGCGTCGAGCAGCAAAAGAGTTTATAATAGTTGTCTCTGAGGTTTTTTTTTCTTAAAACGCTTCCCTCAGGGTGCGCAAAATTAACTCTTTTGTACAGATGAGCAAATAATTTGAAGATAAAGTTTAACTACGTTTTTTTTCGATTTCATCAATTGCCTTAGCAAGCAAATTTTCGGAAGTACTTTCCTGTGAACTTAACACAATCGCATTAGTTGGCTTAACAAGTGGTGAATCTAAACGAGTTGAATCGATTTCATCTCTTTTTGCGAGGTTATCATACACTTCTTTATATGACACGACATCTCCTTTTTCTTTAAGTTCAGTAAACCGACGAGCTGTACGGACATCAATTGAGGCCTCTAGAAAAAACTTTATCTCTGCTTTGGGAAAAACAACACTGCCGATGTCACGGCCATCCATAACGACATTTCCCCTTTCCCCTAATTCGCGCTGTCTATCGACCATGAATTTTCTGAAAATCGATTCTTTAGCAATAATACTTACATATTTAGCAACTTCCAGTGAGCGAATTTTACCTTCGACAACTTTTCCATTAAGCATTACAAAATCATCACTATTAAAGTCGATTTTGATTGTTGGAAGAAGTGATTTTAATTCCTTTATTTTATAACAGTCCTCTCCTAGCAATTGAAGCTCCAATGCATAATAAGTTAAAGCACGATACATAGCGCCTGAATCGATATGCTTAAACCCTAAGTGCTTTGCCAACCCTTTAGCTAAAGTGCTTTTACCTGATGAAGAAGCACCGTCGATTGTAATGATAAAATCTTTCATTTAGGGTGTAAAGGTAAGACCTATAAAATTAGTGTTTCCTGCAATACTATAGCGTGCATGACTGTAATTGAATCTAAACTTTCTTAAGTTAATTCCAAACCCAAAAGATAAACCAGAAAAACTTCGGATTTCAGGGATTTTAAGTTCTGTCGAACGTAAAAAATTATAACCCAATTGAAGAGAAAAAGGCCGTTCTGGAAATAATTCAGCACTAAAAACAATGTGTTTCATAAACTCGTTTAAGAAACTAGGTTTTTCAATTGACTCATCACCATCCAAACTGTTTTGTTGTTGAATAGGATTTGCATATGCAAGATCCCAACGTTCTAAATGATCTAGAGTAAGGTGCCATCGAAACGGCAAATACTCCAACGCATTGGAAAGCCCAAAAGAAAGTGTAAAAGGAATAGGCTCTTTAACAGTATCATAAGTCGTTAGCTGCGAGCCAACATTACGGGCAACTAATCCAAATCGATATTGTGAATTTTCGGGATCATAATACACTCCAAAGTCTCCAGTTAGACCAATCGAATTGTATTGTTCGAGAGTAGAGCTGATAATATTTACCCTAGCCCCAAGAGACAAGTTGTTTGCTGTAAAGTGGTGGGAATAGGATACTCCAAATGCTACTTCGTTTCCAGTGAATGTGCCTAGTTTATCCCCAAGATTATCTCGCTCATCAAAACTGCCGTAATGTAGGAATCGAGCATCAATCAATAATAAATGATTCTCTTTAATTTTTAAAGAAAATGCTGCCGTACCACTATTAATTCCAGCGAAATAAGGCTGATAGTTAAAAATAAACTGACCTGTAATAGTGTCCGAAACTTGAGCAGGATTTGCTAAACTACTCGATATTGATGAACTGGATAATGTTGAAATCCATGTGCCCAAAGCCATATGACGAGGGCTCGGCGATAACTCCAAGAATTGATAGGTTTTAGTGCCTCCAATTTGAGCGGATAAAGAAGTCAAAATAAAATAAACAATTACAACATTACAATCCCTCATATAATTATGATTTAACTATAAAACGCTATCGCTTAACTTTTATTTGGTTCGCATCAGTTGTTTTGTCGCTTTTTGATTTGTCAACGCAAAATCAATCACTTCTAACATGTGTGAAACGTAATGAAATTTCAATCCTTTCAAATACTTTGGATTGATTTCATTGACATCTTTTTCATTGGCAACACATAAAACAATGGTGTTTACATTGGCGCGTTTTGCTGCTAAAATTTTCTCTTTTATTCCTCCTACAGGAAGAACCTTACCACGCAAGGTAATTTCCCCAGACATCGCAAGTTTACTTTTTACCTTACGTCTTGTTATGGCTGACACTAAAGAAGTTAGCATCGTAACTCCTGCACTAGGGCCATCCTTTGGCGTAGCTCCTTCTGGAACATGTATGTGAAAATTATTTTTACTTAGTTGTTCTGAACTTGTGTCTAATTGATCTGCATATGACTTAATAAATTCCAAAGCTATGGTCGCTGATTCTTTCATTACCTTACCAAGATTCCCTGTCAATGATAGATTCCCAGAGCCTGGTGTAAGTAATGATTCAATAAATAAAATGTCTCCTCCCATTTGTGTCCATGCAAGTCCTGTTACAACTCCTGGGACATCATTGTTTTCATAGGAATTTTTTACAATTTTTTCTGGTCCTAAAACTTTATTTATATGATCTTCATCAATAACAGTTTCAAATTCTTCTTCTAGAGCAATTGATTTTGCTCGATCACGAATCACCTTAGCAATGGTCTTGTCAAAGCCACGAACTCCTGATTCTCTAGTGTAATTAGCAACTAATTTTTTGAGAATTGAGCGACCAATTTTAATGTCATTATTTGTCAACCCATGCTCTTTGATCTGTTTTGGTAACAAATATTTACTTCCTATGGAAACTTTTTCTTCCAAAGTATATCCACTAACGCGTATGATTTCCATACGGTCCAACAAGGCGGGCTGAATGTTAGAGAGTGTATTAGAGGTTGCGATAAAAAGTACTTTTGACAGATCATAGCCTAGCTCCAAAAAATTGTCATAAAACGCGTTGTTTTGTTCAGGATCCAAAACCTCTAGCAAAGCAGATGAAGGGTCTCCATGTGAACTTTGGGCAAGCTTATCAATTTCGTCAAGTACGAAAACGGGATTTGATGTTCCTGCCTTTTTAATATTTTGCAGGATACGACCAGGCATAGCTCCGATATATGTCTTGCGATGCCCACGAATCTCTGCCTCGTCACGCATACCTCCAAGAGACACACGAACGTACTCGCGACCAAGAGCTTCAGCAATTGACTTTCCTAACGATGTCTTACCTACACCAGGAGGTCCAGTTAAACATAAAATAGGAGACTTCATGTCGTTTCTCAATTTGAGAACTGCCAAAAACTCAATCACGCGCTTTTTCACTTCTTCGAGTCCAAAATGGTCTCGGTCTAGAATACGTTGAGCACGCTTTAGGTCAAAGTTGTCTTTTGAAAATTCATTCCAAGGTAAATCAAGAAGTAATTCCAAATAATTTCGTTGCACGCCATATTCTGCAACTTGTGAATTCATGCGTTCCATCTTGGCCAACTCTTTACTGAAATGGTCTTTTACTTTATTGTCCCACTTTTTTTTCAAAGAGCGTGTTCTAATGTCTGCCACATCTTGATGAGAAGATGACCCTCCCAGTTCTTCCTGAATTGTCTTCAATTGTTGGTGCAGAAAGTATTCTCTTTGCTGCTGATCCAGATCATTTCTAACTTTCGATTGAACTTCGTTTTTTAGAGAAAGCTTTTGAAACTCTAAATCCATCTGTTTTAAACATTGGATAGCACGGTTATGTAAATTGTTGTTTTGCAAAATCTCTTGCTTATCTGATGTCGACATACTCATGTTTGAAGACACAAAATTGACAAGAAATGAATCGCTCTTTATGTTTTTTATGGCAAATGATGCCTCAGACGGAATGTTTGGACTCTCGGCAATGATCTGCAGTGCAAGATCCTTAATTGAGTCAATGACCGCAGCAAATTCTTTGTCGCCTTTTTTAGGAAGTTCGTCTGGTAACTCAGAGACCGTTGCTTTTAGATAAGATGGAGATTCAATGAATTCTTCAATCTGAAATCGTTTTTTACCTTGTAAAATAATGGTTGTATTCCCATCTGGCATTTGCAATACACGTAAAATACGTGCTAGGGTTCCAATCTTATGCAGATCTTTTTCCTCAGGTGATTGTACTGATGAATCAAGTTGTGACACCACCCCAATAAGCTTATCCGAGGTATTGGCATCCCGAATCAACTGAATTGATTTATCGCGAGTAGCAGTAATTGGAATCACAACTCCAGGAAACAACACTGTATTTCGAAGTGGTAAAATTGGTATAGTTTCTGGAATTGGTTCTTTTGATATAGCCTCCTCGTCATCAGTTGTCATCAACGGAATAAGATCCGCATCAACTTCTAATTCTTCTAGTGATAAGTTTGATAATGTTATCAACTTTGATTTTCCCATAGCTTATGTCATTTTGTCGTATTTAATTTGTGAAATACAAAATTTGGCAGATTATGTAATCATATAAGAAGCCAATTTGATGATTTAATACAACATATAGTAAAGTTTCAATATTCATGCCAATTGGCCATGTCAATCATAATTATTATGTTTACAAAACCAAATCTTACTTATCATGAAGTTTATTACCCTACCATTCATTTTATATTTATCATTTTGCCCAGCCAAATGGCAAAGAACCATTCATGGCAATGGCGACATTGATTCCTTATCACACAGCGTCAAGAACTTCACATCTCTACAGCTTATAGGGCCTTTTGATGTTATTTTGACTGACAACCCAAAGAGCGTTGTAACAATAAAAGGAGAGTCAAACCTTATCACTTATGTCGAAGCAAGTGTTTTTAAGAGCAAGCTAACACTTCGTTCAAAAGCACAGGCTAAACTAATCCATAGTCAAGACCTACCACTCAAAGTATTTGTTTCAAGATCCAAGATTGATAATATCTACTTAATTGGATCAGGATCAATTCGTAGTAATGATCCAATACCAACTGCCAAACTTAACGTCGAAATGATAGGTTCTGGTTACATTAAATTTCCTGTTGTGACCAAACGATTCACATGTCAACTTACCGGATCTGGAACGGCTGATTTTTTGGGAAGCTCTGATGTCTTAAAAGCGAGAGTCATAGGTTCTGGTCAATTACATGCAAAAGAGCTCATAACAGATGATGCTTACTTCGTAATCACGGGATCAGGACAAGCAAATGTGAATTGTAAAGGCAAGCTCAAAGCTCGCATTGATGGGCCAGGTCAACTAGAGTATATTGGAAACCCTCAAGATGTAAGTATTTCCTCATGGAATGGAAGAGAAAACATACATTATCAGGCAGTAATATTACGGTGAAGTTTTCGAAGTAAAAGTGCTCCTACAAGAAAGAAAACTAGAAAAAATAATATAGAATTTCGCATCGATCCAGTGATTTGATCAATCGTACCAAAAAGTAACATTCCCAAGACAATTCCTGTCATCTGAGAGGTACTGTAAAAACTAAAAAAAGAAGCTGTGTCATCGGTTTCTGGAATGAATTTGGAATATGTAGATCTAGCCAAAGATTGTATACCACCCATTGACAAGCCTACAAAACCTGCGGCAATGTAAAATTGTGTTGGAGTCTTAACAAAAAAAGCATACAAGCATAAACTCACCCAAATAAAGTTTAGTGTGATCAATACTGGAAGGTTTCCAAATTTTTCTGAAAAATGAGCAGTTAAAATTGCACCAACAATTGCAATGACTTGAATAATCATAATACTGACAATTAAACCAGTTTGTTTTTCACTCAAGCTGCCCCAAGTGATCTCTTGTTCACCAAAGTAAGCAGCAATTAGCATGACCGTCTGTACTGCCATACTAAAAACAAAAAAAGCTCCTATGTAATTTTTTAAAATTGGATGACTTGAAAAACTCTTCCAAACTGAACGAAGCTCTCGATAACCGTTAAAAATGACACTCTTAGTCATTGCATTAGTGTTGTTTCCTTTAGGTAAGAATCGAAAGGCAATTTGACTAAATACTATCCACCATATGCCAACGGAAACAAACGAGTATTTCATGGCTTTGATTGACGCTTCTGTTGCAGTTCCCTCAATACCATACATTGTTGGATTGAGAACCACGCTCAAATTGACAAGCAATAACAATACACTACCTACATAACCCAAGGAATACCCCAATGCACTTGCTTTATCCATCTGTTCAGAGTGGGCAATGTCTGGAAGATAGGAGTTGTAAAAGACCCAACTCAACCATGCCCCAACAGATGCTAAAAAATAACACAGCAAACCGAAATAGATATTATCTAAACTGAACCAATACAGTCCAATACATGATATCGCCCCCAGATAGGTGTAAAATTGCATAAAAGATTTTTTGTTACCGATGTAGTCAGCAACTCCAGATAATATAGGAGACAAAACCGCAACAACAGCAAATGCAGCTGCAGTTATGTAGCTAATCAATGCCGTGTTTTTAAGGGATTGCCCAAAAATATCGATGTATAGATCATCACCAAATAACGAACCATAATAGATGGGGAATATGGTGGAAGTGATTACTAAAAAGTAAACGGAGTTTGCCCAATCGTATGAAGCCCAAGCGCGGATGAGTTTTTTACTTCCTTTCTGTAAATGCCTCATAATTATTTTTAGTTCAGCAAAATAGTGAAAATAATATGTTTATTTTTTCAAATTGATTAACTTTATTTGTAATCCTTATGAATAACAAGAAAGTAACACGCCCTGTTTTAAAGATTCCTTCCAGTATCCTATTTGCTGTTTGGCTTTCTCAACGTTTGTCAATATCAGTGGCAGCAAAACTTGGATTGTATTTTTTTTTCAGACCACAACGATTTAAGACTCCACAGAGAGAACTCAAAATGCAATCTGAATCGATTAAAGAAAGACTGTTAATCCCAAGTATCAAAAGTGAGGTTCAAGTGTATAAATTAATGGGGGAAGGATCAAAAACTTTACTACTTCATGGATGGAGTGGACGAGGGACTCAACTGTATACCTTTGCTGAAACGCTTCAAAAAGAAGGTATGGAAGTTATCACTTTTGATATGCCAGCTCACGGAAAGTCATTAGGCAAAAAAACAAACATTCTAGAACTTATAGCTTGCATCAAAAAACTCTCTGAGACTTACGGCCCATTTGACTATGCCATTGCACACTCTATGGGGAGCATGGCTCTACTCAAAGCGTTAAGTGATGGATTAGAACTAAAATCAGCTTGTGTTATTGGCAGTGGAGACAAAGTGTATAACGTTTTTTACAGGTTTGCACAACGAGTCGGTTTTTCTAATCTTGTGGTTGAGAGAATGATTGACATAGTAGAAAAAAAATTTGGCATGAACCTTGAAAGTTACTCTTCAAGCATGAGTATTAAAAACTTACAGCAACCATTACTAATTGTACATGACGAAGATGACACCGAAACACCTGTTGTTTACAGTAAAACACTTCATCAGATGGCAAAAAATGCTGAGTTGATGATTACCTCAGGCCTGGGTCATTATCGAATTCTTCGTGATCATGAAACGGTAAATAAAATTGTTCAATTTATAAAAAATCAAAAATGAAAATTCTCCCATATCTATTCTCACTAGTCATTCTCTCTGTATTTGGTCAAACACCAAACGCACCTGCTAAAGATTTGTCTTGTCAAAAAACAGATGCGGATTGGAAGGCGCAACTCAATGAAAACACTTATTATGTGCTTCGTGAGTCAGGTACAGAACGTCCTTTTTCCGGAAAATATAACAAGCATTATGAAGAAGGTGTATATAAATGTGCTGGCTGTGACGCCCCGCTCTATAAGTCTGATAACAAATATAATTCAGGCAGTGGATGGCCCGCTTTCGATAGAGCAGTCGATGGAGCCGTATCATACAAAAAAGATAATAAACTCGGCTACACACGAGTCGAACTAACTTGTTCAAGTTGCGATGGTCACTTAGGTCATATGTTCGAGGATGGACCCCTTCAAACAACAGGGAAAAGACATTGTGTTAATTCTATCGCTCTATCATTTACTTCCGAAAATGAGTAATTATCCTTTAAATAAATCCACAGACGAATGGAAAGAACAGCTCGACGAGAAAGCCTTTGATATTCTACGCAAAAAAGGAACAGAGTACCCGCATACAGGGATCTACAACCTTCACTTTGAAGAAGGTGTTTACCAGTGCAAGGGGTGTAAAGAATCCTTGTTTTCAAGCGATAGTAAGTTTGAGAGTGGATGTGGTTGGCCTAGTTTTTCTGAAGCAAAAGAAGGTAAAATCAGGTATGAATCGGATAGTTCGCATAATATGATTCGAATAGAAATTTTATGTTCGAACTGTGGTGGACATTTAGGGCACGTTTTTCCGGATGGACCCACTGCAACCAACCGCCGCTATTGTGTGAATTCTGCAAGTCTAGATTTCAAAGCATAGTTAAGTTATCTTTCCACATAAAATTAGGTTTCTGTTTCGTACTTTTGCCCCTTAAATACAATTACCATGAGTAAGTTTGATGTTATCGTTTTAGGGAGTGGACCTGGTGGATATGTAACTGCAATCCGCGCTTCTCAACTTGGACTTAAAACAGCCATTATTGAAAAGGAGAGTTTAGGTGGCGTTTGCTTAAACTGGGGTTGTATTCCCACAAAAGCACTTTTAAAATCAGCACAAGTTTTCGAATACCTAAAACACGCTGATGACTATGGACTCACTATTGAGAATTACGATAAGGACTTTAATGCGGTTGTCAACCGTAGTCGTAATGTTGCTAGCACAATGAGCAAAGGAGTTCAATTCTTGATGAAAAAAAATAAAATTGAAGTCATAATGGGCTATGGCACATTAAAAGCAGATAAAAAAGTTTCTGTAAAGTCCGAAGATGGGCCTGAAGCAGAGTATGATGCAGATCATATCATTATTGCAACAGGCGCTCGCGCTCGTGAGTTGCCCAGTTTGCCACAAGATGGAAAAAAAGTCATTGGGTATCGTCAAGCAATGACTCTTTCAAAGCAACCAAAAAAATTAATCGTTGTCGGTTCTGGTGCTATTGGAGTTGAGTTTGCACACTTTTATAATTCGATGGGAACAGAAGTAACCGTTGTTGAATACATGCCACGCATTGTTCCAGTAGAAGATAAAGAAATATCCAAACAAATGGAACGAAGCTTTATAAAAAGTGGAATCAAAGTGATGACAAATGCGGAAGTTACGCAGGTTGATACCAGTGGAAAGGGTGTAAAAGCAACTATTAAAACCAAAAATGGAGATGAAGTTTTAAGTGCAGACATTGTTCTCTCCGCAGTTGGGATTAAAACCAACATTGAAAATATTGGATTAGAAGATCTTGGAATAGCAACAGACAAAGACAAAATAATTGTCAATGATTTTTACCAAACAAATCTTCCTGGTTATTATGCGATTGGAGATGTTACTTCAGGGCAAGCTCTTGCACACGTCGCATCTGCTGAAGGAATTCTTTGTGTCGAAAAAATTGCTGGTCAACAAGTAGAACCTATCGACTACAACAATGTTCCTGGTTGTACATACTGTTTTCCGGAAATTGCATCGGTAGGGTACACTGAAGCGCAAGCTATAGAAAATGGATATGAAATAAAAGTCGGAAAGTTCCCCTTCAATGCTTCAGGAAAAGCACAAGCTGGTGGTCACACCGATGGTTTTGTAAAAGTAATTTTTGATGCTAAATATGGTGAATGGCTTGGCTGTCACATGATAGGTGCAGGTGTTACTGATATGATTGCTGAAGCAGTCGTAGGTAGAAAACTAGAAACAACGGGGCACGAAATTCTAAAAGCGATTCATCCGCACCCAACAATGAGCGAAGCAGTTATGGAGGCCGTGGCAGCAGCCTATGACGAGGTCATACACATCTAGATCATTTTGTTTAGTATTGTATTTGCATACTCGAAGACAAATAAAATTTATTACCATTTTATATAAAAATGATAAGAAATAACATAGTCATCACTGGAGTATCCACTGGAATTGGACGCGCTTCTCTAGATTTATTTCACAAAAACGGATATCATATTTACGGAAGTGTTCGTAAAAAGAGTGACGCCGATAGACTTACTAAAATTTATTCTGATCGATTCACGCCATTGATTTTTGACGTTCAAAACCATGTGGATGTACTCAAAGCATCAAAAATTGTATTTGATGAATGTGATCACCTCACTGCTTTGATTAATAACGCAGGGATTGTTGTCCCTGGACCTTTACAACATGTTTCCGAAGAAAATTTTGAAGAGCAACTCGACGTTAATGTCAAATCCATGCGTCGTATTACCAATCTTTTTCTTCCCCTTCTTGGTGCTCATTTAGATTATAAATATAATCCTGGAAGAATTATTAATATTAGTTCAATATCAGGATTGTTTAGTTCACCATTTAATGGATCATATTCGATTTCCAAACACGCTGTTGAAAGCATGACTGATGTTTACCGAAGAGAACTGCGCCAGTTTGGTATAAAAGTTATTGCCATTGAACCTGGACCCATTAAAACTAAAATTTGGCAAAAAAATTTAAATAAGATGGGTGCTTATGAAAAAACAGACTATTTCAACATTCTTCAGAAAGCAGACAAAATAATTTTGAATACCGAAAAGAATGCACTCCCAGTAGAAAGAGTTTCTAAGGTGATTTTAAAATGTGCCACCATTAAAAGTCCTAAAGCCAGATATATTATACACAAGAACAGGTTTATTTTTAAGCTGCTAGCTTTCTATCTTCCTGACTTTATTGCAGATTGGCTTGTGCATAAAAGTTTAACAAAAGCAAACAAGCATAGACCTATTTAAGACTTTTCTAAAAAACTTTCAACCGCTAAACGATAGACGTCCAAACCAAAACCAAGAATCAGACCTTTTGCATTTGGTGTGATAAAAGATGTGTGTCTAAAATCCTCTCTTGCAAAAGTGTTTGAGATATGTACCTCAACCACAGGTGCAGAGATCGCTTTGATTGCGTCTCCAATACCAACAGAAGTATGCGTATAAGCTGCAGCATTAAGCACAATACCATCAAAATCAAAACCAATACGTTGAATTTCGCTGATGAGCTCACCTTCAACATTAGATTGAAAATAAGTTAACTTTATATTCGTGTAAAAGGATTGTAAGTTTGAAAAATAATCATCAAATCCCTTGTTACCATAAACATCAGGTTCTCTTGTGCCCAATAGGTTGAGATTCGGTCCGTTAAGAATAGCTATCTTCATCATATCTTTGCAAAAATAGACATTAAGGTCATGCAAAGAAAATGTATTTTCGTGTATGCAGTGGAATGAAAGTGTAAAAGCATTTAAAGTCTATCTAAAATTTGAGCGCGGGCTTTCGGAAAACTCCGTGGTGAATTATGTCTTCGACATCCAAAAGCTAATTCATTTTTTAGATCACAATAACATCGTCGTAGGGCCTTTAAAAATTGATTCCACACAAATTCAACAATTTATTTACCAAGCTGCAAAAGAGCTCAAACCAGCTTCGCAAGCTCGTTTGCTTTCGGGAATACGTATGTTTTTTGATTTTTTACTTATCGAGGGTGTAAGAGAAGACAACCCTGTTGCTCTTGTCGAACCACCTAAACTTGGAGGACAACTTCCCACTACCCTATCTACATCTGAAATCAATCGCTTGCTAAATAGTTTTGATGACGACAATCCACTTGATATTCGAAATTCGGCCATACTGGAGTTATTGTATTCGTGCGGATTACGTGTGAGCGAATTGGTTGAATTACGTTACTCAGATATGTTTTTCACAGAAAACCTAGTCAAAGTGATTGGAAAGGGAAATAAAGAACGGTTTGTTCCAATTGGGCGCATGGGGAAAGAATGCGTATCTCGCTATCTAGCCATTCGTCATGAAGGAAAAAAGGGATTTAGCGACACTTTATTTTTAAACAATCGAGGAACAAAACTCACCCGTGCCATGGTGTTTATTATCGTTCGTAAGGCAGCAAAAAAAGCCGAGTTAAACAAAACAATTAGCCCACATAGTTTGCGCCATTCTTTTGCAACACATTTGGTTGAAAATGGAGCTGACATCAGCTCTGTTCAGCAAATGCTAGGCCATAGTAGCATAACCACTACTGAGCGTTATTTGCACATGAGTAAAAAGCATTTGAAAAATACCTTAGAAAAATACCATCCAAGGGCTTAGGAAGTAATCAATCGAAATCCTTCTCCATGAATATTCGCGATTTTGACAGTTGAATCTTTTGCTAAATATTTACGCAATTTGGCGATATAAACATCCATACTTCTAGAAGTAAAGTAATTGTCGTCCTGCCAGATTTCAATAAGCGCTTTTTTTCGAGAAAGCAAATCATTTTTATTTTCAATCAACATGTATAGCAATTGGTTTTCTTTCGGAGACAAACTCACTGGTGGCTCTTTTTTAAAGGTTAATGTGCGTAACCTGTAATTAAAAGAAAAGCTGCCAATGGTAAAATGAGTTTTTACAACTTCTTTGTTTTCCTTAGTTTGGAAACGTTTGACCAAAACCTCTAACTTTTTGAGAAGAATATCAGTGTCAAATGGTTTTGTCAGGTAGTCGTCAGCACCAATTTTATAGCCTTTAAGAACATCTTCTTTCATGGATTTGGCTGTCAAAAAAATGATAGGGACTTTCTTGTCTTTGGAACGAATCTCTTTCGCAAGCGTAAATCCATCTTTGTATGGCATCATGACATCAAGAATACAGATGTCGAACTGATTTTTTTTAAATTTTTCAAAGCCCTCAAGTCCATTGCGTGCAAGAACTACCTTATACCCATTCATTTGCAAATAGTCACGAAGAATCGTACCAAAATTAGTGTCATCTTCAACAAGAAGTATATGTTTATTATTTAAAACCATGGAGCTTAAAAGTTAAATGGTAGAAATACAGTAAAAGTACTTCCTTGATTTGGTATACTTGAAACAGAAATCGTGCCAGAATGTAAATGTACAATTTGCTTTACATAAGCCAATCCTAAACCATGCCCCTTTACATTATGAACATTTCCAGAAGATTCTCTATAAAACTTATCAAAGATACGTTTACGAACTGCGGAGGTCATTCCAATGCCTTTATCAGAAATTGACACACTAAGACCTTTATCATTAACTTCAGTTTTCAAATCAACAATTAGATCATTAGTTGAGTATTTAATAGCATTATCCAAAAGATTTACCCAAACGTTTGTCATATGAACGGGTGACATAAATAACAACATTTTCTTTGGGTCAAAAGAGTAAGAGAGAGTGCCACCACGATTATCAATAATCAAACGCACATGATCAAGAGCATCTTTAATCGTTTTATGTGGATCAGTGTTTTCTTTGACTAAATCGAGTTCTCCTTTTTCTAATTGAGAAATTTGTAAGACATGCTCAACCTGGGTGTTGAGACGTTTATTTTCCTCTCTAATCATTTTCAAATAATTTGAAGTTTTTTCAGAGTTTTTTGCCACCTCTTTGTTTGCCAAAGCATCCAATGCCAAATAAATAGTTGCTATGGGTGTTTTAAACTCATGTGTCATGTTGTTGATAAAGTCAGACTTGATTTGAGAAATCTTTTTCTGTTTTAGAAACTGATATAGAGAAATCCCAAATACAACAACAATTGTTAAAGTAAAAAACAAAGACAATAAAAGGGTGTTGTAAATAGACTGTTGAATGAATCTATCAAGCTTTGGGAAAGTCAATCTCAAATCATAACGATGACTTTCGTCATCTCGAATAAAGAGTGGAATTTTAAATTGAGGTTCGTTTAAATATGATAAGTAGTTTTCAGAGCCCACAGGAGTGATCTGATTACCATCAAAAACACGAAATTCAAATGGTATCTTAATGTCTCTGATAATTAATTCTTGGCGCAATAAAAGTTCTAATTCAAAATTATTAATACGCTTTTGAATGGGTTTGGTCTCGGCGAAGTCCATGAAAATTGTCTCATAACGTGCCTTATCCATAGATGACATTCTCTCAATGCGCTGCAAACGTTCGACAGAACTCATTCTGTCTACTTCATTCTCAAAACTTTCATCTATAATAGTTGTTGATTTTATGGTCCTAAAGTCTAGAATAGAAGCCGAGTCCTTACTCAACGAATCAAATGATTGAGCACTAATATTGTAATCATCTTCGATAATACCTTGACGATATAAATAGGTGATATTTGAATTTGGACTTCTGTCAATGTATTCGAATACTTCTGTTAATTCAGAAAATTTGGGAGTTCCAATACTGTCGATCATTTTTTGATAAACAGACAAATAATCTAATAGCTCTCGTTCTTTGAGCTGGTCAGAAACTTCTGAAAGCGCAGCACTCGTGCTTAAGCCAAATTGACGTACAAAATTACTTTCATTCTTTTTGATCCAAGATCGCTGGATAAGAATAATTCCAACCAAGGATAAAGTCATAAAAACAATAAGTATTGGAAATAGTGCGCGTTGCATTTTTCAAAAATAACTAAACTATGTTGAAATGAGTTCTAATCGCAGACAGAGCTTGGTCTAGTTGCTCCTCTGCGACCAACAGCGAAGAGTTTTCGATAACATAATCCGCCAGCTCTATTTTCTGATCTTGATGCCATTGGAAACGCATACGAGATTTAATTTCATCAATCGTCAGACCATCTCGTTTTTGTATTCTATCAAGACGAAGGTTTTCTGGACAAGTTACTAAAACAATAATATCAAAATATGACTGTCTGTTATGTTCATAAATAATGGCAGACTCATAAGCACATAGAGGGTGTATTTGTTGTGCAAGCCATTGATTAAAATCTTTATGAACTGCTGGATGAACAAGTTCATTTAACTCTTGTAGTCTAGTTGAATTGGTGAATACCTGATTTGCAAGATATTGACGATTTAACTGACCCCCTTTATACGCTTCATTTCCGAAATGAATTTGAATTTTGCTAATAAGATCATCATTAGTGGCCATAAGTGTCTTAGCGCGGTCGTCAGCATTATATAAGGGGATGCCTCTGTCAGCAAGAAACGCACAGACCGTGCTTTTACCAGCTCCCATATTTCCAGTAACTCCTATTTTGATCATTTAATTAATAAAATAACGAACTCTTTTTGGTTTGATGTCTTCAACCGCAACATCATTTGGCATTTCGACAACCTTTACGTCAAGAAAATTACTTTCTGAGTCTTCTGCATAATATCCAATCAGTTTAAAGTCAGCAGCTTCAATATCTCTGGCTCGCTTGACGGGAACACGAAGACTGATTTCTGCAAATGCAGGAATAAGTTGTACATCAACAGCGTTGAGCGAATCAGAAGTCTCAATAGGAAGTCGAATTTCAATCTGTGTATATCGTGCAATTTTTCGCTGAACATGAATATTTTCTAAATTAAAACTATAAAGTTTTAACAGCTTTGGAGACACAGACATCCTTTGGTTAATGGGAGTTGTAAATGACATGTCTTTTGGACTTTCTATCAAGGCATAATGTAAAGTGTCGATTGCTGAGGGCTTTCCCGAAACAAGCAATGAATCAGGCGTGAAAGTGATGGAGTCAGTCCATGCAAAACCATCTGCTGTTTGCAGGTCGTAATCTAAACGCACAGGCACTTTTTTGATTTTCGACTTACGAATGGGAGTTGATAAAATTTCTGACCTAAACTCTCTAACCCGAAAAGCATTTCTATGCTGTGATTCAATTGCTTTAACGATTTCTTTTCTCTCAAAATAGTAATGGCCTTCACGAACTATGGCATTGGACATTGACAAATAAACACGTAGCGGAACAAGACGGTAGAAAAGCAGACGAAAGCCAGTGCCTGTAAGCACTACTTCAGAAAAACTTGATTTCGATTCAGCTTGATATTTGTCAAAGCCGATTTCGATGAAATCGAAGTCTATATTGATTTTAGCAGTATGAGATTCCGAGAGTACAGACGAAAGCCAAATGAAAATAGAGAGAAATAGAAATAAAGGAATTGATCTAGTATTTTTTAGCGACCTAATACGCCTTAGAAGACCGCTAAATGTAATCATAGCTCAGATTTATTGCATATTCCCGTTATCGTCAACCATGTCCATCACAGCGTCACTTACACCCATATTCGAAAACCCACCATCATTGTAAAGATTCTGAAGTGTGACTCTTTTTGTTAAATCAGAAAACAGTGTTAAGGTGTAGTTAGCACAGTCAAGAGCTGTAGCGTTCCCTAGTGGTGACATCTTTTCGGCATAAGATATAAAACCATCAAATCCTTTAACACCCTTGCCTGCGGTTGTAGGGGTTGGTGACTGTGAAATCGTGTTTACACGTACTTTTTTGTCTCGTCCAAAGAAATAACCAAAACTTCTAGCTATCGATTCCAAATATGCCTTATTGTCTGCCATATCGTTGTAATCTGGAAAAACACGTTGTGCAGCCATATAGCTTAAAGCAACGATACTTCCCCACTCGTTCATAGCGTCTTTTTTGTAAAGCACTTGCATAAGTTTATGAAAAGAGCCAGCAGAAACATCCCACCCTTTTGCAGTCCAACTGTGATTTTGATCGGTGTATGGTCTCCCCTTACGAACATTTACAGACATTCCTATTGAGTGAAGTACAAAATCAATCTTACCACCTAGCAATTCAATTGACTGATCAACAAGCATCTCCAAGTCTTCGACTGAAGTAGCGTCAGCTGGAATCACCTGTGCATTTGTTTTTTTAGAAAGCTCATTGATTGCACCCATACGAAGTGCAACAGGTGCATTGGTTAGAACAAACTCACCACCTTCCTCATGAACTCGAAGAGCGGTTTGCCATGCAATAGAGTGTTCATCTAAAGCACCAAAAATGATGCCCTTTTTTCCTTTAAGTAATCCGTAAGACATAAAAAAAATTTTGACAAAGATAATACTAATTCAACAACTGTTTTGCGTGGCTCCTTCCCGATTGAGTGATTTGATTCCCATCGAGCATTTGAGCAATTTCTTCAACTCGCTCCTCACCTGCTAATAATTTGATATGGGTGCGTGTAGTTGTTTCATCTGTTGATTTATATACCTTGAGGTGGGTGTTTCCAGCTGCTGCGATTTGTGGTAAATGGGTAATTGCGATCAATTGGGTGTGTTTGCTAATTTCTTTCATAAGGCTCCCCATGGCTTTTGCCATTTCACCAGACACACCAGCATCAATTTCATCTAGTATCATAGAAGGCAAGTGATGATTTTTTGCCAAAATAGATTTCACAACCAACATAATCCGAGAGCGTTCACCACCAGATGCAACTTTTCGAAGCAATCCGAAGTCAATTCCTTTGTTTGCAGAAAACAAGAGAGTTAACGCATCCGTACCCATTGAACCAAGAGTTTCTTCCGGCGCTAGCTGAAAGTTGAATCGTGCGTGCTCCATTCCAAGCTGAGCCAAGCGAAACGTTAACTCATCAGCAAGCTTTTTGGAATAATCATGACGACACTTTGATAGCTTTTTGGCACATTGCCATACTTTTTTCTCAACGATATCAAGACGTTTTTTTTGGATTTGAATTGATTCATCACCATCAAGAACAATATTACAAATCGAGGTGAGTTCACGTTCTTTATCCATTAATCCAGAAACATCATTAACCAAATGCTTTTGTTGCAAAGAATAAATGGTGCTTAATGTATCACTCACAATCTCGAATCGAATGGGGTCTACAACCACATTATCATTAAGCTGAGAAATCGACGCTTCGATGTCTTGCCATTCAAACCAAAGATTTTCAAGGCGTGTCGATAACTCTTTAAAGGATTCACCAAAAGAAGCGAGCTTAAGAAGTGCATTTCTCGATTGATTAAGTTGATCGTTTAGCCCCGATTCCTCATTTTGTGCTAACAGTATGATGCTGTGAATGGCTTGTTTAATATCTTCGGCATGTTGTAGCTGATTACGTTCCTCCTCTAATTCAAATTGTAAATTTTCATGCAACTGCAATGACTTTAATTCTTCGAGTTGAAAAGAATTGTAGTCGAATGATTCTTTTGCTGCTTGCTGGGCGTGAACCAACTCATCATATTTTTTACGTTCTTGATGAAAAATAGCAAGAGAATCTTGATAATCTTTTCGTAAGTCTAACGCATTTGAAAAGGCATCTAACAGGTTGAAATGGAATTGTGGTTCCGCTAGCTGTGAGGTTTGATGTTGAGTATGTAAATCGACTAGATTTGATCCCAGGTGACGTAACTTTTCAAGCTGAACAGGAGTGTCATTTATAAAAGCACGTGATTTTCCAGAGGGCAAAATTTCCCTTCGCAAAAAAGTTTCGGCATCATAATCAACTTCAAGTTCATCAAAAACAGTTATCAGTTTTTTTTGAGGAATTTCAAAAGAAACCTCGATGACACACTTTTTATTTGAATCCCGAACTGCAGAAAGATCAGCCCTTGCTCCTAAAACGAGAGATAAGGCACCCATTACAATTGATTTACCAGAACCCGTTTCTCCCGTAACCACATTTAGATTGGGACCGAAATTGGCTTGAATATCGTCAATGAGAGCGAAATTTACTATGGATATAGAACGAATCAATTGCTACACTTTTAGCTACTCAAATATAAGTTTTTAGATGGTAAACGACTATTTAATTTGCACCCATTTTCCTGCAAAGAATGGAGCAACTCGGTTTAAATCATCAAGTAATTGAGAAGTATCAAACGAAGGGCCACCCAAAAACAATTGAACGATTTCATCTGATTTTGCATCAAAAAACATTTGGATTACCAGACTGTTTGGTCGGCTATCAGAGAGTTCGCGAAGACTGGAAATACTGTTTGCAATCATCATTTTACCTTCATCAGGGCGATCATACATGGCATCAAGACCATTGAGGTGATAATCATACATCGCTTTGCGGAAAAGAGAAAAAGGACTTGAATCGAGTTGGTCTACCAACCAATATCTATTATTTTTATTTTCGGATTGCTTCCACCCTAGATAACGAGAATTCTGGGAAAAATCAACAATTTTTCTCGCTTGTTCATAGAACAACGTCCCACCATTAGACGAGAAGGTATCTGCATCAATACCCAAAATAATATATACATAGTAGCTAATCAAGGAGACGAGAGAAGAATTTGTGTTGTTTGGATTAAAATTTAGAGACTCAAATTCTTGGTAGCTAAAGCTAAAATCATCATCCTTTCGGTTAAACACAGGCGTCACATAGGAAGATCCAAAAACTGGCCGTGAAGCTTGGATTTGAAGGTTTGCCTGAAACTCATCATTATTATACTTCTCAACTGTAATCAGCATGTTACAACTAACACGGTTATAGACTTCTGATCTGCGTTCAACCCAGCGCGTTGAGTTCACAAACTCATTGAGTTCTTTCTCTAAGGTTTCAAAGACCTGGGTGTTTGTTTGATCAATCAAATCTGCATTAACACGAACTTGACAATCAAGAACTTGAGCGTGGACAACACAACTCATAAAAATCAATATAAAAAAATGATTACGCATCAATGAGTTTCTTAATTTCATGTAAAACATCATTAGCAACTTCACTTTTACTTTTTAAGGGATAGTGTTGCTGTTCTCCATTAGCAGCTATAAAGGTAATTTTATTTGTGTCATGCTTAAAACCAGCTCCTTTATCTGCCAAGGAATTTAAAACAATCGCATCAAGATTTTTTCTTTTGATTTTATCTAATGCGTTTGAAAACTCATTTTCTGTTTCTAAGGCAAATCCTACAAGAATTTGGTTAGTCTTATTCTCGCCGAATTTTTTCAATATATCAACCGTTGGGACAAGTTCAATCTCCTCAGATAAGTTTTTCTTTTTAATTTTATGAATCTTAGTTGATTTCGGCTTATAATCCGCGACTGCAGCAGCCATCACCACCACTTGACTTCTTTCAAAGTGTGATTGGCAAGCTTTGTCCATATCATCTGCAGTTTGTATACCAACATGAGTTATACTTGGGTGTAAAGAAATCTCAGCAGTTGGTCCTGAAATTAGAACCACTTCTGCACCCAATGTTGCAGCAGCATTTGCAATTGCATATCCCATTTTACCAGAAGAATGATTACCAATAAAACGAACAGGATCAATGGGTTCGTATGTTGGCCCGGCAGTAATGAGCATTTTTGTGCCAATCCAAGGTAGACTCGACGCCAAATCTTCTTCTATAAAAGCGACAATGTCGTCGGGTTCCTGCATACGACCAACGCCTTCCAACCCACTAGCTAGAGCCCCCTCAGCAGCAGGAATATGAATGTTTTTCCTTGAGATGAGAAGATCAATGGCATGTTGGGTCGCTGGATGGGCATGCATATCCAAATCCATTGCAGGGGCAAAGTAAACGGGACATTTGGCAGATAAATAAACAGCTAAAAGTAAGTTGTCGCAATTGGCATGCGCCATTTTTGACATTGTATTTGCCGATGCAGGAGCGATTAACATTAAATCGGCCCAAAGACCTAGATCAACGTGATTGTTCCAAACTTCTTCTTCGTTATCAACAAACTCAGAATATACAGGGTTATTTGAAACGGTGGAGAGTGTCAATGGAGCGACAAATGACTTTGCAGCAGGCGTCATCACTACTTTAACTTTGGCACCTGCTTTGATCAGGGCGCGGACCAATAAGGGTGTTTTATATGCCGCGATACTACCAGAAATGCCAAGTACTATTTTTTTGGCATGAAGGGCAGACATAATTTATTGATTAGTTTCGTCTGTATGACGATAGTATATCTTCTCCGCTAGCCATTGCTCAACAGCTACCGCATGTGGCTTAGGTAGCTTCTCGTAAAACTTTGAAACTTCAATTTGTTCTTTATTTTCAAAGATTTCCTCGAGAGTTTCAATCGGGGTTGCAAACTCTTCTAATTTGTCAAACAATTCTGTGCGCAACTCCTCATTGAGTTGTACCGCTCGTTTGGCAACTATAGAAACAGTTTTGTAGATGTTTCCTGTCGGTTCATCTAACTGGTTACGATTATAAGTAACCGTAGTATCAGGTGCATTTGAATCTTTTATCGACATACCATGGATTTAATTGGCTGCAAAGGTAGTGATTTCTTTATCTATATCATCAATTGTCTTCAGACAAGCGGGTAAAAATTCAGAAGCTGGGTAAGCGCGCTGAAAATCATCGAAGTAAGTCCGTGCAGCTTGCAAGCGCTCTTCTTTCTTAGAATAAACACTATTGATCGCCAAAACAGAAGCTGCTTTGAATTGAATAAACATCGCTTCTTCACGTAATGGGGTTCCTGGAAAGTCAGCAATAAAATTATCAATTGAACTAATTGCTGCTTTGTAGTCGCGGATTGTAAAAAATTGTTTTGCATTTTCAAAAGACTTACGTTCAATTTTCCGAATCAATTCCGTAACAATCGCGTTGACTTCTGTAAGACGCTCACTATTTGGATAACGGTTAATGTAATCTTGCAGTTTGTTAAGCGCTTCTTCTGTGTTAGTCTGATCTAAACTGTAAACAGGGGATAATTTCATGTAAGAATAAGCCATTAAATAATAGGCCTCTTCTAGTTTTTGACTTTTTGGAAATGCATTTATAAAAGATTCGAACTCATAAGATGCCGTGATATAGGATCCTGTATTCAACAGGCAATTTGCGTAAAAAAATGTGATACGTTCTGACTGTGGTTTACCTCTGTATATTGGTTTTAATTGCTCAAACAGGCCCTTTGCACGACGAAACTCTCCTGCTTCGTAAAAGTTCTCTGCAAGGTCATATTTTAGTTTAATATCATCACTTTTTAATGCTTTTTGATAAGGACCACATGATAACACCATCAGTAAGGATAGTGTGGCGAAAATAAATTTGATCGAATTTTTATGCATACTGCAAAGTTATGAATTTGCGCACAACAATTACGTTGTATTATTTGTATTGTTTTACATAAGTACTCAAATGCGTATGAACGCTTTCAGAAACAGAAATTAGAGGTAAGCGAAGATGATTTTTGATTAATCCTCTTTGAGATAGCACAGATTTAACTCCTGCAGGATTACCTTCTTCAAACAATAAGTCAATGATAGGTTGTGCAAGCTTTGAAACCTCGTCGGCTTTTTGATGATTTGAATCCAAGGCAGCATCTACGCCTTCTTTGAAAAAACGAGGAAAGCAACCTGCAATAACCGAAATCACTCCTTCAGCTCCGCATTGAATCAACGGGATAGCAGTTTCGTCGTCACCTGAAAGCAATATAAAATTGTCAGGACGATTTGTTAAAATATCTTCACTTTGTTTTAAATTTCCACTCGCATCTTTAGTCCCAATAACGTTGGGGCAGTCTCTAGCAATACGCAGTGTTGTTTCGGCAGTGATATTTGAAGATGTTCTACCGGGAACATTGTATAATATCAACGGCAATGGCGTTGATTTATCAAGAGCTTTGTAATGCTGATAAATCCCTTCTTGTGTTGGTCGATTATAATATGGGGACACCGAAAGTATGGCGTCAAAACCTGAGGGATCGACTCTTTCTAATGCTTCCTGTATGGCTCTAGTGTCATTCCCTCCTATTCCCATAATAAGAGGGACACGTCCTTTGTTTTGTTGAACAAAAAACTTAAATATCTTTTCTTTTTCGGAAACCGATATGGTGGGCGATTCACCTGTGGTACCCATAGCTACGAGATAATTAATCCCACTGGTAATTAAAAACTCTATTAACTCACCCAGAGAATCATAATCTACCGACAAATCGGAATGAAAAGGAGTGACTACAGCAACTCCTGTACCTGAAAATTTTGACTTATCCATCAGTTTTTATTTTTGAGAAAAACGATCTAAAAGTATTGATGAATTTGTCCGGCATAAAATTTTCTTCTCCTAGCATAAAATCGTTGAGACGATGATCTACTGTCGAAAAACCAACACGAAACTGAGCGTTAATGTTTGATGAAATGGACTGAAGAGGTAAATTGTCTTTAACAAAATAGTTTACCAAAAGATCAAAATGATGTGATGTAACACGTTCTAACATAGGATGCAATAAGGTTCCATCCCAGTGTAGATGACGGTTGTTGAATTGAGGGGAGAATTGAGCGTGTTCTTTTGTTTCTCTCGGAACATAGAATATAGTTGAAGTTTTGTTTTCTGGAAGGTCAAAAAGCTCCTGAAAATAACGTGTTGGATCTACACCATCTGATGCTTTTATATCAACCAAACACGCAACAGATCGAATTGTTTTGGGTTTGGCTACAGATCGCTTTGCCAATTCTGACAGGGCACTTTCAATAACTCTTTTTCTAAACATTGTTAAGGGGCGCTAAATTAGGCAAACTACAAGATATCAAATGCAATTTAACATTCTTTTTCAAAATAACACAAATTGTTTTATTTATAACAGTCCCTTAGATCATAATAAGAAAATCATTCTCACTTAAAATCTTAATATTTAATTCATTTGCTTTCACTCTTTTTTTAGGTCCCATGTTCTCGCCTGCTAAAAGAAATGTAGTTTTGGAGGATAAAGAGGAAGAAACTTTGCCTCCATGGTCTTCAATCAACTTCTGAATTTCATTTCTACTATATGTTGAAAAAACACCAGAAATCACAAAACGCTGACCAGACAATTTGTTAGAAAGGGATTGATCTAGGTCTTGATCACGTTCTAATTGTAATCCATAGGTTTTCAAACGATCAATGATGTGTTGGTTTGATAGCGAACTAAAGAAAGTCACAACACTTTGAGCAATGCGTGTTCCAATTTCATCGACATCGATTAGCGTTTCTTCAGTGGCAACCGAAATCGCATCAATTGAACCAAAATGAACGGCCAATTTTTTAGCGACCGTTTGGCCAACATAACGAATACCCAGAGCAAATAAAACTCGTTCAAAAGGGATTTCTTTTGAATCTTCTACCGCTTTAAGTATGTTATTAACAGACTTATCAGCTAAACGATCAAGAGGAATTAGTTGGTTGTAAGTTAGGGTATACAAGTCTGCATAAGAGTGCAACAATCTCTGACGGTAGAGCAATTCAATCGTTTCGTTACCTAACCCATCAATATCCATTGCTTTACGAGAAATAAAATGCTGTATTCTTGCTGTGATTTGCGTTGGACACGCATCAACATTAGGGCAATAATGATCTGCTTCTCCTTCAATACGAATAAGCTCCGTATCGCAGTCCGGACAATGTGTGATATACTTCACCTTTACAGCATTTGGGCTTCGTTTTGTTTTATCAACAGATGTGATTTTTGGAATGATCTCACCTCCTTTTTCAATAGCTACTCGATCGTTAATATACAAATCAAGTTTTTCAATATGATCTGCATTATGTAGTGATGCACGCTTGACAATTGAACCACCTAAATGCACTGGCTCAAGATTGGCTACTGGTGTAACCGCTCCAGTACGTCCAACTTGGAAGTGAATAGATTGTAAAGTCGTATAAATACTTTCTGCTTTAAACTTATAAGCAATTGCCCAACGTGGGGATTTGGATGTGTAGCCCAATTCTTCTTGATGTGAAATATCATTTACTTTTATAACAACTCCATCAATTTCATAGGGTAAATTTGTTCGTTCTTTATTCCAATAAGTAATATAATCAATCACTTCACTTATGGAGGATGCATGCTTGTTGTTTTGTGGCACATTAAACCCATAATTACGTGCCGCCTCTAAGCTCTCCATCTGAGTAGAAAATAAAGGGCGTGCTGCGATCATTTGGTACAAAAAACACTGAAGAGGACGTGCTGCCACCAGCGCACTATCTTGTAGTTTTAGACTTCCGGATGCCGTATTTCTTGGATTTCTATAGGGCTCCTCCCCGTTTTCTTCTCGGGTTTTATTCATGTCGTGAAAGCCTTGGATTGGAAGTATAATTTCTCCTCGAATGGAAAAGCGTTCTTTGTAATTGCCACGCAATTGTAAAGGTACAGTTGGGATGGTTCTGATGTTTTGAGTGACATCATCTCCTTGCACACCATCACCACGAGTGACAGCACGAACCAAGACACCATTGTCATAGATCAGACTGATGGATGCGCCATCATATTTTAATTCACAACTATACGTCACAGAATCAGTTCCAAGAAGTTTAAAAATACGCTTCTCCCAATCGTATAACTCCTCTTCATCATAAGCATTATCTAAAGAATACATGGGGAATTCATGAACGATCGTCGGAAAATCCTTGGTTACCGAACCACCCACACGAAGGGATGGCGAATTAGGGTCATAAAAGCTTGGATGTGCCTTTTCTAAGCTAGCAAGTTCACGAAGACGCTGATCAAAATCGTAGTCGCTAATTGTTGGCTCGTCGAGAACATAATAGTTATAGTTGTGCTCGTGCAATTCCTTACGTAATGATAATATTCGCTCCTCTACTTGCTTCATGTTTTTTTAGTTGCTCTTAACATACGGTCTTTTCCTTGCATGTCCTTTGCGACCACAATATCGTCAAATTCCATCATTTTTAAAAGAGAAACTACTTCGTTTGCAGTCTTTGGATTAAGCTCAAAATAAAGACGGCCTCTAGGCTTTAAATGCGCTTGTGAAAAAGCAGCAACGGCAGCATAAAATTGAACTCGATTCTTATCGGTTGTAAAAAGTGCTAGATGAGGCTCATGTCTCAATACATTCTCATGCATCATAGTAATGTCTTCCCTTAAAACATAGGGAGGGTTGGATACGATAATATCCCATTGTCTGTTTTCCTCCTTTTGGGAAAGAATATCAACTTTTGAAAAAACAACAGATGATTGCAACTCTTTTGCTGTTTTCTTTGCCGTAGTTAATGCGCTTGTAGAAATATCCCAAGCTGTTACTTTAGCCTCGATCAACTTCTCAAGAGCAAAGGCAATGCAACCGCTTCCTGTGCATATATCAAGGACCTCTTGCCCCTTGGACTCTTGATCTTGAACCCAGTAGACAAGCGACTCGGTTTCAGGGCGAGGAATAAGCACCTCAGAAGATAATTGAATGGTAAGCCCTGCAAAGTTGGTTTCACCTACTATATATTGTATTGGCTCGTTGTTCGTGAGGCGAACCAAGATTTGATCCAGCTTGACATGCGTAGTTGTGCTGAGTTTAGTATGGGGTGATAAAACAACCTGGGCTCTGTTCATTTTAAGCACATACTCCAAGACAATAAAAAAAAGAGCATTTACTTCATCTTTTGAATATATGGACGATAATGAATTGGTAAAATGCTCGCGAAAATCACTAATTGTCATTTCTTAAGTTTTTAATCATCCAAACAGGACAAGAGTAATGACCTGTATTACCTAGTGGCTTTTCGATGTATTGAAACCCCATTTTCCTGTACAACTTTTGCGCGTCGAGCATATTGGGCATCGTTTCTAAATAACAATTCATAAATCCATAGTGCCTTGCTTTTTGCAAGCACAATTCGATCATTTTTTTCCCTAATCCCCTTCCTCTTGCTTGTGGAGATAAATACATTTTTTGTAGTTCGCAGTAGCTTTCTGCGCCCCCTACAAGTGGCGCAATTCCTGCACCACCAAAAATCTGCTTTCCATAACAAACAACCCAATAATCTGAATGAGAAGACTGATAGGACTCATAAATTGCATCCAACTCAGGGTCGGCATAAGCAGTGCCAACTTTGGGAACACCCATTTCTAAAAGGACGTTGCGTAATACCTTGGCAAGGTCTTTATTATCGTCTTGCTCGACCAAACGTATTCGCCATGAATCAAGTGCCATAAGTTTACTGTATTTTTGTGTCGGAAAAGTACAATGAAAATTTGGTATGAATAAGACCGAAAGCATGAAAAAATGTATCGCTCTTGCGAAACAAGGGCTAGGCACTACCTACCCAAATCCATTGGTAGGAGCTGTCATATTGCATAAGGGTAAAGTGATAGGCTCAGGCTGGCATCAAAAAGCTGGTGGTGCTCATGCCGAGGTTCATGCTATCAACGACGTGAAAGAGCCTTCCCTTCTCGTCGAATCAACATTGATTGTTAATCTTGAGCCATGCAGTCATCATGGAAAAACACCTCCTTGTGCTGACCTTATTATACGAAGTGGCATAAAACATGTAGTGATTGGCACTCAAGACCCTTTTGAGGAAGTGCAAGGCAAAGGCATTCAAAAATTGATTGACGCTGGCATTCGTGTAGACATGGAAGTTGAAAAAGAGGAGTGTCTAGCACTGAACAAACGCTTTTTTACGTTTGTTAAAAAAATGCGTCCTTATATTATTTTGAAATGGGCAGAGTCATTGGACGGATATATAGCTCCTATTCAAAAATCAGAAACAACCCCTTATTGGATTTCGCAACTTCCAGCTCGCAAACTGGTACACAAATGGAGAAGTGAAGAACAAGCGATATTGATTGGGAAAAATACAGCCTTGACAGACAACCCATCTTTAACCACAAGACTTCATAAAGGACCATCACCTGTTCGTGTTCTTATCGATCCAAAGGGCAAAGTAAATCGTTGTGCCAAAATTTTTGATAATAATCAAAAGACCATCGTTTTTACGGCTACTAGACAACCTAGTGTTAATCAAATAGAATATATAGCTGTTGACTTTACAAAAAATGCTGTGAAACAAATTTGTGATGTTTTATATCATAAAAATATTCAATCCTTACTTATTGAAGGAGGGCGTATTACTATACAACATTTTATTGACGCAAATCTTTGGGATGAAGCTCGAATTATCACAGGAAAAAAAACATTGATTACTGGAGTTAAATCTCCTAATATTTCATCATTTACAAATAAGAAAGGTTCTTATAAGTTAGGGGAAGATTTGATCGATATTTGGATTAACGATTAAGTGCTTCCATAAATATTTCAGGACAACGCATTAATTTTCGTGTCTTCCCATCTACAAAGCCAAGACGCGTTTTTGCAGTAGTACACAATACATTTTCAACATTATACAACTCGTAGGAAAAATCAATAAAAACCGTTGGGTCACCATCAACACAAATTTCCAATCGAACTTCATCATCAAAATGAAAAGGACGCTTAAATTCTGTGGAAAGGGAAAGGACAGGAAGCAAAATACCCTGCTTCTCAAGTGTAGCGTAGCTTAGTCCAACAGAACGTAACCATTCTATTCTGCCAAACTCGAAGTAAGTGGCATAATTGGAATGATGTACAAAACCCATTTGATCGGATTCAACATAGCGCACACGAAAATGGTAAATGAATTTTTTTTTACACATTATAGGAAATTACTTACGTTAATTTTAAAAATAAGAGTTTTTAATATGCATAAAAGTTTCTGAAAATTCAATACAAAAAACATTTTTTTTTCATTTTTTTACACGCATATTTGTCTAAGTTTTTTAATTAAAGAATAGTTATCAAGAAGTCCTAATTTTAAGGCTGACTAACAACCATTAAGACAAAAATAGAATGCCGCAAAGCGCTGAATATGTTTGGGAAAAATGCTTAGATTTTGTTCAAGATAACATCGAACAGCAGGCATTTAAAACTTGGTTCAAGCCAATTATTCCTGTCAAGCTCAAAGATGGTGCGCTAAACATTGAAGTGCCTAGTAAATTCTTTTACGAATGGATTGAGGAACACTACGTTAAAATCTTAAAAACAGCACTTCACAAAGAACTCGGAGACGATGCTCGTTTGGTCTACATTATCAAAATGGAAAACACCTACGGTAGCAAGTTGCCTTTTACACAAAAGATACCTAGTAACAACCGTACTGGTGTTAACACTCAAAATGTAGAAGCACCAAGCCAGAACCATTTTTCAGAGCTTAAAAATCCATTTATAATTCCTGGGATTCGAAATCTTAAAATTGAATCTCAGCTCAATGCGAATTATAGTTTTGACAATTTTTTAGAGGGTGATTCTAATCGACTTGCTCGCTCTGCAGGGTTGGCTGTCGCTAATAGACCTGGCGGCACATCTTTTAATCCGCTATTGATTTTTGGCGGCGTTGGTCTTGGGAAAACACACCTCGCTCATGCGATTGGTATCCAGGTAAAAGAAAGCTATCCAGAAAAAACGGTTCTTTACATTTCTGCAGAGAAGTTTACCCAACAATACATCGACGCCATAAAGAAAAACAATAGAAATGATTTTATTCACTTCTATCAACTTATCGACGTATTGATTATTGACGACGTTCAATTCTTGTCAGGGAAGTCTGGAACTCAGGATGTGTTTTTTCACATCTTCAATCACCTCCACCAAAATGGAAAGCAAGTGATTTTGACTTCTGATAAGGCACCCGTTGATATGCAAGACATTGAACAACGCCTTCTCTCTCGTTTTAAGTGGGGACTTTCTGCCGAGCTACAAAAACCAGATTACGAAACACGTGTTTCAATTCTCAAAAACAAGTTGTATCGTGACGGAGTAGAGTTGCCAGAAGAAATTATTTCTTTTGTTGCCAAGTCCGTCAAAACAAACGTTAGAGAATTAGAAGGTGCAATTATTTCATTAATCGCTCAATCATCTTTTAATAAGCTTGACGTTACGCTTGACCTTGCAAAACGAGTGGTTGAAAAATTTGTTCGAAACACTAAACGTGAAATTTCGATTGATTACATTCAAAAAGTCGTGTCCGATTATTTCCAAATGGATGTCACTACACTCCAATCAAAAACTCGAAAGCGTCATATTGTTCAGGCCCGTCAATTGGCCATGTTCTTTGCAAAGAAACTCACCAAAGCATCTCTTGCTAATATTGGGCAGCAAATTGGTCATCGAGATCACGCAACTGTTCTTCATGCCTGTAAAACAGTAGATAATCTAGCCTTTACAGATAAGCAGTTCCGCAAATACGTGGAAGACCTTACCAAGAAATTTTCTAACTAAATCCAATGCCCCGTCGAATCCTTATGGTGTGCTTGGGAAACATTTGCCGTTCCCCGCTTGCGCATGGGGTTATGTCAGACCTTTTGCCGGAAGATATTGTTGATTCCGCTGGAACAAGCTCTTATCACATTGGCATTCCTCCTGACCCAAGATCTGTTTCGATCGCAAAACAGCACAATATAGATATTACAAATCAAGCTGCGAGACTGTTTACAGCCTCCCATTTTGCCGACTTTGACCACATTTATGTAATGGATCGGCAAAATTATAGAGATGTTATTTCCCTTGCTCAGACACAAAATGATATCAATAAAGTGGAGCTTCTTTGCGAAGCCGCTGGTCTGGGAAAGCTAGCTGTACCAGACCCTTATTACGGAGGAGTCGATGGGTTTAAGGATGTTTTTGATTTGGTAAAAAATGCTTGCCTACGCATAAAAAACAAATGGAATTAAAACATATGAATTCGACAGCGACAGGAACACTTTATGTGATACCTAATACACTTGGCAACACACCACCTTTGGCAGTAATGCCAACAACAATCAGGGACATCATATCTTCGATTGATCATTTTGTATTTGAAAAAGAAAAAGTTGGTCGATCGTATATCAAAAGCGTATGTCCTGAAAAACCACAAAGTGAATTGTTTGTTCAAATGCTCAACAAGCACACTTCACCAACCGAAATTTTAGAGATGCTTACGCCTTGTATGGCTGGAAATGACATGGCATTAATATCAGATGCTGGTTGCCCAGGCGTTGCCGACCCTGGTGCTGATTTGGTTCGTTTGGCACATGGTCAACAAATTGTTATTCGTCCACTCGTTGGCCCATCCTCTATATTGCTTGCTCTCATGGGTTCAGGACTCAATGGCCAGCAATTTGCTTTTAACGGCTATTTACCTATTGACAAAAAGGATTGTAAACAGGCAATTAAGAAGTACGAACGTTTATCATTTACGCAAAATCAAACTCAAATCTTTATCGAAACGCCTTATAGAAATGAGCGGTGCTTTACGCTACTTTTAAACAGCTTGTCTGCTGAAACACTGTTGAATGTTGCCTGTGATCTGACCCTAGCATCGGAACAGATTCAGACCAAAAGAGTGAGTGAATGGAACGTAAATCACATTGACTTACATAAAAGGCCTTGTGTTTTTTCGTTTCTACAACCTAGTGCATAATGCCTTTTTTGTTAAGCCAACGCACATAAACATCTCTATTCTTAAGATGTTTAGCATAAGTACTCGCAAATAAGTGATCCCCAGGATTACTAGGGTCAGCAACAAAATAAAGATAATTATGTTTTTCTGCATCAAGTATGGCATCAATCGCATTGACATCGGGCATGGTAATAGGTCCAGGAGGTAATCCACGGTATTTATAAGTGTTATAAGGAGAATTAATTTTCAAGTCTTTATAAAGCACACGGCGAACATTCAAATCAAAATTGTTCGCTTTCCTTTTCATTGCATATACTACAGTAGGATCGGCCTGAAGCTTCATGCCTTTACGTAAACGGTTTAAATATACACCTGCAACAAGTGGACGTTCATCAGGATTTTTGGATTCCTCATTCACAATAGCAGCAAGGTTTACAACTTCTGCCCTAGACAACTTTTTTAACTTCCTTTTTAGCTCACGGTTTGTATTCCAAAAACGGATATGTTCGTCCAGCATACGATCACAAAATTCTTTTGCCGAGACATTCCAATACATTTCATATGAATTTGGAATGAAAAAACTCAGTAGTTCTTGTTGATTAAGTTCAACCAATTCCAAAAATGATTTGCTGTAAAACTCTTGTATTAAAGACAAGCTATCAACTTCAAGTTGTTCGGCAATGCGACCAGCTAGATGCTCAACAGTTTGCTGGTTATTAAAAATTACATTTACAGGAGTATTTTTCGATCTCAATGTGTTTATTAGCAATTGGTTACCCATTCCCACTTCAAGTAAAAAATGACCTGGTCTAGCAGTACGAAACTGCTTGGCTTTGGCTGCAATTCTAAAACTAAATTCACTGCGAACATAAGGAGAAATAAGCGCTAGAAGTTCACTATATGTTGTGTCAGTCGGCACGTAAATAGACTGGACTTTGTTGTTGATTTTAGTGTTAGGAAAATAGAATATAAAAACAAAAAGTAATAGAAAAATTACGAAAGAGGAAATCAAAAAAGCAAAGATTTGTTTGAGTAGTGCCGACATAATTTAGATATTCAATGTACCTGAAAAGACGAGTTGAGCAGGTCCGGTTAACACCACATCTCTATAAAGTTTTTTTTCTAAAACAAAAGAAACCGTCAGCTCCCCACCAAGAGTTGTGACGTCAATTTTACTATTGGAAACTTTCCTTGTTGCGAAAGCAGCAATTGCCGCAGCAGTCACTCCTGTTCCGCAGGAAAGCGTTTCATTTTCGACACCTCGCTCAAAAGTGCGCACACTAATGCTACTACCCTGACCTATTGAGACAAAGTTTACATTTGTCCCTTCATCCCCATAATCAACGTGATGAGCAATGACTCTGCCGCGTTCTTGAACATCTACTGCATCTGTATCATCAACAAATTCGATATAGTGAGGAGAACCTGTGTCTAAAAAAATTTGCTTTGGATGCAACTTCACATTTTTTACGTCAGACATCGAAAGTGAAACAATGTTATCTATGATTGAGCCGTGATGCAATCCGTCAAAAGCAGCGAATAAAGTTTTGTTGTTAATGATTTCAAGATGATGAGCAAGGGCAACTACACAGCGCCCGCCATTTCCACAAAACGAACCTTGTTGTCCATCTGCATTGTAATAATTCATCATAAAATCGGCTTCTTCATGATTTTCAAGTAAGATTAAACCATCAGAGCCAACGCCAAAACGGCGGTCGCATATTGACTGAATCAAAGCTTGATTCGATGAAGGAAAAACTTTTGTTCTATTGTCTATAATAACAAAATCGTTTCCTGTGCCTTGGTATTTATAAAAAGGTATGATCATTCTACAAATATATTGCAATTTTTATTTGATTGAAAGGTTGTTAAAATGAAGTTAAAAAATGGCATAACGAAATGATATCTGTTACTTTTGATCAATAAAACACATTATTATGTCCTCATTACTTCGTCATTTTTTAGTTTCAACAACAGCCGCAATTCTTGTGGTTATTGTCTACCATTTTTTTGCTTTTACAAAAGAAATTATTATTACCCAGCCAGCAACACCTTTAATAAACACTTCCAATACCAATCCTATCGTGGTAAGGAATGCTGCTGAAAATACAGATTTTACAATTGCAGTAGAGAAAACCATCGACGCTGTAGTGCACATCACCAATACAAGTAAAAACAAGTACCAACACTACAATTTATGGGATTTGTTTTCTGGTTCTACAAAGTCATACCCTCGTGTTGGAATGGGTTCAGGAGTCATCGTATCCCCTGACGGTTACTTGATTACGAATAATCACGTTATTGAAAATGCTGGTCAAATTGAAGTTACAACAAACGATAACCGCATATTTACTGCCGAACTTATTGGGACCGATCCTAGCTCTGATATTGCTGTTCTGAAAATCATCGGAGACCAATCATTTCCCTATGTGCGTTTTGCAGACTCTGATCAAACTCGAATTGGCGAATGGGTACTAGCTGTTGGAAACCCTTTTAATCTCAATTCAACGGTTACTGCTGGTATCATCAGCGCAAAAGCACGTGACCTAAATCCATATGATGCAACAAGTCAGTCTTTTTTACAAACGGATGCAGCTGTGAACTCTGGTAATAGTGGCGGAGCTCTAGTCAATAATGACGGTGATTTAATTGGGATTAACACTGCGATTACGAGCAATGGAATGGGTACTTTTATTGGTTATTCATTTGCTGTACCCAGTAATATTGCACGAAAAGTCTATGAAGATATTATCGAACATGGCATGGTAAAGAAAGCTCTCTTAGGGGTTAGTGGAAATGGACTTAACGATCAAATCTCAAAAGAATACAACTTGGATACAACAGAAGGCTTCTACATTGCCTCTGTAGAGGATGGCATGGGAGCTAAAGAAGCAGGGCTCCAAGATGAAGACATCATCATTGGAGTTGACGATACCAAGGTAAGTTCTTTTGCAGACATGACTGGATACCTTAACAGTAAACGTCCTGGTGATAAAGTTAAAGTCACCTACTTGCGTGATGGTAAAACTCGGACTACAATCGTCACACTCAAGCCAAACCCATTTATCAATTACTTTGATATGCGCCTTAAAGATTTGACAACAGAAGAAGCTAATCGTTTTGGGGTAAGTAAAGGAGTAAAAATCGCTAGTAACCGCAATGAACGATTACGAAGACGTGGGATCGGTCAGGGTATATTAATACAATCCATAAACGGCACTGAAATTCAATCGACTGACGACTTACAGAAAATTAAGGAAAATGAAATTTATGAAATTGAATTCATGAATAAAGATCAGGAACGTTTTCGTTTCTTTTTTGATTAGCCAATAAGAGCTTTTGCGGAGAAATACTGAAGGTTTTCGTTTTGATTAAAAAGCCTCATATTTGTATTTATGCGCATTGATATACTTAGTGTAGTTCCAGAGCTTTTAGCTAGTCCTTTTGAAGCATCTATTCTAAAACGAGCACAAGACGCCAAGCGTGTAGAAGTTCATGTTCACAACATTCGGGACTACTCGACCAACAATTACAAGCAGGTAGATGACTATCCCTATGGTGGTGGCGCTGGCATGGTTTTAATGATTGAACCCATTGCCAAATGTATAGAATCCCTTAAAGCAGATCGCAAGTATGATGCTATTTTGTATATGACGCCAGACGGTCAGCAACTCAATCAAAGTATAGCAAATCGTTTTTCGCTGTTGAACAATATCATTATTTTATGTGGTCACTACAAAGGGGTTGATCAGCGTGTTCGAGATTTATTTGTAACCCACGAAATTTCAGTTGGAGACTATGTTCTATCGGGTGGTGAACTCGCAGCCGCTGTATTTAGTGACGCAATTATTCGACTCATCCCAGGTGTTCTGGGAAATGAGACCTCTGCATTGACCGATTCGTTTCAAGACAACCTTCTTGCCCCACCAATTTATACCCGACCTGCTGACTACAATGGACATAAAGTTCCCGATATTCTCACTTCTGGAAATACACCAAAAGTAGAGGAATGGAGAGAGCAACAAGCTGTTGAACGGACTAAAAAATTACGTCCAGATTTATTGTAATTCATTATGAAAAAAGCATTTACGATTTATTTTATTTTATTAGTTACCATACTTCCAATCCTATCTTTTGGACAAGTAATTAGCCCCACCAATCCGTACACCAAAAATTTTGTGAATCCAATAATGAGTTCGCAAGGACTTCTTCGACAGTCAGCGCTGGAACAAGCACCAAAGTTGTCGGATATTGAAAATGCATTTGACGTGTACTGGGAAGGAAAAGATTACACCAAAAAAGGAAGTGGATACAAACCTTTCAAACGCTGGGCAAACCACTGGCAAGACTATCTACAGGAAGATGGCACGATCGCTCCTCCAGCAGTTTTGTGGGAAGCGTGGGAAAGAAAGCAAGAATCAGAATCGAAACAAAATTCATTTAGCATTCCTGGTGATGATATTGTAAATTGGACTAATTTAGGCCCATCCGTAGTAACGAATTCCTCGGTTTCTACCAGTGGGCAAGGTCGTGTAAATACGTTTATTCAAGATCCAAATAATCCCCAAACACTTTATGTTGGTTCCCCTGCTGGTGGCATATGGAAATCAACTGATGATGGTGCAAATTGGACACCACTATCCGATAATCTGCCACAAATTGGCGTCTCTGGTATTGCTATTGACCCCACTAACAGCAACATCATCTATATCGCCACAGGAGATGATGATGCGGGAGATGCCTACAGTGTTGGTGTTATGAAAAGTATAGATGGTGGACAAACATGGAACACCACAGGCCTCTCCTACTCATGGTATAACTATAAGGTTACCAATGAAATTTTTATTGACCCTACAAATCACAACCATGTATGGGTTGCATCATCCGATGGTTTACAAAAGTCAGAAGACGGTGGCAACACTTGGGAAATCAAGCAAGATGGAAATATCGTCGACTTTAGACTCCATCCTAACTACTCTGATACCTCAATAATCTATGCAGTTGGGTACAAAAACAATAATTCGAAATTTTATCGCTCTACAGACAAAGGGGAAACTTTTTCCGAAATCTCAAGTGTTCCCGAAGACGCAAATCGAATTGTGCTAGAAACAACTCCTGCAGCAGTTGACAATGTCTATGTACTGTCCGCTTACGATAACGGAGATGGAACCTATGAAGGGAGAAATTCTTTTCAAGGTGTTTATGTGTCGAATGATGCAGGTCTAAACTTTACAAAAACCGCTGAAACTGATGACATTTTTAATAGTGCTCAGTCATGGTATGATATGGCACTGACTGTTTCTGACTCCGATCCAGATGTACTCTTTGTAGGTGTACTAGATATATGGAAATCAACTGATGGAGGTGATGATTTTACACAAATTAACGCTTGGCATCAACGCACTAGTGCCTTTACGCACGCTGACATTCACTTTCTGCGTTATTTTAATGATATTTTGTACGCGGGAACTGATGGTGGAATTTATCGTTCAGCAGATGATGGTGACAATTTTGAGGATCTGAGCAATACCCTATCTATTGCTCAAATTTATACTGTTTCAACCTCTCGCCCAAATTCATCAAAACTGGCAAGTGGCTTGCAAGATTGTGGTGGTTTCGCCTTATCGGGGTCCAACTGGAACAGTTATCATGGTGGTGATGGTATGGGCTCTGCCGTAGACCCATTTAATGAAAACATCTATTATGGAATGACGCAATATGGGGGAAGTCTCCACCGCACTACCACTGGTGGAAATGGTGGCTTGTCAAACAATGAATTCATTGCCTCTGGTCCTGTTGAGGGCAATTGGGTAACACCTCTTGAATTTGCAAAAATCGGAGACCTGTATGCTGGCTACGACCAACTCTACGTGCTGGAAGCTAACCAATGGGTGAAACGATCCAATCATGATTTTGGAGGAGAAAATCTCAGAATCATCAAGATTGACCCCAACAATATTGACATTGTTTATGTTGCTACTAGAACTAATATTTATAAAAGTGTGAATGGTGGAGTCACATTTACGCGCTTACAACTTCAATTTTCAGACCTTAGCAAAAGTGCTCTACACCCCCTTAAAGATATTGAGATTGATCTAACAAATAGTAACAACCTATGGGTTCTTGATTCATTCAACCTATACAGCTCTACAGATCAAGGAAACAATTTTTTGATCTCAAAAATATGGCAGTTTGTATCATCTAATTCTTTCTCACCAATTCTTGAATCTGCAACAAGCCTGAAACACCAACCTTATAGCCAAGACAATTCTTTATACATTGGAACTTTGCTAGGTGTGTACTATACAGATGATAATCTCATTTACACTATAGACGACACCCCTCATCAAAGAGTATGGGAATCTATTTCTAGTGATTTGCCCAATGTCAAAGTCTCTGATATGGAAATCAACTCATACGATAATATACTGACTGTATCTACCTATGGACGAGGAATTTGGCAAACCCCAATTCCAGCAGTAACTCGCCCTAGCTATGATTTGGACTTGATTAATCTAAATTCACAAATTGTTTCCGAATATAGATGTGAAAACAAATTAGCTGCAAATATTGAAGTGTACAATAACGGTACCCTCCCAATTACATCCTTTTCATGGGAAGTCCTATACAATGGGGTTTCTGAAGGGATCAATAATTGGACAGGAGAAATTTCACCAGCTGAACTGAAAGTTCTGCAACTCAATTTGCAACAAGAGCTAAACATTGGAGAAAACACAATCAACATCACTCTTTCACATCCAAATGACAACTTGAATGCCAACAATGTTATAAACAGATTATTTAATGTTAACAATCCCCCTAATTACAGTGGACAAGCTAACATGATTAATAACTTTGAAGAAACTGAAAACGACTGGCTGACTGTTGGAGATTCTGTTTGGGAAAAAGGAATGCCCGAGGGTGAGGTCCTCAACCAAGTCAACTCAGGAACAACTGCCTACGCCACTAACCTTTCCGGAAATTATCCCCCAAATTCTACATCAAGCCTAGTATCTCCTTGCTATGATTTAAGTGTCCTTGAAAGTGGAACAATTCGCTTTTTCATGCACTACGAACTCGAAACGAATTGGGACTATCTCTATTTTGAGTATTCATCTGATAGCGGAAATAGCTGGACTACTATTGAAGATTATACAGGTGATAACTCTGATATGACCGAGTATGATTTTAACCTGACACAAAACATGCTCATTGAAAACATCATCTTCCGTTTTCGTTTGGTCTCTGATACCTATTTAGAGACAGAAGGTGCAGTAATTGACGATTTTACGGTTGAGGGAGTTTCTCTTAGTGTTGAAAATGATTTTGGTCAATATGTCAGCTTATACCCTAACCCAACTAAGGGCGTATTTACGGTCGACACTGGGGGTCAATTTCAAATTAAAGACATCTACCTTTTCAGTTTAGATAGTAAACTTATTTACAGTGTAAAATCATCCAAAAGCAGTGTTCATACGATCGATTTAATAGGTCAACCCAAAGGCTTGTATTTCATAGAATTATCAACAGCTGAAGACTATAAAATTATTCGTAAACTGACTGTGAAATAGCTTTTTAATCATAGCTCAATCCAGTACAAACTGCTAGCGTTATGGGCTGAGCTGTTTGGCTAGAATTGTTACTTATTGTTGCCTCTTTTTATAGATTGATGTTTGCTTTGTCGTTTCGAGTAACTCGCCAATTACCGTTAACGACCATGGAAACATAATAGTAGTTGTCATTTGTAGAAATATTATCATCTGTCCCATCAAAAATCATATCATCTGAAATCGTTTTCGCAGTAGTGATATTTGATGTAGTAAATGTCGTTCCATCATCATAGGCGAACGTAAGTGTACCATTATTGTTTTCCGTTGTAGAATCAATTCCATTTCCGACACCACCAATGGCTTCAGTGTCAGATTGGTTGCCTTGTATTCCTTGTAACCCTTGAATACCCTGCGGTCCCTGGTCGCCTGTATCTCCCTTTTCTCCTTGAACAACCTGTAGACCCTGTAAACCCTGAGGGCCTGTTGCGCCATCAGCTCCCGCTGGACCTTGTACTCCAGTATCCCCTTGTAAACCCTGCAAGCCCTGAGGGCCCAATGCAGGCAGATACAAAATCTGCTGCACGTCAAGCGTAACAAATCCAGTATCATCATTGTAAATATCAACCTCTATTGCCAATGACTTAGCTGTACCGTCCCATGACAATGAAGAAAAGCTTGAGCCAGCGTTTAGTGTACCAACTCCAGTACCAATCGAAGTTGACACCATACCATAGGCATCTGTTGTTAACATCATAAGTTATTTAATTGAAAGTTATGACCAAAAGGCTGTAAAAAAAGGTAATAAATCAAGGTGATTACTGACTTGGACTTTCAAAAATCGGATAATACACGAGTCTGCTTTCCAATTTTCCGTTAAATAACTTGATTTTTCTTGAAGTTCGGAGCCCAAAACTTTTAAGTCCTTCCATACTCGCTGTAATCATCCACACTTCTGTATTGGAGTAATGTTGTTTAAAGGTATCGCCCATACGCTTGTAGAAGTCTATGGGATCTACAGTCAATCGTTCGCCATACGGAGGGTTGGTCAATATATGTAAGTCTTGTTCAGGATGTTCTTTTGTGGTTTTAAAAAAGTCTCTTCTTTGTATACTGATATAGTCCGACAGGTTAGCTGCTGCTATATTTTGTTGTGCCTTACGCACTGCTGAGGGTGCCTTGTCATAGCCAATAAATGGCACAAAGCATTCTTTGACACGGTTGAGCATCGCCTCTCGGATCGTACCAAACAACTCATCATCGTAGTCCTTCCATCTCTGAAACGCAAACTGCTTTCTATTGATTTGCGAAGGGATATTACAGGCCTGCATGGCTGCCTCGATAAGGATGGTTCCACTTCCACACATCGGATCAAGAAAGGGGGTGGTTTGTTTCCAGCCAGAAAGGAACACCAATCCCGCAGCTAACACCTCGTTTATTGGGGCAATATTTGTCTCGGTACGATATCCTCTCTGATTGAGAGGTGCGCCCGAACTATCTAAAGACACTTCCATTCCCTTGGGAGAAATATGAATGAAAAACGTAATATCTGGATCTTCCCGCCCGACATCAGGCCGTTTGCCTAAGCGTTTACGAAACCGATCTACCAAAGCATCTTTTGCACGTTGCGCTGCAAACATGGTGTTTCGAAACATAGGTACTGATTGGGTTACCCGTATGGAAAAACGCATGTCTAAAGTCATAAAATTCTCCCAAGGTAGCCGTGATAAGCTATGATAGTATGAATCAGCTGTCTTTACCTGATCAAAATAGATAGGTTTTAAAATCCGCAATGCCGTACGGCAGCAAAGGTTGGCTTTGTACAGAAATCCTGCATCGCCAGAAAAACGCACACTGCGCACACCTTGTTTGACAGATGTAGCACCGAGTAGTTTGAGTTCGTTTTCCAATATCTGTTCGAGTCCAAACAGTGTTTTGGCGATCATATCAAATTGAACTTGCTTCATGATGGTAAAGGTAGGGAATCTAGCGCTACAAGTCGCTAGCCCCAGGCGCTAGTGGTATTCGCTGGCACAAGAAGTAAATTCGATTACCACTACTGCCGATTAACTAATAAGGAATACCTATTTTTGCACTTATGCACAATACAAATGAGTGGTTTACATCCTGGTTTGACTCACCTTATTATCACAGTCTCTATGCACACAGGGATCATCGAGAGGCAGAGGATTTTATTTCACGAATTCTATCTACACTACAACCAGCCAAAGATGCAACCATCCTTGATGTCGGTTGTGGACGTGGGCGACATGCTATGGAATTTCAACGTCATGGATACAATGTGACTGGAATTGACTTATCACCAGAAAATATTCGGTATGCCAAACAACAAGCTGCTGAAAAATTTGAACAAAATTCGCCTCGCTTTCTTGTGAAAGACATGCGAAAACCACTTGACGAGCAATTTTCTTACATCTTTAACCTATTTACTAGCTTTGGCTATTTCAAAGATCCAAAAGATAATATTCGTACACTTCAGGCATTTCGAACGCAACTTGCACCAAATGGAGTTGGTGTGATTGACTACCTCAATCCCAAATGGGCTATCGATAACCTTAAAGAAAATGAACAGATTGAACAAGAAGGTATTCTTTTTGACATTCAACGTAGTGTTGACAAAAGGTGGATTTTTAAAGATATTCGATTTAAAGTAAACAATCAAGATTATGCTTTTCGTGAACAAGTGGAATTACTAGAACTATCCGATTTTATCAGTCTTTTTGCTAAAACCGACCTCCAACTGGTCGATTTTTTTGGTGACTATGAACTCAACTCTTTCAATGTAAAGCATTCAAATCGACAAATACTTATCTACCAATGACAAACTATCTCCTACCCTTATCAGCAGTCCTTATTGGTGGTTTAATTATGGCTTTATGGAAGCCCTCTCAATTAAAATCAATCAAATTGCTACTTGCCTTTAGTGGTGCCTTTCTTCTATCGATCACCGTTTTTGAGCTTTTACCAAATGTGTACCAAAATCAGGACGCTCCAATTGGATATTGGATTATGGGCGGAATGCTGTTACAATTGATCCTTGAATACATGTCTAAGGGTGCCGAACACGGACACATTCATTTTGATGAATCGACATCTTTCCCATGGGCAGTTTGGTTCAGCTTATCCCTACATTCATTTATAGAAGGCGTTCCCATACATCATCAAGAACATATGGTCTGGGGGATTTTCTTTCATAAATTGCCCATAGCAATGCTACTGAGCTTCTACCTAATGAAAAGCAATCAACATTTCTTAAAAAGTATGTTGTTGTTTTTACTCTTCGCACTTGCAACTCCACTTGGCTCCTACCTGACTACTCAAACAAAAATTTTGAGCGATTCTTTTACAGAGTTAAGTGCACTTGTGGCAGGTATGTTTTTACATGTTTCGACTACAATTTTATTTGAAAGTTCAGAAGGTCACAGTTTTAATGCTTCCAAGATTGGTGCAATCATTCTCGGGATTTGTATTGCAGGACTATTGATCCACTAAATAGTGAAAACATAATAAATTGGTTTTTAAGACGTTCAGATGTTAATCCCAAATCATGAAACAATTTTTTGTCCTTTTCATTTTAAGCTTTGGAATACAAGCCCAGTCTCCACTCATTGATGGCATTGTTCATTTAAACGAATGGAGCAGTGCAGAAAATTTTTCGATAGATTATGAAGTTGACCCTGCCAATAACGCTCCTGCGACCTTCAAAACGCAAGTCTATGTCACAAATACACAAACCGATCTGCTGGTTGGTTTTATTGCTATGGCGGACATGAAAAACATTCGGTCATCAATACGAAATCGTGATGAACTAGATATGGATGAGATCGTTGCTATTGGAATCGACACCTATGGCGATGGAAGATCCATGATTGTTTTGGGTGCAAATCCCGAAGGTAGCCAGTTTGATTTGAAAATTCTCCCTGATGGAAGTGAGAATGATTACAATCTTCAGTTTGAAACGAAATCATCGAAATATGAGGATCGTTATCATGTAGAATTTAAAATTCCAATTCGAAATTTTTCCTTTTCTGAAAAAGACATTCATCACTGGAAAGTTGTTTTTGGTCGAAATACCTATGTCAGCAGTGTTCGAAAACAACTTTTAAGTCTGCCTATTGATCGATCAAACCCTTGTGTTATATGCCAAAGTAATGACGAAATTGTCCTTACCAATCTAGTAAGTGAAAAGAGAATAAATATTCTTCCCTTTTTATATGGTGGGCAATCAGGTTCTCAAAACTACGATGGAGAGTTTAAGCAGGGTTCTTTTCGAGAAGATATTGGGATGAGTGGATTATTTGACTTGTCAAACACAACAATTTTAGAATTTGCTCTCAATCCAGAATTTTCTCAAGTTGAGGCAGATGTGACTCAGATCGATGCAAATGAAACTTTTGCTTTATTTTATCCCGAACAACGCCCTTATTTCAACGAAGGAAATGACATTATTCGCTCCAATCAAGATGCTGTGTATACCAGATCTATTAACGATCCTCTTGCATCGACAAAACTAATTCATCAAGGGCAAAAACAACGAATCTATTGGCTTGCGGCCTATGACCAAAATGCACCGTATTTAGTCGCTGGTGAAAACAAATCGTATAGTGGAGAAGGTAACGAGGCATGGGCTAACATCTTCAGTTATCAACGCATCCTTAATCAGGGAAATCATCTTGGTATTATGACAACAAATCGCTTTTTCGTTGATGGCGGAAATGGTCAATTGGCAGGGCTGAATGGACTTATTGGCATCGGAAACAATATCGATCTGAATTTTGAATTCAATTATACTTCAATTGAAGAACCAACAAAAGACTGGATAGACTCAACTGAAAAACAAGGGGGTAAGACAGTTGCATTAGACGGTGAAACAAAGACTGGGAATGGACTCGATATACGGCTTAGTCGAGCAAATGACAATTGGTCTAGCACTCTAAACTATACTCAATACAGTCCGCTATTTGAAGCACCTCTTGGATTTATTACCCAAAACGATCTGCGATCTTTTGTTTTCCATCAACAGCATGTTCGTTATCCAAAAAGTACATCCTCTTTAATACAAAATTTTAGTGCAAATCTAGAAGGAGTACTCAATTACAACATAACTGGAACCCAAAAATTTGCTGGAATTGAGGCGAGTTCACGGATCGTGTGGCGTAAAAATTTTCGTACTGGAGTGGAACTCGACCACACTTTCATGGAAAACTATGAAGGCTTTATCGGGAAAAGTTTTACTGAATTTTCGATGTGGAATAACTACAACCCATCAGAAGCAGTCAGTATTGGTGCGTTCTTTTCTGTGGGAGAAGAATTGTGGCATGACGAGGATGACCCAGCGATTGGTGATAGCTTTTATGCCGGAAGCTTTAGCACTTTCCAGCCAAATTCAAATTTACGCATTCGCACTACGATACGATATGGACAGTTACGTAACAAAAATGACCAGAGTTTATACTTCAAAGGATATCTTGCGCGATCAACAATAAATTATCAATTTAACAATAACCTTTCTTTTCGACTTATAAGCGAATACAATGCCTTTGATGACGAACTTTTTATGCAGCCTCTACTCAAATGGAGTCCCAATGCATTTACCGTTTTCTTTGTTGGAGGAAATAACGGCTATTCACGTTCTAATACAAAAGAACAACTGCATCTCAACGATAGTCAAGTATATTTAAAATTTCAATATTTATTTGGAATTTAAAAGCTGTACTTAAAAATAGGGTCCAAAAAAAATTCTATTAATCTTTAAAAAATTATAGCTGATACAATTCAGACAATTGTGAACATAGCTGAAGTGAGAATGCAAGAAATGGATAGTAAAACTTCAAAAACTGTACAAACTTTACTATAAACAGAAACATTTATTTCGAGGTTCATTTTGATAAGTCACAAAATAAGGATGAATAATCATGAATAAAGTGCAAAAAAAAACCCCTTCACTAATGTGAAGGGGTTCGAAGAAGGCGGCGACATACTCTCCCACCAATGGCAGTACCATCTGCGCTATTGGGCTTAACTTCTCTGTTCGGGATGGGAAGAGGTGAGCCCCAATGCAATAGCCACCTTATCGATGTACGAATTTCTTGGGGTTGGTCAAGAAATTCGAAACACGGGGGTGCCATTGGGGGCACCATCCGTGTAATACGATCATATTGAAAATTAAATACAAACAAATTTGCTTTTAGCAACAACGTGTAAAAGAAACGTGTTACAATAGGTTTATGGGTAATTAGTATCACTCGGCTATGACATTACTGCCTTTACACCTGTGACCTATCAACGTAGTCATCTCCTACGACCCTTAAAAGAAATCTCATCTTGTGGTGGGTTTCGTGCTTATATGCTTTCAGCGCTTATCCCTTCCCGACATAGCTACTCTGCGATGCTCCTGGCGGAACAACAGATACACCAGCGGTCAGTCCAACTCGGTCCTCTCGTACTAGAGTCAGATCCACTCAAATTTCTTGCGCCCACTACAGATAGAGACCGAACTGTCTCACGACGTTCTGA